>Ga0208901_1000009_pt1 | contig 150402 bp, 146 predicted proteins | sample AntAceMetag02UKF_FD_184764 | JGI IMG/M metagenome (GOLD analysis project Ga0208901, IMG submission 184764) | Saline lake microbial communities from Ace Lake, Antarctica - Antarctic Ace Lake Metagenome 02UKF (SPAdes) (version 2) | ecosystem: Environmental > Aquatic > Non-marine Saline and...
CATGGGCACTTTTATCCAATCACGCCCATTTTTTATTTCGAACCGGGGGGTCACCTCTTTCAACACTGATGCGGAGATTGCTTACGGGATATGCGGTAAGGGAACTGTAAGAAAATAATATACGCATATCGTGCAGAACTTTTGTTCGTATTCAAGGCGTGATAGCAGGTGCATAGTGAGCTATGTGCCTGTTGTCACAACGTAGAAGACGGGCAAAAGGGCAAGCAGGATGCGTAGATTATTTTTTGGAAGTTCCCTAAGCTTTAACCGTAGGCATAAACGGCATGGTCAGCTTTTTCAAAATCGGTACAAATCTATTATTTGTCAGGAGGATGCCTATCTCAAAGAGTTGGTAAGGTACATCCATCTGAACCCTTTGAGGGCAAAGATCGTCTCTGACATATCAGAACTCAACAGTTATTCCTACTGTGGCCACAGCGTGTTAATGGACAAGAAAAAACGGCCATGGCAAGATACAGTAACCATACTTTCTTTCTTTGGCAAATCGATTGGTGGAGCCCGAAACCGCTACCTCCGATATGTTGAATCGGGGATTGAACAGGGACGGCGGCCTGAGCTTGTGGGCGGTGGATTGATACGGAGCCTCGGCGGATGGAGGGCTGTAAAGAATGCTCGTAAGGGCCGGGAGAGAATGAAGGGTGACCATCGAATATTGGGGGATAGCGCCTTTGTGATGGCGGTTCTTGCAGAGACGGAAGAGAAGTTTGACCGTTTCTACGAGCTCAAAAGCAAAGGATATGACCTCGATACAGTAGAGCAAAAGGTTTGCGCGCTTTTTGGCGTGGAACCGGATGAGATATATTCAAAGAGCCGTCAAAAAACAAGGACCGAAGCCAGGGGGCTATTTTGTTACTGGGCGGTTATGGAACTGGGATACTCCCTTGCGGATTTGGCAAGACTGTTTGGGATGACCGGCCAAGGGATCGGATATGCTGTCAGAAGGGGTGAACGAATCGCTAAAGAATACGGTTACAGTCTTACAGATTGAGTTAATTACTTATTGATGGACGTCCCCAAAATCCGAATGAAATCCCCCACGGCGCGAACCCCGTCTTTTTCCATGACCCGAAGGATTTTCGTTCCAATAACGGCAATGTCCGCTTTTCCTGCCAGGTAGTCCACATCCGCTTTTTCCTTGACCCCGAACCCAACGGCCAGGGGAAGGGGGGAGGCCTTTCGACACCTGGAAAGGTACTCGGATATACCCCGGGTAAAATCCGTTTTGGCGCCCGTGACGCCTTTCCTGGCGACGCAGTACACAAATCCATCAGCAAAGCCGCTCAGGTACTGCATGCGCTCAAAAGGGGTTGTGGGAGAAAATATCAGCACCGGGGACAATTTATGGTCGGTCATGGCCTTCAGATACTCGCGCCCCTCTTCGGGCGGCAGATCCGGAATGATGGCGCCTCTGAGTCCTGCTTTTGCCATACGGGCAACAAAAGCGTCCACGCCATACCTAAAAAGGATATTGTAGTAGGTCATGATGAGGAAGGGGATCTCGAACCGATGGGCCGCATGGGCTGCAAATGCCAGGCATTTTTCCACGGTGGCCCCCCGTTCCAGGGCCTTCTGGTTGGCACGCAGGATCACGGGTCCGTCCGCGATGGGTTCGGAATAAGGGATCTGCAATTCCATCAGATCCACCCCTGCATGCACCATGGTTTCAACCAGGTTCATGGCACCATCAAAAGAGGGGTATCCCGCCACCACGTGCGTCATGAGCAGAATCTTCTTTTTCTTCAATCGGTTTCTCAAATAGGCTTCAAGCACGGTAGGCTTCCGGTGATTGTGGGTAGGGGCACGGCGCCCCGTGCCCTTACAGCTCGATGCATTCATATGCCTTTATTCTCCGCATAAAGGTCCGCATCCTAAAATGATCCTTTATGCCCGGTCTTTCCTCGATGCCGCTGCTGATATCGACGGCAAATGGATGTACCTGTTCCAGGGCTTCCCGAATGTTTTCGGGCCCCAGTCCGCCGGACAGTACCATGGGGATTCCTGTTTTTTTGGCTTTGAGCGCCAAGCGCCAGTCAAAGGTCTTCCCTGTGCCACCGTTTAAGCCCTTTTGATAAGCGTCCAGGAGAATAGCCCTTACGTGGTTTTTGAAGTCCGTAATCCGTAAAAGGGATTCTTCTCCTTGAACGCGAAAGGCCTTGATGACCCTTGGGGCCAGTTCGGAACAGGCTGAGACGGGCTCATTTCCGTGGAGTTGAACCAGATCGAGGCCGCAGAAATCCATAATTTTCCGAATTTTTGCCGGTTTTTCATTTATGAATACTCCCACGGTTTTGACAAATGGAGAAATTCTCCGGCTGATATCTCTTGCCTTTTGAGGCGTGATCTGTCTGGGACTTTCCGCAAAAATGAACCCCAGGGCATCCGCGCCCAATTCAATCGCCTTCTCGGCATCCGCCAGACGGGTCATGCCGCAGATTTTAACCCGTACCACTTTCATACTCCTGCCTTTACCAACTCCGCTGTCTTTCGTCCCGGATCATCCGCACCCATGAGGACCGAACCCACCAGGACCGCCTGAATGTTCAACCCCCTGAAGGCTTGCATGTCTTTGCCGGAATGAATACCGCTTTCACTGATCACCACCCTGTCCGCGGGAATGAGGGGTGCCAGTTCCAGGGTAGTGTTCAGATTGATCTCAAAGGTATCCAGGTCACGGTTGTTGATGCCGATGATATGAGAATCGCAATCCAGTGCCTTTTCAAGGTCCCGTTTGTCATGAATTTCCGTGAGCGCGCTGATCCCCCATTTCTGTGAGGCATCAAGTAGATTCTTCAATTGTTCCAAGGAGAGTATCCGGGCAATGAGTAACACCGCATCGGCGCCGAACCGCGCGGATTCAGCTACCTGGATTTCATCAATAATAAAATCCTTTCGAAGGATGGGCAGGGAAACGGCTTTTTTAAGCAACGGCAGGTTTTGCAGATCCCCTTTGAAAAATCTCTTGTCGGTCAGCAAAGAGATGGCGGCGGCGCCGGCTTTCTCATAAGTGCGCCCGATGGTCAGAGGAGCGGACGACTCCCGAATGATTCCTGCCGAGGGCGATCCGAATTTAATTTCAGCAATCAGATCAACACCATCATTGGACATCAGAGCCTTCTTGAAATCGCGGACATTATCTGAAAAATGGTCCGCCGGCAATGGATGGCGGCCCTTTTTCAGATGTGCCACTTCCTTCTTTTTTTCTTCCAGAATTTCAGCCAGCATAGCATGCATCTACAGTTCCTTTCGCACAAAGTCGGTGCACCCTTGTGTGAAATTCACCAGGGCATCCAGCTTTTCCCTGGCTTTGCCTGAATCGATGACCTCTTCCGCCCGTTTGATGCCTTCACCAAAATCCGAATCCAGACCGGAGGCCACATAGGCGGAAGCGGCATTGAGAAGGACCATCTCTCGTTTGGGGCCTTTTTCGCCATCAAGGATTTCACGGACGATTTCCGCATTCCGTTTGGCGTTGCCCCCCTGTATGTCTTCGGCGGCGGCCCGTTTAAAGCCATAGGTCTCCGGTTCCATGTCAAAAGTGCTGATGTCTCCATTTTTGAGATGGGTTACCTTGGTTTTGCCGCAAATACTGATTTCGTCGTAAGTACCTTCGCCGCACACCACAAAGGCCTCCCGAACTCCCAGGTTGCCCAGAACTCGAGCCATCATTTCCGTCAGGTCAGGAGAGTACACCCCCAGAACCTGCACATTGGCGCCCGCCGGATTGGTCAATGGCCCCAGGAGGTTAAAAAGGGTCCTGATCCCCATTTCACGCCGTGGTTTGGCTGCGTATTTCATGGCCCCGTGAAAACTCGGAGCATAGAGGAACCCGATGCCAACCTCATCCACGCATCGCTCCACATCCGCGTGGTTGATGTCCAGGTTTACGCCCAGATTCTCCAGCACATCCGCGCTACCGCAAAGACTGGACACCGCGCGGTTGCCGTGTTTGGCAACCCGCAGGCCCGCGCCGGCCGCCACGAAGGCGGTGGTGGTTGAGACATTGAAAGTCCTGGTACCGTCCCCACCGGTGCCCACAATGTCCAGAAGGGTTTCATTTTCAGCATTGATCTCATCCCGATCAATGCTGACCAGATGGTTGTTGACGTTAATTTTTTCGGCTTTCTCGCGCATGACCCTGGCCGCCCCTGTGATTTCCGCCACGGTTTCGCCCTTCATCCTGAGCGCCGTCAGAAACGCCCCGATCTGTGAATGGGTCGTCTGTCCGGTCATAATTTCATCCATGGTAGAAACCATCTCTTCTTCCATCAGATCCTGTCCATTCACCACTTTAGCGATTGCGTCTTTAATCATCGGGATATCCTCCTTAAAAAGTTTTTCATCATATCCATGCCGGCATCGGTCAGAATCGATTCCGGATGGAATTGCACCCCTTCCATGGGGTGTTGTTTGTGCCTGAGTCCCATTACTTCGCCTTGTTCAGTCCAGGCACTCACCTCAAACCCATCCGGTATCCGGTTGCTGTTCACAATCAGGGAATGATAGCGGATGGCGGGAAAAGGATTGGGCAGGTCGTGATAGAGGGTTCGGCCGTCATGGAAGATGAGGCTCGTCTTGCCATGCATGATCCTGTTCGCTCGAATCACTTCTCCACCAAAGGCGGCGGCCATGGATTGATGGCCCAGGCATACCCCCAGAACCGGAACTTTTTTCCCAAAATGCCGAATGGCGTCAACTGAGATCCCAGCATGGTCCGGCGTGCCCGGGCCGGGGGACACCATCAGGGCTGTCGGCTTCAGATCTTCTAATCCGGGGATGTCCACCTGGTCGTTACGCCATACGGAAATGTTTTTTCCCAATACCTGTATCATCTGGACCAGATTGTAGGTAAATGAATCGTAGTTATCGATCATCAGAATCATTTTTCTTGTGTCCTCCCGATGGCCTGAAACATGGCGCCCGCCTTGTTCAGGGTTTCCTGGTATTCCTTTTCCGGGTCGGAGTCGGCCACAATGCCGGCGCCCACCTGAATGGACAGTTTTTCATTGTGCAGGGTCATGGTGCGGATGGTGATGCAGAAGTCCATATTGCCGTTGAACCCGAAATATCCGACAGCCCCCGCATAGGGACCCCTGGGGGAAGGTTCCAGTTCATGAATGATTTCCATGGCCCGAATCTTGGGGGCGCCTGAAACCGTTCCCGCCGGAAATGATGCCATAAAGAGATCAAAGGCGTCTTTTTCCGGACTCAACTGTGCTTCCACCCGGCTCACCAAGTGCATCACATGGGAGTAGCGTTCCACCTCCATCAACCTGGGAACCGTCACCGTTCCGGCCGACGCTACCTTTCCTGCATCATTTCTGCCCAGGTCCACCAGCATGATATGCTCGGCCCTCTCCTTGGGATCCGCCATGAGTTCTCGTTCCAGTGCCCGGTCCATGGCCTCATCCTTTCCTCTGGGCCGGGTGCCGGCGATGGGCCGCAGTTCAATGAGGCCGTTGGTGAGACGAACGAGGATTTCAGGGGAAGCGCCGATCAGTCTGGTTTCCCCAAAGTTGAGATAAAACATATAGGGCGACGGATTGATGCTTCTGAGCTTTCGATATAGGGCAAAATCATCTCCGGAAACGGTTCCCTCGAATCGCTGGGACAGAACCACCTGGATCGCGTCTCCGGCAGCAATATATTCTTTGGCCTGCGCCACCGCCGCCATGAAGGGTTCCTTTTTGACATTGGACGTGAGCTCCGAGACCTTGATATTGTTCCCGTCCGGGACAGTGGGGACAGGTTGCCTGAGTTCAGCAATGGTTTCATTCACCGCATGGCATGCCTCTAAATAGACAACCTCCGGATCTTCGTCTTCAAACACGTGTGCATGGGCGACTACCGTAATCTTATGGGTCAAGTGGTCAAAGATGATAAGCCGCCGGGAATCGGTGAAAATGCATTCCGGCATATTTGCATCCAGACAATCCCCCGGGACCGGTTCCCAAGTTCGGATCAGGTCGTAGTTGAAAAATCCCACGAGCCCCCCTTGAAATGGGGGAAGGTCCTCTGATGCCACTGAACGGTATTGTGATGCCAGATCCCTTAAAACCTCCAAAGGATTTTCAACCCGGGCGAGGGTTTCGATTTCGCCATCCCTTGTAATCTCCATCCGTTGGTGGGCGAAGCGCACCACCACATGGGGCTTGTATCCGATAAAGCTGTACCGGCCCCAACTGGTTCCGCCGTCGGCACTTTCCAGAAGATAGGAGAACGCCTTGTCCTTAATTTTCAGGTAGGCCGAAACCGGGGTTTCCGTATCCGCAAGGAATTCTCCATATACCGGTATGAGGTTGCCTTGTGTGGCCATCCGTTTGAACTGTGAAAGTGAAGGTCGTATTTCCAAAATACCTGATCCTCTTAAAATTGGCTCCTCAAAATGAAAAAGGGCCATGGGGAGTTTGCCCCACGGCCCTTTTGTCTGGTTGCATCTATAAAAAAAACCGTGAAGCCCTTGATGAAGCGCGCCACGGTTTGCTTGTTTACGACATTGCTGCTGGTTCTAAATCCGGTCGACACACCTCATCTGTATGAAGTTGCGCCACCACCAATTCCTTAAAGTAATCAGAATATTTTTTCTCTCACGTGTTTCCATAGATCAGCTTGCTAGCCTTTTTAAAAAAGAATGTCAAGGGGTTTTTTTTGATCTGAAGCCCTCACTCACAGTTTCCAACACGATACCCCCGCAACTCCTCCCACAGATCCCAGAACTGAGGGAACGACTTGCTGACGCAGGCGCGATTTTGAATACGGACTCCCGGGACCTTTAAGCCCACCACTGCCAGGCTCATGGCCAGGCGATGATCGTCATGGGGGTCTACCTCAGCGCCACAAAGCCTTTCGCCGCCATGAACCACCAGGGAACCCTCATATTCTTCCACACGTGCCCCCAGCTTCCGCCATTCCTGAGCCACAGCACTTAACCTGTCGCTTTCCTTAAAACGGAGATGCCCCACGTTCCGGATGGTGGTCTTTCCTTTGGCGAACAGGGCCACCGCCGCCAGGGTGGGCACCATATCGGGCATGGCCCCCATGTCCACATCGACCCCCGTAAGCAGGCCTCCTGTAACCGACACCCGATCCGCTTCCCTGACCACGGTGCATCCCATGACCTCAAAAACCTCCAGCAGTCGAATATCCCCCTGCCTTCCTTCGGGATGGATGTTCCGAGTGGTCACCGTCCTTCCGGTGATTGCCGCACCAGCCCAGAAATATGACGCGGACGATACGTCCCCCTGAACCGTGTACTCTCTCGGTTGGTATTGTTGTCCGGCGGAAACGCTGAAGCGGGTATACCCCTGCCGTTTTACCCGGGCACCGAAAGCCGCCATTACATCGATGGTCACATCCACATAGGGTTTTGACACCAGGTCCCCTTTTACCGTAATATCCACATCTTTGCGGGCGTACGGGCCTGATAAGAGCAGGGCTGACAAAAACTGGCTGCTGGCATCCCCCGGAAGCGTCACAACACCACCCGGAATCCCATCTGACGCGATGCGAATGGGGGGTAGTCCGTTGTTGCCCATATAGGAAACCTTCGCGCCCAGTTGAGAGAGCGCATCCACCAGAGGCCCCATGGGCCGCTCCCGCATACGGGGTGTACCCGTCATCAGAAACCGTCCCCTTACGAGAGCCAGCACCGGCAGGAGCAGTCTGAAAGAGGTCCCTGAATTACCCAGATAAAGCGCTTTTTCCCAAGTTTGATCACATACCGTTTCACCCATTCCCGCCATGATCAGATCATTGCCATCCCGCGTCATTTTAACCCCTATGGCTTTTAGAACATGCGCCGTATGACGCGTATCTTCACAATCGAGATCATTTCTGAGAATCGTTTTCCCATGCGCCAAACCTCCGGCAATAAGGGCCCGATGGGTAATGCTCTTTGATCCGGGGATGGTCACCGTATGATGATGGTTTGAAGAGGTTTCAGTCGTGATCATTTCCGCACCCGTTTTTTTGAAAGTACATTCGTAACCGCCTCCCGCATAACATCCACAGGGGGATTTGAACCGGTCCAGAGACGGAATTGCTCGGCTCCCTGGTGGATGAACATCTCCAAACCGCTGATGGTGGCGCATCCCCGGGCGCGGGCGCTTTTGAGCAATTGCGTTTCAAGGGGATTGTAGATGGCATCCATCACCACCATCTCTTTCTGGAACATATCCTCCGGTACCGGGGAGGCATTTTCATGGGGGAACATGCCCACCGGCGTGGTCTGAATCAAAACATCGGCTTCGGTTTCCCGAATTCTATCCAAGGGGATGAACGGGCATTTCAGAAACGCCGCAAGGGCGCGGCCCCGATCCACCGACCGATTGGCAACCACCAGCGCCATACCGCTTTCCCGGGCCATGAAACCGATCCCGCGGGCCGCACCGCCGGCGCCCACCAGCACACACCTTTTGCCCGCCGGGTTTATGGTATCCCCAAGGGCTTTCATAGCACCCAGTCCATCGGTATTGTATCCCGTCAAACGGCCGCCCCGGTTTAAAATGGTATTGACCGCACCGATCTGTTCCGCCAGTGGGTCAAGCGCATCCAGATACGGCATAACGGCAGTTTTGAACGGAATGGTCACACTCATGCCGCGAATGCCCAATGCCCGCATCCCGCGGATGCTCCCCTTCAGATCTGACGATTCAAAGGCCCCATAAAGCGAATGAATGCCCCGCACTTTAAAAGCTGCATTGTGCATAACCGGACTGAGTGAATGGCCGATGGGATTTCCCAATACCCCGTAAATCTTTGCAGGCCTGATTTTCATGGAGACAGGGCCTCCAGTACGATCTTCATCTGTTTTGCCGTCATCTGGCCTGAAGCCGATTCCTGGCCCTTATCCAGAGCAGCAAAGGTAAACACCCCCCCGAGGAGGGGACAGGCCACCCGGCTGATACGCCCACGTGCGCCCATGCAAAAAGCGATCATCTCAACGCCCATTTTTTCAGCCCTCGGGATCAATCCCAGCACGGTCAGATTGTCTGAAAACGCTTTCGCGTGAGTAACAATCTTCACCACATCCGCTCCCGTGGCCGCCATCTTTTGGAACAGATCTTCCAGTTTTTCCTTTGGGGGGGTCCCTTTCCGGAAGTGTTTTGACAAAATGATTTTTGTGTGACCGCGTTCCTCAAACAGCAGACGCCGATGTTCCAGGGGAATGGCATATTCCACATCCACGAAATCCGCGCCCAGCCTTATGGCCTCCTTAAGGTAATCCACGCGCACACCATAAGGAGCACCACCCTCCCCCCCCTCCTTTACGGATCGGTAGGTGATCATCACCGGTCTTAAAGCCGATGGGATGATGGCACTTAAATCAAATACTTCCATGACATCCAGCCGCACTTCCATGAGGTCGCAATGGGTTGACGCCTGCGCCATTTTTTCAAGAGCATTGGATGTGTTACGGGCTATTATGGGAATACAGATCATGATTTCCGCCTGTTACAACCTTGTTTCATTTTCATGATACGCCTGCGGACGGATAAGATCCCAACCATTTCATGAACACACACAGGGTTTTCATCCGTGCCATGGCATCCGCCAGGGCAGTATCCTTTCGGTGCCCTTCGATATCCACAAAAAACAGGTACTCCCAGGACCGTGTGGGCATGGGTCTGGATTCGATGCGGCACACGTTAATCTCTCTTTGGGCCAGGGCCGAAAGCATCCCGGCCAGTGCCCCCGGACGATGGTCCAGAAAGAACAGCAGGGTGGTTTTATCCTTTCCGGTGGGTTGGGGCCCACTGTTTCCCACCACCAGGAACCGGGTCACGTTATGGGGCTCATCTTCAATATCTTCCCCGAGCAGGTTGAGCCCCAACGTCTCCGCCAGAAGCCGGCTGCCCAAAGCAGCGCCGTTCGGATCATCGGCTGCCATTTTTCCGGCAAGCGACGTACTCTCCACCGGCTCAAAGGGAACGTCCGGCAGATGCTGATTGAGCCATGAACGGCATTGGGCCAACGGCATTGGATGGGAATAGAGCTTCCTGACGGCACTCAAATCCATATTCCGACCCATCAAACTAAGTCGAATCCGATGATAATACTCTCCACAGATTTTCAGATCAAATTTGTTAAACAGGTCCCAAACTCCGGCAACAGAGCCCTCCAATGAATTTTCTACCGGAATCACCCCGTGATGACAATGCCCCTTTTCCACGGAACTGAATACGTCTTCAAAGGTACGGGACGGACAGAACCGGGCGCTGTTGCCGAAAATGGAAATGGCGGCCTGGTGGGAAAAGGTCGCCTCAGGACCCAGAAAACCGACTTTCAGCGGTCCTTGAACAGCCCGCCCGGCTGAAATGATACGGGTGTAAATATCCCGAATCGCATCCGGGGTGAGACGAGAATGTCCTTTTGCGGCCATCCGCTCCAGGATCGCTTTCTCACGAACGGGATCAAATACCGGCAATCCCATTTTGTCCTTGATCCGCCCGATGGCGGCGGCGGCATCAAGCCTTTTGGCCAGAAGAGAAAGAATCTGTTCGTCAATGGCGTCAATATCCATCCGGCAGCGATCAAGTTCCTCCCGAGCCGCCTTTTCATCCTTTTCCAACTGCATTTCTGTCTTATACCCCCTGAATATCAAAACACTGGCCACCGGCCCTGGCCCTTAGATAATGATCGGCCAGGACCAGCGCCACCATGGCTTCAATCACCGGCACAATGCGGGCAACAGCGGTAACATCAAATCTGCCGGTCAATTCCAGAGTGGCATTGCGTCCGTTCCGATCAATGGTTTCCTGAGCTTTCATGATGGAAGGAATGGGTTTCACTGCTGCACGAAGCACCAGATCATCCCCGTTGGATATGCCACCTAAAATTCCCCCGGCGTGGTTGGATGAAAACCCCGTGGACCGGATGGGGTCATTGTTTTCAGAACCGCTCAGGCGGGCCGCTACAAAACCGTCACCCACCTCGACCCCCTTTACCGCGCCCACGGACATAATGGCTTTGGCCAACTCCGCGTCCAGTTTGTCGAACACAGGTTCCCCCAACCCCGCCGGACAACCGGATACCCGAACCTCCACCACACCGCCCAGGCTGTCTCCCGCTTTTCCAGCCTTTTCAAGGGCCGTCATCATGGGTTCCACCGCATCCGAATCCGCACAATAGAGTGGATTTTGGAGGATCGTCGCAGGGTCCATCCGGTTCGCCCGAATCCCCCCCAATTCCAGGGTGTAACCTAAAATTTTGATATGGAGCGGCACCAGCACCTTCCGGGCCACCACACCGCAGGCCACCCGGGCTGCGGTTTCCCGGGCCGAAGACCTACCGCCCCCCCGGTAATCCAGATGACCGAATTTTTTAAAATAGGTGTAATCCGCATGCCCAGGCCTGAACAGGTCTTTCAGTACACCGTAGGGTTTGCTTTTCACATCATGATTCCCCACGAGCAAGGATAAGGGGGTTCCGGTGGTACGACCTTCGAAAACACCGGATAAGATCTCGACCCGGTCTTCTTCACTCCGCGGCGTCTCAAAAGAGGACCTCCCGGGACGGCGCCGTTCCATCTCCTTTATGAAATCCGCCTCCTCGATAAAAATCCCGGCAGGACAGCCGTCGATAATGGCGCCCAGGGCTTTTCCGTGGGATTCGCCGAAGGTGGTAATCTTAAATGTCTGTCCAAATGAATTTCCAGCCATTGGGTCTTCTCCGGTTATCGATTTAATGCGGAAATGGAAACAGTTCCCTGTGATTGATCGCTATGATTCAAATGCGTCAAGCCCCGGGGCATGGATTGCATAATTTCCTTTGATATGGCCAGGGGGGATTTTTGATCCGTATTCACAATATAATCGCAGGCCTTCTCATAGAGGGCCGTTCTTTGACTCAGGACCTCCTGGACCTCCACCAACGGATTTCCCCCCACCAACCCAGGTCGAACACTGCCCGAACGCTCATCGTGCATCATCCGGCTTTGAAGTGTTGTGACGTCTGCCCGAAGCCAGACCACCCATCCCGAATGCCTGAGATTGCGGACATTTTCCCAGTCCAGAACGACCCCACCGCCGGTTGCGATGACCCGCCGGTCTTGATTGGAAATGGATCGAACGATCATCTTTTCCACTATTCGAAAGGCCTCCCAGCCATTTTCAGCCACGTATTGGCCAATTTCACAACCGACCCGTCCCGCCAGGACCTGATCCGTATCGACCAGTTCCAGACCCAGATTCTTTGCCAGGGTTTTCCCCACCACGCTTTTTCCGCTGCACCGATATCCGATTAAAACAATATTCATATCATTGACCCTAAAAATTTTCCCAAAAAAAAGCCGTGGATGCTTTTGAAGGCGTCCACGGCTTTGAAAATTCATAAAAAAACAGCATCTCAGAGCATGGACGGACCCCCGCGACAATAAAAATAAAAGCCCTGCCATAACCGGTTCGCAAACATTGTTCCGCTGTTTCCTTTTGTTTAAGTTAAAGAGTGGATGCAATAAAAACCATTCGAATTTATTTGTCAAGGAAAAAAACAAACCCTGTCGAACCATCTAGTCCTATTTAGTGTCCAGAATTTCCCTCAGTTTTTCTGATAATTCTTTCATTTTGAAGGGCTTTTGAATAAAGCCGTTGCACCCTCGATCCAATATGTCGCTCGCCTGACCATCAATACTGTATCCGCTTGAAAGCAGGACTTTAACATTGGAATTCAGGTTTTTCAGACGTTCATAAGTATCACCGCCACCCATACCGGGCATAATCATGTCCAACAGCACGAGATCAATTTGCGCTTTGTTCTTCTCATAAATCTCAATGGCTTCTTTTCCGCTTCCAGCGACCAGGACTTTGTAACCCAGAGCCCCCAGCAGGTCTTCGGCAAATTCAGTCAGGATATCTTCATCATCTACAAAAAGGATCGTTTCGGAGCCTTTCAGCAGCGCTTGACCCGACTGCTTCTCTTCAATAATTCTGTCTTTAGATGCAGGCAGGTAGATATTAAAAGTGCTTCCATGGCCCTTTTCACTGTCAACATCTATGAATCCCCCATGGTTTTTGATGATGCCGTATACCGAGGCCAACCCCAGACCGGTTCCCCTGCCCATCTCCTTGGTGGTAAAGAAAGGGTCGAAAATTTTTTCCCGGGTGGCTTCATCCATTCCAACCCCTGTGTCTGAAACAGCTATCTGCACATACCTGCCGGATTCAACGTCATGGGACCGTGTGTAATCCTCATCAAGAATAACATTCCGGGTTTTAACATGGAGATCTCCACCCGCGTTCATCGCCTGCCATGCATTAACGTAAAGATTCAAAAGGACTTGCTCAATCTGGCCCCGGTCAACCCGCACTTTCCATAGGTTTTTGTCATACACCCCGTGCATGCGAATTTCTTTACGGGTCCGGCCGAACATTCGCGCCTCTTTTTTGATGAGCTCATTTAAGTCAGTTGGCCTGACCTCATATTTCCCACCTTTAGCAAAACCCAGGAGCTGTCTGGTCAGATCGGCAGCGCTACTGACATGCGACTCAATCTCCGTCAGGTGCTCAAAATCCGGATGGGAAGAATCCTTATCCATTAACACTATAGAGGCACGGCCCTGGATACCCGCGAGCAGGTTGTTGAAATCATGTGCAATACCACCTGCCAATGTGCCTATGGCTTCCAGTTTCTGAGCATTTTGGAGCTGCTTTTGAAGTGTTTTTTTGTCTTCTTCCGATTTTACATGCTCACTTACATCAATCAATGTAAAGAGATCCGCAGGCCTTCCCTGGTAGGAGACGGTCTTTGAATAAAGATCCCACCACACGATTTTTCTGGCCTTCGTAAATCCTCTGAACCGGTAATGCGTTAAGATGTCGGTTTCACCTACCTGTTTTTTTTGGGCTTGATCCATGACGAACGCAAGATCGTCCTTGTAAATGGTCCTGACATACCCATAAGGTTCCCATCCATAAATTTCCTCAAGAGAATATCCGGTAATTTTAGCATACATTTCGTTAGTGTATTTGATATGACCATCCTGGATAATGCCGATTGCCAGCAAAGACTGTTCAGAAATCAGCCTGAATTTTTCCTCAGATTCCAGGAGCGCCGCCTCCGCCTGCTTGCGATGGGAAATATCCTGATAAATCCCATATGCGCCTATCAGTTTACCATCAATGATTACCGGCACACCTATAATCTGAACGTCTATATATGCGCCATCTTTTCTGTGCCGCCTGCCGGTGCCATGAATGGCTGTTCCCATAAAGGTTTTTTTTGTATACGATGTGGCATCATGAATGTTTTCTTGATCTGCAATAAGTTTATCAAGCTGTTTCCCAATTATCTCGGACTCTTTAAAGCCGAATAGTCCCTCAAAATCTCGATTACAGGAAGTAACATTATGCTTTTCATCAAGCTTTACGATGGCTAAAGGACTGTATTCAATCAATGATTCCAGATGCTTTTTCTGGTGCCTTAAATCTTCCTCGGCCCGTTTCCGTTCAAGGAATTCCTTCTCTAATATTTTAACCCGTTGTTCTAATTCTTCATAAGTCGGCTTTGAGGCCATCAGAAATTCCCTCAAAAATCTCAAAATAAAAAGCCCACACATTTCGCACTATGGGCTCAAGTATGCTTCTTAGAACACCTATTTCATATCACCCGCATATTGTCAAGGCCGGCATCGGTACATTTCTTTTTTTACTTGGAGTATCAAATATATATAACCTTCTGCCCCTGGGTGTACTAAACCGAAAGAGCGATCTTCTCAACGGATTCCCCTATTTTCTCGCTCAACTGCAACATAAAGCACTTCGCGGTCTTTTCAGCCTCCTTCAGTTTTTTTATAAAGAATACATTTTTGAAATTTCTTTCTCGTAAAGAGGCGAAACGTCGATCCAATGTGGTCGGCTGATCGAACTCAATCATGAAATCAATCAAAGGCACAAGCTTTTCTTCAATTGATTTTGGCTTGAAATCGATTGATGGTAGTCCAAACTGAACAGCCTCGTTTCTGGAAAGACCATACAGAATATGTGACGCACAGACAAAGGCCTCTTCGCCATAACCCAAAGCGGTAAGGAGGTGATATCCTTCTACACCATGCATAATGGGATCATGACTACGGTATCTTCCAATATCATGGAGCAATGAAGCACACCGTAAAAACTCAACATTGATTTCGAATCTCTTTGTAATAACTTCGGATAGATGCTCCGCCATGTTGGAAACAGCTAAGCAGTGTAGAGTCCAAGCCGATTCTTCACCATACTCATTTAAGATTCTTAACGCTTTCTCGTATGTCATTATGAACAACGCCTTGCGCAATTATTTATTGCCGAGGCCCTAAATCAGTGTTTTCCCGGTGCCATGGGTGCGCCGCGCCGCTCAAAAGTGATATAGAACGGAAAATTTTTCCATCTATTCTGATATTATCAAGAAAAAAACGGAAAATTCGGTATTGATTTTCCCATGTATTGTACGTAGGGCTGCCATTGCATGGAAAATTCAAAATACCACCATCTAAATACAGCCTTTCAAAGCGCGGTGGACGTTTTTATGAAACCGATTGTGGATTTTAGATGTTTCTTGAAGCTCATGACTCTCCCCCGGAATAGAAAGACCCGGTGGAACGAAACAGACAACATTTGAGGGGATACTCCATATGACGGCCTTGAGTGAATGGTTGAGGGCTTTGTATGGATAGGCCGGTTATACTTTTTGCATCATATTTCAGACAAGATATATGTCAAGAAAAATTACTGAGAGGTTGTATTTTCGGCATCCATTGATTCTGAGTTCGCCGTGTTGGGTTCGCCGACTGACGATTTCAATGGCCTGGTAATCGCCGGAAGCCAGTTCTTCAATGATTTCCTCCGCCCTGGAAACGGCCTGGGATGCGGTTTTATCTCCCCTGGCCAAGGTATCCAGGGTTCTTCTGAAGCTTGCCTCGCGATGGATGTAAATAGCCATTTACCGTTCACCCATTCCTTTTCCCCTTTTTATGTTGCCGCACGAGCGGACAGCAGCGCCGCACCCAGTGCACCCACCATCTGGGGATCTTCCGGTATGAGCATTTCCTGTTTCAACGCCTCTTCCAACAACCTACGCATGCAGGGGTTTCTGGCGACCCCGCCCGCAAACACCATGGGGCCTGTTAAAGAGACCCGTTTGATCATCCCCACAGCACGACGGACCACGCTCTGATGAAGCCCCAGGGCAATGGCCCTTCGCTCCTCTCCCCTGGCCACAAGAGAGGTGACTTCAGATTCCGCAAACACCGTGCACATGCTGTTGATGTGCAGCTCTTTTTCGGCCTTCAGGGCCTCGGAACCGAATTCCGCCAGGTCAAACCCGAGGGTTCGCGCCATGATCTCCAGAAATTTTCCGGTACCGGCGGCACAACGGTCGTTCATTTCGAATTTCCTCACAGCCCCCTCCCCGTTCAGAGCAATGGCTTTGCTGTCCTGTCCTCCGATATCCAGAATGGTTCCGGCTGCCGGGATGAGGGCGCTTACCCCCACCCCGTAGGCCTTGATCTCCGTCACCGTCGGTGCATCAAAAGCGATTTCAAAAAGGTTCCGCCCGTAACCGGTGGCCATAATCCTGTCAAACGCCACGCCACTAAGCAATTCCCTGGCCTGGGCCATGGGATCGAAGCCCGTATCCGTCTGTTTGGTTGCAGCAATGTCACCGTCTTTCACCACCACCAGTTCTATGGTTCTGGAACCAATATCAATACCCGCATACCGCATGATCTCTTTACCCGTCCTATGGTTTCAGCACTTCCATAAAGGCTTCCACACGCGTTTTCAATTGCCCCACATCCTCCATACCGTAGTCCGTTTCAATACGCAGGGTCGGAATTCCCTTTTCTTCCAGGGCCTTTTCAACCGGCATGGATTCGGCAATATAGGGCTGACAGAACTGAAGTCCGTAATGGATGACACCGTCCGCCTTGTATTCGCGGAACATCTCTTCCACATGGGCCAGACGGTCCGGATTGGGGGTGAAAATAGCGCAATCCACCTTGAAATGACGGTCAACGATGGCTTCCATGAGGTCATCGACGGTGCTACTGCGATTATCCGTGAGATTTCGGACACCCCGTTCTCCCACACAGGACTCTTCTCCCACAATCACCGCACCGGATGATTCAATGATCCAGGGCAGTTTCCAATTGGGGACCGCCATGGGGCATCCGGACATGAGGATTCGAGGTGCGCCTTTGGGAAAGGGGCCTTCCTTTTTATCAATGCGGCCTTCCAACTCATCACAGATTTTGTTCACGGAATCCGTAAAGCGGACCGGATCGTCATAGAAAAACACCTGATTGGCCAGAAGGGCATCAAGACCGGAGATGGGTGCGGGATCCGCCTTCCTGAGTAAGGAGAGCCTGTGAATGGCTTTCCGCTTGTTGTTGACGATTGCAATGCCTTTCTTTAATCGTTCCGCATCAATGGTCACGCCCGTCAATTTTTCAACCGCCTCTTTGAAACGAAAATACTCAGCCCTAAGAAGCGCGCGACCTTCGGCGGATTTCATCTGGGGCAAGTCCATTACATAGAGATTGGGCGTCATATCTTTTAGAATTTCATAGGATTTTTTCTTTCCGTCACAGGTGTTCTCGCCCACGATCATGTCTGCCGATTCGATATAAGGACACACCTTTCCCAGTTTGAAACCGAAAGCGGATTTGATTAAAGAACAGGTGTTGCGGGGAAGGATTTTCTCCACCTCCTCGGTGGCAAAATCAGCGCCGGTGCACAGCCCCACCAAGGTGGCGTCGGCTGCCCGCACGATCTCCTCGGGCACGAAAACACAGAAAGATCCAACGACCTTTCGGCCTGCCGCCTTTTCATCCATCAGTTCCTTGATGCGCAGGCCATGCACTTCGCTCAAAACAAAATCAAAATAGCCCATGCCTTCCGGACGATCCTTCTGGGCCAGGTAGATGTCCTGGTAGCCTTTCCCCAAAACTTCCAGCAACATATCATGGGCCTCAAGATCGAGCCCCAGGTCTTTCCACATATTTCGGTATTCTTCACTCATTTTATCCCCTTTCTGAAGTGGTAATTTCGAAATCAACCTGTAGATATTTCAGATATCCCTTTTTGTCAAACTGGAAAATCCGATAGAATTTCTGATTGCCATTTGGAATTCCGATAGTGCGATCAGTGCGCTTTCTCGCCAAGGGATATTCAGGGATAAGAGGAAACGGGGTGATGTTCAGTGGAACTGGGATTCAGTATTTTCTCAACGTTGGCATAAGAACAGACAGCAGAGCATCAACATATCGCCGGCGCACCCAGGCTTCACCCTTCCGCATAAAGAGTCGCCCGGTTTTCCTGAGGTAAACCTCGATCTTCTCAATTTCCCGTGCTTCAAATCCCTGGGAATAGCGGAACATATTCATCTGAAGGTCGAGGGGCAGCTCGAAATCGCGCGTAAAAATATGAGGTTGAACCTCCCAACCCATTTCGTGCAACAGGTTCAAAAGTATATGGTGGTCGGGAAAAGCGGTTCGGCGACCCAGGATCTGCCCCATGATTTCCATAAGATCATGACCCGCCGGATGCACCAGAAAGATCTTGTTCAGGGCCAGGGCATGCATTTTTCGCAGCGCCCCTTGAATATCCTCCATAAACAGACAATACCCTGCGGTCACAATGTCGTGGCATCCCACCGGTTCCATGCCCACATCTTCCCAGGCATTTTCCACCACAACCAGGTTACTGACGCCCAAATCCGCGGCTTTTCGTTTCAACCGGCTGCATTGGGCCGAAGAAGGCTCAACCGCCGTAACCCGTCGGGCCGCCATGGCCATGGGCAACGCCAGAGCGCCACTCCCCGCTCCCACATCCAGGACAGTTGTTTGGGTATCAATACACTTCAAAATGGGTGACATCAGTTCACCCGGGTATCGGGTGTGCGGTTCATAGGACTCCCATAGATTAAAGCCGTTCCAGAACTCTGTGGAGTTTACATCACCCCATTTTCCTTTCCGGTCCCGTTTCCAAAGTGCCATTTGATAGGACCACTTTTTTGCCCAGTCTCCGGGTTCAGGGGTTTTGGTTTTCATGGGCACAGTGTCCATCTTCAGGTTCTAAATATTTGAGTTTTCCTTCGTGAAGTTCATAGGCACAGCTGCTGAAAATCCGAACCAGATCCCCGTCGTGACTGATAAACAGATAAGCGACTCCGGTTTTTTGTTGAACATCCCGCAACATGCCGATGATCCGGGCCTGTGTGAGCGAATCCAGCATGCTGGTGGGTTCGTCCAGAATAATAACAGCCGGATCGGAAATCAGTGCTCTGGCCAAGGCCAGCCGCTGCAATTCACCCCCGCTCAGTTGGCGGGGCCGCCGGTCGAGGACATCCGGACTTAGGTCCACTCTAACCAGTTGTTCTGCCAAAAGCCCCTTCGCCACAGGCAAACCGTGTATATGCAGGGGTTCTTTCAAACTTCTCTCCAGCTTCCAGCGGGGATTGAAGGCGGTTTCCGGATGTTGCCATACGATTTGCACCAGAGGGCGAATTCGCTGAAAACGGCGTCTATAACGCGCTGATACAGGCAATCCCTTAAACCATACTTCCCCCCGATCCGGTTGAACCAATCCGCACAGAATCAGGGCCAGAGTGGTTTTGCCCGCACCGCTTTCGCCCACGATCCCCACGGTTTCCCCTCGCTTCAGTGAAAAGCCGACCCCATTCAGAACGGAGATGCGCTCTTTTCGCCACCAGCCACCAAACTGCTTATGAAGGTTTGTGGTCTTAAGCACCATACAGCCAGCACCTCACAGAACGTTCGCCCATATCCTTCATGGGTGGCATGCGCCGGCATTTTAAAAAGACCTTGCTGCAACGGGCTTGAAATGCGCACCCCGCCGGATCTATAGATCGCGCATGATAGAGGCCTGGAACCTCAAGCCCATGACTGGGCTGGGCTTTGAGAAGAGCTTCAGCGTAGGGATGGAGCGGTTTTTCAAAAAAATCTGTCACCGACGCCGTTTCAACCAGACGGGAATTTAGCATTACGGAGATCCTATCGGCAACCCCCCGTGCGAACGCCAGATCATGCGTCACCAGAACAAACGTCTTTCGCTTAAGTCCTTTTAAGATATGCAGCATCTCATCTCTGTTTTCCGGATCAAGCCCCTTGGTGGGCTCATCTAAAAGAATCAAAGATGCCCCTGTGACCAACCCCATGGCCACCAGAACCCGCTGGATCATGCCCCCACTGTACTGATGGGGATACTCCCGATTGCGCGTTGCCGCATGGGGAATCCCCATCCGCTGCAGAATTTTGACAGCGCTTTCCATGGCGGCTCTCCTGGATAGTCCTTGATGAACCCGTACCGCTTCCGCCACCTGGGCGCCCACTCGCATCAAAGGATTTAAAGCCTGGCCGACCCCCTGGGGGACATAGGCCAGATGTCGTCCTCGAAGCCCCTGAAACCCCTTTTCTGAAAGCGTACAAAGGTCTTGCCCCTTAAACCGAATCTCTCCGGTCACAACGGCATTCTTGGGCAGAAGGCCCATGAGAGACAGAAGCAGCACGCTTTTGCCACTCCCCGTTTCGCCCACAACGGCCAGATGATGACCCTCATTCACGGTCAAACCCACCTGCTCGATGGCAGGGATAACAGTTCCATCAGAACCTGAGAAAATTACAGACAGATCTTTTACTTGAAATGACGCGCTTTCCTGCTTTAGCGGGTTTAAAGAGTCATGTCCCCGAGCGCCGATCATAACGGAGTTTTCATCCTCCGGTTCAATCCACCGTTGTCCCATGAGGATCAGGCACAGCACTGTCACGGAAATACAGAAAATGGGGGGCAGATACCAACCGTAAGCGCCGTTTAACAAGCCTCCCCCGGTAAATGCCTCGTGCAGCATGGCACCCCAGCTCTTGAAACGGGGATCTCCCAAACCCAGGAAACTCACCCCGGCTTCCATCACCATGGCTGATGCCGCGGCCAGAGTACCCTTAGCCAGAATCACCTGAAGAATGTTGGGCAAAATGTGAACCCCCATCACGTAAAAATGCCCAGCCCCAAAGGCCCGTGCACTTCTGATGAAGTTCTTTCCCCGTTCCTGCAAAACATTGGTCCGCACCACCCGTGCCGTGCCCGGCCATGCCGTCAATCCGATCACCAGAGCAATACTAAGCGGGCCTGAGTCCATATAGGCGGCCAGAAGGATGATGAGGGGCAGTGCGGGCAGCAGCAGAAATACATCCGTTATGCGCATCAGCCAGTCATCAAAGGCACCTCCGAAATATCCCGCAATAGTCCCCACAAAGGCCCCCAGAGAAGTGGCCAGAATGGATGCGAAAAGCGCCACAGAGAGACTGATGCGAGCCGAATAAATCAGTTCACTCAACAGATCCTGGCCGATATGGTCCGTCCCCAGAAGGTGACGTCCGTTCGGCATCATGTAGGGCAAATCCAGGGTTTCCGGAGAAACAGGGGCCAGAAACCCGGGAAAGACGGCCGCCAGGACAAAGCAGCCCAGGACCACGGCAGGCGCGAGTTCCGCGATTCTTTTAACGGACTGCGATATCATCTCTTATCCTCGGATCCATATAAGCACAGAAAATATCCGCCATCATGTTCGCGCCGATAACCGAAAACGAGAGTATCAAAAAGCACCCGGAAAGGATCGGATAATCCCTGGACATAACCGCCTCGTACATGAGAGACCCCATTCCCTGCCAGGAAAAAACCACCTCCACCAGAAGCGCCCCTCCCGCAATGAAGCCGAAATTCACGGCCGCGGCGGCCAGATAGGGTGGAAGGGCATTCAAAAGCACGTGATGAAAAAGCACTTTTTTCGGTTTCAGCCCCTTTCCGAGAGCGGTGATCACATAATTTTCCCTGAAGGTCTGCCGAACCGTGCTTCGCATGATCATATACAGATAGGCAGTGGCATGAAGCACCAGAACCGTCTGGGGAAGCACCATGTGCCGCAAGACATCCCACACTGAAAGGCCGGCTCCCTGAGTCGTTTCCCGCATCCCACCCAAAGGGAAAAAGTCTCCCATGGAAACAAATGCCAGCAGGAGCAGAAAGGCCAGGCAATAGGCAGGAACCGCATAGGTAACCAGGAAAAATGGCGTTATAATCCGGTCGACAACATTTTTCCCGGGCCGGCCGGACAAACATCCCAAAAAAAGTCCCAGAACCGTGGAAGCAAAAAGTGCCGGACAGAGAAGCACCAGGGTCCATTTGAGCCGATACAAAATGATACGGGCAACGGATTTTCCATAATGATAGGACCAGCCCAGACGGAAGCGAACCGTATCCGCTATGGATGAAAGCAAGCGCTCATGAATGGGTCGGTCCAATCCATACTTGGCGCGCAACGTCGTAATGGCCTGGGGATTTTGCCCCTGAAGATGGAAGTAGGCTTCTTCTCCCACCAGATGGACCAGCGGGTCCCCCGGCAGAAGTTGAACAATCAAAAAATTCAACCCCAGCACAAAGAAAATGGCGAGTCCATAGCGCCAGATCTTGTCCCGAATAAACGCCATTGCTTATCGTGCCTCGGGCATGTCCTGTGGCGGGGGTGAAAGATCACGCCATGAAAATCGGTTGGCCAGTCCCCCTTCCAACGGGTTGATCCGAAAGCCCTGCCAGGCTCTGTTATAGGGAAAAAAGTCTCGACCCCAACACAGGGCAACGGCAGGCAAGTGATCCGCATAATAGCGCTGCACCTGAGCATAAAGGGTCTTGATCCTTTTCGGATCAGTGTTCTCCAAAATCTCGCCGCAAAGTATGGAGAAGGTTTTGTCTTCAAGGCGGCACATGTTGAGGTTTCCCGTTGTTTCGGTGTCAAAATATCCGGTACCAAAACCGGCGTGCATCATCATCCCCCAGGGGGTGGTGCGAAAAAGCACCAGGTCATAGGCCCCTTCCTTTAGAAAAGCCAGATAGGTGGATAAATCAGCTGATCGAACCCTAAGTCCCAGACCGATCTTTTTGAGATCCCGAGCCAGCAGCTTCACCAACTGATTTTCCCCCCAGAGGTCGGACCGGACCAGAAGGGTCAGCACGGCGGGGACTTTTTGGTCTGTCTCCAGAATCCCGTCTCCATCACTGTCCTGCCACCTTTCCTCTGTCAGAAGGGTTCGGCTTTGGCCAGGGTCCTGTTTCCAGGGCGCCAGATCTGCCTGAAATGCAAATACCGGCGGCACCAATCCCGGGGAAGGGACACGCCCTTCCCCTTTCATGAGACAGGCGTTTATCTGACCATAGTCAATGGCAAGCGCTACGGCCCTTCGCACGGAAAGCGTTTCAACCAGAGGGCTTTTAAGATTAAATCCCAGCACCGCAGGAATTCCCAATGAAGCCATCGTCATGCAGGCCAGGTGGGGCTCTTGCACAAGCTTTTTGACATAGGGAATGGGCATGCCGGCAGCATACTGATAGTAAAGGTCAATCTGACCCTTCATCATGGCCAGGGCCAGAAGATCCGTGGTTCCATAGGTCCGAAAATCAACCCTTGTGGCTTTGGGAACCGAACCGTAATAGTCGTGGTTGACGCGAAACCGGAGGGTTCCGGCACTTCGGTCAAACACATCCAATTGGTAGGGACCGCACCCCACTGCCACCCGTTGCTCACGTGTTTTATGGGGGTCGGAGACCCCTTCCCAGATATGGCGGGGCAGAATGCGCACCACGAAGCCCGCATTGATCAAAAAACGGCTGCAGGGTTTCTTAAGGTGAAAAATGATGCGATGTTCCCGGATTTCAATTTTTTCAATAATGCCACCCATCCAGCCCCCTGAGACATGGTGTTTTGAAAGGTATTCAAAGGTAAACTTGACGTCTTCAGGTGTCACCGGCCTTCCATCATGCCATCTGGCACGGGGATTCAGATCAAAGGTCCAGACCCGGGCCTTCTCATCGGAACCGAACTTGACGGCCAGTTGCGGAATGGGGTTCAGCGCTTCATCGAACCGCACCAGGGAATCGTGCGTCATGACCATGGCCAGGATATTGTAATAATAATCGGCCACCGGATTGGTCTGTTTAACCGCCATAGTGGTCCCGATGCGAAGGAGTGATTCTGAAAGGCCTGCCACCGCAATTTTTTCTCCCCTTGAGCATCCGAGGCAAAACAGAAGCGAAACGATCAGCAAGAGATGCACGGGGGAAACACCCTGCAACGCACGAATAACCGCCAAACGCTCCCGCCCGGATACGGATTTATGATCGACAGAAAAAGTCATGGCACCCTTTAAAAGAAAAACTTCACCTCTCCGAAAATGGTCCGTCCCGGATCTTCATAGATGTAGAAGGTCCGATAGTTGGCATTAAAAATGTTGTCCACGCTTAACGCCACGTCAATATTTTTGAGTTGCCCCCAATGAATGGGAAAGTGTTTAATCCCCTTAAAATCCACCACAAAGGAGGAAGGCATATACCGGGCTTCACCGGAAGAGGTGTATTCAGTATTGGCTTCATTGGTCTGCTGCCTGCTTAAATACCGGCAGAAACCGCTTACCTCGTAATTGTATGGCACCTGATAGGTGACACTCAGGTTAGCCTTGTACTCCGGCGAAAAAGGGAGTTCATTTCCTTCCCGGCTCGGATTTGAGGGGTTCTGATCGATTTCCGCGGGGTTCCAGGTGTAGTTGGCATTGACGATCCAATTATCGGTGGGTTGAAAAAACAGATCGAATTCCACACCGTAGGATTTGCTTCGGCCGATGTTCTTGTTGATCCAGATATTCTCCTCATTAAACCAGGAAATGATCTTCTCATCCGTATAGTTAAAAAATCCTACCACTTTGGTGCTCAACGTTTCCATAAACCAGTTTTCGACCCCCAGCTCCCAGCTTCGGGTGGTTTCCGGTTTCAGGTCGGGATTGGGTTCCCGCGGGTTTCCCCCGGAGGTCCGGTCATCATAGAGCTGCTCAGGGGTCGGCGGATTAAATCCCATAGCATAATTGGCCCAGACGCCCAACTGATCGGTAAAATTGTATTTGGCCCCGATCTTGGGACTCCAGTTATCGTCCGTTCGGTCCCCGGGATGTGGATCCACAAAACTGGAGAAAGTGTTGTCATAATTTTGCCAGTTGTCATAGCGAACACCCGCCGTGACCGCCAGTTTTTCAATGGGTTTCCAGACGTCCTGAAGGTAGCCGGCCAGGGTTCTCACCTTGTATCGGTTGTGGTTGATCAGAGAACCCCCGGGGTTGTGGTAATCCTGGTCCGTGTCCTGGTAGTTGTAGAAGAACCCGCCCGTCAATGCGTTGCCCCAGCCCAGACGCGCCGTTAACTGAAGCTCCAGGGGGATTTCCCGGTAATCCGTGTTTCGGGTCTGCTTCAGGTCATAATTCTGATTTCCCCCGTCGTACCGGTGAAGCAGATCATCGTAGCGAAACCCCACATATCCCTTAAACAGAAACATATCCCCAAAAGCCTGATCATAGGTCAGGCTGGTGAAATACCGATCCCAATCGCCCCCCACATTGGGACGGCCTCGGGTGTATTCATCTTGAAAAAAGTTAAAAAGAAAGGATAATTTGCCCTTTTCATTGACGTCGTATGCGGCGGTCAAAGATGCAGCCCACTTGTCGTAGGAGCAGTCTTCGATCATGGTAACGCTGGGCAGGACCGTGTTTTTAACGATGTTGGTCCCGTCGGATTTGTCCTTGTAACCGGCAAAAGAATAATGAAACTTATCGACGGTCCCATTGCTTGTGGCCTGGGCACGCCAGGTGTTGAAAGTGCCGTAACCGCCGCCGACAGTTCCGTTGATGCCTTCACCCCCTTCCTTGGTTATAATATTGATCACGCCGCCGCTGGCGTTGGCACCGTAAAGTGCTGACGCCGGACCTCTTACAACTTCCACCCGCTCGATGTTTCCAGGCGGTATGGCCTGGATAATTTCCCAGTTGGTGGGAATATTGTTCACCAGAATAACCGTTCCGTTACTGCCCACGCCCCGAATGTTGATATAGGCGGGGAAAGGGGCATAGGCCCTGCGGGTGGTCAGACCCGATATATTTCGCAGAACATCACCGATATCGTTGTCTGGCAGAAACTGGGCTTGAATCTCCTCGCCGGTGATGACGGTCACATTTGACGGAATATCCTTGGTTGAAGTTTCGTACTTGGTAGCGGTCACCACCACTTCATCCATCCTATGAATTTTTTCAGTCGCCGGTTCCTCAGGCTCAGGTTCCTCAGCCATACCTGTCCCCGGAAAAACCACGGGAAAAACCAACACCAAAAACACAACAAACCATCTCCAATTTTTCATTATGGATCTCCTTCCTCCCTGCGGGTGCTCCCGCGCTGTCAATTAAATGCTCCCATTGACCGGAAAGAGATATGGTGATATTGTTCCACCCGGAGCATTCCTTTCATGGGAGCGCTTCACTTGGGGGGCGGCTGTTGACCTTGCAGGGTACGCCGCCCTCCTTCATCATTGTGCCGTCATTCAGTTGTCTCAGTATCACACCATCTTCAGCCGACCTCCCTTTTCAATTGTTTTTTCCACAAAAAAAGCCACGAAGGCATACTTTTCCAATAAAAAGTAAGCCTTCGTGGCCTTTTCCTGAAATTACCCGATTTCAACCGGGTCTACATAAATTCGTTGCCGTGCGACCCTGAGCCACACCCCAAAACCCACATCCTTCAGGATGTGATGGTATAATAACGCTGAGGTCCCGCTCGACTTCAGAGTCTTTAATGAATTAGCCCCACAAAGTCAAGAACATTTTGACAAATCGCGGGGATTTGAAATCAGTGTTTCCCGGGTGCCAGTGGCACACTACGCCGTTCATAGGTGATGTAGGAGAGGAGTGCCACCATTTTCGGGTCATCCAGCAGCAATGGTTCACCTTCCAGCGGATTCCGAATACACCAGTTGACCATTTCAGACAGGGTAATCACGCGACCGATCTGCTGCTGAAATTTGGGATAGGTCTCCGGATGGGTGTTTGCGGCATTGGGATGGCACTGGTCGCAGGATACTTTGTTGGTCCCCAAATCCGCACTGTGAAAGAGCTTTTCACCTGCCATGACAACACTCATGAATTCCTGATTCCATCGTTTCAAATCAGCTTCACTAAAATCGTCCGCCTGGATGGAGAAGGAAATCGCCAGGAATCCCAAACCGATCAAAGCTGCCAGACAGGCACTTTTGGAAAATTTGCTGTTTCGCATAAGAACTCTCCTTGCAATTTCAAAAATGGGTTTGGGGCGGAATCCGCCTGATGTAATCCTGATATTTCACATCCTTCGGTTTGCCGGTGGCCGCATCAAATATGACGGTACGGTTCGGGTTGTCGGGCAACTGGTAGTGCATGGCCGTTTTACCGCTGTTCATATCGACGAATTGCCATCCTGTGGCATCCCGCTCAAAAAAAGGATCCGCCCGGTTCATGGGCACCGTGATCTTGGGAAGACAACTGGCCGACTGGGAATAGGTCTCGGGATATGGCCAGGGCCATGCAGTTGCCATGACGGCTTGAAAGGTGATGTTGCCGATCTGGTTATACTGAATCTGGTGCACATGCCCGTAAATGACGGTCGCCTTTTCAAAGGGTTTCAAAAGGGCTTGAACTTTTTCCGCATCCTGGGTCCAAAAATTCCAGGGCTTGAAAATCTTCTGAATGGGAGAATGGGAGAACACCACCACGGGCGTGTTCTGATTGATTTTCGCAAGGTCTTTTTTGAGCCAGGCGATCTGCTGATCCCCCACCATGAAAGGGGATCCTTGGGGGTTGTCCAACCTCGCCATGGCCAGCATACGGTCCATGGGAGAGGGCCACGTTTCGTAGGTCCACTTGTGGTAGGTGAGGATGCTGTTTAACACAACAAAATGGACCCCTTTGTGATCAAAACTGTAATAGAGGGGGCTGATCTTATCTTGCCAGTACTTCCCCAGATCCAGGTAGTAATCATGTTCCCCGATCACGTAGCGGACCTTGCCCCTCAGGTTGCTCATGATCTCCAGGCCATGATCCAGTTCTTCCTTCTTCCCCAGTTGGGCCAGATCGCCGCCGAACATGAAAAAATCCGGACGGGGAGTGAGCAGATTGGCCTCTCGAACGGCGCGAATGAGGCCCATATCCCAGTTGCGAACAAATTGAGTTCCCTTGATCTGCTGAATATGGGCATCGGAAATATATCCAAAGGTAAAGTCCCGGGAAGGGTCCTGGCCACCAAAGGCCAGTTTCACCAGGCTTATGGGAAAAGCAGAGGCCATTAAACCTGTACCGGTGGCCTTGAGAAATGCACGTCGGTTCATGTTCATTTTAATCTTCCTCCTTGATGCCATGTTCTTGGATACCCTTATGGCTATTTCGGTGCAAATTCCGGACTGGTGAGTGCTTTTAGAAATGCCACCAGGTCCGCCTGCTGCTCATCTGTCAGGTTAAGGGGACGAATGCCGCCGCTCAAGAGTTCGGGGACAGTATCCGTTTCATTGAGGGCGCCCCCGTTATTGTAGAAGGTCACCACTTCCTCCAGGGTTTTGTGGCTGCCGTCATGCATATAAGGCGCCGTCAGTTCAATATTTCTTAAGGTCGGCGTTTTGAAAGCACCGATATCCGTCAGATCTCCCGTAACGGCGAAACGTCCAAGGGAAGAAGTCCGGGGATTGCTGAGCACGGCGATATCAGTTCCCTTTTCTTTTACATTCCGGACCGCTGCGGACAGTTCTTCCAGATCCCGGGGCATCTGGTTGGCGGAAACCCCAATCATATGGAAACGGTTGTCCGTAAAGAGGGCCTGGGTCTGCTCGATCCGGTGGCAGGAAACGCACCGTCCCTGGTTCACATAGACATCCAGCCCCCGAACAGCGGCTGGGCTCATGGCCGTTTTATCCCCTTTGAAATAGTATTGATCAAACGGGGAATTTCCGCTGATCAGGGTTCTCTCAAAGGTGCCAAGGGCCTGCTTTACTTCGGTCATGGTAATCTGTTCGCCGGTTTTGCCGAAAGCTTGGCTGAAAAGAGCTGAATATTCCGGATCGGAACGGACAATTTTAAGAATAGGTTCGTGGTCCTTAAGACCCATTTCCACCGGGTTTAAAAAGGGTTGAGCCGACTGGGATTCCAGGGAGGGTTCCCGTCCGTCCCAGAACTGGGTGTGAAGGTAAGCCGAATTGATGATGGTAGGCGCGTTTCGCGTCCCTTTCAGTTTATGGATTCCCTCGGATACGGGAAGACCGTCGGCAAAACCTTTGGCCGTGTCATGGCATGTGGCGCAGCTCACCTCTCCCGTGGTACTGAATCGGGTGTCGTGAAACAGCTTATCCCCCAGTTTGACTTTTTCGGGGGTCATGGGGTTGTCAACGGGTACCGGAACCGGTGGCAGTCCAACCGGCGCCGCAAACGCCACACAGGCTGCGAAAAGAACAGCTGTGGCTCCGGCGCGAATAATGCCTTTTAAACAGCTTTTGGATGTTTTCAACGTCGTTCCTCCTTTCCTATAATGATGGATTATGGTATCCTTATTCTTTCCTTCTCCCTTTATACAAAACATATCCTAAAAGTCAATTATAAGCCACATAGAACGCCCTATTCAAAGCAAAACTCTCCGGCTTGAAAGATATCCAGACAAGCCGTCACCACCTCGGGATCGTAATACTTTCCTTTCCGCCGTTTGATCTCTTCGAGAGCCATTGAAACTCCGAGGGCGGGCCGGTAGGGCCGGTGACTGGACATCGCTTCCACCACATCGGCAACATTCAATATTCTGGCCTCCAGGAGGATGTTCTTTCCGCTAAATCCCCTGGGATAGCCGGCACCATCCAGCCGTTCATGATGCTGATAAACGATTTCAGCCACTGGACCGGGAAACACGACCTTCTTGAGTATCTCATGACCCACCTTTGAATGCTCTTTGATCAACGCAAACTCGCTTTCGTTGAGGGTTCCCGGCTTGCTGAGGATTGCCGTGGGTGTGGCCATTTTGCCGATATCATGAATCAGCCCGGCGATTCGAAGGGTTTCAATTCGCTCTTTAGATAGACCCAACTTTTTGCCGATGGCCTCAACCAGCAGCGCGACGCGCCGCTGGTGGCCGGCGGTGTAGGGGTCTTTTGTCTCCACAATCAGAGCAATGGCCTGAATGGTTCCGTCCAGGGTCCGATGCAGCGTCCGGACGCTTTTTTCCAGTTCTGCTTTGGCCTTTTTCCTCTGCCTGATTTCATCCCTGGCCCGCTGGTAAAGCCGCGCATTGTCAATGGCGATGGCAGCGGATGCAGCCAGCCATTCAAGGAGGGTCTGGTGGGTACTGTCAAATACCCCCGGAGCCGTATCCACCACCTGTATAACGCCGATGGGTTTGCCTTTTGAGATGAGCGGCACCCCCAAAATAGACCTGATTTCATATCCGGTTTTACCGTCGATGCCTTTAAAATGGCGAAAATCAATGCGGGTGTCATGCACATTGAGAGATTCCCCGTGGTGCGCCACCCAGCCGGCCAACCCCTGCCCGGGTTCCAGACGCCAGCCATTCAGAACATCGGCACAGATCCCGGCCGCTTGGCGGCATACCAGATTTTCGTTTTCCGATTCCACAAGCCAGATGGTGCTGCCAATTACATCGATCAGAGATCGCAATTCTTCCAGGACGGTGACCAGCACTTCATCCAATTCGAGACTGGAATTGAATGCGCGACCGGACAGATTGAGCAGCTCCAGTTCTCGATTGCGTCGGATCAGGGCCGCTTCGGCCTCCTTTTGCATGGTAACATCGTTTAAGATGATAATTGAGGACCCACCGCCGTCAGTGACGGCGAGGACTTTAACCAATAACTGATAACCATTCATGCCCAACAGAATGTCTTCTGTATTGCTGCCCGGGGATTCATCCATGGATGAAATAAGTTCCAGCACCATTCTCCGGTATTCATGGGGAAATATTCCCGATATGGGAGACGCAAGCAACTTTTCTTCGGGAATTCCAATGACGGATAGGGCTGCGGGATTGGCGTAAACGACTCTGTTATCCTGTGAAATCTCAATGATACCTTCGGACATTCTTTCAAAAATAATTTCAAAATGCTGCTTGATGGAAAAGAGTTCCTCGGTAATCGATTTGGGGGCGGGCAATTCCTTTTCACGCGGTTTTTCGGTTGGAAAAGCTGCCAGTGTCACTTTTCGGCGCTGGACCGCCGACAGAACATCCCGGGTCATGGCTTCAAGTGTCCCTTTTTCAAGACACTGGTCAACCCCCAGTGCTTCCATATTTTTTCGCTCCACTTCAAGGGTTCCGGAGAGAACCACAAGATAAACGTTCTCCAGTTTTCCCATGGCACGAATGATTTTACAGAGCCGCTTTCCGTCGATATTGGGCATCACCAGATCAACGAAAATAATATCGGGCGTGTGTTCATCCAACACATCTACTGCATGAAGTCCATCCTTTGCGGTCAGCACTTCGTGGCCTTCACCTGTAAGGACGTCTTTCAAAAACGCCAGAATAAAGGGATCATTGTCCACTGCCAGTATTTTACTCATTGCACCACCCAAACATCAGAAGGAAAAAAATTATAATATCAAGGCATCAACATCTTGAAAACCAGCTCCGGCAATATGCCAAACAAAATCACCAGCCCGGCCAGGAACAAGCCCCCGGACAGGCTCAATACCGAACTGCGGCCTTGAGCGTTAAAGGCCTTTTCGGAGGCTTCCGGGCTTTGTTTTGTGTAGGCATACCGCACCAAATTCAAATAGTAAAAAAGGCCGATTGCCACGTTGGCGGCCGCAATCACCACCAGCCAGTTGCAACCGCGGTTCCAGGCGGCGGACAGCAGAAAAAACTTGCCCATGAAACCGGCTGTGGGGGGCAGACCCACCAGTGCCACGGCCCCCACGGCCAGAACCAGGGCAAGGCCGGGTGCCCGACTCGAGAGACCCTTCAGGTCTTCCAGTTTCAGGTTTCTGCCGTCTTGCGATTCTCGACAGATCACCCAGAAACAGGCAAAGGTCATGAGGACATAGGCGAAGGCGTAGAATGCCGTAGCCGCAACACCCATGGGGGTTCCCGCCACCACCCCTACCATGAGATAGCCGGCATGGGCGATGGCGGAATAACCTAAGATGCGTTTCACATCCTTTTGAACCAGGGCCGCGAGGTTCCCGTATGTCATGGAAACGGCGGCCAGTACAGCCAGGATGGTGGTGATTTCAAGCCCGGGTTTCAAAAGCGGGGAAAAACGGAGCAGTACCGCCACGGCACCCACCTTGGGGAGTACCGCAATGTAGGCGGCGGTTTCATTGCCGGCCCCTTCATAGACATCCGGCGCCCAGAAATGAAAGGGGAAAAACGCCAATTTGAACAGCAGCCCTGAGAGAAAAAGGGTCAAGCCCAAAACCGCCATGGGACTGTGAGACCAGGACCAAGATATGTGCACCAGTTGATTGAGGTCCGTGGTGTGTTGGGCAGCCAGGATGTATGAAAACCCGAACAGCCCCACAGTAGTGGCCACGCCACCGATAAACATATATTTGATGGCGGCCTCAGCCGCGGATAGGCTTTTCGTCCGAAGCGGGACCAGGGGAAAGAAGCTGAAGGATGCCAGTTCCAGTGCCAGATAGATGCTGATCAGTTCCACTGTGGAGCAGAGCAGCATCAATCCCCAGGCGGAAAGGGCCATGAAGAGGAAGTAATCACACTGTTTCTCCTTTTCCAGCAACGGTTGTCCCACACCATTTATGACCGCCAGGAAAAAACCAAAGCTCACGGTCATTTTAAAGAACTGGCTTAACCGGTCCACCTGATACGTTTGGCCGAAAAGCAACCCGTTTTGCCCCAGGGATGCCAGAGACACCAGGACACTCAGGCCGGCGGCCCAGGGCAACCATTTTTTCAATGGGGCGGCCCGATCCCCCTGGACGATGCTTTGCAGGAAAAGTCCTGCCACAATCAGAAGTTGGAACAGTTCAGGGAAGATGAGTTGGACTTTCACGGCCGCCCTCCCCTCTCAGGTTTGCTGTGAAAGTTTTTATCCATGGAAAGCGTAACCGGCACCCTGGATTGAAATGCCGAAATCAGGTGGTTCAATGTGGGGTTCATGACTTTCAGGCAAAGGGTGGGTGCCAACCCCAGGTAGAGCACCAGAAATGCCATGGGGAGCATGCACGCCCATTCCCGACCGCTCATATCCCGCCAATCTCTGGCATTTGATGGCTCACCCCAGGTCATTTTCTGGGTGGGTCGAAGCATGTAGGCCGCAGCAAGTAGCGCCCCCGGAACAGCAACAGCACCCAGCCACAGATTCCTTTCAAAGGCCCCCGCCAGGATCAGAAATTCTCCCACGAAATTGTTGGTCCCCGGAAAAGCAAACCCTGCAAAAGCAAAAAACCCCCAGAACCCCATGAACGCCGGCACGAATTTGCCCAACCCCAGGTTCCCCGATATTTCATGGTTTCCGCTCCGCTGGTAAAGGATCCCCACCATGGCAAACAGCGCACCGGTGGTGATACCGTGATTGACCATCTGGATCAGTGCCCCCTGCACCCCGTTGATGTTAAAGAGAAAAATACCCAGGATGACAAACCCCATGTGCCCCAGGGAAGAGTAGGCGATGATTTTCTTGAGGTTTGACTGGGCAAATGCCAGAAGGCCGCCGTAAAGGATGGAGCAAACCGACATGGCAATGAGCAGGGGTGCAAAACAATGGGCCGCTTCAGGGGTCATTGGTAAGGCCAGGCGCAGAAAACCGTAGGCCCCCATTTTAGCCATGACGGCAGACAGGAGGATACTGCCGGCAATGGGGGCCTGTCCGTATGCCGCCGGCAGCCAGGTGTGAAAGGGAAACAGGGGGACCTTCACTGCGAAAGCCAGCGCCATGATCAGAAACGTCCATTGCTGGAAATTAACGGAAAAGGAGTGTGCCATGAGGGCGGGGATGGAAAAAGAGCCTCCTTCCATGCGAAAAGCGATGACCGCTACCAGAAGAAGCGCGCTGCCTGCCAGGGTGTACAAAATGAACTTCAGAGCGGCATGGTCACTTTGAGGGCCTCCCCACAGGGAAATCAGGAGATAGGTGGGAATCAGGATGGCCTCCCAGAACAGGTAAAAAAGAACCAGATCCAGGGCCGAAAAAACCCCGATCAGAGCTGAAATGAGAACAAAAAGACAGATGTGAAATTCCCTCACCCGGTTGATGATGGAAGTCCATGAACAGATAATGCAAAAGGGGAACATGAGAAGGGTCAATGCCACCATGAATACACTGATGCCATCCAACCCCAGGAAATATCGTAAACCCCAGGTGGGAACCCATGGAATCGATTCCACAAACTGGAAATCCGCCGTTCCCATTTTAAATTGAAGCAGAAAAAGCCCCATGAACATCTCAGCCAGAGACACCCCCAGGGCCCAGCGCCTTACGGCCACAGGGGTCTTCATAAAAAGCACACCTGCGCAGCCCAGGAGCGGCAGCAGGATCAGGCAGGTGAGAATGGGGAAATGCGCTTCAATCATAAACCTTTTACCAGAACCAGATGAGGGCAAAAACAGCCAGGGCCAGCAACATCATCCAGGCCAGCTGATCCTGCAATCGGCCGCTTTGAAGCCGGGTTGAAATTCTGCTCAAAAACATGACGGATGCAGCCGTTTGGTTCACAGCCCCATCAATGCCTCTTCGATCAAAAAAATCCGAGATACGTGCCATAAAATAAAAAGCCCTTAAAAAAACAGTGCGGTATATCTCCGACCAGATAGCATCCACCCACGAAAGGGGCTTTGAGAAAACAACCATGATGCCGCGGCCGATTAACCCATAAACCCGTTCGAAATCGGGAAGTTCGTTGGTTCCGGGCCGTAATAGCGGCCGCAGAACCATGAACAACAGGATACCGGCAGCCGGAAAGAGAAAACCGACAGCCAGTTTAAAGAGGGTCAAGGAGGGCTCCTCCAACGGGTATGGCAGATGGTGGTTGAGCACCTCTGGAAAGATCCCCTGAACCAGGCAGAAGGCCCCGGCCATGCCCATGGCCACCACCATGTTTCTGTGAAGAGGCCGCAGAGGTTCTTTAGTTTCAGCGCTGGACCAGAACAGGAAAAAAGGGAGTCGCAATCCCCCCAGAATTATCAGGGTCATGGCCAAAGCCAGCACCAGCACCAGAAACACACCCGGTATGGGACTTTGAAGCTTCAGTGCCTCTTCGAAAATCAAGGAAACGCCTGTAAAACCACTGAAAAAAGGTACGGCACAAAGGGCAAAGATCCCAATGAGGGTTAAGGCGGCAACAAAGGGAAGCTTGCGGGAAAGGTTTCCCAATCGTCCCAGGAGTTCCTCGCGGGTAGCGTACATGACAGAACCCATGGCCATCAGAAGGAGCGCCATATAGAAAGTATGGGCGTATGCCAAGGCAATGGCGCCATCCAGGGCCATTTTTGAGTCCATACCGATACCCGCTACCATCAGCCCCACCTGTGCGACCAGGAGATAGGCGAGGATTCTTCTGATGTTGTTGGAAAAAATAGCATACGCGGCCCCATAGAGGGCTGTGCAAACCCCCAGGATAATGAGCAGATCAAGACCCACAAAACAGCGGGCCATGGCATAGACAGCGGTTTTGATACCAAATATGGACAACAAAACCGCCCCGGGAATGGTGGCTTTCGGAAGCCCCTGGGTCATCCATGCGTGCAGCGGAATGACGGCTGCGTTAATGGCAAAAGCGCCCAGAATCAACCAGTCAAAATGCCACATGAAATCGGCATCCGCTGAACTGAAAAGGAAGTTGCCCAATACCCTCTCCCTCAGGAGAATGCCGGCCAGCAGCAGGACAGAGCTCAACAACAGGATCATCATGTACAAAAAGCCCGTTTTTGAAGCATCGGGTCTGCGGTTCAACCAGATGAGAAAAGACGAAGACACGGTCATTCCCTGCCAGAAGATGTAGAGGGTCCAGTAGTCCCCTGCCAGGACGCTGCCAAAAGCGCCTGCCATGAAAAAAAGTGCCGCCACGTGTTGGGCTTTGTCACGCACATGAAAAGAAAAAGTGGTACAGATAAGGCTCATAAAGGCGAACAGAATGGTGAAGGGGAGCGACAGCGCATCCACCCGGCCGAGCACCAGTACCTGGCCCACATAGTCCACCTCCCAGTAACGGCCCAAATGCAGTTGAAGGGTCAGGAAAATGGCCACAACGGGCGGTATGAAAAGCAGCACACGCCAGATGCCGCCCCGAAGAAACGGGAGGATAAGCCCCAATATCACAAAGAGGGTGGCCGGGTGTAGAAAGCTGCCTTCGATGAGGTTCATGACCTGTTATCTCCAGAATTTCCCATAAACTTCCACAAAACTGACAAAAGTCTGCGGGTAAAACCCGATGAGAATCGATATTATGGCGATCATGAACATGGGGACCACCATGGTTTTCGGCGCTTCAGCATATTGGGAAAGATCCACACTTTTTACGGGGGGCATGAAAAATCCTCTGATAACGATGGGACCGAAATAGGCCATATTCAACAGAACGCTGGCCAGGATCACCAGCATGAGCACCGTCTGCCCCGCGTCTGTGGCCCCGGTGATCAGGTAGAATTTGCTCAAAAAGCCGCTGGCCGGCGCCAGCCCGATAAAGGAAAGCGTAGCCAGGGCAAAGGCGCCGAAAGTCCAGGGCATGCGGCGGCCCAGTCCGTTCATGAGACTGATTTTTTTGGATCCCGTCACCACCATGATACAGCCGGCGGCGAAAAACAGCGTAATCTTGGGAAAGGCGTCGTGCGCTATGGCCGAGACGCCCCCCTCCACGCCCCCCTGGGTCAGCATGGCAACACCCATGACAATGTAGGAAAGATGGCTCACGGTGCTGTAGGCAATCCGAGCCTTGATGTCGTCCTTGGTGAGCGCGATCAGGGCAGCCGCGATGATGGTGAATCCCGCCACATAGGCCGTGGGCATGCCCAGTCCCAGATCATGCAGGGAATCCAGCCCGAAACAGGAGAGCATGATCCGGCACACGGAAAAGGCGCCCGCCTTGACCACGGCCACCGCATGCAGCAGGCCGGAGACGGGCGTGGGCGCCACCATGGCCGATGGCAGCCAGCTGTGCAGCGGCATGATGGCCGTTTTGGTAAGGCCCGCCAGGAAGAGGATATAGATGACGATTAGCAGCACCGGGTTGGCATCGGACGGAAAAATCCCTTTATGAATGTCTCCCAGTTGAAAGTCGAGGGTCCCGCACAAAACATAGGTAAGGATCATGGCCGGCAGGAAAAAGAGCTTGGAGGTGCCCAGCAAATAAACCAGGTATTTCTTGCCTGCCTCAAAGGCATCTTTACTCTGGTAATGGGCCACCAACGGGTAGGTAAACAAGGTGATGATTTCATAAAAAAGATAGAGGGTGAAGATATTACCCGCAAAAGCCACCCCCTGAGCTCCGAAGACGGCTATCCCGAAACAGATGTAATATCGCGTCTGGGCATGCTCCTTGAGGGTTCGCATGTAGCCGATGTTGTAACTGGTGGTGAGGATCCAGAGAAAGGACGAGATCAGGGCAAAAACCATGCTCAGACCGTCGGCACAAAAGCTTAACGTGATACCGGGAAGGATACGAAACAGGGTGTAGGTGTAGATTTTTCCTTCCAGGATGCCGGGCGCCATGGAGACCACGGCAAGAAAAGCGATGGATGCGAAGACAAAGGAAACGGCTTCCCGCCGGTTTTCCTTCTTGGCCATCAGCCGAATGAGAAAGGGGGCGGCAAACGTGACCGCCACCGGGATAAGCGGGCGGATGCTGTTGATGATATCAGGATTCCGGGTCAATTAAATCACCCTTCCATTTGGAAAATACCATCGGTTTTTGAATGCCTAAACCGTTTGACCACCACCAGAATAATGGCCAGCATCAATGTTGCTTCGGCAGCCGCAAGGCCCATGACAAAAAGTGCCGCCAGCTGCCCCAAAACGGCATCTCCTTCGGTGAGTTGGGCCACTGCCACAATGGAAAGCCCCGCGCCATTGATCATCAACTCCAGGGCAATCAGCATGCCCATCAGGGTTTTACGCCGGACAAGACCAAAGATCCCCACGCAAAACAGGAACACGCCCACCAGTTGAAACAGCGTGAGATCGGTCATTTTTGCCCCCGCTTCCGCCAGGCCGCCAGCACCGCACCGGCCATGGCGGCAAAAAGCACCACGGAAATCAGCTCGAAAGGGAGCAGGTAGGGCCCGAGCATCCCCTCCCCCAGCAATGCGGGCGATACATTTATGGCGGCATCCCGTGCCGCTTCAGGGTGACGAATGATGATGATGGAAAAAATCACTGCCGGCGCCAGCAGGCAGACAAAGGCATTGACCGCTTTTTTAAGAGAAACGGGACCAGCTTCATCGCCTTCGGCTGACGCCTTCGACAGCATGATGGCAAAAAAGATGAGTACACTCACGCCCCCGACGTAAATGAGGATCTGCATAAAGGCGATAAAGGGCGCTGCCAGCAAAAGATACATGCCCGCAACGGCGATCATCACGGCAATCAGACCCACAAGGGCACGCACCAGGCTTTTGGAGGTGACGGCCATGATGGAACCCATGCATATGATGAGGCAGTAGAACGTAAAAGCGGTTTTGGCCATGATTTCCATAGGATCAGTCCATATTCATCCTGAATTTCTCAAGCAGATCAAATTCGAAATCTTTCTTGTTGATACTTGCGCAATAGGGATTTCCTGAAAAACGGATGGCCCCTTTGGGGCAGTTTTCCGCGCACAGGCCGCACTGGCAACACAAGGTGTAGTCATAGGTGAATTTTGCGGGGCCTTTGGGAGCCTTACGAGCCGTTTTGTTTTGGTCTGGGGCCGCATCTACAGGTTTCAGCGCATTTTTCTTGACCACTAAAATAGCCCCCGTGGGACAGGTGGCGGCACAGGTCATGCACGCAATACAAAGCGGTCCGGCCGGGTCCTCCGGGTTGGGAACAAGCTCAATGGGTCCCCTGAAGGTCGCCAGATTGTCCACGCCGGCTCTCGGGTAATGGACCGTTACCTGTTTTGAGAAGAAAAAGGCACCGGTGATCTTGAGCCCTTTCACCAGGCTCCAGAGTCCCAGAACATCCTCGCCCATTTTTCTCAGTGCATTCATGAATGATTTTCTTAAAAAAGTTTCATGACCAGAGCCGTGCCCAGGAGGTTCAAAAGGCTCAAGGGCAACAGCCATTTCCAGTTCAAGTTGAGCAGCTGGTCAAAGCGGAGACGGGGAAAGGTCCACCGGAACCACATCATGACCAGCAGAAGCACGTACATCTTGGCCAGGAACCACCAAAAGCCGGGCAGAAAAGGCCCCTGCCAGCCCCCCAGAAAAAGGGCCGTGCAGACGCTGCAGACCACGATCATGTTGGTGTATTCCGCCAGGAAAAAGAGGCCGAACCCCATGCCCGAATATTCCGTATGAAAACCGGCGGTGAGTTCGCTTTCCGCTTCCGGCAGATCAAAGGGGTTGCGGTTGGTCTCGGCGACAGCACAGACAAAGTAAATGAAAAAGGCCAGGGGCTGGGTCATGATGTTCCAGTGCCATGGGTACGGCCCCTGTTGCGCCACCATCTCCGAGAGGTTCAGCGTACCACTGGTAAAGGTCACAGCCAGGACCGCCAGCAGCAGGGGGATTTCATACCCCACGGCCTGGGCCACGGATCGTGCCGCTCCCAGCATGGCCCATTTGTTGTCGGAACCCCACCCGGCCAGGCAGAGGGCCAGCACGTTGATGCCTGAAAATGCCAAAATCAACAGCAGCCCCAGGTTTACCTCGAACCCGGTGAGGATCGGTCCGAAGGGGATAGGGAGCAGCAACAGCAACGTCGGTGCAAAAGCGGCGATGGGCGCCAGCCAGAAGAGGACGGGATCAGCCCCGTCAGGTTTGAGCGGCTGTTTTGAGAGGAGTTTAACGGCATCCGCAACGGTTTGAAGCATGCCGTGAGGCCCCACCTCAAAAGGCCCGGGCCGCCGGTGAACGTGTCCCGCCACCTTCCGCTCCAGGTAGACCAGGAAGATCACGCTGGCGGCCACAAACAAAGCGGTTGCCACCACTGCAACGATCATCCGGATCAGTTGAATCTCATCAAAGGACATGCCGTCTCTCTTAACTCCTTACCTTATAGAATCAATGCCCAACTCTTTCTCCAATTGCCGCAATGTTTCTTCAAGGACAATCAGCCTCTGCATATCCTTAGGATCCTTTGAAGTTCTTTTAAGTTCTATCAGCATCTTAATATCGAGGACACGAATCGTATGGCCTCTGAATTCAATTGCTACTGTGTGTTTGAATAGATCATCATAGGTTTTCCCTTCTTCAATAAAAGCCAGAACATCAAGAGGTCCTAAGCGGGTTGAAAAAAGCGAATGCCCCATCCCCGAAAAGTCCTCCCCTTTTGGCTCAATTGTTTTGTCGTCCAGACGACGATAGATGGCGTCAATCGATCTTAAAAATGTGAGGAGTTTTGATATATTCTCAGAAGATCGGCTGTGTACAATGTCCACATCCATTGTTGTAACCGGGGCTCCCTGAACAACTGCAGCAAGGCCTCCCACAAGAATAAACTTAACATCTGCTTTTACGAGGCCTTCAATTATCGCGCTCAGATCTACGTCTGTCGTTCTTTTGTCGTTGGTATGCATTTCTTAATTCCAAAATACCACGTACTGCGTTGTCATTTGCTTTCAGGCGCTCCTCCGGCGACATCCTGAGGAACATTGCAACCAATCCTTTGTCAACACCCGAATTATTCTTAGTTTTCATTTTCTCGGCCATAAGGCGCCTGTTTATTAGTAGTTTTCATAACGTGCGAATCACTGACTGACGGTAGTCGCTCCCCCGGTCATCCGACTTTTGTTCTCATCAACTTCTCTGATCTGAAAGGGCTATTCATACCAGCCCAGGGCAACGCCCCAGGTTTAGAGCCACCCGTATCAGAGCACCGAGGTTCTTATCAGACCGACGGAATTGCCCTGCCCATCTCCAGACATTACCAAACATTCTCTTGTGCAACTGCTTGATGAACTGCTCATTAAAAATATTCGTTGGTTTTGTTTTGTCTATCCAAGCCATCGCCTCAACGATGTTGTCTTGTTCCCATCGATTCAGTTCGCCATGCGTCGTTATGTGGGTGAGCAGAAAGCCTTCCGCCTCATCCGGATCAATAGGTGTCGCTCCCTCGGGATATTTGAAATCAATCATGATTTGTTCCACAAATTGGAAGGGTGCGTTCGTATGAGTTCATCAACCAGGTCGGATAAGGCCTGCTCATTCTCTTTTCTGCTGAGTGCTTGATTCTCCAAGCTCATGGTCTGAGAAGCCTGGGCAAGTCGCTGGACCGCAACTTTTTTCGCCTGACGGACAACAGTCTCTTCCAAACTTTTGCGTGGCACGAATCCATAGACAAATACACAATCGAGACACTCTGCGATCCGGCGCATGGTTTTGATGGTGACCGAGCCAGCCATTTCTTCTTTCTCGATACGCGCCACAGCTTGCTGAGCGACACCGAGTCGATTGCCCAATTGCCTGGCAGTCATCCCCAATGCATCACGGATAGCCCGAATCCAACCTTTCGGAGGTGCCATGACGCCAAGTAGAGGGCTAAGACGTTGGAGCGAAACATCAAGTTGCTCTCTAATCAGTTTCTTCTTTTTCATAGGCTCACTTCTTTGAATTCGGATAGCTGTACATTCTGACCAATGAAAAATAGAACAACATATATGTTGTACAGGATGCTGAGTATTACAATATTTATATTGTGATATTCCGCCTTCATATCAGGCACCGAACACTGAAATCAGCATCGAGTGTAACAAGTCAGCTGGATTTCCCCGTTCAGCGGTTTGTTACCCATATTGTTTAATGCTGACGGATTTACTCGGTAAATCCTTTTTCCGTCATTGCCGCAGCTTTCCTAAATAGAGCCATGCCCGTTTTCATTTTCCGCAATCCCATTTTTCGGTAGAATTCTTCTTTTCCCGGTGACGCATATAAAATGACATTACATCCCGACAACCGTTCCAGAATCTTCTCCATGATGACCGTTCCGATGCCTTTCCCCTGGAATTCAGGGACGACGGCTACATCATAGACGGCTGCCTGATAAGCGCCATCAGAAATCGCCCGACCAAAGCCGATCAGCCGGGTAGCATGATAGACAAACACAGTCGTATGGCTGGCTTCAAACGCTCTTCTGTGGACATCCGGCTCCTCATACGCCATCCCAACACGTTTCAGCGTTTCCGAAACCGTCTTCCAGTCTGCGCCCGAACACTCGAACCTGATGTCTATTTCCAATTATTTATAATCCTAGTTAAAGCACCATCTTTTATCATGTCAGATATTATCTTATCGACTTTATCTATATCATTTTTAAAGGATGATTTTTTTGAAATACACAATTTAAATTCAGTTGTTTCTAAAATAATAGGCAATTCGACTATTTCATTGCTTAACCCTAGAATTCGCATATTGTAATTAACAATGGTTGAATCTTCTATAAAGATATCGCCTCTTTTAGCCGCAAGTTTTTTTAAGACACTATCTATGGTAGGGGAATAATCAGGTGATATAACGGTTTCTTCAACTAAACGTTTTTTTCCCCAACCGTTTCCAAGGTAATCAAGTACTTTAAATTGTCTCAAATCCTCAAAATTTTTGATATTTCTCAATAGTTCAATCTTAGGATTATTAGAATATGTAAAAATAACTTTCTGCATTACAATAAAGGGTTTCTCGCCAACTTCAGTGTATTTTAACCTTTCTGACGTCGGCGTTGTAATATAGGCATCTTCTTTACCATTATGAACTTGTAGCTGTGCCCGTTTCCATGGATATTCAGTATATACGATTTTATAACCCAATCGGTTCCCCAATATTTCCTCGATCATATCAATAAAAACACCCTTGGTTTCCTGTGTGTCTTTATCATACCAGTGAAATGGTTTGTAATCGTCATGAGATAGCCTGAAAATTTTCTCAGCTGAATATCCGCGAATAGGTAAACAAAATACAAAGGCCATTATCACGATTAATAGGCTTTTGTTTTTTCCACAACCAACGGTTTTTTTTCTAAAATAAATATCGAAGCGTTTCACTGCCAGTGCCATTCTTCCTCATCCCATGAATGTGAAATGTTTTCATCCACCACAACAGCTTCGTCATCACCTTTTCCACCCATTATTTTAAAAGCGGCATCCCAGCCCTCTCGAGGAATTTTAACAGGTCGAATAATAATTTGATTTTCCTCATCATTCCAAGTATTTACAATGGACAATTCAGCTGAAAGCCGATAAGGAGGCGTGGTCGGTGATTTTTGGTTAATTGCCACTTTTTTGTGCCCAATTTTCAATTCTAATGTTTTCAATCCTTTCAAATTCCTTTTCATTATTGGTTACCAGGATTAGATCCCTGGATATTGCCTGTGATCCGATCAGCAAATCCATGTTCCCAATTATTTTCCCTTTCTTCTGTAAATCATTTCTTATTATCCCATATTCATGTGCATCATTCTGATTAAAGGAGATGGTTTTGAAAGGAAGAAGAAATCCCATAAGTGCTATTTTATTCTTTTCTTTTTGCAAGCTTTTTTCTATTCCGAATTCGAGTTCAGCGATTGTTATGGATGAAATACCAATATTCTCAATTCCTTCTTGCTCTACTCTATCAATAATTTTTTCATATTTCTTGTTCAGTAAATAGATACAGATATTGGTATCAAATAAAAAATTCATTGGTCAGGCATCCCTTTCCTGCGGAAGACCCGAATCCCTTTCAAAAGTTAAGTCATCTGAAAATTTGTTGAATGATTCTCTAAATGTTTTCCATACTTTATCCTTTGGGATAAGCATTACAACATCATCAATCTTTTTTATGTAAACATCGCTATCATTGAATCTGAATTTTTTAGGTAGTCTAACCGCCTGGCTTCTCCCATTTTCAAAGATTTTTGCAGTTTCCATAAACACACCTCCGATTGATATATATCACAATATATATCCATTTAATCTTTTCTTCAACCTCCATATGTTTCTTTGTATACCTTTTTCAGATCCACATACAATTCGTGCAACTTGATATATCCCTCATCGTTTTTATCCGGGTATTCGTTTTCATCATCCAGTGCCATATCCAACACATCTAGCATGCAATCCAAATCCCAACTATAAAATGAAATAGGCCTTGTACCTTTGTATTTTTCAATTTTCCTATCCAATCCAAAAGCTTCACACATTTGCCATGTATATTTTTGCAGTTCTTTTAGCTGCCTTCCAGATATTTTACGTTTTATGGGTATATCGTTCTTTCCAGGTTTCATACAATCTCATTATGTCATCCGTAACCAGCGAATTTGCAGTAAGCGCAACGCTCGAAAACTGTATCCGAATTTATAGCATTGTTACACGCAATTGCCATATCAACGTTCATGAGGTCCAAGAAAACGATCTCCATTAAAATGGATCATGTGATCCGGATTGTCTGCAATCCAAACCTCTGTTTCCCATGCGATATCTGCCGCATTTCTGCGGAATTCTGCCCGACTCGGAAAAGCAGTTACATATACCCTGCCTACTTTGCAGGTTGCCAAAGCTTCTTCCAGCTCCACCCATCTCTCAGGGGATACTGGCCCATGACTTGTGACCGCCTCAATCAAGAATAACCAATTGCGTTTTTCATCAAAAACCACGACGTCAGGCAATTTTTCATGTGACATAGGTGGCACGCCGATAGACTCAAGAAACTCACTTTCCAAAATCATGAGTTTACCGCCTTCGTTCCGACTGCTGGCTGTATCTCCGATATAGAGAAGTCGACCACCTTCCCCAATAAACCTGGAGCAGAATTCATGGACGATATCGGCATGCAATTGATTATGTTTCCCTGGGGAAAGTGATATTTTCTTTCCACCAGGTAATGTGATGGGGATTTTTTCTTTGTTCAATGTTTTGGACTCCGCAAAAAACTGTCCCAACACTTTGCTTTGCGACCTGGACTTGAGATCGAATAAGCTAAGTTGTGTTACAGCATCCATATTCGGCACAATATTAACTTCCTATCCATATTTATTGTCTGTACTAGATGGTCTGATTGTGTACGTTTAGGTAACCCGCCGCAGGAATACCGGTGCAGCTTGTAGGCAGATCGAGAAGTGACGAACATTTTTCGATACAACCGAACTCCTTGCGGTCAGCTGTTGAACGTCTGATTGCCATCAATCATTATATTTCCGAGTGAGACTAACAAGAAAACTACTCAACAATACAATACCGATTATACATTCAAATATTGCAAGTCCCCTGGCAAACCCAATGGGGTTATATCACCGTATCCAATTGCGGTGAATGAAATGCCTGAATAATAAAAAGCTTCTCCCCATTCCAAACACCTCTGAACCGTTGTATATTGCGTTCGTCAGTTTATCAGTTACTTAAAGGCTTATTGGCATATAAACTTATAATCTGAAGTACGTCCCTTATGTTGCGCTTATGTTGCGCCCATTACGCGTCCCCCATTACGCACTTATCTTCTCACCCTTTTTCTTTCACCGATCAATCTCAGGGATCACCAAATCCAGGCTACCCAGAATGGACACCGCATCCTGCAAAAGATGCCCCTTCGCCAGTTCACCAAAAAGGCTCAGGTTGGAAAACCCAGGCGAGCGCAGTTTGACGCGATAGGGATGTTTGTCCCCGTTTGAAATCAGATAAACCCCGATTTTTCCCCGTGCCCCTTCCACAGCGAAATAGACTTCCCCCTTGGGGGGCTTCCAGCGGGGTTTGGGGGCTTTTTTCACAATGTGATCCCCTTCCGGGATCTGGTTAACCGCCTGTTCGATAATTTTCAGGCTTTCCGCCAGTTCCGCCATACGAACCCGGTACCGACCCATGGCATCACCTTTTTCATCAACGGGTATCTCATAATCAAACCGGTCATATATGGAATAGGGTTCGGCTCTTCGAATATCATAGGGCCGGTTGGATCCTCTGATAACCGGACCGGTAGCCCCGTATTTCCGGCACATTTCCAGGGAAAGCACCCCCACCCCCTCGCAGCGTTTACGGAAAATAATGTTGTCCGTCACCAGGTCCCGGTACATGGGAAGACGGTCTCTCATGTATCTCACAAAAACAAGGGTGTCTTTCAGAAAAGAATCGGTGACGTCAGTTGCCACGCCGCCGGGGCGGAAAAAACTGTAGGTTAGACGCGATCCTGAAATGGGTTGAAGGAGATCCAGAATCTTTTCCCGATCCTCAAAGGCGTACATGATGGGGGTAAAAGCTCCCAGGTCCAGGATGTATGCGCCAAACCACACCAGGTGAGAGGAGACGCGGTTCAGTTCCCCGGTGATCACTCGAATGAATTCCGCCCGTTCAGGCACTTCAATACCTGCCAGGCGCTCCAGTGCCCCCACCCAGGCCCAATTCCACCCCAGCGGGTTCAGATAATCCACACGTCCCATGTTGGGCATGTATTGCACACAGGTTCTGATCTCCGCCATTTTCTCATGCATTCTGTGGAGATACCCGATGACTGGCGTTGCACTGACGATGTATTCGCCGTCCAGAACCAGCACGACCCGAAGCACCCCGTGTGTGGACGGGTGTTGCGGACCCATGTTGATGATGAGGGTTTGTTCGTCGCCTTCGGTCATTGCCCCTCGGGTTTCGATTCTTCGGTTGGCAAATTGGATTCTTCAAAAAAAAGAAAGTCAGGATCCCTTTCCACGATTTCGCCCGGGTCCAGCAAATCTTTTAGTGGCGCCCGGTTTTCTGCCTCCTTTATGAGGGGATGACCCGTCATGTCCTCGGGCAAAAGCAGGGGCTTTGGATCCGGGTGACCAATGAACTTTATACCGAAAAAATCCATTGCCTCCCGTTCGTGCCATAAGGCGCCGCTGTAAACAGCGCTGATGGAAGGTATTTGGGGGTCATTGTGAGGAATGATTACATAGAGGGCCAATCTATCCGGACCGGAATAGGCGCTTAAATGATAAACCGCCACAAACCCATTTGCGCTGTCCAGAGCCGAAATATCTTCCAGAAAAAAACCGGCTTGAAACAGGCGTCGGGCCGCATCCACCATGACGTCGGGGGAAAGAAAGAGACCCCAGGTGATCCCCGTCTTTCCGAAATCATGTCGGCATTTGCAAAGGGCATTGAGGCCTTCCATCCATGCGGGCGTCATTTGCCTTCTTCCCCGGGCGGTTCCGGCCACCATCGTCGTCCGCTTATTTTTTTCTGCAATTCAAACAACCCTTCGAGGAGCGCTTCCGGCCGGGCCGGGCATCCGGGTACATAAACATCCACGGGGATAATCTTATCCACGCCCTCCACCACAGAGTATTGTCCCGGAAATTTGAAAGGCCCTCCTGAGATGGCACAGTTTCCCATGGCAATCACCCATTTTGGCGCAGGCATCTGTTCGTAAAGGCGCTCAATGGCCGGGGCCAGTTTGTGGGTCACGGTGCCCGCCACGATCATCAGGTCCGACTGACGGGGGGAGGCGCGAAACACCTCGGCCCCGAAGCGGGCCAGGTCGAACCTTGCCATGCCCGCGGCCATCATCTCAATGGCACAACAGGCCAGTCCAAACGTCATGGGCCACAGGGACATGGACCGGCACACATCCTTCAGTTTTTCCGCCAGTTCCAGACGAAAAATCGGGGGTGTCCAGTGCCCTTCCCCTTCGGTCACGCCAGTTCTATTTAGAAAATCGGCTTCCGAGGCCACCTAAAGACTCCTTTTGCATGAAAAAACAGAACAGCCAGGCCCAGCACCAGGAGAAACACAAATACCTTGAAGAAAGCGGAAAACCCCGTAGTCTGAGAATAGAAAAGAGCCACTGGAAAAAGATAGAGCACATCCACTTCAAAAGCCAGAAAGATCAGGGCATAGATGTAGTAGTTGAGATGAAACTGAATCCGGGCCCCGGCAAGAGGGCGCATGCCGCATTCATAGGACATGCCCATTTGTTTGTCCTTTGCTCGGGGAGATAGAAAAAAAGCGCCGGTCAGAGCGCCTGCAGCCATGAGAAAACCCACGAGAAAGAAAAGCAGGATCGATATGTGTAACCAATTAAAGACCATCGAATATTCCGGTTTATTTTCTATGGTTCTGACCATAACGGTGAACTGATGAATATCATATCAAGAAAAGCGAGGGTTGCAAGGGATAATTTCCGTATGACCGGTATTGTGAGCCCTAAGAAAAAAGACGAACAACGATTTGTTCCACTTTGATTTTTTCTGGTTGACACCACCGGGAAGGATACTCTAATCTTTTTGCTCAATCTTGAATCTTGGGAAGTCCGGCATCTCCGTTTCAAGGCGCTGTCCGGTTGTACGGGGGATCACCTTTTTTATGGGTATCTTGTCTGCGTTGCTCCTAGTCATGGGCCTTGTCCTGATCGCCTGGATCGGGGTCCAGGGGTTCGGGCTATCCTATCTGTTCGGCGTTCTGATTCCCTACGCAGCCATGATCATTTTTTTCCTGGGTGTTCTGGCCCGTTTACTCAAGTGGGCCCGCATCCCCAATCCCTTTGTCATTCCCACCACCGGAGGTCAGCAAAAAAGCCTGAGCTGGATCAAACCCTCCAAATTGGACAACCCTTTTACCCGGGGGCAGGCTCTGGGCCGGCTCTTTTCCGAAGTCTTTTTCTTCAGAAGCCTTTTCAGGAATCTCTCTCCAAGGGTCGAGAATGAACAACCAACGCTGACCTTTGCCTCAGCCAAATGGCTCTGGCTCTTTGCCATATTATTCCACTATGCCATGTTTGTGACGGTTTTCAGGCACTTGCGATTTTTTACGAACCCTGTTCCCTGGCCAGTGAAAATGGCGGAAGCCCTGGATGGGTGGCTGGAGGTGGGGATTCCGGAGATCCTCGTGAGTGGTCTGGTCCTGCTTCTGGCGGTGACGCTTCTTCTGTCCCGACGGCTGTTGATCCCGAGATTGCGATACATTTCCCTTTTAAACGACTATTTTCCCCTGTTTCTGCTCATGGGCATCGCCGCTACGGGGGCGCTCATGCGCTACGTGATGGGCATTAACGCCAACGGTGCCAAACAGCTGGCCATGGGTCTTATTTCGTTTAAGCCCGTGATCCCGGAAGGCATCGGCCCTCTTTTTTTTATACACCTCTTTCTGGTCTGCACCCTGCTGGCATACTTTCCTTTCAGCAAACTGATGCACGCAGGCGGCATTTTCTTTTCCCCCACACGCACCATGCCCAACAACAGCCGGGCCGTACTGCATGAAAACCCTTGGAACTATCCGGTGAAATTTCATTCCTATCAGGCTTATGAAACGGAGTTTCACGATAAAATGGTAGAAGCGGGCATCCCCCTGGACCAAGGGGAACCCCATTTGAACGGAGAGGCATAATCCTGTGAGCGACAATCTCCCGGAAGCAGAGGAACTTGCTCGAATCAATTTGGACATGCCTCCATCCGGATGGATGGATACCCCTGTCAAGCTTCAAAAGGGGATGTACTGCCACGGGGTTCAAGGTAAAAACATCAAGGCCCTGGGGATGCCCAACCCCCGAGACTGGTTGGTGGAAGATGATGACTGGCAACTGCCCGAAGACTGGTATAATATTGTCATGGAAGGTCTTCGTGAACGCCTTCATCGATTTCGATCGCTTCAAATTTTCATGGATATCTGCGTCCGCTGCGGCGCCTGCGCGGACAAGTGCCACTTTTTCATCGGCTCCGGCGACCCCAAGAACATGCCGGTATTGCGTGCGGAGCTTTTACGTTCCGTATATCGCCATGATTTTACCCGGGCCGGCCGCATTATGGGTAAAATGGTGGGGGCAAGGAAGCTGACAAAAGCGGTAATCCGGGAATGGTGGTATTACTTTTTTCAATGCAGCGAATGCCGCAGGTGTTCGCTTTTCTGCCCCTACGGCATCGATACGGCGGAAATAACCATCCTGGGCCGTGAGCTGTTGAACCTGTTGGGACTCAACATCGACTGGATCGGGGCTGCTGTCGCCAAATGCCACCATGTGGGAAACCATATCGGCATGGAACCACAAACCTTCAAGGAATCCATTGAATTTTTATGTGACGACATCGAGGAAATCACCGGCGTCAAAATTGAACCGTCTATCAACCGCAAAGGGGCCGAAATCCTTTTCGTGACATCTTCCGGGGACTTTTACGCGGAACCGGGCATTTTCACCTGCATGGGATATCTGATGTTGTTTCATCAGCTGGGTCTGGACTACACCTGGTCCACCTACGCGGCCGAGGGGGGTAATTTCGGTTTTTTCACCAGCCACGAGGTGGCCAAACTGCTTAACGCCAAGATGTACGCCGAGGCCGAGCGCTTGAAGGTCAAATTTATTCTGGGCGGAGAATGCGGACACATGTGGCGGGTCATTCATCAGTATATGGGCACCATGAACGGCCCGGCCGGTTTTCTCGAGACGCCGGTTTCCCCTGTGACGGGAACCCGGTTCGATCATGCGGCTTCCACCAAGGCGGTCCATATCTGCGAATTCACTTCGGACCTGGTTCACCAGAACAAAATCAAGCTGGATCCGTCCCGAAACGATCACCTGAACATCACTTTTCACGACTCATGCAATGTAGCCCGGGGCATGGGCCTTCTGGATGAACCCCGATACCTGATCAAAAAGGCATGCAACCATTTTTATGAGATGCCCGAAGAAACCATTAGAGAGCAGACCTTCTGCTGCGGCAGCGGCGCAGGTCTCCATGCGGGAGAGGACATGGAACTGCGCATGCGGGGCGGTTTACCAAGGGCCAATGCGGTGAGGACCGTGCGCGACCGGTATGATGTGAACACCCTTGCCTGCATCTGCGCCATTGACCGGGTCGCATTCCCCGCACTCATGGATTACTGGGCCCCGGAAGTGGGGGTTGCGGGAATCCATGAACTGCTGGGCAATGCCCTGGTAATGGACGGGGAATCGGAACGGCCCCTGAACCTTCGCGGGGAGGAACTGCCGGAAAAATCCTCCCCTTCCGACACAACCGAAGAAATGGAGGGCGCATGATGCATGGCAAAAGGTGGGTGATCGCAGGAATGATCCTTTTTGCCGCCTTAGCAGCCTTTCCCTTTTACTGGTATTCGATGGGAGAGGATAAGCCTTTCCCCAAACTGGAAATGCCGGAAAAAGCCAGCGCGTGTGTAGAGAAAACCCCGTTCATGCGGGCTAATCACATGCGTCTGCTGGATGCCTGGCGGGTTTCGGTGGTACGGGACAACCTATTTGTTTACACCGCTGTTTCCGGGAAGACATTTGAAATGAACCTTCATAAAACCTGTCTGGGGTGCCACACATCCACTGAAAAGTTCTGTGACCGATGTCACGCGTACAATGATGTGACCCCCCCCTGCTGGGAATGCCATGTGGCGACGGGCGTTTCCGGAGAAGGGGACGCATCATGACCATCAGCCGAAGAAAATTCTTGAAAACAGTATCAGCATCATGCCTGGCCGTGACAGCCCATTCTGCCGTGGGCCACGGGTTTGAGCTCCCGGGCCGCATGTCCCCGGGTCCTCAGGAACTCAAAGCCAGGCGCTGGGGAATGGTGGTGGACATGAGACGGTGCGATGGCAGGTGCACGGAAGACTGCATCGGCGTTTGTCACGAAATTCACAATGTCCCCTATATTCCAAAGGCCGAACACCAGGTCATGTGGCTGTTTCAGGAACCCTATGAAAACACATTTCCCGACCGGTCACACGAACTCATCTCGAAGCACCTTAAGAATCGGATATTTTTGCTCTTGTGCAACCATTGTGATGATCCTCCCTGTGTCCGGGCCTGCCCCACCCAGGCCACCTTTAAACGGGAAAATGACGGCATTGTCATGATCGACTACCACCGGTGCATCGGTTGCCGTTTCTGTATGGCCGCCTGTCCGTACGGATCTCGAAGTTTCAATTTCCGCGATCCCCGGCCCTACATCAAGACGATTCATCCGGAGTTCCCGACGCGGCGAAAAGGGGTGGTGGAGAAATGCAACTTCTGCCAGGAACGGCTGGAAGTGGGAAAAATGCCTGCATGCGTGGAAACCTGCAAAAAGGGGGCACTGGTCTTTGGAGACCTTGAGGATCCGTCTTCGGAAATTCGGCGGATTCTGGCGGAAACGCCCCATGTGAGACGGAAGCCCCAACTGGGTACCAGACCCTCGGTGTTTTACATTTTTTAGAGGCCCCAATATGATTGAAAAAGCCCTTCACGGCGGAAAAGGCTACTGGGCATGGATCATCTTCCTTGCGGCAGGCATCGGTATTGGTCTTTTCGCCTACCTCTATCAACTGAAGGAGGGTTTGTGGCTCACCGGCATGAGCCGGAATGTTTCATGGGGCTTCTACATCTCCCAATTCACCTTCCTGGTGGGGGTGGCGGCCTCGGTGCTCATAGTGGTACTGCCCCTATATCTCCATGATTTTAAAGCATTTGCCCCTATCACGGCCCTGGCCCAGTTCTTGACTGTGGGAACGCTTATCATGAGCCTGCTCTTTATCTTTTCCGATGTGGGCATGCCCATGCGCATCCTGAACGTGCCGCTGAACCCCACACCCGGGTCCATGCTGTTTTACGATACCTTGTTTCTGCCGGGGTTCATGCTGCTCAATCTGGTGATCGGCTGGACCGCCGTCGGCGCCGAAAAAAGGCACACAACCCTTCCCCCCTGGGTCAAATTCCTCATCTACGTCTCCCTTCCCTGGGCCGTGATCATGCATACGGTCACCGCATTTATCTACGCGGGCACTCCCGGACGGGGCTTCTGGATGACCGCCATCATGGCCCCCCGTTTCCTGACCACGGCATTTGCCGCGGGATGCGCCATTCTGATTATTCTTTCACTGGTACTCAGGTCTCTCGCCCGGTTTGATGCCGGGGAAAAAGCCATACGGAAACTGACGACCATTATGTTTTACACCCTGATCATTAACGCGTTTTTTCTGGCAGTGGAATATTTCACAGCCTTTTACAGTCATGTGCCCGCCTACAGTGAAACCTTTCGTTACCTCTTTTTCGGAATTGACGGCAATACCGCCTTCGTACCATGGTTCTGGGTGATGAATCTGGCGATTCTCGGCGCCATCGCCCTGCTGGCTTTCCCCGCTGTGAGAAACAATCATCTCCGACTGTCTGAGGCCTGCATTGTTGCGCTGGTCGGTCTCTGGATCGACAAAGGGTTTCTGCTGGTGCCGGCAGCCTTTATTCCCAATGTATTCGGCCGGGTCATGGAATACCCGCCATCATGGGTGGAATTGACCGTATCCTTTGGCATATACTGCCTGGGCATGCTCATGATAACAGCCCTCTATAAAGTGACCATGGCGATCAAGGGTGAAACCTTATACCCTGATAAATAACCGTCCAAAGAAAAAGGAGGAAAAAATGGGATTTTTCAAAATGTTGTTCGGCATCTGTCGAACATTGCCTCCGGCCGATGAAGGGTGCTGGAGCTTTGTGAATGGAAAAATTGAAATCCAGCTGGATCGCGCCCCGGAGATCGAAAATCAGGGCAGCGCGATCCGTCTGGAAGGAAACGGGTCTCCCGAAAGGGTCCTGGTCGTCCATGGGCGGGACGGTCAATTTCATGCGTATAAAAACCGCTGCACCCATGCCGGCCGAAGAATCGATCCGTTTGAAGAAACCGAATCCCTCAGGTGTTGCAGTATTTCCAAATCAACGTTTGATTATGATGGAAACGTTATTTCGGGGTCTGCAAAAAAGCCTTTGACCCCATTTAAAGTGGAACAGGATGCGGGAAAACTGACGATTTCCGTCATAATGGGTTAGGAAAGTCTGGATTTTATGATGAGGGGCGGAAAGACGTTTTTTTGGATTGGCGGCATTGTGGGCGGAGTCCTGCTCTTGCTGTGCGTGTTGCTCCCGGCGGCGCCCCTGCTCATAAACCTTAAAAGCGTACATGGAAAGATTGAGGCCCGTTTTGATCAGGAAACGGGCGGGCAAGGCACATTCCGGAAGCTGGACCTTTTCTTTCTTCCCCGGCCCCATGCGGTCATCCGCGGGGGAAAGCTCTCTTTTCCCGGAAAGGGAAGCCTGGTTTTTGAAGCCTTAACGATTTATCCCAAGCTTCTGCCCATGCTTAAAGGGGAGTTTCTACCGGCCCGGGTTCAATTCTCTTCTCTCCATACGGATATTGATCTGACACCGGCCAAAAAAGACAAACAACCGCCGGCCCCGATTCCCGAAACGGTTGTAAAATTCCAAATGCCCCAAGCGTTCCGCACCTGGATCACCAAAACCGACGGCCTTAAGATCCAGATTGAAAATGGGCTCCTGAATCTTACCGCGAGGGGCCCAATCTTCAAAAACCGGGCAACCTTTAAGTTCAATGACATTAACATTTCAGCCGAACATTCAAACGGCAGTCTGACCCTTGAACTGACATGCGCCTCCAACCTTTTTCAAAATATGGACCTGAAGGGCCAGATGGAACTCACTTCTTTTAAAACAAAGGGGACGCTGGCCCTTTCAGGTTTTAAAACCGGTGAATTACCGAACCATAACCAACACCACGACACCATGCGGCTGGATGACGGGGTGGTAGACCTTCAGGTGAACTTTGAAGGGATGGGGTTTCAAAGCCTGAAAGCCACTGTAAACCTGTCCGCTCCTTCGCTGGGGTTATGGCGCGGTCAAAGAAGGATTACGGTTAAGGGCGCTCGAATCGATGGCAACATCCAGTTTGGAAAAGGTTTTCTGGTTGCGTCTTTATCTGACATGACCCTGGGCTATCCCCCAATGAACCTGTCCGGGGTATTTAAAAAGGAAGATGATACGCCCTTGGTGAGCCTTCACCTTGAGGGAAAAGATGTGGACGTGCCGGCGCTTCGTTCCTGCGCCCTGGATCTGGCGGGGGATATTTCACCCGTCAAGGATATTTTTGCGATCATCAGAGACGGGAATGTCCCCTCCATAACGGTCGACGCGAAAGGCAAATCCCTGGTGGATCTGAGCGATCTGAATGCCTATACCATCAAAGGCCATATGCGAAAGGGTAAAATTTCCCTGACAGATCCGAGTCTTAACCTGACGGATGTAGAGGGAAGTGCTCTGATCTCAGATGGGATCCTCAGAGGACAGAGGCTTCAAGCAAAACTAAGTAAAATCAAAGGGAAAGAAGGCATCCTTACGGTAGCGCTTAAACAAGGCGCAGCCCCTTTTCACCTGAACATCCAGGTGGACGCAGATCTGGCCGAGGCCCATACCGTTTTGAAACGGCTTCTAACAGTGGGCGCCTTTGCAAAAGATCTTCACCATCTCCAATCCATAGAGGGTCATGCCACGGCACAGCTGAAGCTTGATGAAAACAAAAGCGGCCTTCTGGTGGATGTGGATGGTTCATCCTGCCGTCTGAAAGCCCGCTACCCGTCCCTGCCGCTACCCGTGACCGTTAAAAGCGGCAGGGTTCATTACCGGCAAAATCATATCCGGCTCCGTGAACTGGCAGGCGTGTATGGTCAATCTGAGTTTTTTATAGGATCAGGCCTGCTGGACTGGCAGGATGAACCCCGAATGGAGATTGCATCTGCAAAGGCCACGGTTTTAATGGAACAGGTTTATCCCCTCATTTCCGCCATGGAAGGTCCCGGCAAATGGCTGAAAAAGTTGGACAACGTCAAAGGGAGGTTGTCCATTCATTCCCTGGCTCTGAAAGGTCCGCTGAAAACCCCTGGCGCCTGGCAGTATCAATCGGATTTACAAGTGGAAAAACTGTCTCTGAACGTGGCGTTTTTGCCGGGACCGCTCAAGGCACCCGAAGCACGGCTGAACGTGAACACGGGAGGGATTCGCATTAACAATGCTGAGATCAAAATTCTGGATACAGACCTTAATATGGCGGGTAAATTAGCGGGCGCCGTGAATAATCTGAAACGTTTTGAAACCACCCTGTCGGGGACCCTGGGGTCTCAAGGGATGCAATATCTCTTTGAAACCCTGGAAATACCGGAGAACTTTCTGCTGCAAGCGCCTGTGACGGTTCAATCGGGTCGTCTTCTCTGGGAGAAGGGCACCGGCGTATCCTTTGGGGGGAATATGCTTTTCCCCGATGGACCCAGCGTTTCCATGGATGTGTCTTATGGGCCCGGAAAATTGAACATCCGAAAGCTGTTGGTGGAGGAGGATACCACAAGGGCTTCTTTTGCGATGCTGGCCCACGAAGAACTGATGGATCTTAATTTTTCGGGGAAATTACAGAAGTCAACCCTGAACGGAATTTTCGCAAAAAACCAGTTCCTGGACGGTTGGATTGAAGGCGACATATCCGCCCGGATATTGCCCATGCTATCATTTTCCACCTCGGCGGAAGGGTCCCTCACCGGAAAAGATATACCTGTTTACGGGGTGGCGCTGCCTGCAAGGATTGAGGACTTTTCTTTGCGAGCCGAAGGCCAACTGCTCCGTTTTGATTCGGTTCGGATGGCGCTTTATGAAAACAGACTTGTCATGAGCGGCACTGCCGATCTTTCAACGGAAGACCCCAGGTTTGATGTGGATATTTCCACTGAAAACGTTGACCTTGACAAAATTCTGGCATTCCTGAAAGAATCTGAAAGCACCACGGTGAAAAATGACCATAAAGACCCTTGGCTTTTCCCCGTTCGGGGTACGGCCCATTTAATGTGGGACAGTTTGAAAATCGGTGGGTACACCTGGCAGCCTTTTCAAGGGGAAATCACTGTGGACCCTGAAGGCATCCGGGTTACCGTAGAAAACAGCAAACTATGCGGAATCTCATCTCCGGGAGTTTTGCGTGTCAAACAAGATGGCATTGAGATTGCGTTTGGTTTGAAGGCTGAGAAAGGCGATTTGAACCAATGTATGACCTGTCTCACCCAAAAGCGGGTCAGTGCCGAGGGCACGTTTGATCTGGAGGGAAAAATCAAGGGAGAGGGCAATTGGAACAATCTTTTCGAGAGACTTGAGGGACCGATTGTTTTTGCTTCCGCCGATGGACAGGTTAAACAGGATCCGGCACTGGCGAAGGTGATATCGGTTTTAAGCGTCACGGATATCTTCAAGGGCAAACTTCCCACCCTTGAAAAGGAAGGGCTCCCTTATGATCTGATACAGATTAAAGCGAACCTAAAGAATGGCAAAATTCACATGCAAAAGGGTCTTATGAACAGCCCCGCCATGAACCTTGTTTTCCATGGGGATGTGGATCTCTTAAACGAACAGCTCGACCTCACCATGCTCGCGTCCCCGTTTACCCTGACGGATCGCTTAATCAAGCTTATTCCGATGGTGGGGTACATTCTGGGCGGAACACTGATTTCCGTTCCCGTGAAAGTCGACGGTCCTTTGAAAGACCCGAAAGTCCGCATCCTTCCTTTTTCGGAGATTGGATCGGGCGTGTGGGGAATCCTGAAAAGAACCCTTGAAACCCCGGTCAAGATCGTTGAGCCGTTGGCGGGAGAGGAAGAAAAAACCAAAGACAAAGAAGATGAATCGATATTCTGGTAATTTTTTTTCTGGAGGATCAAAAGATGAGAATTGGAAGTGTTGTTTTACTGCTGTTGTTTCTGGCTGCCTGCGGTCCTGCGAAGAAGACATGGATCAGCAGCCCTTCTACACAGCAGGTACAAAATGCTGATTTCAGTGCCCGACTGACACCCCTAAAACGGGATAAGGAACATTTCGTGTCATTTCGGCTTTTCATTGACAACAAGACAGGCCAAGACCTGAAAATTGACTGGAATCAGACACGGTATCTTGTAAATGGAAAATCTTATGGCAAAGTGGTTTTTTCGGATATCGATCCCGCAACCATTAAAACCTCGATTCCACCGGCCATCATTCCGGCGAATGGTAATTTCAACAAGGAAGTCTTTCCCCTCAAGCTGGTCGCTTTTGCGCCCATGCGGGAGGAAATTCTGGATAAGGAAGGACGGGGGCTCTATCCGGGCCCACTTCCGAAAGGAAAGAACAGTATCGATCTGGCAATCTACAAGGGAGATCGTCTAATGAGGCAGAGAATTTCCGTGAATATCGAGCAGGAGTGATTCAAGCGGCAGGCCACAAGTGCCGAAAGGTCTCCCGGCAATTTTGCTTGACAGAGCCTGACGTCAGCGGTTAGGAATAGGGCGAAATAATATGAAAAATTCAGAACATCCGGGAGTAAAAAAATGGAGATGAACCCCCTCGCAGAAGAACTCAACGGAATCATTCAGAACGGTAATTCTCACGTATATAACATGCTGAGCAACGTGGGCAAGAACCTGTTTTTTCCAAAAGGCATCCTTTCACAGGGCGCTGAAGCCAAGGAAAAAGCCCACAGATTCAACGCCACCATCGGGATGGCCACGGAAAAAGGAGATACCATGTTTCTCCCTTCCATCATGGCCATGCTCAATAATATTTCCCCCGGGGAAGCACTGACCTACGCCCCCTCTTTCGGCATCATGCCCCTCCGTGAGGCCTGGAAAGAAGAAATATATCGAAAAAATCCTTCCTTGAAAGGAAAGGAAATCAGTATTCCGGTAACCTGCAATGCCATCACCCATGCCTTGAGCGTGGTATCGGACATGTGGGTGGATCCCGATGATGTCATTATCCTGCCCGACAAATTGTGGGGCAATTACAATTTGATTTTTGGCGTCAGAAAAGGCGCCGTCATTAAAAATTTTACTTTTTTCAACCCACAGGGCGGTTTCAACATGAACGCCTTCAAAACCTGTGTTGAAAAAGAGGCCGCACAACGGGGTAAAATCATCGTAATACTCAATTTCCCCAACAACCCCACCGGGTATACAATTTCATCAGAAGAGGCGGACGGTATTGCCGATATCCTGGGAAACATTGCCAAAGGCGGAACCCATGTGGTGGCCTTTACGGATGATGCCTATTTTGGGCTTTTTTATGAAGAAGGGGCCATGAAGGAATCCATTTTTACCCGGCTGATGGACCGTGATCCCAATCTCCTGGCCGTTAAGCTGGACGGGGCCACCAAGGAAAACTTTGTGTGGGGGCTGCGAGTTGGCTTTGTGACTTACGGTTGTCACATCAAAGGAGAATCGAGACCCTTTTACGATGCACTGGAGAGAAAAACCGCGGGTGCGGTCAGGGGGTCCATCTCCAACGCGTCGCACCTTAGCCAGGAACTGGTCTTGAAATCACTGAAATCAGAAGGCTATTTATCGGAAAAAGAAGAGAAGTTTCAGATTATGAAGGCACGGGCCCAGGAGGTCAAACGTGTGCTTGCTGACCCGAAATACAGTGATGCCTGGGATGTGTATCCCTTTAACTCCGGCTATTTCATGTGCCTGAAACTGAAGACTGTTGATGCAGAACCCCTTCGGGTCCATCTGTTGGACAAATACGGTGTGGGGCTGATCGCCCTGGGCAAAACCGACCTTCGGGTAGCCTTTTCCTGCCTGGAAAAGGAGGATACCCGGGAATTGTTTGATATAGTGCTGCAGGGGGTGGAAGAGGTTTCAAGGGCTTCATATTCGTAAATTACATAGCAGAAGGCGTATGTCAAAAACCGAGCCAATGAGCATGGTGCGCTGCCGCTGCCCTGGAAATTACGACCCGAACCATCAGGCATATGGTTCACGCCAAGCGATAGATTGCCTCGATCCTTTCAAGGAATCCCCCGGAATATAGGCCGCAGGATGATGAAAGGATGAATCCGCCGCCTTGGGCAAGAGAATGCAATCGCCCCTTCAGGCTTTCAAGATCGGACGGGGAAAGTTCCTCTTTATTCAGTATTTCCCCCTCGATCCCCGCCATCAAAACCAATTGAGATCCATACCGCGCCTTCAGCGACACAAGATCGTTGGTTCGATCCTGAACCGCCGCCAAGCCGTCAAACCCGTTGGAAAGGAGTTGCGGTATGATTTTAGAAATATTGCCGCAGGAGTGAAACAGGGCAACAGCATGGGCCCCATGAATCTCTGAGACGGCTCGATCGTAAAAAGGGGATGAAAAACCCTTAATATCCAGGGGATGAAAAAAAGTGCCTTGATCTCCCGCCAGATCATCCGCGATAACAACCCCATGAACCGCACGTTCGAGGCAACAATCAAGGAGGTTCTCAACATCCATCCGCTCATTTTCATAAGCCTTTAAAACGGTTTCTTTTTCGCTGACCCACCCGGTCAAAACCTTCATCAACCCCTTTTTTCCCACAAGCCGCTGAAAAGGCCCGTCGATGACGGCCATGACAAAGAGATCGGTCGTGTCCAAGACTTCTTGAATGGCGGATACGGGGAAATATCGATACCCGAGCGCCCTGTCCAAATAAGCGTCTCGGGCCGTAGAAAGGCAGATCATACGGTGCTTCAAACGCTTCACGAGGCGGAGACGGCCTTCGAGATTGTCCTCAAAGCCCGCTTTTTTCAGGATATCCGTGCCCAGCCACAGTTCCCCTTTTGGAAAATGTTCCGTTTGAAGGTGCCGGAACGCGGTCTCAACCCTAAAACGGCGGGCTCTATCGACCCCGGTGATGCCCATTGAATTGTGCCTCAATTCGTTCATCCGAGGGCCATGGCCTCCATAAAAACCTTTTGAAAAAAACCGGTTTTCCCTGCCAGCTTCACATATCGGATTTTCCGGCAGTTCCGGTGGTTTTTGGGGGACAAGCCCGTGTGTTTAATAAACAGCCGCCGGAAGGAGTTGATGTCCTCATATCCGACTTTCCAGGTGATTTCATTGATGGTGTCCCGCGTAGGTTCCAAAAACCGCTTGATCAAATGAATTGAAAAAACGCTCCCGTCCCCCCGTTATCGTTAACGCTACTTTCCGCCGGCGGCTTTCCATTCCAGCTTTTCAACGTGTTTCCGAAATACCCCGGTTTCTTCCCGCCTAACGTCATTTCCTTCCACCAGGAGCATTGCCGGCGTTTTCTTCGGGTTTGAATCCATTTGAGGGAACCACGCGTTTTCATTATCCAGCCCTTCTCCGGCATCCTTGTCCGGGGGCAGGAGAAAATCAATGAGCCTCGACCCTTTTTCACGGGAGGTTCCCCGGGCCTTAAGGGAGAGTTGTTTGGGAACAAAGGTTTCCAGTTCCATTACAATTTTGCCGTCCTTTCCACGGAGAGAAAAATCAACAAACGGGCTTTTGAGGGAACGTTCAACCCGTTTGGCCGTGAAAATGATAAACGCAATGAAATCTTCCATTAACTGAGAAGTTTCCAGGGGCTGACCCATTTTTTCCATCATTTGACGGTAGGTGTTAAAAAAACCCGCGATTTTTTCCTTTTCCCGGGCGATGGTTTGGGTATTAAACCGGATTCGGTAAACGTTTTCCCTGTCATGGGAGGAATCCAACGCCGCCACGGCGGCGGGATGGTTCGAGGTATCTTCTTCGGCTACGGTTACAGCCACGCTACCCTCGGCCAAAGCGAGGATTTCCTCGGGCGAACGAAGAAACCCTTCGTCAATTTCCTGCCAGGGAACCACACGGCTGACTTCCTCAAAGGACGTGATCCCCTTCAGGACCTTGTAAAACCCATCTTCCCGCATGGTAACAAGATCCGACGATTCCCTGGCCGATCGCCTGATTTCGCCGGATGTCTTGCGCGCAAGGATGGCGTCACGAATCATATCGTTGACCAGCAGCAGTTCATGAACGCCTGTGCGCCCGCGATATCCCATGTGATTGCAGTGGGCACATCCGACGGGTTTATAGAATTTGTACTTCTCCATGTTTTCAGCGCGGACCCCCAGGGCATCCAGTTCATATTTATCGGGGGTGTAGGCCAGCCTGCATTCGGGGCAAAGGACGCGGACCAGCCGCTGGGCCAGTACGGAGACCACGGTGGATGAGATGAGGAAAGTATCAATGCCCATGTCCATGAGCCTTAAGAGCGCGCCGGTGGTATCTTCCGTATGAAAGGTCGACAAAACCTTATGCCCGGTCAAAGCGGCCTGGATGACCGCTTCCGCCGCGGTGGTATCCCTGATTTCTCCCACCATGATGACATCCGGGTCCTGACGCATCATGGATTTAATGAAATCCGAATAACTCTGCCCCAGTTTGGGGTTGAGCTGGCCTTGAACGATGCCGTCGATGACGTATTCCACCGGGTCCTCCACGGTGATAATGGATGTCTTGCCATCGTTCAGGTAATTGATCCCCGCATACAGCGTTGTTGTTTTTCCGCTTCCCGTGGGTCCTGTAACCAGAATCACCCCGGATGGCTGATCCAGAATCTTTAGGAAACGGACCTTGTTCTGCGGCGAAACCCCCAGTTGATCAATGTCAATCAGAGTGCTTTTTCGATAAAGAATCCGAATAACAATATTTTCCCCGAAGGCGGCGGCATAGACCGACACCCTCAAATCAACATCTTTGTCCATCACCTGGGCGTGAATTCGGCCGTCCTGATGTTTTCGCTTCTCGGCGATATCCAGTTTGCACAGCACCTTGATTCGGGAAGCAAGGCTGGGGGCCAGTGAAACCGGCAAATCCGTTTTGTGGTGGAGGATGCCGTCGATTCGGTATCTGACGCGGATACTTTCTTCTTTCGGCTCAATATGAATGTCGCTGGCACCTTCAAGGATGGCATTGGTAAAGATATAATCCACCACTCCCGCAGTGGTGTCCCCCCCTTCCGTGGAGATTTTTTTGTCCCCGATGATGAGGTCCCTTTTTTCCGTCTTCGAAACCGCTTTTTTTTCGAAGGTGACCTTTTGAAAATGCTGACGGATGGCGGTACGAATGTCGGTGGATGAGGCGATGGCCGGTTTGATTTTACGCACCTTGAAAACGCGGCCCAGATTCTGAATCATGTCCTTGTCAAGGGGATTGCTCATGATCAGGGTCAGCACATCATTTTCCTTGAAAGCCGGAATAATTTCATTGCTCAGCAGGAATTCCTCGCTGATCCCTTTTAAAAGCGTTTTGTCGATCAGATGAAAATCGGGCGCCACCTTGAGAATTCCCATCTGAATGGATAAAGCATCCACAAGGGCGTTCTCCGTAATAAAGCCCTTGCTGATCAGGATCTCACCCAGTCTTCCGCCGATTTTCTTTTGATGCGCCAACCCTTCATCCAGCTGTTGGGGCGTAATCAGCCCCAGGTTGATGAGCAGATCCCCTACGGAGATGCGTTTTTGGTATTGGTTAAGTATCTGGTGCAGGCGGGCCCTGGAGAGAAATTTAAGATCGACACAAATCTCCCCAAGCGGTTTGTAAGCTTCTCCTTCTTTCTTTACGGACAGCGCCTTTTCAAGCTGTTCCTGGGTAATGGCGCCTTCCTGGATGAGCAGTTCGCCAACCCTGAGTTTGCTAGAGGCTTTCATGGCTTTTCGCCTCGTTTATTTCCATTTGTGGCGCGGGCACATCCGTTGAAGGGGACTTGACTTCCTTTAAATTTGGGGCTGCTTTTCTCGGCATGGCACCGGCAAAAAAGGACTCGGGCGTCTGATCCTGTTCCGGGTCAAATTCACACATACCCATGTGAGATGTCAAAGGATCCAGGGAAGGGATTTGAGCCGAAACATCCTGGAGGAGATTCTTTTGTACCCTCTGCGCGGGAATCTTTGCGTTTTCAAAAGAGGTATGGGTGAGTAGAAAGGCAAAATTGGCCCGGTTCCACCGGGCGATGATATCCGCTTTTCGCAGGGTTCGAAAAATGGCGTTTTGAATAACGCGAATGACCTCCATTTCCTCCTCCGGAAGCAAGTCCTTCGTGACTTCATCAAAATTGGAGATGATAATGGTAATCAGCGTAAGGTCATAATTATTTCTGCGAGCATTTGCGATCTCTCTTCCCAGCACTTCCATGAAAAACGCCATGGAATACCCTTTGGTGGCCATGTCGATAACGGAGAGTTCCTGGCTTTTTCTGGCCAAGCTCTTCTTTTCCAGTACGCCATGGGCCAGATCCAGCGCCAACCATAGCACCTGCTGTTCTTCCTTTGTCATTTCCCCCACATGAATGTTTTCAAAATACAGGGCTGAATATATGGGCATGTCTTCTTTTGTATGGATGTAGATTTCACCACTCTCCTCCTCAACCACTTCCGTCAGGGGAACATCTAAAAAAACGTCCGTGATATCGTCGGGTTTCAGCAGCATGGAATGGGTTTGCCACAAATGGCCCACAACCAGTTTATTGATTTCATCGATCTTTTCCGGGTCGAAGGCGCCTTCACTGCTGAGGTACATTTCACCATGGTTGTCATATATTAAAAGTGCTGCGCTACGGGTAAAAGGATAGAGGGAATGGATGATGGTCATCAGCGCCTGCACGAGATCAGCCGGGCTGGTCTCCCAAGTATCCATCATGTTAATTTCGTTAAGGATATTGGCTCTAAGAAGATCCTGCTCCAGGAGGGTGGTGGCCATCATTAAAATGGCCTGGTCATCCAGTTCGGGTATGACGTTGAAATGGCTGATAATCTGTCGCGCGGGTTTTTTCCTGAAAACCAGCCCCTCAAGAGCAGCTTCCCAGGCCTTTTCGGTAATGGGCGTTTTCAGATAACCGTCCGCACGGCAGACTTTGCTCCAATATCGGTCCAGAGCGCTTCCGGAAGCCGCAACATGCAGGATGGGAACGTCCCGCACAAAAGGATCCTGTTTCAGTACCCGCGAACACTGGTGTCCATTCATTCCCCTGAGATGAACGTCCAGGACAATGAGGTCCGGCTTCTGCCCATAGACTTTCCGAACGGCATCAATGCCATTGTCACACGCAATAATCTCCATTCCCTGCCTTTCCAGCAGGCCACGGACGGAACCGTCCGAGGTCTCGGGGTTTTCTGCAAACAACACTTTCTTCAGATTAGGATGCATTGGGTTTTTCCAAAATAGGTCTGTTTGTTTCCTTTCCAGGTGCAATTCATATCAACCCGGGCAGGGTTAAACACCTTCAGTAAATGCCCTCACGGCATCCTGCGGCGATGGTCTTACCCAGTTCTTCACATTGCGCGAGGACTTCCCCGTCAACAACGCCTTTTGCCCTCACAGGCGCCAGAATTTTCTTGAACTGGTACCCCAGACAAATTCGTTCGATGTGGTTCAAAGCGCCTGTTCCATCGTTGCCGGCACTGATAAGGGCTGCGTATGGTTTTTTGAATATTTCTTTTTTTCCCCGTGCATCATTGTAGGTTCGGTCAAAAAAATCTTTAACCATCCCCGCCATATAGCCGAAATATTCGGGTGAAGCGATGACCAGCGCGTCGCACGACAACAGATCTTGAAGGGTCGCTTCAGAAGCCTTTTTCAGGAAAGCATCCACCCCCCCTATAGATTGAACGCCTTCGGCAGCCTTTTGGGCCATTTTTTTCGTGTTTCCACTTTGTGAGTGGTAAACAATCAGAATTCTACACGTCAAAGGTTTCTCCTGCAACACTTTGAAAACGGATTTAAAAATAAGCACCAAACATGAGGATCACCGAATCAACGCTCGTATTATCCCGGTTCAGATAGGCGTTTGACAGATGGTCCCAGCGCAGAGATGTAAACAACGTTTCCCGCCCGATGGGAAACTCAAACCCGAATCCTGCCTTGGGATTGAAATTCAAACGGGACCCCTGGCCTTCCACACGAAAACCGGTGTAAATCAGTCCGATACCGCCCTCGATGTAGGGCCGAACAGATGCTGAATCCAGAAAATCCAGGTAATAAAGGGCCAATACCCCTGCCGATGCCATGACCCAATTTTCAGGAGTTGTGGTGGAGCCTAGGCTGCATTCCACTTTAAATCGCAGGTTTTCCGGCGCACTGTGGGGCCAGATTTTGTCATAGTCAAACATAACCAGATAGTTGGCCAGAATAAATCCGATCTTATTATCGGGATGGAAGGTGTTGCCATAACTGAGCGCAAAACCATGACGGGTGGGAACATCTTCGGTGTTTTGGTCCTCAGCAGGTGATGTTTTACAAAACAGCAGTAAACCAATAAAAATCAAACAAACCACGAACAAGGCCTGTTTCAGTTTCATGTTAAGGCACCTGTTTTGAGTGGGAAAATCGACCATCAGAAATTTCTCGGTTTGCATACCACTTCCCGTATGCGCATATCGAACATGTCGGACTGGTTCGCCGGTTTCAGGACCAGGGCCGTATCCGAACCTTTGCCGCTACCGCCGATGGAAACGATATCACGTCCCGAAAGCGCCCCCGAATCAGCGGCCATGATGGCAACTTCCACAGCTACTTTTGTGCCCTGGCCAAACAACTTTAATGTGTCGGCAATCAGAAGGGCCGGGTAAACGCCCCCGTGTTTTTTGGCCACAGCCCGCTCCACACCGGAGAGGGCGTGGGTCGCCGATATGACATTGACACCCTGCGCCAACAAATCATTTCTGACACCAACATCCATAACCGATTCAAAGGGTTTCCTGAAACCGCAATGGTAACTGACCGCCGTAAGGGTAAACTTTTTAAAAATCTCAACCGCTTTAAGCGCCGTATCACCGGAGGTGGAAGCCACCACCACTTCATTTAAGCCGAGTGCCATTGCCCTTTCGAAAGCCCTTTTCAGGGTTTCTTCCGTATGGGTCTTTCCAGGTCCTTCGAAGTACATGCGTCTCCTTTCCTTGATCTCATAAGGATGATAATTTCAATTTATGACATATTTAACAGCGCCGGAAATTCGCTCCATGTTGAAACACGGAGCACACTTTTATGGGGCTCATCTGTTTCACTGGGCGCCATCAGCACAGGAATGGGCGGTTTGTGATCCAAAACGTAGGTAAACCAGACGGGTTGGATCCCCGCCGCTGAGGCCCCATTCACATCCGCATCCACATCATCTCCCACATACATGATTTCATCCCTGGGCGCATCAAACCCCCCAATCAACCGGCGAAAAACCTCTCCATGGGGTTTGCGATACCCCAATTGTCCGGATATGAGCTTTACCTCAAAAAAAGGTTCTAATTCCAAGCGATTTATGATTTCCAAGGCAGCGGGCCAATGGGTGAAATTGCTCAACAGCCCAAGTTGATATCTATCCTTCAATCTCTCCAGCATGGTTCTGGTTCCGGGCACACAATAGCAGGAATCGTAAAAAGTTGAAAAGTAAGATTCAACCGCAATAGCGATTCTGGGATCATCCGGCAAGACATGGTACCCGAAGTTTTCCAGCGCAGCGCTGATCCAGAAACGGTTGTGGGTTTCTTTACCATCTTCCCTGGCCTGTTTCACAAACATCACAGCCGCATGGTAGTAGGCTTTTTTGAAAGCGTCTTCCTCGGGACAAAGTCCATTCCGCTCCAGGCTCCGTTGCATGCGAGGAAAAGCCCTTGTAAGGGTATCCGGTTTCGCCATCACCAGTGTATTAAAAAGATCAAAACCAATCGCTCTGATGTGATTCATGGTTTTTTCCTGTTCAGCACAAAAAAAGAGACAACCGTTATTACCATCGCGACCATAATCGTATATTCTTGCACGCTGGACGGAATTGATCAAGAAAGAAACCGCTAAAGATTAGGATCATCCCGATTTGAGAATGGAAACCGAACAAAATTTGACAACTTTTAGTTCAAAAGTATATTGTCCCCCCATAAGAGATACTGTCTATTTAATTCTATCGGATATGAGGATGAAAGGTACAGAGGCCAATGGCTGATTGGTACCCATTTGCTACCATTGCCCTGTTTTTTCTGGGTATTCAGCGGTTTCTGTACAAGGTTTCGGCAGAGCGGCGATGCAATTCGGCCTGGACCAGTTTTTCTTTCATGGGCACGGTGGCATTTCTGAGCACGGTTCTATTTTTCGCCCTGGATGAAACGGTTCAGAACGTCGGTTTTCTGTTGTTTATCGCCCTGGCCAACAGCCTGGCCTTTTTCATTGCCACCATGAGCAATATGGAGGCGCTCAAGCATATCCCCGCAGGTGTTGCCTACCCGGTCATTCGCCTCAATGCGGCGGTTGTCGTCATTTTTTCCATTTTTTATTTTGGGGATGATCTGTCTGCTTATCAGGGGGTGGGAGTTTTTCTGGCCATGAGCGCCGTGGTGATTCTGGCCCGGGATACGGCCGGAAAGGATAAAAGCGTTGGAAACGCCAGGCTGGGATTTCTCTTTATCGGGATCGCCATACTGGCCGGCGCCCTGGCTTCCATATCGAGCAAATTTGCAGCCCTTTATGCCAACAAAATGGCTTTCATGGCCGTCTCTTACACCTTTGCCACCCTATTTTCATTTGCTTCTCGAAAAAAAGCGCAGTCTGCAGATGCAAACACCTACCACAGGGATGCCATTCTCATCGGATTTTTTATGGGCTTGATCAATCTGGCAGGCTTTTACTGCTATCTCAAAGCCCTGTCAACAGGTCCCCTGTCCATCGTTACGTCCATCACGGCCATGCATTTTGTCATCGCCATCATTTTATCCACCGTGATTTACAGGGAAAAGCTCAACCCATGGCGAATCACAGGGATTTTACTAACCATGGTGTCTGTCCTGCTGCTTCGGCTGTGATGTCTTCCGGTCTCTAGCGACCATAAAGCGCTTACTCTTGCCAATTCACGACACCTGCTGTATTCTTGTTTCCGTCGTTAGGGTTTGTTTATTTGAACATATTTTTGAGGAAGAAGTTGTTGTATGATTTTCCGGACCATCGATCACTGCCGCCGGTCCTGCAGCGGTCTTACAATTTTCGACGTCGCTGTCTGATGATCGGCAAATTCCGGTACCATTTTGTCGATGAGGGAAATCCCCATCATCCGCCGGTTCTGATGCTTCACGGCAATCCCACCTGGTCTTTTTATTTCAGGGGCTTAATCGCAGCCCTCAGAGAAACACATCACATTATTGCTCCGGACCATATGGGATGTGGATTGTCCGATAAACCACAAGTATATCCTTATCGCTTGAGCAACCATATGGACAACGTAGAAAAGCTCCTTGATCATCTGGGGTTGAAGCGTATCACACTGGTCTGCCATGACTGGGGCGGGGCCATCGGAATGGGTGTTGCCACGCGTCGGCCGGATCTTTTCAGCCGATTTGTGATTTTCAACACCGCGGCATGGCGCTCCCCTCGTATGCCCAAACGGATCGCTGTATGCCGCATTCCGTTTTTCGGAACGCTGGCGGTACGCGGTTTTAACGGCTTTGCCCTGGCCGCAACCCGGATGGCCGTAGCGAAACCCCTTGATGAAGTTGCAAAGACAGGTTTGCTATACCCCTATAACAGCTGGAAAAACCGTATTGCCATATTGCGTTTTGTCCAGGATATTCCCATGAATCCATCCCATCCTTCCTATGATTGCCTGAAGGAAACAGAAAGGCTTCTCTACGGGCTACGGAGCAAACCCATGAAAATCTGCTGGGGAATGAAAGACTGGTGTTTTGATGGGATATTTCTTCAGCAATGGCGGAAACGTTTTCCAGAGGCATCCGTAAGCGAATTTCCCAATGCGGGGCACTATATTCTGGAAGACGCCCATAAAACCGTTGTGCCGGCAGTGCAGAACTTTCTGGCGGCTAAAGGCCCTTGACCTGAGGAATTCACATGCCGGTTAAAAAGGAGTCGGTTTATCCAGTTCTTTTCTGACGGCAAAGCCTATTTTTTCCAAGGAGTAGGGCTTTTTTACATATTCCCCGGCGCCCAGGCGCTGGGCCTCTTTCACCCGCGATGTTTCTGAAAATCCGCTCGCAATAATGGTTTTCTGCCCCGGTTTCCATTTGATGATTTCCCGAAAAGTCTCCAATCCATCCATACCCGTTCCCATAATCATATCAAGAACCAGTAAATCAACGGGCTTTTTCTTGATATATTCCACGGCATCCTCTCCCGAGGAAACGGCCGCGCCACGATATCCGAGCTTCGACAAGATGGCGGTGGCAATGGTCCGCTGCTCTTCCACATCATCCACAACGAGAACCGATTCACCGTGACCCCGGCAGTCTTCAATGGAAACCGTTAACTTTTCGCCGGGTAAGTCTCCCCTGTTTGCAGGAAAATACAATGTGAAAACAGTCCCTTTTTCTTCATGGCTCTGAACATCAATATATCCGCCATGATCCTTGACGGACCCCCATACCACCGCCATTCCTAAGCCCGTTCCGCTTCGCCCCATAACTTTCTTTGTATAAAAGGGCTCAAAGATCTGTTTCATATCATGGGGAGAAATACCGACTCCCGAGTCAGCTACGGTAAGAACCACATAGTCGCCTTCTTTCTTCACATGATCGAACCCTTTCACGGGGCCGTCGATATATCGGTTTTCCAATGAGACACAAACCTCTCCGCCGTCCGGTATGGCTTCGACCGCATTGGAAACCAGATTCATCACCGTTTTGGAAAGGTGAACCGGCGAACCCATTATATATAGGAGATCGTCGACCGGACGGGTCTCAATTTCAACGCCGGGATGAAATGAAAGGAGCGCCCGGTATTCCGGACTTCGCAAATATTCGGTAACAATGCGGTTTAAGTCAACCACTTCTCTCGATGCGACGCCCCTCCTGGCCAGGGTAAGCAGATCCTGTACAATGGCGGCGGCCCTTTCTCCCGATTTCTGTATGGTAAAGATCGGTTTTCGTAAAGGGCTCTCTTCAGGCAGATCCATCAGAAGGAGTTCCGGATAGGTAACAATTCCCGAAAGGATATTATTCAAGTCATGGGCGACACCTCCGGCAAGGGCGCCGATGGCTTCCATTTTTTCGGATCGCTGGAGCCGGATTTCCAGTTCCTGCTTTTCCATTTCCGCCAATTTTCTTTCGGTAATATTCTTCACCGTCCCGATGCTCGCAACTTTATCTTTATAGGTAATGATGTCTATATTGATATTCAGGCAAACTCGGGTTTTGCCGTCCTTGTGAAGCATTCGGAATTCGTATTCCTTTTCCATTTTTTCACCCACCTGGCGGCGCTTGTTACGATCTGCCAACATGCTTCGGTCTTCCGGTGCAACAAGATCCGGAAATTCCATCCCGATGATTTCCGCCAATGGATATCCGGACATCTTGGCCAAAGCATCATTTGCAAACAGGAATTTGCTATCCTGGATAATAAAAACACCATCCTGGATATTATCAATGAGGGTACGGTATTTTTCTTCGCTCCTTCTAAGATCGGCCGTTACCTTTTTTCGCTCATTGATTTCATCATCAACACTCTTAATCATCTGATTCGTCACATTCTTGAGGGATTCAAGAAGTTCAACGCTGGATTCGCCCTGAACCCGCGCCGTCAGATCACCCTTTGTTACGCGGTGGAGCACATCGAAATGCTCGGCCAGCCCCATGGCAAACTCGTGGGACAGATCAACCATCTCTCCCATATTCTCGGCAGTCTTGTTGACAAGTTCCTTCAATTTGGCAATCAGTTCAAGGCTGGAATCTTCCGAAATTTTGACCATGGGATCCCCGGAAGAAATTTTCTTTAACGCTTCGAAAACTTCTGAGAGCCCCATAGCCATCTCAAGACTGATGTTTTCCAGTTCCCGATCCCTCTCTCCAAGCGTCTTCCTTGCGTACCAAGATTGCGTAGAAATGACCTTGAATGCCTCTTTCATTGCTGCGGAATCCATATTGTTGAGGAAAACCTCGCATTCAATGCATAAGTCCACCTTCTCGAGAAAATCTCCCTGAATTCCGTTGTAACATCGAGTACCTTCCACCAACCAGCAATGCTTTTTCCGGAATCCATACACGGGGCATTCTTTTTCCCTACATTGCAGGATTTCCCAGCATGTTGTCTTTTCGACCATCTCTCCGCCTATCCTCTTCAAGTTTTCACTCAATTCATTACCGGTTCACTGAACAAAGAACACCGATCATCAGAACCGGATCTGAATTTTTTTGCTACCACTTCCCTCATCCCTGATGGAAAGGAACGTTTTCCCCAGCCGTTCACACCAAACACGCACATCTCTTTCAAACGTGGGACAGTCTCCCAGCACCTCAAGAATTTCATCCGGATTCATATCCGGCGCTTTCACAGCAATCTTGAGTATGGGTTGCGGGCACTTCATACCCAGCATATCCAAAATTTCAATCGCCATTATAAAATCTCCTTAAATAAAGTCAGTGCGTTGCGCAAGCCATACAGGGATCATAGGCCCGATAAGCCATCTCAATGCGATTCAAAATCTCATCTGAAACCCTGCCTCTTTTTATGAATGCTCGGGCTGCTTTTTCAACGGACAGGCTTATGGCACCTGCATTGTTCTGGGTGGCCACCAGCAAGTTCAGCCTTTTCAGGATCGCATTTTCATCCGTTTCATAATGGTGAATCAAGGTCCCCCTCGGGGCTTCGCATATCCCCACCCCTTCCTGAGGAGTCTGTGTTGGAATGTTTCTGATTCCAGGGTCGGTCAGTTGATCATGGCAAGCAATTTCACTCATCCGCTCCGCCGCAAACAAAACTTCAATGAGGCGCGCCCAGTGGTACACCAGGGTATTGTGAACAGGTTTCCCGCCGCACGCATCAAACATCCGTTCATATTCCTGTTGCGCCAGCGGGGTGGCCATGCCCTCGGCGGCATTCAATCTGGCCAGAGGTCCCACCCGGTACAATCCGCTTCCCTTTCCATCACACAGGCCATGATATCCGATGCTTTTGAGATAGGGGGTCTTCATATAACTCCAGGTATCCACCCGTTCTTCCAGATGATGCAAATAATCTCCTGCACCAAATTGTTCAAACAACCCGCCATCCGGACCAACAATCCTCACTTCACCGTCATAAAAACTGACGTGATTTTTCCGGTCGACCATCCCCATATAATAGGTCTGAAGGGAGAATGCCTCGGAATGCATCAGATCAACATATTCCCGGTTTGAAAGAACTTCTTCTTCAAAGATATTCAGGCAAAGGCGGGCAAACGCCAGGGCATCTCCCGCGATTTCCTTTATTCCGGCCCGTTCTTTTTCGGATACCGGTTTTGACACACCGCCCGGCAGACCGCAAACCGGGTAAAGCGGGCTTCCACTGATTAGGGCATTGAGCCCCCGAACCCTTTTTCGAATCTCAATAACTTTTTTTCCGATTTTTCCCCCAAGTTTGCCGATCACACCAAAGATATTTTTTCCAAAACCCTTGTCATTGGAACCGACCAGTAAATCCGGCCCCCCGAGATAGAAGAAATGCAGGAGATGGTCTTCATAAATAAAAGCCGTGTGCATCAACTCCCTTATTATTTTTGCGGCCGCAGTGGGTTCCACCCTAAAGAGCGCATCCAGCGCCTTTACAGATGCAATATGATGAGCCGTGGGGCAAACCCCGCAGATTTTCTGGGTAAGGGTCGGCATCTCCTCAGCCGCCCTCCCCTCGCAGAATTTCTCAAACCCTTTGAAGTCCGGAATCTGGAAAAACGCGCGATCCACCTGACCCTCGGAATCAAGGCGTATCTCGATTTTTCCATGGCCTTCCAATCGGGTAATGGGATCTATGACAATTCTGCGGGTCATGTTTCGGTCCCTTTCCCACCACCCAGAATGGAATGGGGCAAACTGTACCGATAAAAAAGCCCTCCCGGGTCAGGGATCGAAGCTGTAATCCGCCTGATCTCATCTTCATGGTCCGCATCAATCATGGAGGCAATAAAAGACAACATGCCGGCCCCGTGATCTTCCATTGTTTCCAAGGGACCAAAACAACCTCGACAGGGCATATTGGCCTGGATACAGCGGCTGCCGCACCCCCCCCTTGTTGCGGGTCCCAGGCAGATGATCCCCTGGGGCAGAAAACATTTTCCCGGATCCCAGTCGGTTTCATGAACCCTTTTAAATCTTTTCACCCTTATTATTTCAGGCTTGCTTTCAAGAAGGGGACATGTGTGACAAAGTGCCTTTCCGTCCCCGAATACAAAACCCTTTTCCGGGAGCTTCCCCTCAAGTACGGACCATACAGCTTTCCCCACAAGTTCCGGAGGCGGCGGGCATCCCGGGATAAAACAATCCACATCAATCACCTGATCCAGGGCCATTACCTTGTCAATTAGCGGTGAAAGTTTCGGTCCCCGCTCTGAACCTTCTACCGATCCGCCAGGCAGAATTCCGCCGAGATTCCTCACCGTGGGAACATCCCTGAAAGACCGTTCCAGAATCTCCTGAACCGTGTGGAAATTGCCCAGGCCCACAATGCCGCCCAGGTGCGCGCAGGTGCCATGTGCAAAAATGACTTTCGATTTTCGACGCAGCAGCTGAGCCATACGGGCCTGTTCACGGAGCCTTATGGCGCCGTTAATCAGGGACAGATCGATTTCACCATCATCCAGTGCCTCTAAATCTTTGAGTCTGCTGTCCAAGGCAACCGGCCAGAAAACGATGTCCGCACGTTCAGCAAGTTCCAAAAGACCCTCCGAAAGATCAATCACCGATTCCTCGCATCCGCCGCAGCTGGAACACCAGTATAGCGCAATTTTGGGTTTATCAGGCATGGTCAAACGGCCCCAATCTCTTTAACAATTTCACCATTTCCCCGGTGACACGAGCGAATTTTTCTCCGTCGCCGGCTGAAACGAAATCAAATCTGATTCTATCATTTTTGATACCATTTTGTTGAAGAATCCGCTCCAGCAATGGGATTCTTTTCAATGCCTCAATATTCCCCGTCTTATAATGGCAATCGCCCGGAGCGCAACCGAGAATCAGAACCCCGTCGGCGCCGATCCTGAATGCTTCCAGAACAAATCGAGGATCGACCCGACCGCTGCACATGACACGGATTTCCCGCAGATTGCGAGACGGAAATTCTTTTCCGCCTCTCCCCGCGGCATCCGCCCCTTCATAGGAACACCAGTTACACAGAAACAAGATGATCTTCGGTTCAAAACCATGCATGGCTCAACCTAACCCATCAGACCTCTTAACTCTGAAAATATGGCCCCCGTGGAAAAATGCCCGGCGCTTATGGCCCCGCTGGGACAGGCAGCGGCACATACGCCGCACCCCCTGCACATGGCCTGATTGATGGAAACTTCTGGTTCATCATCTTCCAGGGCAATGGCTTTAAATGCGCAGAGGCTTATGCAAACCAGGCACCCGGAGCAAATCTCCGGGTCAATTTCGCAGACCATAGGTTCCAGGGCCAATGGTTCTCCGGGTGCCAACTTCCCCATAATTCTGCCGGCTGCAGCATGCCCCTGGGCCACCGAAGAGGGGATATCTTTCGGCCCCTGCGCGCATCCAGCCATAAAGATCCCTTCCCGAACAGTAGAGACCGGATCCAATCCGGCATCGGCCTCTTGAAAAAAACCGTTTTCCCCCAGTTTCACATCCAGAATTCCAGCGATTCCTTCTGTTTCCACACCACTCTCCATGGCCGTAGCCAGAACCACCATATCAAATTCGTTCCGTTCCAACTCCCCTTGGGTATCCGTATGGGTAATCAAAATGCTTCCGGTTCCCTTTCGGATCTCAATGGTATCCGGCCGCAGCATGCGAAAAAATTCAATACCATCTTCTTTGAGAACTTTCCGGTAAAATCGCTGGGCGTCTTTTCCCGGGAGACACAAATCAGAATGAAACTGGCAAATACCGGCTTCCGGCAACTGCAACCTGGCCTGGTGTGCATGTTTCAAAGTATAAAGACAACAGACACCGGAACAGTAATCATTGAATTTTTCCGTCCTCGACCCCACACAGTGAACGAAGGCAATGTTCCGGGGAGGTCGACCGTTGGTCAGCAGAATTTTCCCCTCCGTGGGACCGTTTGAATTGACCAGCTGCTCGAATTCAAGGCTGGTGATAATATTTTCAGCCTTCCCATAGCCATACCGAACATCCTTTTGGGGATCAAAGGAACCGAAGCCTGTGGCAACCACAACGGCCCCCACCTTCAACACCCGAACCCTTTCGGTCTCTTCATACCGAATTGCGCCAAAAGGACAAGATTCCAGGCAAAAATGGCATAACTCACCCTGAAACCGCAAACAGTTCTCCCCATCAATCAATGCCACATTGGGAAGCGCGCCTGAATAGGGGATATAAATTGCTTTGCGACCGGCCATCCCTCCCATAAACGGCATGGGCACGGTGACGGGACAAACCTCAAAACAGGCGCCGCAGCCGATACAGGCCTCCATATCAACAAAACGCGCCTTTTGCCGGACATTGACCATGAAATTCCCCAGATACCCTCTTACCTCAACCATTTCGGTCAATGTCAGGACTTCAATATCATTATGGTGCAGTATGGCATCCAGCTGGGATTCGATCAGGCAGGATGCGCACACCATGTCCGGATAGAGATCTTCGTGCCCGGCAACCCTCCCGCCGATACAAGGCTCTTTCTCAATAAGATACACCTTCCGGTTCTTCCGTGCCACGGCAAGGGCTGTGCTGATTCCCGCAACCCCCGCTCCCACCACAAGGACATCGGCACAGCACTCGATTGTCTTTATTTCGAGCGGTTCATGCAGACGCACCCGGTTGATGGCCCCGCGGATCAGTTCCCCGGCCTTTTCGGTCGCATCCGATTTCTCTTGAATCACCCAGGCGCACTGTTCCCGAATGTTGGCGATTTGCAAAAGAAAAGGATTGAGGCCGGCATTTTTCAATACATCCCGAAACGTCTGCTCATTTTCTTTTGGAGAACACCCGGCAATGACGACCCGCGATAATTTGTGGGCTTGAATATCCTTTTTCAGAAATTCTTTTCCATCCGGTGAGCATAAAAACCCGAAAGATCTGACCAGCACCACATCTTTGTGCTCCCTTGCGTCTTCCAAAAGGTTATCCATGTCCACAGCATCCTTGATGTTGGGACCGCATTCACAAATATATACGCCGATTCTTTGGGGCATGTTGAAAAACCAGGTGGCCTCCGCTTGTTCAAACTGTGCGATGATCTTGAAAACATTACAAGAGGAAGGACTTTTGAGATAACGATACTACTCAGCCATTTTTCTGAAAGCAAGAGGAAATCACTACTGAATCTTTTGTGATTGAGCTTTCATTGGCTTGACATCCCCCATATCATTGAAATAATCTCTTGCCCATATAGTGGATTTGCCTGAAAAAATCGAAGGGGGTCAGACCTGAATGAAAAAAATCGGAAGATTGCATGTACTGACGGATACCACGCTGCAGCATCGTTTCACACACCTGGAACTCACGGAAATGGCCATTGACGGAGGTACTCAGACGATCCAGTTTCGCCAGAAAAAGGGTTCAACCAGAGAATTGATCAAAACCGCCACTGCCATGAAGCGGTTGTGCGCAAGCAAAGGGGCCACCTTTATTGTCAATGACCGGATCGATGTGGCTATTGCCGCCGAAGCGGATGGGGTACATCTGGGCCAGAACGATTTTCCCATTCCTCTGGCGAGAAAACTTCTGGGAACGGACCGCATTATCGGGGGATCCGCCGCAACCCCGGAAGAAATGGAAACCTGTATTCGGGAAGGTGCCGATTATGTGGGCTTCGGGCCCGTTTATCCCACCGGCAGCAAGGACGATGCGGGGCCTGTCAGCGGCATTGATCGTCTCAAACGAATCGTTCAATCAACGCCGGTACCGGTCATTGCCATCGGCGGTATTGACCAAAACAACGCATCCCATGTGATGGGCGCGGGTACCCATGGCATCGCCGTCATTTCCTCTGTTTGTTGCCGGGATGATCCGCAGAAAGCCGCCCGGGATCTTTACCATGTCATAGAAGCAGCGTCTGCAGAACAAAGCCCGCCACTAGAATGAGCAGAAAAACGGCCATCAAGGTCCAATAGTATTTCTTTTCTGACAAATATTCCATAACAAGATCTCGATACTGCAAAATATAGCCTTCATGACAACTTTTGGTGGGAGACAGTACGCTCAACCCATACCCAACCCCAAAAGAAACCAGAAACCCGAACACATTCCACCATAACCAGGAAACCGCACTGCCAAAAAATTGCCAGAGAAAGAGATTGAAAGCAACGCCTGCTGCCAGTCCGATGACGGCACCCGTCTGGGATCCGCGCCGGGTCAGGATGCCCAGCCAGAAAACCGCCAGTATGGGTCCATAGAACGCGGAGCCGATTTTGTTGACCAATTCCAGCACTGTTTCCGATCCGCCAATCATTTGAAGGGCAAATCCGGTGGCCACCACGCCCCAGAAAACGGTCAACCCGCGTGACCAACGCACTTTCGCGGCATCGGATATGTTGGACAATTTCGGAAATATCCGGACCAGAAAATCCTCATAGGTGGCTGCGCTCAGCGAATTGAGGGCGCTGTCAACACTCGACATGGAAGCGGCGAAGAATCCCGCGATGAGAATACCCAGGATTCCCTTCGGGAAATATTCCATCAAAAAATAGGGCACCAGAAAATCAGGCTGTTGATCCTGTAATCTATGGGCAAATTCCGGGTGACGCATCAAAAATGGGATAAGCAGAACACCAAAAGTGCAATAGGTCAAAACCAGGAGAAAGCGAAGGACACCATTCATCAATAATGCCTTCTGCGCTTCTCTGGGAGTGGCGGTGGTCAGCAGTCTCTGGGCCTGGCTCTGGTCGCACCCGTAATAGGAGAGATACAGGAAAAAGCCACCGATGAGCATGGGCCAGAATCCGAAGGTTTCCCCATCTCCCAGGCCCGTGGCCGAGAAATCGAATACGCGCAATCGCTGGGGCTGCGCCTTCAGCAGGGAAAAGGCTTCGCCATCCAGCATGCCGAAAAGAATGACAATGGCCAGAAGTGATCCACCCCAAAGAATAATGAGCTGAAGAATATCTGAATAGATGTCCGCCACAATCCCACCAAATGTGGTGTAAAGAATGGATACCCCTCCGATGAGCAGGATGGTTTGCCAGAGCGGCCACTTTAGACATACCGCGGTTACAATGGCGGTGGCCAGCAGGGCCACACCGGAACCCAGGCCCCGACTCACCAGGAATACCGCGCTGATGCTCATGCGGGTCAGCCGGCCGAACCGTTTCTCCAGATATTCGTAGATGGTAACGGCCCGGGTCCGGTGGTAGAGGGGAACCATGATGAGCATAATGCCCATCATGGCCAGGGGTATGGCAAATTCATATTGCAGCCATAAGAGACCGCCATTCCCTTTGAGGGCGATAAAGGCCGGTGCACCCACCAGACTGATGGCGCTCACCTGGGTGGCCATAATGGAGAGTCCAACCTGCCAGGCGGGCATGGCGCGCCCGCCCAGGTAATAGTCTTCCTGGGACTTCTGGCGACGTCCGATATAACCGCTCATGCCGATAATGGCGCTGAGGTAAATGCTGAGTATAAACCAGTCGATGCCTGTCATGGGAATGAACCCGAACCTCTTGTTTTCAATGCAACATACCAGAGGTCGGTATTTGCTGCAACTGGGTTGTAGATTGCGGTCTTAAGCGCTTGAACATAATTAGTCTTTCAATAGGCGCTTGAAATAAATTACAGGATTTTTTTTGATGTGGATCGAAAAAAGGTTGGGTGGCGCAGAATTGGGATCTCTCTCCTACGCCACCCAAAGAGAGTAATAAAGAAACTTTTTAGAAAACAACCTGCCTTTGTTAGATTTTGGTAAGCGGCAAGTTAGGAGTCAGTAAAATGTGAAAGGATGAAAGGCCACCATCAGTTGACTGCCCTAAACGCTTTTCCGTCCCGGCGACACATGAGCATGGCGGCATGTTTTCCCGACACCAGGGTCGGGATGACGCCGCCCCCCGGCACCACCCATTGACCGGCCATGAAGAAATTGTCCAGGCCCGGCAGGGTTCGCTTCACCGTTGTACTGAAGATCTTATCGGTAATGGCAAACCCCTCAAAAGCGCCCTGACGATTCCGGGTATAGCGCCACCAGGTATGGGGCGTAGCCACATTCGTCATTTCCACCTGATCTTCGATTCCGGGCCATATGTCATTCAACCGCTCCAAGACCTGCTTGGCGGCCATTTCTTTTTCTATTTTGTAAGCCTTTTTATTCTCTCTGATATCTTTCCATGGTTGCCATTGGGATTCGATCATGACCTGAACGAGGGCGCGTCCCGCCGGTGAACAGTTGTTACAGTAGTTGAAAACACGGATGACCCAGCAATCGCCGGTTAAGAAACCGGCTTCGATGTTGGAAGTGGGTTTCAGCATCACAATGGATGGTTCATTTGAGAAATCGCGGGCTATGCCGTAATTCATCAGAACTACCGGTTTAAAGAGCGGCCATTCTTCATGCAACTTCTTGAGTGGGGCAGTTAAATACAGGCCTTCCAGCATGTGATAAAGCGTTGAATATCCATCCGCCGCCGACACGATATGATCGGCCCGATATTCGTCCCCATTTGTGAGCCGTACCCCCACTGCTTTCTCATTTTCAATCAGGACTTTTTCCACCGTCGATCGATAAGCAACCTCACCGCCCAGATCCAGATAACACTTTTCCAAGGCCCGGGCAAATCCTCCGGAGCCGTCTTTCCGAACCGCCATGTTCCCGCTCGACAGTGCACCCAGAATGATCATGACAAAAACCACCGGCACTTCAGGTAAGAAGAGATGCCTGAAGATATGCGCCAGCCAGGGGTCATGGAGTTCCCGGGCAGCCTGGTCAAGGGATTGGGTATACCAGCCTGAATAATAACGAAGTGTTCCTCTCATGCTGATCATCATTTTGATCGTGTCCCACCATCTGCTCATATCCGGCGGTTTTCCCATGGATTCGCTCATATTCCAATGCCTGAAGGCCTTGGCACCGTTGATGATTTTGTCGACAAATGCGGCATCTTTGGGAGAGAGCTTCTTCATGGTTGATGCCAGTTGATCAAGATCCTGCGTGATATCCAGAATGCGGTCCTGGGCAGGGTCCAGAAATCGGCCGTAGTTGGTGATTTCAATATATTGGTCTTCCTGATCAATGCCCAGTTCCCGATAAATGTCATGGTCGGGCCGTCCGGGCCGCCAACCCATGTAGAAATGAATACCGCCGTCAATGGTGTAGCCCTGCCGTTTCCATTGAGCCGCCACACCACCGGGATGGCGCGCGTGTTCAAATATCTGACATTGATACCCGTTTCTTTGCGCATAGATCCCGGTGGAAAGACCCCCCAGTCCTGCACCAATGACAATAACTGATGATTTGGCCATGGATTCCTCCTTTTTGTCTAGTAACTATGCACGGTAGAATCTTCACAAAGGATTAGGTTATTCGATAAAAAATATCCGATTTGATCTTTTTGAAAATATCTATTTTTGAAAAGCCAAAAGCAATGGTTTTTTTGTTTGACAACTAATAAAACAAAAATATTGGCATTTGCCAATTATTATTAAGTAGGATATAATTTCATTTAACTATTTAAAAGGAGGTTTGTCATGTCTGAAAAGAAAAAATTAACAAACAATGTTGGGGCGCCCGTTTCCGATAATCAAAATGTCATGACCGCGGGACCGCGAGGGCCGCAATTACTGCAGGATGTCTGGTTTCTGGAAAAATTAGGCCATTTTGACCGTGAGGTAATCCCGGAGCGCCGGATGCATGCAAAAGGCTCCGGCGCCTATGGAACCTTTACCGTCACCCACGATATCACAAGATATACCAAGGCAAAGATCTTTTCTGAAATCGGGAAAAAAACGGAGCTTTTCGTCCGTTTTTCCACTGTGGCCGGAGAACGTGGGGCTGCTGACGCGGAGAGGGACATCCGTGGGGTTGCCATGAAATTTTACACGGAAGAAGGAAACTGGGATCTGGTGGGAAACAATACACCTGTTTTTTTCTTGAAAGATCCGAAGAAATTCCCGGACCTTAACCATGCGGTAAAGAGAGATCCCAAAACAAATATGAGGAGCGCACGAAACAACTGGGATTTCTGGACGTCTCTTCCCGAATCTCTACACCAGGTAACCATAACCATGAGTGAGAGAGGGATCCCCTGTTCTTATCGTCACATGAACGCCTATGGCAGTCACACATTCAGCCTGATTAATGCCGACAATGAAAGATTCTGGGTAAAATTTCATTTCAAGACACAACAGGGAATCAAGAACCTGACCGATGAAGAGGCTGAGGCCATTGTCGGAAAAGATCGGGAAAGCCACCAGCGTGATCTTTTCGCGACCATCGAAAAGGGCAATTTCCCGAAATGGGACATGAAAATTCAGGTCGTACCGGAAAAGGATGCGGCAAACTTCCCATTTAATCCGTTTGATCTTACCAAGGTCTGGCCCCATGGAGACTATCCGCTTATTGATGTGGGCACCCTTGAATTAAATAAGAACCCTGAAAATTATTTTGCCGAGGTTGAACAAGCAGCGTTCAATCCGGCCAATATTGTTCCGGGAATCGGCTTTTCCCCGGATAAAATGCTTCAGGGCCGTCTCTTTTCCTATGGTGATGCTCAGCGGTATCGTCTTGGTGTCAATCATCATCTTATCCCGGTCAACCGTGCCCATTGCCCGGTTCACACGTTTCATCGTGATGGCGCCATGCGAGTGGATGACAATCATGGGGGCACTATCGGCTATGAGCCAAACAGTTATGGGGAGTGGCAGGAACAGCCGGATTTCCGCGAACCACCACTTGATCTTGAAGGGGCGGCCGACCAATGGAACCACCGTGAGGATAATGACGATTACTACACCCAGCCCGGCAACCTGTTTCGAATGATGAACGCGGGAAAGCGAAAGGCTCTTTTCGGCAATACGGCACGGGCAATGGGTGATGCGCCCGAAAAAATCAAGATCCGCCATATTGAAAACTGCAGCAAGGCTGATCCGGATTATGGCAGAGGTGTTGCTGAAGCGCTTGGCATAAGCCTTGGCAAAAGGAAATGAAACCCAGAATTCTTTTTATTTGCCAACACAACAGCGGGCGCAGTCAAATTGCCGAGGCCTATTTAGTGCCCGAACGAAAACTGTCTTTTTCGCCAATCTCTGCGTCAGATAAAAATTTTAATCCTCGAAATACTAAATGTATTCCTGTGGTTAAAATTTTGGTCTTCCTTGATCTTGACAAAAAATCCTAGTTTTCGTTCAAACACTATTTGAGGAAATTTGTAGGCGACCATTTTGAGAAGGGGTCCCTATCCTTTTAAAGCAGTACGTGAAACTGGGCGGCAAGGTTCTTTCTTTCAATGTGGACCGCCATTTTAGCGAAACCCTTGACGGCCTGATGTTCGTCGATCTCACCCAGGCGGATCATAAAGTACTCAAGCAGTATATGGGTGCGATAGGCTTTCGGGAATTCATCGATTATCATTTCGATAAGAAAACGTCTTCCCTGTACTCACATCGATAATATCCGGGTTGAAATGGTTCGCCAGTTTCCAGGCGCTTTGCCGATCTTTCGGCGCTTTAACGCTGATTTTGTAATAACCGCCCGCTTTTGCGTCGAAACGAAGGGTAATATAATTCGAGTAGATCTTTTCGTGGTCGTCGTCATCGATATCCCACATATCATAATATCGCAATACCACGGTGTGAGATCCCGCGGAAAAAACCAACTCCCTTTTACCTTCGTAAACAATGTGCGACAACAACCCCTTCACACCCTCTCCGTCAAAACTGTCGATCTCAATGAAGCCGGGGTACGTTAAGGTTCCGTTCCCTTTCCATGTTCCGACATCCTATAGGTCTTTGTCTTCGTGCAGCCGTAAGATACGAGCAACAATCCGAGAAGAAACCCAAGACCCACAATGATTGATTTGTTTTTCATACGAAACCTCCAACTGAAAGCATTTCCTTATCTTAGGGGACTCTATCGCAGTCCTGATGGTCAAGTCAATATCAGTTTAACATAACAAAACAAACTTTATAAATTCTAATAATATTTTACAAATATAATATAAATCAAACATCAATTCGCAACAGAAATCTAATCATATCCTAACACAACGCTAACATTTGGAACCTATTCTGATAGAGAAAGACCTTTGGGAATCATATCCTTTCAGATGCAAAATGGAATACTAGCCGAAATTCGTGACGGTTGAAAAATAGTTACGTATTATCAATGGCTTATATTTCGAAAAATCGTCTTTTTGGCACTACACATTCGAATCCCTTTTAGATAATCGCTTTCAGTGTTTTGCCCAGTTGTTGGGGTAAATCCAGTGCCTCATAGATTTCCTTTTGACTTGACTCCGCTCTGGATGACTTCCGGATATGAATGGCTCTGCCGTCTTCCCGTTTCATAGTAGTTGACACCCTCATATGTGATGAAAGCCGCACGCAAACAGTTTCCCAACAAAAATGAATTCCTTTTTCTCTTAGTTTGGTCCTGATGGTTTGCATGATATGATATGCAACCAAGGTTATAAAAATGTGACCGTCACACCGACGTTCAATGTGATGATAATTCGGCCTTAAACCCAACTCCGATTTCATGCACCGAAATGCGTCCGCTATGTCGGTAAGCATTGTGTAAATATCCCATATTTCTTTCTCATTGAGGTCTTGTTGATACGTTCTCAGACAATAAACACCGCTTTCCTTCTTGTCCTTTTTGCGTATCCACTTGATTCTTGTTGCTTTTTCAGAATCAGCGGCCTTGTGTATGGTTATGGTATATAAGTGTGAAATCCGCTTGAATTTCTCTTTCAAACGGCCAATCCTATCGATGACTTTATCGTAGCGTTTCGTTCCGTTTTTCAGATTCAGGGCCTTGTCTGTTTTCACCAGCTCTGCTTCAAACCGTTCCTGAAATTGGCTTTTTATGCTTTCTTCCTTTTTCTCCTTGTCGACGGAATGGCAGTACAACTCCATTTCATCGGCTTCTTTGTTGTACACCAAACCTGCCTGCACAAGGACGGCCTTTGTCTTATTGTCCTGTTTAACCGGCACCATCTTTACATCAGCGGGGATTTCCGTCTTTTTCCTTCGAGAAACAACAATATAGCGATAGTGGTGCTCCCTGAGCCATTGGACATTATCTTCGGAGGCAATCCCAGCGTCCATGACGATGGTAGGTTTGAGCAGAGATTGCTGTGGGTTGTCTCCATCCGATAAGCCATGGATCATCGTTTCCAAAGTGCTGGGCTCACTGACATTTCCGTCAAAGATTCTGCTCCTTTTTGGAAAACCCTGCATGTCCAATACAAGCCCCAGCGTCACCAGGGGGCAGTCGCTGCGTTTTTCTTTGGATCTGCCGTACTTGGCCTTTGGATTATGTTTTCCTGTACCCTCAAAGAATGTATTCGTCAGATCGTAGAGAATAATCTTTTCTTCCAGATCGAAAATGCCGGTTTCAACTTTTCGTAAATGATCTTCGATTTTTTTTTATGTTTCAAGAGATGATCCGAAGCCTTATAAAGCCGATCCAGCGTAACCAATGAAAAATCAAAATCGATCAGTTCGCCCAATGCACTGATATTTTGCAACCAGTAATGCGTTGCCCTCTCAGAACCCGGAACGATCATTCGACCGCAAATCACCCCGATGATGGCAGCTCTGTCAGGCGATTTCAGACCAAGGGTTACAAGTTTTTTGTCAATTTCAAGAAGTTTGATGGTTTCATAAACAACATGCTCAGCGCCGGCAGTTCTGGGAAGTTCGTTGTTGATGCTGTTCAGATCCACCGTAGCGTAATCAGGTGAGCGCTTCTTTTCCGGAACAATCACAATAGAATGTTTTCGAATAATTCTCCTGGCATATTGATCTGCGAGGCCCCTGATTTTTTGTGGGTACTCAAAGAAATTCTGTTGTTCGGTAACGATCTCCTCAATGCAATTGGCCAGCTGTTTCCAATTCTTTTTCGGCAGTTTGAAATCAGCGCCGAGGTTCAAGACAGTTGTCTGGCGAGGACCACGTTCTGTTCGAACAGAATCGACCAGTTTGTAGGTACGATATTTTCTATTGCTTTTCTTATTTTTATGCTCGACAGCGCGAATAAACATGTACGGTAAATTACAAGGAAAATCGCACGTTGCCAAGATTTATGATATAATTTTGGCACTACACGCGTCAGCGTGAATATAAGTGCTTGAAAAAACGGACTTTCACTGCTATAAATGGTTCATTCTTCGTGTTTTACGAAGAAATTGTCACGAATTTCGGCTGGGACTTCTGGCGACGTCCGATATAACCGCTCATGCCGATAATGGAAATGATGTAAATAGAGAGTATAACCCAGTCGATGCTTGTCATGGGAATGAACCCGAACCTGTGTTTTCAATGCAACATACCAGAGGTCAGTATTTGCTGCAACTGGGTTATGGGTTGCGGCCTGAAGACCTTGCTACAAAAACCGATCCATCATTCCGAAGACACGGCTTTCTCTCGATCGAATCAAAAAACAACTTAACATCAGCATTGGGCAGGTAGGTGCTGCACTGATTCTCATTATTATACGCTTCTTAGGGGGTGGTCATTCATTTCAAATAATCACCCTTTACGGTTTTTGCTCCGGCGGTATTCACGGGGAGTGACGCCGTATCGCTTTTTAAAAACCCGGCTGAAGTGAGCCCCGTCATTAAATCCTCGTGCGAAAGCCGTTTCAGTAATATTTTTATGGGGGCCGGCCACCAACAAATCACGACGACAGCTTTCCAGCCGCCGCTCCAGAATCCAGCGGGAGACTGTATATTCTTCATTTGCAAACAAAAGGTGGAGATAGCGGATGGAAATGCCGAATCGCTCGCCCAGAGTCCCGGGCCCTAAGGCCGGGTCATCCAGGTTGTTTTCAATATGGGTTTTGATTCTATCAGCTAACGCTGCACGGGCAGATTCTCCGGCCCGGGACTCCTGACTGCCCAGGCTGGCAGCGATAAGCATCAGGGCCGTCTCAGCGGCGGGATGAGCCTGAAGATGGTGGATATGTGAGGCCTGGGCGCACAAAGCGGCGATATGGGAGGCAGCCACAGCCCCCAGACCCTGCCGCCAGTCCATGGGTTTCCCCACCAGACGTCGGGTCTGTGGCAGAGCGTCATCCATCCGGGTTTGCGGCACCAGAACAGTGGTTTTGTAAACGGGTGAGTGCAGTTTGAAATGGATGGGTTCAGTGGAGTCCCATAACAAGATATTGCCCGGTTCCAGAAATGCCGTCCGGGATCCCACCGTCACCTCTTCCTGCCCTTGGTGTAAGAGCAAAAGGCCATAGTAGGCCACCCCGCCGGCCGCGATTTCCCGCCTTCCGCGAAAGCCGCTGCAGGGTTGGCACAGGCAGCGTACCACCTGCAGATCCGGCAGCTTGCTGACCTGGATCTCCGCTCTAAAGCCCGCCTTCTGATTCTTGTGCAATGTCCAACCAAGATGTGACGCATTCAACGCCCCTTGCCAGGCATCGAAGCGTTCCCTTGGGCGAAAGCTTCGGCTGGACCATTTTTGGCAGAATAGGTCGTCGGGGGGTGACATCACTGGCAATATCCTTTGACGCGTGAACCGGGTGCCGGTCTTTTCCGTGCACTTTCAGTCAAGTTTTCCTGCACGGTGGAACAAGACGATCTCATTTAATTACGGTATCTTACTTAATACGTTGCCCCTGTTCTCAAGTCAAGGGCTTTTCCGGCCGAGCGATCATGAGAGCGCCTTGCGAGGTCAATATCCCAAAAACGAAGTTTATTGGAAACAAGAAAGGAGTCAGACCATGGCAAACAAATTGAAGGAACCGACCTACATCCTGGGAGTTGGATGCACCCGGTTCGGGAATCTGTTGGAAACACCGGAGATAAAGGGGCTCAGCCTCCAGGAATTGGCTGCGGAGGCGGCCCGCGAGGCCCTGGCCGACGCCGGCCTTGGGCCTCAGGACGTGGACGCGGTATTTGTGGGCAATGTGACCATGCAGACATCTCAAATGCCGGCCACTTACAGCCAGGTCGCCAATTGGCTGGGGACCCAATTTAAGGCGGGGGTCCATTTTGATGCGGCCTGCTCCACAACCAATGTGGGCGCTTCCATGGCAGCCATGGGGATCGCCTCGGGAGTCTACGACAAGGTTCTGGTGGTGGGGCTGGAGTCGACCCAGAGCCAGCCCAAGGAATTGAGCCCCTTTGAACGGGGCACCATCCCCACGGAAGAGATGTGGCTTTGGACCGATCATTGCGTCAACCAGGCCTATAGCGTACCCCAAGGCTATGACATCTTCCCCACCTACAACGCTTTCAACGCTCTGGGCTACTGCCGCAAACACGGCATCAGCCTTGATGAGCTGGATCGAGGCCTCTTTGAGCTGTGCCGCACCCGTCGCCTCCACGGATCCATGAATCCCAAAGCCATCCGTCAGCAAACCCTGGAAGATGAGGCCAAACAGTTGGGGTTTGATGACGCTTGGGAATTCTGGACTTCCCGCTACAACCCGCATGTTGCCTGGCCTTCCAGGCTTTACAGCGTGGTAACCCCGGCCGACGGTGCCTCGGCAATCGTGCTGGGCAGGCCCGAAGAAGCCGTGGCGGGCGCTTCCGACCCGGTGGAACTCAAAGGCTTCGGCATGAGCGTTATGGATCTTCCCTGGTACACGGATGATCCCACGGTCATGCCCATTGATGAGCAGTCTTTCCAAAAGGCGTATGAGATGTCCGGCATCACTTCAGATGACATCGACTATCTCCATACCCACGATTGCTCCCACATCATGAGCATCTGCGTGGCCGAACTCTCCGGATATCTGCCTCAGGGCCAAGGCCTTAAATATGCCGAGGAGGGGCGCCTTCGGTTTGACGGCGACAAACCCATGAGCACCCACGGCGGCCGTCATGCCTTTGGCCATGCCTGGGCTGCCAGCGCCGGTTCGGACACCTATGAGGCGGTTAAGCAAATGCGGGGGCAGGCAGGTTCCAGGCAGATTCAGAATCCGCCCAAAACCGCGGTAATCCATACCCACGGATACGCCATGATCAGCACCGTTCTGGTGTTGGAAGGAGGGAAATAGAGATGACGGATTCCATTATCAAACGCTATTACGATGCACTTGGCAAAGGAAAACTCATGGGCAAAAAATGCGAACAGTGTGGAGAGGTGACATTCCCCCCCACCACCGCATGTAATTCCTGCGGCAGTTATGAGCAGGAATGGATTGAACTCTCGGGAAAGGGCAAACTGCTTTATGTCTCCCATGGCATGGCACCGCCGCCTAATCCCCGGTTTAATGATCTTGCGCCCTACGCATATGGGCACATCCAACTGGAAGAAGATGTGTATTTGCAGGCCATCATTACCGGGGTATCCATCGATCCTGAGACCCTCAAAGGGTTTTTCGACATGGGCCCGGTGGATGTGGTTCCGGATATTTTGGAGGTGCAGGGGTTGAACGTCCTGGCCTTCAAACAGCCGTAAGGAGGACAACATGGATAACACCACACAGGTGGTGCATGAAATCATTGCCAAAATCGCCAAAAAGGATCCCGCTCATATGGGGCCTGATTTAAAACTGGCGGAGGATTTGGGCATGAAATCGGTGAGCCGCATCGAACTGGCCGCTCTGTTGGAGGACAAACTGGGCGTTGAGATCGACAACTTCGAGATCCGCAAACCCAAAACCATTGGGGAAGTGGTGGAAATGGTCAACGACAAGCTATGAAATTGCGGGAGGGCTTCGGCCCTCCCTAAATCATTCACTTCTAAACCAGATAAGTGAGAGATGCATATGGATCTAATGGAATATTTGGCCCAAAAGGCGAAAAAATCACTCTCATCAATCGTTTTTCCGGAGGGTGAGGATCCCATCATTCAGGAGGCAGCCGTGAAATTGGCGGAGCGGGGCCAAGCCCGTCCCATTCTGCTGGGCAATGGCGAATTAATGGGAGAGGAAACTAAGGCCAAGAACAACGGCCGCCTCCCCTTGAAGATCATCGATCCCGGCGCCTCACCGGCGCTTGAGCGATATATAGACCAATACTGCCGGGATCGCGATATGCCCCAAAGCGTGGGCAAAAGGATTGTGTCCCAGCCCCTTTGCTTTGGGGCCATGATGGTAAAAAGCAGAGACGCAGGGGGAATGGTGGCAGGCATTGCCCATCCCACCGAAGATGTGATCCTGGCCAGCGAATTGATGATCGGATTCCAGCCGGGGATCGGTCTGGCTTCCAGCTTTTTCGTCATGGAGGCGCCCGGTTTTACGGGAGGAGAAGATGGCAGGATCATTTTCGCCGACCCCGCAGTCAACCCGGATCCCGATCCGGAACAGTTGGCGGATATTGCCGTCAGCACCGCCCATAGCGCCCGGGATCTCCTGGGTTGGGAGCCCCGTGTGGCCATGCTTTCCTTTTCCACCCGGGGCAGCGCCAGCCATGCGCTGGTGGACAAAGTGGTCAAAGCCACACAACTGGCTCGCCAAAAGGCGCCGGATCTTATGATCGATGGCGAAATGCAGGCCGATACGGCTCTCATGGAATCCGTGGCACTAAAAAAAATGAATTCCGAAAGCCAAGTGGCCGGTCGGGCCAATATTCTAATTTTTCCTGATTTGAATTCCGCAAATATCGGCGCCAAGCTGGTGCAACACCTGGCAAATGCTGCCAGTTACGGGCCGGTGATACAAGGCTTTGCAAGACCGGTGAGCGATCTGTCCCGTGGGGCCACGGTGGAAGACGTTGTCGGCGCAAGTCTGATGGTTGCCGCAAGAGCAGGGATATGAAGATACTGGTCATCAACTGCGGCAGTTCTTCCATCAAATACCGGGTATTTCAAGCCGGCGAATCCGCGGGGCTGCACTCCCTGGCCCAAGGAGCGGTCAGCGGCCTGGGCAGTCCGGACGCCGTGCTGAAGCACCAAAGCCCTGAAATTAGATCAAGCACGGTTTTGAATCGGCCCGATCATCGACAAGGCCTTGAGGCCATCATGCATGTACTCACCGACAGTGCGCACGGCGCCTTGGGCGACCCCTCGGAGATCGGCTTGGTGGGACATCGTACCGTACACGGTGGAGACCGGTTCACCGGTGCGGTGTTTGTGGACAAAAACGTCATCGCGGGAATGAAAAAATGCATCCCTTTGGCCCCTGTTCACAACCCGGCCAACCTGGAGGGCATCCGGCAGGCCATGGATATGCTTCCCCGGGCCGGACACGTGGCGGTTTTTGACACGGCATTTCACCAGACATTGCCCCAACGGGCCTATATGTACGGGCTCCCTTACGAACTTTATGAAAAGCACGGCATCAGAAAATACGGCTTTCATGGCACCTCCTGCAGCTATGTGGCCTCCCGGGCGGCTCATTTGGCCGAGCTGGAACTTTCCGAAAGTAAATTGGTCATATGCCACCTTGGAAACGGTGTAACCGTCGCGGCGGTTAAAAACGGCCGTTCGGCGGATACCAGTCTGGGCATGTCCCCTTTGGAAGGGGCCATGATGGGTACCCGTTGTGGAGATTTGGACCCGGGGGTGGTGCTCTATTTGCAGCGAGAGCTGAATCTGAGCCGTGAACAGGTGGAAGGGATGCTCAACCACGATTCCGGATTATTGGGTGTATCGGGACGCACCAACGATATGCAACGAATCATCGCGTTGGTCCATGAGGGAGACGAACGGTGCAAGCTCGCCGTGGAGATGTATTGCTATCGCCTGAAAAAGTACATCGGCGCCTATGCCGCAGCCATGGGCGGCATCGATCTGGTTGCCTTCGCGGGCGGCATAGGGGAAAATTCGCCTCTCATCCGGAAGATGGTTCTGGATGGCATGGAGTTTCTGGGGATAAACCTGGACTTGGCTCGCAACGAAAGGGCCGGTGCTGAAGACTGCCTCCTCGGCAGCGACGTCTCCAGGGTAAATGTGGCCCTGGTCCACACCAATGAAGAGTTGCTGATTGCCCAAGAGGCCCTGGCCCTGGCTCAAGAAGATTCCGGCCGGAGGGGAGGGAATGAATGACAGGCATCGGCATCGATATAATCGAACTTGGCCGCATGGCCGGAACCATAGCACGCTCGGGCGAGGTTTTTTTAAGAAGGGTCTTTTCAGATGATGAAATACAAAAAGCCCACTGCTCGGACAATCCCACCAACTATTTCGCCTCGGCCTTTGCCGCCAAAGAGGCGGTATTCAAGGCGTTGGCCCTGGGCTGGGATCGGGAGGTGGATTTCAGGGAAATCGAGGTGGGCCGGGGGCGACACGGTGAGCCGCTGGCCCATCTTCGAGGAGATATAAAGAGGCGCGCGGAGGCCAAAGGTTGCGGCCGGGTGCTGTTAAGCCTTTCCTATGAGACGGACTTGGCGGTGGCGATGGCTTTTGCAGAGGGTTAGGCCACCATGACTGTCTGTGTGCCGACGAATTCGGTTTCAAGCTTGGGGCCGCCATCCACAAGGAGCATTTCGATGACTTCTTTCAAATTCGTATTTAGTTCATCTAACGTTTCACCCTGAGTATGAGCGCCAGGAAAACCTGGGACAAAGCCCACGTAAAGCCCGGTATCCGAGCATCTCTCCACGACTGCTGTAAATATTTTCATGGTGCGCCTCCTTGTTTATTCGTGGGGGAGGACGGGGAACATCCTTGCCAACCCTTGCCACTACCTCTTTTCAGCTCCGGGGCCAATGTAAAAAGCCTTCGGGCGACTGGACCTGGCCTTCCGGGCGGCGGTCACCATTTTTCAAACCGCTTTGAGGATATGATGGTCTTTAAAATAATCTTCATCTACGTCAAGTCACCAAGCGATTGATGAAATCGCTCCCGGTCATAATACTCAACCCAAAGTCTCAAGCCATTTCGGAGATCAGCCCCAATTCATAAACAGCTGAAATATTATACAATTTCTATAGTTTGTCTTGGACAAACCCCTATTTGGGTCTTTAATCCCAAGATTTACGGATGTTCCTTTTCGTATTCAAGAGAAATAACCTGATCAGTCACTTCCGTAAATGCTATATCGTGACTAATCAGAAAGAGCTGGTCGTACCAGTGCTCCGTTACCTCTTCACGTCCCACGTCGATGGCCCGGAATGCATGCGCTAAATTAGCACGGCGAGCTGCATCCAGGTTCGATGTGGGTTCATCAAAAAAAGCAACTCGTGCGCCAATGGTCTGTAGCAAGGCCAAGCGCAAGGCGACCACGGCGCTCATCGTCTGTCCGCCGGACAACTGGTCATCGGTTCGCTCCCTTAACGCCCCATCCTGCATATCCCGCAGAACGATCTGGTATTTGTCGCCCCAGTAAAGCGCTTCATCGGTCTCGGCGATGTTGCGGTAAATAATGTCCGCCCGTAAACTAATTTCCTCCCGAAAGCGTTCAGAGAGTTGCGCCGAAACATTATTAAAGATCTTGTTCCGCAAGAACCTGACCAACTCTTCTTTGCCTTCAAGGCTTTTCTTTTCAGCCAGCCGGGCCTTGATCTCATCTTTGATCCGGTTCATTTTTTTGATCTCTTCTTCGAGCCGGAGTCTATCCTTACCGAGATCATCAATCTTCTGCTTTATAGTGGCAACCGCTGCAAGCAGTTGCTCTTTTATCAAACGAACTTCCGCATGGCGTTTTGAATTATACTCTTTCTCTATCTTTACAAGCTCTTTCCGTTTGCCGACAAGAGCCTGTTTCAATTCCTCAAAAAGCTTTAACATCTTTTTCAAGGATTCGCGCCGATTGTTCAGATCTTTGGCATCCTTCCGGTTGGCAAAGAAGGCATCTCGGGCCACCTGATGTTCAGTCCGTAATTTTTCAATCCTTGCTGTTTCGGCATCCAGTTTATGGTACTTCTTGAGGTCTTCTTTCCGGGCTAAAGCCTTTATTTCAGCCTCTTCCTGTTGTTTTCGGACCTTTTTAAGATCTATCCTTCGATCATTATTATCTGTTCGTCTCTTGCTTAGAGCATTTAGTTGTTTTTCGATTTCCTGTTCACGCACCTTTATTGTATCCAGTTTCTGTTTGGCTTTCTCAGCTTCCGCGATCTCTTGGCCCAGTCCACCCAATCGTTTATCCAGATCAAGGCTTTCTTTGTCCAGTTCGGCTACCCTGTTGCTGAAAACGTCCCGTGGGGCTTTACCGGCAATGTTCCGGCACTGTTCCTTGAAGAACGGGCAAACCCCTTCGGCCAGTTTTTCTTTTCCTTCCTGTAATCCGGCCCGGCTCCCTTCAAGAAGCCCCTGAGTCAAGCGAAGCTTTTCCACCGTTTTTCTTAAATCCGGCAATCGGACTGCGGTTTTGTTTAAACTATCATCTGCTGCAAGGTCCTTCTGATCTTTTTTGAGCCGGCGTTCATCTCCCGTAAGTTGTTTCTCTATTTTCTCAACTTCACGCCTTTCGTGTTCCAATGCCTGGGCAAGGCGGATGCTTTCTTTATCCAACACACCAATATCCTGTTCAATCTTCCGTCTCTGCTTCTCCTGATCCCGCAGAGACATAAGACTTTTTTCAGCCGCCTCAAACACTTCCTTGCCCGCCCTGGTTTTTTCGAGGGTTTTAAAGGCTATCTCGGCCTCTGTAACCCGTTTTTCCTGCTCGACTATTTTCCCTTCTCCGTCACGAATGCGACTTTCAAGGATCTGAATCTCTGACTTAACAGTATTAGCCGTTTTTTCCTGTCCATCAAGTTTAGCGAGCTGTTTTTCGGTTTCGGCCAAAGCCCCTTTCTTAACTGACAAGATCTTCCGTTGTGCTTCAGCGTCTGCCACTAATCCGGTCAATTCTTTTTCTCTTTCGGGCAGGACGACAACCTGTTCCTTTTTGCCTTCTATCTCAACGTTCAGTACTTCAATCTTGTTTTTGACTGACGCCAGCAGGGTGCTGGTGCCTTTATATGTTTTCCGCCAGGCATCAATCCCGAGGATCTCGTCAAAGGCCTCCTGACGCTTAGTCGGCTGTTTGATTACAAAAGGACCCAGAAATTCGTTTTGAAAAGGGCCGATCACCAGTTTATATTGATCAGCCAGGGGACGGCCGCTATCAAGCCCGAGCAGTTCCTTGATCCGGGCTTCCGTTTCCGGGGCTCCGGCATGGTCCTCAACTTCGAAAATCCCGCCGATCTCTCTGGCAAGCAGCCATTTGGAACCGGCTCCGACACTGCGGGAAACCCGGTATGTTTCACCATCATCGGTTGCAAAGGTCACTGCAATTTCGCCCTTCTTGGCGCCGATGGTAATGAAACGCTCGATGTTGCCCACAAAATCACGGGCATCAACTCCGAACAAAGCATAGCCGACAGCCTCAAAGATCGTGCTTTTACCGACCCCGTTGTCGCCGGACAGTACGTTGATTCCGTTGACAAAATGCAGTTTCTTGTCACGATGGGATTTGATGTTCTTCAAAGAGATTGAGAGAATTTGCATGGGTCAAATTTTCTCCGAGAAAAGCCCGAGTAATTCGTCATCTTCAACATCACCCTTCAGGACCAGGTCTCGGATCGCCAGTGACAACCGGGCCAATTCCTCTTCACGGCCCTGGTATTTGCTGTGGGCTCCGATCAGTTCATGGAGCACATCATTTTCAATCTCGGCAAGGGATTTCTTGACAATTTCCTCGCCACCGATCCGGGCTACCAGAGAAAGGCGATTTTTTATTTCCAGGTGCAATGGCGAAACGAACTCATCGAGGGTCAGCCGTAACCGTTCTCGCCCCAGTTCAAAGGGGTGGAACCCGACCCGTCCCGCCAGTTTCAATTCAAGCAATGGTGCACGTTTATGGGAGATATCAGTCAACTTTTCTCGTACCTGTTCGCGGAAGCGGGCAAGGGCGTTTTCAGCATCTTCCGCCCCGCCCAGATTGATGACCTCGACCAGCATGGGCCGGGGATCGGTTGGCCGAAATTCCGGAGAAAACTTACCATCCTCGACGGTTACAAAATAGTATCCCTTATCGTACTTTTCTTCGCCGAAGTTGACCCGTTCAGGTGCTCCGGGATTGTATGCGTAGGGCGTTCCTTCCGGGGTTTCAATCACGTATGGTTTGTGGCCGTGTCCGAGGGCGACGTAACTGAATTTTTCAGCCAGGGGATGGGCCTCTTCGATCTTCATGTTGCCGATTTCAACCGGCGAGTACTTCCAGATGCCCACATGGAAAAGCAGCAGATTGTTCTCGGTGGTTACCGCATTGCAGATTCGCTCAACATGGCTTCCGGCCTGGGCGCCGATATAACCGAGGCCGTATAGATTCAAACCGTCGATCTCAATATGCCCACCCATCCCGGTCTCTTCATCGAATGGATCGAAACGATAGCCGCCATCTTCCGTGCGATCCGGACGCAGCAAACGGATATAGCCCATTTCGGAAAGGGCTGCCATCCAAGAGATATTGTTTCGCCTGTGAATCCAATCATGATTGCCTTCAATGGCAATACAAGGGATGCCTACTTCTTTAAGAGGTTGCAGGGTTTCGATGGTTTTGGCAAAGGTTTTCGGCAGTATTTGCCCGGTGTGAAATAGATCACCGCAGATCAACACAAAGTCGACCTTTTCACTCAAAGCATCTTTCACGATACCCGACAGGCAACGAAAAAAATCTTCGCAGCGTTCCGCTTCGCCGGGGGAGTTGCGGTAGGTTTTACCGAGGTGGATGTCAGCTGTATGGATGAAATGCATTATTTTAATCAGCAATTATAAATGAGGTTTCAGTTAGGTTTCAATTCTCTTCACCAACTCAAAAATCCAGACTAAGACTACCAGTTCCCTCTGCTTAAAGCATAAGCGGATGGGAGAATCTTTATATAGCTCGTCTTTTTTTGAATGTGCAAAGAACGGATATTCAATCATAAAGTCATCGACCAATAAATAAATTGTCTTTCCATTCTCCAACAACCAATTATTGAATAAATTTTTAATCCGTTACTTTGTTTGCACCCAAGTGACTATTACTAGTGGATGTTTTGGCCGCAAAACCTGCCTCGACGATAGCTACAGCGCGGGCGTAGAGTTCGTCGAATGTAATAATATCTGGTGTCTGTGTGCTGCGTCGAAATAGCTCGAATGAACTAAAACGTACTTGATCGGATATTATATCAGTATCGAACTCACCAAGGCACCCACAAATGACTATTGCACGGGGTGCATAGTTGAAGAAAGTCTCGGCAGGTTCTCCTGGAACAGTTTCTATGGAGAGTACCTGATTCAAATGTTCGATCGCCCTCTGCACTGTTTTATGTGACTGGGCAACAGCTCCGATTAATTCGTCTGATGGTCGCCAGACTTCAGGGCGATATTGGGAGACGTGAAGCAGTTGGGTCTTGTGTGTCTTTATTTCGATGTAACAAAGAGAACTGAGTATCCCCCTGCTTCTCAGTAATGCATCAACCCGCTTTCCAGCACTCGATATTGAGTGCCCTGCAACCACCTGCTCTAAACGATTAGGGTCAACCCCCTCCCCAATAACATAATGCAGTGCGAATCCAAATATCCATTGGTTTTTTTCAAAAAACCGCTGCCAAACAGCCTCCAGACCTGTCTGTTTGATGCCCTCGTTGATTCGATACTCTTCGAAAAAATCATCGTTGGTGAGTAATTTCCTCATAACATCTAATTGCTGGCGCCGATACGCCAAACTTTGTATATCTATCGTGTCGAGTTCGTTTTCGATTATGGAACGGCAGAGATCTGGATTCATGTTGAGTACTGAACGCACGACTTCTGGATCACTAAGAAGGTCAGGATGACCAATGAATGCTTCAATGACTTCGCGAGGGACTGAATCATCGATCTCAACAAAACGGCCAGATAGCGTGCAAGCTCGATCCTTGACAAGAGAAATACGCCCAAGATAGGCGTAGAGTCTAGCGGCTTGCTCAGTATTCAATTCCATGGTCATTAGTGGACTTACTGGCGGCCCCTCTTCGTATGCAAACAAAGTAACTTTTAGCGATTCAGGCGTCGACCTTCTCGATTCAGCGTCGATGCCTGCCACGCTGACTTTTAGGCTGCGAGTCCCTTCTGTTACGAGTAATTCATCCACAGCTGCCTCCCTACGACGCGATTGCTGCCACTTAAATTTTTGCTATTGGGAACTCGTAAAATGCGGGGTTGTAACCCGCTGAAATTTTGAAAGGCGCTTTATCTTTTATGAGTTGAACATTACTGACATTGTTTAGAAAAAATCGTCGCCAGCTTGGAAATTCGGCGCCGGAATCAGTAACTCCAGAGGTTTGAACTAAATGGAGGTATACTCGCTCCTCGCCAGACTTGAGACGTTTAATAAAAGCGGCATATGGGTCCCCAACACGTAATCCTGGGTCCTTTCCTTCTCGAATGTAGTTGAATGAGATTGATGTCCGATTTGCAATCGCCGTTTTGATTGATTCGAGTTCGCTCATAAAAGACCCCCATATTTATGGTTAACAACAAATCCAGCGGTATAATCCCTATCTCGCCATTTCAATTTTCTTCTACAAAACTCATCTTAGTCTGTTCAAGATGTCTCAAAATGGAGAATGATTTCAGGACAATGTAATCAGTTTCAACTCATCCAGTATCTTCACCATAGCCAACGTATCCAATCGGCAGTATTCCAGCAGCCCCTCTCGCAGTTCGGCGACTTTTACAAGATCATCCGCCTTACACATCTCGTGATAAACCCGCATGGCCATCAAACCATCCGAAACACTCAACTCTTCATAGGAAAGCTCCGGTACCAGAGCGGGCAGTACCACTTTAATCGAATAAGAACCTCGCATCTGCCAGCGGTAAACATCCCGCTTTTTGAAAGGAATCATCAGGTCGCGAATGTTTTCGATTCGGGCATTGACGTCATCGGCTAGGTCAGGAAACCATTCCCCCAGATTCTTCAGCACGCCCTTCTCAAAGGTCTGGTTATAAGTCAGGACGCAGGCATTCTCCGGAATTTCAGCGAGCAGCTTTTCGGCCAGTTCACAGCGGGGATCCTCACCGGGTTTAACCAGATATTCGAAATGAACCGGTTCTGCACCTTCCTTCGCCTGGATATGCAGTGAATATTGAAATGGAATCTTCTGGTAGGGACGGGTTCCGTCAAAAGGAGGAATGGGAGTGTCGAAAGTTTCAAAATCGAGGTGACAGAGCGGATACCAGAGGCTTTCAAGGAATTCCTTTACCCCATCTTGGTTTGTCGCATCTTCTTTGTTGATCGTTGAAATCGCCTGGAATTTTTGGGCGTCATTCAGTTTATCCAGCGGCAGGTCTTCAAGCCGAATTATCCCCTGCTTGTAGTAGTCGAACTTGTTGATGCCTCGACCCTTGAGAGAGAATATGGAATCTTCGGGAATATGCTGCCAGCAATAGGGGACAAATTCACAAGGATACGGGTCCGAGCAATATCGGCCGATATCGATGGCCGGCTCATCACCCCGGAGGGCTTCTCGCAAGTCATCGATAATCTTAGGCAAGGCGTCCTGTCGCGCCAGTGCCAGTTCGGTCACATCCTCGCTGGTAAATAATTGTTGCACATCAATATCACCCTGCCTCTCGTACTTATTGTTAATATGAACGAGAGAAACCTTCGAAACAGGCAGGCCGGAATTGGTTACCACGTAATACTGGATTGCCGCGTCATCATAATTGGGGTCCTTAACAGACGTGGACATCTTAACTTCGTTGATTTCCCAGGCCGAACCGGTACGCACCAGAATATCCGCCTTGACAAAGATACCGTCAAAAGCAAAAGACGCCTCATAGATAACTTTGGCGCCAGTCTCGATGAGTTCGCGGGTTTTAGTGATTTGGTCGGCAACGGACAAATCGGAAAAAGGAACTTCAGTGCCGCCCGGAAAAAGCTGTTGGGCAAGGACACCGATTTCCCGGCCAGCCTGGTATTTCTCTTCAAGGTCCGGATCGGGCTGTGTTCCAATGGCGGGTAGATTCTTGAAGAGATAGAGGGCTTTTACGCATTGAATACCCTTGAGGAGGGATGTTTTGCTGAGGCTAATTGTAAGCTTTCCGTTACTCATTCTTGCCTCCGTTGGTCTTAGTAAAGGGGGCAAATCTTTGTTTGACTCACTTTAACAATAAATCTAATATTTCCTCATACATCTTTCTGCCCAAACAATAGGGCACATCAGATTATGATATTGTAGTGAAAAAAACAACATGAAAATAGTTAGGAATCCACCTTCAGAGCGTTGTGACTGTTTGATATTTGCAGATGTAAATGATCAACCTGCTGGCCTTTGCCGATGGTCAGGCCCTGCATAAACAGAGTGCTTTTCCAAAAAGCGGCATTCTCCTTCCATATCACCACGGTTACCGAATATTAACATCTCATAAAATGTCCCCACCCCCGGATGCAAAACCATTGCCGTCCTGTTCAAACAGCATTATCATGGTAAGAAAACCCGGAAGTAAGGAGAAAAGGAAATGCTGGCAAAGCTTACATCTAAGAATCAAATTACCATTCCAAAAGGCATTATGGCCAAGCTCCCGGATGTCCAATATTTTGACGTGGATTATGTGGATGGAAAGATTCTGTTAAAGCCTTTAGAGGTGCATGGGACCGACCTTGGAGAAGTGAGAGCAAAAATAAAGTGTCTGGGCCTCTCCGAGAATTGCGTCCATGAGGCCGTACGTTGGGCGCGCGCCAGATGAAAAGGATTGTAGTGGATACCAATGTACTCGTAAGCGGCCTCCTGACCCATGAAATCCTACCCTATTTCGAAGTGTTGACGGTTAAACCCGGCAGGCCTTTTGTGACAATGGATCCCTCGGAATACAAATTTATCTGGTGCGCTATTGAAGGTCACGCAGAGGTGATTGTCTCCGGAGACGAACACCTTCTGAATCTCTCGCCGAACCCCGTGCCCGTCTTCACCGTCGCGGAGTTTATTGATGCGATCTGATCTCTGTCTGGTAAATATTCGGGTTACGCTTTCATAAGTCAATGTTCCAAAAAGAATCTCAATATCTTACCAGGGGAATACACTCAGGCCTCACATTCCGACCCATGATTTTGTACCCGTCTACTTGAACTCGGGATCCCTCTTCCAATGGGCGTCACACTCTGATTCCCTCGACTTCAGCTTTCATTGTCTTGACATCGGACATACCATTGAAATAGTCTTCTGACCATGCAAACAGTAGACACAAATTGTGACCTGACATGAGCCGGACCCTGGCGCAGGTTGGAGAATTCGGTCTCATTGATCGAATCCATGAGATTATTCGGGATGAAGGTGTCGCACTACCGAAAAACACGCTCGGCATCGGCGACGACTGCGCCGCCTTTCAACCCCGCCCGGGGTATGATCTCCTGATAACCTGCGACTGCATGGTGGAAAACCGGCATTACCTGCCGCAATTTATCTCTGCCCACGACATGGGACGTCGGGCCATGACCCTGAACATCAGCGATGTGGGCGCCATGGGCGGGAGGCCCTGCTACGCCCTCATTTCCCTGGGGCTCCGGTCGGATACCCTGCTTGAAGACGTCATCGCCATTTATCGTGGATTTCTGATGGAATTAAATCCTTTTCAAGCCTTTGTCATCGGTGGTAATGTGACAAAATCCACTGGAGCGAATTTTATCGACATCACCCTGATCGGAGAAGTTGAATCGGGTAAAATGGTGCGCCGCTCCACCGCTAAACCGGGAGATGTGATTCTGATAACGGGGTATCCCGGTCAATCGGCTGCAGGGCTTGAAATTCTGCTTCAGTCCGAATCCGGTAAAACATGGGGTGACAACCCACTGATTACGGCCTACCAGTGCCCCTCCCATCGCGCGGTTGAAGGGCATGCCGTTGCGAAAACGGCCCTTGCCAATGCCATGATCGATACCAGTGACGGTCTTTTGGGTGATCTTGGCCATATTTGTGATGAAAGCGGCGTCGGGGCCGAACTTTACGAGAAGGACCTGCCCATCAGCCGGGCCCTCCGACAATTTGCTGAAGCATCGGGCGGAGAAACTTTGGATTGGGTTTTAAAAGAGAGTGATGATTACGAATTGATGATCACCTGTAACCCTGAACATGTGGCCCATATCCGTAACACTGTTACCGGCATAAGCCATACCCCGGTTACGGAAATCGGTAATATCACCGCAAACAAAGGCGGCATTGAAATCGTCGGATACAATGGCGATTCCCGACGGGTTGAACTGTCCGGCTGGGACCACTTTTCAAAATGAGGGAAACAACATGTTTGACGAAAAACTGGCACGAAAAGCAGCGATAAACCTTAAAGCACTCAGAGCTCAAAAACCTTTGATTCATAACATTACCAACTTTGTGGTGATGAATTTCACGGCAAATGCCCTTTTGGCTTTCGGCGCGTCCCCAGTGATGGCCCATGCGCCGGAAGAAGTGGAAGAGATGGTTTCCTTTGCCGGAGCCCTGGTTCTCAATATCGGCACCCTGACACACCCTTGGGTGGACGCCATGCTGATGGCCGGAAAAAAGGCCAATGAACTGGGGACCCCCATTGTTCTGGATCCGGTGGGTGCCGGGGCAACCGCATTTCGCACCGCCACAGCCAAGAAATTGACAGACACGCTTTCCATCAGCGTGATTCGCGGAAATGCCTCGGAAGTACTTTCCCTGGCAGGTGAAGATTCGCAAACAAAAGGCGTTGATGCAGTCCATGGGGTGGACGAAGCGGAAGGGGCTGCCCTTGCCCTGTCCCAAAAATTGGATGCAACCCTTGCCATAACCGGCCCCGTCGATCTGGTCACCGATGGGAAACGCGTTCTCAGGGTGTTTAACGGACACGAACGAATGGGGAATGTCACGGGAACCGGCTGTACGGCTACCGCATTGATCGGCGCGTTTCTGGCTGTGGATGGGGATAGCCTTGAGGCCACGGCCACGGCCCTGGCCACCTATGGCCTGGCGGGTGAAGAAGCGGCATCCGAATCCAAGGGCCCGGGTTCATTTCACCCCGCATTACTGGATGCGTTGTTTAACCTGAATTCGGAAAAGTTGGAAAAAAAGATCAGGATAAAAATATAAAGGAATAGAATCGTTTACAGTTGCCGGTTGCCGGTTACCGGTTGAAAAAGGATACGTCCTTTGAATCGGAAACCCTGAACCGTTACCACATAGGAATGGTAAAACCATGGTAGAACCGACATGTATGGATAAACAGCAAGGTGCACGGTTTTTTCTCATATTCCTGTCCTGTTCACTGCTGTTGATTCTTAAGCTCTTCTGGGCCTTTTTGTCGGCTATCATTCTGGCCATGCTCATTGTCAGCGTTTTTTACCCTTTGTATGCAAAGGTTAAGGCGCTATTTCGAAATCGGGAGATATTGGCATCCCTTTGTTTTACTGTTTTCATCATGATCACTTTGATTATTCCCATGAGCTGGTTCATCGGTACGCTCTCCAACGAGGCTTATGAATTTTACACGAAAAGCAGCGACAAGGTATCGTTGACCAAGTTAAAGGAAATCGTGAAGGATGACCCGGTCTGGTCAGAGCGCTTTAAAAAAATAAATCACATGACCGGGCTTGAAATTACGCCCGATACCATTGAGGAACTGGCGTCTTCGATCGGAAAAAATATCGGCTTATTTCTATACAACCAGGTCAGGTCTATCGCCTCAAATCTGCTCAATTTCCTGATTCAGTTTTTTCTGATGGGTCTCACCATGTACTATCTTTTCAAGGATGGTGCCAAACTGAAGCGGTATTTTTTCGAACTGCTGCCCGTACCTGAAGATCACTTGGAAAAGGTGACCCATAAATTCCAGGAAATGGGCAGGGCCATTGTGGTGGGAAACGGTCTTTCCGGAATTGTTCAGGGGATTCTGGGGGGACTGGGGTTTTACTTCTTTGGTCTGGACTCCCCTTTTCTCTGGGGAACCGTTATCTGCTTCATGGCATTTCTGCCCATTATCGGCGCTTCAGCCGTGTTTATTCCGACCACCATCATACTGTTTCTACATGGGAACAACGGGCTTGCATTGGGATATCTGATTTACAATCTTTTCTACAGTTCCATCATTGAGTATCTGGTTAAACCCCGGCTCATCGGAAAGGGAATGCAAATGAATGCACTCCTCGTTTTTATCGGTATTATTGGCGGAATCAAGGTTTTCGGGATCCTGGGGATTGTCTACGGCCCCCTGATTATAACGGTTTTTTTGACCCTGGCGGAGATTTATAGACTTGAATATCGCAACAATGCTTTATAGACTTCAGAGTTCAAGGTTCGAGGTTAAAACAGGAAGAAGGGGTCAAACGTAGACTTACCCCCCTTAACACACCGGAAAGGAGATGGGAAAATGAGTGATAGAGGCGTCGGCACGACCATTACACAGCATCTTTTGAGTCAGCAACGGAAAAATCCTGAAGCCACAGGGGCTTTCACAACCCTTCTAAACGAGCTGATCGTTGCGGCAAAGGTGATTTCCAGGGAAGTGAACAAGGCGGGACTTGCGGATATTCTGGGCGCCACCGGAAAAATAAACGTGCAGAATGAACAGGTGCAGAAACTGGATATTTTTTCAAACCAGGTAGTTATCGAACGGATGCAGCACATCGGTCAGCTCTGCTGTATGGGGTCCGAAGAGAATGCGGATCTCATCGACATCCCTTCCCGATATCCCAAGGGGAATTATATTATTCTGTTTGACCCCCTTGACGGCTCCAGCAATATCGATGTGAATGTGAGTATCGGTACGATCTTCGGCGTCTACAAAAAAAAGAGCGAAGAAACGGATATAGACTGTCTTTTAAATGATGTGCTGCAGCGGGGCCTGGAACAGGTGGCGGCGGGTTATTTCATATATGGCTCCAGCACCATGATGGTGTACACCACGGGAAATGGAACGGGTGTGCATGGTTTTACGCTCTATCCCAGCGTTGGAGAGTTTCTCCTGTCCCACGAGAATATTCAAATTCCTGCAAAATCGAAGACCTACAGTGTCAATGAGGGGAATTACACCTATTGGGATGAGAATACGAAGGCGCTCATTGATTATTTCAAATCCGTTGAAAGGAAAACAAATCGCCCCTATTCCGCCCGGTATGTGGGGAGCCTGGTGGCGGATTTCCATCGGAATCTGTTAAAGGGGGGTATTTTCATGTATCCCGCCGACCGAAAAGACCCCAAGAAGACAACGGGAAAGCTGAGGTTAATGGTGGAAGCGAACCCCCTTGCCCTGGTAGCCAAGGAAGCAGGCGGATATGCCAGCGACGGCCACGGGCCGATCCTTGAAATTAATCCGAAAGAGCTTCATCAGCGGGTACCGCTTTATATCGGAAACAGGGAAGATGTTGAGTTGGCCGAGCGGTTTATTGGCGGGGACGTTAGCTGATTGCGGATTGCGAATTGCGGAATGCGGAATGGTGAATCTGGAGGGTTCTACCCCGCTGCGAAATAGAACTTCTCGGCAGGCAATTCGATACAACAGAGCCGCTTACCGTAAGCCGCGCCCGTGTCGAGACCGATTTTGTTTTTCATCACAAGCGGCTCCAGGGATGGTGTATGACCGAAAATGACCTTTTTGCCGAAATCATAGGTTGATGAAATAAAGGGTTCCCGAATCCACATCATATCGAACTTTTCCTGCAAGGCCATGGGTACGCCCGGCCTGAATCCAGCGTGAACCAGATAGTAGCCTTCGATATCAACAAAAGATTTAAGGGAAAGATAAAACATCATGTGATCACTTGGCATTTCGGGTAAGCTTCGGGTGCTGAGAGGGCCCTTCCCGCCCCCATAGGCCTTCAGAGTGCCCCCCCCTCCATTGGTCAGATACAGCTTCTGGTTGACGCCCGCCATGTAATCCAGCAGCATCCCCTCGTGGTTTCCCAGCACACAGCTGATCCGGGAATAATTTCGGATCAGCGACAGAATATAGTCCACAACACCTCTGGGATCCGGCCCCCGGTCCACATAATCCCCCAGAAAAATCAGGGCGTCTTTTTCCGGCCGCCAGGGAATCTTTGCCATGAGATTTTCGAGCATCCCGAGCCGGCCATGGATGTCACCGATTACAAATGTCTTGTCCCCTTTCATCATCGCCAAAACACCATCCCCGGAATCCCCCAAAAAAGAAAATCCCCCTGACGGATGAGCGATTCGATCAGGAGGATTCTCTGTTCAATGAAAAATCAATTAGGCCGGAGGAAGTTAATCCCGGCTCTGACCGAAAATCCGAAGCAGCATCAGGAACAGGTTGATGAAATCCAGATAGAGCGACAACGCCCCCAGGATCGCCCCTTTCCTGACCACTGAGCCGTCCGCATCCACAGGCTGGGTCAACGCCATGTTTTTCAGTTTCTGTGTATCGTAGGCGGTGAGCCCCACGAAAACAATGACCCCGATGTAGCTGATGACCATGCTCATGCCGGGGCTTCTGAAAAACATGTTCACCAGAGACGCAATGATGATGCCAATCAAACCCATCATCAGGAACCCGCCCATGCTGGTCAGGTCCCTTTTGGTGATCCAGCCATAAATACTGCACGCCACAAAGGTACCGGCACAGACAAAAAAGGTGCTGACAATGGAGGTCTGGGTATAGGCTAAAAAGATGAACGAAAGGGTAACACCGTTGAGGGCCGAATAGAGGACAAACAGGAATGTGGCCGTCCCGGCACTCATTTTTTGGACCATGCCTGAAATGGCAAAGACAAGACCCAGTTCCGCCACAATCAGAAGAATGAAGATCATTGAATTCCCGAAGATGAGCCGGGTGAGCGCTTCGTTTCCGGAAACATACAGCGCCACCACCGCCGTCAGACCAAGCCCGATGGCCATCCAGTTGTATACGCTCCTGACAAAATCATTTACAAGGGTTTCCGCCCTTGGCCTCGATACAGATGTTTGTGCCATGCTCTTACCTCCCTTTTATGAAACGCCATATCCATCAAATGGGGTTGCTTACAGGTTACGTTTTTTATTATAGATGTTCTTTTGGAAAGATCAAGGGTAAACCAGGGTATCATTTCGGGGTATATGAACCATGCGCAACAACAAACTCTACATCGTCATGGTGGGTCTTCCCGCCAGAGGAAAATCCACCATCGCCAACAGATTGAAAGAAAACCTGACCAAATACGGCATCAAAACCGGCATTTTCAACAATGGCGATCTCAGACGGAGACTGACCGGCGTTGAGAGTTCAAAACCGAAGTTCTACGCCCCTGACAATCAACAAGGGGTTCAACTTCGGGAAAAAATTGCGATCACCAACATGGGCCGTGCCGTGGACTACCTGGGAAAGACGGGATATGTGGCCATTCTGGATGCCACCAACGTGAGCCTGAAACGAAGGGAGAAAATCACCAGTTCCATTACAGACCATCCGATTCTTTTTATTGAGTGCATCAATGGGGATGAAAAGATTCTCAAGGCCGGAATTCAGAGAAAGGTGGCTTCGCCGGAATTCAGCCATCTGGCAAAAGAAGAAGCCATTAAAAGTTTCCGTCAAAGAATTGAATACTACCAGCTCCTGTACACACCCCTTTCATCTGAACGTAATTACGTCAAACTGGATTCCCTGAACAACAAAATCCTGGCGGAAGAAATTACCGATAAAATTCCTTACTGGGACCGAATCCGGGATTTTCTGGTGACGGATACGGTCAAAAATCTCTTCCTGCTCCGTCACGGTGAAACCCACTTTAATCTGGAAAACCGCATCGGCGGCGATTCGGATCTTACAGAGAACGGTACAGCTCAGGCCCGGGGTCTGGCCGCATACTTTCAAAGAAAAAAAATCCCGGTTATTTTTACCAGTGAGAAAAGGAGAACCATACAAACGGCCGTCCCCATCAAGGCGTTGCAGGAGAAGTGCGCCATCATTCCACTGAAAGACTTTAATGAAATTGACAGCGGCATCTGTGAGTGTATGAGCTATGAAGAGATCCGCAACCGGATGCCCCATGTTTCCCTGGCGAGGAAAAAAGATAAATATAATTATATCTATCCCGATGGTGAAGGATACGTTTCCATGAAATACCGCGTGGACATGGGGATCAAAAAAGCCCTCTATTTGAGTCGGGATTCACACAGCATCATTATTGTGGGGCACAGGGCTGTAAACCGAATGATCCTTTCCCATTTCCTTTATCGAAGAGAAGAAGACGTCCCCTACATATACGTACCCCAGGACCGCTTTTATCACATTGTGGCGACCCAGGACAAAAAGCTCCTTCAACTGAAGCCCTACACCCTATGAGCCGCCCTCTTGTATCAGCACTTTGGGGGTTTTGGTACGCTTGTCATAAAAGAGAAAAGCCGTCACATGCATCCGTTCAACAGATGCTACAATACCCACGCCTTTGGCGTAAAACGTATACCCGCCATCCACCACATGGGCCGGTCCCACTTTTCCTGCATAAGAGGACCTGATCATAACCGGATTCTTAAAACTGAGAGGACCCAAAAGAAATCGTCTCTGATCTGAGAGTCCTTATTGCAAGCGGCTATAGCATCAACGGACGGCAACGGAAATATTGGCTCGCGGATGAAAAAACTTGTACTTTTTAACCCATGCATACTATCATCTCTTCGCATAAAAAACCGTTGATGAAATCCGTATGGAAAAACCTCAGCTAGAGGATGAAATGGATATCAACCACAGCCGAACTCAGGGCAAAGGCCAATGGGGTCACAGAAGGTGTGAACCCGGAACGGTGCAATGATGTTATTTTTCAACTCTCTCCTTGTGTTTACGCTCTTATTCCTCTGCCCATCAGATACATTTGCAAAGATGTATAAATGGGTTGACAAAGCGGGCAAGACGCATTTCTCCGACAACCCACCGAATCCAGAAAATACGGCAAGAGATCTTAAAGAATTTGAATCCATTGAGGACAATAACAATAAGAAGGAGGAAGAGGCGATGTTAGCTAAGTGGGCTATCGGAATTTCCATTCTTAGCTTAGGTTTTGCAATTTGGTCTTGGTACCTTTCCTGGCGGGACGTGAAATCGCGGCAATTAGAAGACTGGACAATTAAAGTTTTCGAGGCCATTAGGGCTAAACTGCCTTCGAATGATATCCCACACGCAGCTGGATTGTCGGGCTTGGTTCTAACTTGGCCCACGATCCTCTAAGCAGCTGATTTCAGACGATTCCGTGGCCGTGCTGGATAATCCATCCCATCCAAGAGAAATTCAAAAAGGTCGTTCGGTTTGGCCTCGAAGAGTCGTTCGGCAGCCGTTGTTCCATCCCGTCTTCTGATGTAATAGTTGTGCATGACCGTAAGCGCTTGCAAATGTCGATTACTCAGTCGATGAATTCCTTGATGACGGAGGGCCAGTTGTGCATTCCTCCCTTCAACGCAGGAACTCGATCTTTGAAAAATCTGAGCGCAATCCCTGGCGGCTTTCTCCAGTTGCTCTATTTTACAATCCGAGCTTACCTCGCCGGGGTCTTCAAGACTGTCAACAATCGATAGCAACTCCCGGGCTTTTTTAAAGATATCCGCTTTGTAGTCAACATCTCTCTCCTTACTTGCGGCCAGTTTTAAATAATGCCCTGGGATCAGATAGTTGCTCATCAAGCACCTGTCGCGATCCGATAATTTCATGTTCTCAAAGTAAATATCGATCATCTTGAAGAAAAAAGCGATGGTACTCACCATGCCGCCCATAACGCGTTGGGCCTTATCGACACGCTCCTTGCACCGATCTGAAAGGTCGGTTGTCGCCTTATGGATTTCATCAAAGCAGTCTGACAAAAGTTTGGAAACGGTTTCAGAATCCTGTTTTTGGCCGGTTTTCAGGTTGTATGGATGATAAACTTTTCCGATTTCAGCCTTTGCGTTTCGAACCGTTTCGTAGTTTAAGCGGGCTTGTTCTAAATCTTCTTTGATCTGTTGCTCTTCTTGCTTCGATTGCTCAATTTTTTCTTCAAAATGCGGTCTGCGTCCCCGTGGACGTTTTTCAGCGGCATCGAATTTTTCTTTTTTGCTCTCTATCTTGAGGGTCTGTTTGATTGCGTTCTCGTGTTCTTTTTCGGCTTTTCTTACTTTTGACATCAAGGCGCCGCAAGTACCTCTGCCAATTTCATAAATGACGTGGAAACAGTCGGGTGAATGATGAACTTTCAGACCTTTCAGGGCGTGACTGATCAGGCTGCGGCCTTCATCACTGGCCACTTGAATGACCTCAACCGGGAAATTATCGAGCGCATCACGAACTGACTCATCCCATGTCTTGGTCTTGCGATCCATGGCATATCTTTCAACAAGGATAAAGTTTGACACCGGCTCAATGGCAACAAGACAAATTTCAGGATGAAAGGTCTCATCCTCGCAAAGCGTGATTAATTTTAACGGCATTTGCCGGCCAAGTCTTTCATCCTCGATTTTTCCGAACTTGATGATGTTGTCATCCAGCTGTTCAGACACCCTGCGCTGAGACGAATAGGATGACGCCACAAATGGGGACAGACCTGATCTCTCTAAAAAATCGCTGACATTGTGGATGCTCGCAGTTCCATTTTTGGTAAACGATACGTGGGCGGATGTCACCAGCCTATGTAAAAAAGCAATGCCAACAGGGTTTTCAAAGAACTCAATTAAGACAGGGTGTGCATCAATGCCGTTTTTTCTGGAAAGCCAATACCGCAGCGTTGAGCGAGGAACATCGGCCATTTTTGCAAAATCACGCTGGCTAATGGTTTGATCCCTCGTTTCAAAATCAGAAACAAATTTCGCCGTATCGGCTCGCTCCCGTTTATCTTTTCCGATTGCTACGTCAGGTGATTCGTTATATGATGTTTTCAAGGCTCGATTTGGTTTTTTTTATTGAAAATAAATTAGTTCGCACTCATTTATTTTCTCCTACCAAATCGAGCTTAAAATGTCCCGTACTTTCTCATCTGAACCTCTTTTTTTATTGTTCCTCCGTCTAAACGGGCGAAGTTAGGACCAAGCCCCAATATTGTTATTCAAGAGGTAAATCATGACAAACTGGAAATGGAACGGTTCGCGGTGGTGGAAGTTTGACCTACATGCCCATTCACCGGCCTCGGAAGATTACGGCAAGGGGCCTGCCCAGATGACTCTCAAACAGCGCACGCCCCGGGAATGGCTACTCGACTACATGCGAGCCGGCATTGATTGCGTTGCGATCACGGACCATAACACCGGCGCATGGGTTGATCGCCTTAAAACAGCACTCAGCAAACTCGAAGCGGAGCAGCCTGATGGATTCAGGCCTATGCACCTGTTCCCCGGCGTGGAAATCTCGGTCAACGGCGGAGTGCATCTTCTGGCCATCCTGGGACGCGAAAAAACCACATCGGATATCGACTCACTCCTCGGCGCTGCGGGATTTTCCGGAACAAAGGGTTCCAGCGACGCAGTCACAACCAAATCGTTGATCGAGGTGGTCGATGCTATTGTATCGGCTAATGGGATCGCTATTCCCGCCCATGTGGATCAAAATAACGGGTTTTTTCAGCAGACGGGGACTACCCTACAGCAAGCATTGGACTGCGAAAATATCTTTACCATGGAGCTCATGGACCTGAAGTATCAGAAGCCGCAACTCTACATTGACAAAAACCTGTGCTGGGCCGAAATCCTTGGGTCGGACGCCCATCATCCTTCCGGTAACGTAGGACAACGATATCCCGGCAGTCACTTCACTTGGGTCAAAATGGAATCTCCCTGTATAGAGGGGTTGCGCTTAGCCCTCCTGGACGGTTCAATCTCCGTGCATCGGTCGGACCGGGAGACGGGCGACCCGAACGAACACGCTCCGCTGATACTGGAAGCCATAAAGATTTCAAAAGCGCGCTTTCTGGGCCAATCCAAGCCCTTCGATATTGAGCTCAACCCCTGGCTCAATGCCATCATTGGCGGCAGGGGCACGGGAAAATCGACCGTCGTCGAGTTCCTTCGCATTGCCCTGCGGCGGGAGAATGAATTGCCGGACGATTTGGAATCGGAGTTTGAAAAGTATGGGCGGGTTTACCCGGATCGAGAAGACGGTGGTCTACTTACAGACGACGCTACGATCAAGGCGATTTATCGAAAAAACGGTTCTCGGTTTCGTGTTCAGTGGAATACTGCCGGGAACATTGACCCTATTGAACAAGAGGTCAATGGGAAATGGCGCCGCGCGGAAGGCGACATTCGGCAACGGTTTCCGGCGCGAATTTACAGCCAGAAACAGATATTCCAACTCGCGAAGACACCGCTTGCCTTGCTTAGGGTTGTCGACGAGGCGCCGGAGGTCGATCGTCATTCCTGGGCCGAAAGATGGAATGAAGAGGAAGGCCGATTTCTTTCACTGCGCGCCAAAGCGAGGGAAATAAAGGCTGGTCTCGCCGATGAGCCACGTCTTCGAGGAGAACTCGACGACGTGAAACGGAAACTGACCATCTTCGAACTGGCGGGACATGCCGATATCCTTAAAAACTTTCAAAAACGGAGCCGCCAGAAACGGGAAATTGAGGCATGGGAGGAAAGCTGGACGGGCGCGGGAGAACAATTGCGTAAAGTCGCGACCAAAATCGTCCCGGACATTCTCGACAAAACCACCTTCGATCCTGATTCAGAGATAGACGCTAAATTGTGCGAGCACGCTGCCGGAGTGAACGACCGCCTGAATGAAATCCGAAAAGCGATTGAAGCTTGTGCGTTACAATCGGATGAAGTTTTCGCCAAATGGCGGAAAAACAAGGATGCGTCGTCTTGGAAACGGAGCGTAGATGTTGCTGCACAAGGATATCAAGAGTTGCGAGATAATTTGGCCCAAGAAGGGGCCGGCGATCCTGCGGCTTACGGCGAGTTCGTACAACGCCGGCAAGCCATCGAGCAGCGATTGAAGGATCTTGATGAGCGAAAAAAACAGGTCGAAGCGCTGCAAGAGCAGGCAAAAGCATGTTTAGAACGACTGGTTACAATTCGCAGGGAACTGACCGAATCTCGTCGAAAATTTCTCAATAACGTCCTGAGTGACAACCGGTATGTCCGAATACAAGTCGTTCCTTACGGAGCCCATGAGACTGTCGAAGACGAGTTTCGCCGACTGCTGCAAAGAGAAGACAGTAGTTTTGAGAAAGACATTGGGTCGTCGGGTGGTGAGGGGTTGCTCGGCGAACTTTACAGTAATGGTAATGGCACTGAAAACATCGAACAGAATCTTGCAAACATCAAGGACAAGGTTCGGAAGATTGCCTTGGACCAATACGACGCGAGAACAGTGGCGGATCGGCGTTTCGTGACCCACATCGGCAAGCTACCGCCCGAGGCCATCGATCGCCTCGATCTATGGTTTCCGGAAGACTCCATCGACGCGCAGTACAGCACAACGGGTAATGGGCAACACTTCCGTTCGATCCAGGAGGGCTCGCCCGGCCAGAAAACCGCGGCGCTCCTGGCTTTTTTACTTTCCTACGGCGAGGAGCCGCTGATTCTGGATCAGCCGGAGGATGATCTGGACAACCACCTGATATATGACTTGATCGTGACGCAGTTGCGAGCGATCAAATGCCATCGACAGGTAATCGTAGTCACACACAACGCAAACATCGTGGTTAACGGTGACGCGGAATTGGTGCTTGCTCTTGCTGTACGCGGCGGAGAGACGCAAAAGGAGTGTGAAGGCAGTCTTCAGGAGAGCCGGGTCAGAAAGACGATTTGCACGATTATGGAGGGCGGAAGCAAAGCTTTCGAACAGCGCTATCGCCGCATTGCACTGGAGGGACGTCATGTATGACAGTACAGAAGAATTATTGCAGAAAATACGTCTAGGAGAAGATACCCCTTTGGAGCTTAAAGCCGTCCGTTTTCGCGGCCACAAGATTGACGGGCCGTCGCGCGATGACCTTTCCGATGAGATAGCAGCGATTGCCAATACCTTCGATGGTGTTCTTGTGCTCGGCGTTGACGATAAAACAAAAGAGATTGTGGGGATTCCTATCGATCGGTTGGATGTGGTTGAACGGTTTGTTTTCGAAATTTGCGAACAGAGCATCAAACCTCCCGTTGTATTTCGCACTTTTCGCATAGAGCTTCCCGACAACACGGGGACATTGAAACCCATCCTAAAAGTGGAGATTCCCCGTAGTCTATTTGTGCATGAAAGCGTGGGGGGCTATTTCCATCGTCAGGGAAGTTCTAAACGAAAAATGCCGCCGGACTATCTTGCCCGCCTGTTTCAACAACGCAGCCAGGCGCGGTTAATTCGATTCGAAGAACAGCCGGTTCCTCAATCTACTATGAGCGACATATCCGATAAACTGATGCTTAAGTACACCACGAGATCCGATGAACCCTCTGAGATTATCCTGCTGAAGCGAAATTTACTGGTAAAAGAGGAAAGCGGCGATGTTCGCGCATCGGTGGCCGGTTTATTGCTTTGCTGTGAACACCCGGAGCACTTTCTGCCCAATGCCTTTATTGAAGCGGTGCGCTATCGTGGAACGAGACAAGACTCCAATTACCAGATTGATGCCCAAAGAATACGGGGTTCGCTGGATCAACAGATCAATCAAGCGATGGTTTTCTTGAAAAGAAATCAAACTATCATGGCCACTAAGGAACCCCATCGGGCAGAAAAACCGCAATTTAGTGAACGGGCTGTTTTTGAAGCGGTCGTAAATGCCGCAGCCCACCGTGATTACTCGATCTTTGGCTCAAAGATCCGATTTTTCATGTTCGATGATCGGCTGGAAATCTATTCACCGGGCGCTCTTCCGAATACCGTGACGATTGACAGCATAGCCCTGCGCCAAGCGACCCGGAACGAACTGATCACAAGCCTGCTTGCGGAAACACCGGTGGCGGAAACGGTTGGCGACGTAGGACGTGGTTTCTACATGGAAAAGCGGGGAGATGGTGTTCCAATCATATTAAACGAGAGTGAAAAACTTGCTGGCAAAAAGCCGATTTATCGACTCATTGATAATTCCGAACTTTTGCTAACCATCTATTCCGCAAAAGTGGTTAAGCATTGCTCCTAGAGATGTGTTTTTCCTTTTGAATAAAAACTGTAAAGGCCGTACCGCCGGACGATCCCGTGGACCACTGGATAGGTCGACGCAATCGTCAAGGTGAGAACGGAATAACAATTTAACGAAATCTATGGCATGTGATTACCGGGGGCCAAGCTGGGTTAGGTTTCGCCCCTGTTGAATCAACACTTTAGGGGTTTTGGTGCGCTTGTCATAAAAGAGAAATGCGGTCACATGCATCCGTTCAACAGATGCTACAATACCTACATCTCTGGCGTAAAACGCATAGCCACCATCCACCACATGGGCCGGTCCCACCTTTCCTGTGTAGGCGGATCTAATCAAAACCGTTTGGTACTTTCCCGCCGGAACCGTTATTTCATAGGCCCCCAAATAGGCATGGGTCACCTTGAGCCGGCCTTTGTATTTTAAATGGGTGGGATCATGGAGATCATAAACCTTTATATCTGTTTCCGCCTGTGATGTCTCCCCTGGTTTCATGCCGTCAAACATGATTGTGAAAGTGGGGGTATAACGGGTGATGACATTGTGCTGCAGATCTATTTCGGAGAGCAGTTTGATATTGCCCTTTCCATGGACCGAATAAAATTCAGTACAATCTCCCGTAATGGTCCTGTGCCAGAGATGTTGGACGTGGGTTCCCTTTGTTTTTGAAATGGCGGCTTCCTGGCGTGTTCCTTCATGCTCTCCGGCGGTAATGCGGTAAGCCCACTTTCCCTCACGGAGAGGCATCAACCCTGCGGTATCATGAAGGGGACAGGCCGGCAGGGCCTTTCCCAAAACCCCCTTTCCCAAAAGTACCAGCGCATCTCGATCGCTTTGTTTCAGTTCCAGCACCGGACCACCGCAGGATTCTTCACAGACCGCCAAGGGTGAAAACCCCATGAAAATTGCGGTCATCAACAATGTCGGCAAAACGAATCTATTACGCCATGAAACTTTCACTGTATTTCCTCCTTTCGCATCATGATTTCAGGGATCCGATAATATCTTTGACGGATTGGATGCCGCGATCCTTCAAAAAATTTTCAATGCCTTCCAAAATATCCAGCGACACTCTGGGATTTGCAAAATTGGCGGTTCCCACCTGGACCGCTTGAGCGCCGGCAATGAGAAATTCAAGTGCATCGCGTGCCTCCAGGATTCCCCCCATGCCGATCACCGGGATATTAACGGTCTTGACCACCTGGTGCACCATGTGGAGAGCAACCGGTCGAATGGCAGGACCCGACAACCCTCCTGACCCATTGGCCAGTTTAGAGGTGCGTTTTTCAATATCGATGGTCATGCCGGTAAGGGTATTGATCAGGGAGAGGGCGTGAGCGCCGGCGTGTTCCACAGCCCTGGCGATGGCTCGAATATCCGTGACATTGGGGGAGAGTTTCACAATAACCGGCTTGTCCGTCTCCTTCAAAACCCGCTCCGTCACCCGTGCGGCCACCGCAGGATCCGTTCCGAATGCCATTCCCCCCTGTTCCACATTGGGACAGCTGATGTTGACCTCCAGAGCGGCAATTCCTGAAACCCCCTTAAGTCCGGCTGCCACGGCGCCGTACTCATCAAGGGTATGGCCATAGATATTCACGATGACACGGGTATCCAGCTTCCGGAGCCAGGGCAGCTTTTCCGATAAAAAACTTTCCAAACCCACATTTGCCAACCCGATGGCGTTGAGCATGCCGCAGGGGGTCTCCACAATACGGGGTGGTGGGTTGCCCGCCATGGGCTTAAGGGAGATACCCTTGACGACGATGCCCCCCAGAAGGTTTGGGTCCATAAGGGAGGCGAATTCCCGCCCATAGCCAAAGGTTCCGGACGCGGTAAGAACCGGATTCTTGAGACCGAGAGGGCCCAATTGAACGGAAAGATCAGGTTGAACCAAAAGATCAGGATTGTTCATGATCAAATCACCTCCCAGTCCAGGGTTTTGGCGTCAAACACCGGCCCGTCCTGACACACATGGGCATAGGGTTTGTTTGATTCAGGGGCCTTTTTGACAGCGCATCCCTGGCAGGCCCCCACACCGCAGGCCATGTTGGATTCCAGAGAAACCTGGCAGGGAATATTTTGACCGATCGCTATTTGAGCCACGGCTTTCAACATGGGCAGGGGCCCACAGGTGAAGATGGCGGAAGATTTTTCTTTCATGGTTGAAAGGACTGATTCCAGCAGCTTCGTCACCCGTCCATGATGTCCCTCCGAACCGTCCTCGGTTGCAATGGCGGGTGAAAGACCCACGATTCCCAATTGGTCAAGGGAAACAACCTCGGATGAAACGCCGTAGCCGGCCAAAAAATACTGATCTTTCCGGGCCAGCTTCAGCGACAGGAATATGAGGGGGGCGATGCCCATACCACCCGCCACCAGTATGGGCTGAACAGCCTCACCGGGAGGTTCAAACCCCCTGCCGAGGGGACCCAGCACCTGCATGAAGTCCCCCGGTTTCTTTTCGCTCAAGATAGCGGTCCCCCGGCCTACCACCCGATAAAGAATCAGCAACACATCCCCGTTGACCCCACAAATGGAAAACGGCCTTCTTAACAGGGGATCTATTCCCGAACGGACTTGCATCATCACAAACCGGCCCGGTTTGGACGTATCCGCCATGGGGGCTGAACGAAACCCCATGAAAAAGGTATTCCTCGCGACCCGCTTATTGAAAACGACTTCCGTGGATTCTTCAATCATGATTCTATTTTTCCTTGCAACACAATATCAATTCATGAAATTTGTATTGTATCATTTTTTCTTTGTGGTGCCGAGTGCTTTGTGCCATTTCCATCAAGTAAAGCCTTTTTCCTTGACACACAGCCTTTTTTGTCATTGCATTAAATGAAGTTCCCGTGAAAGCCGTTAGGCCCTTAAGAAAGCACTTCAAAACAAGGCGCGTTTCATCCGATCTTTTTATCGTCCGTGTTATGGTTTATCACACTCATCCTTTACAAGGGGGCTCTTATGGAAAAAAGACCGAAATACCTTTCAGCGGAATTCTTCCTTTATGGATTGGCCATATTGATCCTCTCTACCCTCGTCCTGGCAGCCATAGGATGCGAAAAAAAGGAGACCCCCATCAAAGTGGGCTTTGTGGGCGGCCTGACCGGCCGGCTTTCCGATCTGGGAACAGCGGGGCGGAACGGTGTAATCCTGGCCGTTGAAGAAATAAACGACAAGGGGGGTATCAACAGACGGCCCGTAGAACTCATTGTGAAAAACGACAAGCAGAATCCCGAAGAGGCCCTCAGGGTCGATCGGGAGTTGGTGGATGCGGGTGTGGTGGCCATCATCGGACATATGACCAGCAGCATGTCCATTGTTGCCATACCATTCATCAATAAACAAAAGGTTCTGATGATCAGCCCCACCACCAGCACCAACAAGTTAACGGGAATTGATGACTATTTCATCAGGGTCATACCCCCCAACAAATCGCAAACGGATCACCTGGCGAGCCATGCACATAAAGTCATGGGCCTGAAAAAGATGGCCGCCATCTATGATCTTTCCAATCGCGCCTATACGGAAGAGTATTTCAACAATTTCAAAGACGCGTTGGAAGGCCTTGGGGGAAAGATCAACTATGTAGAGACCTTTACATCCGGAAAAGACGTGGATTTCGCGAAATCAGCCGATTCATTACTTAAATCATATCCTGACGGGGTGCTGATCGTGACAGGGGGGCCCGATGCGGCCATGATCTCCCAGCACATTCGAATGGCGGGGTCAAAGGTCCCTATTTTTTCATGCGGCTGGGCCATGACAGCCGATCTTATACGTGACGGGGGGCCTGCGGTGGAGGGCGTTGTTTTCTCTCAACTGTTTGACAGAAAAAGCCGGCAGAAAACCTACCTGGAATTCAGGAAACGATTTGAAGAGCGTTTTGGTGAAACCCCAAATTTTGCTGCCGCACATGGATATGAGGCAACCCTTGCCCTATTCAAGGCACTATCGAAAAATGCCGACCCGCAAGAACTAAAAGCCACCCTATTGGCGCAAAACATTTTTGAGGGTGTTCGTGGGAATTTCATGGTGGATCAATACGGGGATCCCCAACGGGAACACTTTCTGATCGCCGTTGAGAATGGTCAATTCAAAACTGTGGAAAATGTTCACAAATAACCCCTGTCCTTGCAGTAGAACAACGTCATCCGGCCCAATGGAACCTTAGCCTATTTCCGTACGAGGTATAATGAATGAAGGTCTTTTTCAGCTTCAGAAACGCGTTGATCGCCAATTTTATCCTCGTGGCCATATTACCCCTCATCCTGATAGGTTACATTACCTTAACCATTTTCACCGGATACCTGGAGAAAGAGATCACCCGAAAAAACTTCCTTCTGGCCAAATCCATCGGCGGGGAAATAGGGGCATTCATTGATCAACCCAAGGACATGTTGAGACAGATCGCGACAATGATCGAAGGGGGCACCATGTCCAATGAAGATCTGTTCAAAGCTTCCCTGGAATCGGTTATTACGAATTACCCTGTCTTTGAGAGGATTGAGATTATTGATCAGAGGGGCTTCATTACGGAAGTTGCCCCTTTTCGGAAGGATTTCATCGGCCTCAATATGTCAGGCAAACCCTTTTTTAAAGAAATAGAGAAGGTCAGGGATCTTTACTGGTCATCCACCTCTATTTCCCCTTACACGGGAGAGCCGACCTTAACCATCGCCCTACCCTTACGAAAAGGAGTTCTGGCCGGGATTCTGAATCTGAGCATACTCAGCGATTTCGTAGACCGTCTGAAGAGGGGACCCATGGATATCGGAGTCATTGACCCTAACGGAACCTTTGTGGCCCATTCCGTCAGGAGCAATGTCTACCAGCGGGTCAATGTGCGGGCACTTGAGGGCGTTGGTCAAGCACTACTGGGCATAGAGGGAAACCACCGGGTGCGGCAGGGGGGAAAAGAGTTGTTTCTAAGTGTCGCCCTTGTTCCCCAAACCGGGTGGCCGGTGTTGGTTTCCCAACCGGTCGGCCAATCATTTGCTCCGGTAAACAGGGTGAAAAACATTTTCTGGGCTGGCATCGGCATAGCGGTTCTTTTGGCCCTGATCATGGCCCTTTTCAGATCAAAAACCTTATTAAAGCCTCTTTCCCGGCTGAATTCAAATGCCAGAGAGATCACCAAAGGAGATTATGATTTCCCCCCGCAAACGAAGAGCTACTCCGAAATTGATGAACTGGCGGGGGATTTCAGAATCATGAGCGAAGCAGTGGCAAACAGGGAGACAACCCTCCAGGAATCAGAAAAGGAGTTCCGGGAACTATTTGATTCCATTAATGATCTTATCTATACCCAAGATCTCGAAGGGCGGTTCCTTTCTGCAAATCAGGCACTGAACAAAATCTTAGGGTATGATCAAGGGGAACTCATAGGACGAAAGGCTGCTGAGTTCATGAAACCGGAATTGAAGCCCTTCTTTAAAAGCGAATACCTGGAAAAGATAATAAGTGGAGGGAATCATAAGGGCATTTCAAGCTATCTAGCAAAGGATGGTGGCATAAAATACCTTGAGTACGATAGTTCATTGGTAAAATCAGGGAATGACAAACCGTATATCAGCGGCATGGGCAGGGATGTAACCGATCGCGTCCTTTCGGAAAGAAAGATCAGAAAACTACAGGCACAGATGCTCCAGTCCAAGAAAATGGAATCGATTGGGACCCTGGCGGGAGGGATCGCCCATGATTTTAATAATCTTCTCATGGGCATCCAGGGAAACGTCTCTTTGATGCTCATGGATCAGGAACCCCATAGCCCCCATTACCGGCATCTGAAAAATGTGGAACAGCAGGTTCAAAGGGGAGCGAGCCTGACAGGACAACTCCTCGGTTTTGCCAGGGGGGGGAAATACCGGGTCCAACAGACCAATCTGAACGAACTTGTGGGGAATCAATCGCTCATGTTCGGACGTACAAAAAAAGAGATCATCATTCATGAAAAATTTGAAAAAACGCTTTGGCTGGCGGCGGTGGATCAGGGACAGATTGAGCAGGTTCTGTTGAATCTTTTCGTGAATGCCCGGCAGGCCATGTCCGGGGGCGGAGAGATTTTTGTACAAACGGAAAACGTTATGCTTGATGGCGAACATATCAAGCCCCTCAACTTAATGCCCGGTGATTACGTGAAGATTTCCGTGACAGACACAGGTGTGGGGATAGACGAGAACGACTTGGAAAGGATATTCGATCCGTTTTTCACCACAAAGGCGGTAGGGGAAGGGACCGGTTTGGGACTTGCCTCGGCTTACGGTATTATCGAGAACCACGGTGGTGTTATTGATGTTTACAGCGAAAAGGGGAAGGGGAGCACATTTCATATCTATTTGCCTGCCAGCAGGTCAGGAATTGCAGATGAAACACCACAGGTTGAGGAGGGATTCAAGACCGGGAATGAGACGATCCTTCTGGTGGATGATGAAGAGATCATCATTGATGTCGGGGAGAGGATGTTGACCAACATGGGATACAGGGTCATAATTGCCAAAAACGGAAAGGACGCCATAGAAATCGTCAGCAAAGGGTTTGGCGGAAATGACACGGAGGAAAAGGACAAAGAGCGCCACCGGCCCGATCTGACCATCTTGGATATGATCATGCCGGGTATGGGGGGCGGCGAGACCTTTGACAGGCTCAAAGAGATCGCCCCTGATCTGAAAGTCCTTCTTTCAAGCGGCTACAGCATCGACGGGGAGGCGACGGAAATATTGGCCCGCGGATGCGAAGGGTTTATCCAGAAACCTTTCAATATCGAGGGGCTGTCGCTAAAAATCAGGGAAATTTTGGATTAAGGGCCTCGACGTTAACCGGGTTCTATGGCCGCATATTTTCATCCGCGACCCAGAATGTCCTCGTACAACGCCCCCACCTTCCCACGGGGCATTTTCTGCTTCCAATCAGTCCCCAGGGCATTTTCCCATAATGGATCCAGCATTAAGGCCACATCGATCATTTTTTCCACTTCTTCAGACGTGACCTTTTCAAGGCCCTTGCGGGGAAGCGTGATGCGATGCTTTTTCATCATCTGGTGAAACTCTTTAACACCTTCCGGATAATATTCTTCAAGACAGTCAAAGGCCAGGCAATTGCCGATACCGTGGTGGATACCGCGCACAAAGGCCAGTCCATAGGAGAGGGCATGGCAGATACCCACCTGGGAATAAGCAATGCTCATACCGCCCATGTAGGAAGCCATCATCAGTTTGTCGTCGCTGTCCGGTCCCCCTTCCAGGAACACTTCCCGGCAGAGTTCAATGGCTTTTTCCCCATGGGCCTGGCTGAAGGCGTTAAGGTAGGTGCCGGTCAACGATTCCACACAGTGGATATAACAATCCATCCCCGTGTAGAAATGCTGATCCTTTGGCGCCCCGGCAGTCAGTTCCGGGTCCAGTACGATCTGGTCAAACACCGTATAATCGGAATTTAAACCCAGCTTTTTTTCAGGACCCGACAACACGGTGGTCCGGGATACTTCGGCGCCGGTACCCGAAAGTGTCGGAATCCCCACATGATAGACGGCCGGGTTTTTGATGAGGTCCCACCCCTGGTAATCCGCTGAAGAACCGGGATTGGTCAGCATCAGGGAAACGGCTTTGGCCAGATCCATGGTGCTTCCCCCGCCGATGCCGATGACACCTTCCGGCAACCGGGCTTTATATCTTTTAACCTGAAGGGTAAGGTCGTCCACGTACCGGGTGGTGGGCTCATGGTCTACATTCACCCCTATGAGCAAATCCTCAGATCCCCCGGGGATCCTGTCTTTAAGGGGTTTTTCCATGAAGACATCGTCCATCAGAAAAACCATGAATCCATCCGTCTCTTTTCTTCGTTCAACCAGGAGATCAGAGAGTTGCGCAAAGCATCCCCGGCCAAAAATAACCTGGGAAACGGTTTTGAAATTTCGAAACATATGTATACCACCCTGCTTACGCTATCGGCTCAAAACAGCCGTCATTTTATCGATTCGTTGAGCAATATCATCCTGGGTCCAGGAAAGCTTGATGAGCATGGAAATGGTCCGCTGCATGATGCCGTCCGATTGGGCCAGGTTCAGTTTTTCATAGTCGGGGCGGGTTTCAAAAAGGGTCAACGCAAGCGGCGCCGCCGATTTCAGCCTCAGGATATGATCCCACTGGCGGATATAGTGCCAGTTGTTGCGGTACCAGTAGAAACAGCCGTCCACCCCGGCAGCGGCAAGTTCACCGGATGCCTTTGCAGCAATGGTTTCATCCGGCAGCAGGAATGAGAGAAATGTCGCAGAATCCCCCTTCTCATCGGGGATTTCTCTGAATTTCAGGCCCGGAATCCGGCCCAGGGCTTCTTTTAGTTCTCCTTTGTGGGCCCGCTGGATTTTGAGCATCCGGTCCAGTTTCCTCAACTGGGCCAACCCCACCGCCGCGTTCAACTCGCTGATGCGAAAGTTTGCGCCCATAATGGCATGCCCTTCCGCACCCCGGTCACTCCCCACATGGTCGTGGCCGTGATCCGCATAAGCATCGGCAATTTCATAGAGGTTACGGTCATCGGTAACAATGCCGCCCCCTTCCCCGCAGGTGATGGTTTTGACGGGGTCAAAAGAAAAGCAGCCCACTTTACCGAAGGTTCCTAAAAATTTCCCATGAAATGAACCCCCCAGGGCCTGACAGGCATCCTCAATCAAGATGATGCTTTTTTGTTCGCAGAAAGCCCTGATCCTGTCTATTTCGGCCATTGCACCGCACATATGCACCACCAGCATCGCCTTGGTGCGCGGGGTCAGCGCTTTTTCAAGGGAGTCGGGATCCAGGCACAGGGTCTCATCAATGTCGGCAAAAACCGGCACCGCACCCGCCGACATCACCGCTTCGATGGTGGCCACAAAAGTGAACGGCGGGACAATGACTTCATCCCCCACCCCGACACCGCAGGCCGCCAAAGCAACGGAAAGGGCCGCCGTCCCACTGGAACAGAGATGGCAATAGCGTGCCCCGATTTTCTCGGCCAGTTCTTTTTCAAAGGTTCCGGCCTTCCAGTGATTGTTTCGGGCCTGGTCAAAACCGTATCGAAACAATACGCCGGAATCGAGAACATCATTCACCTCTTTTCGTTCTTCATCCCCAAATATTTCAAAACCGGGCATACATACCCTCCTCAAATTGAAAGATTCCGCTTTTTTTAGGAGATAAGGCCGTTTCATGTCAAGGGAAAAAATAGCGGCCATCAATAGGACAATCCGCTTACCAATAGGGGCACGGTGCAACGTGCCCCTGCCTTTTCCTGTTGAATATCTTCATTTTTTCAGGTATACCGACCAAGTGTAATACGTATCGTAAGCGTTTAAAATATTCCTCATTTCAGGAAGGTGGCATTCAGGAGCAGAATGATACATTGTAGGGTTGCTTCCAAACAAAGATCAATTGGCCGATCCCGGATGCACGGGATCTTCCAAATTTTTATGGCAATGATATTTTCAGGAATTCTACTCAGCGCCTGCCGGACACCGCTCCCCGAATTGGACCCGAATCGTTTTGCATCCTCGGCCCCCGGAAAATATTACAAAAGCGAAACAAAGCCAAAAAAACCCCCTCCCCTTCCGCTGGGGAAAAACACAACCCTTGATGCCGAAAATCTGACCCCCCCGGCCAAGAAGATGACACTGGCAAATCTTGTGGATGTGGCCCTTCGCATCAACCCGTCCACCCAGTCGTCCTGGGAACAGGCCCGGGCGGCGGCGGCGGATTGGGCCGTATCCCGAGGGGATTATTATCCCACCATCAGCGGCGATGCGAGCGGCATGGGCATGGGCGGTGATTCATCTAGCGGTTATTACGGCAGCGTGGGATTGGGCCTGAGTTACCTGCTGCTGGATTTCGGTGGCCGGGCCGCCACGGTGAAAAGCGCCCGACAGGCGCTCATGGCCGCCAACTGGAACCATAACCAGAGCATTCAGGACATCCTTCGCAATGTGCCCCAGGCCTACTACACCTACCTGGGAAACCGCGCACAGGTCCGAGCATCCGAAAGCGATCTTGAGGAAGCCCTCACCAGCCTGAAATCCACGGAACAAAGAAAAAAGGCCGGGGTCAGCACCATTGCGGACGTACTTCAAGCTCGCTCCAGGGTGGACCAGGTGCGGTTGGATCTGGTTTCCAACAGGGGCGCCGTAAAAATTTCCCGCGGAGCGCTGGCCACTGCGGTGGGTTGGCCGGCCAACGCCGATTTTGATGTGGCGGAGGGACCCGAAACCCTTCCCTTAGACGCCATGGCCAAAAATACCCAAACCCTTATCAGCCTGGCCCTGCGGGACCGCTCGGATCTGGCGTCTGCCCGGGCCGCCGTTCAACAGAGTCAGGCAGAGCTTAAAAAAGCCGAGTCCGATCTCTGGCCCAAGCTGGTGGCTACCGGCAATTTGGGATGGTCCGGCATCGACGGCAGCATCAGCGGCTCGGACTATTTTGAGAGCGGTGGCAACATCAACGATTCCGGTGTGAGCTATTATGGGGGACTATCGCTACAGATTCCCCTTTTTGAAGGTTTTTCACTGCGAAACAAGGTCAGATCAGCAGAAGCCAGGCTAAGAGCCACGCGTGCAGATCTCAGGCAAAAGGAAGAATCGGTAATCTCTGATGTGTGGACTGCCTTCTACAACATGCAGACCGCAGCCCAGCAGGTGGACTCCAGTGAAACCCTGCTCATCAGTTCCAAGGAATCATTTCGAGTGTCTCTGGCCCGTTATCGCGCAGGTGTCGCGGAAATCGTGGAACTGCTCAATGCTCAGAGCACCCTCACTTCGGCCAGGACCCAGCGAGTTCAGGCCCAGACGGACCTTTTCATCTCCTACGCTGAACTTCTGCACGCCATCGGCGCCGAATTACCTGCTGATGGCTTAAATAAAATGTCCATGTCTCAAACCCATAGGGAGGTTTCCGCCAATGGCCGTTAATCCCCGGATCGGAAAAACAACTTCAATCACTTTCCTGGCAGCGTTTACCTTTTTTGCAGCATTTGCCCTCTGGGGATGCAAGAAGGAAAAAAAACAACCACCCGCGCCACCGCCTCCCACTGTAACGGTTGAAAAAGTGGTTCTTAAAACGGTGCCGGTTCATCTCAAATACGTTGCCACCACGGAATCCATCAAAACCGTGGACATTCGGGCCCGTGTAGAGGGTTTCCTAGAAGAACGACGGTTTGTGGAAGGAGCCGATGTCAATAAAGGGGATATTATTTTCGTCATTGAAAAAGCGCCCTATGAAGCAGAGCTGGAAATGAGCCTGGCCCAACTGGCCCGGGACAAAGCTTCCCTCTCCTTTGCCGGAGACCAGGTGAAACGTTACAAGCCCCTTGCGGAACAGGATTTCGTCACCCAGGAATCCCTGGAAGATTATGTCACCAAGGCCCGGGAGGCAGCCGCCGCAGTCAAGGCCGACCTGGCCAAAATCAAACAAAACCGGCTGAGTCTGGGTTACTGCACCATGTACTCCCCCCTTAACGGTCGCATTGGGCGGACCCTGGTCAATGTGGGCAATCTGGTGGGCGCCGGGCAGGACACCAAGCTGGCCACCATTGTCCAATTGGATCCCCTGTACGTTTATTTCAGCCCCAGTGAAAAGGACCTGCGCCTGATCCTGAAATACCGGCAGGAAAAGGATATTCCCGTGGATATCATTCTGAGCGACGGCAGCACCCATCCCCACCCGGGGAAAGTGGATTTCATCGACAACACGGCCGATCCCATGGCCAACACCATCAACATGAGGGCCGTCATCCCCAATCCGGAAAAGACACTTCTACCGGGCATTTATGTTCAAGCCAGCCTCTTTTTGTGTGATGTACCGGACACCCCGCTTATTAGCGAGAAGGCCATTGCCGAGGATCAGACCGGCATGTACGTCTATGTGGTGGGAGAGGGGAACAAGGTGGAAAAACGGTCGGTCGAAGTGGGGTTTTTGTATAAACACCAGAAAATCATATGGAAAGGGTTGAAGGCGGACGAACGGGTCATTACCGATGGCCTTCAAATGATCAGACCGGGCATAACCGTCCAGATTGGGGACACCTCGAAGGCCCAAACCACCGGTAAAAAAGCAGGTGCCAAGACCGAGGGCACCAAATCCAAAGCAAAAAGTCATTCAGGGGCGGCAAAAGAAACCGGCGAATCGTCAACTTCCGGGAAATAATTAAAGCCCTTTTGAGGAAACCCCATGTTTGTCAATTTCTTTATTGACCGACCCATTTTTGCAGGCGTCATTTCCATTGTCATCACCCTGGCCGGCGCCGTGTGCATCATGCTGCTCCCCATTGCCCAGTTCCCCCAAATCACACCGCCAACGGTCCAGGTTAAGGCCACTTATACGGGGGCCAGCGCAGAGGTGGTGGAACAAACCGTCACCACCCCCATTGAGGAGCAAATTAACGGGGTGGAAGGCATGACCTATATGTCGTCCATCAGCTCCAGTGACGGCACCAGCAACATCACGGTCACCTTTGATGTGGGCTACGACCTGGACATCGCCGCAGTGGATGTTCAGAACCGGGTAACCATGGCCCAGCCCCAGGTTCCGCCTGATGTGCGCAAATACGGCATCACCACCCAAAAACAATCCCCCGATTTCGTTTTGATCATCTCCCTGTATTCCACCAACGGCGCTTATGACGACCTGTTTCTCAGCAATTACGCCTCCATCAATATCGTGGATACCCTCAAGCGCCTGCCCGGCGTGGGGGACGTTCAGATTTTTGGTGAAAAAAAGTATGCCATGCGGTTGTGGCTTAATCCGGACAAGCTTACCAGCATGGAAATGACCGCCATGGATGTGATCGCAGCCGTCCAGGAACAGAACGTCCAGGTGGCCGCCGGCAAAATCGGCGATTCACCCAGCCCGCCGGGGCAGACCTTCACCTATACCATCAACGCCCTGGGCCGTCTTTCCACACCGGAACAATTTGAAGATATCATCATCCGCACCCGGACCGACGGTTCCGTGGTCCGGGTGAAAGATGTGGGCCGTGTAGAACTGGGAGCCGAAAACTACGGCTGGTACGCCCATTTAAACGGGGGAAAGGCCGCCTGTATCGGCGTTTTTCAGTTACCGGGGGCCAATGCCCTGCAGGTGGCTAAGGAAACCTACGCCAATATGGAAAAGCTTTCACAGCGATTCCCGGATGGGCTCAAATACGCGGTCAGCTACGACACCACCCTCTTTGTCAAGGCATCCATCAAGGAAGTTCTCAAGACCCTCATAGAAGCCATGCTGCTGGTGTTTCTGGTGGTGTATATATTTCTTCAGAACTGGCGCGCCACCCTCATTCCCGCCATCGCCATTCCCGTATCCCTGGTGGGAACCTTTGCGGTACTTAAAGCCTTCGGTTTTTCCATCAACACCCTGACCCTGTTCGGGCTGGTCCTGGCCATCGGCATTGTTGTGGATGATGCCATCGTGGTGGTGGAAAATGCCTCCCGGTGTATCGATGAGAAAGGGATGGGGCCCAAAGAAGCCACCAAAGAAGCCATGGGGGAAGTGACGGGCCCAATCATCGCCACCACCCTGGTCCTCATGTCGGTCTTTGTCCCGGTGGCATTCATGCCCGGCATTACCGGACAGTTGTACCGGCAATTCGCCCTCACCATCGCCTTTTCCGTCGGTATTTCCGCCATTAACGCCCTCACCCTCAGCCCAGCCCTGTGCGCAACCCTGCTTCGCCCCACCCCCAAACGCCAGGTCTGGTTTTTCCGAAAATTCAACCAGGTGTTTGACTGGAGCAGAAACCGGTACCTGAAAGGGGTCCGATGGTTTATCAAAGCCTGGGTATTGGTACTGCTGGTTTTCGCTGGACTTGTGTTTGCTACCTATTACATGTTTCAGTTGGTTCCAACGGGATTCGTACCCTCGGAAGACCAGGGGTATTTCATGGTGATGATCCAGACCCCTGAAGGGGCATCTCTGGATCGGACTGAAAAGGTCTGTGATCAAGTGGAAAAAATCCTTAAAAACATGGCCGGCATCGATAGCATCGTGATGATAGGCGGGTACAATCTCCTGAACTCAGCTAACGATACGGCCTCGGCGGCAGCTTTCGTAATGCTCCATCCATGGGATGACCGAAAGACGCCACAACTCAGCCTTAACGGCATCATGGGCACTTTCATGGGTGAAGTCCAAGGAATCAATGAAGCCGTCATCATCCCCTTTCCACCACCTCCCATTCAGGGACTCAGCACCACCGGCGGGTTTGAATTTGAATTGCAGGATCTTACCGGCGGCAGCCTGGTTGACCTTCGCGCCATGGCGGAAAAACTCATCGGGGCCGGCCGCGAAAATCCGGCACTCACCCCTTTGAGTACCACCTTTGAAGTCAACTACCCGCAGTATTACATTGAATTGGACCGTACCAAGGCCAAAAGCCTGAAAGTGTCCATAAGTGATGTTTTCAACACGCTTCAAACCTTTTTGGGCTCCATGTACGTCAACGATTTTAACAAGTTTGGACGCGTATACCGGGTTTTTCTTCAAGCGGAAAAGGATTACCGGGCCAAAAAGGAGGACATCTCAAAACTTTATGTGCGTGCAGAGGACGGCAGCATGGTGCCGTTGAGCGCAATCGTCAAAGTCAAACAGGTCCGAGGCGTGCAGAACGTCAAACATTACAACCTGTTTCGGACCGTTTCCATCTATGGTGGCAATACCCCCAGCTACAGTTCGGGAGAGGCCATCCAGGCCATGGAAAATATATCCTCGGAACTTCTGACAACCGAATACGGATACGACTGGACCGCTACCGCCTATCAGGAAATCAAGGCCGGCGGCATGGCGCCTTACATTTTTACCCTGGCCCTGGTTTTTGCATTTCTGTTTCTGGCGGCCCAATATGAAAGCTGGGTCATGCCCCTCATGGTCATGCTGGCCGTCCCCCTGGCCATTTTGGGCGCCCTTGTGGCCCAACACCTCCGTGGCATCGCCAATGATGTCTACTGCCAGATCGGGCTGGTGATGCTCATCGGCCTTGCCAGCAAAAACGCTATTCTAATCGTGGAATTTGCCCGGGAACTGAGGTTACAGGGGATGAGCATTGTGGAAGCGGCGGTTAACGCGTCAAAAGAACGGTTGCGCCCCATCCTCATGACGGCTTTTGCGTTTATCCTGGGGGTGGTTCCCATGGTGGTGGCCACCGGTGCCGGTGCTGCCAGCCGGCACTCACTGGGAACCGCCGTATTTGGCGGGATGCTGGCTTCCACCTTCCTAAGCCTGGTTTTGGTGCCGGTACTGTACGTGGTTTTCGAGAGGCTGAGGGAGCGAAAGGGAAAGGGGATAGAGGGAAACGGCACTGCGGGTGAACCCAAGACTTCAAACCGAGGGGAAACCCCTTCAAAAGTCTGATGTAAAGGAGGCGCCAAAATGAAATCACTAAAATTTTTGTTTTTTTTAACAGTCATTTTCATCATCACCGGGCTTGTATCAGGATGCCTGGGAAACTACGGCAAAATCAGGCTGGCATCCGGTGATCATAATACAACTATACAGGATCTCAAGGAGAACTGGGAAAATTACGATATCCTGTATGCGGGCCTCTCAACCAAATCCCCATCCGCCATCATGTTCGGCCCGAGAGCTGACGGAAAGCGTCTCATCGGTAAAAAATGGATGCCCGTGACCGGCCGGTCTGTTGTTGATGAAATCATTGAGTGGCTGAATGCTTATGTGAATTTTCCCCCAACCCTCTATGAAATCCTGAGCCCGGATAATGTCTTTTTCGGCTACATCTATACGTCACCGACACAACAGATTGTCATCAAACAGATCGATCCGGAAACCCTGGAATTGGAAAACATTCCACTGCCTCCCATTGATTACGGTCCTGGCGGAGGATGGAGGTAAAATGAACCCTATTCTTGCTATCGTTGGGCGGCCCAACGTTGGAAAATCGACGCTTTTCAACCGCCTGACACGATCGAAAAGGGCGCTGGTGGACAATCGTCCGGGCATTACCCGGGATCGACTGCATGGGGTCATTACCCATGAGGGCTTTCAAATGACCCTGGTGGATACGGGCGGTTTTGAGGATCTCGGTCAGGATCCCCTTCAAAAGGGGGTGAGGGCACAGGTGGAAACGGCCATTCAGGAAGCGGATCGGGTCATTTTCATGGTGGACGGCCGTGAAGGGGTACTGCCGGGCGATGAGGAAATGGCCCGTTTACTGCGTCGAACACAAAAAAAGGTCTTTCTGGCTGCCAACAAAATCGACGGCCCTGAAAATGAGCACCTGGCCAACGATTTTTATCAACTGGGCTACGAAACGGTTTACGCACTCTCAGCGGCTCATGGTTACGGCGTCAAAGCGCTTCTTCATGAGCTGACCCAGGGCCTTTCCCCCTCCCGGGATACTTCAGGGAACCCTGACGAGATTCGCGTGGCTGTTCTGGGGAAACCCAACGTGGGAAAGTCATCCCTCATCAACCGAATTCTCAAGACCGATCGTCTGGTGGTCAGCGAGCTGCCCGGAACGACCCGTGATACGGTGGACTCGACCTTTTCTTACGGCGGCAGAAAATATCTTCTCATCGACACCGCCGGCATACGCCGAAAAAGTCGGGTAAGGGAAAAAATCGATACATTTTCCATGATCAAGGCCATCAAAAGCCTGGATCGCTGCCACGTGGCAGTGCTTTTACTGGATGGCGCAGAAGGGGTTTCAGACCAGGATGCGCGCATCTGCGGCTACGCATTTGAAAAGGGGCGGGGTCTTGTCCTGGCGGTCAATAAATGGGATCTGGTCAAAGGGAATAAAGAAAAAAAGGATCAATTGGAAAGGGGCATTCAAAGGCAACTGAAATTCATCGCCTTCGCCCCCAGAATCAACCTTTCCGCCCTCACCGGTGAGCGGGTCATAAAACTGTTCTCCAGAGTTGATTCGGTCTATGATCAGTTCTCGAAGCGGATCAGCACGGCCCTTGTGAACCGGGCCATCCAAGAGGTCATCGAAAAACATCCGCCCTCCAGAATCGGCCGTGGAAGGCTCAAGTTTTTCTATGCCACCCAGACCCGCACAAAGCCGCCCACATTTACGGTTTTTGTCAACAGGCCGGACATGCTTCACTTCTCTTACGAACGCTTTTTAAACAATCAACTGCGGGTTAACCTGGGGCTCACCCTGACAACCGTAAAGCTGTTGTTCAGGAAACGATAAAAAAAGGACGACTACTGCCGCAGAAGCGGTAATAACCTAAAGAGATTATCCCCTGCAAAAAGGTGTGCAAGGCTGAACATGGGGCCCACCAGGATCCGGCCGATAATTCCGGTATGGGCAAAATTATCCAGCATAATGATGCCGATGAGAACCAGGGGCCCATAGCGCCCCCATTGCCGAAATTTTCTCGCGGCCTCAGGGGGCAAGATGTTTTCAAGCACATGTGACCCATCGAGAGGCGGAAGGGGCAGGAGGTTAAAAAGACCAAGACCAAGATTCATGAGGATGAGCCACAACAAGGCCTGCAGGTAAACCTCCATGGGAAGCAAAAGGAAGCGGATAAGCATCCCGGCAACAAGTGCCACACACATATTGGCCATGGGTCCTGCGAGGGCCATGAGAATCACATCTTTTCGGGGATTCTTGAAATACCGGATATCCACGGGTACCGGCTTGGCCCACCCGAAATTGAACAAAAAGAGACAGATTGCTCCCAACGGATCGATATGGATAAGGGGATTGAACGACAGCCTGCCCATCTGCTTTGCTGTGGGGTCCCCCAGGTGGAAAGCGACACGGCCATGGGCGTACTCATGAATGGTAATGGCGAAGAGCAATACGGGGATTTTGACAATCCACTGTGAAATTTCAAAGGACATCTTTGGCCTCATGGCAACACATTTCCATAATGTTGCGTTGACAAAAATTTATTTCAGGCACTACATAACAGTAAATCATGTTTGCGGCAAGCGCGAAAAAATGATACCCCATTCCTTGTCTAAAAGGAGGCCTTCCAGTTGCATTTTTTTAAGAGAATTGATAGATTGAAGAAGGTTAAGAAGAACGGGTCCGAAATCACCTCGAAAAAAACGATCACAACGGGTGTGTCTGCGATCTCGAACATGCCCGCTACCCGGGGACAAGAGGAAAAAGGAAATCCGCTCATGCGACGGGAAAGAATAAAAATTGATCTTCTGATTCATGACCTGAAAGTCCCGCTTGCCGTGATTGAGGCAGGCCTGACTTCCATGATGAAGCGGCAGGATAAATATGGACCCATTACGGAAAAACAGGAACGTGTTTTCAAGCGTGCGCTTCGAAACACGAAAGTCCTCAAGACCCTGGTTGGTGATGCCCTTGAGCTGGGAAGATCCGGGGAAGGTATTGTGTCCTTTTCCAATTTTCCATTGGCCGATTTGATTGAAGAAACCCTGGTTGAAATTTTGGATCTGACCGATACCGTCATGTCCGAAAAGCTCAAAAAATGTGAAACCCTGTTGCATTTCAAAAAAACATTGGAAGAAAAAGGCGTCATTCTTTCTATTGATGAAACACTCTGGGAGCAGAAAATCCGCCAGGATGAGACAAAAATAAAACAGATTTTGAGAAACCTCCTGAACAATGCATTAAAATATCGAAAAAACCGTGTTGAGCTAAGCGTTGACTGCAAAGAAGATTTTGTCATTTTTTCGGTACAAGACGATGGTGCAGGAATTCCAGCTACCTACCACAAAAGGATTTTCGATTGTTATTTCCAGCTGGATGCGACCAGTACCTGCAGCGTCAGAGGTCACGGGCTGGGCCTGGCCGGCGTGATGGTTCTGGTGGAAGATATGGGGGGTGAAATGCTACTGAACAGTGATGAGGGGCAGGGAGCGAAATTTCTCGTGAAAATACCCCTCAAGACCGACAAATAACGGCTCTTTTTTCCGTCCTTTCACAGGATATCTTTCAACTCACTCCGGGAGGGGCGGTATTTTTTGTCAAACTCCTTCCAAAATTCTTTATGTTTATCCTTCCAACCCTTTCCGAATTTCCGATCAAAGAATGGTTCAAGTTTCCCAAACCATTCCGCTGGCTTATCCGCCCCCCCTTCAACCGTACGCAGGACATCCGCAACATAGGTTTCAATTTCGGAGATCTTGTCTTTGGGCACGTAACTTCGGGCACCACCGGTTATGGATTTCACCAGGTTTTCCGGATTAACCGCATGGGCCGTGAGCATCAATGCCGGGATCCCTTTTTCATTTGTCATTTTAAGGAGTTCATAACCATTGACCCCCATGATGTCGAGAATGGCCAGGTCGTACTGGTTTCTATTCAAGAATTTCTGAGCTGTTTCAAAATTTGGCGCCGTATCAATAAAACACATGTCCAGTATTTCCACTAAAGTCTCTAATATATCTGGTTCATCGTCAACAATCAGAACCCTTTTTCCCTTAAGAATCTCTTCCATGTACAGCCTCCTTTCTCACGGTGTCGGAATTGGGGTGATACTAACCTTATGGAACCTTTACAGTCAATATTTTTTGTTCCATCCCCGGTACTTTCAATAAACAAAACCGGCAACTGCTGACGAAAGTTTAAACCCTGGTTGACATCACCAACGGCATTGCTTAATCTTTCAGTATTAAAATCGTATCAGCTTCCGGCAACAAAAACGACTTATCAAATATCTTTAATCGATTACAGGGAGAAATCACATGGAATTCGTAGAAAAAGCGAAAATCAGGCTGGATCACTGGATTACCCATAACGACCACCACCACGAAGAATACGATCTTTTTGCAGAACAACTTGAGGATGCGGGTAAAACTGACAGCGCCAAAGCAATCAGGGAAATGATTGAATTAAGCGTAAAATCCAACGACTGCCTGCGCGATGCGCTCAAAAACCTCTAGGTTTCGACGATAATATCCGGAAACCTTAGAGAAATTTCAGGAAGTGGGGAGTAAAATCATGTGTGAAGCCCATGCCTACCTGTTAAGGGACAAAACCGAGGAAAAGATACTGGAAAGTGTCGACCTTGTGGAAATGGACGGTGAAGACATCCATATGGTCAACATCTTCGGGGAGCAGAAAACAATCCGAGGAAAACTGACCCGTTATAATAACCGGGAAGGAAAAATAATCATCGAGCCCATTTGAAACCAAAGGGGTGTTCGTTCAAAATACCAGCGAGGCCTTTCATCATGACCGCGTCTTTTGAAAAAGCGGCTGAGATTATTCTGACGTCTGAATTGACCCTGGCCCTGACCGGTGCCGGTATTTCCGTGGAATCCGGTATCCCGGATTTCAGGAGTGCGGAGGGGCTTTGGTCAAAATATGACCCGGCTGAATACGCCACCATTGAGGCCTTCAAGGCCAATCCTCAAAAAGTATGGAAGATGCTGAGGGAAATGGACAAGGTCGTCAGTCGAGCCGAACCCAACATGGCCCACAGGGGAATGGCCGAACTTGAGGACATGGGGTGCCTTCATTGTATCATTACCCAGAATGTCGATAACCTTCATCAGGCCGGGGGATCAAGGGATGTCATTGAGTACCACGGGAACGTCAGCACCCTCTCCTGCCTGTGGTGCGGCGGGAGATACCCGGCAACCGATAAACAAAACGAGAATCTTCCTCGATGTGAGTGTGGAAGAATTTTGAAACCGGATGTCATATTCTTTGGGGAAGCGATTCCTGAAAAAGCCATGAACCGGTCCTTTCAACTCGCTTCGTCTGCGGGCGCGCTCCTGGTGACGGGCACTTCCGCCGTGGTTTTCCCTGTCAACACCATTCCCTCCATCGCCAAACAAAACGGCGCCGGGGTCATTGAAATTAACAAAGAAAAAACTCAACTTACAAATACCATCACGGATATATTCCTTCAAGGCAACGCTGGAGACATTGTCCCTCAGCTGGTGAAGGCTGTTAAACGAAAAAAAGAACAGGATGCCTGACACCTCAAATTCATTATTCATTGACAAACTCCAAAAAATCGCTACAGTGTTGAATTCTGTGTTTCGACGTCTATAAAAAAACGGGGCTCTCCTCTTACGATGGAAACCTCTGAAGCGCTGCTTCGCACTGTGTTGGATTGCACGGGTCAATGGATTGAGGAATGATCGTTGCTGGCCATTAAAATAGAACAAAAAGCCCTGGAAGATGCTTGCAAGGAAATTATTGAAAGCATTTTGATCTGTCTGCCCAATGCCTTTAAAGGGACCGTATACCGAATCGGCATTCTGCCCGACATGGTGACGACCCGGATCACTTCAGGAATTATCGACGAAAATGGCAAAGAAATTTCCTGGGGCCTCCCCGAAGAATCGGATTATAATCCACCGGGTAAACCCTGGCTGGACTACCGGGACGAACCCGATCGACCCCTGGAAGCGATGGCCTGGTGTGTGGAAAGGCAGTCCAGTTGGACTGCTGAAGACCCGCAAAACGACGCCCGAAGCGTCAGACTTCAGGTGGAAGGCGTCTGGAAAGACTTCCATCACATGGAGCCGGTACTGATCCGAAAAAAGGATCTATACCTGGGAGAGATGCAGCCCCTGATTTTTCCCAGGAATCATGCGGGTGAGGCCATTTGGGAGAACAGCGACTACGTTGTTGCCGCGGTCATCAAAATTCACTTTCAGCCCTATTCCATCAAAATCGGAGGCACAGAAACCAGGGTCATAAAGCGGCTGTCCCGGGCTCTGGGCACGGAGCTGCTTTCGTACCAGCTAAAAGAGCAATCCCTTGAAGCGGCCCGGGCTCTGGCTGATGACAGGCTTCATTCCTGCAATATACTGGCCGATTCCCTCAGGAATGTGATCACCAAGTCCGGCTTGATTTTTTCACTGATCAAGCTGGAGTTAGGGTTTTTAAGGGATCAATGGGAAAAAATGCTCCTTGAGGGAACGGAGAAGGCGTACCTTCGCCGGAGTGCCATTCAAAACCTGAACAAACTTCTTGAGAATATAGAAGGCGTCTCAGGCAACGACATGACAACAGATCTGATGCAGATGCAAAACCGGTTTCTCGAAATCCACCCTTCGCCCGAACAGGGTAGAAGCTGGTTAAGGATGAAGATCGAAGACAAGTGGCACGCACTTATTCACCAGGGAATGATTGACGAAAAACAGGCAAAAATGGTACACAGCGAGATTGAAGATCTGAATAAATCCCTCTATCTGGGTGAAGATCCCGACCTTCTGGCGGGCTGTGATCAATTACCCGAATCGATAAAGGCCGAGTGGGTTAACCTTCTCTATAAGGATACCGATGTTTTCAGTTTACATCGCTTAAATCGCCTGGTGGCGTTGTTAAATGAAAATCATCTCAATCTTCCCCACAAGGAAAAATCGAGGGAGAGCCTCATACGCCTCAGGGCCGTGGCCGAAATATTCGGACAGCTGGAAGAAAAAACCAACGTTGTCTTAAGGGAAGTATTGAACGGGCACAGCAATAATATGGGCGGACCCTTTTCCACAAACCTCCAAAATGGAGAGAACCATAATATTTCACTTGCGCCTGTAGCTCAGTTGGATAGAGCAGCGGACTTCTAATCCGCAGGCCGCACGTTCGAGTCGTGCCAGGCGCGCCAATTATTTCAAGGACTTAGCCTTTTTCGGCCGGGTCCTTTTTTATTGAAAATCTATTTTATCAATAACCTGTCAATAAAAAAGTGGATTTCCCTCCAAGAAACCGGACTCCGATCATTTTCCTCAGTCTCTTTTTTCCGTCAAAGAAAAGGCTTTTACTTTTCATTAGCTTCAAAAGCCCTTTTTCCACCCCACAAAAAAACCGCCCCTTCTCTGAAACCGCCTTGATTCTGTCCATGCTGCCTATGCCTTTGGCTTAGAACACCCAGCCTCACGCCTCTGGTGAAGCCTGTCCTTGGGAATCACCGATTGAATTTGTCGATTGCCGGATTTGACTCCCTGAGAATCAAGGCCACGGACTATCTGCCCACATCCTGCTATCCATGCCCCCCAATGGTAGGGGCAAGCTCTCCCACCACCACACACAATGGGGCAAAAGAGGGGCGCGTGTGCTTCCAGGGCCTACCCACACGGCGCTGTGGAGTGTTAAACGGTAGGGAGGGTAGGTAGGGACAAACTAAGGAATCCCTTTCCTGAGGATTTAGGGGGCGGGGGTGTCTCGCTTTTCCGGATGGGACCCCTATTAAGGGATACCTTACCCCTTCCACACAGCGCGTTCATTCCCTGCAATGGCATCTTTCCTGGATATATTTTTTTATATTTTTTGGGAAATAAGTCCTCTTACCACCACAAAAAAACATTTCTAGAACCTATACTATTTATCCTATTAATCCTAAGAACCGGCCACCCGATACCGGGACGAAACCCCGAACCCATACCTGACTATGGGTCCAGGGGAGAACGTTGATTATCGGTCGCCTGACGGCCTCCCGTGGCGGGTTATCGGATAAACTTTCAGCATAACTTACAGTATCGGATAAATCGTATAAACCAGAATTGCGGAACCAATTCATCCTTCGCGTGGTCAAGAAAATGCTTTCACAGCCGAGCGGCGAAATTATATCATCCACCGAGCATTCTAAGTGAAGGGTTGATCTGGTAACCTTGCACAATGTTGGGGGATGTGGGATGCTGGGTTAATGCACGAATCCTTCTGACGTGACCGGATTAGCGGCAAATTGGCCGACCCCACATATTAAATAGAGCACGAACTATGGGGAGAAGCTTTTCGCTGCTGATCCCTTGACTCACAAATCGAAATTCGGTAGGGTCCGACATATAAAAAGCGAGTTCTCATCATCTGGTTTTACCAGCACTAGTACAGTGTACATCTTATATCTTCGGATATAGACGTTTCAGTTTGATACGCGCGTCTTTCGTGGTGAACTGCCAATCGACCTTGGTTTGACGGTTGTTCCGATCGGTATTCCATGCCGCTACCTCAGCCCGCATCTTCTCAATGCAATCAATTCGACCTGCAAGGCATTGTCGTTTCAGAACACTGAGTTCAATCTCTGCTATGTCAAGCCAACTTCCGTGCTTAGGGGTGTAATGTATTTCAAGACGCTCCGCCAGACATCTGGCTTCTTCAGGCGGAAAGGCCGCGTATAACGAGGCCGTGTTGTGCGTATTGAGGTTGTCCATAACCAAAACTACTTTCTCGGCGTCCGCATAGCGTTCCTCAAGCATCTCTTTGATGAAATGCGCCCAGTCAATTCGTGTCCTCCGCTCAGTGATTTTCACCTTGCGCTTTCCCCCAAGGGGTTCTACTTCCATGAAGATGCTTGCAACTCCCTTGCGAACATACTCGTCATCCACCAAAACAGGATGGCCGGGAGCTGCTGGAATAGGCTCATGAACCTCCCCGATCAGCTGCACACTCGACTCATCCATGCATACAAGTGGAATCTTCACGTTGTACGGGCGCGCGTAAACTTCGAGAATATCTTCCATTGCCGCTACAAAGCTGGCATTTTGGTCGGGCGGTATTTTCCAGTATTTGTTTAAGTGAGGCTTAATTTCATTTTTTTTAAAGTGTTACACACCGTCATCGGAGAAACACTCGGTACGATTTTCAATTCCACCATTTTCTCGGCCAATAGCCTCATTGTCCACCGTTCTCGGCCTTCGGGCGCTTCCGAACAAGCCATGGCCAAAAGCTTGGCCTCAAATTCACCTCCGAATTGAATTTCTCGCGGGGGAGTCACCCGTTTCTTCCGTTCGAAGGCGGCAGGAAGACCTTCCTCAACAAATCGTTTTTTTAAATGCTCGAGGCTTCGAGGTGTTGTCCCTAAGGCTTCTGCAGCCTTTGCGACAACCCACTTTGGACCGTATTCACCTGCGTCGAGTAGAATTAACGCTCGAGCGTATAATACGGTACGGGCTGCCCGTTTTCCCTTGGTTGAAATAGCCTCCAACTCTTTCCGCTCTTCTTTCGTCAATGTTACCCTATAGCGTGGTGCCATATCGCCCTCCTTATATGATGAAGACGACTATAGCACATCTCACAGACATTACGAAGCTTTAAGCTTTACAATGTACTAGGGCTGTAAATCTTGGCAGATCGGATGCGTGTGGGTCTTGGGTGTTTTTAAATTCTGTAATTTTGAAAGGAGGTTTTAGACCATGAAGATTGTCCGAAGAGGAGTATCATTGGGGATTTTTTTTGTGATTTGGGCGCTGGCGGTCTCAGCCGCGTGTTGGGCTGAGGAAGACATCATAAGTAGTGAGAGTGATGAATCCATCGTTGTTCTGGAAGTTAAGGAAGGGCAGAAAGTTCAGCTGATCTGCAAGACCGAAGCAGGCAAGAAAACCTGGGTTTTCGTGAATGTCCCGGAACTTGATTCCGACATCACCTACCTCCTTCACTCCGGATCTTTATTTCCTCTTGAAGAAGATTCATCTGATTTGTATTTTTCCGAATCTCCTTCCCAGGATCGCATCGATCTGGGCTTTTATGAACCACCACCGGGACTCCCTCCAATTGCAATCACCACGAGAATCGGCAATTCGAGCTATCAGACCGACGTGGTCCAGACCATTGTCTTAATGCCTAGCGAATACAACAAGCGGGCTGATTTTCTCATCGATCCCGATTCCCTAGAAGACGAAGATGGTAGAAACACAACTGTGGGCACAAGGACGAACGGCCCAAAAAAGGCAATTATCGTTCATGTGAACAGCGGCACGATAAGGGGCATTGCTTTGCGCTGTTATAATTCATCAACTTTAGAATATTCAGGATTCAAAAACTTAGCAGACGCCGTGAATAGCGGCAACAACTTCCTATCCATTAGGGAATTGCCCGGAGAACTTGAAGGATATCCCGAAAACCCTACGGAGATAATGGAGGTCGAAACAGAAGACTCTCTTACCGACTTCAGAGGGTGCACGGATGTCAAAAAAGAAGGCATTCGCATCTCCGTCTGCCCGATCGGTCTCGGTGTGTATTACGGCCTGAGACTTTACATAGATGGAAAATATCGTATCACCCTTTACAAAGCATGCAACACGTGTTCAAGGTTTAATTTTAAATCCGGGTTGTCGCACGCTCAACTCCTCGTGGATTCCTTGCAAGGGTGGAATTGACCTCAATATGACAGTCGATGTGCCCGTTTCGGTTCCCCGCACCAGAATCGACCGGGAGCGGGGAACCCGGCTCTCATTACTATGACGAAAAACACCATATCTTGTAGTTGCCATTCCCGATGGGAAACTTTGACGTGACTGCAAGATTCCTAATAAACACCCATTTGATATTCCAGTCAAAAAGTGCAGAATAGATCTGGCAGCTTTGCGCAATCTGGTCGAATGTGGTACGCAAGGATCATGCACGTACCCTTCTGCTGTGACCGGATAAGCGGCGATTGAACCGACCCCATATCTTGTGCTTGTCAAAACCTCAATCTGGTCCAATATTCCCAGTCACATTTCCCAATATTGTAAACAATACCCCTTGTTTTGACATGTTAGGGAATTTAAGATATTCATAGACAATAAAATGAATGTGATGGCCAAAGTTTTTATTATTGCGATTAACCACAACATTCTTGTAATTGCTAAAACCGGTTGTATTTCCAACATCACTCAATTGAGGGACCATATGCTTTCTGCTATGTAACACAGCTTTCTTTGAGTTCTACAACTTATGGTGGTGAAGCATGTGAAGTCGGAGGTAACTGCGCAGGGCCATTTACAAATATAACGACAGCAGAATATACGTGAACACGGTTTTAGCTGTTGCGGATTATCTTGTTGAGGGCGAAACGGTTTTCAGGTGGGACGAAACAGAGAAATAGAGAACACCGAATGTTACAGGGGTTCCCGCTGAGATGTCAAAGGGAATTACTTTTCAGCGAGAAATTCCAGGATGAGACGCGCGGTTTTTTCCGGTTTTTCTTCCTGAGGGGTATGACCGCACCTGGGGATCACCTCCAAAGTTGCTTTTGGAAGGGCTTCTTTAAATTTAAAGCCGTCCTTCACTGAAATCCAGGCGTCCTCCCGGCCCCATATAATCAGGGTATCCACTTGGATTTCAGGGATACGCGAGGCATATTTTTCCGAGGGAGGTGTGGCTACGGATCGTCCAAGGGCGGTCAAAGCGTAAAAGGCATTTTGGGTGCGCATGCGGTTGTAGTAGGCATCAATCTGTTCCTCTGTAATCAGGGCGGGGTCGAAATAGACCTGGTTGAGGATATCCCGAATCATCCAGCGACCGAAAAAAAGCCTTGCGACAGTCGCTGATCCGGGAAGACCCGCGAGGCGAACTGGAAACGGCATTTCGTTCATGAGGCCGCCAGCATCGATGAGGATCAGTTTTTTTACCTTGTCAGGGTGTTCCAGAGCCATTTTCCAGGCGATTTCTCCACCAAGGGAGTTCCCCACGAACACCACCTTTTCAAGGCCCATTGCATCCATCCACGCGTTCACTTCTTCCCGCAGTTGTTGGGGTGTGTAGTCGCTGTCTTCAGGTTTATCGGACCACCCGAAACCTTTCATGTCCAGTGCCCACACATGGTATCCTTCAGCCTGAAGGAGCGGTGCTGTTTTTTCCCAGGTGTAGGTGGATGACGCAAACCCGTGAAGAAGAAAAACGCTCTGTCCCGACCCTGGGTATTCGGTGTAATGGTATTTGATTCCATTGATTTCAACAAAATGATCGTAGAAATCAGGTTGTGGGACCTTCCCGTTCGGCAGTTCCTTAACGAAAAGACCGCATGAAACGGTCCCCATAGCGAAGAGACACAACAGAAGAAATAGAAGTATTCGCGTTTTCATTGGCTTTGATTCCTCAGCTTCTGAAGTTTGACCGAACAGAACTTGAAATGGTTTTTTATGTGATGAGAAGCACCTTTTTTGGGCCAAACTATAGGTGATTCCGCCTTGTGTGTCAAACCAAAGTCAACCTTATGATGTTGTGGAGACAACTTGCTGGTTAAGAATGAGGCAGGGATTGGGAAGGGCACGGATGCCATGACAGTGAATCGGGGGCTTGATCTTGCCGCGAAAGGCGAAAAGCGAGGAAATCCGTGTAGAACGTTCAACGAAATTATTCAGGGTCTTTTGGGCGATGGCAAGCCCTTCAGGCACGCAATGATAGCCTAAAAAATCAAATCCTCGCTCGGTTCTGCCTATAAGGAGCTGATGCAACTGTTCCTATATAAACCATCTGTTTGATTTTACAGGAAAAATGTGAAAGATTGATCTGGTAGCCTTGCATGATTTTGACGGATGTGCGATGCTGACTTAATGCACGTACTCCTTTTCCATGACCGGATCAGCGGCAATTGAACTGATTCCATGTGTTGTGGTCGTAAGAATTTCTGGTGTGATTTACGTGATCCGACCACGCTTGAATGATGTAAGGCATATTACAGGTTTTCGACATGTAAGGGAATTTCAGATATTCTCAATATATCCCATTTAGACGGCTGAAAAGCGGCACACAATATGTGGTATCCGACTTCCTACAGCCCGGGCGGATGTCTAGATTGTCTGCAATTAACCCTCCTTGATCATTGTCGTATTATTCTGCTCACTGAAAAAATCATTGCAAATCATAGCGCTTTTAGGGGATATGTCATCTCCCAGCCCCATCGATGCTCGAACTTTTTGAGATGTTACGTTCAACTGATGTGTATATAGGCGGAAAATGTCTACAGACTCAAGGTAATAGATAAACACAGATATGATTCGGGTTAAGGTGTGCATTCAGGTGGATGATGTCCCATGGCCTGAATCAAAGCATTGCTCAGATTTAAGCTACTCGTTGTCAACTGTACTCCTGACCGGAAAGGATACATCGAACAGTCGGTACTCTCGGAGCAACCGACAAACGTGGATTGCCCTGCATTCGGTGTAAGCTGACATTCGCATATTGCCTTGTTGTCTCCGATGGCTGTGCAGGGTGCACCAAGACAGTCTATGTAATTGGCGTTCTCACAGTTTATTTCTTGCAGAGGAAATTGTGCGAAGGAGAAATTAGAAATCAATCCTTGTTCATATACGTCTGTGAATCTCATGGAAAGGCCGGTCTCGACGTCACACCGGCAGTAGGCAGAAGAGACATCTGTGGGAGAAGGCATACAATTGGCACTCGTACAAAGAACATATGTATTATTGCAGAGGACAAACGTAGTTCCTTGGAAAGAACATTCCTTGCATGTGCCGGCACCGGGCACATGGCTTGGGGAACACGTATCCATCAGGGCAGGGTCGTCGCTACCGCAACCATGGAAGACTATAGTTGCAAGGACTGCAAAACCAATTACATTTCTAAGCATTCTCATCTCCATTTTCGTTTGAACCTGATTTGCTCGGTGATGGTGATAAGAACTCGCTTTTTGAGGAATCAAGTATAGGTGAAACGGGGTTGGGAATCAAGAAGAATCTGACCGCAGGATATTGTGGCCGCAACGGGGGGGCTTGAAATGGGGGCTTGGGCCGAACAGGGGCGTGAATGCCGAACCAGTGCTAGTGGCCTTGATCATACCGGAAAGAGGGAAAATAGAGGATATATGGGTAGACCTATCCCTTGGGACCATCTCCTCTTTAGAATCAAGATACGTATATCTCTGGATATTGTGGGGCCACATAGAGCCGCTTCTCGGATGCTGAGGGTTGAGATTTATGCCAAGAAGCCATACACTCTGGAAAAGATCGGGATTTCCGTTAGGGGAGAATTGGAGAAATAGACAGGATTTTGACCTCTTTCTCAATGCTGGATTACCGATATAATACTGAAATTGGCCTTTTTTCAGGGTTACTCTTGGCAGCCTTCAATAAATTACCTACCTAAAAAGTGAAGGTTTCGATACTGCTGCTGAAGTCTATCAATGCTCAAGGATTATTATCCTATTCGTAAACCGTATCATGAGCAAAAAATTGCGTATACGCAATCTAAACATGAGTGGTGATTCTTTTTTATGTCCGGTCTAGCGGATACTGATGTATGAGCCACGCATTCAAGGTCTGATGCCCGACAATTGGGTTCGCCGGGGGAAATGAAAATGCGTTTCAAAGTAAGGCGTATTCCAGGTTTTTGACAGAAAAACAAATTTGAGATATTCTCAATTTATCTGTATTGTGGCACGACTCGCTTTACACTGGATAGCATCACAATTGTAATCATAAACAGATCCGTATAATAACTTGTTATGAGTGCTTCAGAGAAATATATGGAAATCGCAAAGAGCACACGACACAGCAAAATAGCTGGAGACTATTTCGAGGCTCTGGTTTTGTACAATCTGTCTAAATATGGCTTCGAGTGCGCATCAGTAGACCATACGGGAATCGATCTAATTGCACGAAACCCACATACAAAAAAGTTGATGGGCATTTCAGTTAAGGGAAGAACCAGGACTCTAGAAAGAAGCAGGGCAGTTGTAACTTTTGGTATCGATAATAAACAAAAAATAATCAATGCGTGTAAAGCGTTCAATTGTGACGACCCCTATCTCGCTATTTGCGTAGATGAAACTCGCAAGACCCGCATGTTCCTTGTCAGCCTGGACCATGTGTTAAAAAACTATCCTCCGGGGAAAGACGACTTTCGATGGAATATGTCTCAAGGAGCAATCGATAAGTACTACTGCGATCCTGAGGTGATGATTATAGAGTCAGAAAGTGACGTGGTTAGATGGTGGAGCATTCATAACAAACGCATGCAGGCGGACGCGGCAGAACTGCGCCGCTGATGCGAGCGTCAAACTGTGATTACTCCAACATACATGAAAAGGCAAAACCCGATGTAAGACCCCGCCTTTTCGAAAAAAAAGAAAGGAGAATGGTTATGATAAGGACTCCTGGTTTCTTTCCTTCAGTGGTACTGCGCTCACAGTCAAGCTATAAGAAGTTCCTGAAAATGTAACCTGATGGTCGATAATGTATTCCCGAATATCTGGAAACTCTTTTTCCTTACGCTCAATCAACATTTCAACATTATCAAACAACATAGCCACATCCTCCCCGCCAAAATCTGGTGGAAGCTTTTCTACGATCTTCTCTTGCAATTCGGTTCGTTCCTCCCCCTTAAAGAGAGAGAGGTTCCATGCCATGATTGTTAAATATATAATCATTTCAATTCTATGGGGTTCTTGATATCGATTTCGTAGCGGTTTATTTATTCTTAAAATGGCTTCAGAAATCTTTATGCCACCTGGTTGCGTTGGGTTTGGTTCCTGTTTAGAGGACCTTTTTTTATTCTTCTTTCGCTTCTTCTTTTTGGGCATGTTCGTACTTTCTTGAGAGGTTGACGTTGTTATATCGAACTTTCATGCCATGCACAGGCAGATTGGTTAGCACTTCCAATTCTTTACAGCCATACCAAAAATCAAGGATGGGTTAAAGTGTTTTCATTCATTTCAAACCGATTTATTCATTACCACAAAAGGCTTCCCAATCCATCTTCTTTTTCGTCTTGTTGACCAGCAAACGAAGTTTAATTTTAACATGCTAAAACTGAAAAATTCAATATTTCTGGGAAAGAATTTGATCTACAAGAAGCCTGAGTGTATTATCAAAAAATAGTAATTTCTTCGATATCTTGGCCATGAATCTAAAAATGATCCGTTTTCCCAAAACTATATTCCCCATTGTCATCTTGATTCTTTTCCTATCCGTTGAATCTTCAAACGGCTACACAAATATCGATGTGAAGCTTTTCAATGCCGCCCAAAACGGAAATATTGAAAAGATAGAGGTTTTGCTGGGCCAAGGGGCTGACCTCAATGTCCGGCTCGGTGTTGACCAATGGACCCCATTGATGACGGCTTCCCGTGAAGGACGTTTGGAAGCCGTGGAATTGCTGCTTTCAGAAGGCGCTGATCCGAATATCAGAGATGCCAGATTCAACAAAAACGCCTACCACTGGGCGTTGCAGTCCGGTCACAGGGATGTTGCCGGGTTGCTTCTCGATAACGGTGCCAGCAGGGAATTGAAGAAACCATCTCGGTTTTTTAGCCGGGGAATGCCAATGGTGGCTTTTTTGATTTTGGCCATTCTAATTGTATCGGTCTGGGTTCTCTACTTTTTAGCCGTTGTACCTTTCCTTAAATCCAACGGAATTGTTCCAACGGCCTTTTTCATGAATTGGCGGTTCAGGAGCGAATTGGAAGGCTATGCCCAACTCCGGCAGGCCAAAGGGAAGTCTTTAACGGTTTACCACATATTGAAATATGGTTATTACTGCATCTTTATCGTGATGATTTTCTTCGTCATCAGTGTTTTCAAGACCTGCCAGGACGATCAAGAAAAAAGCCAATATGAAATTTTGAAAGATTGGCATAATTCCAATTTGGAACGTAGGCTTAACGAATAGCCACAATGAAAAGGATTGATTATGCTTACCCCAGATCAGTTTGAAGTGAATGAAGCATGGATTGCCATCAGAGTAAATGAAGAATTCATATTTGTAAAAGACGAGCCTTATGATATTTTTGTGCTTTTAGATGCGGCTAGCGCATATGTTTTGGGGTTCGTGCTTTCAAGTGTAATTGATGAATCACCTGTTGCGAAAGAAGTCGAAAAACTGTTTAAAGAGGCTTGGGAAGTCAAACATCAATGGGCTGGGAAACTTATTGTTGCTGATGATTCAATTGCCAATGACGTTTTCATAAGCGAAGCAAAAAAGCATGGCTTTGATATTGAAATTGTTAAAACTTCTTGTTTAGCGCCAATCGTTGGTCCTTTAAAGGAAGGATTTTGCAAAGGTTTCATGGAAAATTCCGGATAATCATTCCAATTAAACATAAATCCTAGCGGGTAATCAGATTAATGATGATGTGGAGGGAGGGTTAAAACAATGAAAGTGAATCCTGCTTTAGTTGCTCCGTGTGGCCTTTACTGTGGTGTTTGCGCTGTTTACATGGCAGACCGTGATAACAATCTGAAGTTTAAAGAGCGATTGGTGGATGTCTATAAAGGGAATATTCTTGGAAAAGGCAAGCTCGCTGACAGCGAAAATTTATCGGTGGAAGACATAAAGTGTAGTGGCTGTTTGTCTGATGATATCTTCATGTATTGTGAACGCTGTGAAATCAAGAATTGCACTAGAGAAAAAGGATACACCGGATGTCATCAATGCGATGAATTTCCTTGCAAACATATTGAAAATTTCCCGATGACCGTCGGTAAAAAAGTCATTTTGCGAGCTGTTCCCTACTGGAGAGAAGTCGGCACGGAAAAATTCATCGAAGACGAAGAAGCTCGTTATCTTTGCCCTGAGTGTGGGAATAGACTTTTCCGGGGGGCTGCGAAATGTAATAAGTGCAAAGCCGAACTGGATTTGGATTAAAGGTTAGTCCGGTCGTTGCCTCAGAAAAAGGGAATCAATGAAGAATCCAGACAGAGAAACAGTATCACGACTTGAAGCCCTTCCAAATATTGGCAAATCGATAGCGAATAAACTTCAATTGATTGGCATTGACAATCCAAAAAAGCTGATTGGCAAAGAGCCATTTGAGCTATACGAAAAGCTTTGTATAAGATCAGGGAAAAGGCATGATCCCTGTGTTATTGATGTATTTATGTCGGTTATCTATTTTATGGAAGGGGGAGAGCCTCTTCCCTGGTGGTCATTTACCGATGAACGAAAAAAGTTGATTATCCAAAATCAAGAGTAGCAAAGAAAATGCGATACTGAAGACACCATTCACATACATTTTTAGGGAACCAGCGAAATTGACGGGGTAACTTATGAAAATGGATAAAGACTTTATCATTGTCGGCAGTGGTCCTGGCGGCGCTACGGCTGCAAAGGAATTGTCACAACGAAAGATCCAATCTACTTTTTTTCAAGGCAACCCTCCCATTTAAAATCACCTTTTTTATGGTGCGACAAGGCGTTGTCAAGCATTTATCAACTGGGAAAACCTTCTAAATCCAAATTTGGCTCAGTGCTAAATCCTGATGAGGACTATTGATTGTGTTTAACCTCAGTCTATCACGACCGCCACATTATGGTTGTAGTGCGTTGCTTACATACCACGCAGTCACCCATTCAGGTTATTTTTTCCTACGGTAATGATTCTGCACGATTGCATTCAAAAAGACTTCCGTCTTCACATGGTCAAACTCCATCGGTTTACTCAACTCTCCAAACAATGGTATACCGCCCCCGAGTAATATTGGGATGATGGTAATAATTATCTCATCGATCAAATCTTCCTTTAGAAAACTTTGAACTGTCACACCGCCATCGATGTATAGGTGCTTGTGCCCTTTTTCATGAATGGTTTCTATTACTTCTGAAAGAGAGCCTTTGATCGGTTCAGCTTTTCCTTCATATTCTTCAGGTATTGATTTCATAGAATTGCTAAGAACGAATACTGGCTTACGGTATGGCCAGTCACAATCAAAACTGCATACCTTTTCAAACGTTTTACGACCCATAACCAAGGCGTCAATACGGTCAATTAAATCTGCCCACCCCATATCCAAGTTTTCCGGATTAGGTATGGACTGTAACCAGTCAAGTCCGCCATCTTTGTCCGCAATGTACCCATCTAAACTGGTTGCAACAAAAACAATGTTCGACATATTTTCCTCCTATCCGAGGACTAACGGTCGTAGCCTGTGGTAACAGGTCAGACATATGAAACCGAAAATAAATAGCCCTTGTAAATTAGAATATGTTGGAGATAGTTCAGGATTCTTTCAAAATACAACCACCACCACATGTTGTATGACCCCATCAAAAAGGAGAACAGTAAAAACACCCTCTTTTGTTGTACTTACCTTCGGCATTCTTGAAAAATTTTGATCAGGCCAGATTCAAGGATAGGATAATTATTTTTTAGCGGGCTGTTCAGGGACGGCAGAATTTTTCTCCCTCCTCTGCGGCAGCGATTCCTCATTTACTGGACTGATTGCGGATGGGACACTACTACGCCTTGCCAGCAAGATAATAAAGCCAAAAGCCGAAGCTCCAACTAAGAACACGCCTGTCAAGATGGTGTTGGGAGCAATAGACGCATGGACGAGTCCTCCGAATAACAGCCCCAAACCCATCGCAAGGTAAACTGAGAAAGTCAGCAGCATGAAAGAGCGTGAGTTTTGCAAGATGCCCATTTTTCTATGAATATCTTGATTGGGTGCCAGCGAAATTTGGCGTAACTGATCAATAACCCCTTTGATTCTGCCTTCAACCCAGACTCGGGTTTCCTCATCCCCGTTGTGGACGACTTGCACAAGAGCGCCATCGCCTCGGTCGAGGAAGTCGAAAGTGATGGGAATGGCAGTTGTCCCATTTTCCTGTTTCTGTGGTTCGCCAATGCGAAACTGATTTGCACCGTCGGTTCGCTTAAGGACTATGCCATTTAGGACTTCCACCCCCCCGTTGACAATTATTACCAAAGGCTTTGCTTCAGCTATGTCCTGACTATTGATTGTCTCCGCTCCGTGATTCCAGAACGAGACCTTCGCGACGGTGATGCTTTGCTGTACGACGTCGCTGAAATGCACAGATAGGCCGGGCAGAAGTGAAGCGCTGTTCTCAATGATGCTCTGCCGCCTAACACTGTAACACGGAATCTTGTCGCGTCGAGACTTTCTATAGAAGATGACCGCTGCGACAAGACTTGCGGTCGTGACAGCGAGGCTTATAAATGAAAACCATGAATTAGAAGTAATTGTCTCGATTGTCAATTATCCTCTCCTCTTAACTTAAGGCCAGCATGCACCAGTCAACAATACTTGCATGATCTTTGAATCCCGCCATAATCAAACATACCATTGGCATGTTTAACTTCGAACTATCAAGACATCCGCCCGGAGTGTAGGAAGCCAGATACCATATATTGTGTGCCGCTTTTCAGCCGTCAAGAATGGGATATATTGAGAGTATCTCAATTCTGGGGAGAGTTGAGATATTCTAATGTTCAAAAGAAATTCGATACAATTCCAGCCCCCATTTAATTCTTTCTATTTTGCCAGGAATCGAAAGTTTCAGCCATGCTTATCCGGTTGACACATATAGGCCGAAGAGTTAGTCTTCCATCCTGCACGACCGACGGTATTTCGAGATTGGGTCATCGACAGATGGAGAGGGAGACGGCTATTGCCCAGGATCAAAGAGA
>Ga0208901_1000010_pt1 | contig 135527 bp, 120 predicted proteins | sample AntAceMetag02UKF_FD_184764 | JGI IMG/M metagenome (GOLD analysis project Ga0208901, IMG submission 184764) | Saline lake microbial communities from Ace Lake, Antarctica - Antarctic Ace Lake Metagenome 02UKF (SPAdes) (version 2) | ecosystem: Environmental > Aquatic > Non-marine Saline and...
TTGAGTGCCTCAACGTGACCCGGGTCCATGGAAATGACCTTTTCATACCACATTCCGGCTTCCGGCAGGCGGCCTTCCCGATGAAACGCCCGTGCTTTTTGATAGCAGACGGCAATATCTTCACGGCTTTTCACCTGTGGGCGGGGTACTGCCGCGGGCAACGGGTTGCCGACCGATTCCGTGGGAGTTGGGCTCATCCGCCGGACATCCGGAGAGGTTACGCGCCGGTTTTGCGGCGTGCCTGCCTGCCGTTTCGGCGTTGGGTTTGTCCGCCGAATGTCCGGTGGTGCCCCATCCCGCTTTTCAACTGTCAGATCCCACCATGAATAGCCTGCAAAAGCAAGTAAAACCATCAACAGTAAAGCCGCCGGAAAAATGATTTTTCCGGCAGTGAAAAAGGACTTTTTCCGCCGGGACACCGGTATGCCGCCGTAGGGCCTTTTTTCCAGGTCCCGTTCAACCTGGGCTTTTTTCAATGCTTCATGGATGTAGCTCATGCTGTTTGTCCGCCATCTGGTAAAGGAGGGCCAGGGTTCGGGAACCCACCACCCCGTCCGCCTTGAGACCAAATTCATCCTGGAACTTTTTCACTTCTTCACAAGTCTGTGGGTTAAAAACACCGTTCAGGGTTACCAGGTATCCCAGATCCTGCAAAATTTTCTGAAGGGTCAAAACAGCCGGTGATTGCATCCCCTGTTTCAAAAAAAAGCTGTTGTCCACGTATGGGTATACCCAACTGACTTGACCGCCCCAGTGTCCCAGGATGAACTCCCTTGTAAGGTTTCGCGTGTTGCCGTCCGCATCCAGTGCGACGGCGCCGTCTGGCGTTACGTGATGGATCAGAAGATAGGCCGACGGCCCATGGTCCATACCGACCGGCATGTCGATCCTGAAAGGCTTTTTCAACATGGTGTAATATTCGACCGACAGTGGAAATGACACCAGGCTCATCTGAGTGCCGCCGTGATTATCTTCAGGGGATAGGGATCCCTCAGCCAGATCAAATAGTCCGGCAATACTTTGCATTTTGGTCAGAAAAAGGGACGGGTGCGGCTTTTGGGCAACGGGTTCAATGGAATGTTTTTCCGACCCCACATCTGAGTTGGAGCGGAAGAGATGGTCCCTGAAAGTCCATACGCCTACGCCTGCGGCGATCATGAAAAAAAGAATCACCGGCAGAACCCATTTCCACCATGTGCCTTGTCCGGAACCGGGGGGGCGGTTCCCATTCGCTTCGATGCCGCCGCGAAGGTCCAGAATCGCCCTGGCGGTCATTTTCCCGGAAACAGTTCTCTTTTCAGCGATATAGGCCAGGAGGAGGGCCCGGTCGCAGACCGCATTGATACGCCTGGGGTTTCCCCCGGAATAGGCGTAGATCCGCTTGAAGGCCCCATCGGAGAAACGCACATCCCCCTTTCCCCCCGCCACCACCAGGCGATGTTCCACATACCCCCGAGCATCTTTTTGATCCAGAGGCTTCAGATGATACCGTACGGTGATGCGATCGTCCAACTGCCTGAGTGAATGGGCCGAGAGGACCTCTTTCAATTCCGATTGACCCACCAGTACAATCTGGATCAGTTTGTCCTTTTCCGTTTCCAGGTTGGAGAGCATTCGAATCTGCTCAAGGACCGTTCGGGACAGATTCTGGGCCTCGTCGATCAGTAAGAGCGCATTGCCCCCTTCCCTGAAAACACCCAGCAGAAAATGATTGATGGCATCCAGCAGGGCGTTTTTGCTTTCGGCTTCCGCGGGAACCGTTACGCCGAACTCATGGGCAATGGATTTGAGGATTTCCATGTCGGAGACAAAAGAGCTGAAGATGAGCGCACTTTTTGTAGTGTCATCCAGGTGGTCCAGCAGGGCGCGGCACAGAGTGGTTTTTCCGGTTCCCACCCCGCCGGTGATGGCAATAAACCCCTTTCGTTGGTTAATACCGTAAAGCAGGTGGTCCAGGGCCTCCCGGTGATAGCGGCTCAGGTAGAGATACCGGGGATCCGGCGTCAGGTTGAAGGGATGTTCTTTAAATCCAAAAAAGGTCTTATACATGGTCTATTCAAATTGGTAATTGAGGGTTTTGGTTTCGCTGCCACGGCCAATTTCCAGCGAAAGCTCGGCGCCGGACTTGAGCTGGTTGTAAAACGCAAAAGCGTCATCCGGGCTTTTGATTACTTTATTGTCAATTTTTTTGACCACATCGCCGTTCTTGAGGCCCAGTTTAGAAAATATAGATCCCGGTTTGACATGGGAAAGAAGCAATCCGTCCGGTTTGCCGTTCTTGATGAGAGGTCGGATGCGGACCTGGGTCAGCAGCGAATTGATATTGCCAAGGGATTTTTGAAGATCATCACGACCCACCGTGATGGTGTATCCATCATCTCCGTTTCCGGCGCTGCCCCTCCGGGATCCTCGTTTTCCGGTTTTGGCCTGTTCCATTTCAATGATTTCATCTTTTCCCTTAACTTCGAGGATTACCTTTCCCCTCAGGACTTTTTTGATCAATGCCCCCTGGACCTTGTCCCCGGTCTGGTAGAGGCCCTGCTTTTTTTTGCCTTTTTCCTCCATGACGGCAAAGGCAACCCGTTGGGGACCGGAGACCGTGCCCAACAAAACGATATTCAGGCTCGTGGGTTTCAAAGCCGCGATCTGTTCCGCACCCATTTCTTCCGCTTTTCCCTCCCGGTCTACGGTGGGCCCGCCCAACAGACCCCGCCGGCCGATTTTATCATAATGGGCGGGGAGCGGCTGTTTTTCCTTTGTTCGGGTTCTGAAGGTCCCTGCCGCTGTTTCCGGGGATTTTATCGTTAACAGCTGAGCATCCATAAACCGGTAGAAAATATCCACACCCATGTAGACGGCCACAAACAGGGCAAAGAGGTTAAACATGATTTCGGCAAATCGGGTCATAATAGGTTACTCATTATGTAAAACGAAATTTCGGCGACCTGAAGGTGCCTTGAATGACGAAGGACCGTCTCAGACCGTTATGGCCCCCTCGAAAAAGGCTCAGCAGGGCAGGCCCTCCTTTCAAGGTTTCAAGAAAAGCCTCAATGGGTTCGATCGTCCCTTTTAAATTAAGCCGGCTGCGGTCCATGACCCGGTTCAAACGGATGGTTCCGGAAATAGATCCCAGAAACCCTTTTCCGTCAAGAGATACCGAGATCAGGTTAATCGTTCCCTTTTTGAGGGTGAATCGTGCGTTCAATTTCCCAAAAGGGATCGTTTCAAGTCCCAGAAAGGGGTTCAAAAGGTCTATCTTTCCTTCTGAAATATGAATGTCACCGGCTCCGTCCCCCAATATGATCCGGTCCGGCGGGCCCTTGTATGTGATGTTTCCGTTGAGGCTTCCACCCAAATCGCCAATCCCGAAATGAGGCAAAAACGCGTATTCATGGATGCGCATCTTTTCAAGGGACAGGGAAAAGCCGTCTATTTCACCGTCCTTTCCAGGCCGAATATGGCCGTTAATGAACCCGCCATAGGCACGGGCATCAAAAAACCAGGTGGTGTTTCCCAGAATAAGTGATCCCATACCGGGACTGACAGACAACTCCTGCGCCTCAAAAAAAGCGGTTTCAGGGTGTTTTTCCAGGGAAAAGGCCGGCGCCTGCAGCCACAATCCGGGTGGAAACGACGGATCAAGAGATCGGGTGGAAAAAATAACCGGTGGGTCCATCCGGCCTGCCACTTGCACCAGGTACGATTGAAATGTCTCTGACGGGAAGCGGTAATAAAGAAGCGCCACCGCCACCAGAATGGCGTAAAGTGCGTAGCCAATGTATTTTAACCCTGTTTTCATGGGGCCTCAAAAGTGACCACCTGGATGACCACATCCAGTGTGCCTTTTCGTCCTTTATTTTCAGTCGCGGCGCATCGCTTGATTTGAATGGCTTTTTTTGATAACTCGATCAAATACAAATAATCCATGAGTCGTTTAAGGGAAATCTTGTCCAGTTTCATTTCCACCATGGTTTCTTTCCACCCACCTTCACCCTTGGAGGAAGAGGGTTTCATGTACTTGATATGGCGTTTGACCCCGGCTTTACCTGCGGCCTTTTCAAGGAATGAGAAAAGGGTAAATCCGGGCGGCCTTTTCTTGATGACATTTTCCGCAGTATGGGATCGCTCTTTGAGGACCGCATATTCCTGAGACAGCCGAACCATTTCCTCAAAGCCCTTCTCCTTTGTGAAGAGGCTTTTTTGCAGGCGTTTGCGATCCGCCAACACGGGAAAGACCCCGAATTGAAGAAGACAGAAGGCTGCTACCGTAAAACCGGCCAGCTGGACAAAAAGTTTTTCCCGCTTCCCTAGCTGCATTCTTTACCCAACCTCAAACCTAGCCAAAAATCACCTTCCCAGCTTAATTTCAAACAACACCCTGTTCTTCCCCCGATCCAGATTGGCGGAACTGATGGTCGTGGTTTTAAAAAGGGACGATTTCTCAAGACCCTGTTTTACCCGGTCCACCGTGTTATAGGTATCGGTATTGCCTTTGATCCTGACGGAATGGGGATCAATCACCATGCGTGAGACCTTTAAATCCATTGATTCGGGAAGGCGCTCGGAAATTTCCAGCAACAGATCAAGCGCCCTGCCGTTCATCCCCACTGCCTGGCCCGGCGTCGCAACACGCTTCAACTCATTTATTTCTATCTGCGCCTGTTTAACGGGATCCACGATGCGGTTTATATGGGGAAATGTTTTCTTGAACAGGACCAGGGTCCGACTGTCAAGGGCTGCCGCCCGCTGTTTCAGGAAATAGATATCCACCCCCATATCAACGGCCCAGAGGGAAGCGATCACCAACAGCCAGGCCGCAACTTTCCTGAAGACCTTTGAGCGATAAAATGACCGTTTTTGGACTTCAAATCCATTTCTCCTGAGATTCGGCCCCAGTCCCTTGGCGTTATAACGGCCCAATGCCAGCGAGAGGGCGCCGTCCATGAGCAATGGGTCCCATACCGGTTCTGCGTTTTCCCCCAGGCGAATCCGGTCGTCATTGCACAAATCCACGCGTTGGGCGGGAATACCCAACGTTTCGGCTACAGATTGCGATATCCCGGGCAGGGTTGCGCCATGGCCCGTCAAAAACACTTTTTCAGGGCTTTCAAACCGTTTGATTTGATTGGCCTTTCGTTCGGCCCCAAAGGCGTGAATCGTATGGCGCACGGTATTTAAAACCGGCGGAAAGGTCGCTGATGTTCCATTCCCGCAATCGCCGCCGCTGCCATGGACAAAGGAGCGGATGAATACCACCCGCCTTCTCTGCCACAGCACCAGGGTTACCCTTTTTTCCCCCAGGTCCAGCAAAACTCCCTTGCCGGGGTTCCCGGGATTGTTCATCAGCCATAGGGCCATGGGGATACACCGGACACACAACGCTTCCGGATCAATGCTTTGGGTCTTCAGGGTATCCAGCAATTGGCCGACCACCCGTTTTTCGGCAAAAAAAGCCAGAAGTTCCGGCGTATCGGACCGATTTATGGAAAAAAAATCGACGACCAGATCATCGATGGGAAAGGGGACGTTCGGCTCCAGTTCAAAGGAGAGAACTTCCCGTTGCTTTCTCTTATCCTTAAAGGGAACCACCAGGTTTCGATAATAGGTTTCGGCCCCGGAAATGGCAACAATACACTCTCCCCCCGTCAGGTTCATGGATTGGGACAGGGTCGAAAGCCCCTGATGGAGGCTCTCGTCCCCTTTCGTATGAATCCTGGCGCAGGCGGTGAGTTCCCATCCACCGAATCCCTTGAATACCTGGACAGCGGTCAGATAATCGTCATTGATATCGATGCCTGTGACGCTCGGTTGCATTAGTTCTTATTCTCCGGGCCGGTTTTCCACTGGAGGACTTGAGACGGCTTTCCCGGCTCCCGGAAAACGGACACGTTCAGCTGTTGTTCCATTTTACCCATGACACCCGTTGATTGGATTTCAAAATAATCGCTTCTGGTGGTCAGCAAATCGGCATCGAAAACAATGTGATCCATGCCACGCACCTTCTGGTACCATTTGGGATCCGCCAGGTCGTTTGTGGGGTCCTCCCGGTAAGCGATCATATCTCGAACCATTTCTTCGTCCATCTCCGCTGACAGGGCCTGCAGAACCACCGGTCCGGCCGTATTGATATTGATTTTCCCGTCTCCGTGGACGCTCAGATAGGGCATAATTCCCTTTTTTTCAGGCGTGCCGTAGACCAGCTCTTCGCTCATGCCGCGTATGAGGGTCAACCGGTCCAGAGATGCCAGGGCGCCATTAGTGCAGGCATAGGGTGGTTCCAGGCTCCGGTAATAACCGGATTCGGCACCAAAACGGGTTGTTTCATCGTCCGGGTCAAGCCAATCCTTGATGAAATCCATCAAATTTGAAACCTCATCCGGATCAAGAGCAAATGCTTTCGAAAGTAGAAACCGCTGAAACAGGTCTCTTTGGGCCGGGCGCCAGTCGCCCTTATCATCTAAGAGCTGGTTGATTTGAATCTTTCCGCAAAGATCTGAAATTTCCACCATGAAATGGCCTTTTTCAAACAGTACGGTTGATTGCAGTGAAAGTTCCCTGGATTGCGCCCAGGGTTCCCGAAGGGTGTCCACGTCATTCTGCGCTTTGTCCTCTGAAAGTACCATCATGGCACACTCAAATCCTGAACGGGCCACCAGGCGAAGTCGGGTGGCTTCCTTAAAATTAGAAGACCCATAAAGCCCGGACCATACGGAGCGGTTGAATTGAAGGGTCACCACCAACATCATGCTGATCATGAGGAGGGTGAGAACCAGGGCGAAGCCTTTCTGATTTTTCAACTGTGAAGCCTTTGGCATTTTTACCCCTCACAGAATGGGTGGCAGCGCAACGCCGGTTACGAATTGCAGGGGGTTTTCCGGTGAAATGGCATTTTCAAACCCAACGGAAATCTCGACCCGCGACGGCAATTGTGCCATGCCGCTGCTTTGGGTGGTGTCCCATGTGTTGTGGGCGTTACCGTCCCTGTCATAGTAGATGAAATCCAGCCACTTTAACCCCTCACAAAGCAGCAGGCCCCCCTGTCCCTCTTCAGCGCTTTCCAGGTAGTCCAGGGTGTCGGAGCGGTAAAGGGACAGGTCGTCTGTTTCTTCCTTATATTCCGTGTAATAGTGGACCTCCGCAGGGCCTTCCGCCTGGCGCCCGGTCTTGAAGGATAAATGGGCAGAGGTCAGGAAACGAAGGGTGTCCGCACTTTTATCATCCAACTGATGGTCTTCTCCCACGAAAAGAAATCGTTGCCGGGGCGCACCGGTTTCAGGTAGTTCTCCTTTGGACAAACCGCCCCCGCAGACGGAAGCCAGGTCCTCGGAAATCCGTTCCAGGGCCACCCGGGCCGTGGCATAAATTTCTTCCTGAGTTTCAGTTTCGTTCACCACCTTGAAAGTCCCTGAAAAAGCACCGAAAACCGCAGACACCACCAGAACCAGTATGAAAATTGCGATGAGAATTTCCAGCAGTGTGAACCCCTTGTCTTGGTTCTTCGTTCCTGGTTCTCCGTGATTCGTTCTCCGTAACGCGTCACTCGTCACTTTTCACTTCTCACTCTTCACCGTTTCAAGTGGAAAAAACCGGTACAGCCTGATATCATATGAATAAAGCTCACCTTCACCACAGGTGACTTCCAGATCAATCCGCTTGAGGCGGCCTTTCATTTTTTCAAGGCCGGGCAGATCGGCATTCTGTACGGACACGCGCCAGGCGTATCCTGCGAACACATCGCCGAAATCCCCTGAGTCCGAAGCCAGGTTCCCCATCCCGGTTACCGCCATCTCGGCCATTTTCCCTTGGGCCAGCAAGGCCGCCGTGGTATGAAAACGGCTTTCAGCTGCCAGGCTCAGGCTTCTCGACTGCAACCCCAGTACCGCCGCCAGGGCGATGGCCAGCACGGCAACGGCGATCATGACTTCCAGAAGGGTAAATCCTTGCGGTTTATGCCTCATTCTCGAAATCAACATATTTTTCCAGCACTTTAACCTTTCCCCCGAAAGGGCTCAGCACTACCGTAAATCGTTGGCCATCGTCATCACCCAGATGGATGGCGGAAGGCTGAACATACCCCTGTTTGAAAAACAGGATAACGGCTTCCCCTTCGCCGACTTTGCCCCCCTCCTTGAACCATACATCAAGGATTTGAACATTACGGGGAAGTTTTTCGGCGTTTTTTCGAGCAAGGGCCTGCTCTTCTTCGGTCATGGTGGTAAAACCGATCCAGTATTGCTGCCGCACCATATCCAGATGGAGGCCGTAGGTTTTTTGTTCCCGTACGGCCTCGTCTCTCAAGTTTTTCGCCAGTCCCACCATGCGAAGTGTGGTGCGCTTCAGATCATCGCTCAACAGGGCGGTTCGAATTTTCGGCAGGGTCAACCCGATCATCATGACAATGAGGCTTACCACCACCACCAGTTCGATTAGCGTAAAGCCTTTGTGGTTCCGGGTCAAGGTTTTGTGGCACCCTCCGAATAAGCCTTTATTCCTGCTCCCAGCTGTTGACGTCCTTATTCTGGTCCTCTCCTCCGGGCTGGCCGTCGGCCCCGTAGCTCACCAGATCAAAGTCATCATGAAGGCCGGGGCTGAGGTAGACGTATTCATGACCCCATGGATCTTTGGGTACTTTCCCCTTTTCAAGATAACCGCCCTTTCGCCAGGCCCTGGGCAGTTCCCCCGTAGCAGGCGCCTCAACAAGTGCCTGCAACCCCTGTTCAGTGGATGGATAGACCCCGTTGTCCAGTTTGTAGAGCCTTAGCGCAGTCTCCACACTCTCCATCTGTACCCGGGCTTTCATCCTTCTGGCTTCCTCGGGTCTGCCCATGATCCGTGGAATAATCAACCCGGCCAGAATTCCCAGAATAACAATGACCACCATCAGTTCAATCAGTGTGAAACCGTGAACGTTCAAACGCTTCCTGCACATGTTCTGTTCCTTTCCCGTGATACTCTTTGCTATCGGATCATCTGGTTTAAATCAAAGATCGGCAGCAGCATGGAGACAACAATAAAACCGACGGTAACGCCCATGAACAGGATCATCACGGGCTCCAGCATGGAAGTCATAACCATGACCTGTGATTCCACTTCCTGTTCATACATGTCCGCAATTTTATCCAGCATCTCTTCCAGATGGCCACTTTGTTCTCCGGCCGAAATCATCTGTACGGTGATGGGCGGAAAACAACGGTTCCCCGTAATGGCGGCGGCAAGGGCGTTCCCTTTTTCAACCGCATCCATGGCGTCGTCGATAACTTCCGTAAAAAGTTTGTTTCCCACCACATTTTTGACGATGTTCAGGGCGGTCAAAAGCGGTACGCCATTTTGAAGCAGGCTTCCCAGGGTTCGCGCAAAACGCGCCACCGCCGTTTTAATATTAAACGCGCCCACAAGGGGAATGGCCAGTTTAAACCGATCCCATGCATACCGGCCCTTCTCCGTATTTTTCAACCGCCAGAACAAAACCATGAGGGCTAACGCCATGGCAAGCACCAGCCACCAGAACTTTATGAGAAAACCGCTGACCCCTATGAGAACAACGGTGGGCAGCGGAAGCGCCTGGTGCATTTCATGGAAAATCCGGGTGACATTGGGGACCACAAAGGCCACCAGGAAAAAAACCACCACCACCCCCACACAGCTCATGAGGACCGGATACGCCATGGCCGCTTTCAATCGCCCTTTCAATGCCTGCTCCTGTTCGCTCAAATCGGCCAGTCGGTGCAATACCAGCTCGAGAGATCCCGAGGCCTCTCCGGCCCGGACCATGTTGATGTAGACATTAGAGAAAACCCTTGGGTGACTGGAAAGGGCGTGGGCCAGGCTGTTGCCTTCATTGACGGATTCCTTGATCTGGGCCAGCACACGTTTGAACGCCGGGTTTGAAACCTGCATGAGCATGGCCTCAAGGGATGCCACCAGGGTAATGCCGGCGCCCAGGAGAATCGCCAGTTGACGCGTTGCAACCGACAGCTCACCCAGTTTGATCCGTTTGAAGACAGGCCATCGAACCGTTTTGGTTTCCGCGGATCCTTTGGTCGAGGAAGCGGATGCCTGAACGCTGACGGGAAAAACGCCCGTTTCCCTTAATTTCTGTCTTGCCGCGATGGGGCTGTCGGCATCAATGATCCCATCCCGGTTCTTGCCGGCCCTGTCCAGGGCCCGGTATTCATAAACGGGCATTTTGGTTTGCTCCGGCTCGATAAAGGTGTAAGGCATCAGGCATAAGGTATAAGGTATTTACAACGGAAACCTTAGGCCTTAAACCTTAGACCCTAAACCCGCAAGCGGCATCCTAACAACCCCCGTACACCCTGTCAACAACATGACGCTTCGCGATTTCCCCGTATTCAATTTTTGATGACCCCAGCCTGTTGCCGGGCTGAATTTTTACCAGACCCATCACATCCCCCTGAGCTGAACTTTGAGAAACTCCCTTCGATTGACCATAAGGGTCTCCTTCAGCCTTGGGTTCGAGATATTCCGGCTTGATGCGGTTCACCAATTCATGTATTAGATGTGTATTCGGTGCAAAATATCAACCCATAAGGAGAGAAAATTGAAGCGGTTATTCGTATGGTTCACAGTGCTCTTTCTGGTGATTGTATCCGCAGACGCTGTACCGGCCAGGGTCACCATCGGGGGGCGGGTATATGTGGATTGCTACTATGTGGAGAGAAACAGGGAAAATGCGCGATATAAAAATCTCGGTAACAGTTCATTTACCAACACAGCCATACAGATTCCCAATATTACCCGGTTCAATGTGAAGTGGACCAATGAAGATAACGTGGGCATGTATATACAGTTGGGCCTGGGCCAGATCAGTGGCGGTACAGTCCTAAGCATGAGCGACGGGGTGGATCTCAGGCACGCTTACGGCTGGTGGGATCTGACAGAGAACTTTCAGGTCCTGGTCGGAAAAACCACAACGCCCATTTCTCCCCTGTTGCCTTACCAGATGCTGGGTACCCGATCAGGAAGCCTGAACATTATCGGTGAGGGCTACGGCGAACTCTATTCCGGACGTTTTGCCCAGATCAGGGGAACCTACCATATTACCAATACCATACGCCTTGCCGTGGCCCTGGTGGACCCCAACGGCGACGCAATGGTTAATTACACGGCCATTCCATATCAGACCGATACCAAACTGCCCCGGATCGACCTGGGGCTTCCCGTTTATGCGGGTCCTGTCAGCATCTACCCCAGTTTTCTCTATCAACGACGCAAGGTTGATTTCCTTATCCATCATCCGGATATTGATGGGATTGACAATCACATCGATACCTACATCGGAAGTCTGGGTGTCTTGACCGCATTCGGTCCCTTCCAGTTTAGCGCTGAAGGCAACTGGGGGCGGAACTGGAGCAATACCGGCGGTGGTATGGGCGTCAGCCCACCGGCCAGAAACTCAGCCGCCACAATCTATGACCGCCGGCTGGACAATACCACAACCTACGGCTGGTGGGTGGACGGTTCTTACCGTCTGGGAATTGTGACGCCGCACATCATGTACGGGCAGATGAAAAGCGAGGGGGACAAGAATCCCATGCGGTACAAATCCTGGTTCTGGGGCATCAGCATCCCCATCCAGTTAGCCAAGGGCTTCAAGCTGGCTCCCGAATTCATGTGGTATGATGATGGGGACGACAACCGGAATGAGGGGGACAATCGGGTCAATAACGGCAGATATGTCATCTACGGTGTTCAGTTTCAGTTCCGCTTTTAGTGTCCATCCACATGGGTCAGCAGTTGCCGCCAATCCGGTCGGCCTGGCAGGCCACCCAGCTTTCACGGCCCGGAATCTCACGGGGCTCAATGACGGCTGTGTTTATTTCAGGAGTGCCCTCCAGCAATTGACCCAGAGGGACCATATTCGCCCCCATGGATCGGACGGATTTCAGGAATCGGTCAAACATGCCCAGGCAGGCGATTCCTTCCACCTCGGCATGGATTGTCAGGACGTTCAGTTGGTTTGGACGGATCAGTGACAGCATATAATCATTAAAATTATGCGCGTCGATGCCCCCGTGCCCCACCGCTTCATCGTAGGTGGGGAGCGTTACCGGGATCTGTGGCTGAGAAAGGGTTTTCCCCGCCACTACCGGATAGAAGATGCTCTGGCCCCGGCAGTCACTGTTGTAGGTGAAGGGAAAAGCAGCTTTTTTAACGAGTACCTGATCCCGGCATTTCCAACCGGGAACGGCGGAACAGGTGGGCTTCCGCCCCAGGATTTGCGTCAGAGCGGAAACGCCCCGGTTCAGGGCATGTGAGATGTCTTTGGCCGTCATGACATCGATTTTTGCCTGCCAACCATGATGATCCCACCCGTGAAGCCCCGCCTCATGGTTGGCCCGGGCGGTTGCAGCGATCAAATGGGGCAGTTTGAGGCCAATCACCGGTCCCGGCCAGGCGGTCCCCCTTAACAGGATATCCCATCCATAGAGGCTGGCTGCCCGGGTTCTCATCATTTTCCACAAGAAGTGGGGACGCAGCAACCGCCAGAGGTGACGGCCCATGTTATCCGGTCCCACGGAAAAAAAGAATGAAGCCCGAATGTCGTATTTCGCCAGAAGGGCGCCCAGAGCAGGAACCCCAACCCTGGTTCCCCTCAAAGTGTCCACGTCAATGCGCAGGCCGATTTCCATTGAATCCAACCGATCCTAAATCCTACACATCCTGCAGGCTGTTTTCTTCATGATGAACGATATCAAAATCCCCGGAACGAATGGCTTCCCGCAGAAAATAATCGAGGGTTTCTTCTACGGAAGCCTCCAATGCGATGGAAGGTTCCCAGTTCAACAACCGTTTGGCATTCCGAATACTGGGCTTTCGGTGTTCCATGTCCTGGTATCCCTCGCCGTAATAGGTGCGGCTCTCCACCTCCCGCAAACCGGCAAAGGGAGGGAACTTTTCTTTGAGGGGGTGCTGGTTAAATTTGTCCACCAGAAGTTCCGCCAGCGCACGAATGCTGAACTCGTTGTCGGGGTTTCCGATGTTGATGATCTGGCCGTCGCAGACACCACCTTTGTTTTCGATGATCCGGAAAAGGCATTCTACCCCGTCGGAGACGTCCGTAAAACATCTTTTCTGCTCCCCGGAATCCACTAGCTGTATGGGGGTTCCTTCCACCAGGTTCAAGATTAGTTGGGTAATGGCCCTGGAACTGCCGATGCGGGCGCTCATGAGGCTGTCCAGCCTGGGGCCGATCCAGTTGAAAGGCCTGAAAAGGGTGAATTTCAGATCTTTCTGTCGGCCATAGGCCCAGATCACCCGGTCCAGCAATTGTTTGCAGCAGGAGTAGATCCATCGCTGCATGCGAATGGGTCCCAGGATCAACTTGGAGTCATCCTCGTCAAAATCCATATCCTCGCACATGCCGTAGACCTCGGAGGTGGAGGGAAAAATCACACGTTTGTCATATTTCACACAGTATCGCACCACGCGCAGGTTTTCTTCAAAATCCAGCTCAAACACGCGAAGGGGATTTCGGGTATATTCGATGGGAGTGGCGATGGCCACCAGGGGGATCACAATGTCGCACTTCCGAATATGGTATTCAATCCACTCCCTGTGGATGGAAATGTCCCCCTCATCGAAGTGAAATCCGGGGGTTCCCATGAGACGTTGAACATACTTGGAATGCAGGTCCATGCCGTGCACTTCATACCGTCCGCTTTCAAGCAACCGTTCGCTCAGGGCGTTGCCGATGAATCCGTCCACGCCCAGGATCAGCACCCGCTTTTTCTGCGCGGCACGGATGCGGTCGCTGGCTTTTTTGCCAAACCCCATACCTTCCACCAGGCCCATATGGGCTGCCAGCTGCGCGCCCCCCATGAACACATCATTTTCCTGCTGGCCCGCCTCAATACGAAGGGCCCCCCTTTCACAGGCGATCACCAGGGGATCAACCGAAAGTACCGCTCCCGGTTTGGCACCTTCTTCACCTGATACCTCACTGACGGTCCAGAAAAGGCATTTTCGGTCCCCCATGTGGCTGAAGGCCCCCGGAAAAGGGCGCGTTACGGCCCGTACCAGGTTCCTGACACCGGAGGCGGGCATGGCCCAGTCAATCTCCCCGTCGGCAGGCGTACGTCCCCCGTAATAGGAGGCCTTCCCATGATCCTGAGGCACCCTCGGGGCTTCGCCGGCCCGCAGGGCGGGAAGGACCTCATTCAGCATTTCACCCGCCGCCGCGGCTGCTTTTTTGTGGAGTGAAGCGGCCGTATCATCTTCGGATATTTCGATTGGCGACTGGCTTATCATATCACCGTCATCCGGCCGGGTGGTCATGTAATGAAGGGTCACCCCGGTCTCTTTCTCACCGTTCACCAACACCCAGTTGATGGGAACCCGTCCGCGATAATGGGGCAGCAAGCTCCCATGGAGGTTCAGGCATCCATGGGGCGGGATATCCAGAACGGGAGATTGCACCAGGTTCCGATAGTAAAAGGAAAATATGATTTCCGGTGAGAGATCTCGAATCTTCTGCACCCAGAGCGGATGGTTGATGTCTTCCGGCGCGTACACCGGAATGTTCTTCCGTGCAGCCAGCTCAGCCACGGAATCAAACCAGATATTTTCCTTGGGATCATCCTTGTGGGTAAATACGGCCGCAATATCAAAGCCGTTGTTTATGAGCGCCTTGATGCCGGTGCAACCGATATTGTGATAGGCCAAAACAATTGTTTTCATAAATAGATCCTTTATAAAAGGCAGGCACGGTGGCCTGCTACAAAGGGCAAGCACGGGGGCCTGCCCCTACGTTGCACCGAATTTTTCGTTTTATGGGTGCCTATGGGGACCAGCCCCTACATCGCCCACGATCCGCTCGACAAAATACCGCGGACGGGCCCGCACATCGCTGTAAATTCGCCCGATGTATTCTCCCAAAAGGCCCATGGCCAGAAATTGTGCGCCGATAAAAATAAAGAGAATGGCAAAAAGGGTAAACACCCCTGACGCGGCCCACGCGGGGCCATAAATCAATCTCATCAGTAACAAAAAGAGCCCGAATCCTATACCGAACGCGGAGATAATGCCCCCCAGGACATTCAGCAGACGAAGGGGAAATGTGGTCATGCTGGTCAACAGGTCAAACTGCAGGTTGATGAGCTTCCAGAAGCTGTATTTGGAGTCCCCGGCGGACCGCTCGGCATGCTGAACCTCCACCTCGGCGGTATGTCTGGCGAAGCTGTTGGCCAGAACGGGAATGAAGGTGCTTCGCTCGCAACACTGCAGCATGGCCGATACGATATGGTGGCGATAGGCCCTCAGCATGCAGCCATAATCGTTCATTTGAACGCCCGTGGACATTTGAACCACCTTGTTGACCATCTGGGATGCCACCCGCCTGAAAAGGGTATCCCGCCTGGGAACTCGGACGCTTCCCACCACATCAAACCCCTCTTCGGCCTTTTGAACCAGTTTGATGATTTCTTCGGGTGGGTTTTGAAGGTCGGCATCCAGGGTAATGATGATGTCTCCCTTTGTTTGTGCAAATCCGGCCATGATGGCGGAATGCTGGCCGTAATTCCGGTTCAGAAGAATCCCGATGATGACGCCGGGGTCTTGATTTGAAGCCGCTTCAATCATGTCCCGGGACCCGTCAGTACTGCCGTCATCCACCAGGATGATTTCAAAAACCCTATCCAGACGGTTACAGGTCTTGAGACAACGAACGAGGAGTTCACTCAGGTTTGCCGCTTCATTGAACACTGGAATGACAATTGAGATTGTCGATTGTTGATTGTCGATTGTTGATTGTCGGTTTTCCATAATGATTTTTTCTGCACCCTGACAACTGCACCCTGCACCCTACAAATTAACGGTTGAGGACTTCTTTGATGGCTTCCACCACTCCGTCCACATCTTCAAAAGTCATATCGGGAAAAAGGGGAAGAGAACAGATCCGGTCGGAGTTCCATTCCGTATGGGGAAGCGTGCCCGGTTTTATCCCCATGGATTCCCGGTAGTATTTGTGAAGATGTGCGGCGCGGAAATGGAGGCCGGTCCCGATGTTTCTCTCTTTCAATTCCGCCATGAATTCATCCCGGCTGAGGCCTGCCCGATCCGTGTCAAGGCGCACAATAAACAGGTGCCATGCGTGTTGTGTGGTATCTTCGGGAATGGAAAGCGGTAGGATTTCATCCATATCCGCCAGCCATTCCCGGTATCTGGCAGCCAGTTGGGTTCTTTTGCGGTTGAACCGGTTCACCCGATGAAGCTGTCTCAATCCCAGCACCGCTGCAATATCGGTCATGTTATATTTGTACCCCGGCTCCAATACCTGGGCCTGGGGGGATCTGCCCTGGGTCTTTCGGTCGTAAGCGTCCACGCCAAGCCCGTGAAACTTCAGGCGGCTGATCCGAGCTGCCATTTCAGGGTCATCGGTGCAGAACATGCCACCCTCGCCGGTGGTAATATTTTTGATGGGGTGGAAGGAGAAGATGGATGTGCCCTTCGACCCCACATGGCGCCCGCGATGGTGGGTGCCCAGGGCGTGTGCTGAATCTTCCACCAGTGGCACGCCATGTTGATGGGCCTGTTCGCGCAGTGGGGTGATGTCTGCTGAGGCGCCTGCGAAGTGTACGGGAATAACGGCCCTGGTTCTGGGCGAAAAACAGGGGGCGATTGTTTCAGGGGTTAACATGAGGGTATCCCGGTCAACGTCGGCGAATATGGGGGTAGCGCCCGCCAGAACGATAAGGTTCACTGTGGATACCCACGTCATGGAGGGGGTAATCACTTCATCGCCTGGTCCGATCCCGAGGGCTTTCAGGAAAAGATGCATGCCGGCGGTGCCGGATGACAGGGCTATTCCATGGGGACATCCCACATATTCACAGAAATCACGTTCAAAGGCGGCGGTATTGGGTCCCGTTGTAATCCATCCCGACCGGAGAACTTCTCCCACCGCTGAGATATCTTCTTCCGTGATGGACGGTCGTGAAAAGGGTAGAAAATCCTTTCTCATCAGGCACTCCGGGTAATGAGGTAAACGCCGAAGCAGATGACGACGATTCCGGCCCATCGCGTGGCCCCCAGGGACTCGCCGAAAAAATACTGCCCCGCAAAAGCGGTAACGATATAGCCCACGCTCAGGAGAGGATAGGCATAACTGACCTCCACCCTGGAAAGGGCCAGGAGCCATACCACCACACTGACCACATAACATACCAAGCCCGCAAATACAAACGGGTTAAAGCCCACCTTGAAGCCGATGGGCAGCAGGTTATTCAGCGTAAAAGCAAAATGGCCCACCTGGCGCATTCCCTGTTTCAGGCAAACCTGGGCCGTGGCATTTAAAAGCACTCCCAACAGTATCAGGGGGAGATAGCGGGTCATATGAAGGACTCCTGATGGATTTAATAATGGGCATCCAGCCGTGGTAGCGTTCGCTACTTTGGCGGAATCGGCTGAGGCCCGGACCGAACCAATATTAATACGGTTGAAACTTGAGTCAAGTCATTTATCGAACCAGTTCATCACGGAAACCGTTTGTAAGGGGGTACAGATAAATGGCCTTCACAACCAAGCCGTGACGTCTGTTCTCCCGATCCATTCGTCCACGACCGGTTGTTTTCCCCACATAATGCCAATTGGCGGCTTTGTAGCAGGTGCCTTTAAAGCGTTTTTCATCCACCAGCGTTTCCATCAGAACCGGCCGGTAACCGTAGCTACGCTCCCAGTCATCGGGAACGGTCTTTACGGCCAGGGCCAGGGCCGAACTGGCAAGGTTCTTTACTTTAACCCAGGGAAATATGAGGAACCGGCTGTTATTGACAATTTTTTGCAGGTTGCGTTGGCGTTGCTCGTGGTTCCAGGAAATCCATTGGTCTCTCGGCATCATCATCCACGCCGGACTGGAAAACTGAAAACACCCCAGCAAGGCATGGGTTGCGCCGGACTGAATGAAATATCGAAGTTGGGCACCAAAAGGCAACTCATATCCCAGGTAATGATACCGGTCAATATACTGGTACCAGAGTTGTCGCTGTTCCTGGGTTTTAACCCGGATCAGCAACAGGGGGAACAGTTCCCGCAGTTTTGTTGAAATTGTTTCCTGAAAATCAGCCTCACGGGTTCGTGTTATTTTCGGTTTACCCTTTTTGGCAGGCCGTTTTTGGACTGCCGGAAGACGGATCAAACCTTTTGCGTCCAGACGCTCAAGAAATTGGCGGCATTCAACCCCTTTCAGCTTTCCGGTGGGTCTTTTCCAGTCAAACAGCTCGCTGACCGTATGGGCCAGTTCAGTGCGGGTCAGTTTGGGAAATGTCTCGATAATCTCTATGATGTCTCTCAGTTGCGCATCTGTAACAATCTGACCGCAAAACTTTACGGGTGATTTTGATGGCATATGGTCCCTTTCCCTTCCTCTCATCAATGCATATTCCTGATAACAGGTAGACAAATCAAATCTCTGAACTGTTCCTTTTCTGAATAAACAAGATCAGGTGATGTGTCAAACTGAATTCACACCTTTCTTTGATGTTGCATCTCCGTTTTAAAACAGTATTGACGAATACGGCTATGCTCTGTAGGATGTCTTTCGTCAAAGGAGAACATTCAAAAAGAAAGGAAACACCTGAAATGTCAAAAGTCATCATTACCGCAGCCATCACCGGCGGCATCCATACCCCCACCATGAGTCCATATCTCCCTTACAAGCCGGATGATATTGCCGATCAGGCCATTGAAGCGGCGGAGGCGGGCGCAGCGGTGGTTCATATCCACGCCAGGGACCCCGAAACCGGAAAGCCCACACCCGACCTTGAAATCTATGACCGGATTGTCAGCCGCATAAGGGCCGCCTCCGATGTGCTCATCTGTATCACCACCGGCGGGGGCGCCGGACAGAGTGTTGAAGAGAGAACGGCGGTATTGCCTCGGTTTAAACCGGAGCTTGCATCCTTCAATATGGGCTCCATCAATTTCGGACTGCACCCCCTTCTGGATAAATATGAGAAATTCCAGCATGACTGGGAGCCTGAATGGCTGGAATTTTCCAGGGGCTGGGTTTTTACCAATACCTTCAAGGATCTGGAAGGGATCTGTCGGTTATTCAAGGAATCGGGAACCAAACCCGAACTTGAAATTTATGACGTGGGGCACCTCTATAATTTGAAATACCTTTTGGACAAGGGTTTGTTAAAAACACCCGTTTACCTCCAGTTTGTGACGGGGATTCTAGGAGGGATTGCCGCAACGCCCTACGATCTCATGACACTGCATCAAACGGCCGAACGGCTTCTGGGAAACGACTACAAATGGTCTGTGATCGGTGCCGGCAAAGATCAGTTCAAAATTTGTACCATGGGTGCTCTTCTGGGCGGTAATTGCCGCATCGGCCTGGAGGACAACCTCTTTTTGAGCAAGGGATGCTTGGCCAAATCCAACGCGGAACAGGTGGAGAAGATGAAAGGAATTGTGGAATCCCTGGGATTTGAAACAGCCCTCCCCCAAGATGCCCGTGAAATCTTGGGAATCGGAAAAGCCTGGTAGCTATGTACATCTTGAGAACCGAAGGGCTCACCAAGGACTTTGAAGGCCTGCGGGCTGTGGACGATGTGGATCTACAGGTAACGGCCGGCACCATCCATTCCGTCATCGGACCCAACGGCGCGGGCAAAACCACCCTTTTCAATTGCCTGACCGGGTTTGAAAAGCCTTCCGAAGGGAAGATATTTTTTGAGGACAAGGACATTACAGGCTTTCCTGGGTACCGGATCAGTCACCTGGGAATCACCCGGTCATTTCAAATCACCAGCCTATTCCCCGATCTGAGTGTCTTTGAAAATGTTCGGATAGCGTTGCAAAGCCGTGAACATGTCAACATGAATTTCTTTTCCTCACTGAAAGGGCTCAAAAGGATTGAAACACGGGCATGGGAAATTCTTGAAGTGATTGGGCTCAGGGATTTCGGCAAGGAAAAAGCGGCCAACCTGGATTACGGCTCAAAGCGATGTCTGGAAATCGGTATAGCGCTGGGGACCGATCCCAAACTGTTGTTGTTTGACGAACCCACGAGCGGCATGGACAGCGAAGAATCGACCTTGATTATCCGTTTGATCCAGGATATTGCCATCAACAAAACCATTCTTCTGGTGGAGCACAATATCGAGGCGGTGCTTCAGATTTCCCATGCCATCACGGTCCTTCAGCAGGGCCGGGTGATTGCCCACGGAACACCCGCCGAAATTCAGAATAACGAGACGGTTCAGGAGGCCTACCTTGGCGGATACAAACCCCATGCTGAAGGTTGAGGGGCTGAAGGCCCGATATGGCGAGGCACAGGTTTTAAACGGCGTTTCCCTGGAGATTTTTGAAGGGGAAGTGGTGTCTCTTCTGGGCAGAAACGGCACCGGAAAATCCACCACCATCAAATCCATTATGGGTATGGTCACCGTCAATGGGGGCGACATCTATTTTGAGGGTCGTGAGGTGACGGGGTATAAGCCCCACAGTCTGGCCCGCCTGGGCCTGGGGTATGTTCCCGAGGAGAGGCGGATTTTCGGCAGTTTGAGCGTGTTTGAAAACCTGGAAATCGTCGCGGGCATAGGCGGCGCCGAACCCTGGCCCATTCAAAAAGTTCTGGATCTTTTCCCGGTTCTGGGCAATCGAAAAAAACATATGGGGAAACAACTCTCAGGCGGAGAACAACAGATGCTGGCCATGGCGCGCGTCTTGCGGCAGGGGGGGCGGCTATTGCTTCTGGACGAACCCACCGAAGGGTTGGCGCCCATTGTGGTGCAAATGATCGGTCAAGTGATCAAGGAACTGAAAAATGCCAGCCTGACGGTTCTCCTGGTGGAGCAGAACCTGCTGTTTACCATGGATGCCGCCATGCGCCACTACATCATCAGCAAAGGAAAGACGGTGTTCAGCGGAAAAACCAATGAGCTGAAAGCCGATGATGAAATCCAAAAACGGTATTTGACCGTTTAAACCAAAACAACTTTTAGAGGAAAAGGAGGGTGCAATGAAAAAAACCACGGAAACGGGCGACATGAAAGTGCAAAAAGAAGAAAAGGTGATCGGGAAAGAAAAGAAACCTTCCATCATCACCCGCCGCGATTTTATCAAAACAGCCGCAATCACGGGGGCGGTGACCGCTGTGGCGCCGCATATCTGGATCAAGCCGGCCTGGGCCTCCGATCCTTTGAAAATCGGTGTGATGATCGATATGAGCAAGGCTTACGCTTTTTTGAACAAACAGGATCTGGTGGGTATCAAGCTGGCGGTGGAGGATGCCGGCGGCAAAGCGCTCGGAAAGCCCATCCAGGTCATCGCGAGGGACCATCGTCTGGACCCGGGGATCGCCAACGAAAAGGCCAAGGAGCTTTACGAAAAGGAGAAGGTGGACGTTATTATTGACGTGCCCCAGTCGGCCTGTTCCCTGGCCGTTAATGAGCAGTCACGCCGATACAAGAGGCTTTTTATTTCGGTGGATTCGGGCACTACGGCACAGACCCAGGATAAGTGCAACTATTACGGTTTTGACTGGGGATATGACAACTATATGCTGGCCACCGCCGGCGGGCTCTGGGCGGCTGAACACTTAGGTAAAAAATGGTATGCCATCACCGCCGATTATGCCTGGGGGCATGATTTGTTGAAGAATTTCCGCGCTGCCGTTGAAAAGAAAGGCGGAAAAATCATCGGTAACGACATGGTCGCCCTAGGGACGTCTGATTTTTCCCCTTACATGATCAAGGCCATGAATTCCGGGGCGGATGTGCTGGTGCTCTTAAACGCCGGGGCGGATACGGTCAATTCCACCAAAGCCGCCAATGAATTCGGTCTTAAAAAGAAAATGTCCATCCTCCACGCCCTCATGTTTACGGCCAATATCAAGGCCGCCGGCGTGAATGTATACGAAGGGGATTATGCCACCGTATCGTGGTACTGGAAGTCCCAGAACCCAGGTGCAAAGTCCTATGTGGAACGGTTCAAGAAAGCCATGAAAGGCGCACCGCCCCATTGGCTCACGGCCGCCAATTACTCCGCCACCCTGCAATTCATCAAAGCCGTCCAGCGGGCCAACAGCAAAGATCCCGACAAGATCATCGAACAGTTGGAAGGGCACGAGTTCCGGGATATGTTTGCCAATCCGGGGTATATCTACAAAGAGAACCATCAGGCCATTAATGATGCGCTCATTGTGAAGTGTAAAAGCCAGAAGGAAATTACGGAACCCTGGGATTATTTTGAAATCGTTGGGAAAGTGCCGGCCAAGGAGGCTTACCAGACACCGGCACAGAGCGGCTGTAAAATGAAGAGACCTGCGTAAAGGGTTTTTTGAAACCACCGGGGAGAGCCTTTTTCAGGGCTCTCCCCGAACCGATATTTTTCAGGGCCTCGGGCCGGATTAATCGCTTATGAATACCACAACACTCATGATGATGCTGTTTAACGGCCTCGTGTTCGGCTCCTATCTGGTGCTTCTGAGCCTGGGGCTGTCCATTATCTTCGGCATGCTGGGGGTGGTGAATTTCGCCCAGGGCTCTTTATATATGTTGGGTGCCTATGCGGGTTATACATGCCTCCTTTTCGGCCTTAATTTCTGGGTGGCCCTTCTGGTGGCGCCGTTGGTTGTGGCGTTTATCGCCATGCTGGCTGAAAGATTCCTCATCCGGTTCCTTTATAAAGAGGCGGATATTTACGTGGTGTTACTCACTTTCGGCCTCATGTTGGTGTTTGAAGAAGTGATCCGGCTCATATTCGGGGATCTGGGCCGACCCATCGGGGTGCCCGATCTCCTGTCAGGCGTGGTCAACCTGGGATTCATGTATTATCCTAAATACCGGCTCTTCATCATCGGGGTGACCGCCGTGTGTGCGCTGGGGACATGGTTGTTTCTGATCCGGACCAAGCTGGGGAGCATCATCCGGGCCGGAACCGACGACAGTGAAATGGTCGATGCCCTTGGGATCCACATTTCCAGAATTTATACGGGAGTGTTTGCTTTTGGCGCGGGATTGGCGGGATTGGCGGGTATTCTGGCGGGACCCCTTCAGGAAGTGACCCCTTTGATGGGAAACGAAATTCTGATCCAGATTTTTGTGGTGGTGGTCATTGGGGGGTTAGGCTCAATCGCAGGTTCCATTGTAGCCGGATTGCTGATCGGGGAAATCATTACGCTCGGGGTTTTATTCTGGCCCACCGCGGCCATGACGTCCATATATGTTTTAATGGCAATCGTTTTGCTGGTCCGCCCCCGAGGGTTTTTCGGAAGGGCGGGGTTTCACGAATAGAGGGATTTGGTATGGCGGATTTTCACGAGAAAAGCAGGAAAAGACGAGAGAAGATTTTCTATGGGGTTGCGGTCCTCGTTTTATTTTTCCTGCCCTTCTTTATCCCCTATAAGGCTCTGGGAAGCCAGATTCTGATCTTCATGCTCTTTGCCATGGGTTATGATATCTGTCTGGGTTATGCGGGGATGTTGTCTTTTGGCCATGCCGCTTTTTTCGGCATGGGCGCCTATGTTACGGGGCTTTTGATTTTGCGCCATAATGCCAATATCCTCGTGGCGATTTTCGCCGGAGTCCTTTTCAGTGTTCTTTTGGCTTTTCCCATCGGGTATACCGCCATCCGGCGTCGGGGTATCTATTTTGCCATGGTGACCCTTGCCTATGCGCAGATGGTTTATTTTATTGCTTTTAAGTGGACAACACTGACCGGAGGGGACGACGGATTACATGGAATCCCGCGGCCCGATTTCTTCGGGATCAGTCTGGAATCCGAAACGAGCGTTTACTATTTCATTTTAGGTTTTTTGCTGCTTGCCATTCTATTTGCATTCAGGGTGGTGCATTCCCCTTTCGGCCATGCCCTGGTTTCCATTCGGGAAAGTGAACAGCGTGCCCAATCCATCGGGTTCAATCCTGCCCGATTCAAATTAATTGCCTTTGTCATTTCCGCCGGGCTGTGCGGTCTGGCCGGCAGCCTCTACTGCATCCTTCAAAATTTTGTTCCGTTAAAAACCCTTCACTGGTCCATCTCGGGCGACATCGTCATGATGACCATTTTAGGCGGCATGGGTACCCTGGTGGGACCACTTTTCGGCGGCATGTTCGTGGTTCTCCTGAGGGAAGTGCTCAGCACCTATACCCATTTGTGGGCGCTTATTATGGGGATTTCCTTTATTGTAATTGTCCTTGTGTTTCGAAAGGGTATAATCGGTGAGCTTAAAAAAAGGGCCATTATCTAAGGCTGATGGTCTCGTAAAAAGTCCGATTTTGGCCATTTCCAGTGATGTAACCTATTGATATTATTAATGGCGATTTCATCAATTTTGACTTTTTACGAGGCCATCAAGGCTGAACCCATGAAACTCTTCGTTCTGGCCAGAAAAAATCATAAAATCAAGCGGTTGATTCAGCATATCAACGAAGATCAGGAACTGCTGCAACTCTGGAAGTGTGCCAATGTCAATGCCGTGGATCGGGGTGGCATCAGTGACCATGGGGAAATCCATATCCGTATTGTGGCCAATGCCGCGTTGAAGATGCTGCGGTTGCTCATGGCGGGTGGTGTTGAACCCAGTGTGGTGAAAAATCATGGGCTGGGCCTGGATGATGCGGAGCTGATCGTGGTGCTCGCTGCATGTCTTCATGACATCGGCATCGCCGTCCATCGTGCCCATCACGAGCGATATAGCCTATTTCTAGCATACCCTAAAGCCCGGGCGCTGCTGAAAGGCATCTATGAGGAACCTGATCTCACCACCATCATCTCGGAAGTGTTGCACGCCATCGTGGCCCACAATGCCAAGGAGACCTGTTTGACCATTGAAGCGGGGGTTCTCAAGGTGGCGGATGCCCTGGATATGACGGAAGGGAGGTCCCGCATCCCCTTTGAAACGGGCCGGGTGAACATTCACTCCATCTCGGCTCAGGCCGTGGATTCGGTGGATATTGAAAAGGGAGAGAAAAAACCGGTAAAGCTGGTCATTACCCTGGCCAATTCAGCGGGTATTTACCAGGTGGACGAACTTCTGCGCCACAAACTCAAAAGCTCCAGTATCGCTAAACATGTTGAAATTATAGCCAAAATCGAGGGGGAGACGGAAAAAAGACTCCTGGAGATCTATGACCTCCAATAATGAAATCAAAATAACCTTCCTCGGTACCGGAGATGCCTTCGGTCATGGGGGACGGCTACAGCCCTGCATTATGGTGGAAACGCCGTTGCGCCGCTTTTTGATGGACTGCGGTACCACTGCCACATTGGCCATGCACCGATTCGGTATTGCGCCCAACGACATTGAGTTGATCCTCATTTCCCATCTGCATGGGGATCATTTCGGAGGGCTTCCTTTTTTTATGCTGGATGCGCAACTGCACAGCAAGAGACGGGGGCCACTGAACATTGTCGGTCCCGAAGGAACCGGAGAGCGGTTAAAAGCCGCCATGGAAATCATGTTTCCCGGTTCTTCCGGAATCAAACAGAAGTTTTCCATGAACGTCATGGAACTTCAACCGGAAACCCCCTGGTGTTACCACGAAATAACGGTTCATGCTCTTGAGGTGATTCATCCCAGCGGTAGCCCGGCCCTGGCTTTTCGACTTGAAATCGGCGATAAAGTGATCGCCTATACCGGAGATACGGAATGGTTTGACGGCCTCATCCCCATCTTGAAAAATGCGAATCTATTGATTGCCGAAAGCTATTTCTATGAGAAGGACATTAAATACCATCTCAATTACCGGACGCTGATGGAACAAATGCCGTCACTGAAACCAAGGAAACTGCTGCTTACCCACATGAGTCAGGACATGCTGGATCGGCTGGAAAAGATCGATACAAAGGCGGCTTATGACGGTCTTGAGGTTCGTTATGCCCTTGAAGGGAGTGTCCGCAAGGCGGGAAACAGACTTCGCGTGACGGCTCAGCCGGCCCCTTCCTAGAAATAGCGGGGGATCTTCGAATTTATTTTGTAATCCCTCCTCAAACGGGACTCATTTCTGCGCAGGTTGATTTTTTAGAATATAAAAAAGCCTTATTTACCACAGCATTTTTTATACTTTTTACCGCTTCCACATGGGCAGGGTTCATTGCGTCCCACTTTCTTTTCGGCAATCTTTGTTTTTATTGGATTCAATAATATTTCCAGGGCTGTAATATCCTCAGGTTTATCCGGTTCCAATTCAATTGTATATTTCCAACCGTTTTCTTCAAATACTAATTCTAATTCTTTCACTCTTTGTTCTGTTTGTACATTCACAACAGCAGGATTGTTTTCAGTGCCCAATTTTGCTGTCTTTTTACCATCGAATACTTTTTTCATCTTTTCACCTTTAAGGTATTATATGATTTATCTACCGCATAACGTAAAGCGCCTTGTTGGCTACATTAGATTGTTCCATAGGTTGACAATAAAGTCTTGAACATTTGTCACAACCGACGTCGCTTGGGTGGAGCCACGGTTAGCGAGTTTGTCTACGCTGAATTCGGATATGTCAACTATGTAAAAATACACCGGACGTACCACTCCGTCTTCCATTATTTGATAGCTTGGCGTCATGTTTCCAAAAGCGATAGCGTGCAATTGTGTAGCCATTGCGATCACTGTTGTTGCTTTACGGGCATGGTACCGCATTGCATCCTGTGCTTCATACACATTGGCTATAACCTCCGGAAGAGGCCCGTCATCTCTGATTGACCCTGCCAGCACATACGGCACATTGCATTTCTCGCAGGCGTACATAATCCCATCGTTCAGCTTCAGTTTCTCAATCGTTTCTTTGATAGAACCGATCTGCCGCACAGTATTTAGGATGTCAAGGTGGTGGTAATGTCCCTGCCGCTTTGGTTTCTGGGTGTAAATGTCCTGACCGAGTCCTGTCCGAAAGCGGGCCGCCTCCAGGTCGTGTGTCGCCAAGGCATTGCCTGCTAGTAATACATCGCAGAAACCTGCTTCAATAAGCTCCTGCATAGCGTTGCGACTATCTTGGTCAAACGCAACCGCGGGTCCAAGTACCCAGGCAATGTAGCCATGCTGCCGATCATGACGTAATAGTTCGTATAGGGTGTCATAGCTTCGAGAAAAGGGAGTTTCGCGCGTTCCGCGGGTACGGAAAGAAAATTTGTCGGCACATTCCCGGCTATCCGTCTCAAAGGCTCCGGTATGAACGAAGATGCCGTCTTCGCCATTCTCAGTCCGTCCGATGACAACCATATCATCTTGCTTTAGACGGCGAGCTTCCGTCGCTTCAACAGTAACTCCGCGCACGACGAGAACGCAGTCCATACGGCTTTCCGGCACGAGAATCCATCTTCCGGCTCCGAGATGGACGTACTCCGGATGGTTTGAGGTACCATGGTAACTAGCCGGTGCAACACCATTGGATGGTGCCTTCTCGGTGCGCACCGGCGGTGCAGAGCTAAAGGGCGGCTTACTGAAATCAGGCGCTTTGAATTGAGGAAGCACAAATGACATTATCTTCAACTCCTTTCACTATATTCCGGCATGCGCCCCTGGCGATTATAGCCGTCAAACTGAGGGATGCGCCCTCTGGCCAATAAAATGCTTACTGATAAATGGTGATGTCATAGCGGCAAGGAGGGCGCCGTAATCCAGGCTGAAACTTACTTCATCTCCAACTTTCAGATTGCAGTTTTCACTATCTATAATAATGTGGTCGCTGCTGGCACCAAGGATTAATAACTCTTGAAGGGGTTTTAAGCCGGATATTAGAATGTCCTGTCTTCCTAAAGCAACAATCACTCTTTGGCGAATACCGCGGTCGGAAAACCTATTCGTACCCCCAAAAGCATCCTGGCCTGACTCTCCAAACGGGAGAGATGGTTTTTTTTTAGACTCAATAACTTCAGCAACGAGCTGGAAAGCACCCGTGTGCAACCCTGGGATTGTTTTTCGGTTCAGCGTTTCAAGGCCTAAAAGGATTGATTCCCCCAGGCGAAGATTGTTTATGTTTCCTACATCTTTGGTAGATTTATACCACTCATAATTTGCCGAATTACCACCCGAAATAATTATTAAACCAAGATGGAATTCTTTTTCTATGATGTCAAATAGTTCAGATAGATTGTGCATGTTTTTATCGCTAGGTTTCACGCCGCCGTAACAGGCCAAATTGCATCCAATACCTACAATTTTTATATGGGATAAAGAAATGGTTTGCCGGATAAATTCAGGTAAATCGACAGGAAGTACGCCTTCACGTAAATCGCCCAGCTCAACCATCACAATTACCTGATGGTTTTTGTTACCTGCTTTTGCATAATATGAGAGTTTTTTAAGTGTATCGATCTCAGTATTTAAGCTAATGTCCGCACTTCGAACCACGGATTCAGCCTGACTTAAGGGTGTTCGTAAAAGAACAAACTGAGTTGATATCCCCGCCGCTTTCATTTTTTCAATGTTTTCAATGCGAGAGTCGGCAATAAATCTGACACCACCTTGAACCATGGCCTTGATAACAGAGGGTTCTCCAAGCACCGCTTTGGAAACTCCCATTATGGAAATACCTTTTTGCCCATAAAGTTCGCATAACATCCGGGCATTATCCCGTATCTTAGGCAGTGATATTTCTATCCGCGGCATTAATTTTTTCATATTGAATTACTAATGTTTACAGCTTTTACGCTGCCATTGCAGGGGCTATTTTTAATCCCTTCCGCTTGATAGTTTGTCTCAGTTTTGGAAATTGATTACTTAAGGCTTGCACGAGTTTTTGACATCCATGGCTCAGCACATCCGTGGTCGCTAATTGAAACTTTTTTTCATAATTTGCGATGATGCTCAGAATCTCGTTTTCTGAAAGATCTTCATGGCTTAATGCAATAGCCATTACTTTCGCTTCTGAAATCGCTTCAATCAGTTTAATTTCACTCTCAACATCAGGCATCTTCAAATGGGGAAAATCACACCGTGATTTCCTGGCGGGTGAATGCTGGAGGATAACGCCATCGGGATTGCTGCCTTTCAAGATGCCCAGAGAGCCCATAAATGCGGGATGACTAACGGCACTCTGTCCTTCTACTAAAATGATGTCGGGTTTTTCGTTCTTAAACGCTTCAATAACTGCATCTTCTATTTCACCAACTACAAACTGGGAAACAAGCGCATCGATCGCTACGCCATACATGGCCCCCTGCATCAAACCACTTTGGCCTGTGGCGATTAATACCGATTTTATTCCGATACTGTTCAAGGTGTTGTTGAGTTCAACTGCGGTAGTCCTTTTTCCGCAGGCACAATCGGTACCTAATACAGCGACCACAGGAGCCGTTACTTCCGATCTTTTTCCCGTGAATACATGCAAATCTCTTAATCGCGGCGGCTTTCTGATGTCTTTTATCTGGACTGCGTTGCGGGCAGCCATATGGACAAACTCTGGATCTTCAGAAAAGAACTCATGCAAGCCGTTAATGATGTCCATTCCATTTCCCATCGCTTCTAAAATCAAATTTCTTTCTTTCATTGATATATATGCTTCTAAAGGAGCCTTCCCATATATATAACAATCCGGGACCTTGGAAAGTTTACTCAACGCATCCTTTAAATTGACAAAAATGGGGATACCATTTTTTTCTTCCCCTAATTCTTCCCCGGCATCCTTTCCGGCTAAAGAACTATCAATAACCCCCACAATGGTATAGGTTTCAGAGTGCCTGACTAGCCCTGAAGCCGTTTTCCCGTCAACTAATCCAAATTGATTTTCACAGTAAACTAAGGCCGTCTCATTCGTGATCGCCATTAATATTTTAACTCCTTTAGGTTGCATACCCTAAATTCAGGAAGCTTTTAGAACGGACCAAGCTTCTCTAAGCCTACGGTATTAATTTTGTAAATAGGATTGAAAAATTGACAATAACCGGCAACCCGCTCATGCCGCTGTGCAAGGGAGGTATCGGTCGGAATAGCGACCGTCATGGCCCTATGGGCTATAGTTTCCGGCAGCGCTCACGCACTGATTGAAACGGCATTCCCTCAGCACGCTCGTACCGCTCGGCACGGATGAACCAGAATGCAAGTCCTCCCGTATTGTGATTGGGGGTCAAACCATTTTTATTGGTCCTTACGCCCATCGACCCTTTTCGGCCGGTCTTCCGCCAACCTCCGGCCTGCATGATCATTCGTATGACAACACCAACAGCCTGTCTTAAACGTTTACTCCGCTGAGTGTGTGTGTCTGCCAACAACCGATCGATGCCTGGATGTGATTCAAGCTCCCGGACGACACCGGACAAAGGCGGCCTGTCGTGGTGAATCTCGGACTCCCCCATCCGGCGTTGCCGGTCGGGATCATTAAAGAACTCAAGAACTGCCTCAAAAGTTTGATCCGGATCGTTCACAACATCGGAAAACCTTCGGCCCTGATTGTCTTCGAGGAACGTATGGCGCGTGATGGTCACACTTGGCAAAACCGTCTCCAGTTATCAATGTCACTGCTGTTTGACAGGCAAAATTTGAACCTACAATTTTTGCAGTTACAAATATTGTAACTATGTTCCCGGTAAAAGCAAGCGCAAACTTATTCAGAATGCCGTTTTACTGGTTGAAGGTCGGAAAAACAGACGTCCGTGATAAATTTCTGCAAATTTTTTTGAAGGTTTTATCAGCGAGATATGATAGAAGAATTGACTTTGCCCTCAACCCAATCGATTATTAAGGAATTATCTGATGCCGTTTAAGGTTCTCACTGCCGAAATGTCCCATGAAACCAATTCCTTTAGCCTTCAGGAAACTGATGAACAGGCATTTAGAAACCGTTATGTTCTGATGGGCGCCGAAGCGATCGCCGAGCGCGGCCAAGAGAATACGGAACTTGCCGGCTTCCTCGATGCCGGTCGAGCGCATGGCTGGCATATCAATCATGTGCTCAGTGCAGCCGCGGGGCCAAGTGGCAAAGTTAGGCGAACAACGTTTAACTGGCTCTGCGACCCAATCATTTCCGAAATCAAGCAGCAGCCATTCGACGGACTTCTCCTCGGGTTGCATGGCGCTATGGACCTTGATTTTTGTGAAGATGGCGAAGGCGAGCTGCTTTGGCGTATTCGCAGCGTGGTGGGCAAGAAGATGCCGATTGCCATCACACTTGATCCACACGCAAATGTCAGTAGTAAGATGTGCGCTCTCGCTGACATCATTGTGTCGTTCAAAACCTATCCACATATTGATAAGCGCGACACCGGTCGCCATGTCGGCGAAATTTTACACAGGACGATGGCCGGCGAGATCCAACCGCACACGATCCTCGTGAGCCGGCCTATGCTGGAAGAAGTCAATGGTGGGCGCACCGACATTGGCCCGATGATCGATCGAATTGCAGCAGCGCGGTCGTATGAGGAGAAGGCGGACGTATTCGCCGTGAGCATTAATGCCGGTTTCGCCAGTGCGGATGTTGCAAGGATTGGCCCAACGGTGTTGGTCACGGCCCAGGGCGATTTTACCGCACACATTGCTTTCGCCGAAACCATTGCTGATGACATATGGAACAGACGCTTTGAGGAGCTAAACGAATATCTCAGCGTTGAAGAAGCTGCCGCGATTGCAGCTACATACGAGCCTAACGAAGGACCGCTGGTAATTGCTGACTATGCGGATAATCCCGGTGCAGGCGGCTATGGCGATTCAACTGAGCTCTTGCGCGCACTGCTCGAGGCGGGTGTGACGAATGCCTGTTTTGGACCCATGGTGGATAGCGAGGCAGCGCAGGTGTTGCATGCTGCTGATGTTGGTGAACGGGTTCACATTTCGCTGGGCGGCAAGACCGATCCACGCTTCGGTGGTGGGCCACTCGCCGTTGAAGGCGAACTCGTTTCCATCAGCGACGGGCATTTCACCGGCGATGGTTCAATGATTCATGGGCTCGGGGGCAGTTTCGGTCCTAGTGCTGTTCTACGCGTCGGTGGTATTGAAATATTGGTGGTCACCATTGCCCGCCAAATACTGGATTTGCAGCAATTTAGTGCATTTGGTATCGACCCGCAGAACAAGCATGTCGTGGCCCTAAAATCGATGCAACACTTTCGTGCTGCGTTCGAGCCCATTGCAGGGCAAGTGATTGTTTGTGACAGCGGCGCACTTTGCACCCCGCGCTACAACCGACTGCCCTATCGCAATGTACCGAGACCGATTTTCCCTCTTGATTAGGCAGGAAACCGGCTTGCTTAGGCGTCGGCACAATTATGTCTTGGCAAAGGATTAACCAAAAATCGTGGCCGGTTTTGCCGCTGGAATTGGAAATCGCTGACAAGATTGAATGTTGGATGGAAAAATACTTGAGGGATTTCAGAAGTAGGCAGTTTCCTACTGAAAGTGGCCGTCAAAAATGTCATGCTAAGCCGTAAAGCGGGTATATTTCAATAAAAGAATCTTATCATTACAGAAGCTTACTCCAAGTGTCCTCGGCTCGGCCCCAGAGCAACGCAAGAGCAACGACCCAAAAGCAACAAGTGCAAAGGGCACAGGAGCAGACTTCACCCCATTCAGAATTTGATCTCCTGAAACTTTCTTTCACAGGGGTTATTGTAGGCGATTCGCCAGGTGCCGTTATTGACATCAAAGAGTGTGCTTCCCAGGGTTTGCCCGCCGTCCTCGGTTTGGGCGTGGACACAAGGCGAATCCGGCCAGTTATCATGGCTCGAGAGAAATTGCGTCAGCAGGTCGCCGTACACATCATCCAGCCGGACCGTATAAGCATCGGCCAGTCCGTTCAGCACCTGGAGTCGTGAGATGGAATTGGCATCCTGAACGGAAAACGTTTCCATTCCAGGCTGGAAAAAATGGTTCGTATGTTCAAAAAGTCCTTTCACTTCCTGAAGATAATATGTGGATGGAGCCACCTCGAGGCTGACAACCTTTGCGTCGTTTCTTGAGGCCAGGTTCACATGATAACAATAGGCCCTGTTGTCAATGGTGGCCTTTTGAATCGCTTCGTCCAGAGTTTTTGCCTCCATGATAGATCGTTCAATGAATGAGGTGGGGATACCCCCTTCCGTTAGGACGGTACCGGTGATGTAATTACCGGAATAGAAAATCCCGGCATCGTTCATGGCCGGAGCGATGCTCATCAGCATCCCGGGGTAACAGAAGCTGATAAATGATGGCTTCCCCGTGGGATGGGCTTTAACGATGAACATGAGATCGTGAAGGGGATAAAACAGATCCTCATTGTGGGCCAGATATATCTTGCCGTCATGGCTGTAGCTGACCGTTGAACAACCATGCGAAGGGATCATGACCGTATTGCTCATCATATAGATAAGTTCGGAAAACATGCTCATGAGCATGAACTTCTCAAATGGTATTCCGGAGCCATCGGCCATGCCCTGGAGCTCTTCAATAAATTGTGGAAACCGGGTCTGAACCGCTTCCAGGTACCGGGTGTAATACCGCTGCCGATCCGTTTCGACGAAGGCTTCGATGGTACTCATAAGACGTGCCTGTAAATCAAATGCCTTCAGTATTCGCTCTTTAAAAGTCGTTCCAATGGCATGGCCGATTTCATAATGGCTGCCTGAGACTTCCAGAACAGGGAAATACGTCTCCGGGGCCGCATCAACGGTCATGGTGTATTCCCCGTCCGTATCGGGTGTGGGAGAAACCGCTATAAAATAAGATTGCTCCTCCGCGGTAAAGGAGAGGGCTCCCATTTCACGGGCCAGGAAGTTGAGGTCCGAATCAAAGAGGGTCAGCGCGTAGTTGGCGCCATGGGGTGCCACGGTGACGGTTACTTCCTGGGCAGCCGCGCCCCCGTCAAAGCGGTACCAGTCGGATTTGAAAACCGAGACCGTTCCCTTGACCACATCCCCCAGAGCCACGGGCGGAACCTGTTCGATGGGATACCCCCTGTAGCCACCGCAGGTTACTCTTTCCTTTCCATCTTCCTGGACCACACGGATACTGCTGTCGCTGCGGTTATTGAGGCTCACCATAAAGGCGGTGGCATTGTCTTCAGGGACGGCGACACTTTGAAAATCATGAATCAGCATGCCGTCACTTTCCTGCAGGATGGAGAAGGGTTCCGGAAACCGCGAGTCATTCCACGGCACGTTGTCCAGAACATAGTTCCCTAGGCGCGCCTTCCATGCTTCCGAGAGGCCCGGGACCGAAACTTTCTGGCCCAAAAGCGTGCGAACGTATCCCCCGTACATGTACCGATCCCTGTTCGACCCGCTGCTGCCGGATTGAATCATGACAAAATAGGTGTCCTGCTCCCACGCCATCTCTTTGAAAATCAGGGACTCGGTTGCCCCCTCCGGATGCCACGCATTGTCGGAATAGGTTAACAGACGGGGCACCGGATTCGGACCCTGTGCATTGGCGGTCCAGGTCATGGTGCCGTCCCCGTTATCCACCAGTTTGTCGTACCCATATTTTTTCACATAAATCCCCGCAATTTCAGACGGATCGTCCGAAGAAGCATAGGTGGGCAGATCCGGCCCCGAGGGAGAAATGCCTGCCTTTTCAAGCACGGCGTTCTTGAGACATTCCTGAACTACCCCATAAATCATGTTGCTTGCAGTATCTGAGTTGGTGAGAACGACCACGCTCAGTTTCTGGTCCGGAAGCATCTCCATTAACGAATGAAAGTCCCCGGTGCCCCCGTTTTTGGCCCAGGCCCTTCCGGCATACTGCATCACCGGATCATCCATGGTGTCCAGTCCCAGTCCCGGCTGCAAATAAGAGTCAATATCCAGGGACGATTTCTCCCTTTCTCCCAGCATGGCCACGGTCTCTGGGGCCAGGATTCGGGTACCGTCCGGTCCCACACCGCCATTGATAACCATAATTAGGAATCTGGCCATATCGTTGACCGTTGTAAACGCTCCGCCGGTAGCCCCAAATGTGCAGTTGGTCTGGTGAATTTCCTGAGGCTGCCCGCTCAGATATCCTTTGGCGAGGTTCTCATGAATAACGAACAGGGAGGTATGGGCCATGCCGAGCGGTGAAAAGACCTCACGATCCAGATAATCGGGGAATATTTCCCCGGTCTGACCGCCAACTTCCAGACAAATTTGACCGGCCAGCACAAACCCGGTATTGCAATAGACCGCCATCTGACCCGGTGGATGGCTGGGATAATCGGTGCTCAGGTAGTTGAGCAGCCAGCTCATATAATCATCACAATACCCCCATTTGTTCCAGGGATCCCCATATACAAAGCCGGCGGTGTAGATATCGCCGGGGATGCCGGAATGATGATTGAGGAGCCTGCGGACCGTAATGTTCCGCATCTGATTCGGAAATCGCGGCAGCATGGTGAAATCAGCAAGGTATTCCACTGCCGGGCTGTCCAGGGAAACCAGTCCCTGTTCTACCAGTTTCAAAAGGGCTGTGGTGCTAATGGTTTTCGTGCCTGACCCCAGTGCGTAAACCGTATCCGCCGTGGCGGGAATCCCGTTTTCCTTGTCGGCCAGACCAAAACCCTGAGACCAGACAATCTGGTTATTACTCACCAGAGCTATGCTCAACCCCACGGCTTTGTGCTTTTCCATCTCACTTTCAATATAAGCGGATGTCTTCACGATCGTTTGTACAAAGGTCACAGTGCCCGAGTTGTTCGAGTTGCTGCAACCTGCCAGGATCAGGGGAACGGCCATAAGGCACAAGAAATAAACGGTCCAGTTCAGACTCCTTCTAAGAATGCGCATCTTAAAAATATACATCGTACTTTTCTCCATGTTGATTGCTTTCGGGTAAGCAACGGGTCATGCTCGTGCGACTCCTTAGGATTACAGTTAAAAACGAAACAAAGCCCTTCTCCAGGAAAGCACCAGAACGGGCGGGAGAAGGAAACAGTGAAAGATGGGAGATCATTATCAAATGTAGCGTGAGACTGCAAACGTTTTCGTTAAATTATCACTAGAAATCGTCACAGAAAAAATCCTTGACAGTTGGCAGAATCCGGATTTAATCTGCCATATTAGAAATTGACTTTTGTCAAGGTATTCCCAGACAAATGTGAAGGATATATCTTCCATTCTTGCGAAGTTCTGACCACTATGCTACAGAAATATGATGCACGTTATGTTGCCGGTTCGGTTATGTTGTGTGTCTTTGGTTTCTTCCATTTTATTCCGTAGTTGTTCTCCTTGTAATTCTCTCCACATTTAAGTCTCCTTTCCCATCCCGTATTGAATTCCTTTCCTTATAATTCCTGTAATTGAGAGATAATATGAAAACTATGGTTCTTTCCTTTTAATTTATCTTCATTCATCTTGGTCCTTTGATTTATCTGGTTCGTGTGGTTCCTTTTTTCAAAGGAGGGTCAGGATGAAAAAGTGTCCCTACTGCAAGGCCCAATTCACCCCCAACCCAAGAGTGGGCGAGAGACAGATCACCTGTGGAAAACCTGTCTGTAAAGCCGCCCTGAAATCGGATAACAACAGGAAGTGGCGGCAAAGAAACCCTGATTACCACCGCGATTACTATCCTGAAGGTTTTGCCAGATACCAAAGAAATCCTGACGATGTTGTTTCATTTTTTTCAAGTCCAAAATCGTTCACTATAAACGGACCCCTGGAAGCCGATTTTTCTTGACATAAACGGTTCTTTCTATTTCATCAGTTAGTATCCAACCAACCATTCAACCTCTATCCAGGAGGTTACCAATGAGAAAACACCTCAAATTGTATATGCCCTGCTCCTAATAGGAATAGTTTACCTGTTGGGAGCTTAGAACCGCTTCTATAGAAAACCAAACCCATCGTGAGATGAGGACGGAAAGCTACGGGTCTTAATATTCCCCGTTGAGCCTCTTCTAAAGTATCCTGTTTCTGAAAGATAGCAGGGCGGCGGCATAAAGGTTACTCCTGCCAGCCTAACACTGCATTAGAAATAAAGCGCGGTTCAGGTGGAAGTGAAAAAACATCCTTCTCATACGCTTTATTATAAGGAGATATGTTCAGGGTCTTTCCATCCATAACAAGGGTACTGCTCCCTCCCGGATCAAAGCCCATAGCCTTTTCTGCGCCGTAACGTATCAAGATATCGGCCATATCCCCGTGTGTGGCGCCGACCGATTCCCTGATCCTGCCGTTAATAGCCAGGACCAGTAATCTATTTTCCTTTGTGAGCCCAACAGCTATTTTGGGCCCGCGCATATCGGTAAAATCTATACGTGCAGCTTGTGTCTTTATTGAATTATCTGTTTTCCAGCCCTCTTTTTGCATGTCTATTGCAATCCGACCGTTTTCGATAAGCAATGGTCCTGCTTCCACTGCATGCCCTATTTTATCCCAATTCGGTTGTTCATCTGAAAGCAACCGAATTGTGATGGCCTGATCCCGTTTAAAAAGCCCTTCCGGGAATTTATTTTTGGGGATTGAAAGCGTAATGCCGACGGGAATAATTTGGACAGTCTCTCCTTTATGAGTACGAATAACTTCTTTAACAACATTACCGGCTAATCGAATAATTATATTTCCATACCCCTCTATTTCGTTTTCCCCATGGGAAAGATCGTAATAGCACGGATTGGTATTTGAGTGAGTGTTGTAATGCCTGCTCTGAAATTCAACGATTTCACCGTCTAAAGAAACGACGAGGCCATTCTTGCTGTTAACCCGTTGTATATCTATTTTGCCGTCTTCGTAGATTAAAAACGCAGGTTTATTGAATAGAGGAGGGCATTTGACTTTCTTATTAACCATTAAGAGGCCGAGAGGGCTGCCTATGTAGGTTTCTGGAAGCCCTAATTTACCTACCAATTCGGGGTTTAGAATATACCCGCCGTTCCAGGCAATCCTGGCCTGTTTTCCTGAAAGCCTAAAATACTCTTGTATTAAGTCGGTTACGGGTTTAGGGCCGGCTGAAGCAATATGGGTGGTAAACTTCCATTGGGAAGCGTTGTTATTCATTTCAATTTCGGCCAGGACCCCGCTCCAGGGCATATTGTCCTTATAAACTCCTCCGACATAGCGATAATCCAAATCTGTATGAGCATTCTCTTTTACAAATGAATCTCCAAGGTTTTCCATAAAAGTTTTAATTGGGGTGCCCTTTTCTTGGGCGTCTTCTCTCATAAGTTCATACAGCCTTTCTTCGCCAAGCGTCTCCTCAAGTCTTTTAAATGTCTTGCTTTTTAAAGCCATTTCAAAGTCTTTGGAGGTTTGCACCGGGGTCGGATAGGCAATAGTCGTGCGTACGCCGGCAGGAACAAACTGAATGAAACCGCTGTTCATGGGTATACCCATGATTTTTGCGGTTAGGACGCGTTTTACTTTTCCAATATGAAAACGATCAATATCCAGGATATCCGTCATCATGGCCGCATTTTGGCCATTGGTAATGATAAATCCCTTCTGCTCTTTGATGTGGCGCAAGATCTTCAACGCTTTCGGACCCATTTGGCGCAAATGAAAGCCGATACAACTTTGAGGTGTCTTTACTATTTCAACCACATTGGATTTATAGAGAAGATTTAATTCTCTATCAAGCGTTGATTCCAGGTGGTGTTTTATGTTGGACTCGGAGACCTGATTATATAAATGTGACTTTGGCGCTATAACATAAACCTTCGGCAACTCTGAGATATTTTTATTAAGTATTAGTTCGGTCAATTCCTCTTCAATTTTCAGGGCCAAAATTGCTCTGATCGGTTGAAGAACAAAGAATTCCATCTCATATCTAACATACTGTCCCGGAAAATATGCTCTCGGAATTTTCTGTTTGAGTTTCTGGAACAGTTTTGCGCGGTTATCAATGCCAAGGTTATGGCTGGTAGTAAGCTGAACCAAGGCCAGATTCCAGTCTGTAAAGAAAAATTGTGTGGGTATGTTTTGAATTTCCGGTTTCTGTGGATCGACGATATCGTCAAATATCATATTCACGAGCCCGGTCAGTTCCTGGATGGTGTAATTGCGATACGGATATAGCTTTTTATTGCGATGGCGATAGGCTAATGAATGGTCGTGACGAATGGCTATTTTACCTTGGTGGTAATGGAAGAGGTCGTTTACTGCATTAAAGAATTCATGATACTTTTCCAGAGATATCTCACTATTTTTTGTACGGGCTGCCCATATTCTCTGTGCATAAAGATGAATTTCCCCGCGGACATATTGTTCTTCCACCCTGAAATAACTGGGATCAATGAGCGATTTCAAAAGAATCATGAATCCCAAACGGCCGTATCCGGGCAGGTACTCCCTTGTTTTGGTATTAATGACGGCTTCAAGGTCATCATTTGTGAAATTGATATATCGGTCATATTCTATGAAGTATTCACCAATTTTATTATTGGGATCAGCGATAGAGCTTAATTGAAGGTACAATTTATAAATTATTGTTTTAAGGTTTCTCCTGAGGGTGTCCAGATTATACCGGACCTTGATTACTTTTTTATTATGCACCACATCTTCGATTGAGTCCTGAGGATAAAATAAACGTTCGACTGTTTTTTGGATAAGAGTATCAGGAATTTCATTTCTAAATTCCAGCACCTTTAACCTGAGAGATTCATCGAGATGTTCACCAATAACTTCAGCGTAAACCTTTTCAGGGTTGTACCTGCGACAAAAAACCGGTTTCCCTGCGGCCGCGGCCTCAATCAAAGGAAGTCCTCTCCCCTCGCTCTCGCTCGGCAGCAAAATAAGGGATGAAGATTTATACAGATTCACAATGCTAATCGGTTTTCTGAATTTCTTTTGAAATTCCCTGCTGTCAAAGGCGCTGAATAAAAAACCGAGGAATATTTTGCCGCGAAATTCTTGGGGGAGCTGTTTGAGGCAATCAGAAAAATTATGCAGCAGTTGACAAAAGTAATCTCTTTGCCCTGTAGAGATGGGGCCGGAAACGATGAGCGATATTTTCAACATCCGGTTTTCTTTAAATGTTGATATGAAATCCGGGTGCAACAACAGCTTTTCAATCAGTTTGAAGTTAATTTCTATCTGTTTTCGACGAATAACGCGTGTGGGTTGAAGCATCAGAATATTGTTATCAATAAAATCAAACTCTGTTTGTGTTGAATCGCCGCACAAAAAAGGTTTTTCCATAAAATCCGCTTTTTTACGAAGCACATTGCGGATATCGTATGTTTGATTATTAAACATATCGCCAATCTGCGATAATGTGTTAAAGCTTTCTCTTTTTGATATAGGCTCAAATTCCGATATATCCACTACTGTTCCCAATAAAGCGGTACTGGCTGGATTATGACCGTTTTCTACAACAACATGACGCATCTGGTTTTCATTGATATTAACAGTCATCCATGACCGTGATTCCCAGGGAAAGGCAACTTCGAGAGTGGAAAAAAATTCGCCTACATCGGCATTTGTAAAGAAAAAATCACGAGGACCGGGGTGCAGCTTCTGAATTTCTATATCAACCTGTTTATTTCCCTCTTCCCAGTAGAAGTCATGATTATTATTAATCACCGGTATCCCCCAATATTCCGAAACCAGGATGCAGGCTAAGGCAAGGGAAACATTGCCGGGATTTGAACATACGTTCAATAAAAACAAAACCGAAATGTCAGTCTTTTGAATTAACTCCGCCACTTTTTTAGTAAGCAGTATCACCTCATCCCAGAAGTTAATGATTAGAGCATTATACTCCTTACTCCCACGTTCCAGTTTTGTCTTAAAGAAATCCTGATACAAATCCCAGTCATCAAAACTTTGTATTTCGGGAATAACATGACGGTGGCAATTTGGAGGAAGAATATTCGCACTTTCGGGTGTTATTCCGCCTGCGATGAGATGTATGGACACGCCGGGAAGCAGTTGCCGCAGGACGTCCGCATATTTTGCGACTTCTACCGTAATGCCGTCTACCGAATAGTAAAACGTTATGAATCCAATCCCTCCCTTTACAAGTTTCTCTTTAAAAGAATAGTAGTCCCCGCCAAAGCCTGCTGCGGATTTCTTATCTTTTAAACGGTCCATAAACAAACCGAGATCAAACCATGTTTTTATATTTTCGCCCTCAAGCTCTGAAATTAAAGTCTTAACTGAATGATCCATTTATTATGACCCTTAACGAAGGATGAACTTTTGAGCTATCGAACCGATCATGACAAGCCGGAAGATGGTTTGCCATGGGCGCTCTTAAAAGTTTCCAAAAAGAACTTCTAATTTTTCTCTTAATACCTCATAGGAAAACAGCAGTTTTCCCAAGTTGAAATTATAATCGGCAATTTCTTTTTGAAGTTGTTTGTCATGAACAATTTTATCAATTTCCGTCACTGCTTTATCTGTGAGCATGGAATCTTCTATCATTACAATCTTAAATCCCTTGCTTCCGATATCAGGCCAGAAAACAGGCTTATAATTATTCACAAATATCGGCGTCTTGCCCAGTATCGTTTCAACAAACGCATTTCCGAAGCCCTCATAGGTGCTGAAATATGTACTTGCAGTGGCATGTGCGTACGCGTCTGATAAAGAGTAAACCTTTTTCTTGTCAGGTGTAAGATCCCGGTGGTTAAGTATCCTGTGATGCGCGAAGATCACACGATTCTTTAATTTCCGATCATTAATTATATTAATCAGTTCTCTGTAATACCCCTTGCGATCATCATCCGCCGCACTGCCTGTAATTACCAATTTTACATGTTTATCATCCAAACGGTCGATCAGTTCCAAAGCCGTTTCAATCCCCTTTCTTTCAACAACTCTGGTAACCTGGAACAAGGGAATATCATTTTCATCTAATCCGATCGATTTTAAAAGATCCTTATTATAATCATCCACTTCTCCGTATGGTTGATCAAAATCCATAACATTCGGCACCACAAAGGCGTTAATGTTGTATTTTTCTTTCAAAGTAGTGCGGGCATGCTTATTTATAACGGCGTGTTTGGCATGTGGAATTTGCAGCGGGAAGGTACTTTTAATGATTTTTTCCACTTCCTCAAACGGTGTTTTGTAGCGATCTCCCCTTTCCCAGGAAAAATCGTGATCGTGGCAAATAATGGGTGCCCCTGTATTTTCCACCAGTTTCCGGATAGCCATCCCCATGGTGAGGTGACAGGGGAGGGATGAAGCATTTTCAGATAGGATAACATCAATCTTGTTTTGCATCACCCATTTGAACATTCTTATAGCAAATCCGTCCGAAACACGATGCAAATGTTCTAATAATTCTGATGGTTCGTCAGGGGGGAAGAAGAATGACCTGTTTTGTTCCCATTCGCATTCCGGTGAGAAAAAAGACAATCCGGGAAGCAACGTTTCTTTATCCTTGCCAATAATGGATTTCTTAAATCTACCCGACAGAATAAAGATCTCATGCCCCATCTCCTTCAGTACGCTGATCCACTTTTCTGTTTCCAGAGCAGCACCGTCCACATCTCCGATTCGTCCGATGATAATCCCTATTTTCATAAGTCCCTCCTTATTACAATGTTAAATATCTACCAAAAGACAGGGTTATTAAAAAATGGTGCATATACCAATAAAAAGTCAAGAAGAATTCCAATACCAAACCTTGGCATCCTTCATTCCCAAGTTTACATTTTTTTCCAAAATGGTGTGTATTATCGAATCGAAAAACGCATGCCGAAACTGGAAATTGAAATTAGATAAGGGTTCTACATTCCTCTGTTTTTCCTAATTTCAATTTTCAAGTTTCAAATTTCTCTGTCAAAATAAAAGAGAAACAAACTGTAAACTGCTTTTTAGGCTTGATGAAAGATGCCCGAACCTTATCTATTTTTTCCTGATCTGCGAACTTAGTGTAACCTGGTTTGAGCGGTTCAGCGTTCAAGGTTCCGGGTTGAAACGCCCTAATTGGCTGTTTTTGATAAGAACTTGCTTTTTCAGAGAGAAACTGTACCGAGATGCCACTTGGGCGTCAAGGAAAAAGAAACCACAATATGGGTGGGGTCAGGCTGGATTGCAGTTCTGAGATTGTTCAGGAATGTCGGCTGGGATAAGAGGTGGGCTTCAAGTGGTGGAAGTTATTGGAAACTGACGGCGCGTTGGATTTGGGGGACAGCCTTGCCTGGAAGAGGTTCACCTTTCGCGAGCCATTAAATCTGAAGAGAGTATCCACAAAATATTGTGGAGAAATCCTTAAGCGAATGTTGATCCAAGTGAAGATTTCCTATATTAACCATCTGTTGGAATTTCCAGGCAAAAGGTGAATGATTGATCTGGCAACCTTGCATAAAATTAACCGATGTGCGATGCTGACGTTATGCACGTACCCCTTTGCTGCAACGGTATCTTACGAAGCTTTGGGTTCTTCGCTCAAGGAAATTGTCGGCGCATTGGCATATTTTTCCGGATGAATGGGCGGCGGGCAGAGTTTATATGCCTTACGCATATAACTGTAGGAAGCCGCCAGACGCCATTTCCAGCCCGGCTTAAATCGAACGACACGCCTGAGAATATTCGGTAGCTTGTACGTCTCTCGGACGGCCCAGACATAGCCGTTATACAACTCTTCCGAGGTCATGTTCTTGGGTTGAATAACAGAATGGCACACGTCGTAATTAGCCCAGTCACGGTCAACAATACGGCCTTCGTCCTCCATTCTCTGATAGAAGCTGGTTCCGGGAAAAGGGGTAAGGATATTATAAAGAGGGATGTCGATCTTTGCAGCGTTCACAAAGTCAACGGTCCTTTTGAATACGCTCAGATCATCCCCATCCAGGCCAAAGATGAAACTGCCCATGATCGTGATTCCCCGTCGGTGGAGTTTCAGAACTCCTTCCGCATAGTTTTCGGGCTTATTGAAACCCTTGCGCATGGACTTCAGGGTGTCGGCCGTTATGCTTTCGAAGCCGATAAAAGCATAGCAACCTCCGGCGGCCGCATAGAGATCCATAAGCTCTGGATCGTTGGTGAAGGTGAATGATGTTTGCGCCCCCCAGGTGATGCCTAAAGGAATAAGCGACTTAAAGAGCGACTTTGTGTAGACAGGATCAGCGACCAGGTTGTCATCCAGAAACATCCAGAACCGATCCGGTCTGCTCTTGATTTCATCCACAACTTCCGCTACGGGACGCATGCGGTAACTACGTCCAAAAAACTTTGTAACCGTACAGAATTCACAATTGAACGGACAGCCACGGGTGGCTTGAATAGTGGATGGAACCGAGTACATCTTCTGATCCAGCAGATCGCGGCGCGGGATGGCCATATTGCACATCTCAATGGCCCCGTCATTTTTATATATTTTTTGTTTCGCACCCCCGTTGGCGATTTCCTTCAGTACCTGCGGCCAAAGCCCCTCGGCTTCCCCCACAACGACGAAATCAGCGTGCTGCAGGGCTTCCTCGGGCAAGGCCGAAGCATGATAGCCGCCGATGACAACGGTTTTGCCTCGCCTTCGAAATGAATCGGCCATGCGGTAGACATGCGGAATCTCACAGCTCATCCCAGTAAACCCCACGAGATCCCAATCCTCATCATAATCAGGTTCGCTTAGGCGGGCATCATGGATGCGCACCTCATGTTCGTCAGCGGTGAGAGCTGCCAGGGTTGTTAGGGTAACCCTGGCAAAACCTGCCTTGCCGCTTTTGGAAATCTGACCCATGAAGCCGCTGGATTTTGGTTGAACGAGTAATATTCTCATAAAAGTGTAACAATCGGGAATGCTTTCTTATAGGTTCGATAGATGAAAAAAAGAGAGGCTTTTCTGAGCAAATTAAAGATCCCGTCGATAAACTGCGGGGGAGTTGGCAAGACCCTGCCTTCTCTGGAAAGGAATATAGAGAGATTGACGTTATGCGTCAAGGAAAAAGAATCTGCAAAACGCTCACTCCATATCGGGCCATCAGGAAACGCTCTGTGAAATGAGGGACAATCTTCAATAGTTAAATACTCGACTTTCTGGATAAAAATTGGCAAAAACCATTTTTGTTCTTTGACAAATTCCATCTGGTCTGCCATCTCTTTCAAAAAAGACAACTATGGCCGCATCCTTCGATTGAAGCAACGATCCTATAGCCTCCCCGTCATAGATGAAAAAAAGACAAAACGAAAGATCTCAGCGCTCATTAAATCGCTTCGTGCTGAATATACAGTTCGTGATATTTCAAGATTGAAAAGTTAAATCGCCAAAATCAACAGCAGAATTTATGAGTCGATGTACTAGTGTTCATCCAGAAATGAGTCCCGCTTGAGGCGGGATTACAAGGTCAAGTCGAAGATCCCGCACTATTTCTTGGAAGATGCCGGCTGATCCGGTTCCTGGGTAGGCGCTGCTCCCTCCATTACCTGGACGGTTTTTTCCTTGACAATACACTGCTTCCACCACCCTTGGAGATAACCCTTATACAAGAGCACCCCGGCGGCGATAAGGAATCCTATCAGCAGGACGTATAATTTCCATAGCTTCTTCTTGGCGAAGGGATCTTTCAAGGTTTGATGGGAACCAGGAGGCAGAGTTGCGATGCGCGTTAAAGATGCTCCAAACGGGATATTAATCATGGCACGTGTGTTCACTGCCCATCCGTTAGCATCGAGGATGGGGGCCAGGTTGCGCTTGCGGAGTTTTAGGTAGGCGACAATCATGGAGGGGCCGGAGATAGCTAATAGGAGTCCGAGGGTTGCGAGCGGCATTTTCCACCATACGAGTTCCATGAAGCCTGTAACCACTGAAGCAATTGCCGTTGCGAGGGCGCCGATGGCGAGACCGATGGCAGCGAATATCCCGGCAAACTTGGCGATGTCAAAGGCCTGCTTAGGAGAGCCCTGACCTGCCTTGGCCTTCTTGGGGATCTCGGAGACGACTTTGGCAGCCTTGGTTTGAATCTCCTTTTCACGGGCCGCAGACATCTTAGCGATCTGCTCGGAGATCATACGGGCGACTCGTTTGTAGGGAGCCCAGAAAGCCTGTCGGACACTGATAGGATGCTCGACAATCTTGACAATGGTGGCGTCCCAGTCCCGACCCTCACGGTCGTAGAACACCCCGTTGCGACCGACCCTGAGGTTATCCGCATTGCCGTTTGTGAAAGCGGCGGCTATGCTTAGCTTCTTATCGGTTCCTTTGCGTGTACAGTCGCAGTAAGCGAGATAGGTACGACTCAATTGTGCTAAGCCGCTGTGCTTGCCCACGTCATCCACCTTGACACACAGCTCGCAGCTACGGGAGTCTAAATAGAGGGTTCCGGCCTGAAAAATGGCCTTAGTTTCGGGTGTGTAGAAGTCACGGAACGAAACGAAGTTATTTAGAATAGTGTGAAGATCGCGGTGATAGCGAATTAACCTGTCAACCGAGGAAATACCATTTGCCTCCGGAGCCAATGCCTTATCCTTTTCGATCAGCGCGGTAATAGTCTCTCTGCTGTCGTTGGCTAAGAGATCCCTGACTCGCTTGAGACCAAGCTGCTCTACGGCAGTCCCCTCCTTTGAGCTGAGCCAGGCTTCGTAGGCAGAGAATTTAGCGCTCAGGCTCTCCCATTCGGCGGCGCTCAGGCTGTCTTTATTTCCAAATACCGGCTTCACGATCTCCGAGAAAAATTGTTTAACGGGTCCGGCCCAGGCGGGATTGATTCTCTCCTTCCTCGGCAAGGGTTTGCCGGCCTCAATGCCGGCTAATGGGAAGACGGCAATTTCTTCAGCTGAAGTTGAGAGGTTTTTAAGGGCTAAGGCCTCATACGCGTCTTTAGCCGGATTCAGGGATCCGGACGCCCCAGGGTCAAACTCGATGAGGCGGCAGCGGGTAAAGTAATCATCCACTTTGGCCTTGACGGTCTGAAAGATTGCCACGACCTCATCGGTTGTATCGCCGTAGGAGAGGACGCTGTCCGCATCGTCTTCAGCCGTTTTCCACCAATCAGAGTAAGTTTGCGCTTCGGCAAAGAACTTGTCGACCTTTTCCTGCGAGACCCCCGGAAGCCCGCTACGGTCCTCCTCCGATCCAAAGCAGGCTATAATATCCACGATAACTTCCCCTATGGCCTCATCATCAGCCGAATCAGCAGGGATAATTCCGTCTCCATTGAACTTGGTTTTTGAAAAAATCTTTACCGTATCTGCCGTGTCGTCCGCGATGATTTCGCTCGTATCTGATTTACCGAGGTTCTTGAGGATCTGTTTGGCTGAGGAAAGGAGTTCCTGGCCCTCAGATGTGCTGTCATCGATTTCCGAGAGGGGTAGTGCGCTTGCGTCCTTGATAAGGTCGTCCGGGTCTTTGAGAAGGGATCCAGCCCACTTTGTTGCAGCAATGATGTCAGGCACCCGGATACGTCCGTCCTCGTCCGTATCAATCAGATCGAGGGTTTTCTCGTCGAACTCAAGGCCCTGGGTCGGGCAGCTCAGTGCTGCCCATAATTTCTGGTCGAGCTGGTCTAAGGCTAACAGGTCCGCCCCCGTCTCAAGTCTTACTTGATCAAACCCGCCCAACCTCACAAAATGCCACCTGTGCGGCACAGAGGAATCGTCGTTTTTTTCAGTTGTGTCGGACATAAGGCATCTCCTCATGGATGGGTGTCAAGCCCTGAGCTGTGGTCCAGCTTGAACGTATCTACGGCATATTTTAGATTTCGTCTTTTATCATTGTATTTCTATTAGGTTATGATTGATGGGGGGAGTATGTACAAATTCGTCTCTTGTGTCAAGGATTGGGCAAGTCTTGACACCTGTGGAATTTAGCATCGACACTCATCTGGCACTCGCCTATGGGTTTGGGCAGAAATCGAACATAGACAGCTCAACAAAACGAGCAGCAGGCCCACACTCACGGTGTTTTTTTTCGATGCAGATTTGACATTTTATTGCCTTTGAATTATTCAGGTAGGACAGGCAATCTTGAACCGGTAATGGGCAAGGATATAAAGGCAGGGCAATCGTCGGGGGACATACCTCTCCTACTACGGGTATTGTATGCTCCCTACAATACGCGCGCCCGACGTACGCGATTATCTCAGTGATCGTGAAATTTCAACTGTCCCCTTCCTTCCGGCCCAAAAAAAGGAGCAAGGCCGCTGTTTCCTGAAGTTCTCATTTGGCTGGCCTCATCCTCCCAGATAGGCTTTTTCCACCAGCGGGTTGGCGATCAACTCCGCTGAAGCCCCTTTCAAGGAAATGACCCCGTTTTCAAGCACATAACCCCGCTGAGCGAACCGGAGGGCCATGCGGGCATTCTGTTCCACCAGCAAAATGGTGGTCCCTTCACCGCTGATGGCCCTTAACGCCTTAAAAACATCCAGCATCAAAAGGGGCGCCAAACCCATGGAAGGCTCATCTAAGAGCATCACCTGCCGACCACTCATGAATGCCCGACCAATGGCCAGCATCTGTTGTTCCCCGCCGCTCAGGGTGCCGGATTTTTGATTTTCCCGCTCTTTCAGCCGTGGAAAAATAGCGAAAACCCGTTCCATGTCCTTTTGAATTTCCGGCCGGTCTTTCCGGGCGAAAGTGGCCAGCTTCAGGTTTTCCAGAATGGTCATATTTCCAAAAAGCCTGCGTCCTTCGGGAACGTGGGAAATACCCAGTTCGCTGACCACCCGGTCTGCGGGATATTTGAGAAGGTCCTTCCCATCAAAGGCTATTTTGGAACCGGGTTCCACCGGGACCAGCCGTGAAATGGCCTGAAGGGTGGTACTTTTTCCCGCGCCATTGGCGCCGATCATGCAGACAATCTCCCCCCGGTCCACCTGGAAATCAATTCCTTGAAGGGCCTTTATTTTTTCATAGGAGACTCTTAGCTTTTCGATCTCTAGAAACATTATTCCACCATATCCTGCCCCAGATAGGCATCAATAACTTTTGGATTATTCTGAATTTCCGAAGGGTTTCCTTCGGCAATCACTTCGCCGAACACCAGTGTCTGGATAGAGTGGCAAAGTTCCATGACCACTTTCAAACGGTGTTCAATGAGGAAAATGGCCACCCCCATTTTTTTGTGGATCAGCCTGATGATTGCCATCATCTGCAGCAATTCTTCCGGGTTCATCCCCGCAGTGGGTTCATCCAGAAACAGGACTTTGGGTTCCGTGGCCAGGGCTCGGGCCATCTCCACCCGCCGTTGGGCGCCGTATGGCAGCTGAAGAACATTTTGATGGGCAAACCCTCCGGCACCCACCATTTCCAGTAACTCAAGGGCCGTTGCTTCAATGGCCTCTTCTTCCCGGTTTCGCTTCGGGGTTCCGAAAAAGGCCCCCGCAAGACCGTAGGTCAGCCGCGAATACCGGGCCATCTTGACATGCTCCAGAACAGTCATGTGGCGCCACAGCCTCAAGTTTTGAAAGGTCCGGCCCAGACCCCTTGAAGCGATCTGATAGGGCCTTAACCCCACGATGTTTTCCCCTTCCAGGATAATTTGGCCTTTACTGGGATGATGAATGCCGGTAATGAGGTTGAACACCGTGGTTTTGCCCGCGCCATTGGGTCCGATCAACGCTCGGATCTGCCCCGGTTCAATTTCAAGATGATACTGGTGTACCGCCCGGAGTCCCCCGAAATAGTGCGTCATGTTTTTGACCTGCAGAAGCGGCATTTCAGTCCTCAATTGGGGCGGTGTTTTTAGGTTTAATGAGATTTCCCACATTGAATTCCTTGAAAGCAATGAGCCCCGTGGGCCGGAAAATCATCACCAGGATGAGCAGAAGGGGAATAATGATCCATTTCAGTATTTCAAGGGGCCTTAACGCCTCGCTTAAAAAGCTGAGACTGACCGCGCCGAGGATGGAGCCGTAGACCGAATTAAGACCCCCGAAATAGACCATGGCCAACCCTTCGGCCAACCGTTGAATGCCGAAAGTGCCGGGATTGATGTAGCGAAGCACGTGGGCAAACAGGCCCCCCGCCACGCCGGCCCAGAAGGCCGCAAATAAAAACCCCACCATCTTGGTTTTCCGGGTGTTCACGGTCATGGCGTCGGCTGCGGTTTCATCATCCCGCACGGCATTTAAGGCTTTACCCATGGTGGACCGAACAAAGTTATTAATAATCCAGACACACAGCACCGTCCACACGAATACCGTAGGCAAATTGGCCCAGTTGGGCTGGCTCCCCATCCCTCTGGGGCCACCCACTATTTCCAGGTTTTCAAAAAGGCTTTTGACGATAAACATGAACGCCAGGGAAATAATGGCCAGGTAATCGCCGCGGGTTCGAAAGGAGGGAATGGCCACCACCAGCGCCCCCAGGGCCGCCACAAGGCCGCCCAGGATCAGGGCCACCGGAAACAGAAAGGGTCCCAGGCCGGCGGGGAGAAGCGCTTCTCCAAACAGTCTGTCATTGACAAAAAGGCTCAGGGTAAAAGTGGAGGCCACATAGGCTCCCAGGGCCATAAATCCGGGATGAGAACAACTGAATTCCCCCATATATCCGTTAATGACATTGAGGCTCAAGGTCAGCATGACGGCGATGAGGGTGAATTTTAGCGTCAGAAGCCGATAGGCGCTTAAATCAGACCAGGTGTGTAAAATAGCGTACAACAGGGCCAGATGGATCAGCACGGAAAAAGGTTTTGAGAAGCGAAGCAGCTTTTCCGCTGCCCGGTTGGCAAGCCCCGAGAACAATCTCCCCACCAGGGCCGGGGGCATGCCGTAGATCACCAGCACATAGAGCAAAACACTCGGGATTAACAGGGGCTTTTTCAACATGACGAGGGCCCCGAACAGGACCGGGATTTTGGGCAGCCCCAGCAGTTCCGAGAAAGGATCGCCCGCAATATGCTCCAGAATTACCGCCCCCAGGGCGCCCAGCAGCCAACCCAGTAAAGGAACCGGAGCACAGAACCGTTTCAGTTTTACCCACCAGCCGCTATTTGTTATGGACGTCATGATCATTATTTACAGCCTCAAACGGGCGCTGTAGTCCTCGCCGAAAAATCCATGGGGCCTGAAAACCAGAATCAACAGGATAATGGAATAGGCGATCAAATCCCGCAGGGTGGACGGGAAAATCATGGCTGTGAAAATCTCGATAAACCCCAACAAAAAACCCGCCAAAGCGGCCCCCATGATGGAGCCCCGTCCTCCCAGAATGGCTGCCACGAAGGCCTTCCAGCCAAAGACAATCCCCATGTAAGGATCGAGAACCGGATAGGCAATGCCGAACAGAATGCCGGCTGCCGCAGCCAGTGCCGACCCAATGGCGAAGGTGAGCTGGGCCACCTTATTGATGGAAACCCCCATGAGGGGCACGACCGCGTAATCAAAGGCCATGGCCCGCATGGCCATGCCCCATTTGCTGCGTTTGACAAACTGGTGAAGTGCCACCATGAGCGAAATGGAGACCAGTACGATCATGATCTTCTTGTTGGTGACAAAAACGCCACCCAGGTCGTAAGTGGTGGATTCAATCAATCTGGGGAACCGCACCCTTTGTGCGCCCAGGAGCATAAGGTTGCCTGTCTCCAGAATGATGCCGATCATCAGTCCGGTAATGGCCGCGGAGGCGCGCGGTGCCTCTCGAAGGGGGCGGTATCCCACCCGCTCCACCAACATTCCCAGAAACGACGTTAAAAACATACTGATGATGATGGTGAGTACCAGAATCAGCCACCCCGGCGGTGACACGGCGCCCAATTCGGCCAGGGCCACCAGCAAGGTCGCCATCCCGAACCCGATGTAGGCGCCCACCATGAAGATATCGCCATGGGCGAAATTAAACAGCATCAAAATGCTGTAGACCATGGCATACCCCAACGCAATGAGGGCATAAAAGCTACCCCACTGAAGGGCGTTAACCAGATTCTGTAGAAAAAAGGTCATTCAACTGTTTCCCACAAAAAAGGCGAGCATGGGCATTCTCACCCAACCCGCCTTATACCGAAAACCGAAAACCTAACACCTAAAACCTTAAACCTATCATCACGGACACACGGATTTATAAAATTCAAAGGCCCCGGTATCGCTGATCCGCACAATAACGGCGCATTTGATCGGATCTCCTTCTTCCGTAAAGGTCATGTTCCCCGTAATGCCCTTGAATTCCTTGATGTGCGCAATGGCGTCTCTGACACACTTCCGATCCTTTTCAAGGTTGCCGGTGATTTTCCCGCAGGAGCGTATGGCTTCCTGCATAATGCCCAGAGAATCCCATGTGAGTGCGGCCACATCGTCAGGGACATACCCGTATTTCTTTTGGTAACGGTCAATGAATGCTTTGGTGGCCCCCTTGGCGCCGGCCGCGGCATAGTGGCTGCTGAAGAACAGCCCGTAGCAATCCTTGCCGCAAAGTTTCACGGTTTCAGCGGAACCCCAGCTGTCGCTGCCCACAATGGGTTTATTCCAACCCAGCTCATGGGCCTGCTGCACGATCAGGGCCACCTCATTGTAGTATTGGGGCGTGAACAGGACCTGGGCGCCCGACTGAATGATTTTGGTCAGCTGGGAACTGAAATCCGGATCCCTGGTGGTGAAGCTCTCAAAAGCCACCACCGAACCGGGCCCATGAAGTTTTTCCCATGCCTTTTTGAAGTATTCCGCCAGTCCTTTGGGGTAGTCGCTGGCCACGTCGTACAGGACCGCCGCCTTTTTAAACCCGAATTCTTCGGTGATGAAATTGGCCACCACGGGACCTTGAAAGGGGTCCAGAAAACATCCCCTGAAAACATAGGGCCGACCGCTGGTGGTGCTGGGATTCGTGGACCAGGGACTGATCATGGGGGTCTCCCAGTTGTTGGCCACTTCACCGGCCGGAACAGCCTGGGCGGAAGCCTGGGGACCCACAATCACCAGAACCTCATCTTCGGTAATCATTTTGGTATTGGCTTTGACCGCTGATTCGGCCTTTGATTCGTTGTCTTCAATCACCAGTTCCACGGGATATTTTTTTCCACCCACATCCAATCCCCCGGCGGCGTTAAGGTCTTCCAGCCACATCCGGGCCGCAAATTTCGAACCTTCGCCCACTTTGGGAATGTCGCCGGTCAAGGGGGCATTAATGCCGATTTTAATCACGTTGCTCTTGCTCCAGGCCGTGGGCGTGAAAACAAAGATCGTAACGAGAAACAATCCGGTCAGAAGCCATTCCTTACGCATGGGTATTCCTCCTTTTTCGTCATGATTGATAGAATTTAGGGTATTCTAAACTCAGCGGAAAATATTTGCAATTTTTAAAAGCGAATATTGAATATTGAACAAGGAATGGTGAAGGGAAATCGCCCTTGTTCCCACGCAGAGCGTGGGAACAAGGGTAATGTGCATTCGGTGACCCGAAAAAGCCAAAACGGAAAGACCTGGCCTAAAGCACGCTTTTGCTCATGGATCAGGATTTTTCAACACTTTTTGGAACACCCTCGTAGGGGGTCCATTTTTTGGATTTTATGTCCTTGGGGTCCCGGTTTGCTTTCAGGATTTCAATGCTACTTTTCAGCCCCTTGTACAGCCGGGCCAATTCCAGCCCCATACCGGAGATTTGCGCCAGGGCCTGGACCAGATTCACATCCTCCAGGGTCGCCTCCCAGGGCTCCGCAGAATAGACCCTCAATGCGCCAATGGGGTTTTTCCCCACAATGATGGGTACCGAGAGAATCGAAGAAATCCCCTCTTTCCTCGCTTCTTCCGGATACTGGATGCGGGGGTCATCGGTGACGTCGGATATGGCCACGGGGCCGTCCTTTAAAGACCCGGCAATGGACTTCATGGAGCTGAGGGGGCCTTTGCTCAGGTATTCCTCGCTCAAACCAAAAGAAGCCGCAACTTCCAGTTCATTGGTTTTTCTGTTGAAAAGAAGCAGTGCACATCCTTTGGCCTGTAAAGCTCTTTTTACGCTTTCCGTTGTCAACAGGGCCACCTCTTCGGGGTCCCGGGTCTGAGCAATATCCCTTGTCACTTTCAAGATCGCTTCGTAATTCATCAATTCCTTTTTCATGGTGCCCTCCTTTCTCAAAAAGCCTTATATTCAAGGCTTTGAAATTAAACACCCATGCCAGAATACTTATGATGTCTGGTTTTGTTTGAAAATAATCCCATATCCGAAACCGTCGCGTTTCTTCCAAGAATTGGAAGTTGGGTAACATAGAGAACCTGGGGGCAGATCCCCCAACTCGATCTTTCGTTTCGCCCGAAAGGGCATGAGGGTTGGTAGTGTTTAACGAAGTTGCTGTAACAATTGAGCAATCTGCTGTTCCCTGTTCAAAGCAGATACCCATTCCCGGGGAAGGTCACCGGCACCCGAATAGGCCCCCAGTACCATCCCTACCATCATGCCTCTGGCAGCACTGTCGCCTCCCGCCATGACCGACTGGACCAGGGCCTCTTTCATATTACTTTCGTATTTGGCAATCAGATGAATGACACCGGGAAAAGCCTCCGGGGTATGACAGGTCTGTCCGAAACGGGCAATGGTTTGAACGGAATCATCCCCGGCCGATTCAAGACCCGCCTTCACCCAGCCAAAGAGTGCGGCATCCGCAAAGTTTTCCCCGGCCGTTTCCTTAATGGCTTTAATGGGCGCCAGTCCCCCCAGGACCCGAAAAGTCACCTCCGCAAAGAAAGCGGCACTTTCCACGGTCAAGGGGTTGGTGTGGGTCATTCGTGTCTGGGCTCGCGCAGCCTCAAGCAGGTTTTCCAGGTGATCCGAGTATGTATAGACCAGCGGGGCGATGCGCGCGGCACCGGCCAGGTCGTCGGAAGGGGAGCCGCCGTCTTGTAGCCCCTTTCCAGAGTCATATCCGGCCAGTGTGCCTTGGGTGGCCTGATCCACATATCCGTTATAATTATTAAACAGTGCTTTCCAACGTGTTGAGAAATCTTCAAGTGAAAAGCCTTTCCGGGCAGCCACGGATTCCAACAGCATCAACATCTGGTCTCCGTAATGGGTGAAATCCCCCATCTCTTTTGTGGAATGATAGCTGTTGGGCAGCGGTTTTAAAAGCGTATCCACCCTTCCCAAATGCGTCTCGAGGGCTTTGGTATCGTAAACCCAATGGGCCCCGAGGGCCAGAGAATCGGCCGTAAATGATGCCATCACCATTGTAAATGCCCGATTTTTCATTCAGGGATCCTCCGTGGGTATTGTGCTACAGGGCTTTGATTTCCTTCTTCGCTTGAATTCAAGTGAACCATCGTTTATGTTTTTTGTCAAATGAATTCTTCGGGTACCAGCCACAGGTTCAGGACCCGTATTTCCTGGATTTTTCTTCCTTTTCCCGGTTAAAATCATGGGAAGAGGCGGGAATGTCTCCAGTGATAAGGAATTTGAGAGACAGAACGTGTTGATGTTCCGACCCCAGTATGGCGCTGAGGGAATGGACTGCCCGGCCCATGGTTCTGTCCAGGGAATCCTGAAAATGTGCCTTGATTTCACCCGGGAATCCTTCATATTGTTTCACCAGGTTGTGAATCCAGTCGTCAAGTTCGCCCGGCGCTAGATGGTCTTTTTTAAAGACATACCCCTCAAGTGCTCCGGCCGATGCAGCAAATTCAAATATTTCCATGTATATTTCCATGGCGTTATTCGTTCCTTTCATGCTCAAAAAAGAGCAACAGTTCTTCAGTCGGAGATGGTAACCGCATCGCCATCATCCAGGTCCAGTCGTTTTTTCAGGTTGCAAGAGGCGATCAATTCGATGGTCCGGTTGTCGTGAATTCTGACATCTTCGCTGGGGAGCACAATCGCTGCGTCAATACCGTTAGCCGTAACTTTTTTGATGCGCGCCGCACAAAAAGAGGGATCATCGGGAACCAGTTCAATATCTGCCACCCGTAAAAAATGCGCCAGTTGCTGAACCGTTTCATCATTGATCCGAACATTCAGAGTGCCCGGAAACGGTGTCATGTGCAACTTGTTTTCGCACTGTTTTACCACCCAGTCCACTTGTGTGAAATAGGCGCCTTTACCAGCGCCGCTCTCAATAACACCCGATATTTCCATCGATTTCCGACCCGATTAGCTGTAAATATCCAAATCTCCGGTGAATTCCCTGATGGATCGCGCCATCTTTCGAAGGGCTGTCTTTCGGTCTATGCGAACGGGCGGTAGATCCGTTTTTGCGTAAGTGTAGTACCGCTTCGGGACATCCGACAGCAGATAGAAAACCCTCAAGTCATCCAATCCCGTCAATGTGGCCCTGGGGAAACGGGTGTTAACTTCAGTTAAACGTCCTTTGGCCATTTCCACCATCTTGTCCCGGTCCCCGAAATTCATGGCGCCGGTGGGGCAGGTCTTTACGCAAGCCGGCAGCAGACCGTTATGAACGCGATCCACGCACATGGTGCATTTGGCCATGGCGCCGGTTTTTTTCTGGGCTTTTGGAACATCAAACGGGCAGGCGTTCAGCACATTGTCGGGATCAGTTTTCTTTAATTTGTCCGTAAAAAGAACGGCGCCGGTTTGGCGGTCGATGATAATGCCACCCGCAACTTCACCATCCACCGCCTCTTTACAGGACGGTTCCAGGCAGTGCCGGCATTGATCCGGAAAAAAATACCATACCGGCTTGTTATCCGGGCCATTATGCTCTTGAAAACGTACCAGCTTATAGGTGTCGTAGGAAAGATTTTCCGGGTTCTGCATGCTCCCCCAGTTGTGGGTTTTTGTGGCCGGCAGTTGGTTCCATTGCTTGCAGGCAATCTGGCACCCTCGACAGGCCGTGCACAGGGTCGTATCGATAAAGAACGCTTTTCCGCTGCTCATCAGACCACCTCCTTTATGCTTTTCCGGATGTTGACCATAAAGGCTTTGGTTTCCGGAATCCGGGTATTGGGGTCCCCGGAAGAGGGCGTCAGAATGTTCACCGAGTCGCCGCCATCCTTGGGATATACCCACCCATAATGCCACGGAAGTCCCACCTGGTGAACCACGTGATCGCAGATCTTGAACGGGCTCAGGCGAAGGGTCACCACGGCCACGGCTTCCAGTTTTCCGCGGGCCGACTCAACCGTCACCACTTCACCGTTTTTGATTCCCTTCATTCCGGCCAGCTCCCTGCTCATCTCCACAAAGAGCTGTGGTTCCGCTTCCAGCAGCCAGGGCTGCCACCGGGTCATGACCCCGGTCTGCCAGTGTTCGCATACCCTGAAGGTGGTGCACACAAAGGGGTACCTGGGATCGCAGGTCTTGTAGATATCCATGGGGGTATGATAGGTCACGGCTACCGGATTGGTCAACTGTAGGGAAAAGGGGTTTTTCCCCACGGGGCACTCGATGGCTTCGTAGTGTTCGGGGAAGGGCCCATCCACCCTTCCGGGGCCAAAAATCCGTGCGTGGCCCTCGGAGTTCATGATGAAGGGGTATCGGGTATCGGGGTTGGGCGTGCCGTCCGGATTGCGCATGGGGGGCCATCCGCCGTCGGGTACATCGCCGACCCATCCGCCCTTTCCCTCCTTGCCGTTCGGGACCCAGGAAATCACCGGGTGCTCGGGGTCCCAGGGTTTTCCGTTCAAGTCCACGGAAGCCCGGTTGTAGAGGATTCGACGGTTTACGGGCCAGCACCAGGCCCACTGGGGATTCAGTCCGATGCCGCTTTTCTCCCTTGTGCGCCTGGCCGCCATGTTCCCTTTTTGGGTATAGGAGTTGCAGTAGAGCCAGTTGCCGCTGCTGGTGGAGCCGTCATCCTGAAGATAGGCAAAACTGGGAACCAGTTCCCCCTTTTTGAAGTGTTTTCCCTTGATGGTCATGTCTTTTAAGAAGTACCCGTTGATCTCTTTGGCCATCTTGCGGGAATCAAATTCCCCGTGGGTGGTATAGTCCCATTTGAGGTTCAGGATGGGTTCGGGAAAGACACCGTCCTTTTTGTAAAGCGCTTTTAATTTATCACCTAACTTCATGAGAATCCGGCCGTCGGGCCATGCCTGTCCCGGCGGATTGGCCGCTTTGTACCGCCACTGCATCCAGCGGCCGCTGTTGGTGATGGAACCCTCTTTTTCAACGGAAACGGCGCAGGGGAGGAAAAAAACCTCGGTTTTGATCTTTTCGGGATCCATTCCGGGGCCCTTCCAGAAAGATCCGGTTTCGTTGTCAAAAAGATTTACATTGACCATCCAGTCCAGTTTCCCGAGGCCCTCCCGGTTCTTCCCGGCATCGGCCCCTGAAGCGGCCGGGTTTTGCCCCCAGGCGAAAAAACCCGTAAAATCCCCCCGGTACATGGCGTCAAAAAGATCCAGCCAGGAATAGGACTTGCCATCGTCCAGCTTGGGCATCCAGTGGTACCCGAAGTCGTTTGCTTTTGTCGCTTTGTGCCCGAAATAGCTTTTGAGCAGGCTCACCGAATATTTGGGATAGTTCCCCCACCAGTTGGCACTCAGGGGATCGTTGGTGGTGGGTGTATTCTTCCGGTTGTACCCGGCCAGGGTCTGCAACCCGGCCTCGGGGGCCTTCAGATATCCCGGCCAGATATGGTACAGGATGCAGTGATCGGTGGAACCCTGCACATTGCTTTCGCCCCGCAAGGCGTTGACGCCCCCGCCGGCAATCCCCATGTTCCCCAGCAGGAGTTGAATGATGCTCATGGCCCGAATATTTTGGGTCCCCACTGTGTGCTGGGTCCACCCCATGGCATACATAATGGTGCCGGCTTTGTCTTTTTTTCCTGTGGCGGTGTACATCTCGTAGACTTTGAGCAGTTCATCCTTCGGGGTTCCGGTAATGTCGGATACGGTTTGGGGGTCATATCGGTTGAAGTGCTGTTTTAACAGCTGCAGTACGCACCGGGGATCCTGAAGGGTCGGATCCTTTTTGGGGTTGCCTTTTGGATCTTTTACAAATCCCCACATCTTCTGATCGTACTTTCGGGCTTTGGCGTCAAACCCTGAAAACAGGCCATCCTTAAAGTCATAGGTGTCGGCCACAATAAAAGACGCATTGGTATAGGCCGCCACATATTCTTTGAAGTATTTGTTTTTTTCCAGAATGTACTTAATCATCCCCCCCAGGAAGGCAATGTCCGTTCCCGATCGGAGAGCCGTGTAATAGCTGGCTTTGGCGGAGGTACGGGTGAATCTGGGGTCCACACTGATCAAATGGGCACCGTTTTCCATGGCCGCTGTGATCCACTTAAAGGAAATGGGGTGGTTCTCCGCCGGGTTGGAACCCATCACCAGAATGCAGTCGCTGTTTCGAATGTCGATCCAGTGATTGGTCATGGCGCCGCGTCCGAACGACTCTGCCAGAGCCGCAACAGTGGCGCTGTGTCAGATACGGGCCTGATGTTCAATATAGACCAGGCCCAGGGATCGCATGAGGGCCTGGATCAACCAGCATTCCTCATTGTCCAGGGCTGCGCTTCCCACACTGGCGATGCCCATGGTGCGGTTGACCACCTGGCCTTTGCCGTTCCTGTGTTCAAAACCGGCATCCCGACTTTTTTTGACCCTTTCCGCGATGTTCGAAAGGGCCCATTCCCAGGAGACGTTTCGCCACCTGTTGCTGTAAGGTGCACGGTACATGGGGGCTGTGATACGACTGTCATTGTTGGCCAACTGGCTCAGGCCCGCGCCTTTGGCGCATAGCGCCCCTTCATTGACCGGATGGTCCGGGTCTCCTTCGATGTTGATGATTTTCCCCGCGCCGACCCGGCCGGTGCTGCAGATGACCCCGCAACCCACGGCGCAATAACAGCAGATGCTGGTGGTTTCTTTGCAATGGTTGATTTTCAGGGATTGGGCATGGCTCTTGATGGGTTTCAAATTCAGGCCCAGGCCCAGAATGGCAGCGCCTGCGGCGGAAGTCCCGGTGATTTTAATGAAGTCACGACGATTGACGTTCATAGTCCCTCCTTTTTAAAGTTGTCAGGGGGCAGAAAAATCGGTTTTGAATCGGATCCTGCCCCCTGACAACTGTCCCCTGCACCCTTTAAACAACATTTATCTGTACCCATTTTGTTCAGCAACCAAATCCAAATGGAGTGTGGCAAGGCTCTCCAGTTCCAACGGTGCCACCTCCTCGAATGCCCGACTGTCGATGGTTTTGAGATATCTGTGACACGAATTGCATACGTAAACCCGTAAACCCTCTTCCCCTTCGGCTTCAAAAAACCCCAAAGATTCCGGGTCGCGGTTTTCGCAGAAGGGGCATCCGATTCGCGCAAAGGACCATTCTGTTCCGCACAATTCGCAATGAAGCCGTCGTTTGCCCGCCTTTGTAAAACAGGCCATATCCGGCTGGGAACCGCACAGGGGGCAATAGCCGTGGTCCCACGGTTTTTGATCCATAACTTCTTCCATCAAACGGCGAAAGGCTTCCAATGAAGGCCTCAACGCTGTCTTTCCAAGGAACAGGAGCGTGAGAGGGTCCAGGTCCACCCCTTGCGCCATAGCGTCCAACCCGGTCTCATCCTGTTTGAGGATTGCCGCAAAAAGTCTGTCATTCCACCTGAGATCCTTTTCCGACTGTTTCAGCACTTTGCTCAATCCTGATCTATCTTTACGTTCCATCTCACTCAAGTAGCTGAAGAATCGGTTCAAAAGCAAGGAAGCTGCCACAAAATCCAAAGGTAGGTCTTTTCGGGAAAACGGGGGAACACCGTCTTTTCCATTGATCTGTAAATGTTTGTTTTTCGCTGTTTTCTGTTCATGGGCCGGTTCGGCCTGGATCATGAGGCGCGCCAGTTCACCATAAGAACGCAGTGAAGGGCCGGACGAAGGCCTCTGTCGAATCAGTCGTTCAATATGTTTCAGGTACCGTTCAGATTTCATGTTTTTACAATGTTAAAACGGGCCAAAGGTATAAGCAAAGGGGTAATCTCCCACACTTTACATGCTACTGTTGATAATGTATAGATCTTAAGAATCTCCAATTCATTTTTTGAGGTGTGAAAGAAAGGTTTTTGATCGTTTGGGTTCACAATGATAAAAGTTGCGGTGGTTATCCCAAAATATGGTTTGGTGGGCGGTGCGGAAGGGTTTGCGTACGCCCTTACGGAACGGCTGGCCATGCGGGATGAATTTGAGATTCACGTGTTTGCCAACCGCTACCGCCGGGGCAAAGCCCCCGTCATGTTTCACCGGGTCCCCATCATCGTTTTTCCGCGTTTTCTGAAACAGATCGGTTTTGCCTGGTTTGTAAACCATGAGATTCAAAAGGGCTCATACGATCTGGTTCACAGCCATGACCGGATTTTCGGGATGGATCTCTTCACCCTGCACGGCATCCCCCACGAAACCTGGATCAGGCGCATGAGAAACAAGCGGCTGAGCTTGTTTGACCGTGGCATGATCTGGGTGGAAAAGAAGGGGTTAACCGGATCGCCTGCTCCCACGGTGCTGCCGGTTTCGACCCTGGTCAGGGATGAACTGCAGAAGACCTACCCGGTTTCGGGAAAACAGATTCAGGTGATACACCCGGGCGTATCCCTGGAACGGTTTTCCGAAATGGATAACCCGAGTTGCAGACAGGAGATCCGAACACGCCACGGTATCAATAAAAATGACCTGGTTATCCTGTTTGTGGGGATGAATTTTGAGATCAAACGCCTGGGGTTGCTCATCGAGGCTATTTCCCGCGTGTCGCAGGGGGATGGTCGCCGATCGGAAGTGAAGCTTCTGGTGGTGGGCAAAGGAAAAGAAGCGACCTACATGGCCATGGCCCGGGAATACGGTGTGGCAGACCGCGTCATTTTTGCGGGCGTGACCCGAGAGGTTGAAAAATACTATGTTGCAAGTGATGTTTTTGCCATGCCGTCGGTTTACGATACCTTCGGTATGGCGGTCCTGGAAGCCATGGCCGCCGGACTGCCGGTGATCATCAGCCGAACCGTGGGAGCCGGGGACCTGGTTAATGACGGCGTCGAGGGGTTCGTTTTGGGTGATCCCCCGAGTGCTCTGGAATTATCCGGGAAAATTGACTTTCTTTCAAACGCAAAGAACCGGCTGAAGATGGGAGAATGCGCCCGGGAGCGGGCCTTGAAACAGAGTTGGGATCGGGTAGCGGACCGGATGGCCACGCTTTATCTGAAAACTTTTCGCTGATACGCCTGATTTGCACGTTCTGTGGCAAGACAATGAATTTTCTTGACCTCTAATCCCCGTTTGCGTTATCTTCCAACATGTTGGCCCAATGGGGGGGCAATCAACAAGAGCCCTTTCATTGGGCTTAAATTTTAGAAAATGATGGGAGGTTTTGATGGATACTTTTCTGGAAGAGGGCCCGAAGAACCCGATCAAAATTCAAGACAATACGTTTCGGGATGGACACCAGTCTTTGCTGGCGACCCGGATGAGAACCGAGGACATGCTGCCCATAGCTGAAAAAATGGACAGTGTGGGTTTCTGGGCCATGGAGGTGTGGGGCGGCGCCACATTCGATACCATGCATCGGTTCCTGGGTGAAGATCCCTTTGACCGCATCCGGACCTTGAAAAAATACATCAGGAAAACCCCTTTTTCCATGTTGCTCAGGGGCCAGAACCTTGTGGGCTATCGCAACTATGCCGACGATGTGGCCAGACTTTTCGTGGATAAAACCTGCGAAGCCGGTATGGATGTGTTCAGGGTTTTTGATGCCTTAAACGATTTTCGCAACTTCCAGACGGTTGTGGAGCGAATCAAGGCCAACGGGAAACATTTTCAAGGCACCATCTGCTATACGTTGACCGAACGGCGTATGGGAGGAGAGGTTTTTAATCTGGACTATTATCTCAATAAGGCCCGGGAAATTGAGGAGATGGGGGCGGACACCCTTTGTCTGAAGGATATGGCGGGCATTATGTCGCCTTTTGATATCGCCAAACTCATCACCGAACTGAAAAAAAGCATCTCCATTCCCATACATCTGCATACCCATTACACCAGTGGCATGGCTTCAATGGTTTATCTGGAAGCCATCAAGGCGGGAGTGGATATCGTGGATACCTGTCTGGCGCCCTTTGCTCTGCGGACGTCACAACCGGCCATTGAACCCATTGTGGCCACCCTTTACGGCACAAGCCGCGATACGGGTTTTGACCTGAGCCTCTTGCTGGAATTAGGCGCTTACATGGAAAGTATTGCCCCCAAATACCGGGATTACCTGGCCAAGAATACCATGTCGATCATCGATACGGGTGTGCTGGCCCACCAGGTCCCCGGCGGCATGATCTCCAACCTGCTCGGTCAGCTGAAAGAAGCCAAAGCCCTGGACAGACTGGCCGAAGTGTACAAGGATGTGGCCATCACCCGCAAGGAACTGGGCATGCCCCCTCTGGTGACGCCCACCAGCCAGATCGTAGGTGTTCAGTCCGTGCTCAATGTGCTGTTCGGCCGATACAAGATGGTGACCAACGAGGTCAAGGATCTGGCTTTTGGGCTTTACGGGAAAACGCCCATACCGGTGGATCCCGAGGTGCAGAAGAAGGTGCTGAAAGGGTACAAGCGAGGGGGGACGCCGATCACCGGCCGCGCGGCCGACTCTCTGGAACCGGAGCTTGCAGCGGCGCGGGAAAAAATCGGGGATTTGGCCAAGGACGATTTTGATCTCCTGATTTATGCCCTTTATCCCACAACGGGCGAGCAGTTCCTGAAATGGAAGTACGGTCTTGAAAAAAAACCGCAGCAAATCTGGGCCAAGACCCTGGAAGACATCCGAAAAGAGGATGAAGCCATGGCGGCTGCCATTGAACAGGTGTGCAAGACCATGTAAAATTGAGCCATTAGCCATTAAGCTAACAGCTAAGAGCTATAATGTTTATCACTTTTGAAGGCATAGAGGGGTGTGGAAAATCCACCCAGGCCAAACGGATTGCCAATCGGCTGGAACGGGCAGGGGTTTCATTAATCCTGACGCGGGAGCCGGGTGGTACACCCATCGGGCATGATATCCGGCAGATCCTGTTGTCTTCCGGGAACCGGGACCTGCCTCCCCTGGCTGAGCTGTTCCTTTACGAGGCGGACAGGGCCCTGCACATGGCAGGCGTTGTCAAACCGGCCCTGGCGGAGAAGAAATGGGTCTTGTGCGACCGCTTTTTTGATGCGACCACCGCATACCAGGGGTATGCCCGCGGACAGGACCTCCATATGACGACCCAACTGAATGAAATTGCCTCCTTTGGCATTACGCCGGATGTGACTTTTTTGCTCGATTGTCCGGTAAGTGTCGGAATAAAGAGAGCATTGAAACGAAACGCCCTGAGTGACGTGACGGGGCAGGACCGGTTTGAGCAGGAAAAAACGGTGTTTCACGAAGCAGTTCGGCACGGGTATATGGATCTGGCAAAGAAAAACCCCGAACGATTTGTTGTGGTGGATGCCGCACAAACGGAAAACCGCCTGGAGGAGGCTATCTTTTCCCACCTTAAGGCTCACATCCCTTTGAGCAGTTCAGAGTAGAGACCCGTGTTTTTTTCTCGAATCATCGGCCAGGAAAAAGCCAAGCGTTTTCTTGAAAATGTGATGCGCCGGAAAAGGGTTCCCCATGCCTATCTTTTTACGGGCATTTCGGGTATTGGAAAGACCAGCGCCGCCAAAGCATTCACCAAGAGGTTGAATTGCCATGCGCCTTCGGGGCTTGACGGTTGTGGCGTCTGTTCTTCCTGCCGGAAGATGTTGAACGGAAATTTTCCGGACTTCATTTCCATGGAACCTGACGGCCAGCATATTAAAATTGAACAGATCCGGGAGTTGAATCGCAGTCTGGGGTATGCGCCTTTCTCCGGCGGCTATCGGGTATGTGTGATTCACCGGGCTGAGGCCATGACCGGCGAGGCCGCCAATTCCTTTTTGAAAACCCTTGAAGAACCTCCGGCGGGTAATATCTTTGTGCTCAACGCAACGGAACCGCGTGATCTACTGCCGACGATCGTATCCCGTTGCCAGCGTGTTTCATTTATGCCGCTTAAAGCCGGGGAAATTACGGAGCAGCTCAATAAAGAGACGAATCTGGATGGGCCTTCGGTGTCGATCCTTGCCAGGGCCGCTGACGGCAGTTTGGGGCGTGCCCTCAAAATGGGAGCGAGCAATTATCTGGAGCGGCGCCAAACATGGCTTAAGACGCTTTTTGAATTGTATGGTTGCTCCGGCGCCGAGGCCATGAATATGGCGGTTGAAAGTGCCAAAGAAAACCGGGCGGGTCTGGACCGGCCGGGAAACAAAAAGGTGGGGTTGTTTGACATGCTTTCCGTCTGGGCAACCTGTTATCGGGATCTTTTACTGGTCCGGACCGGAGCGCCAAAGGGTCTTTTGATCAATGAGGATTTCCTCGGGCAGTTGAAAGAAACGGCTTCGGGGTTGTCAATTCAAAACCTCATTGAGAGTTTCCAAATGGTGGATCGGGCAGTCAGGGATCTTCACCGCATGCGAAATCCGACGCTGGTCATGGAAAACGCCCTGCTTAACTTACAGAAGATGGGGCGAGCAGATCAATAACTTTGAACCGTTACCAGATTAATTTATATGAGGATCAACTGAAAATACCATGAGCAAGTTTATTGGCATTCAGTTCAGGAATTCGGGAAAAGTCTACGATTTTGACTGCGGACTCTTTGTTCTCAGCAAAGGGGATAAGGTCTTGGTTGTCACCGAGGAAGGCCCTGCCGTTGGCTGTGTTTGTACGGAGCCACAAAATGGCGCCAAAGTGAGCTCGGATCGCAAGCTTAAAAAGGTATTTCGGGTGGCGACCCTTGAAGAAATAGACCGTTATGAAAAGGATTGCCAGCTTGAACAAGACGTATACGATTTCTGTTACAAGAAGGTGAAAGACAGATCCGTTCCCATGAGCATCGTTTCGGTGGAGAGACGTTTCGACGGCAGCAAGACCGTCGTTTATTTTACAGCGGACGGAAGGGTTGATTTCAGGCAACTGGTCAAAGACCTGGTGGGGAAATTCAGAACACGGATCGAAATGCGACAGATCGGCGTGCGCCACCAGGCGAAAATGGTGGGGGGGCTGGGGGCCTGTGGACGTCCCCTGTGCTGTTCCACTTTTTTGAACACCTTTGCGCCGGTTACCATTAAAATGGCCAAGAAGCAGAATATTTCTCTCAATCCCAGCAAAATATCCGGAATGTGCGGCAGGCTCATGTGCTGCCTGACCTATGAGGACAAGTTCTATGAAAAGGCTAAAAAGAAACTCCCCCGGATCGGGAAAAAAGTTACAACAAAAGAAGGTGACGGGAAAGTCATCCGCCAGAATGTCTTTAAGGAGATTGTGACGGTTTCACTGGCTTCAGGCGGCGAAATTGAAGTTCAAGCCGATGCACTCAAAGAGTCTTCCAGGCCGAAAGAGTCTTTGTTCAAAAAGAAGAAACCAAAAAGGAGTAACCACTGAAACCGGTGTCAGAAAAATTCTATATTACAACACCCATATACTATGTGAATGCAGAGCCGCACATCGGTCACGCCTATACGACCATTGTGGCGGATGTATTGAACCGCTTCCACAAACTCGCCGGACAGGAGACCTTTTTTCTCACGGGGACCGATGAGCACGGAGATAAGATTGTTGCCGCCGCGGAAAACGCCGGTCAGACCCCCAAACAATACGTAGATCGCATTAGCGGCATGTTTCAGGGTCTCTGGCCCGGATTGGATATCTCAAACAGTGCCTTTATTCGAACAACGGATGCGTATCACCAGGAAACGGTACGGAATATTCTGAGCCTGGTCAAGGAAAAAGACGATATTTACTTCAGTGAATATGAGGGCCTTTATTGTTTTGGCTGCGAGCGCTTTTACACGGAAAAAGAGTTGGTGGACGGCAAGTGCCCCGACCATCAGACAGAGCCGGATGTCATCAAAGAGGCCAACTATTTTTTTCGCATGAGCCGATACCAGGAATGGCTGGTTGAGCACATCACGAAGAACCCTGACTTTATCAGGCCCGAAAGATACAAAAACGAGGTGCTTTCTTTTTTATCGGAACCCTTGGAAGATCTGTGCATTTCCCGGCCCAAAACGCGCCTTACATGGGGAATTACCCTTCCTTTTGATGAAGACTTTGTAACGTACGTCTGGTTTGATGCTCTGATCAATTATGTGTCGGCCCTTGGATATCCTGACGGAAAGTTGTTTAACAAATTCTGGCCCGTGGCTCAGCATACCATTGCCAAGGATATTTTAAAACCCCATGGGATTTACTGGCCCTGCATGCTCAAATCCGCCGGCATTGAACCCTACCGGCATCTCAATGTACACGGGTATTGGAATATCGACGCGGGGAAAATGAGCAAAAGTGTGGGGAACGTGGTGGAACCCCTGGCGCTGGTCGATATCTACGGACTGGACCCGTTCCGATATTTTCTCATGCGGGAAATGGCGTTCGGCCTCGATTCGGAATTCAGCGAGAAAGCACTGGTTCAAAGGCTCAATGCGGATCTGGCCAACGATCTGGGTAATCTGGTGAGCCGCAGCCTGACCATGGTGCACAAATATTTTGATGGCCATCTGCCGGATGCCGGTCCTTCAGGGGAAGCAGATGAGGTCCTTAAGAACCGCGCCATTGAATTGATTGAAACTTATCACCGTCATATGGAACAAATGGCTTTCCACAAGGCTCTGATGGCGGTTTGGGGCGTTATCTCAGATGTCAATAAGTACATTGACACAATGGCGCCTTGGGTTCTGGCCAAATCTGATCCGGAACGGCTTAAAACCGTCATTAATCATATTTTTGAAACCCTCAGGATTGTGGCGGGACTGGTGTGGCCCTTTATGCCGGCATCTGCGGAAAAAATCCAGGACCAGCTGGGTCTCTCCATTCAGGGGGAGAAATGTCTTCTGGCGGATCTCAAAATCTGGGGCCGGGAAAAACCGGTTCATCCCATTCGGAAGGCGCCGGGCCTGTTTCCTCGCATCGATGTGAAAAAAAAGGAACAAGTAGTTCCACCGGCGGCCGGGAAAGACAAACCGAAAAAAGCCAAAAACCATAAAGCCGAAAAGCCGGGGGCCATCAGTTTTGAGGATTTTCAAAAGCTGGATCTCCGAATTGGTGTCATTATGGCTGTGGAAGAGATTCCCGGTTCAAAGAAGCTTCTGAAATTGACCGTGGATATGGGTGAAGAAAGGACTGTGGTGGCCGGTATCAAAGAACATTACCCGAAAGAAACCCTTCCCGGCATGCAGGTGCTGCTGGTCGCTAACCTGGAACCGGTGAAATTGATGGGGGTTGAGTCGCAGGGCATGCTGCTTGCCGCGGGAGATAAAGATGGGTTACACCTGATGACGCCTGATTCTGAAACCACGCCCGGCGCCAGGGTGAAATAAAACCTTAAATCTTTTTGACCCGTATGCGAACATCGCCGTTCTCAGACGCTTGAGAGAGTACTTCACCCCCATTGTGTTGGATCACTTTTTGGATTTTTTCGACCTTTTCCTGTTCAAGGATGAATCCAAAGGATTCCCCACGGGGCAATATCCTAAGACATAGACCTACGTCCTGAAAAGCATGTCAACAATCGCCCCTGTAATCAATCCAATCCTTCTTCTTTGCCATATCTTTATTCCTTTGAAGATTTCAGCAGAAAATCGTGCAGGGCGATGCAAAGAGGTGAAGAGCCCCGTCTTTTGTCCCGAATCAAATAGAAACTGCGGCGCATGGGGAGATTTTCAACCTTTAAGGTTTTCATCACGCCCAAGGCCAATTCGGTTTCCAGCGCACGCGAAGAAAGGATAGAAACCCCGAGGCCTGCCTTGATGCCCTCTTTTACCGCCGTGGATGTGCCGAAACGGGCGACTGCTTTAAGGGAGTTTAAACCCCTTGTGCCTTTGGCCCGTAGATATTTGTCGAATATTTTAAAGGTCCCCGACCCCCGTTCCCGAAATATGAAGGGTTCTTCAAACAGCGCCGCCACGGAAACCGTTTCTCTGCCGGCCCATTGATGTTGAGCGGGTATGGCCAATACCAATTCGTCGGCCCATAGTTCCTGACAGATCAGGGATTTTTTCGTTGTTTTAGAGCCAATAACGCCCAGCTCAAGATTGCCGCTTAAGACACGGGTCTCAATGCTCACGGAATCAGCCACAGACAGATTGACTGAAATCATCGGATGTTCCCGGCAGAAAAGCCCCAGGATTTTTGGAAGAATATATTCGCCGGGAATGGTGCTGCCCCCTAAACGGATGTCACCCCGTTTGACACCCATGAACGCCTGCATTTCAAGACAGGCTGTTTTTTTCATATTCAGAAGCAGAACAGCATGTTTGTAGAGCAGTTCGCCGGCTTTGGTGGGGGTAACTTCCCTACCCAGGCGATCCAGGAGTTGCACGCCAACCATTTTCTCAAGGGTTGCAATCCTTTCGCTGACAGATGCCTGTGTCAGAAAAACAACCTTGGCAGCTTTTGAAAAGCTCTTCAGATCGACGATGTTCATGAAGATCTCAAGCTGGCGCAGGTCAAAATCGATAAAAGGCATTGAATTGTCCATTGATTTTACAGGTATGTAAACCAGTAGTCTTCAATGATTCTAAAATTTTCCGCCACGGCATCACGACCCGACACCACATCCCCGTGTCCGGTCAGCAGAAGTGATACGTCAAGACGGGATATTCTTTTAATGCTCTCCTTGAGCTCGTGGCCGTTTCCACCGGGAAGATCTGTTCTGCCGATTCCCTGATTGAAGACCACATCCCCCGTGAAAAGCACCTTTTTGTCCGGCTGGTAAAGACAGATGGAACCGGGTGAGTGGCCTGGGGTGTGGATCACCTGAAACTTTGAATTGCCGATGGTCAGATCCCCTTCTTCAAGCAGGATGTCCGGTTCAAAATCGGAAATGCCCAATGCTTTGCCATAATGTGGGGCAACGGATTTAATGAAGGTCATTTCAGTGCCATGGAGGGAAATGAGGGCTTCGGTATTTTCAAATATTTTGACCCCCTCCATATGGTCCGGGTGCCCGTGGGTGATGATCACCATGTCCAAGTCTTCGGGGGTGAGCGACAGCTGGGAGAGTTGATCCCGAACATGATCGAAAAGATGATAGTGGCCCGGGTCCACCAGAATTTTCTTTTTCCCATCAATGAAATAGGTATTGCAGTTATTCGTCGATGGGTTGTTCCATGGGAAAAAATGGAGATTTTCAGCTATTTTCATAAGAATTCCCTTTATCTAATTTGTTATTGCGGTAAAATAGGCAGGTGAATGGGTAATGTCAAGGGGTTAAGTGTTGGGTGTTGAGGAGGTGTTTAATGGGTGAGGGTGAACAGAACTATCTGCATGTGGAAAGCCGGGATGCGTTGTTGAAGATTGTGGGGATCCTTCAAAAAGAGCCAGTCATCGGTGTGGATCTGGAGGCCGACTCCATGTTTCATTACCAGGAAAAAGTCTGTCTTCTGCAGTTTTCCACCCCGTCGTGCAATATCCTGGTAGACCCTCTGGCCGTAAAAGATCTCTCCCCCCTGGCGCCGATTTTTAAATCCCCTGAAATCCGGAAGATTTTTCATGGGGCTGACTATGATATCCGGTCGTTATACAGAGATTTCAAAATAGAGGTTAATTCTCTGTTTGATACCCAGATTGCGGCCCGTTTCCTGGGGTTGAGGGATATCGGGCTGGCCAGTCTTCTTAACGAAAAAATGAACATTATTTTGAAGAAAAAGTATCAGAAGAAAGACTGGTCCCAACGACCTCTGCCGGCGCCCATGCTGGAGTATGCAGTGCATGATACCTCTCACCTCCTTTCGCTGACGCAAATCCTTAGGGCCGAACTCCGCGAAAAAGGCCGTCTTCCCTTCGTTGAAGAGGAATGTCAACTGCAAACCACCGTTCGCGGTGCAGTGCCGAATGATGAGCCCCTGTCCTTGAAATTTAACGGTGCCGGAAGACTGGATCGCCGAAGCCTGGCTGTCCTGGAGGCACTCCTGCAATTCAGGGACCAGATGGCCCGGCGAAGGGATCTCCCCCTGTTTAAGGTGATGGGTAATGCCCAGGTGATGGCGCTGGCAAATCGGAAACCGGTCAAAATGGCGGACCTTCAGAATATCAGGGGCTTCAGCCCGAAACAGATCAAGCAACTTGGGGGCGCCCTCCTGAAAACAGTACGTCCTGCTCTGGCGTTACCCGAAAATGAACTTCCGGTTTATCCACGAAAAAGATCTGAAAAAATCAGCCCAAAGGTGGGAGAGCGGATGAAGCGGCTTAAGGAGTGGCGGGATCAGCGCGGCAGCGAGATGGGGGTGGATCCCGCCATCATCTGCACCAATGCTCAGGCAAAAACCCTGGCGCTTTCAAACCCCCATGGTCCTGATGACATAAAGGAAATCATGGGCATCAAAAACTGGCAGCGGGAGCAGTTCGGCCATGAAATCTGCAGGGTTTTGAAGGATCTTGGCTGATCCATTTCAGGTGGAAAAGCAGAGGGGCAAATGATCCGCCAGAAGATAACCCCGCCGCGTGGGGACTGCGCTACCATTAATAATTTTGAGAAGACCCTGTTTTTGAAACATTGCAAGAGCCTTTTCTGATGCGGCGTCAAGGGATTCAGGGCCAACGCCTTTCCGGGTTCTGAAGCCCAGGGCCAGAGATTCAAGATGACGCTGTTCTGTTGTAAGCGTTTCCCAGCCTTCAATCGGTGACCGGCCTTTTTCTAATGCGGCACGGTATTTTTTAACCGACCGTACATTCCACCACCTTTTTTTTCCATCGAAGGAATGGGCCGAAGGACCCAGCCCCAGGTATGGGGTATGGTTCCAGTATTTTCGGTTGTGCCGAGACTCAAGGCGTTCATTCCTGGCAAAATTGGATACTTCATAATGAATGTACCCCTTGTTTTCAAGAAAGGAGGATGTGGCCAGAAAATGGGCTGCGGCGGTCTTTTCCGGCAGGGTGATCATATCGTTTTTGTGCGAACGCCGATCAAAAACCGTTCCTTTTTCAAGGGTCAACTGGTAGCAGGAGAGGTGTTCCGGTTGAAATGACAGGGCACTTCTAAGGGTGGCGATCCATTCTTTCATGGACTGCGTCTTCAATCCGTAAATAAGGTCCAGACCGATGTTTTTAAAGCCTGCTGATCGCAGATGTCCAACGGCATTTTCAGCGTCCACGGCCGAATGCCTTCGGCCCAGAACCTTCAATATGTTGTCGTTAAAAGACTGAACCCCCAGGTTGATTCGATTAAACCCCAACGCTTTCAGGGCATCCGCTTTGTGGCGGGTGATGTCGCATGGATTTGCCTCTATGGTGATTTCGGCATCCGGCATCAAATGAAAATGGTCCAAAAGAGATGCCATCACCTTTTCAAGCATTTTTTCACTTAAGAAAGTAGGCGTACCGCCGCCCAGATAAAGGCTGTCAAATCGACCAAAAAGATCTTTGTGGTAAAGGACTTCTCTTTTCAGTCCATCAAACCATCCGTCCATAGGGGTGCTTGAAGGAATTGAATAAAAGCCGCAATAGGGGCATTTGCTTCGGCAAAACGGGATATGGACATATAAACCGGGAAGCATTGGTCACTTATCGTCGGATCTCAAAATCGCAATAAAGGCACTCTGGGGAACAGTCACGGAACCCACCATTTTCATCCGCTTTTTCCCTTTTTTCTGCTTTTCAAGGAGCTTTCTTTTCCGGGTGATGTCCCCCCCGTAACACTTTGCTGTTACATCTTTTCGAAAGGCATTGACCGTTGACCGCGCAATAATCGTCCCACCGATGGCCCCCTGAATGGCAATTTTGAACATATGCCTCGGAATTTCCTCTTTCAGCCGGTTGCAGGCGTTAAGCGCCCGTGCCCGTGCCCCCTCTTTGAAGACAATCTGGCAGAGGGCGTCCACCTTTTCACCGTTTAAGAGAATATCCAGTTTGACCAGGTCGCTTTCCCGATAATCCAGCAGGTCGTAATCAAATGAGCCATACCCCTGGGTGACGGTCTTCAGTTTGTCATAGAAGTCGTAAATGACCTCGGCCAACGGCATGTCGAACTGAATTTCGATCCGTCCCGTGGAAGGGTAGCTGAATTGTGAATGGGTCCCCCGCCGTTCCAGACAAAGTTCCATTACAGCGCCCATGTATCGTTCGGGAATCATGATGCTGGCCCGAATGTAGGGTTCAAAAGCCTTTGAAATGGTGGCCGGATCCGGGTAGTAGACGGGGTTGTCTATGGTGACCTCATCGCCATTGGTGAGTTCAAACCGGTATTGCACCGTCGGGGAGGTCATGATGAGGGACTGGTCAAACTCCCTTTCAAGACGTTCCTGAACAATCTCAAGGTGCAACAGTCCCAGAAAACCGCAACGAAACCCCAGGCCCAGGGCGGCGGAAGAATCCTTTTGAAAGATCAGGGCCGCATCATTCAATTTATATTTTTCAAGTGCCTCTACCAGGGAGCGGTATTCGTCGGATGCAACCGGATATATGGAAGCAAACACCACCGGTTTGACTTCCTTGAATCCCGGAAGGGGCGCGGGGGCCGGGTTCTTTTCCAGTGTGATGGTGTCCCCGATTCGCGTGTCACTGACTGTTTTGATGCCGGATATGATGTAGCCCACCTCGCCGGCTGAAAGGACTTTTCTGGGCTCCCGCTCCAGGCGAAAAACACCCACTTCTTCCACCCGGTACCTGGCATTGTTGTGCATGAGCCGAATGGTGTCCCCCGGATGGACACGCCCCGAAAAGATCCGGCAGCTTACAATGGTGCCGCGAAAGGGGTCATAATGGGCATCAAATATGAGGGCCTTGAGGGGGTCCTCTTCACTGCCGGCGGGGGGCGGAATCAGGTCCACGACGGCCTCCAGTACATGGTCAATCCCCGTACCCTCTTTGGCGGAACAGAGGATGGCCAGATCCGAATCCAGGCCCAGATCCAGTTCAATCTGCTCTTTTGTTCGTTCAATATCGGCTGATATAAGGTCTATTTTGTTGATGACGGGGATGATTTCCAGGTCATGCTCCATGGCGGCGAACAAATTGGCCATGGTCTGGGCTTCAACGCCCTGGGCCGCATCCACCAGCAGAAGGACCCCCTCGCAGGAGGCCAGGGCGCGGGAAACCTCGTAGGAAAAGTCCACATGCCCGGGGGTGTCAATGAGGTTCAGTGCGTATTCCCGGCCCTCACCGTCCACATAGGGAAGCGTGATGGCCTGACTTTTGATGGTGATGCCCCTTTCCCTTTCAATATCCATGGTATCCAGGAGTTGATCCCGAAAATCCCGTGTTTCCACCAGACCCGTGGCTTGAATCATGCGATCAGCCAGGGTCGATTTTCCGTGATCAATATGTGCGATAATGCTGAAGTTGCGAATCTGTTTCATTTTTATTCCTTCAAAACTTGATTCTCTGTCGTAAAATTACGACAGCTTACATATATGAAAACAACACAGGGATGTCAATGATCAGCAGCGTTCCGGTGGCCCAATGGATTCCAAGAATGCTTGACGTGACAATTCAGGCTGGGATAAGATAAACAAAAAAAATGAATGAAAGGGGAGTTCATATGAAAATCAAGAAACTGATGCAGTGTCTGTTGTCGGTGGCGTTTTTGCTGATGGTCTTTTCTCCTGTGGCGTATGGGGATCTTTATTGGGAATCCGTTGTGGTGCGTGGCGGTTCGCTGAAAGGACTGCCGGAGGGTTTGCCAAAAGGTTTTCCAAAGGGGATGCCGGAAGGGCTGCCGAAAGGGTTGTCCAGAGATCTACCGAAACCGCCACCACGACCGGGCATGAGCCATTCCGGGAGCGGCCCGGAAACCATAAAGAATTATCTGACCGCCTATGGCAGCCGCATTGAAACGAAAGAGGATATTACCATTATTTTATTTGATGACATGACCATTTACCAGCTTGATCCTTCCACCGGGACGTACATTAAAATAAAAATGTCGGAAATGGAAAAGTCCATGGGCCCCATGGCAAAAATGAGTGAGGATGCAAAGGTCACGGCAACGGGAGAAATAAAAACCATCAAAGGGTTCAAATGTGAGAAATATATCATGACCTTCATGGGGGTTGAAAATGTGCAGTGGCTGTCCAAAGATGTGACCGGTTATGCTGAGTACGAAAAGATCGGCAAGAAGGTCATGCGGGATTCTCCCCAATTCAGAAAAATGGGGCTTTCCGGTGGTCTTTCAGGGAAAGGATTTCCCGTAAAAATGGAGAGCGGTGTGATGGGGATGACCACGACCACGACCTTACGGAAAATTGAAAAAACCAGCTTGAGTAAAGATCTGTTTAAAGTGCCTGAAGGGTATGTTCAGAAACCTTTGAATATTCCAATTCATAGATAGCCGGACTGGTGGTACGTGGATTTGCACGATTTTCCGTAAAAGGCAAAAGGTTTTTTCAGGAGAAAATTATGAAAAAATGGGTGATATTCAGTTTTTTGATCCTTCTGTCTACAGCATGTGCCGGGACCGGTTCACGCGACTCCCAGGTATCGGAAATCGGCCGGTCGGAGCGGTTTGTCGCTTATGACAACGGAACCGTCAAAGATCTTACCACCGGCCTCATGTGGGCGGCAACGGACAATGGCGGGCCCATCAGCTGGCGTAAAGCCAAGACCTACTGCAAAAATTTTCGAGGGGGCGGCCATGAAGACTGGCGAATGCCCACAGGCGAGGAATTAAAGGCCATCTATAACCCTCGAATCACCAATCCGCACCCTCTTTCAGAGGGCTGCGAAGGGGTTTGTCACATCACCCGATTCATTCATCTGTCCTGCTGTCCCGTATGGTCGTGGGACGGTATTGTCGAAGTGGAAACTTTTTTTCATTTTGGCCGTGGCCCCGGGGATTGGCGGGATCAGTCCCTTTCCACGAATCATCCCCGGGCCCTGCCCGTCCGGGACGACGGATAGACCGCACCCATAAATGGGGACCAGCATGGGACCGAGCCTCTATTCTCCCATCGCCGAAAACAGTATAAACGTCTTTATCCTCCTGGGCCTGGGGAGTTCCGTCGGGTTTTTCTCAGGGCTGTGCGGGGTTGGCGGGGGCTTTCTCATGACCCCCCTGTTGACCATGATCGGTATCCCCCCAACCATTGCCGCCGCTTCCGATTCAAACCAGATTGTGGCTTCCGCCGCATCCGGAACTTATGCCCATTCTCGCTTAGGCGGTGTCGATTTCAAGATGGGACTTTTTCTTTTTGCCGGCGGTATGGTGGGCAGCACCATTGGCGTTAGAATCGTCGAATCGTTGAAGGCCCAGGGTCACATCGATTTCATCATCAGGATTCTCTATGTGGTATTGCTCGGGGGTGTGGGGGCCTACATGATGGCTGAAGGGGTATCGTGTCTCAGAAAAGACGCGGTTCCTGACCCTGCTGATAAGTCCCTGAAGCCATCCCTCTGGGACCGTTCCTGTGGCGTTCTTCCCTGGCCCGTTCGTTTTGGAAAATCCGGCATTACCCTTTCCCCCATCCTTCCTCTGGTCGCCGGATGTCTGGTGGGCATGGTGGCGGCCATCCTCGGGGTGGGCGGTGGGTTCATCATGCTTCCGACCATGTGTTATGTGCTGCGCATGCCCATCCGGGTGGTGGTGGGTACCAATCTTTTCCAGGAACTGCTGGTCTGTACTAATGTGACCATTTTGCAGGCTGCAGAAAACCACACCGTAGACCTGGTTCTCGCCCTGACACTACTGGCGGGATCCACTGTGGGCGCCCAGTTCGGCGCCAGGTTGAGCCACAGGATAAACGCCGATTATCTGAAAATAATTTTCGCATCCGTGGTCCTGATCATCATGGTGAAAATCTTCCTGGAGCTCGTGATTGCGCCTGATCTGATGTTGACGTTGATGGGGGAGCAGTAGGATGATGCGCGTTGGTTCTAATAAGTTTAATGTTTGCTTGTTGTGTGCAGGATTTCTGTTTGTGGCGCTTTGGGGCAAGGTTCTGGCAGCGCCTGCCGAACTTACCGTTAGTCCCAAGGTGGTCCGGATCGGTACCTGGTATGATGGGGTAAAAATCCGTGTGCGAGCGCTTATCCCTCAAGATTGCCAAGCCGTCCTTGAGCTGAGAGGAGAACCTGCCCAAACCAGGCTCATGCGAAAAGAACAGGTTTGGGGTATGTGGAAGAACGGGGAGGAGATTCTTGAACAGGGTGTCCCAGCGCTCTACCTGGCCATGAGCACGGATCCGAAATTGTTGAGCCGTTCGAACAAAAAACCTTCCTGGGGTTATGAAGCTATTTCAAGGAGGATTTCTTTTACGGGTGGCGTGGGAAACATCGCACACCGCCAATTGTTCGACGAGTTCCTGCGGCTCAAAGAGAACAGGGGTCGTTATGGAATTTTCCCGGGAGGTGCCAGCATACAGGTTTTGCCCGAAAGAGGGCAACGGGTGGAAGGGGTTTTCAACCTTCCTTCCCGTTTGCCCCGGGGAAACTACCATGTGACCCTGTCTGTGGTGAAAGATGGGCGGGTGGTATCCAAAGAAATGCGGCCGCTCAAGGTTGCGTTGGTGGGTTTTCCAGCCGCGATTTTCGAGTTGGCCCATAAGCACGCATTAGCCTATGGCATTCTGGCAGCGGGTATTGCCATAATAAGCGGTTTTCTGGTGGGGCTTCTTTTCCAATTCATCGGGAAATCCGACTCCAAAGGTCTCTAACAAGGCATGGCGTACAAATATCGTTTTACTTTTAGGGTCTGAGCAATCTACCCAGTCCCGAAGCCCGATAGGTTCTCCGTCTTACGGTTTCCCCCAGGAGTTCATGGTACGGGCTTACCAACGTAAACCACGTGCGTGACCGCGTAATGGCGGTGTAGAGCAGTTCCCGCGTCAGCACCGGGGACATATGGTCCGGCAGGACCAGGACCGTGTGATCAAATTCCGACCCCTGGCTTTTGTGAACGGTCAAGGCGTAGGCGGTTTCAACATGATTGAGCCTGGACGGCAGTACTTTTTTTAGTGAACCGTTCGCCATGGGGAACACTGCTTTCAAAGTGCTTCTGTCTCGGTGGTTATCATCGTTAACCGGCAGGACGATGCCCGTATCCCCATTCATCAATCCCAGATTGTAATCGTTGCGGGTGATCATAACCGGCCGGCCGGCATACCAGCCCGATCTGGCGCTGATAAGACCTTCATTAAAAAGAATATCGGCCGCTTTTTCATTGAGGCCTTTTACCCCCCAGGGGCCTTTGCGCAATGGGGACAGCAGTTGGAAAGTGCCAAAGGACTCAATCACCGCCCGAAGCCAGAGGTTTTCGGGACCCTTTCCGGGACCGGATCTGACGCGATCCAGGTATGGGCGGTAGCCATTTTTTGATTGCGGATTTGGAATGGTAGAATGGCAGTGGCCGTCAAGAATCAGGTGGGGAAAGGATTCATCGTCAGGACCGTTGACGGGCAGACGGCAGATGTCCTCAAAACCCATTTGCCAGATGTCTTCCACCCCTTGTGGGTTCCCCGCGTTGACGGCCCGGGAAAGGGCCCCGATCCCGCTGGTTTCTCCAAAACGGTGATTCTTTCTCAGCAGGGTGATGTGTTGGTCCAGTTGGTCGCCGTTTCCCTCAAAGGCCCGAAGGTTGTATCCGGTGTGCTTTTGAATCCATGCAGTGGTCTCCGGTCCATAATTGGCCTGGTCCCCATATTGACAAATATCCCCCAATACCGCGCCCGCTTCCACCGAGGCCAGTTGATCCTTATCCCCCAGAAGAACCAGCCGGGCATGGTCGGGTAGGGCGCTCAGGAGTGCCGCCATGATTTCGAGATCAATCATGGACGCTTCATCCACCACCAGCAGATCCACATGGAGGGGGTTGGTGTGGTGATGTAAAAAATGACGGGAATCGGGCCGACTTCCCAGCAGGCGGTGGAGGGTGCTGACGTCCCGGGGCAGGGTTTCACGCATGTTTTCCGGCAATGTTTCCATCGCGTGAACCAGGGATTCCGTCAGCCGGGCGGCGGCCTTACCTGTGGGGGCCGCCATGCGGATGCGCAATTTATGCCCCGCTTCCAGTGCCATTTGTTGAAGGAGGGCCAGGAGGTGAACCACCGTTGTGGTTTTACCGGTTCCGGGTCCCCCTGAAATAACGCTGAACGAACCTTTTGCCACAAGAGCCGCCGCCACGCTCTGCCAGTGTGCCTGGGTTTTGGCTTTTTCCCCGGCGCTTCTGAGCGGTTCAAAAAGCGCATCGAGGCGGCTCTCTAAATCATGGGGTATGGGAAATTCATGGGAGAGTCGTTTTAATATGTGTTGGGCCACCGTTTGTGTGTATTCCCAGTAACGCCGCAGGTAAAGAAGTCCGGAATCCAGCACCAGGGGACTGTTACCGGACCCCGGTGAAACCAGAGGGGATGCTTCCAGGTGATTTACCAGGTGTGAGAGGGGAATGTTTCCCGGGAAATTCGGTGGTTGAACCGGTATCCGGTTACCGGTTGGGTCCTCGGGCGGCAAAGAGAGGGTTTTCTCCGGTTCTGAAAGCAAGGCGTCAAGGTCCAGGCAGATATGCCCTCTTCCCAGTTGATGGCTGGCAAGGGCCGCTACGAGCAATACCGGTTCAGGGGTATCCGGTTGCTGCGCTTTTAGAAATTCCGCAAAAGCGCCATCGAGCGGCCTTAACCAGCCGACGTCAACCCAAGCCTCCAGCACTCCTGACAAATCGGGGTGTGTCAATGGCTTTCCTTTCTTCCTGCAAAATCGTTATCCAGTTGTTCAATAAGCGCCTGCGGTGGCTTATCTCCATAGAGGCCGTTATGGTTTCGGTCAACCCCTCTTAAGAACAGATAAACCGCCCCGCCCATATCTCTCTGGTACCGGTAATCGGGAAGCCGTGATTTGAGCAGGCGATGCAGCGCAAGGGTATAGAGTACGTATTGCAGGTCATAACGGTGGCTTAGCATGGTACGGGCCATGGCCTTTGATCCATAAGCCCGGGTATTATCCCCGAGGTGGTTGGATTTATAATCCAATATGTAATATTTTCCTTCAAACTCAAAAACCAGATCAATAAACCCTTTCAGCATGCCGTTAATCCGGAACTCCTCAATCGCAGGCCTTTCTGCGCCCGGCAAGACGGCATGGGTCAGAGCATGATCCAATGATCGTGTGTTGACCCGGTGGGCGGCAAACAAAAATTCCAATTCCGGCTGACAGTGGGATGGGGACAGGTCCGCCAGGCGTAGTTTTTTCTTTTGATGGGGCAACGTGAGAGGCGTTTTAAGGAGATCCTGAAACCACTGGGTCAGGGCATCAACCCAGGTTCCCCAACCACGATGATTGCAGCGGTTCTCAACCTGGTCGTGAATCAATTGGCGGTCAAGGGCCACATTTTTGAAACCTTCATCCGCAGCCCATTCCAGCAGTCCATGGAGAAATATCCCCGGCTCCGGTCCCCGTGGAAAGTTGTGAATGGACGGTTTGCCGGGCCTGACTTCCGGATATGAAAGAAATGTTTCGCCGGGTTCCTGCAACTGGTCTTCAATGGCTGAACCCGGGAAATCGAAAGGTTTTTTCTGCGCCTCTGTTTTCCATTCCGGGGAAGAATAAGCATTTTCGTCCTTTAATATTCCGGAATAACTGGTGATCCGCCAATCCCGGAACACCGGGGTGTTAAACGGCAAGGCGGGCATGAGTGATGCAACCTCCCCCTTGGGTTTATAAACCCCCATTCGCGGTTCAGGTAGCGGTTCAATGGTTATATGCGGGCAGTCGCCTTTCAAAAAACGCAGTTTTTGGGAAAGATCCCGAGTGGGTATCATTTCGCCGGCGGACAACAAGTAGCCGAAAGCCGAGCGGTGCAGGGTGCTTTTTTCCCCATTTTTGGTGGTACTCCCCGTGACGCCGATGCCCATCCAACAGGCATATCGAGCACGGGTCACCGCAACATAAAGCAGGCGAATTTCTTCAGCCAGTCGTTCCCGGTCCGCCGCCTCAATATCGACTGCGTCAGGGGAAGTCACCACCCTGACTCCACCCTGCTCGTCGGAATGGATGGCCATGGCAGCATTTTTTCGGGTCGCCTGACGAAATGAGCAGGCAAAGGGTAAAAACACCAGAGGATACTGCAGCCCCTTGGACTTATGGATGGTGATGACCTTGATCAATTCTTCATCGCTCTCCAGACGAAGGACCTGGTCATCCACTCCGGTGGGGTGTTGTTGAAGCTGTTCCTCCAGCCAGCGGATTAACCCCTTCGCCCCATTCACCTCAACGGATTTTGCCTGCAGGAGTTCGGCCAGATGAAGGAAATTGGTGGCTGCGCGCTCACCGCCGGGAGCAGTCAGAAGGCCCGAGGACACACCAAAGTCCTGCAGCAGGTTCCGCAACATGGGCAGAACCCCCCGGTTCTGCCAGATTAAATGATACCGGCCGAAACGCTCAACTTCTGCCTCCCATGCCGTTTCATTTTGGTTCAAATGGTCCAGACGCCCTAAAGGCTGCCCCAGAATCGGTGTGGCCAGGGCGGCTTTGAGGGTCCGTTCCTGTCCCGGGGATGCGCAGGCCTGCAGCAGATAGCGCATTTGTCGGGCTTCATGGGAGTCAAAAACAGATGTTTTATCCGATAGGTAAACGCTGCGTACCCGGCGCTTGTCCAGTGCTTTTCGAATAAATTCCGCTTCACTGCCACTGCGCACCAGGACGGCCATATCCGCCGGGCGAAGCGGATTCAACGGTTCGCCGGGGCCATTCTGGAAACCGGCACGGGAGGGGTGTTGTTCAGCCAGATTCAACAACCGCACGATTTCTTCGGCAAAGGCTTCGGCCATTTTGGCCAGATAACCATTGCGGCCTGTTTTTAAAACCGGTTCGGTTTGCTGCAGATGCCGGATGTGCAGGCCGGATGACCGTTGATCTTTCACCATCAGCTGCTCTTGGGGGCCTTTGGCCGAAACCGGTTCAAATGGGATTCGGTCCTTAAAAAGAAAGGGGCCTTCGGGATATGGGTTTGCCGACCCGAACATTTGATTGACCGACATCACCAACGCTTCGGTGGCCCGGTAATTGGCGCGCAGCGTGTAAGGGTCATCACCGGTATCCCGGCGGGCCCGCAGGTAGGTATGGATATCCGCACCGCGAAAGGCGTAAATGGCCTGCTTGGGGTCCCCGATCATCAATAGTGCCGTCTGGGGTCGGTGGCCGTAGATTTTTCTGAAAGCGGCATATTGAACGGGGTCCGTGTCCTGGAATTCGTCAATCATGGCCACCGGATACTGATCGGCAATGGTTTCTGCCAATCCGTCGTTTCCGGGGCGTTGCAATGCCTCGTTTAAGCGGGTGAGGAGGTCGTCAAAGTCCACGAGCCCCTGCTGGTCTTTTTGTCGCTGATAGCGGCGGTCAATCTCCTTTGCCGCATGAACAAACAGGGCTTTGTCAATTTCAAACCGGTTTAATGTGTTATTGAGCCGGTCAAACGCATCGTAGGCGCCATGTTCAGGCGGTGCTTTGTGCTTGTTTGTCGCGTCCTTGAGACCTTGAGATGAAAATTTCAGACGCGTCCGGGTATCCGGCAGAGGACCATTTTTTTTGACCCAAAGGGTGAGCTGATGGGTCCATTTTTTTAATGAAGGCGCACCGTACTTTTTGCCATTCAGGGTTTTGTCCGCCTTGGCCTGTGTGACCCGGTCAATTGCCGTCTCAAAATCCGCGGACCATTCCCGCCGTGCCGCCAGAATGGCTTCACAGCGTTGCTCCAGCATGACAAACGGATCTTCCTGCATCGGCAAATCATTAATTATCCCCACCTTGAACAATGGTTTCACCTGGTTCAGCAGGGCCTGGGGAGTGGTGCATCGGATCAGAGCCAGGAGTTCCGCCAGCTGTTCGGGTGGGAGTTCATAAAAATGACAACGCCAGTAATCGCGGGCCGCCTCTTCCAGCAGGTCCTGATCATCGGGCGCCAGTTCCAGATCGAAGAGGCTGCCGCATTCAAAAGCGTGCTGCCGCAGCATGCGTTTGCTCCAACTGTGAATGGTGTGGATGGCCGCTTCATCCATCCACAGGGCCGCATGTTCAAGCACGCCGGCTTTTTGGGGCCATGATTCTTGAGGAAAGGCACGGCCAAGGCCTTCAAGAAACCCATCGCCGCTGCATTCTCCACGAAAAAAGGCGGCGGCTTCAACCAGTTTGTTGCGAATCCGGTCTCGCAACTCTTCCGTGGCGGCATTGGTGAAGGTTACCACCAGGATCTCGGGGGGCATGAGGGGTCTGTGAAAACCATTGTCCCCGCCGTGCTCCAACACCAGCCTCAGATAAAGGGCCCCGATGGTATAGGTTTTGCCTGTTCCCGCACTGGCTTCCATGAGACGAAGGCCGCGGATGGGAAAGGTCAGGGGATCAAGATAATTGGCCATGAATCGTGTCCGTTTGAATGGTGGTCATGAGTGGCCCGTAGATGTGCTCGGCCATTGTTTTGAAACGGTACTGTTCAGCCTGCCTGAGGACATCACAATCAGCGTAGCATCATTCGCGGGTATGTGTAAATAAATCCCGGATCCGATCGGGCAGAAAGTAGGCATTGCTGAAGGGCTGCAAGGGACGTGGGGAAAAAGGCTTTTTGCTTTTAAACCCCTATCCGTTTGAAGGTATGGTGTTTAAAAAACTTGAAATAATTACCCTTTCCCATGAAAACCCGTTGACAAAAATTGACTCGGGGGCCATATTTGTATCTGCTTATTTTTAAAAATTGAGTTGGTATCCTTGCACAGATTTGATGGATGTCTGGGTAAAGGAAAGAATGGTCGCATCTGAGCGCGTTGGAAGGACATGCAATATATGGAATTTACCCCGAATTGATATGAGCCGCGGATCTGGACGGATACCATTACAAACGTGATGATAACTGAGTCGGTATAATTACTTGTTTAAGAGGCTATAAGATGAATATTTGGGAGCCAGACAAACTAATTTTCTTCCTAGCTTTGTTCATGCCAGGTTTTGTATCAATAAAGGTATATGAATTAATTATTGCGACTAAAAAGCATGATTTCAAAAATTCATTTCTTGAAGCGGTCGGTTTTAGTGTATTGAATTTTGCTGCTCTATCATGGCTTTTTTTGATAATTGGCTCTCCTGGTTTTTCAAAAAACCACCCAATTTTGTTTTCACTCATTGTCTTTTCTATCTTCTTTGTATTTCCTTCTCTTTGGCCCATAATTTTTGTAATACTATCTAAATGGAAACGTTTTTCTAAATATATCATCAGCCCTATTAGTATGCCTTGGGATTTTGTTTTCAGTAAGCGAAAGTCGGCTTGGGTTATAGCTCACTTAAAAGATGGGAGAAGAATAGGTGGGAAATATAGTATTAATTCAAGAACATCTGCATATCCAAATCAAAGACAAATATATATAGAGGAATTGTGGGTTCTTAAAGATGACGGAGGGTTTGTTAAACCTGTTGAAAGAAGTGGTGGGGCTATCCTCTTTGAGGATGAGATTTCAACAATTGAATTCTTTAATTAAAAAGGAGGCAGATCATGTCCGATTTGGAAGAAAATATTATTAAAGAAATTGAAAAAAGAAAAAGAATAATAGGTGATGACTCAATTCAGGAATCGTATCAACCTACTGAAGATACGCTTGACCCAGATAATCCTCCAGGAGATGGTAGCGGTGTGCCGGAAAAGGATGACGATTAACCGAGGTAGACCTCTTAACCAAACGTTTGAGCCGACAGCTAACTACTTGCAGCTGAAGAGCGGGTTCGGCGGTATAGTCTCGCTGAACGTAACATAAATAGGGGGTTGGTGATGAAAACAAAAAAAAGGATGTCACCGTAGTTGTTTGGCATTAGGATTAAACCATGGAATTTGAATGGGATCCCAACAAAGCTGCAACCAATTTTAGTAAACACGGTATCACCTTTTCTGAGGCAGCCACGGTCTTTGGTGATCCTCTCGAAGTGACAATCGCTGACCCTGATCACTCCGTGGAAGAGTTCCGGTTTCTCTCTGTTGGTCGCAGTGAGGCCGGGCGGCTTCTTGTTGTGGCCTATACCGAACGAAATAATCGCATCCGAATCATCTACTGCGCGGCCAGTAACGCCGCAGGAGGGCAGGCACTATGAATCATAATCAAAACATAAACAAAGAAGACGACATCCGCCCAGAGTATGATTTCTCGGGGGGTGTTCGTGGTAAGCATTTCCAGGCATACAGGAAAGGTACCAATCTGGTACCGCTTGACCAAGACGTGGCCCAAATGTTTCCAGACGCTACAGCGGTTAATGAAGCTCTCCGCCTCTTGATCAAACTTGCCAAGCAGCGTGTCCCGCCAGCCACAACTGCCGAACCAGGCGCTTGAGTGCACGGCAACAAGGCCCTTGGCCGCCACCACTCAGCTTGGTCGTTATAGAGGAGATCATTGAATAAGCATGATTGGAGAAGCTGGACAGATGTCAGATCAAATAAGATATTGGATGGAACTATCTGAATATGATATTGAGACAGCCATTGCGATGTTAAAAAGCAAGCGATATCTTTATGTTGGGTTTATGGCTCACCAATCTATTGAAAAAATGCTAAAGGCTTATTATGTAAAAACCAATGGAGAGCCAGCCCCATTTTCTCATAGTCTTTCTTACCTTGCAAAGAAAGCAAAAATCTATGAGCATTTTTCAGAAGATCAGAAGCTTTTTATAGATATGCTTGAACCAATGAATGTTGAATGCAGATATCCGTCTCATAAGGAACAATTAATGAGGAGTTTGACAGAAGAACGATGCAAAGAAATTCTTGATAATTCAAAGGAACTACAGCAATGGATAAAGCAGAAGTTATAACAAAGCTTAAAAGATATAAAAAACTTTTGTCAGAATATATGTCATTTGATAAAATGATTCTGTTCGGTTCTTATGCAAGAGGGAGCCAGAGAGAAGACAGTGATGTGGATGTCGCGATAATAGTCGATGAAATGCAAGGGGATTATTTTTCTACAAGACCTCTGTTATGGAGAATTAGAAGGGAAGTGGATGATAGAATCGAACCCATTCTTTTTGAAACAAAACACGACGAAAGCGGTTTTTTAGAAGAAGTAATGAGAAATGGGATTCTGATATAGCCAAAAGATGGAGCGGGCTTACGCAGCTCATCTTATCGATAGCTCTAACAAAATATAGTGGAGATCCATGATCTGAAAATGAAGGATTATCACATCAATATCTTTTACAGCGAAGAAGACGAAGGATATGTAGCAGACATACCCGATTTGAAGTATTGCTCTGCTTTTGGAGAAACTCCGGAAAAAGCGTTATTGGAAGTATTAAAGGCAAAAGATGTATGGTTGGAGTCCGCACGTACACATGGCAAACCTACCCCTGAGCCACATTATCGTCCTGTGGTCTACCAAGTAGCTTAATGTCATACCGCAGAACAAGCGACTCGATTCCCCCGGGTGTTAATCGCTCCGAATGGTTTCCATGAGCGGCCCATAAAGCTGCTCGGCCAGGATTTTGAAACGGGACTCTTCAGCCTGCCAAAGGGCATCAAAATCAAGGTAGCATCGCTTTAGATAAACGCCGTCGGCGTATCCCAGTTCTCCGGAAAAATTGTACCCATCCCCCTCATAGGTTTTTCGAGCCGCCTCCCGTGCCTTTTCCAAAACGTTGTCCCCCTTATTGGAAAACAGGATTTTCAGATAAGCCGGCGCCGTTTTCGCCGTTACGGGATGGGGTTGCTGAAGTCCCTGCCACCAGAACTTGACGATTTCATCCAGCCACTTACCTGCCTTTTCGGGAGGAAGGGGGGGGAGTTCCGCAAGACCGTCAGGGGCTACCAGGATACTGGTCAGGGCTATTTTCTGAGCACACCCCGCCAGGTGTTTGACCCAGAGACCCACCAGGCTGTCCGGACGTGAAACCCGACCTTTTTTATCCAGGATTTCGTTGGGATAAAACTCCCAGCGTGCATAATCGGTGGATTTTGCTGGGGTTGATATTTCAGGTTTCTCCACCCGTAACCCATCGAGCCAGTCCTCCAGCGCTTCGCAGTCGCATCCATCAATCCGAATCGGAAAACGGATTTCCACAGGGGGGCATGAATGGGGATATTTTTCGGCCAGCCGGTGATGGTATTTCAGCATTTGCAGGACCGGTTCGGCGAGCTTTTGGGCCGATAGCGGGCCGAAACCGCCCGGCGGCAATTCCCCCGTGCGCTGCAGCCGTCGGGCTGCCGAATAAACGGCCTCCGAGCGTTCCGAAGCAGGGGCTGCGAGACCGGCGTTCAACAGCATTTCCCCCTGGTTGAATGGCGAAAGCCCATCCAGGGAAAAGGGTTCCTGGTTTTGGGTTACGGTCTCGGTGTCATCAAAATAGACGTTCAGTCTTTGGTTGAAAAAGCACTTGATGGGATTTTTGAGACATCGAATCAATTGGATCAGCCCCGGCCCGGTATGGATTTTAGCCGGACAAAGCCTGTCCTGATCTGATTTCGTTTCCTGCGGATTCAGCATTTTTCGCCATTCCCGGGCATGGGTGAAAAGCTCCCGGGACCCATGGGGCAGAAAGTACGCCCTGCTGAAGGGTTGCAGGGGGTGCAGGCAAGTCAAGTGATCCAATAGGTCCAAAGCATTGTCCGCCTCAATTTGCCAGCCCCCCGCCAGGTAATCTCGCAGCTGGCTCACCAGCACTGACGGCATCCGTTCACTGTTGTCATTTACATCGCGGGCAATGGTGCTGATGTAGAGGTTTTCCCGCGCTGAGAGCAGTGCCTCAAGGAACAGGTAGCGGTCGTCTTCTCGACGGGAACGATCACCCGGGCGGTAAAGACCGGGCGCGGCCATCAAATCGAAATCCATGGGGGGCATACTGCGGGGGTATTCCCCGTCGTTCATGCCCAACAGACAGACCACCTTAAAGGGAATGGCCCGCATGGGCATCAGGGTGCAGAAATTGACCATCCCCACTAGAAAATGCTGTGACATGCTTTGGTCTTTCATGGCGCTCAGCAAAACGTCTCGAACCACCGAAAGGGTCAGGGGTTCTTCCAGCCCGGCATCCGCGCAGGTGTCTCGCCATGCCGATACTATGTCCTCCAGAATGCGCCGGGTGAGCTGATCGCTACTGTCGGTGGGTAGAAAAAAATCATCCAACAACGCCAGAATACGCTCGTGCCAGACTTGGGGAAGCCCCGGGGTTTTGAGTGCTCTCCAGTGTTTCTCCAAATGGCGGATAAGGAGATGCAAAGGGCCGATCAGTTCAGCTTCCAACCCGCCGATTTCCCCGTAGGGCTCAATGTCCCGCCACGATTCGCCCGTGCCCACGGCATATCCCAGCAGCATGCGGCGTAAACCGAATTGCCAGGTGTTTTCATCAAGATCCTGGGGCAGGTCAAAGGCGGTTCGCTGCGTTGCATCGAGCCCCCACCGGATGCCCGCGCCATCAATCCAAAGCTGTAATTTCTGAACATCATGTTCCCCCAGGCCGAAGCGTTGGTGGAATGCGGGAACCTGCAGCAGGTCCAGAATATCGCTTTGGGCCATGCGTGAGGTGGGCAGATGAAGCAGTTTTTCAAAGGCTCGCAGCATGGGAAGACCGGCCCGGTCAGGTCTGTCGGCGATGGCAAAGGGAACAAAACGCGGGTCCTGGCGCGACAAGTTGCCAAAAACAGATTCAATATGAGGCGCATAGATATCTATGTCAGGGGTCATGACGATAATGTCTTTAGGCTTTAAGTCAGGGTTCCGTTTGAACAGGTCGAGCAGTTGGTCCTGCAAAATTTCCACTTCCCGTTGACGGCTGTAGGCCATTTTGAACGTGATGGAACGATCGTCTGGGGATATGATAGATTTTTTTTCATGGGCTCCGGGCAGTGGTGTCAGATCAAGGATCGCCTGCTGTACCCGGTGCAACAGGGGGGCATCCTTGTTTTTTTCCGCAGCAAAATCGTCAAACAGGTCAATTTCATCAAAGCTTTTTCGGTATGCCTCCGGTTGGTCGTATCCATACAGGAGACCGATGGTGTCCCGTCCCTGTTTGCCCCAGGAGGCCAAAAGCGGATTGATATGGCGGTGCGTTGATTCGGGCGCCGTGTTTTTTGGGCCCCCGGTATGGGTAGAATGGCGGATCTGCTCAATCCGCAGCAGTTCGCGGTCTTCCATGATGTCAGCCCAATAGAACCGGCAGGGGTTGTGTACAAAAAAAAGCACCTGGGTAAGTTGACTGAGCGCGTGCAATGCCTCCAGGGCTTGTCCGGGCAGGGTGCTGATACCGAAAACAATGATGCGGCGGGGCAGAGCAGGGGGCCGTTCAGGAAGGCTCCGGGCCGCTTTCAGAAACCGTCGATGCAAGCCGGAACGGCTGGTATGCCGTTTCAGATCAGGCACATCTGATTGAATCAGGCGCCATAATTCAGCCTGCCAGCGCTGTTCGGAGGGCAGAGGTTCCACCTTTCCATGAGCATTTCTGAGCTGGTCCCGGCCGAAGGTCCAGTCCTCCAGCCAGTCGGCCCTGTAAACCTGATATTGGTCATACAGATCCGCCAGGCGACAGGCCAGTTGATACCGTTTGATTGAATCGGGATCGGCGGACAAAAATTGGTCAATGGCCGAAAAGCCTTTCTCCCTGGACAATCCTTTCAGCAACCGCATTAATCGCCATTTGAGTGGCGCTTTGTCATAGGGAGATTCCTGCGGTATGCCGTTCGGTCCCAACACGGCCCGATAGGCCTGCCACAAAAAACGTGCGGTTAATTGAAAGGAAACGGCCGCACTGATGCCGCAGCCATCATTTTCCGCCAGGGCAAGCTTGAGCCATTGCGCCATACCGTTGCTTTGAACAATGAACACTTCATTTTCCAGGGGAGCGAGCGGATGTCTCATGACCCACTGGATGGCGACCCTTCGCAAATCCTCCATGCGGTTGGAATGAATGACGGAAAAACCGGCCGGCAGCGCCGCTTTTTTTCTATCTGTTTGGTATGGCAAAGGGTCTCTCCCAAAGGGCCTTTGAAACCATCACGGCATACTCCATGAATGTTTATCCTTTTATGTTGAAAAACGTAAAGCAAAAGTTGTTAAAAAAACGAACCGTCATTACGTTTATCGCCACTGCTTGACATATGGCCCCACTTGGATCACCATGGGGCCTGAATTCTGAGAGCCGAGGAAAAACGGGCACTTTCGAAATCATGGCGTCAGAAAAGATTTAGCTAACCCGGAGGGAAAGGATGGAAAGCTGGAAAACATTCTGGGAAATTGTCGTGGATGTGTGGAAAAATGGCCTTTACGGTCTCGATATCGGGCGGATTATTGTGGCCGTCCTTATTTTCCTGGGATTTCTGATCATCCGACGATTGTTTTCCCGAATCCTGGTTCACCGGATTAGCCTGCTCACCCAAAAAACGCCTACCCCCCTGGATGACAAGGCACTGGAGGTTGTTCAGAAGCCGGTGAGTTTCATTCCCGTGGTGCTGGGCGTCTACTTTGCAATGGAGCACCTCAATCTTTCGGGGAATCTGGAAATCTTTGCAGACCGGCTGGTCCGTTCCCTCATTGTATTCGTTATCTTCTGGGGTCTGGTCAGGCTGGTACAGCCCCTTTCAATGTTGTTGCAAGGCCTGGAAAAGGTTTTATCAATGCCCATGGTGGAATGGTTCATCAAGGCTGTCCGCATTGCTTTCGTCTTCATCGGTGGCGCCACCATACTGGAAATCTGGGGCATCAGGGTTGGACCCATTATCGCGGGTCTCGGTCTTTTAGGGGTGGCCGTGGCACTGGGGGCTCAGGATCTTTTCAAAAACCTTATATCAGGGATTCTGGTGCTTGTTGAGAAGCGGTTCCACCCGGGGGACTGGATTCTCGTCAGAGGTGTGGTGGAAGGGACCGTTGAGACCATCGGGTTTCGATCCACCGTGGTCCGAAGATTTGACAAGGCCCCGGTCTATGTGCCCAATAGCAAGCTTTCGGATGATTCACTCATCAATTATTCCGCCATGACCCACCGGCGGATCTACTGGATCATCGGGGTGGAGTACCGAACCACCATCGAACAGCTCAGGACCATCCGGGACCGGATCGAGGACTATATCCTCCAGTCGGAGGCATTCGCCCATCCACCCGAGGTCTCTACCTTTGTGCGCATCGACCGTTTCGGTGACTCCTCCATCGACATCATGCTTTACTGCTTTACCCGCACCACGGTATGGGGGGAATGGCTGGAGCTCAAGGAGCAGCTTGCCTACAGGATCAAGCAAATCGTGGAAGAGGCCGGAACCGGTTTCGCCTTTCCCAGCCAGTCCCTGTACGTGGAAACGGTTCCCTACGAAAACCCGGAGGTGTTTGTGCCGCCTGAAAAATAGCGACTATGGTGTCAAAAATTTGGGGGGAAGATCGGCCTTTGCGTTGATTTCGAGGGATTTAAGGATCATGAGCGTTACGGTTCCGTGGGCCAGCATTTTTTCTTTATCATCAAAGACGGTGGCCTCGCTCAAACAGAGTGTCTTCCCGGTTTTGATGTTTTTTCCCTTGGCGATGAATCGCCCCGATGCGGCCGGTGCCAGGTAATTGAGCTTCATCTCAACGGTGGTCATGCCGGATGACGCGTCAATGCTTGAATAGGCCGCCCAGAAGGCGGCAGCGTCTATCAGAGACGCATAAACGCCCCCATGAACGATTCCATAGGGCTGGAGATGTTTTTCTTGAACCTCCACTTCCAGAAAAGAACGGCCCATCTCGAGGGCGTTGATTTTCATGGAAAGAAGATTGAAGTAGGGACAATTGTTGATATGCGCTCTAACAGCCGCCACATGGTCCGGATTCAGTTGTTTCATGGATACTGCCTCCTGAGGACATCAACATAAGATGGGTGGTTGAAAACGTGAGTATCAGATTGGGGAGACACAATCAACCCAAAATCCAAAACTGCACTTTGACACGAGAACCCCAATGACCTATACTGCATCAGCTTGTGGGGTCCTACTATAAAATGGGGTTTGAAACTTTATCACCAATCCATCTTCAATGCTTCAAAACACGGTGGAGGCAAAGCCAATGAAGATTCATCATATGGGTCAGAAAAAAAACCACATTGTGGTTACGGTTGAAGGACGTATGGATGCCGTTTCCGCGCCGGAATTTGAAAAATTTCTAAATGCCCTCATTGATGAAGGTGCGTTAAAGGTCATTGTGGACTTTGAAGGCCTCGACTATATCAGCAGTGCGGGGCTCCGAAGCGTCTTGATTACCACCAAAAAAATACAGAGCAAGAACGGGGAAATTCTGATTGTGTCCCTTCACGATACGGTCAAAGAAATATTTGAAATTTCAGGGTTCAGTACCATTATTCCGATCCATGCATCTGTGGATGCAGCGCTTGAAACCGCTTGAAAAAACCTTCAGCCTTCGAGACCCAAGCGTAAAAAGCATATTAAGGAATGATTTCAGACCATGGCGAAAATCGGGCTGCCCGCCGAAATGGAAAACCTTGAAGAACTTCTTGATTTCGTTGACAATGAGGCTGATAAGGCAGGATTTCCAGCGCGCCGTGTTTCGGAAATTCGACTGGCTGCGGAAGAAGTTCTGGTCAATATTTTTTGTTACGCTTATCCGGAGACTGACGGCGATGTGTCCATCAGTTGTTTTGTGAAGGAAGAATTTTTTGTCTTGGAGATTCTGGATGGCGGAACCCCTTTTAACATTATGGCGGCTCCCGGTCCGGATCTCTCGTCGTGTCTGTCGGAGCGTAGTGTGGGAGGGTTGGGAATCCATTTTGTAAAGGAAATGGCAAATGAAACACGGTATGTTCGGGATAAAGGGCAGAATCGGTTAACGCTGGCTTTTGGGAAGTGTCGTCAAGAATGACACCTGTTATGAAAGGGATGGAAAAATGGCAGTTGTAGAATGGACGTTGGATGAAAAGGTGGCAGTGGCCACCTTAAATGACGGTGAAAATCGTTTCAACCCGGACTTTCTTGAAAGCTTTATGGGGGTACTGGACCAGATCGAAAAAGAAACAAATGCCAATGTTCTGGTGGTGACGTCCTCCCATAAAAAGATTTTTTCAAACGGGATTGACCTGGATTGGCTGCTCCCCCACGTTCAAAAGGGAGATCTTGAAACGGCCAAGGCCTTTTTTTACACCATGAATCGCCTTTTCAGGCGGCTTCTTCTTTACCCCATGCCCACGGTCTGTGCCATTTCCGGCCACGCCTTTGCGGGGGGCGCCATCATGACTTGCGCGTTTGATTTTCGGTTCATGCGTTCGGACCGGGGGTTTTTCTGCTTTCCGGAAGTGGATTTGGGGATTCCGTTTCTGCCCGGCATGATCGCGCTGATCAAAAAAGCGATCCCCCAGTACAAACTGGAGGAACTTCAGTTTACGGGCAAACGGGCTACAGCCGAAGAATGTGAAGCCTACCATATCATCACCAAAGCCTGCCATATGGACGACCTGATGAATGAGACGCTAGAATTTGCCAAAGGGCTCAATAAGCGGCGGGAGATTATTTCCGAGATGAAAAAGCGGATGTATAAACAGATTGTTTATGCCTTTGACGTGGAGGATCCCCTCTTGATCGATTCAGGTCAGTTTAACGTATGATCCAATACTACCTAAAACCGGTGATATAGGGATTGGTTTCTCTTTCATGGGCCAGAGTGGAGACAGGGGTTTCCCCATACGCGTGCCCCGGCCAGACCCTGGTTTCAGGGGGAAGGGAGAGCAGTTTTTTGACCGATAACAGGAGGGTGCCCATGTCGCCCCCACCGAGGTCGGTTCGGCCCACAGCCCCCACAAACAGGGTGTCGCCGGTAAACAGGTTGCCCGTCCCGTACAGGCATATGGAGCCGGGGGAGTGGCCCGGGGTGTGGATGATCTGAAGCGTTTCCTTTCCGATGACAAGAGAATCTCCCTCTTTCACCAGCATATCCGGTTTGGGGGATGGTTTTTTCCCCAGCGCCAGGGAAAATGCTTGGTTCTTGCCGCTTCTTATCTGGTCCGCATCATCTTCGTGGATCACCAGTTGTGCGTCCGTTTTAGACAGGATCGCACGGTTTCCGCAGGTGTGGTCGGCGTGGGCATGGGTGTTGACCACATACTTCAGGGTTAACCCAAGGGTTCTCAACCTGTCCAAAATTTTTCTCTCTGAGCCAGCCGGGTCAATGACCAGGGCTTCTTTTTCTGTCTCGCAGCCCACAATGTAGGCAAAAACCGCCATGGGGCCGACCTTTATCTGTTCTATCTGCATCATTGCCGTTTTCCTCTTTTAAACGGGTTGGGTAAACTGTTGAAGTTCTTTGATGAGTCTGGGAATCAGTTTGCGAACAACCCCTTCTTTTTCATAGGTGCTGACGGAGAAAAATTCTTTTGAACCCGCAAAGCCTGGGTTCATCATGGGAATTTGCGCCTGAAGATTGGGTGCCAGGGTTTCGAATCGGGTGATCATTTCCACCAGCGGAATCTCTTCTCCGGGATAATGCGCCAGCCAACCCAGTTGTTTCATGCTTTCATAGCGAATACGGTCCAGCAAAAAAAGATACTGGTCAATCACCCGCATCTTATTTTTGGGCGACAGTTCATTGAATTCAAACCCCGATCCCAGGTGATTGAGACCCATAATCAGATCATAGAGATAAAATGTGCATTTGTCTTTGCCCTGCGCCAGAAATGAAAGGGTTTCAAGGGAAATATGGCCCAGACAGGTCTGTGGGGTGAAGTCTTCTTTAAACCGGCTTTTCCAGTTTCGAAAGGCCTTTTTTGCCAATATATGGGCTTTCCCGTCTTCAAGACTGATCACTTGCGTCATGGTTTACCGGCCCATAAAGCGAGGTTTTCGTTTTTCCATGAATGCTCGCTTTCCCTCCTGTAAATCTTCGGTCATCAGTGACCGGGCAAAAAGTGCGGCGAGTTCTGATTCTTCATCTTCGCTCAAGACGTTGGTTTCGGCCATTTTGTACAATGCCTGTTTGGTTCCCCGTAAGGCCATGGGTGCATTTTGTGAAATCTCTTCTGCCATATCATAGGTAGCGGTTTTTAGACAATCACGTTCCACCAGTTCGTTTAAAAGGCCCATGCGAAGACAGTTATGACTGTCATATGGACGGCCGGTCAGGAACATTTCAAGGGTTTTGGTAAACCCCAGAACCATGAGAAACCGCCGAAAACCCGCTGGAGGATAAACAAGCCCCAGTTTTGCCGGGGGCATTCCCATGGTAATTCCGTGCCTGCCGATCCGGATGTCGCAGGCCACGGCCAGTTCGCAGCCGCCGCCAAAAGCATGGCCGCTCACCATGGCGATAACAGGGTAGGGGAAATTCCGAATGGCCTGAAGGGCGTTTTCCAGGGGCGATATATTCTCAATGGGCTTTTCCGGGGCTTGATCATTTTTTGTTGGTATTGCTGATATGTCATATCCTGCTGAAAAAGATGTTTCCCCCGCACCCCGAATGATGAGGGCTCTTATATCCGGATCACAACCCAGTTCGGAAACCATCATGGCCATTTCCTGAAGAAGCCCGGATGTGAGAAAATTGCGTTTTTCAGGCCGATTGATCGTCAAGGTGCAGATATTTTTGTCACGCTTTGTGAGAAGCTGGGTTTTGCTCTGATATGCCATAACGGATACTCATCGGTTTTCCGGAGTGCCGTTTTCATCGGCATCCAGTGGAATGCTCAATTCATAAATGCCGCTGTCCATGACAGCCTGAATGGGCGTATCTGAAGCGGATTCGAACACCTTGAGCATCCCTTTGTTGGTGGCCAGCACATCCGCTTTGAATCCACGGATGTCATTTTCTCTGGCAATTTTTTTGAGGGTTCGAAAGAGAAAAGAAGCGATCCCTTTTCCTTGGAAATCTTCATCCACCACAAAGGCCACGTCCGCTACCGGTTTGTCAGGAAGGCGCACATAGCGCGCTTCGGCAACAATACGTCCGGCGCCCGGTTCTCCCATAAGTCCCACGATGGACATGGTTTTGGTATAGTCTATATTCGCGTATTCCTGCATTTTGGTGTGCGGCATGGTCTTTATGGGCGAGAAATATCGGTAATAGACCGATTTGTCGGAGAACCGGTAAAAAAGGCGTCGCATCTCATCCACGTCCGAGGGCTTGATGGCCCGAAACCGAACAGTGATTTCCCCGGGAAAAACTTTTTCACAGGCAAGGTCCGTGGGGTAAAGCGCCCCGGATTCCGGAAGATACAGCTGATCTGCGTACAGGATGTTTTTTTCCTTGGCAAGACGAACCAACTCCGCGCGATCATCGGGGTGGGCGATGTCAATCAATGCCAGCGCTCTTTCCCGAATGGTTCGCCCGGTCATGGAGGCCACACCGTATTCGGTGACCACCAGGTCTAAAAATTCGCGAATGGAAAACTGACCCGGATAATCGTCCACTGAAATCAGAATATTGGACTCATTCTTCAAATTCCGACTGGGCAGAGCAATAATGGTTCTGCCCTTTTTGGAAAAGCGCGCGCCTTTGAAGAACTCCTGGGCTTCACTGGGTCCATCACCCACATTGCCTTTGCCGCTGTGCAGGGCAACCCCGCCGCTGAGATCCACTTTGCGAACCGGAAGCACCACCATGGTGCGGTCGTTTCGTCCGATCCGTTTGGGGTCGGCCACCACGTCGATGCTTTGAAATTCAATGAGGGGGTTTCGATGGAGCCAGTAAAGCAGTTCCGGGGTGCCGATGGCATAGGCTGTCAGCGATTTTCCCAGGAAATGGCCCTTTTTTCGATTGGAGACGGCACCGCTTTTGACCAGGTCCATGACGGCATCGGTGAAAAACGGGGAATGGATGCCGAGGTCCCGCTTGTTTTGCAGATGACGTGCAAGGGCGTCAAACATGTGACCCGCTGAAAAGGCCAGACAACTGCCGTCCTCAATGAGGGAGGCCACATTGGCACCTACCTTGTCAAAGACCGGATCAAAGGGGGAACGTTCAAAATATATGGGAGGCGCTTCGGATTCCACCAGAAAATCGAAATCATCCATGTGAACAAAGGTGTCCCCCATGGTTCTGGGGGCTTCATGGTTGATTTCGCCCACCACCAGGGAGGCCTGTTCCATGGCGTATCTGGCCACGTCAATGGCGGGTCCGAGACTGCAGAAGCCCGACCGGTCGGGAGGCGTAATCTGAATGAACGCGGCATCAATTTCGATAATGCCGGATTGTATGAGCCTGGGAATTTCGGAAAAAGGGCTCGGGATCATATCAACACGGCCGGAGTTGATTTCTTCACTGGCCACCCATCCGGCAAAAAAGGTTTTCAGACGATATTTATGGTTCTGATTCTGGGTAATGGAAATAGCAGGTCCAAAGCTAATCAACTGAATGAATTCCAGATCCCTGAGGTTACCGGCATCTGAATCGAGCAGGCTTTTGACCAGCGTACAGGGTTCTGCAACGCCGGTTCCTAGAAAAATGCTCATTCCGGGTTTAATCCTGGAAAGGACTTTTTGGGGGTCAACCAATTTGGATTTCCATTCCTTGGGTTCCATAACCGACATGGGTGAGGTTTTTCTCCTGATTTAAATGTGTTGAATAAAAATCATGAGGATTTGCCATTGAGCTTCAATTGGGCCATGACCACCCTTTGAAGATGGCTGTAATCCTCGATCTTTGTTTCGTTTTGGTAAAGGCCCGTCCGGGCCAGGGTAAAGAGGGCTTTTTCCACTTGATATGGAGACATCTCCAGCAAAAGCCAGCCACCGGGGTGCAGAAATTGCGGTGCCTGACAAATGATTTGTTTCAGAAAATCCATGCCGTCTTTTCCGCCGTCCAGCGCCGGTTTCGGTTCATAAATTGCAACCTCCGGGAGAAGCCCCTGTATTTCGTGGGTACATACATAGGGCGGATTGGATGCAATCAGATGAAACAGAGGTTTTTCAACCATTAAGGGCTCGAAAAGGTTTCCCCGAAGAAACGTTATCCTGTCTGATACACCATGCCTCTCTGCGTTTAGGCGTGCCAAATCAAGGGCTTCTCCGCTGATGTCTGTTGCAAGGATAAGGGCTTGGGGGACCTCTTTTGCCAATGTGACGGAGATGACGCCGCTGCCGGTTCCCAGATCCAGTACACGATAGGGGGTTTCAGCAAAGGACCCTGCCAGCGTTATGGCCTGCTCCACAAGAATTTCGGTTTCGGGTCTGGGAATCAGGACATGGGGATTGACCCCGAATGCAAGGGACCAGAATTCCTGGGTGCCGGTAATGTATTGCAGGGGTTCATGTTTCAGACGCCGCCTGATGAGGTCGCGATAACCTGAGACCTCCTTTTCGGTAAGCGGTTGATCAAAATTGAGATATAGCGATATCCGTTTAACGTGGAGCTGATAAGCCAGAAGCACTTCAGCATTGAGGCGAGCACTTTCGATTCCTTTTTCTACCAGATAATCGGTTGCCGTCTCAAGCAGTGTTTTGATACACCAGGCCTTGGGGGTCATGACAGCGCTTGCACTGAGATCAATTGCCGCCGGAGTTTTTGAGGGCTTCGGTTTGAAAATGGGTAATCAGCGGCTCAATGACGAGGTTAAGATCTCCCTGAAGAAAATCCTCAAGTTTGTATAGTGTAAGCCCGATGCGGTGATCGGTGATCCGCGCCTGGGGAAAATTATAGGTTCTGATCCGTTCACTCCGGTCACCTGTGCCAACAAGGGTTTTGCGCTCTTCGGAAATTCGCGAGTGCTGCTTGGCCGTCTCAAAATCCAGCATGCGGCTTCTGAGAACTTTCATGGCTTTTGCCTTGTTTTTATGCTGGGATTTTTCATCCTGGCATGTGACCACCAGTCCGGTGGGAAAGTGGGTAATTCGAACGGCTGAGTCGGTCGTGTTCACATGTTGGCCCCCATGCCCTGATGACCGGTACACATCGATCCGAAGGTCTTCAGGCTTGATTTCCACGTCTACTTCCTCTGCTTCCGGGAGTACCGCCACGGTGACCGCTGAGGTGTGTATCCGTCCCTGAGCCTCGGTCTCGGGCACACGCTGAACCCGGTGGACCCCGCTTTCATATTTAAGCCGACTGAACACCCTGTGACCCTCTACCAGGAGGATCACCTCCTTAAGTCCGCCGATGCCGGTCATGTTCTGGGACAGAACTTCCGTCTTCCAACGCCTTAACTCCGCGTAGCGGCTGTACATTCTGAAAAGATCCGCCGCAAAAAGGGCAGCCTCATCTCCTCCGGTGCCGGCCCTGATTTCAAGGAGGATATTCTTTTCGTCGTTGGGGTCTTTGGGAAGAAGCAATACCCGGAGTTCTTCGGCTACGTTAGTCAGGCGGAGATCCAGGGCTTCGATCTCTTCCCTGGCCAGTTTCTTCATTTCTGGGTCGGGGTCTTCCAGAAGGGACCGGTTTTCGGCAATTTCGTCCTCAAGGGCCTGATGTTTACGCAGAACCGTAATGATTGGGGCCAGGACGCTGTGCTCCTTGGCGTACTTCCGGTAGCGCTTCTGATCTGAAATGACCTCCGGCTGTCCCAGAAATCTTTCCAGTTCATGGTAGCGTTCTTCGGTTTCCTTCATTTTATCAAACATTGCCATGAGCCTGGAATTACTTTTTCCCCGACGTCTAAACCCCTAAATCTTACCCCAAAAACCTTATGACTTGTTGAACTTGGCGTACTTCTGTTTGAATCGTTCTATTCGACCGGCAGAGTCAACCAGTTTCTGTTTTCCGGTAAAAAACGGATGACATTGGGAGCATATTTCAATGTGAATGTCTTCAACGGTGGACCCGGTTTCAAATTCGCTGCCGCAGGCGCAACGCACTGTTGTTTTAAAATACTTCGGATGAATGTCACTTTTCATTACAATCTCCTCAATTTGTTGATCATCAATCTATTGGCTCATGGAATCAAGAAAATCCTTATTATCGCTTGTTCCCTTTATTTTTTCAAGTAGGAATTCCATGCTGTCCACAGGCGTCAGGGGCGCAAGCAGCTTTCGAAGAATCCATATGCGATTGAGGTCGGCCGGCTCTATCAGGAGTTCTTCTTTTCGGGTGCCGGAACGGTTGATGTCGATGGACGGGAACACCCGCCGGTCGCTCAGTTTTCGATCCAGGTGGATTTCCATATTGCCCGTGCCCTTGAATTCCTCAAATATCACCTCATCCATTCGGCTTCCGGTGTCAACCAGTGCTGTGGCAATAATGGTCAGGCTGCCCCCTTCTTCTATGTTTCTGGCCGCTCCGAAAAAGCGTTTGGGTTTATGAAGGGCGTTGGAGTCGAGACCGCCGGATAGAATTTTTCCACTGGGCGGTATCACGGAGTTGTAAGCCCTGGCCAGCCGGGTAATGCTGTCCAGCAGGATCAGCACATCCCGCTTATGCTCGACCAGTCTCTTTGCTTTTTCAATGACCATCTCAGCGACCTGCACGTGGCGTTGGGGGGGCTCGTCAAAGGTCGAACTGATCACCTCGGCGTCGACGGATCGGGCCATATCGGTCACTTCTTCGGGTCGTTCATCGATCAGCAATACGATTTTGTGGATGGATTTGTCGTTAGAGGTCACACTGTTGGCGATATTTTGAAGGAGCATGGTCTTTCCGGTCCTGGGCGGCGCCACAATCAGGCCTCGCTGGCCTTTTCCGATGGGCGTCATGAGGTCCATGACCCGGGTGGAGTAATTGTCCGCCTCAACTTCCATCTTGATTCTTTCATCGGGGTAAAGGGGCGTTAAATTGTCAAACAGGATTTTTTCTCTGGCGATTTCGGGATCTTCATGGTTGACCTTTTCCACTTTTAAAAGGGCGAAATAGCGCTCGGATTCTTTTGGAGGTCGGATCTGGCCGCTTATGGTGTCACCTTTTCTGAGGTTGAACCGACGAATCTGTGAGGGCGAAATATAGATATCATCGGGCCCGGGCAGGTAATTGGCGTCCGGGGCTCTCAGGAAGCCAAATCCGTCTGGAAGGATCTCCAACACCCCTTCGCCATATATGAGGCCGTTTTGTGCTGAATGGGCCTGGAGCAACGAGAAAGTGAGTTCCTGCTTACGCATTCCAGAGGCTCCCTCAATCTTAAACTCCTTTGCCATTTCAGTTAATTTACTGATTTTCATTGTTTTTAGTTCTACAAGATTCATGGTTGATCTCCGTCAGAAGGTTTATGGTCTATGGTCCAAGTCTAGATAATCTTAGAGTATCTCAAAGATATGTGAGTTATGACAGGTTTCTCAGCAGAATAGTAATGGAGTTTACTCGAACGGCCGGTTCGTACCGAATCTCCCAAAGAAAGGAATTCATTTGTGTATATGCGTATAGGCCTATAGCGTTTTTTTTTCGTTATGTCAAGCATTTGTTTGGGGGAAATGAACATTGATGTCCAGCGCGCTGAGAACCCGTTGCATGTCTTCGGGAAAAGGAGACTTAAATTCCATAAAGGTTTTTTCCTTGGGATGAACAAAACCGATGCGCGCGGCGTGAAGCATTTGCCTTTTCACAGCGGCTACCAGCGCGGGGTTTTGTTTCATGAAGCGTCTTTTGAGGGTGTCGGGTCCGTGACCATAAACCGTATCCCCCACCAGGGGATGCCCCAGATGGGAGAAATGAACACGAATCTGGTGTGTTCTGCCGGTTTTAATGGTGACAGACAAAAGGGAAAACCCCTCCTTACAATCAGCAATCTTTTTCCACAGGGTCAGAGCGTTTCGACCGCCGCTTTTGGCGACGGCCATCTCTTTTCGACGAACGGGATGCCGGGAGATGGGAAGGGCAATTCTCCCACTTTCATGGGAAGTTATGCCATGGACCAGGGCAACATATTCTTTTTTGATGGTTCCATTTTTGAATTGCTGCGCAAGCACTTGATGGGCCATATCGTTTTTGGCGACAACCATGAGTCCTGAGGTGTCTTTATCGAGCCTGTGAACGATGCCGGGCCTGAGTACTCCCCCAATGCCTGAAAGATCCCCGCAATGTTTCAAGAGACCGTGAACCAGGGTGCCCGATGAATGCCCGGGAGCGGGGTGAACGACAATGCCGGGCGGTTTATTAAGGACAATGACCCAGGGGTCCTCAAACACGACGGAAAAAGGAACTTCCTCGGGAATAAGTGCCGGAGCGGATGGCTTGGGAACCCTGAGGGAAACCCGATCACCGGTCTTTAGTTGCCGGCTCGGTTTTGTGTGAGCGTCATTAACCCGAACCCAACCGTTTCGAATCAAACCCTGTATTCGCGATCGGGATAAATTTGGGTGGTTATGGGAAAGAAAAAGGTCCACCCGGGACCCTTGAGCGCTGTCAGGAATCGTATGGGAAAAATCGCTGTCACAGATTTTGTTGTTCACTGTCAAAGTTTGTGCGAATAATGGGAAAGCAATGGCGACAAAAGGGATAATTCAGATCTGATCAGCGTTTGTCAAACGGCGTCAGGAAAACATGAGGTCCAGGTCGCTTTCCACCTGAGACTCGGTGATGTCTTTTGCCAGGGAAATTTCTTTAACCAGCAGGGTTCGGGCGGTGTCCAGCATTTTCCGTTCGCCGAAAGAGAGCTCTTTATCAAACCTTAGAATCAAGAGGTCGCGATAGACTTCCGCCACTTCAAAGACCGATCCGGTCTTGATTTTCTCCATATAGTCCCGGTAACGGCGATTCCAGGTCTGGCTGTCAAGTATGACATCTCGCTTTTTGAGAATGGAAAACAGTTTGGGAAGTTCCGTCTTGGCAATGATATCTCTCAGACCCACGTGGTCCACATTGGTGGTCGGGATCATGATGATCATATCGTTGTCGAGAATACGCATGACATAGAAATCCTGTCTGCATCCTGAGATTTCCTGGGATTCAATTTTTTCAATAATGCCAACACCGTGAGCGGGATATACGGCCAAATCACCTACCTGGAACATCTAAACCTCCGTGCTAGACTTCTGCCAAAGCCGTGATGCTGCGGCAAAAATCGGATACACTCTTTAAAGTTGTTCAGCCCATTGCCGTAGCCCCCGGGCAAAAGCAAATAACGTTTACCCGGGGAGCGGACGGCGAGGGGCTTTTGGTTTATAGTGTTAATGGTTAAGTTCCGATTATCTGAAGATCAAAGAAACCGTCGGAAGGATAGGTGCAATCACCAGCGAAACCACCGACATCAATTTGATCAGGATATTCATGGCCGGTCCGGAGGTATCTTTAAATGGATCGCCTACGGTATCACCGACCACGGCGGCCTTATGGTTATCGGAGCCTTTTCCGCCGAAGTGACCTTCTTCAATGTACTTTTTGGCGTTGTCCCAGGCACCGCCACCGTTACTCATGAACAGCGCCAGGAAGGCACCCATGACGGTTGCGCCGATGAGCACGCCGGCTAAAGTCTCTTTGCCCAGTAGAAAGCCCACCAGAACAGGTGTCAAAATGGCGATGAGGCCGGGTTTAACCATTTCTCTCAGAGCAGAATTGGTGGCAATGGACACGCAGGTGGAGGAGTCTCCCTTGACGCCTTCTTTTCCTTCCAGGAGCCCCGGAATTTCCCTGAACTGACGCCGGATTTCCTCTACAATGGAATATGCCGCTTTGCCCACGGAGGTCATGGTGAGTGCCGCGCAGGTCATGGGGACCATGCCGCCGATGAACAGGCCGATGATGACCTTTGGATTATCCAGGAGCACATCCCCCAGCTTGGCGGCCTGTGAATAGGCCACAAACAGGGCCAGGGCGGTGAGTGCCGCGGAACCGATGGCAAATCCCTTGCCGATGGCGGCGGTGGTGTTACCCAAAGCGTCCAGACCGTCGGTAATCTTTCGGGTTTCGGGTCCTAATGCAGCCATTTCCGAGATACCGCCCGCATTGTCCACAATGGGTCCGTAAGCGTCCACGGTCATGGTGGCGCCGACGGTGGCGAGCATGCCCACAGCCGAAAGGCCGATGCCGTAAATGCCGCAGGATTCATAGCCCACGTATGTGGCGACGCAGATACCCATAATGGGGAGCCAGGTGGACTGCATGCCCACCGCTAGACCGGCGATAATGACCGTGGCGGCACCGGTTTCGGACTGGCCGGCGATGCGTTTGACCGGAGGTCCGGAGGTGTAGTATTCCGCCATAAGACCGATGGCGATGCCGCAGAGCAGACCTGAGAAGATGGCCCAGAAAGCGCCGAAAGGCATGCCTAAGGATTTGGTGATGATGATGGTGAAAATGACGAATATGATAGCGGCCACAAAAGTGGTGTACCGCAGAGCGCCGGCCGGTTCGCCTTTCTGAAAGATCTTGATGGAGAAGACGCCGAAAAATGAGCTGATCAATCCGGCCGTTACGATCAGAATCGGCATGGCCATGTATTTCAGTTTAATGGCGGTTTCTTCCAACCCCTGAAGGATCGGGAATTCTTTTAGAAATTCCGGGGTAACGGCCATGGTGGCACCGATGGCGATGGTGGCGATGACGGACCCCACGAAGGATTCAAAAATGTCCGCACCCATTCCGGCGATATCACCCACGTTGTCGCCCACGTTATCGGCGATGACGCCGGGGTTTCTGGGATCGTCTTCGGGAATGCCCGCTTCCACTTTACCCACCAGGTCGGCACCCACATCCGCCGCCTTGGTGTACACGCCGCCGCCCACACGGGCAAAAAGCGCGATGGAACTGGCGCCCATGGCAAAGCCGTTGATATACTGGGCGGTGGAAGGATCCCCACCGTATATCCAGAACCAGATGCCCAATCCGAGGAGTCCCAGGCCTGCCACGGCAAGACCCATGACGGAACCTGAAAAATAGGAAACATTCAGGGCCGCGGCCTGTCCATGCTTATTGGCAGCTTCCGCGGTTCGCGAGTTTCCCCGGGTGGCGGCCGTCATGCCCGAAAAACCGGCCAGCATCGAAGCCAGGGCGCCGGTAATGAAGCAAATGGCGGTTTTCCAGGCGATGCCCCAGCCCAGAAGAATAAAGACGATACCGATAAAAACGATCAGAACGGTATATTCCCTCTTTAAAAATGTCATGGCACCGGTATGGATTTGATCTTCCAAATCTGCCATGAGAGCATTGCCGTTCGGCTGTTTTTTGATATAGTTGTAAATCAGCCAGGCAATAATCAAACTCAGAATCCCTACAAAGGGCGCTAATGTTGTCAATCCCTGCATCACTTCTTCCTCCTTAAATTATTAATCTCCGACAATTGATATGGTTCATTGCCGCTTCGACCCCTTCCAAAACAAACAGTTGGGATGCTTTTACCGCCATCCCCATGATTTCTTCCGCGAGTTTCTTTTCATCATCATAAAAACAACTCAAAACATAGTCGGCCACGGCCTCCCCATGGCGCGGCCTGCCGATGCCGATTTTGACCCGAGAAAATTCTGAACTTCCCAAAAAGTGAACGATGGATGAAACACCTTTATGGCCACCTGACCCCCCATTCCTGACGACCTTGATCTTACCCAGCGGCATGTCCAGATCATCGTGTATGACCAACAGCTTTTTTGTTTCCAGGTCGTAATGGTGGATACAGTCCCTGACCGATTCGCCGCTTTTGTTCATGAAGGTCAGGGGGCAAAGAAGGACGATTGGGTTGCCCCGGAAATCAGCCAGAGCATGCTTTGAGCGAAAAAGAAGGCTTTTGAGGGTCACCCCAAGCGATTCCCCCCACTGCTCAACAGCTTCCTGTCCTATATTATGCCTGGTATGTTCGTATTGTGGCCCGGGATTGCCAAGGCCTGCAATCAGGTACAAATTTCCCTTTTAAGGTTCACCCCCTTTCCCTTATTCTTTTGTTCCTTCGGCGGTTTCTTTCTCTGAACCGTCCGCTTCTTCTGTGGCTTCACCTTCTTCACCTTCTTCACCTTCTTCAAGTTCTTCTTCGGCTTCTTCTTCGGCTTCCATATCAGCCAGTGCGGAGCCCTTGATGTTGACGACGGCAACGGTCAGGTGCGCCTCATCCGTGGTCTGGATGCCTTCCGGAAGTTCAAGATCCCCAATCCGAACCGTATCTCCTACCTCGAGATTCGAAATGTCCACTTCCAGGAATTCGACCAGTTTGTCGGGAAAACAGATGATGGTTACCTCTCTTCGGATCTGCTGCAGGACCCCGCCTTCTTCTGTGACGCCGATGGGCGTATTGAGCAGGTGGATAGGAATAGCCAATGTCAGTTTCCTGTCACTGGAGATTTCATAAAAGTCCGCATGCAGAAACGTGTTTTCCAGGGGATCGATGGTCAGTTCCTTGATCATCACCTTTTTGGTTGTTTCGCCCTGGTCCGATTGGATGATGAGGTCTAAAATAGTGTTTTCACCTCCACCGGCCTTTTCAAGACCTGAGAGATGGGCATATTCAAGGGTCAGCATAACGGAGTCGACGCCCGGGCCATAAAAAATGGCGGGAATCTGCTTGTTCTGCCGTAATCTTCTGGCTGCACCTTTTCCTGTTTCAGTCCTGGTGCGGGCAGAAAGGGTTAATGGGTTCATTGGATCTTATTACCTCCGGCATTAATAAAATTTTTCACAAAGTATTGCAGCCTGTCACCACAGGCATGCGTTTCATTTCTACACGAACAGGGTGCTGACCGAGTTTGAATCATGAACTCTCTTGATGGTTTCACCCAGGAGCTCGGCAATGGAAAGTTCAACTATTTTTGAGCACGCAGCGCCCGCCTCGCTCAGCGGAATGGTATTGGTGATCACCAGACTGTCAATGGGAGAGTCTACGATCCTCCCTATGGCAGGCCCCGACAGGATGGGATGCGTGCAGCATGCGTGAACCGCAACAGCGCCTCTTTCGTTGAGCGCACGGGCGGCCTGGGTCAGGGTTCCCGCAGTGTCAACCATGTCATCCAGGATGATGGCCGTTTTGCCCCTCACTTCACCGATGATGTTCATGGCCTCGGCAACATTCGGTGTAACCCGCCGCTTATCAATGATGGCCAGTGATGCTGAAAGCCGTTTGGCGAATGCACGGGCCCGTTCAACCCCCCCTGCATCGGGGGAGACGATCACCAGGTCCCCATGTGTGTTATTCTGGATGTATTTCAGCAGGATGGGGGCTGCAAAGATATTGTCAACGGGAATATTGAAATATCCCTGAATCTGGCCTGCATGAAGATCCATGGCCACCACCCGATGGGCTCCGGCCGTGGTAATGAGATCTGCAACCAGCTTGGCACTGATGGGCACCCGGGGTTTGACCTTGCGATCCTGCCGACTGTAACCGTAGTAGGGAATCACGGCAGTGATGCGTTCAGCGGAAGACCGCCTCATGGCATCCATGATGATGAGAAGCTGCATCAGGTTGTCGTTTACCGGGGTGGAAGTGGACTGTATGACAAAAACATCACGTCCTCTGATATTTTCACCCAGTTCAACCCGGGTCTCGCCATCGCTGAATGTTTCGGCCAGGATTTTCCCGGGACTGATGCCGAGGTACTGACAGACCTCAAGGGTCAATGCAGGATTGGAAGTTCCGCCGAATAGTTTTATGTCATGGTTCAACGCTGGATCCTCATGGGTTATCGTTTTTTTAACATGGCTGGGGCGGGAGGATTCGAACCTCCGAATGCGGGCACCAAAAACCCGTGTCTTACCACTTGACGACGCCCCATGAATTAATTCCATCCACCACAAAAACCCGGCCTAAAGCTGCGGTATCAAGAACCGATTTTGCACGGAGAGCCTTTGCTTTGGATTCAAAAACGCCAAAAACGCTGGGGCCACTCCCTGACATCAAAGCGCCGATGGCTCCGGCATCCGTCAAGGATTGCTTTATTTCCCTGATAATTGGGAACCTGGAAACGGTGACCCGTTCCAGATCATTCTCCAACAGACGACAGACTCCCATCGGCATTTTTTCTAAATTCCTAATCATAAAGTAAAAGTCGTCAGTTGTCAACTCAAATTCCCGTTTGTCATCTTTCAAGACCGTAAAAGACGGTTGGTCCAGGGCTTCGTAAACCTTTTCTGTTGAAACCGAAATATCAGGCATAACAATGATATATGACAATGACGGCCATTTTTGGATGGGTTCGAGTATTTCACCGATACCGTGAGCGATGCAGGGCCCCCGCTGTAGAAAAAAGGGTACGTCAGCCCCCAGCTTCAGCGCCAATTCCGCCAGAATTTCCGGAGGGAGCGGCTGAGATGCACAAAGGGTTTTGTTCAGGGCCATAAGCACAGCAGCCGCATCGCTGCTGCCCCCGCCAAGCCCGGCGGCTACAGGAATCTTTTTGGTGAGGGCTATGGAAAGCCCCTTTTGCCGGCCGATCCGTGAAAAAAAGGATTGTGCGGCACGCCAGACCAGATTTTCGGCGTTTGCCGGCGCCGAATAGCCCCGGCAGGTCATGTTAATCCCGGGTTCCTCAATGAATTTCAGCTCCATGTGGTCAAAAAGATCCACCGGCACCATAATGGAAACCAGTTCATGATAGCCGTCAGGCCGTCGTCCGATGATTTTAAGCCGAAGGTTTAATTTGGCGGGGGCAAGGACGCTTAGAGGCTGGTTAAAAGTAAAGGTTGACATGATGCTTTCGCCGGATGGTTTTTGATGTAACGTTTACGGTTATGCTGAAGCACGTGATTATTTCTTCTCCTTCACATACCGCAGCCGAAGGTCCGTCAGGACATTTTCAATGAATTTTTCTTCATCACCGGTCAGGTTTCCTACTGTTTTTTCCTTTAACATGGCAATGGTGTCAATGGCATGCTTGGCCAGTGGAATATCTTTCTTCTTTTCATTGGTCTGAGGATCGGGCAGTTCGCCCAGATGGAACAGGGCGGTGGAGCTGAGGCTGAAAATGAGTGATGGAAAGTTTATTTCAGGCATCGGTATCTGAGACGGTTCCTGGGAAGGCTTTTTTTTGGTTTCCTCTTTTTTTATTTCCCCGGCGGTGTCATCGGTTTTCAGCTCTCCTGTTTCATCCCCGTTTTTATTCCCGTTTTTATTCAGGGCGCGTTTATCTTTAATCACAAAACCCTTTTCGTTTTCTTCCGGCATATGTCAGCTCCTCCCTATTGGGTGTCTTTTAAAGGTTAATCCTGCGCACTGAGATAATGTGTTTTAAATTATTGATTTTTTGAATGATATCATCATTGATCATCTCACTGATGGAAAGAAAAATAACATTTTCCTTATGTTCCCTTTCTTCACCCACCTGCATCCGGTTGATGTTGATGCCACCTTGACCCAGGGTGGAAGCGATGGCGCCGATAACCCCGGGAACGTTTTCGTTATGGATTAACAGATTGTGTCCTTCGGGAATCGCTTCAAGGTAAAAATTATTGATCCGGAGAATTCGCGGCAGTTTTTTCCCGAAGATGGTGCCGGAAACAATATGCTCATCCTCCAACGTTCTGACGGTGAGTTTCACAAGACTTGCAAAACCTTCGCTTGTGCTGGTCTTGGATTCCACTACCTTGATGCCCCTGTCGGCAGCAATATAGGCGGCATTGACAAAATTGACGTCGTGTTTGAGGATGGGCGTGAGCAATCCCTTGAGCATGGCGGTGGTCAGCGGTTTCACATCATATTGGGTGATGACGCCGGAATAATCAATCTTCACTTCCACCAGGGCGCTGTCGGACAACTGGGCTTGCAGGGAACCCATTCGTTCCAGCAAAATGGCGTAGGGCCGAAGAACGGTCATCAGTTCAGCGCTGATGCTGGGGACATTGACGGCGTTTTTGACAGACCCATGGAGCAGGTAGGCGATGATCTGTTCAGCAACTTCCTTTGCCACATTATCCTGGGCTTCTCGGGTGGATGCGCCCAGGTGAGGGGTGCAGATGAAGTTGTCCAAAGACATGAGCCTGCTTTTTCCGGGGGGTTCAGTTGCGAACACATCAAAGGCCGCGCCGGCAAGATGTCCGGATTCAAGGGCTTGACAGAGGTCTTCCTCATTGACGATGCCGCCGCGGGCGCAGTTGAGCAATATGGCGTCCTTTTTCATTTTGGCAAGGGCATCCCGGTTGATCATGTCGAAGGTTTCTTCGGTTTTTGGCGTGTGGATGGTGATATAATCCGCCCGGGCAAGGAGTTCATTCATGGACACCGGTTCCAGATCAAGTTTTTCAATGGCTTGCGGCTTGATATACGGATCATAAACGATCACTTTCATTTTCATGCCCCGTGCACGATCGGCCACAACACGACCGATGTGGCCGGCGCCGATGAGACCCAGGGTTTTGTTGAAGAGTTCACGGCCTTTAAGGGCCTTTTTTTCCCATTTGCCTGCTTTCAGGGACGCCGTTGCCTGGGGAATGTTTCGTGAAATGGCCATCATCATGGCAATGGTATGTTCTGCGGCTGTGATGGTGTTTCCTTCCGGGGTATTCATGACAACGATACCGCGGCGGCTGGCTTCAGGAATGTCCACATTATCAAGGCCGATACCGGCCCTGCCGATGACCCTGAGGTTGTGGGCTGCCGCCAGAATGTCTGCGGTGACACGGGTAGCACTGCGGATGACAAGACCGTCATAGCTACCGATAATTTCTTTGAGCACCCTGGAGCCGAGTTCGGTCCGTACCTCCACGTCGATGCCGGGGGTTTCCTGAAAAAGTTGAATGCCCACATGGGAAAGAGGGTCGCTTACCAGAACTTTCATGGGTTTTCTCCTGAGCGCTTACGCAGTTCCCGTTGGGGGGCCTTTGTAAGCTCCGGTTTTGTCTCAGCATCACTCGAATTGTGCCGGGAAACCTTTTTTGAACCAATTATTCTTGCCATCAAAATGCAATTTTCATACTATCATCAACAACCCTCAGAATGTCAAGAGAGATGGTGGCCGAAAATGAGGAAGATTTTTCTTTTTAACCGAGACGGAATCCGGTTTTCCGTGCCGTCCGGGGGGCGGTGGGGAGGTATACCAAAAATTATCCCTTCGGAAGGTTTGAAAAATGCTTGACATTTTCTTCATAACTTGCTAATTCACTGTGACAAAGGATCAGTATGGATACATATAATTGAAAGCGGCTGTCAGACAGCCATATTTTTTTCATGAAAGGAGGCGATATTTGAAACGATTTTTAGTTTTCAGTGTTTTTTTTAACGTCTAACCCGGAACAATTCTTTTTTTAGGAGGAGAGAGTAATGAAGAAGCTATTTATTATTGGGATTGCGGCGCTGTTGCTGGTTGTTTTTACCGTACCGGCCATGGCAAAAGTGAAGATGGGTGGTATCATCTTTACCGATTTTTACTATCTGGACAGGGATAAAGAAAATTCCGCAGCTTGGGGAACGGGAGCTGATCCTTATCGGGTCACCACCATCCAGGTGCCGAACATTACCCGTCTGTATGGTCGCTGGACCAACGAAGACAACGTGGGAATGTTCATTGAGCTCGGTGTTGGCCAGACTTCAGGTGCTATTGGCTTGAACAGCTCAAATGGCGTTGCCTTGAGGCATGCCTACGGCTGGTGGGATGTGAACCCCAATTTCCAGATTATGGCCGGTAAAAGCACCACGCCCTTTTCACCCCTGAATCCTTCCCAGATGATTGGAACCCGGTCCGGATCGGTCAACATCATCGGCGTCGGGTATGGTAACTACTACAGTGGTCGTTTTGCCCAGGTGAGGGGAACTTTCAAATTTGGAAAAATGGGTCGGGTGGCCGTGGCTCTGGTGGATCCCAACGGTGGCCAGCGGTTTAACAATGCACTCCTGAACTATTTCCCCGTTGAGTATGCAGGTGCCAAGCTCAGCACGGACTATCAGACCAATACCAAGCTGCCCCGGATTGAAGTCGCCGTACCCCTTTACTTTGGTCCCGTCAGCCTTTATCCCGGTTTCTTGTACCAGAACAGGTCCGTTGATATGATCAACCCCGCTTACAGCCGGTTTGATGATTCCCTCGATACCTACGCCGGGACTCTCGGTGTCAAGGGTGGTTTCGGACCTTTTGGTTTTGCCGCGGAAGGTAACTGGGGTCGCAACTTGGGTAACACCCGCGGTCTGGTCGGAACATCAGCACCCGCCATGATCGCTTCAGCCCTGCCGAATCCGGATGGGAAAATCAACAACGCCACCACCTACGGTTACTGGTTCGACGTTTGGTACAAGCTCGGCCCGGTGACGCCGCATGTCATGTTCGGCCAACTGCATAGTGAAGTTGATTTAAATTATAAGAGTTTTGACGCCGCTTCCACCATGTGGGGCTTCAGTGTCCCCATCGATCTGGCCAAAGGCTTCAGGCTCCGCCCCGAACTCATGTGGTATGATGACGGTGAAATTCAGTACGGCGGTAACGACTATGCGAAATTTGGAAAATACGCCATCTACGGTGTTCAGTTCCAGATCACGTTCTAAATCGTTATCCGGGTTTTTTGCCCTCGGCTTACGCGAGAGCATGAGCATTTAACCTTGCCCCTTCCCCTTAATTTTTGGGGAAGGGGTTTTTTTTGTGGGCAATGAGGTGTTGTTGTGGATATCCTTGACTGACATAAGTTGTTCATGTTAGTTTGCAAACAAATGTCTGACAGGAGTTTCGCAGTGGAAATAATGGAAGCAGTCAAAAAAATATTTCAGGACATGATTGTCCCTGAACTGGGGAAGATCCGGGAAGAAAATCAGAAAATTGTGGCCATCCTTGAACTCACCAACAAGCGCCTCGATGATATCAACACCCACCTGGCGGATCAGAGCCGCCGCATTGATGATACGAACAAAAGGATTGACGAAGTAAACAAACGGTTTGATGCTGTAAACAAGAGAATTGATGATACGAATGACAGAATTGACAATGTCCGAACTGAATTGACTTCACGAATTGATGATGTCCGTTCCGAATTAACTTCCCGAATCGACGACATGCATTCGGACCTGGTTAATCGTCTGGATGCAAACAACGAGCGAATAGACCGCTTCTTTTTGACGGCCGCAACCAAAGAAGAGCTGGCCAGAAACGATGCGCGGTTGTTCCGACTGGAACAAGGTCTGGAAGAAGTCAGGCAGCGGTTGGCTGCGTGATTTCACTCGAGATCATATACCACCAGCCTGCTTTTGGGCAGTCCGATAAAATAACTTTCGCTGGTGACATTGGCCACCACCAGTTCCTTCAAGCCGTCGTTGTCCACATCCGCCACCTGGTACCCCACAACCGTTCCGGAAAGCTTCTGGCTGGTCCACCGGGAAACGAGACCGGCTTCATCCCAGTCCATGAAATGAACCCGTCCGCTGCCGAACCACCGAAAATCCGTAAATAATCTGCCGGCTTTGGAATTGTTTTTACAGATGACCACTTCTTTTTTTCCGTCTTTGTTGACGTCGTAGGTGAAGATAGGGGATGAAATAAAAACCCTTACGGCCGTTTGGGCCTCATCGTTTCCCGATGAATTTGGATCCATCCATGCCATATAGGAGAGGCTTCCGCCAAAAAAGTCGTCGCTTTTCCATAACCGTTCACCGGCCGGGTTGTATACCTGAAGATGTTCCCAGGGGCCGAGGAGCGTTGTGAAAACAGATCCTTTTCCGGAAAGATCAGACTGAGCAAAGTTGAACACGTTGCTGAACCGGGGTAAATTGAGGGCCTCCACTGAAACCAGTTCATTTCCCTGGCGTTTCAACCGGTGAACGCCGCCAATATAATTGCCTTCAGCGTTCCGTCTCTGGCCCAGGATTACTTTTCCCTTGCCCGGCAGATCCACCACGCGAATGAGCCATGTCTGGCCGTGGATGATTTCCTTGAATTTAGCCCCGTCCCATTCCAGGACAAGAGATCCGGCATTGGTTGCGGTGAGATTGCAGATGTAAATTTCAGCTTTGCCGTTTTCGTCGAGATCAGCCACCGTCACGTAGATGTAATTGGGGGACCAGCTCCCCTCAATGGTTTTGAAAAGATAAGGGCCTTTTTTCTGCCATTTATAAACATAAACGCTTGTTTTATCGATTAAAACCAGTTCGGTTTTATCATCACCGTCCAGATCCCCCACGTCCAGGCCCCTGATTTCAAGTTTAAACCGTTTAACGAACGAAGGCTTTTTGTAAGAACCCGTCGCGTCCTTGCCGATGTCGATCAGCGCGCCCTCGTTACCCCCCTGTTGTGCAAATTCACCGGGTCTCTGTTCCTTGTAAGGAACATCCTTTCCCATAATTTTCGCGTTGATGTTCTCCGCAAACTGGTTGACCGTGGGAATGACACCGTCCATGCCCTTTGACTGATCGTAGGCGGTGATCAGAACTTCCGATTTTTTCACATCCAGGATTTTGGCATCCAGGCTGACGCTTTCCCCAAATACGGTGAGGCTTCCGAAAATAACAAAATCCGCTCCGAGCGCCTTGCCGATTGTGAGCGCTTTGGATTCATTCATGGGTCCCGGCACTGCGGCAAATTCCTTTTTGACAACACCCTTTTCAATGATTTCGAGCTTGTTTTTCCAGGCAAGCCTTGAACTCAGCATGTCCATGATGCCTTCCCGAAGAAAATTAAGGTCGCGGTCGGAATTCATGGTGAAGGGGAGGATGGCCAGTTTTTGAGGTTCCTCGGAAGAACCGGATACAGGGCTCAATACAAACAGCATGGATAAAGCAAAAAGGGTTAGGCTGCAAACGATTGTTTTGGTTTTCATCATCATCCTTTCCGGGTTTGAGGGATCTCTTTTCGCCGGGCCGACGGCCACCTTCGAAATGTTCCCACGCAGAGCGTGGGAATGAGAGCGAAATGCAAATTGCAAAGTAACCCTTTTGGGGTTAGAAGATTTCTTTCTTTCAATTCACTACCGTGAGCGATATAATAATGACCTCAAAACCCAAAGGCAAGGCCTTATTGAAAAAGTAGGGTCAATAAAGTGCGATTTGGGGATGCATTTTTTCAATCAGGATTATCAGAGAGGAAACAAAGGGAGGAAACAATATGAAAATCAAAAACATCGATCACATTGGCATTGCCGTCAAAAGCATTGAGCAGGCCGGTAAATTCTACACGGATGTGCTGGGGCTTGATATTGAAGATATTGAAACGGTGGCGGAACAAAAGGTGAATGTGGCGTTTATCCCCATCACGGATAGCGAGGTGGAATTGCTGGAGTCTGTAGAACCCGATGGCCCGGTGGCAAAATATATTGAAAAACGGGGTGAGGGGATCCAACATATCGCTTTTCGCGTGGACGATATCAACCGGTCCCTTGAGGAACTCAAGGAAAAAGGGGTTCGGTTGATCGACCAAACGCCGCGTCACGGCGCCGGGGGCGCAAAAATCGCATTCATCCATCCCAAAGAAACCAACGGCGTCCTGGTGGAAATCTGTGAAAGGGATTGATTGATGCGGACCGGACGAAGGCCTAAAAGCGGTAGGTAATCAAGCCATGGGTTGTATCATATGGAGATACGCTGACCTGAACACGGTCGCCAACCATCACTTTGATCCGGTGTTTTTTCATTCTGCCTGATAGAACACCTCTCACCGTGATGTCATTTTTACATTGAATTTCCATGGTACCACCGCCAAGGACTTTGGCAACGACGCCCTCCAATTGAATTAAATCGTTTCGACTCAAAATGCTCCTTTCCGGGCAGCAACGCCTGATCTGGATTTTATGCATGTGGCCGTCCCCATTTTTAACAACGCCCACACAGCTTGAAAAAGCAACTCACCATATCATTTTGTGGGCGGATGTCAATCAAAATCAAGGGATACTGATATGGACGATGGGTTTATAGGCGGTGTTTCAGGGGTTATTCTTGCGGGAGGGAAGAGCAGCCGTTACGGAAAGAACAAAGCCCTGGTCGATATCAACGGTATCCCCCTTATCAAAAGGGTGTTACGGGTTATGGAACGCCTGTTTCCTTCTATTGTGATCATCACCAATACCCCGGACGCCTATGCATTTTTGAACCTGCCCATGTTTGAGGACAAAATAAAGGGGCTTGGTCCTCTGGGGGGTATTTTTACAGGCTTGGAGGTCATCTCTGAAAACGCCGGCTTTTTTGTGGCCTGTGATATGCCTTTCCTCAATTCTGATTTGATTCGATATCTGGCGAGTGTTCGTCAGGGCTTTGATGTGGTGGTGCCGACCTTCTCCGGGAAATTTGAAGCGCTCCATGCCCTTTATACCAAAAACTGCCTGCCGGAAATCGAGCAGTTGATTCATGAGGGTGTATATCAGACCATTCAGCTGTTTCAGTCCGTATCTGTCCGGTATGTGGAAGAGCATGAGATGCGACGGTTTGACCCGGAACTCAAATCTTTTTCCAATATCAACAAGCCTGAAGAACTAAGGAGAATGGAGCTCAATTCCTTTTAAAAGTTAACTGCTTGAATGGCGGAGGTGGATTCGTGTTACAGTTGATTCTTGCCGTTGGTTTTGCCATTTTGATATCTGCCGTATGACTAACTGATGGTGAGTTTCATTTCCCGAACATCCACTTCAGCACCGAGATTTTCCAATAATTTTTTTATTTCCCTCCTTTTATCGGCACTGTTTTCTCTGAAAGAAATGATGATTTCCTTGACAGCCTGCTCGGCTAGGATCTTCTCAAGGTCATTGATTCCTCCCAGCACCGGATAACCGCGAACCCGTTTTTGCTGAATATCCCGATTATCGTCTATGAAGCCCTTGATGGTCATGGATAGGGTTTTGTTGGTTTCGATTTCTTTAAGGAGCATCTGACCGCCAAGCCCGGCCCCGTAAACCAGGACGGGTTTACCCTTTTCATTTCCCCGGCGAACCCCCTCATCCAGCAGGCGGAAAGAGAGGCGGGTAAGGCTTACCAGCATCAACATGAGTCCCCAGTAAATCACAAACACGGCCCGGGAAAAGCTGTAGAACCGATAAAGAAACAAGAGCAGCAGAATGGGTGCAATGGTTCCTGCGGTGATGGCTTTTCCATAAGAGATCAGATCCCGAACACTGGTGTTTTCCCATAACCCGCGATAAACACCGAAAAGGAAAAAGAACAAAATCTGACAGGCAATGACAATGGGAAGTGATTTCAGAAAAAAATCAAAGTTGGCGCCGAGAACGCCCTCAAAACGGAGAAGATAGGCCGTATAATAGGCCACGGTAATCAGAACCAGGTCTAGGAGCACTTCAAAAAGCCTTCTTCGGTAGGTCATTTCGATGAGCAGGGGTGTAATCATACCGGAGGGATGATCGGAGACTATGGATTTTTCCGAATAGACTTTGACCTTGGCCAGATAAATCCAGAAAAAAAGGATAAACAACAGATACAATACGATAAGAACCGCACTGGTGCCGACATTAAGACGGTTTATGGCCAGGGCCAGCAAGCCGGATGCAACGGAAAATGCATAAAGAACCAGTACTGCTTTTTTCTCGGAAAAGCCGATGGCCACCAGGCGGTGGGAGGAATGGTCCCGTCCCCCTTGAGAAATGGGCCTCTGAAAAAGCTTGCGCATGAGGCTGACAAAACCCGTATCCAGAATGGGGATGAAGAGGATCAGCACCGGTATCAAAATAACCGAGAGCAGGTGGAAAAAGCTGCTTTCTCCGCCCGCAGCTGACGTGTTCCCTGTCATGGCAAGGCAGGCCAGAACAAAACCGATGAAGAGACTGCCCGCATCCCCCATAAATATGGAGGCGGGATTGAAATTATACACCAGAAAGCCGAGGATGGATCCCAGGTACGTACACAGCAGTAAAAGCCCGGGCCCCGAAAAGGTGTCAGGGGACGGGTTGAGATAGTGATAAAGAAAAAGAAAAGCACCGGCAATAAAAGCGATACCGCATGAAAGGCCATCCATGTTGTCGAGAAGGTTGAACGCATTGGTGATGCCCACAATCCAGAGGATGGAAAAAAACAGGTCGAGGGTTTTGAAGTCCGTCCAGCCGAGGCGAAAACCGAAAAACAGCAGGATGGCTGTGATGATGACCTGCCCGGCCAGCTTGTGCTGGGGGTCCATGTTGAAAATGTCATCAGCGAGGCCCAGCAGAAATATTCCTGAGGCGCAGAGCACCATGGGAAGATAGGGCTGACCGAGAGCGCTCCAGCCTGCCCACAGTGCGCCCGATAACCATGCGATTATTATGGCTGAAAAAATACCGACACCGCCCAGAAGGGCGGTCTCTTTACGGTGCCATCGGTTGTCCCTGGGTACGGCCACCTGCCCCGACTTCAATGCCAGTTTCCTGATGACCGGCGTTAATATTAGTGCAAGGGCAAAGCTTATCCCAAAAAAAGAGAGATACAACGGCATGGGTCATCCTTTTTGACTTTAGTGCCCTGGTTTCTTCCTCAAAAAAGCAAATCGGGGCAGAAGATGGATCGGACGTTCATTCGAAGCACGGCGAAGGAGATAAATAACGGAAACAATCAGAAAAAGATCCGGAATCCATACGCCGAAAACCGGAGAAAAGGCCCCCGTGGAACAGACGCTTCGAATGATCATCAGACAAAGATAAAACAGGGAAAAGACCAGAAGACTGACGCTGACCCCCGTCGAGCGTCCTTGACCCCGTATTTGAGCACCGAGGGGAACCCCGATGATTCCCATGAAAAACACGGCCAAAGGGATGGAAAGTTTCTCTAGAAGTTCTCGCATGATCCGGCTGTATTCCTTATGGGTATCCGGCGTGTTTTTCAATTGTGCGATCAGTTGTTTCACTGAAAGTTCATGGGGGGCTTTTTTTCTGGAAGCGAGATCGGCTAAGACATCTTTAAGCCCGATGTTCAGGGAATAGGTGTTGAATTTAATGGTTCGGGAAGTTTCAAGGCTCTTTTCAACCAGAAAAATGGTCCCCTTCAGAAATAGCAGGGTAATGGTTCTTTCTGCTGGTCTCATGATAATCCGTGCTTCATCGGAGACGATGGTGTTTGTCGTTTCATGATCTCTTCGGTCCACCACAAAAACGTCTTTTAACAGCCTTTCCTCCCGTGAAAAGCTGTTTACATAGAAGACCAGATTTCCAAATGGTTCACAGAATACCCGCTCTTTGATTCCGAGATCCGCTTTTGTCTCAGCAATTTTGAACAGCAGGTCTTTGAATGATCGATTTCCCCAGGGAGCGGCGAAAGCGCTAATGGTCAGGCAGGCCACAAAGGCCATCAGGGAGAAAACGATCACCGGCGGTAACATCTGGTACAGGCTGATGCCGGAAGACTTCATGGCAATAATCTCGCTGTCAGCGGATAGGCGGAGAAATGCCACAACCACGCTCATCAGTGTGACCGCAGGAAGTGCGAAGGTCAAAATATCGGGGAGCAGGAAAAGCACCATGCCGGCCACCTGCGACAGTTGAACGCCCCGGGTTACAATCAATTCAGTGATGGACAGCATCCGGGCTGCCATCATGATGAAGATAAAAACAAAGAGGCTCGCCAGAAAAGTCGGCCATATTTCCCTGAATATATATCTGTATAGCGTCATGCTTTAACAATTCGTGTGATCAGTCCCGCAATGGCCACCAGAACCAGAATCGGGTCTACCAGGTAATCCCAGAGATTGCCGGATTCCAATAGATGGAGATTGTAAGCCAAAATGGTTGCCAGAAGAACCACGGAAAATCGATTTTTAAGGAAAATCAGCCCCAAAGTGATACTCAGAAGAATAACAAAAAGCCAGGAAAAATGCCAGCCTGCAGGATAAGGGTCAAATGCACCCGCACCCAAAGCCATCGGATAAAGTGCGGCACCGGCCAAAAGGGAAAAACCCCGGCATGTTAGAATGGCACCCGTGTCTAGAAGGGTCGTTTGAAATGCATTTTTCAGAACCCGGGAAAAAAGAAGGGCTGTCAGTGGAATGCTGGGGTTGGCGTAAAGGCTGATCAACCAGCGTCCCATGGGCAGGCCTCCCATGGGCAGGATAACCATCGGTGCCGAGATTGCAGCGAGGATAACGGTAGGGGTCCATCCCGTGGAGCGTTTTCCCAGTAATTCCATACCCTTTTGGCACAGGGCCATCATGAGAAGAAATGGGAAAACAAAAGAGAATGCCGTCGTCATTTTTCGAATGCCTGCTCGAGTTTTTGATCAACCCAGGCCTCGCTGAAAACCACATGCTTGATCCGTTTTCTTTCCCAGGTATAGACCAGATGGATCAATCCGTTTTGCCCCTTTATCATATAGGGGTAGGAGAATTCCTGGCCCGGGCTGTTTTCAAGGGTATGGATGCGAATCCAGTTGACGCCGGAATCGCTGGAAACGGCCAGCTGAAGGATTTCCCGATTGTTCGGGCTGTCATTGAAGGCCAGGAGGATGCGGCCTTTGGACAGGGGCAGTGCGTCCACGGCTGAATCCGGATTGGGCAGATCAAGAAACTTCGGCAAAGACCAGCTTTGGCCGCCATCATCGGTTCGGGCCATGGCGATGTGCCGTGCCGGGGAAAGGCATCGGTAAAAGGCGGTGGCGGAATGGGTGTTAAGCGGTGCAATTGAAGGTTGTATGAAGGAATTCCCTCCGGCCATGCGGTTTTTCTCATAAATGAAGTTCTGATTTTTTCGAGAAAATGCAATCCAAAGGATTTCAGGGAAATAACCTAAGAATTCATGGTAGATGGGAACGGCAAAATGATCCCTGTTTTCATTGTCCCCCCCTTTCATGTTGACGGACAGGGGACGCCCTTTGACCAGTTCACTGATGTTGAAAAAGGGGCTGAGGGTGAGTCTCCGGCTGTCAGTCCAGGTGTGCCCGCTATCCCGGGAGATTTTCACGTTAAGGGAACTGCCGGACCACCCGCCCAAAGTGATGGTCACATAAATCAGCCGGAGCTGCTTCCCCGGGCCTGAAAAGAGGATCGGGTTGCCCACCTTGCGAATGTACCGGTTGAGTTCCCGGGTAGCGGATGTTCGATCCACAATGATCTTCGGACTTGACCAGGTTGCACTGGAACCAGGCGGTTTTTTTGAAAAAAAGATCGCCACATCTTTGGCCCCTTCCCGAGTCCCGCCATACCAGACCGCACCCAGCTGTTTGTTGGGCATTTCACAAATGGATCCCACATGTACCATGTCGGATCCGGAATCCGGGTTGATGAAATCTTGATCCATGAAGGGGGTGTGGTTCCCGTAAAATTCTGAGCGGGGAAGGGGGGAGAAAGATGCGGTTGTCATGGGGGTGGTTGAAAACCGGGTCCATGCCGGCCATGCATAGGCGAGAAGTGTCAAAATGCTCAGAATGATGATGAGGTGTTTGCCCATGGGCTAGCAGATTCTGGGGAGTTGCTCACCGGTTAACATGGCAAGGATGCGGTTGCCGCCGATCTTTGTTTTCAGAAGCACCCTTCCCCCATTGTCGGAAGTGACCTTCCCGATAATACGGGCTTTCTTCCCGTGGCGGTGCTGCTTCATGGACGAGAGAATCAAATGGGCATCTTCCGGGGGGGCGACGATCAGGCACTTCCCTTCATTGGCCACATAAAGCGGGTCCAGGCCCAGAATTTCCGAGGCCGCCAGGGCCGGTTTTGAAATGGGAAGGTCTTCTTCAAAAATTTGGATGCCCACACCGGATTGGATTGCCATTTCATTTAAGGCCGTGGCCACGCCCCCCCTTGTGGGATCACGCAGCACGTGAACATTTTTACTGATGTTAAGGATCGAAGCCACCAGGGTATTGAGGGATGCGCTGTCGCTTTCAAGTTGTGTATTGAACGAAAGGCCTTCACGGCTGGTCAGAATGGCTATTCCATGATCACCAATATTACCGTTAATCATTACCAGATCCCCGGGTCGGGCATTACCGCTGCTCACATCAATGCCGTCGGGGATAATGCCGATGCCCGCGGTATTGATGAAGATCTTGTCCGCGTTGCCTCTGGGGACCACTTTGGTATCGCCTGCGACAATTTTTATGCCGGCCTCTTCCGACGCTTCAGCCGCGGAATCGATGATTTTTTCAAGGTCTTTTAGGGGAAAGCCTTCCTCTAAAATGAGCCCCAGGGTCAAATACAGGGGTTTTGCCCCCTGCATGGAAAGGTCGTTGACGGTGCCGTGAATGGAGAGACTGCCGATATTGCCACCGGGAAAGAAAATGGGATCTACCACATAGGAGTCGGTGGTCATGGCCAGGTTATGATCAAAAAGGTTGATGACGGCGCTGTCGTCCATCCGATCCAGGATATCGTTGTGAAGTCGACTCAGAAAAACCGTTTCCACCAGCTCTCGGGAGGCTTCCCCGCCGCTGCCGTGATCCAGGGTAATTTGTTTCATTTTCATGTTTGAAACTTCTCCGAAATTCAGACTGCCGGCTGGTTGCGATTTGTGTCGCGACACTTTGCTATTTCAAATGAGGTTCAATGATGACTTTAATGCAGTCATGCTCGGTGGGCGCACAAACGTTTTTAAATCCTGAAGGACCCTCCGCCAGGGCCAATCGGTGTGTGACTGTTTTGAGAACCGGGACCGACTTTTCCCGAATCAATGAAAGCGCTGTTTTGCAATCAACGGGGGCGCCGGCATAACTGCTGGTGAGGGTAATTTCCGTGCGCCAGAACAGGTCATTGATGGTTGCTGGAAGGGTGGCGCCCTCGGGGGCACCGGCGAAAAACAGCACCGTCCCCCCCTTCTCCACGGCTTTCAGGGCCAGGGGGATAAATCCATCAAAGCAGATGATCACCAGATCCGCCAGGCGGCCTTCATTGGCCTGGCGAAGGGCTGTTATGACATCATCGTCCCCATGTAAGGCAAGATCGGCGCCCATTTCCCTGGCCTTTTGAAGCCGGTAAGGAATGGTATCGACGCCCACAACCAGACCCGCTCCGAGGGCGCGGGCAAGACCCACGTGGAGAAGCCCCGATATGCCGCTTCCCAGGACCAGGACCGTTTGCCCCGGTTTGAGGTCGGCAGTTTTCTGTCCGCGCAATACACAGGCCAGGGGTTCCATGAATGAGGCTTCGCCATAGGACATATCCTGAGGGATGGGAAAGACTCCGCGATCCACGTTGATGCCCGGAACCCTCAGGTATTCCGCAAATCCTCCCGGATCGAAGTGGGTGCCCCTGAGCAAGGTGTCGCAAACCGTATGGTGTCCCGAAAGGCAGTAATGGCAGGTGTTGCAGGGAACATGATGGGTGACGGCCACGCGGTCGCCGGGCTTGAATCTTTCGACCTGGTTCCCGGTTGATACAACAACTCCCGCCACCTCATGGCCCAGCACAAGGGGTACCTTGTCCCGTCTGTACCACTCCATCACGTCACTGCCGCAGATGCCGCTGGCAAAAACCTTCAGGAGCAGCTCATCCGGTCCGATTTCAGGAACCGGCATGGTTTCAAGGCGGACATCCCGGTTTGCATAATACATCAGGACACGCATGGTTTTTCGAGTCATGGCATTATCAATAAAAGGTGTTTACGATTTTTCGGCCTTGGTGGTTTCAAAAAGATCAAGAGCCTGCTCCGGTGTTGCGCCGCCGTGGATTACGGCATTTAAGGCTTTCATGACGGCCAGGGGATGGGGATGCTGCCACACGTTTCTACCGAGATTGATCCCGATTGCCCCTTTTTGCAGCCCATCATAGACGAACTCAAACACTTCCAGGGCCGTCTCGCATTTGGGACCGCCGGCAATGACCACCGGCACCGGGCACCCCATGGTGACCTTTTCAAAGCCGTCATCGCAATAATAGGTTTTGACGATCCTGGCGCCCAGCTCTGCTGCAATCCGGCAGGAAAGGGCCAGATAACGGGCTGTCCTTTTTTTCATCTCTTTGCCAACGGCGGTGACCGCCATGACGGGTATTCCATAATTTTCACATTCATTTACGAGAAGCGCCAGGTTTTCCAGGGTTTCCTGTTCGTAGTCACTTCCCACAAAGATGGAAACGCCCACAGCCGAAACATTCAGCCGAAGCATATCTTCGATGGAGGTGGTAATGATTTCGTTGGCAAGATCCTCGCCGACCACACTGGTACCGCCGGAGACCCGAAGGATAATGGGCGTATCAATGCGGAAATCGATGGCGGCCCGGAGCACGCCACGCGTGACAAATAAACCATCCGCATAGGGGGCAAGGTCTTTTATGGTTTCCGCCGGTCTTTCCAGGCATCGCGTGGGACCTTGGAAATAACCGTGGTCTATGGGGAGAAACTGGCAGTGCCCATCCGTTCCAATCAGGCGAGAAAGCCTGTTTTTCATACCCCAGCCCAGGTTGTCAGCCCCTTTGATCCAATCCCCGGTGCCTTGTGTTTTTTCAGATGGCATGTCCTCGATTTCCCTGGCTTCCAAAATTCCTTCCGCATCCGGCATATCCATCTCCTCCCGAAAGAAGTTAAGTTTAAAAAAATGTATTCTACATTGTTAAGCCACGGGATGCAATCAGATATTCTCTTGACGCCGTCACAACAGGCGATGTATAGGCACATTAACATTTTTAAGGAAAGGATACTGAATGCAGCCGACTGAAGAGGGCCTTCCACCATGTCTGATTCATATTGACAAGGAAGGACGATGGTTCCACAAAGGGGTCGAGATGATTCGGCGCGAGTTTGTTCAAGCCTTTTATCAGGAAATGGAATTGGATGATGCGGGCAGGTACATCATTTTCTGGGGGGGGGAACACTGCTATGTGGATGTGGAAGACACGGCCTTTGTGGTCAGACGTGTATCCCATGTAAATGAGGAAACCGGCAAGCGGGCCGGGTTTGTACTTAACCTAAGTGATGACACCGAAGAAGAACTGATGCCGGATACCCTGTATATGGGAGAAGCGAATGTTCTATACTGCAGGGTTAAGGCGGGGGAATTCCCCGCACGCTTCAATCGCCCAGCCTATTATCAGCTGGCGGCGCATATTGAAGAAGAAGGGGGCTTTGTTTTGCCCATCAATGGCAGAAAGTTCAAAATTGGGGCCAGGGACCCGCAAAACGGTTGATGCCAATACTAAGCCTGATCTGTTACGAGTTTTCATCCACGGGGGTAAGGATTTCTATTTCAGCCTTTTTTCTCAGGTCCTTAATCCAACTCTCAAAAACACGCTGGTGTTTTGTCTGGGTCAGTGAATCGCGATAAGTCTCTTTCTCTTCCTGGAATTTCTTTTCGTCAATCCCTTCATTTCCCTCCCACCGAATGATAAAGGCCCCTTTATTGTTCACAAAAGGCTTTTGGGTATACGGATTGTCTTTTCTCAACTTGAAGGCCATTTCGTTTAACGCTGGTGCGTTGCCGATGTCGGGTATGGGATCCCGCCGGGTGAAAAATCCAGGTTTCTGGATTTTGAGGCTTTTTTCCGCGGCCATCGTTTCCCAGGACTTACCTTCTTTCAGCGATTTCAGGTACTTTTCCGCTGCCGATACTGTAGCAGCCCGGGCCTCATGGGCAATAAATTTTTTCTCCACCGCCTTTTTGACCTCTTTTAGTTCGGGAAGATAGCTTGCTTTACGCTCAGCTGTCTGGAAAATGAAAAATCCCCCCCCCAACTCAATGATGCCGCTGGCTTCGTTTTTCTCCAGAGCAAACAGGCTCGGCGCTATTTTTTCGCTGCCCTTGATGTCGGGTACCGGCGCATTCTTTGAAAAATGGGCGGAGTTTTTTGCAGTAAGGCCGTGTTGACTTCCATAGGAGAGCAGATCTACGTCATAGGGCATCTGATCCAGAAGGGTTAATCCCTTTTCGTGAGCCAGTTCCGTTGCAAGGTTACCGGTCAACGTGGCCAGAATATCCTCTCTGACTTGCGCCAATGGGGTCATCCCGGCCTCTTTGATGTCTTCCACCAGAATAATGTGATATCCAAAGCGGGTTTGGACCAGCTCGCTGATGCCTCCCTTTTTCAATGCAAAGGCCGCTTCTTCAAAAGGCGGTTCCATCTGCCCGGTTTCAAAATAACCCAGATCTCCTCCCTGGGATTTTGAGGGACCTTCAGAATATTCTTCTGCAAGAGCAGCAAAATCCTCTCCTTTGCGTGCTTTCCCCAAAACCTTTTCGGCGCGCTCTTTGATATTATTCTTTACTTCTTCCGTATCGTCCTGCTCGACTTTAAATAAAATATGCCTTGCTTTTACCTGTTTGGGTTGGCTGTAAATCTTGGCATTGTATTCGTAATAGGATTCAATTTCCTTTTCGGTAACTTCAATTTCTCCCTCAAACTTCTTCGGATCGATCTCAAGGTAGAGCACGCTGATTTTCTCAAGAACTCGATATTGCTCTTTGTTTTTTTCAAAATAGGTTTTCAGCAGGGTCTCGTCGATCTTCATTGACGTCTCAAAATTTTCCGGGTTGAACTCAACAAAGGCAATTTTTACTTTTTCGTTGGCAAACGTGTAGTATTCCAGGATTTCCCGGTCTGTGATATTCAGAAAGGCAAAAAGAAACTGTTTAAGTTTCTTGTCCAGCAATTCGGATGTGAAGCTGGTCTCAAAATCTTCCGGTTTCATATGGTTGTTGCTGAGCAGCGCTTGGTATCGTCTCATGTCGAACTGCCCGTTTATCTGGAATGCAGGGTAGTCCATGATCGCTTTCTGGATTTCCTCCTGGGTTACATCAAGACCCAGTTCTTTGGCGGCCTGGCTCATGAGCCGCTGCGTGATCAGGGCTTCAAGCGCCCTTTTTTTGACGTTAAAAATTTTGATCATATTGTCGTTCCACATGCTTTTATATCTTGCCTGAAGCGACGTGAGCATATCTCTATAAACTTTTTCATATTCAGGACCATTGATCAATTCACCGTTTACATAAGCAATTTTCAAGGCCTGATCAGCTGTAAAGGAATATCCGAAATAGAAAACGAAAACGACCGCGATGATTGCAATCAAAGCTTTGATCAGCCAGCTCTTGGCATGTTTTCTCATGAGGCTCAATAACATTCAGTACTTCCTCCCCTTTTCATTAACCGTACTTTTGCACCCAAGTGCCAGAACCTATTTTTGAATAATTTTTGAAACTATCACGATTTTTAAAAGAAGTCCACGACAATTTTGAAGCACTGCGCCATCCTGATGATCAACGGTATTGCTGAAATCAACTTGTCAATGGTCTTTTCCTATGATAATATTCACATAAAGTATACGGTTGTAAACGTTCCAAATTCGGTGCTTTGGGTTAAGGTTCACTTTAGATGACAAGGTGTGTTGGTATGACAAAGAAATACTGGAGCGTCACGGAGGTTGTTGAATTTTTTCAGGTTAACGAGACTTTCTTAAATGATCTGGAAAAAGAAGATATCGTGTGTCCTTCCTGTCGTGATGGTTTGTCAGACAAGTCCTTCTCCGCCGGTGAAATGGAGAAGGTACGGCTTGCGAAAATTTTGGTGGATGAAATGGACGTCAATCTGGCCGGTGTTGAGGTGGTTCTGCAAATGCGGAAGAGCATGATTGCCATGCGAAAACAGTTTGACGCCATTCTGGAAGACCTGGCCCGGGAAATGGAGAAAAACCTGAAGCCCATTTCCTGATTTTTGCCGTATATCCTGCCATCATATTCTAATGGCGCCTCTCACGTCCTCCTTATACATGCCATCCATCTTTTGAACTGCCGCAATAATTTCCGGGTCTTCTGTCTGAGGCACTTTAACCACCAGCTTGACCATGAGATTCCCCCTGGTTTTTGTTTTGAGATGGGGCGCCCCTTTTCCTTTTAACCGAAGTACTTTTCCGGTCTGGCTACCGGAAGGCACTTTCATTTTGACCGATCCGTCCACCGTCGGGATGTCAATGGTTCCCCCCGCCATGGCCTCCCTCACGGTCACGGGGACATCCATGTAAAGGTCGTCGCCGATTCTTTTTAGAAAAGGATGGGGTTTCAGGTGGATGATCAGATATAGGTCCCCCGGTTGGCCGCCATTGGGTGCGGGCTCTCCTTTTCCCGCGATACGCACCTTGGAGCCTTCTTTTACGCCCTTCGGGACCACAACCCTTATTTTTTCAGTTCCCAGAACCTGTCCACTGCCGCCACATGTTGTGCAGGGCTTTCCGGTCTGGCCGTGGCCCTGGCAATGGGGGCAGGGTTTGGTGAAATGCATGGGCCCCTCTGCAACGTCCAGTCGTCCGGAGCCACCACAATAGGCGCAGGTGCTCAAAGTGGAATTGGGGTCGTTTCCGGATCCGCCGCAGGCATCGCAGTTTCCGGCTTTTTGCATGGAGAGTTCCGTTTCAAAACCTCTCAGCGCTGAAACAAGATCAATGGTCATATCATGCTGGAGATCCCTGCCCCGCAAAGGGGCCTGGGGCCGGAAACCGGATGATTCCTTGCCGGAACCGAAAATATCGCCAAAAATATCTTCATAGCTCTGGTAACGACCAAATCCTTCCCCGCTGCCACGGCGCTCACCCTGCTGGAATCCATCCCCTTGGGAATACTGTCTGGCCTTTTTGGCGTCAAAACCGGCTTGAAGACCTTCAGCTCCAAATTCATCATAAAGCGCTCTTTTTTCTTTGTCGCCGAGGCAGTCGTAGGCCTGGGATATTTCCTTAAATTTATTTTCCGCCTCGTTGTTGCCCGGGTTGATGTCAGGGTGCCATTTCCGGGCCAGCTTGCGATAGGCCTTTTTGATTATTTCTTCAGAAGCATCCTTGGAAACGCCAAGGATTTTGTAGAAATCTGTAGCCATGGTTCAGTCCCACTTGGAATTTTAATTGAAGTTCGAGGATCTCCAGCTAAAAAAGGATACTGCTAATATATTGGGGAACCCTTCACCAAGTCAAAGAAAAAAGGGATTGCCATGCTTTTGTGTGAGATTTTGATCTTCAATCGCCTGCAGGAGAACAAGACGGAAAAAAACCTTGACAATCGATGGGTTTGCATGAAACAAGGCTAAATATGCAGGGTTGGCGTTACGCTGTTTGTCTTGTCAAAAGTTTGGCCTGTTTCCGGCGGGATAGATCCTTAAAATGGTAAAATTGTGGCAGAAAAATCAGGAAAAGGCTTGTAAAGAGGATCAGAACCCGATTCAAGATCCCGATACGCCCATTCTTTTCGTTGATGATGATCCGATCATTCATAAGGTGATGGGTAAATACCTGAAAGATTGGAATGTGACGTCTGTTTTTTCCGGTGAAGAGGCGCTGGATCGTCTTGAAAAAGAGAATTTTGTGATTGTGATTACGGATCTCAGGATGCCGGGTATCGGCGGCATAGAGCTTTTGCACGAAATAAAAGCCATATACAATAATCGTGTACAGGTGATCGTTATTACGGTTTCGGATAATCTGGATGACCTGTTAGCCGCTTTGGATGGCGGAGCCAGCGACTTTTTATTGAAGCCTCTCAATAAAGAGATGCTGATTGAGGTCCTGCAGCATACCGTGTTGAGAATTGAACGCTGGAACCAGTCCTTGAACATGCTCATCAACAAGCAAAGTTCAGATTAATCCTGCCGGTTTCTTGTTGAGGTCCTTGAATTCAATTATTAGACAGATGGCGGTTTTCCCCCAGCATGTCTTTGGCGTGTGCCACGGCGTGTGATGTGGTGGTCCGGCCCCCGAGAAGTCTTGCAATTTCCTGGACCCTTTCCTCGGGTGTGAGTTCCGTGATGGTCGCGCGGGTTCGACCGCCGGTGACCTCCTTTTTGACGAGAAAATGGTTTTCGCCCTGGCAGGCAATCTGGGGCAGATGCGTGATACACAAAATCTGATGAAATGCGGCCAGCGAGAACAGCTTCTCGCCTACTACCTCAGCTGTGGCGCCGCTGATGCCGGCGTCGACTTCGTCGAAAACAATGGTTTCAACCGATGCGTTTTTGGCGAGGATGGTTTTGATGGCCAGCATGATTCTGGAAAGTTCGCCCCCTGATACGATGGTTGACATGGGTTTTAAGGCCTCACCGGGATTGGTGGAAAGCATGAAGGCCACGCGATCAAAGCCGTGCGGGCCCAAAGCGTTAATACGATCGTCTTTGGAATCACCCCCTGCCGGCGGGTCCTCCTCAAATATGGCCTCAAATCGGGTATCTTTCATATGCAGTTGTTGAAGTTCCCTTTCCACTGCCGCCTTAAGCCTTAACGCACCCTCCCGCCTTTTCCGGGAAAGGTGGTCAGCCTGCTCAATCAGATTTCTTTCCATTGCCCTACGTTGCTTGATGAGTGTTGCCAAGGCCTCTTTCCTTTTAATCAGATCATCAACCCGGGAGGCCAGCTTCTGCTTGAAACGCAAGACGTCTTCAATGGTGCCGCCATATTTTCGTTTAAGCCCGTTTAATGCATCAAGCCTGTCGGATACGGCCGTCAACCGCTTGGGATCAATCTGAACCGTTTCTTGAAAATCCCTTAGCGCAAAGGATACATCCTCAATGTTGATTTCAATTTCAGCGAGTGCAGCCGCTACGGGCAGAAGGTGTTTGTCCAATTGGGCGCCTTTTGAGACACTCTTGCTGCAGCGGGAAAGGACTGAGAAAATGGCATCATTGTTTTCATAGAGGGTTTGATATCCATTTCGAGCGATTTCCAGCAGGTCCTCGGCATGCTGAAGCCGGACCTTTTCCTCTTTCAGCGCCTCGTCTTCACCGGGTTTGGGTTCTACATGCTCAATTTCCTGCAGCTGAAACCTGCCCAGTTCCTGGCGTTCCCGGTGTTCGGCAATTTGTTTTTCACCGTCCCTGATTCTATCTCTTAATGTCTGATATTTTTCAAACTGGCCGCTGAAATAATTTCGGTCCTTTTCCAGTCCGCTGAACTCATCGAGCAGGTAAAGGTAATTCTCCGGTTTCAAAAGGTGTTGATGGGCATGTTGGCCGGAAACACTGACCATATACGGGGCCAAAAGGGCCAGCATCTGAAGTGTGGCCGGGGAATCATTCATGAATACCTTGTTTCGTCCTTCACGGAAAATGATTCTTTTGATGGTCAGTTCACCGTTAAATTTAATTTTCAATTCCCGTAGCAGCTGCCTTAATTCCGGATTGCCGGGAAAAACAAAATGTGCCTCAACCGATGCTTCCCCGCAACCGGTGCGAATCAGGTCTGCGGAAGATCTTGTTCCCAGAATAAGATTGATGGCGTTGATGATGACGGATTTACCGGCACCCGTTTCACCGGAAAGTGTGTTAAGGCCATTATTAAGGGTGAGTGACAGATTGTCGATAATGGCGAAATTATGGATTTTCAGATTGGCGAGCATGTCTTACACATTGAATCTGAGAGATTATCTCTCAGAAGTACTGTAACCCCTTTTACATACAGATAGTTTTGGTGAAACTGGAAATTGGAAATTTGAAATTAGAGGACTGAGAATTTGCTGTGTCTGATCCAATTTCCAATATCTTTGGTTAGATCTTTGATAAAACGCTGTGAACGCAAACCTGCGCCCGAAACAGGTCTATCACTCTTTATCCTTTGAGTCTTCCAGAAGTCGCCGCATCTCTATGCGAAGGCAGATGGGGTCCAGTCCTTTAATTTTTTTGTATTCCACCAGGGCTTCACATGGAACGGGCAGGTCGCACAATGGGATCTCTTTACCCAACAGATCAAGAATAATGGTCGATTCGGTAATCCGATATCGCCGGTTGTCGATGAGAATGCCGTCGTCGCCTTTGTCTTTGATGAGCGCGGGTTCAATGGTTTCACTTTTGTCTTCAGTATTGTTGTCCATACAAGGGGCCAATGCCGGTGAACCGAAAGCGATCAGCAGAAACAGCAAAAGCCCCAAATGTCCACGTGAAATCGTATTTACAAATTTTCCTGCCATATCAAATTCCTGTCTTAACCATTAGCGGTCCATGATAAAGTGGTCCTATAACAACCTTACTGATGGCGAATGGTCATCAGCATAGAACGGCTTGCGGATCTGCAGCGCCATTGACTTTGGCCATAGATATCATTAAAATCAGCCCTCGTCGACCAAAAAATTTTATGATTTTGTCAAATTTAAGGGGATAAACGCTCCAAATATTGAGTGCATTAAAATGAAATTGCGAAAAGGGCATACGGTTGAACTGAACATTGTAAAGATGGCCTATGGGGGGCGCGGTATCGCCCGTCTGGATGGATTTGTGATCTTTGTGCGGGGGACTGTGCCCGGTGACAGAATCCTGGCCAGGATATTCAAGAAAAAGAAGGATTATGCGGAGGCGGCTCTCGTAGAATTACTGGATGCATCCTCTGATCGAATTGAAACTGCCTGTCCATACGCCGGCTACTGCGGTGGGTGCCAGTGGCAGCATGTAGCCTATGAAAAGCAATTGGTTTTTAAAAGGGAACACATCAAGGAACCCCTTGAGCATATTGCAAGGTTGAAAGATGTGATGGTTCGGCCACTGCTCCCTTCGGAAAATATTTTTGGATACCGAAATAAAATGGAGTTTTCCTTCTCTGACAGGCGATGGTATCTTCCCCATGAACTGCCCTTTAAAGAGAAAAGTGAGGGGTTTGCCTTGGGGCTCCACGTGCCCGGAACATATCATAAGGTTATTGATATGGCGGCATGCCTGCTGCAGCGGCAAACGGGAAACGACATTTTGAAGGAAGTGGGTCAATATGTAAAGGAATCAGACGTTCCGGTTTACGGTTTGAAAAGCCATAAAGGTTTCTGGCGTTATTTGACAATCCGGCATTCTGCAGCGTTTGACCAGTGGATGGTCAACCTGGTGACCTCGGAAGAAAATGCATCCACGGTTCAGCCCCTGGCGGACCGCCTTTGCCGAAAATTTTCGGATATCAAAACGGTTGTTAACAATATCAACGGGCGAAAAGCATCCATTGCCGTTGGAGAAAAAGAAAAGATTCTTAGGGGAGATGGATTCATCAATGACAAAATCGGTCCCTTCAGCTTCCGGGTTTCGGCAAATTCATTTTTTCAAACCAACACGTCCTCTGCCCTGAAACTGTATGAACAGGTACTCCGTTATGCCAATCCAAAAGGTACGGAAAAGGTGCTCGATCTTTACAGTGGCACGGGAACCATTCCGATTTTCCTGGCAGACCGGGTGCGCTCCGTGACCGGCATAGAGATCAGCCAAAGCGCAACAGCGGACGCCAATAGGAATGCTTTAGAAAACGGCGTTCATAACTGCCGGTTTGTATGTGGCGATATTCGTGAAAAACTAGGGGGTATAGGGTTTAAGCCGGATTTAATGATCATCGATCCGCCGCGAGCGGGGATGCACAAAGATGTACTGGCTGAAACAATGTCCCTTGGGCCTCAACGAATCATTTATGTTTCGTGCAATCCCACTACCCTGGCCAGGGATCTGGAAACCATGGTGGAAGATTACGAATTAGATGAAATACAGCCTGTTGACATGTTCCCCCATACATTCCATATTGAAGCGGTTGCCAAGCTCTCCCTTCGAAAAAAACATCCGGAGATCCAGCCTGACGCATGAGTTTATCGAATAGGGCTTACAGTCAAGATCTGACCATTTATTTGTTGCGCCGAAAGCTAATTATTCGTTGAACTATTTCCTGGTCAAGATTTCCACCCCGGTCCAGTTCTCGGGAACACCTTTCACCATATAGAGGGCGCAACGTTCGAGATAGATGCGGGCAGCCTTGTCTTCCGGGCTTTTTTGCAGCACCTGGCTGAATTTGACGCTGGCTTCGGAAAATTTTCGGTCATAGTAAAGCTGTAAACCCGCTTCGAATTCTGCCTTGGTTTCCTCTTTCAGTACCGCCACCTCATTGGGATCCCCGTCATAAACCTCATACACGGACACCGGTTTTTTCTTGCCTTTAACGGAAACCTTATCCACAAAGCGGTGCATATATCGATGCGGATCTTTCAATTGGGTAAAGGTCAGCTCACTTAACGTAACCGAAGAGCCGTAAATCCGGGTTAATCCCTCCAGCCTTGCCGCCAGATTGACATCGTCCGACACCACCGCACCCTGCATACGATCTTCGCTCCCGATGATACCGAGCATCAGGTCGCCCAGGTGAAGACCCACGCCGATACCCATGGGAAGAAGTCCGTAAGATTGTCGTTCTTCATTGTATTCCTCCACAACCCCGTGCATGGCAATGGCCGCCATCACCGCATCATCGGGGCTGTCGGGAAACAGGGCCATGACACCGTCCCCGTAATACTGGTCAATGAATCCATGATGCTTCTCTATGACCGGGCTCACGCGTCGCAGATACCCGTTGATGAAACTAAAATTGTCCTGGGGAGACATGGTCTCGGAGAGGGTTGTCCAATCGCGGACGTCGGCAAACATGACCGTCATCTGCTGCTTGATCTGGTCTCCCAGTCGAATTTCCCGGATGCTTTTCTTTTTCAGCAGGCTGATGAATTCCCGCGGTACAAACCGTTCATAAATATGGTTCAATTCAACCATTTCCCGTGTCCGCGCCCGAACCCTTTCTTCCAACAGATCGTTTGCGGAAGTCAATTCCCGGTTTTTCTCCCCAAGGCGTTTTCTCAATCGGTTTACGGTCAGATGGGTGTTCACCCGGGCGATCACCTCTTCGGCCTGAAACGGCTTCGACACATAGTCCACCGCCCCCAGCGAAAACCCTTTCACCTTGTCTTTGGTATCGCCCAGGGCCGTCAGAAAAATCACCGGGATGGCCTCTGTTTCGGGATCGGCTTTCAAACGGCGACACACTTCAAACCCGTCGATCCCCGGCATCATAATATCCAGCAGGATCAGCGACGGCTTGGCTTTCCGGGAAATGGCAAGGGCGCTTTCGCCGTTCTTGGCAATGAGAAACTTGTGGCCGGTCCCGGCAAGGGTTTCATGCAGCACCTGCAAGTTGGTGGTGTTATCATCCACCAGCAGTATGTTTTCAGGTTTTTCAGGGGTGTCTAAAGATTCCATTGTATCACGGGTCATTTCATACTCCTTGGGACTCGGCTGCCGCAGCCAGATCATCCGCCATCTCCAAAAGACCATCAAAATCGAAATCATCCGCAAGACGGGTGATTTTTACACCGTATTCACTGGACCCGTCCGTTCGATCTGCGAGTTCCGCGCCCAATTTGGACAATTCCATCACATCTCCTATTTCAGCGGCCTCTTTTATACGCGTAGCAAACGCATCAGCCACATGGGGATCAATCCCTGCGGGGGTTTCGGTCTCCTCAGACGAATGCGGGTCATCCTCCCTGATTGCTATCAAAGCAGTCATGACCCTGCCGAGTTCCTTTTTAAAATGAACAAAGGCCGCTTCCGGCAAATCCTTTTCACCCTCTTTGAAACCCTTCTCCAGAACCGCAGCCGCTGCCTGAAGTGCCTCGGCCCCCACATTGCCGCCGGCGCCCTTAATGGAGTGGGCCAGCATTTCGGCCTCTTCATACTGTCCGTGCTTTACCAGGTCCTTGAGGGTCTCTGCCGCATTTTCAAACTCCCGGCCAAATCTTAAAAGAATTCGCCCATAGGATGCTTTGTTGCCCAGAAGGCGCTTGAGGCCCACCGCCACATGAATGCCGTCAAGCTCCGGAAAATCTGTTTCATCACAGGGCTTTTGTGTTTCCTTGTCCATTTCCGCCGGAGGATTTTTACATATGTCTTCACCGGGGGATTTCCTGACCCATTTCAAAAGAGTCTCAAACAGCAGGTCGGGATCAATGGGTTTGGAAACATGATCGTCCATCCCCGCTTCGAGGGATTTTTCCCGGTCGCCGGCCAGGGCGTGCGCGGTCATGGCAATGATTGGAATATGGAATGCGGATTGCGGATTGCGGCATTGTTCTTCCCAGCTGCGGATTTCACGGGTGGCCGTATATCCATCCATTACAGGCATTTGTACGTCCATCAGGACGGCATGAAAGTCATCATTTTTTACAGCCTCAAACGCCTCTTGACCATTGTTGGCCAGGGAAACATGGAGGCCTGCGGCTTCAAGAATCTCGCCGGCAACCTGCTGATTGATTGCGTTGTCTTCCACCAGCAGCACCCGTGCGCCTCGAATCCGGCTGAGCGCCCCCACTCCCGAAGCATTTTCCGGAACAGCGAGGGAAGATCGGGATACCTCCCGGCCAAAGGCCTGCATGATGGCATCAAACAATACGGAAGGGTTTACGGGTTTTAAAAGAAATCCGTCCAGCCCGGCTTCATCGGCCTGTTGCATGACGACCTCACCGCCGTAATTGGTCACCATAATAACAGCCGGAATTTGGCTCAGTTGCGAGTTCCCCTTGATACGCCGGGCCGCCTCAATACCGTTCATTCCCGGCATCATGTAGTCCATGATCACCAGGTCATAGGGATGATTGGGGTCGGCGTCGACAAGTTCAGCCAAGCCTTCTTCTCCGGAAGAGGTCAGGGTTGGTTTAAAAGAGAAGGAGGCCAGAATTCCCTCCAGAATTTCCCTGGAAGTGGCATTGTCATCCACCACCAGAACTTTCATCCCTCGAAGGTCCGGTGACGG
>Ga0208901_1000011_pt1 | contig 131230 bp, 119 predicted proteins | sample AntAceMetag02UKF_FD_184764 | JGI IMG/M metagenome (GOLD analysis project Ga0208901, IMG submission 184764) | Saline lake microbial communities from Ace Lake, Antarctica - Antarctic Ace Lake Metagenome 02UKF (SPAdes) (version 2) | ecosystem: Environmental > Aquatic > Non-marine Saline and...
GGCGAATTATTGAAATGGAACTATGGGATCAAGATTTCGTTGATGCTGAAGTTCCCGGTTACATTTCGTTTAGTGAAAACGGAGCGGGAGAATTTCAATTTGGATATGTTCATGGATTTTTGGACTGTCACTATTCAGATGAAAAGCAGAAGGTTGAATTTTCATGGGAAGGCAACGATGAGATGGACCCTGCTTCCGGTAGGGGATTTGCCATGGTCAAAAATGGTATTCTCTTAGGTCATTTATTTTTCCATGAAGGAGATGCGTCTGAATTTAAAGCGACTCAGGAGTAAAAAAGTATCGAAACAAAGGACCTATTCTCACCGTGATTCACATCTCATGTCCATTTTGCGGCACTCCCGAAATGCCTGCTAAACCGGGAAAAGCATACTGTCATAAATGCCTTTCCACTTTCCTTATCGATGACAGGGTTGAATGTGTCTGTCTTTGCTGACACCAAAGATTTAAGGTTGCCGCTCGTGGGGACGATTTGCTCCCTTTGTGGGCTGCTCCAGGGGGAAGAATCGGATCATTGCATGTATGGCATGAATTCTGTTGGCAGTTATTGTTGATATTTTTTTTGGAGCGCCGGTAACGATTTCTGATATGTTGAGGTTTGAAGATGGGGGGAGACTTATTTGTTCGGTACTGATCGGCCTTGTAACTTTGATGAGGTATGCCGGATTAAACGCAGGAAACCAGCAAGCAGGTGGAGATGACATGTCGCAACTCGTTTGAGGCAAGTACAAGTGTAAAAGGGGACGTACTTCAGATTATAAGTTTATATACCACGCAAAACTCATATGGAGTTGCAGAGAAGACTGCCAAATTGTAGAAAAAGAACCGAAAGCCTTTGAATAACTTATAATCTGACGAACGTCCCCTAGATCCCTGATGCGAGCGTTCACGGCGGCTGCGCCGCCGTGAATCGCGGTGCTGACGAAATCAACACCACGATTATCTCCAAATATAATGAAACACAATGTTGCATATTGCTATGTTATGATATATAGTGATGCCTTGAAAATAAAAATCATATGGAGGCAATAAACATGGCAACAGCAGTCAGAGTATCAGAGACATTAGTTCAAGAAGCAAGGAAGTATAGCCGAGTTGATCATCGATCTATTACAGGCCAAATTGAACATTGGGCAAGAATCGGAAAATGTGCAGAAGAAAATCCTGATTTAACCTACGATCTCATAAAAGAAATATTGATTGGCATAGAGGAGTTAGAACAAGGAGAAATATCTGAATATGAGTTCGGGTGATTGCAATGAAAATATTACAATCAAGATCATTCAGGAACAAAGTTAAAAAGCTAGCAAAAAAGGAAAAACAAGTACTAGATAAAGAAGTAAAAAAAATCTTCAAAGATCCATCGGTTGGAGTTGAGAAAAAAGGAGATTTAAGAGGCGTTTTTGTTCATAAATTTAAAATCAAAGCAGGCCTCTACCTTCTCTCATACAGAATGAAAAATGATAACCTTGAACTTGTTATGCTTGGTCCACACGAAAACTATTACAAAGAATTAAAAAAATACCTAAAAAAACCAATAAGATATTGAGATAACAAACGGTTGCTACGTAATAATCCGCAGAACCTCAGCGTTATGCGGCTAAAGAGACTTCTGCTACCCAATCTATATTTCATAGTTGATCGCCATTATTCATTTGTTATTAGCACAAAAATCAAGCTGCTCTCAACGATGCCCTTGCACAGCCGACCGGGCTTACGGCGCGGCTTCAATAATGGGTTTTGTTTAACAAACAATTTCGTTTTTTCAACCTTTTTCGGGTTTTCCGCCCGGCGGGTGAAGGGCGGCGTTGGCCAAAAGTAGATTCAGCATATAACGAATTCTCAAATCATTCTGGAGAATTGCAGCATAATTTTTACCGAACCATTGACATAAAAGAGTTGTGCTTATATGACAATAATGAAATCTACAAAATCAGAATTAACTCAGCGAATAAATACAGCACGGTTGCTCTTAAGAAAATGCGTTTCTGTCTCATAAGCAACAAGCATAATGGTGGAACAATACAGTATCTCAAAATGTCAGACCTATCGATATATGCAGGAGGCAAGCAATTTAAAAGAATCGAGAAAGTTAATGTTACCGGAATTGAAAAGAGCGATTATTAAATTTGTGCCTGATTATTTTTCCTAGGATAAAAAGCGTCAGGAAAAATACCGCGTTGACACACCGGAAGGGGATGCCTTTAAGATCAGGCAGTTCCTGTTGAAAGAGCTGTTTGATATTTCTGTTTCCAGCGATGATGAGGCATGTCGTGCAATGAATGAGGCGCAATGTTCAAAAATTAATGCCGCATTGCTCCCCTTGAAAGGGATTGGTGAAGATTTTTTTTATTTGAATGAAGTTTTCTGCAGTCAGAAAAACCTGCTCAGTTTTGAGACGCTTTATGATTACGATTTTGATGATTATAAGTTCCAGGAAGACTCCCGCAAGAAAAAGCAAAAAGATTATGAAAGAAAACCATATAGAGGGTCGCTGTATTTAATCTGGGCACGTTTGATGATAGACGGAACTTTCAGCTATGGCATGCTAAACATGGTTGCCGGTTACCTCTACAGTCAGCTTGATGAATATGGAAATGATTATATGGAAAAGCTGATTCCACACGAATTCAAGCATGGGAAAAATCACGGAAAGGCTGAAGGTCCAGATCATGGGGTCAAGTCCTCCGTTGACTCTTACTGTTTCCCGAAATTAGAACTAAGAGTCAACGGCAGACTTGACCCCTTTGCTAGGATTAATGCCCTAATCAAGATGTGACACCATATCTTCTATCTGAAAAAAACTGGAAGGAATTGATTTAATGAACAAGAATATATTCTATGGAAAGTGGCGAATTATTGAAATGGAACTATGGGATCAAGATTTCGTTGATGCTGAAGTTCCCGGTTACATTTCGTTTAGTGAAAACGGAGCGGGAGAATTTCAATTTGGATATGTTCATGGATTTTTGGACTGCCACTATTCAGATGAAAAGCAGAAGGTTGAATTTTCATGGGAAGGCAACGATGAGATGGACCCTGCTTCCGGTAGAGGATTTGCCGTGCTCAAAAATGGTATTCTCTTAGGTCATTTATTTTTCCATAAAGGAGATGCGTCTGGATTTAAAGCAACTCGGGAGTAAAAAAGCATCGAAACAAAGGACCTATTCTCACCGTGATTCACATCTCATGTCCATTTTGCGGCAGTCCCGAAATGCCTGCTAAACCGGGAAAAACATACTGTCATAAATGCCTTTCCACGTCTCCATTTATATCTTACTCTGAGGGATGAAGGCCCTTTTCTCTTTCGATTCTTTCGCGAAGCCACATTGCCATGAGTTGAGTATGAGGAACACCTTTTTTGCGAGCGAGTCGTTTTATCATCGAAATATCAAAGGGATCCAGGCGGAGGGAGACCGGTTGACGGGCAGGGCGGGGAACCTTAAAAGGCTCTGCATCATTGAGCAATTCCTGAACCTGCTCAGGACTCTCTTCCGAGATAACCCTGTCCCACTCGATGGCCTCTTTCTTGAGGCCATTTCTTGTTTTTTTTGGAAGTCTGCTCATTTTTTCACCCTCTTGAAATAGGCTTTCTTAATGGTGTTTGACATAGGAAAAGCTGTTACGCAGCGCCATACCCCGTATTGGGGATATGGAGCCACAATAAGTTCGATACATGTTCCTGATGCGTCTGTACCCCACAGGCGGTATCTATATTCGGCAGATTTTCTTTGTTTTTTCTTTTGCTTAACGGCCATAGTTGGAAACGGCCCTTCACCATAATACAACTCTTCAACTTGCTCAGGGCTCAAACCATGGTCAGCAATATGGTTGATATTGTCTTCATCCCAGTCAGGTATAAGGGTTTTGGCTGGTTTAATCATAAGTGAAACTTAGCGTAATTATTTGATTACGTCAAGTCTCTGGCAAAGCCTTTCAATGGACGGGCGAAAAAAATGCAGCTTTTTTCAAAAAAGTTCACCGGCTGTGACCGGATGTGTCAAAGCCGTATGTTAACGGAAGAAAAGGGGTCACATCTTGATTAGTGTACGCGGAAGAAAAGGGGTCACATCTTGATTAGTGTACGAATTTGACATTTTTTCGTGCCGGTGATATGATGGAACTATGTCAAGACCATGGAGGATAGAATTTAGCGGGGCGCTATATCATGTTCTTTCGAGAGGGAATGAACAGGGAAATGTGTTTATAGATGATGAAGACCGGAACAACTTTATCAACCTTTTGGGTGAAATCTCGAGCCGCTTTGATGTGGACGTTTTTGCCTATGTGCTGTTGGACAACCACTATCATATACTTTTACGAACAAACAGGCCCAATCTTTCAAAAGCAATGCAGTGGATGGGTGTAACCTACACGAGGCGGTTTAACAACCGCCATGGTCGTTCAGGGCATCTGTTCCAGGGCCGGTTCAAGAGTCTTATTGTCGAAAATGACGCTTACTTAGTTGAACTGTCCTGTTATATTCATCGAAATCCCCTTCGCGCCGGGATGGTTAAACGGCTGATGGACTACAAATGGAGCAGTTATCCTGCGTATGCCTACGGCAAGAAAGCTCACGCATGGCTGAAGAGACGAATCATCCTGTCCCAATTCGGGAAGGAAGACCCGGAACTGGCCTACAGGAGGAAGGTGCAGCGGTATTCCGGAGAGGAAACGTCGTTATTTGAAGAGCTGCGTTATGGCCTGTTTTTCGGAACAGTGGGTTTTGCAGACAAGCTTAGATCGCGATATTTGAGAGAGTCTCCGAACCCGGAAGTCCCTCAGCAAACCATGCTGGTCAAAGATCATGAACCTGAAAAGCTCATAGACAAACTGTCTGTGATTTTGGGGTGTAATCTTGAAGTGTTCCGGGAATCTTTAAGAATATCCGAAGCTGACAAAGAGCATAGAGACTTGATGCTATATTTTTTGTGGTAAACGGGTCGCTTTTCCAACCGGAAGATTGCGGAGCTGTTTGGGTTATCCTATTCGTCTGTAAGCAAACGCGCGGGTATTGTCAGAAAAAGGCTCCGTGAGAAGAAAACCTTCAAGGATCGGGTTGATAGTCTTAATGCCCTAATCAAGATGTGACACTGGATTTGTCATAGACCCCGATGTCTTTTAAAGCCTATATTTTTAGCACGTAGGCAGGATTTAGAGTTTTAGCGACCGTACTGTGTACTATTTTCAGTATATCATCATTTATAGAACCCAACTTCTTAACAAAGCGCTGATTTGCAAAATTTTTAACCTGAAAACAGTCTATCGCAGAAACTTTAGATAATCCATTTTCTACGCTATCCTCAACCCTTACCATCCAAGGATAGTGTGCGTAGTTGGGTTTCCAATCAGTTACGGGAACAATAATCTTGAGTGGAAGCCTTCCTATCTCATCGTGACTTACTACAATCGCAGGTCTCTCTTTTGATATTTCGGAAGCAACTTTTGGGAAAAAATTCACAACCCAGATTTCACTTTGCTTAATATTCATACAAATCTCCATTGTCACTACCGATCTCTTTTGCCAGCGCCATATACTCTTTATCCTCTAATGCCATGGAGACTCCCCGGCTCCACCTCTCTATCTCTTTTTGTTTCAGATAGTTGGCTATGGCTTCATTATAGATTGCAGAAAGGGAGATCTGTAAATCCTCTTTGAGCGCTATGACCTGCTCTTTTAAATCAGTGGGTATATTGAAGGTTACTTTTTCCATTGAACTATTTTGCGACAATGCCATATCTTTCTCCTTATATATTTGCCTTATCTTACTATGGTCAAAGGGTATTGTCAATAGCCCATTTTTGACAGATAATATGATTAATGGCTACTGATAAAATAAGAAAAGATAAAAAACTTAAAAGTAAAATTAATAAGATTGCAAGAAAACTGGATTTATCAAGAATGTAGACCTGACCCCGATGTCTTTTTCAGCATGGCGAAGAAATAAAGGCTTTCGTTGTCCCTACCGAAGGCGCGACCGTTTCACCGGGAGATATCATTGTCTGGGCCAAAGAACAGATTGCCGCCTACAAATACCCGCGAATCGTCGACATTCGAAACGCCCTTCCCATGACGGCGACAGGAAAGATCCTCAAGAAAAAATTGAAGACAGAGGCGTTACCAGGCTAAAAGACGCCTGTTATTGTTCATTAAATTTACTTTCATTTCGCTCTATTTTTTTGTATGGTCAATTGCTATAAGAGGAGTGTTTCTAAAGAACATGAATCCTATGACAACTTGAGAGAAAGGAGAAAAAGGATGAATAAAACAGAATGCTGTTCTAAACACTTTACAACGAGTGACGGTGTTAAATTGCACTATATGGAAGCCGGGTCTGGCAAACCACTCGTATTGATTCATGGTTGGTCGCAATGTGCAGAGGAATTTAAACATCAGATTGCGGAGTTGAGCGAGCGTTATCAAGTGATCGCCATTGATCTGCGCGGACACGGTGAGTCAGAAAAGCCAGGTTTTGGTTACAAGCTTTATCGGCTCGCAAAAGACCTGTTTGAACTACTTGTATCCCTGGATCTGACCGATGTTACTGTGCTTGGGCATTCCATGGGCTGTTCCGTGATCTGGGCTTATTGGGACCTTTTCGGTTCGGATAGGCTTGCCAAAATCATCCTTGTTGACGAACCGCCGCACCTTACCTCAAACCCGGCGTGGACACCCGCTGAACTGGAGGCAGCCGGCTCTATCTTTTCACCTGAATCCGCTTATGACACGTGTAACGCGCTGGCAGGGTCCGAAGGCGAAGCAACTACTCGGGGACTCATCGGCAGCATGTTGACCAAGAATTGCCCGGATGATGTGAAAGAGTGGATTATGCAGTGCAATTTTAAAATGACCCGAAAAGACGCGTCCACCCTGATGTTAAATCACGCCTTTCAAGACTGGCATGACCTAATCCCGCGTCTCACCCTTCCCACCCTCGTTATCGGTGGGCGTGTCAGCGCAATACCATGGAAATCCGTGGAGTGGATTGCTCAGCAAATCAAGGGTGCACAGTTGGAAATCTTCGAAGAAGAGGAAGGCGGGAACCATTTCATGTTTATTGAGAACCCTTCCAAATTTAATCGGATTGTTGCAGAGTTTATGGGATAATATGCCGGAGTGCCGCCTACCCTATGCGGCGGCCTTCTTTCAATTTCTTATAGACCTTGTTTCTGGAAATCCCCAGGTCCCTCGATACAGCGGAAATATTTCCCTGATGCCGTTCGTAGGCTGCCAGAATAACATCGCGTTCGTGATCAGCCAGATTTTTTGATTGATCGCCGGTCAGTTCCGTGTCTTGGGCTGATAGAAAACTCCTGACATCTTCGGCAAGAACCTTCCGGTTGGGGCAGGAGATGAGCAGACGAGTCAGAAGCCCTTTAAGTTCGCGGATGTTGCCAGGCCAGTTGTAAGCCTCCAAAAGATCAATCGCCTTGGGTTCCAAAACCAGTTCTTTACCGAAACTTGTCACCACGGAGGCAACGATGGTTTGAAGATCACGCCGCTCTCTCAGCGGAGGAATGCGAACTTCCATCGTATTGAGGCGATAAAGAAGATCCGTCCTGAAACCGTTGCTCCCGGCTCCTGTGAGTTTTGAGTTGGTAGCGGAAATCAGTTGGATGTCCACCCTGATTTCCCGCGTTCCCCCAACAGGCCTGATCTCCATCCTGTCCAGAAACCGCAGCATCTTGGCCTGCACCTGGATCGGCATGGCCCCGATTTCGTCCAGGAAAAGCGTGCCGCCTCGTGCCTGCATGACAAGGCCCAGGGAACCACCTTTTCCGGACCCGGTAAACGCCCCTTCTTGGTACCCGAACAACTCGGATTCAAAAAGATTTTCCGGAAGGGCCGCACAGTTAACAGGTACAAAGTTGCCGATACGACCACTGATAGAGTGAGCGTATCTGGCCATCAGCTCTTTTCCGGTCCCTGTTTCTCCCCGTATCAGAACCGGCACGTTCAGTTCCACAGCCCCCTTGACCAGGTGCATGGCCGATCTGACGGCCGGATCCTCCCAAACCATCGGCACTTCTTGCCTCGAATGGTTCGAAAAGTCGATCGGACCCTTTCTCACTACCTCCTTCCTGGCGAAATAGTTACATGCCCTCGCGGCAAAAGAACTCCCCTCGCAGTCGGTAATGTCGATTGTTCCGCCGCCCTGAAGGAGTCTTAGAAATTCCTTCAACGGTGTCCTGAATATTTCGTCAAAGTGGATTCTCGCTTTCAAGGAAATTCCCTGCAGGAAAAAGCGTGCCTGGCGACTTGCCTCCATGAGGAATCCGTTGCCGTCCAAAGCGATCATCGCCGATTGTAGCGTTCCTAAAAATTCCCGACGGTTGTGAATCTCAAAAACAAAATTATTTTTGTGCCTGGCCCTGAAAAGACCCTTTTCGACCGTAACGCACGACATCTCCACCAGAGCGAGGGTATGCCTCTGCCGTGAGCGGCAGTCCGAGGTGGCGTCAATAATCCCTACGGTTTCGCCCTCAAGCCCGTAAATTGGAGCCGCAGCACAGGTCAGCCCTGCATGCTCCTTGAAATAGTGTTCGTCCCCGTGCACGATTACCGGTTTTCGGATAGTCGCAACCAAACCCAGGGCATTGGTTCCGTTGTTTTCTTCTCTCCAAATGTATCCCGGAGAGATCCTCCCTCCATCCTTTCTCGTAGTAGAAAAATCAACGATACTATCGAGAATGATCCCTTCATCGTTCGCAAAAATGATGGTGAAATTGGAGCCGGCAATTTGCCTGTGGAGGTTTTCCATCTCGATCTTGGCCAACCGTTTTACGAAATCATTTTCCTCTTTCAGCCTTTCCAGTTCCAAATCGTCGATCCTGGCGAGTCTGGAACTTCCGAATGGGTCAAGGCCAATGTCAAAACAGCGTTCCCACGACGCACGGATTTCTCGATTGAAATATTCCTGAGACAACGACCCGTTGCGGGTCAGCAGGGCGCGAGGATTTTCCTTCATTGATCATTACCTTATACCTAAAAGCTGCAATTAGCGGTTAGCCGTTAGCTGTTAGCCCCACGATATCGGTTACTTACGATTACATTAGCTTGGCATCAAAAAATGAAAGCTTCAATATAGGAAGAAAGCATTCAAATGTTTGAATCCTTTAAGCTAACGGCCAATAGCTAAAATCTAATTGCAGCTTTTAGGTTATAATTCAATTCCAAGTGAACAACACCTGTTCATTTTTGGAACAATACAGAATGTCAACCTGTTCATTTTCCCAACAGACCTATGGTAACATTGTGGTACATCACCTATATCTTGTCAATAACCTTTTCTTTTCAGCAATATTATCATCCCGGCTATTTCGCCCATAAGCGGCCACGGGCCTCCGATCCCTAAAACCGATCACGAGGATTGTTCTGATGACTTTAAGGCATCCATCCGGAGGCCTGACATTGGCATACAACTTGCTTTTGAATTGCAGAAGTATCTTCCAAAAACAGGTTTTTTTCTTTGAAACCGCCGGTAAAAGCACAGCGAACATTGAGCCTAAACATAAGGACACCTGATTAAGAGAGCATGAAGGCCGCATTGTTGCACCAATTCGACGAATCGTTGAACAGTTCAGATTGGCTGTCGTACGAAGACGTGTCGGACCCTGTTATAGAAGAACCGACCGATGTTATCGTCAGGATCGGAGGGGCAGGGGTATGCGGAACAGATCTGAAGCTGATCGAGGGTTCGTGGTCTAATCACATGCGAATCCAACTGCCGATAATTCTCGGGCACGAAAATGCCGGCTGGGTGGAAGAAATAGGGGGAGCGGTCGAAACCGTGCAGGTCGGAGACCCGGTCATCCTGCACCCCACGGCCGCCGGAGACCTGGAGGCTTCCGGAGCAACTGGAAGCCATCATTACAAAAAGCGCGGGCTTTACCCAGGCTTCAACCGTAACGGGGGATTTGCGGAATACATGCTCGCTGAAGAGAGCATGCTTCTGAAACTGCCATCTCATCTCTCGCCAATGGACACGGCTCCACTGGCCGACGCGGGGCTGACTGCCTATAACGTGGCGCGCAGGGCTTCGAAACACCTGGCTCCCGGTCATTACACCCTCGTAATTGGCTCCGGAGGTCTTGGACATCTCTGCATTCAGATACTCAGAGCGCTCAGTTCCACAGAAATCATTGTAGTGGACAAATCCGAAACGGCTCTGGACCTGGCTCGATCCGTGGGCGCCCACTACACTTTTGTTGCCGACGAACACTACACTGAAAAAATCCTCGCACTGACCGGCGGAAAGGGAGTGGAAACCGTCATCGACTTCGTGGGGAGAAACGGCTCCGTCGACAAAGGCCTGTTTGTCACCAAAAGGGGCGGACACTACTACCTCGTCGGCTATGGGGGCAGGCTAACCATATCGACCCTCGAGCTGATCCGGTCCGAAAAAACCATCGTAGGTGTTCTCGGAGGGACCTTTTCAGATCTGAAAGAACTACTCACCATGGTCGATCGAGGACTTGTCACGTTGACCACAAAAGAATACTCGTTAAGCAACGCCAACAAGGCCCTTCGGGACCTTAAGGATGGGAGGAATAACGGCCGCGCGGTCTTAATTCCGTAAATCTAAACCTTTTTGAGCACAGGAGGAAACATGAAACGGTATTTTGCAGCTTCGATCTTGACCATTTTTTTGGTCGCAGGCGGATTCTCGGCCCAAGCAGCCGACTATTCGAAGTACGGCATTGAAAAAGATGTCCCGGGAATCGGTTCCTACGAGTCCATCGATGCCAAGGATTACTCCGGCAGAACCCTGAATATCATCACCCACGCAGTTCCTGTCATGGGTGAGCCCACCGCCCTTCACGCCAAGCAGTTCGAGGAACTGACCGGCGCAAAGGTCAACGTGGTTCATGTGCCTTTCGGTGATCTGTTCCAGAGAATCATGATCCCCTTCCAGACCAAACAGGACGCCTACGATGTTCTCTTTTATGGATCTCTCTGGATCGGCGACCTGAACAACTACCTGGCCCCGGTTCCCCAGAAATACCTGGACAACGGCGCCATGAAAGAAGTGACCCTCAACTACCAGGACGTTGCCAAATGGGGCGACACGATGATCCAGTTTCCGGTGGACGGTGACCGTCATTACCTGAAGTACCGTTCCGACATTTTTAATGATCCCAAGATGCAGGCCCGTTATAAGAAGGACACGGGAAAAGATCTTCGCGTCCCCCAAACCTGGGAAGAGTACAACGCAGTTGCCATATATTTTTCCGGCTGGGACTGGAGCGGCGATGGAGAGAAAAACTACGGAACAGCCGAAGTCGCCAAACGTGACGACCTTATGTTCTCAGCCTTCATCAGCAGGGCAGCTCCATACGCGAAGAACCCGAACGTGAAAGGTGGCTTCTTCTTCGATCTGAAAACCATGAAACCTCTGATCAACAATCCGGGATGGGTCAAAGGACTCCAGCTTTTCGTCGATGCACAAAAAGCCTTTCCCCCTGGAGGAAACAACTTCGGCCTCGGCGACGAGATTTTCTCCTTCGGCGGTGGCCAGGCCCTCATGAGTTACAGCTGGGATGACGCCTTCATCCAGGCCATGCAGAAAGACAGTCCTATCCGCAACAAGGTGGCCGCGGCACCGCTGCCGGGCGCCAACGAAGTGTGGAACCGCGACACCGGTAAGTGGGACAAGTTTTCCCCGCCCAACCGCGCTCCCTACATTTGCTGGGGATGGACATCAGCCGTTTCAAAGATGTCCAAGAACAAGGACATGGCTTTTGATTTTCTGGCATTTTTCAGCAACCAGGCCAATACCGTACACGATCTCCAAATCGGTCGTTTCGGCGTGAACCCCTACCGGTCAACGCATTTTGATCCCGATTTCTGGGTCGAAAAACTCGGATGGGATAAGAATACCGCTGAAACCTATGTGGAAACCCTGTCCGGCATGGACCTGAGCAAGAACCGCGTCTTCGACCTCAGGGTTCCCGGAGTCGGTCAGTTCATGAGTTCTCTTGCAGCAGGCGTTTCCAAGGCCATGGCAGGTCAGGAAACTGCCCAAAAGGCTCTTGATGGTGTTGCCAAAGAATGGACGCAGATCGTCGATCGTATCGGTAAAGATCGGGTTCGCGACGCTTACAAAAACGTGGTTGCCCTCGAAGACAACCTTCGCTGATTCTTATAGACCGGGACAGGATCGCAGACTAACCGCGGTCCTGTTCATCATTTTTCACCGGGGGCTTTTCCTGAACGGCAGAGCCCCCGGACGTTCTCAGAGGAGCTATGTTAGGACTGAAACACAAACATATTTTTCTCCTTCCCGGGCTCATCGTCCTGGTCGCGATCATCATCTTTCCGCTCCTGTTCACGATCAGGGTCAGCTTTTCGAGCTGGGACGTCGTTAAACCAGGGCTCGACTGGATCGGAGGCCAGAACTATACACGGCTTTTTGAGGACGGCAGGTTCTGGGAAGCGCTCAGAAGGCTCAGTTTCATGGCCGTCGGTTCGGTCCTGCTCCAGTACGCGCTCGGTTTCGGCCTTGCGCTCCTGGTGTGGCGCGACGTTCTCATGAAACGATTCGTCCGCGTACTTTTCCTGGTGCCCATGATGACGACGCCGGTCATTATGAGCGTTGTCTGGCGGACCATCCTGCACGAATCCCTGGGACCCGCCAACGACATCGTCCAACTGCTCGGGTTCGAGCCGGTCACCTGGCTTTCCACCGCCGGCATGGCCATGGTCAGCGTCATCCTCGTGGAAACGTGGCAGTGGACCCCGTTCATGTTCCTGCTGCTTCTGGCAGGCCTCTTGTCCCTTCCCAGGGATCCTTACATGGCCGCCGCCATCGACGGGGCGGGACCTTTCAGGACATTTTTCAGCGTCACCTTCCCCCTGATGGCGCCCATCTCAATCGGAGCCATCATGATCAGGCTCATTGAGGCTTCCAAGATCATGGAAACCATCTACGTTCTGACCTCAGGGGGACCCGGAACAGCGACGGAAACCAGCAGTTATTACATTTACATTCGGGGGATGCGCGACTACCAGATTGGATACTCGGCAACGCTCTCCATCACCTATCTTGTCATTATGATCATCAGCCTCACGATCATCGCAAAGATCTTGACGCGCAACATAGCACGGGATTAATTCATGAGAACTCTCTACCTCACATTCAAATACGGAGCGATCCTTCTCTGGTCCTCTTTTGTGGCCCTCCCTTTTCTCTGGGCGCTCACCACTTCGTTCAAGACCGCAAACGGCGTCACCGGGGGGGCAACCTACATCCCCTGGCTCCAATACAAACCTTCCCTCGAAGGGTGGAAGGTACTGGTCAGATCGGGCGGGCAGGGCATCGATATCGTGCAACCCTATATTTCGAGCATCATCGTAACCTTGAGCGCCAGCATCATAAGCATGGCCCTCGGGACCCTTGCCGCCTACGGCCTGGCGCGGTTCACCTACAAGGTCGGTTTCGTCAAGAACAGCGACATCACGTTCTTTTTTATCTCCCAGAGAATCATGCCGCCCATCGTGCTGTCGATCCCCTTTTTCCTCATGCTGCAGTTTTTGGGGCTCCTTGACTCCATCCCCGGCCTGATTCTTGTTTACGTGGCCCTGCTGCTGCCCATCGCCACGTGGGTCATGGTCGATTTTTTCAGTAACGTGCCGAAAGAAATGGACGAAATGGCCATGATTGACGGGTGTACCCCGGTGGGCGCCTTCCTGAGGGTGGTCCTGCCCAATTCCATACCGGGAATCGTAGTGGGAGGACTTTTTTGCATCATATTCGGGTGGAACGATTTTTTCTTCGCCTTTACCCTCACCTTCACCAAAACGCAGCTGCTTCCGGTGGCCGTGGTGGCGCTCAACTCTTCGGTTACACCCTGGTGGAGCCTCTCGGCTTCGGCCCTGGTTTCCGTGGCGCCGTTGGTGATCATCGCTTTCGTTGTCGAACGCTTTCTTTCCAGCGGCAACCTGGCGGGCGCTATCCGCTAAGGAGAATGTTTTTATGTCGTTGTTAATGAAAAATTTTGACATTCGAATCGGCGGCGTCCCGCACCTGGACGACGTGAGCCTTGAGTTCAAACGTGGAAAACTTTATACGATTCTCGGTCGGACCCTTTCGGGCAAAACCACCCTGCTCAGAACCATTGCCGGTCTCGATACCCCCCAGAAGGGGGAACTGACCCTGCACAAAAAAGAGTTTCTGAGCCTTCCTGTCTGGAAACGGGGGGTGGCCATGGTCTACCAGCAATTCATCAATTACCCGCATCTGAACGTGCTGGCCAACGTGACCTTTCCGCTCAAACGGGCGCACGTCCCGAAAAGTGAAGCAAAAAAAAGGGCACGTGAAGTCCTCGCCAAAGTGGGGCTCTCCCAGCTTGAAAAGCGACGACCGCGGTCCCTTTCGGGCGGCCAACAGCAGCGGGTCGCCCTGGCACGGGCCCTGGCTAAACAATCGGACATCCTATTACTCGACGAACCCCTGGTCAACCTGGACTACAAGCTCCGGGAACAGCTCCGGGAAGAGTTCCTGAACATTTTTCAGGGCCAGGACGACGCCATCGTGATCTACACCACCACGGAACCCGGAGAGGCCATTCAGCTCGGCCATGAACTGATCGTCATGGACGAAGGAGCCGTCATCCAGCAGGGCAATCCCTTGGAAGTTTTCAACTCTCCTTCGACGATTCGCTGCGCCGAGATCATCAACGACCCGCCCATGAACATACTGCAAGGGTCCATCGGCGGGGGGGATCTCAATCTACGCGGGAAAGTAACGTTTCCGGCACCGAACCACTTGAAAGGACTCTCCGACGGCCCCTACCTTTTCGGTCTACAGGCTGCCGACCTGTACATTGGAAGCGATATTACCGGAAAGGTTGAGCTAAGCGAAATCAGCGGTTCCCAGACGATCCTCCACATGCGAGGGGGCATCGGCTCCTTTATCGTTTACGAGGCCGGAGTTCACCACCACTCTATTGGCAGCACAATCGAAATCGAAATCGACAAGAACCGTATATACGCTTTTTCCGTTGACGGGGAACTCATATGTCCTCCCACGATAACGTCCGGGCAAGGGAGGTAGACGAGATGGCCAGGATCGAACTTTCAAACATCGCTCACACGTACGAGCCGACAGTTGAAAACCCTTTCTACGCACTGAAAAAACTGAATATGGTGTGGGAAGACGGGGGGACCTACGCGCTTCTGGGCCCTTCCGGGTGCGGCAAAACCACGATGCTCAACATCATCTCCGGACTGGTCCGACCGAGTCACGGGCAGGTACTCTTCGACGACGTCAATTTCACGGAGTACTCGACACCGGCCCGAAATATCGCCCAGGTTTTCCAGTTTCCCGTGATCTACACCCTCATGACCGTGGAAGAAAATCTCGATTTTCCCCTCAAATGCCGGAGAGTACCGGAAAAGGAACGTCAAAAACGGGTCCGCGAAATCGCCGAACTGCTTAACCTATCGGACAAGCTGAAACGACCAGCCCGCAAGCTGGCGGCCGACGAAAAGCAGCTGATCTCCCTGGGCCGGGGTCTTGTCCGTAGCGACGTTTCCGCCCTACTCCTGGACGAGCCCTTGACGGTCATCGACCCTCAGCTCAAATTCGATATCAGAAAAAAGCTCAAAACCATCAACGAGCGCTACGGTCTGACGATGGTTTACGTGACGCATGACCAGAACGAGGCCATGAGCTTTGCCGACACCATCGTAGTCATGAATAACGGCGAAGTCGTTCAGGCCGGGACGCCCCAAGAACTTTACGAGAAACCCGAAACGACCTATGTTGGTTATTTCATAGGATCTCCGTCGATGAATTTCATCAAATGCGACTTCGACGGAGGCAGGCTGCACACAGCCGGGGGTTCAATCCCCCTGCCCTCTTCGGTCTCTTTACCGGAAGACAGGAAGAACCTGAAACTCGGGATCCGGCCCAGATTCGTTTCATTCGCAGCCCCCGGCGCCGACAGCGCCCTGAAAGGCAAGACCGAGATGGTGCAGGAATTTGGCAATTATCGAATCGCGACAGTGAAAATTGAAGAAGATATTATCCGGCTCAAGCTGCCTCCCGGCGCCGAGGTTCCGGCGGACGACGCATGGATAAGCTTTCCAGAGGACAAGATCTGCTTGTACGCAAACGACGTTTTAATCAACGGCAGCCTCTAATTTCCCCGTGCCCGGGAAGCCGGGAAGTAAGAAGGTCTGCCTTTTCTTTTTGGCTCATCGCGGGTTAACGTGATATTTTTATCTGTCGTCGAATAGACCATGCTCAGGTGTCAGGTTTCAGGTGTCAGGAAAAACCTGGTCGTATTTTGCTTTTTAAACGTGACAACAAGTAGTTATGCAAATTTTAGAATCATAAAGTAGGAATCGTAAGTACTGAAACCTGACACCTGACACCTCGGTACCGAAAAAATGATTCTTCACGCCAATCCGCGTTGAGCCTTTTTTTTTAATCAAGACGCATAACCGTTTAAACCTTTATTTGACGGAGGTTAACATGTCAAAGACAAAAGTAGCGATTGTAAAAACAGGACCATTGAAAGGAAATCCGGAATTTTTAGGCGGTAAGTTTGTGCGATACGACGAAGACGTGGCATTGCTCAAAGAGAAGATAGCTGAAACTATAGCCCTTTCGGTGGGTAGTATCGACGAAATCATCAAGGAAGGGGAAACCGTCCTTATCAAACCGAATCTGGCCTTCCTCGCACCCCCGGAGAGCTTTTCCGTGGTGGACCCGCGCATGATCGAAGCCATGGTGAGCTGGCTCAAGGAAAATTCCAAGGCCGGTGAGATCTGGGTCGGAGACAACCCCTCCCTCGGACAGCATGTGGGCCGTGCCCGCCCGGCATTTGACGCTTCCGGCATGAAAGCCGCGGCCAATCGCGGCGGCGCAGACAGGGTCATCTTCTTTGACGAAGAGGAAGTGGTAGATGTCGAAATCGAGGGCGCCCGCCTCTATCGCAAGGCAAAGATCTTCAAACCGGTCCTGGACGCGGACAGGGTCATCAACCTGCCGAAGATGAAAACCCATCTTGCAGGAACCGTCACTCTCGGCATCAAAAACTGGCAGGGAATCATCCCCAATATTCATCCGAGCGGAGAGCAGCAGGACGTACACAGACTCGACCTCGGCCAGAAATGTGCGGATCTTCTCCGCGTTCGCAAAGCAGATCTCACCTTCGTGGATGGGCTGATTGCCATGGAGGGCCAGGGCCCCCACGCCGGAAGCCCCTTAGAGATGAACCTCATGATCGCCGGCGTCGATACAGTAGCTGTGGACGCCGTCACGTCGTACGTGATGGGCTTCGAGACCGTCGAAATACCAGCAGTAAGGATTGCAGCGACGGAAGGCCTCGGCGTTCGCGACTTCGATAAAATCGACGTGGTGGGCACACCCATGGAAGACGTCAGAACCTTCTTCAAACGTCCCATGAACGATCCTGTCGGACTCATCCCTGGAATCAACGCCGTGATACAGCAGACCTGTCCGGGTTGTTTCGCAAATATCCGCGGAGGGCTCGACAACTTCAACAACACCGTCGACGTCAAGGATTTCATTGAAAAGGCAGGTGAAATCTACATTCTGGCTGGTGGAGTACCCGACTTCAAGCCGGAGTGGGTCGAGGGAAAACACCTGTTCATTACCGGCGACTGCTGGAAGCTTTTTCCGTCGAAGGACAAGGTTGAAGAGGCCAAAAAGCTTGCCAAGAGCGTAACGGAATACCCGGGATGCGCTCCGGTCTATATCTTCGCGCAACTCAACGGCGACCTGCAGGCATTATACCAGAAGTGCCGCAGATAGGAATGAATACCGCAGGCCATCTTTTGAGGCGGCCTGCGGCTTCTTGAAAAAAGAACTTGCAAAGCCACGCAAACTCAAGGGAACGCGATGCCCCTGAAGAAACAAAAAGGACTGTGGATCGACCTTGGGATCATGCCCTACAAGCCGGCCTTCGACATTCAAACCACCCTGTATACGGAACGTATTAAGGGCGACTTCCCCACAATCGTCATTGTGCAGGAAAACAACCCTGTTTTCACCATCGGAAGGACAGGGAGCCGTTCGAACATCCTGGCAACGGAAAAAGAACTCTTGGAACGCGGAATCGAAGTTGTCGATGTCAACCGCGGAGGGGATGTGACGTTTCACGCCCCAGGACAGATCATCGTCAGCCCGCTCTTTTACCTCGGCGACATCGACCAGAATGCAAACCAATATTTTCACAGACTCGAAGACGTTCAAATCTCAGTACTGGACCACTACGGGATAAAGTCTGAAAAAAAAGAGGGCTACCCCGGCGCCTGGTGCGGTGAAGAAAAAATCGGAGCGGTGGGCATTGCCGTTCGTCACGGTTACACATGCCACGGATTTTCTCTGAACGTGAACCCGGACCTATACCCATTCAGCCTCATCAACCCGTGCGGGGTCGAGCGAATGCCGGTTACCTCCATGAAGGAAATGCTGGGCCGTGACATCCCCGGCGAACAGGTCCGGGAAACAATAAAGGACGTCATGGACGACCTGTTCAGCTTCGAATTTCGAACAATGACCCTGGCCGATGCGCTGAGCATGCTGAAAAATCCAAACTTTTCGGAGCCAACGCAAAGCCTTTCGTAAACAAAATCATACCCGAGGAACAAAAAGAAATGGATTACGATATTGTAGTACCTTCAACGGCAGACGGATCGCTCCAGGTGACAATCGTTTCATGGATACGGAAACCTGGAGACCCTGTGGAAATGGGTCAGGACCTGGCCGAAGCCTCCACGGAAAAGATCACCCTTTACATCACCGCACCTGCCACAGGCGCCATGAAGAGCATTCTGGTCGGCGAAGGCGAAAATGCCGATGTGGATACCGTAGTGGGAACCATGAGCGACGGCAAGGAGGAATAGATGCGACTCGAAAACAAGGTAGCCCTGGTGACCGGAAGCAGCCGCGGTATCGGTCGGGAAATAGCCCTTGCCATGGCACGGGAAGGCGCCAACGTCGTCATAAATTACAGTCGGAGTGAAGACGCAGCCCTGGAAGCGGTAGAGAAAGTGCAGGCCATGGGAAGACAGGCCATCGCAATACGGGCCAGCGTCATGGAACGCTCCGAAGTGGAGGGAATGGTCGCCAAAACCGTCGAAGAGTTCGGTCATCTCGACGTTCTGGTGAACAATGCCGGTGGATTTCCCATCAAGCCCTTCGCCCTGATCACGGATGAAGACTGGGATAAGGTCATGAATCTCGATCTCAAGAGTGTTTTTCTCTGCAGTCAGGCCGCCATGGCGGTTATGCGACCGAAAAAAACCGGTACCATCGTCAACATCGCTTCTGTGTCCGGCCTGGTGGGCGCGGTCAGTATGGTCCCCTATTCGGCCGCAAAGGGTGGAGTAATCGCTTTTTCCAAGGCCCTTGCAAGGGAAAGCGCTCCCATGGGCATCACGGTCAACGCCATCGCCCCCGGGATCATTGAAACGGACACGGCTCTCGGAGTATTTCCGGAAAGCGCCCTCAAGGCGTACACGACCTATCAAGTCCCGCTCGGAAGGTTGGGCCGGCCGGAAGAGATCGTCGGGCTGGCTGTATTCCTGGCCTCGGATGAGGCCTCCTACATCACCGGTCAGGTATATGCTGTTGACGGGGGCTTTACGATGCAGTAAGGGGTTCGATGCCCATTATCTCTTTTTCCACCCCTTTGTTTTCAGACATTCGTCATACACGATAGATCTTTGGTTTAGATTGGCATCCCACCAGTGATAATCTCGCTCCCTGGAGCTTCTCATTCGGAGCCTGAGACTCTCTTCGCCGGAATTCCATTCCAGTTTGGGAGGACACACTTCGAGTGCTGCCGCTTTGCATTCTTTATCGTCCGCAGCGAATTGGTCGGATGTCTTACCGGGATTTGTGTACAAGGGTCCACATCCATAAGAAACGAACAGTAGAGCTATCAGGCAAATAGTCCGCTTCATAGAAAATAGACCCGAATACGTATAAGAGAAAGACTTACCCATCTTCCCCATTTTCCTGTCGAAAAATTTCCAGCCTTGCATAGAGTCTTTTGTCCCGCTTCCGTTTCAACGCATCGGCGGCGCCTTTTCCATGGTCGTAAAATCCTTTTCCGTTTTTCAGGCCCAACCTCCCCTTTCCAACCAGATCTTTGAGGACAGGGGGAGGGTTGAACTGTTCCCGCCCCAATTTCTCATGGAGATATTCAAAAACCGCCTGGTAGGTATCCAGACCCGCCTGATCCATAATTTCGAAAGGACCAAAGGCGCTCAATCGAAAGCCAAAGCTCGATTTCACGATGCGATCTACTTCTTCCGGTGTAGCCAACCCCTCGCCCACAATGGCAAGGGCCTCGGCAGCCATGGCAAGCTGGATTCGGTTCGCCACAAAACCGGGGGCGGACTTGCATATGGTAGGAAACTTACCGATACGCTTCATCAGAGCCGTGGCTCGATCAACAGACTCCTTGCTGGTAACATCCGCCGGAATAATTTCCACAGCGGGGGTAATGGGAGGTGGATGAAACCAGTGGGTCCCTAAAACCCGCTCCGGGTATCGGGTAACCGCAGCCAGATCATTGATGTCAAAGGACGATGTATTGGTAGCAAGAATCACCTGCGGCGACGTCAAGGTTCCCAGTTTTTCAAAAAGCTCTTTTTTCACACCCAGGTCTTCCGTAACAGCTTCAAGAATAAAATCACTGTTTTTGACCGAACCTTCAAGATCGAGGGTGCACTGAATCCGGCCAAGAGTGGATGCCACCCCAAAAGCATCCAGGAGATCCAGTTCACCCATAAAATCAAGATTCTCGCGTATCCATCCCATGGCCCTGTCAAGAAGGTCCCGGTCTTGGTCCACCAGAAAAACGTTCAACCCATTGTACGCAAAGGTCTGGGCAAACCCGTGTCCCATAACCCCAGCCCCCACCACCAGCACGGTTTTGATCTCATGCATTTTCTGTTGCCTCCCTTTGACATTAGTATAGGCTTGATAACATGATTCATTCGATGGCACAATACTACCAGATTTATTCAGAGGAATACAATCAAATCATTTTCTCTGTTTCGCTTTTGTATTGACATGTGTGTCCAATACGTTATCCTGTAAGACACAACTTTCAAGGAGGACAGACCATGCCCGTTTCCCGGAAAATTCGTGAATCCATAGAAAAATCATCATGGATAAGAAAAATGTTTGAAGAAGGCGCCAAGAGAAAGGCCGAATTTGGTGCGGATAATGTGTACGACTTCAGTCTTGGCAACCCAAACCTGGAACCACCACCTGAACTTGGCAGGGTTCTCGAAGAACTGGCCCGGGATACCACACCCGGACAGCACGCCTACATGCCGAATGCAGGCTTTGTGGAGACAAGACAAGCCGTTGCCGATTTCCTGAATGGTTTCAACGATGCCAAATTCAGCCCCGAAGAAATCGTCATGACGGTGGGGGCCGGCGGCGCACTGAACGTAGTGATGAAAACCATACTCAACCCGGGAGAAGAGATCATCATTCCGAAGCCCTATTTTGTCGAATATAATTTTTATTTGGACAATCATCAGGGCGTACCGAAAATAGTCCAGACAAAGCCGGATTTTTCGTTTGATTTTGATGCCATCTCCGAAGCGGTAAACGAAAAGACCAGAGCGATCCTGATCAATTCCCCCAACAATCCCACAGGGAAGGTTTACGGGGAAAATGACCTGAAACAGCTTGCCGAACTCATGACCCGGTTCAGCAATAAGTTTGGGCAACCTATCTACCTCATTTCCGACGAACCCTACAGGAAAATTGCTTACGACGGCATAGAGGTGCCCAGTGTCTTCAACGTGTACGAGGAAAGTTTCGTGGTGACATCCTTTTCCAAAGACCTTTCCCTTCCCGGTGAACGGATCGGGTACGCAGCGGCGCATCCCGATATGTCGGATAAAGGAATGATCCTTGCTGGAATGGTCCTCTGCAACCGCATTCTTGGATTTGTCAACGCACCCGCATTCATGCAAAGAGCCATAGCGCAACTTCTGCACCACAGTGTCGATATTTCCCTGTATCAGAAAAAAAGAGACGCCCTCAGCGATGCCCTGTTGTCTATGGGATACCAGCTGGTCAAACCGGAAGGCGCCTTTTACCTGTTCCCGAAAGCGCCTATAGAAGATGACGTCGCCTTTGTGGCAGCCCTGCAAAAGGAGAACATATTGACCGTGCCAGGCACAGGTTTTGGAGGGCCTGGGCATTTCAGAATTGCCTATTGTGTCTCTGACCAGGTGATTGAAAAATCTTTACCGGGTTTTGAAAGAACCATTAAAAACCTGTAATGTAGCATAAAAGAGAGGTTCTTCACGGATTCAAAGTCAAGAATCGACTTTTTTTGGAATCGAGGTGTCAGGTTTCGGGTGTCAGGTTTCAGAGCCTACTATCCCGACTTTGCGACTCTTAAATACGCAAATATCGGGTAATATTACGAATAAGTCGTATGTGACCAGGATTTTTTCCTGACACCTGACACCTGACACCTAAACAAAGTTTTTCTGAGAGCAAACCTAAAATATTAACTTAATCCGCTATGAACCAAAAAAATAGAATTCAGGAGTCAGAATTCATACGGAGTCGGGCATCATGTATTCAAAAACAGTTTCTTTGAGATTTCCAAGAGATATTGTCAATGACCCCATCGTGGTCGCACTTGTCAAGGACTTTGATCTGTCTTTTAACGTACTCAAGGCCGTGATCTATCCAAGAAAAGAAGGTCTTATGGTGCTGCAACTGAGTGGCCACAGGAAAAACTTCAAAGAAGGCGTCCGCTATCTGAAAAAAATCGGGGTTAAAGTTGAAAGTATCGCTCAGGATATCAGAAGGAATGAGAAGACATGCACCCAATGCGGCGCCTGCACAGCGGTTTGTCCCACAGGAGCACTCCACATCAAAAGACCGGAGATGGAAGTCCTGTTCGACATAGAACAATGCAGCGCCTGTGAGTGGTGCGTTGCCGCATGCCCCGTCCACGCCATGGAAGTCAAATTCAACAAGGTTCTCCTGGATTAATTTCTGAAGAAAACCATGAATCATCAACCATCTGAAGCGGCAGTGGCTTTGAGCGGCGGCGTAGACAGTTCCATGGCAGCTCACCTCCTGAAGGAGGCGGGATGGAAAATTCACGGGGTTCATTTTGAACTCCCTTCCCTTTCACACGACCAGGAAGAAAAAACCAGGAAGGTCAATACAGTCGCGGAATTTCTCAACATTCCTCTACAAGTCATTGATATCAAAGAACACTTTACAGACCTGGTTATGACCCCTTTCATCCAAAACTACATGAAAGGCCTTACCCCAAACCCCTGCATTTCCTGTAATCCCCTGGTCAAATTTGCAGGTCTATACCGTTTCATCCATGAAAACCAGCTTGAATACCTGGCCACTGGCCATTATGCAAGGCTGCACAATAATCTGAATAACTCCCGCACATCTCTCTTCCGCGGCAGGGATCACAAGAAAGACCAGTCCTATTTTCTTCACAGGCTGGGGCAGCAGGTCCTTTCGAGAAGTCTGTTCCCCCTCGGAGAAATGACAAAAGATGAAATTTTGACTCGAGCCGTTGCCTTGGGCCTGCCTTCCTGCAAAAGTAAAGAAAGCCAGGAGATCTGTTTTTTGGGCACCCTGGATTATCGCGTCTTTCTGGAACAACAAACAGGCATAAGAGCTGAACAGGGACTGATAGTAAATAGGGAAGAGGGTATTTTGGGGGAGCATAAGGGAGTTCATCGCTTCACCGTGGGCCAGAGGCATGGATTGGGAATCGCCTCTTCAAGGCCCTATTATGTAAAGGAGATCAGAGCCCCCGAGAATAAAATCGTCGTGGCACGAAAAGAAGACCTTTATTCAAGAACTGTTTATGCAGAGGACTTCCATTGGCTCGAATATCCATCGGAAAAAAATTGTATTGAAGTACTGGCACAGATTCGGTATCGTCACAAGGCAGCATCCGGATTATTGGAAATCCTGTCGCCTTCTCAAGTGAGGTTTACTTTTCATGATCCCCAATGGGCGGTTACTCCAGGGCAATCCCTGGTGTGCTATCATGGTGATCAAGTGCTGGGAGGGGGGGTCATCACCGGGTCATGATAAAAGGATAAAGTTTACAGTTCACGGTCAAACGCACACTGCCTTCCTGCTTTTCAATGGGACCAGGTCAAAAAAAACTTTTGGCCTTTGCGATAGGCTCTTACGGAAATCCCGATAGTGTGGGACTGCTTACTGCCCACTGCTTACTGTCTACTGAAATTTTCACGCGAGAGGAGGTCTGGTAAAATATGCGATACCCGATTAAAAAATTCAGGCTGGCTTTCATTTTGTCCTCTGCAATATTTATTTACTCTGGTTTTATCGGCTTTTCCCGGGCAGATCAGGAAGGTTACGAACAAGTTTCGGCACCGGAAGTCAAAAGCATGATGGAAAACGGCAGAACCGTTCTGGTTCATGTGCTTACCGATATTGAGTTCGATATGCAACATATCCCCGGGTCCATCAATATCCCTATCATTGAAATGAAAATCACCGATAAACTCCCAAAAAATAAGGATACGCCCCTTGTTTTCTACTGCATGGGAAAAAGGTGACCCTATACATTAACAGCCGCAAGGATTGCGGTTAAAAAAGGATATACAAATGTATACGCGTTTTTCGGAGGCATCCCTGAATGGCGAATGTTTAATTATCCCATGGTCGCCAACCAGGAATGGAACAAGATTAAGGTAAACAAGTTTTCCCCAAAAAAACTATTGCAGATGTTTGAGAGAGAGACCTTTTATATCCTGGATGTACGCCCCATGAATTTCCAATTGAATCCCTCCTTTCTCAAAGGCAGTGTTCTGTGTCCATTGGTATTCCTTTTTGATCAGTACAAAGAAATCCCGACTGATCAAAACATTATCATTACGGACTGGGCCATGAAGCAATCCACCGTCGCCTCAAAATTTCTTATTGCCAAAGGGTATAAAGTAGTCGGAGTTTTAAAAGGGGGAATTGAGAGGTGGGTGAAAGAAGGCTTTCCTGTGGAAAAAAGGATTCCTACAGGAGAACTGGCTCCAGGTATAGGAGCGAAACAGAAGTAAGAAAAGTGGCTCATCGCGGATTAATGTGATATTTTATCAGTTGCCGAATAGACTATGCTCAGATTCCAGGTGTCAGGTGTCAGGTGTCAGGAAAAGACCTGGCCGGATTCAGTATATTCAACCTAATAACCAATCGTTATGATTATTAGAATTAGAAAATAGGAATAGTAGGCACTGAAGCCTGACACCCGAAACCTGACACCTCGGTTCCGGAAAAAGGATTCTTCACGCTAATCCGCGATGAGCCAAAAAAGTTCAGGGTTAACCGTATACAGATCACCTTGGCAAAGAATTGACCATGAAACAAGCAACCACTCCCCACGCCAAAGACGGATCCGCACCCAGTTTAGGGAAGCGGGGTCTTGTCGGAAAAAAAACATCTGAGAAAAAGGTAATTCGCAAGATCATCCTCCTGTTTGGCTTGTTAGTATCAGCAATCGTCGGCAATACAATTTTCACAACTTACCAGGAAAACAGGGATGCATCTATCCATACGTATAAAGACCTGGAATCCAAGCTCAAAATGGCCCTGGCAATCCAGAACAGCCAATTGAGCAAGCTCAAGACGATTACCGGTATCATCAGAGAACAGAACCAGAGGTTCTGTGAATTCATGGATTACGACAATCTCCCCGCAGTCGCCTTTATGCTGAAAAGCACGGCCACCATTCATGACATCGATCTGGCGTTTGTGTTCGATGAATATGGAGAATTTCTTACCTCATACCCAAAAATAAGGACGGATGGGAACAATGCCCTTTTTAATTCCCTTATCAGCAACAGAAAGGAACGGGTTGATGTGGAGGCAATCCCCTATTCAATCATCTCCACCCATTTCCCTGAATTCAGTTCATTTGAGAAGAAAAGCCAGGCATTATCCTTCAAATCAGTCAGCCAGCTTGTCCACGACACAGGAGACATTTATGGATACGTAGTATTACTGAAGCTCATCGACGGCAACAAACAAATGGCAGAACAGATGGCCAGAATTGTCGAAGTGGAAGTCGCATATTTCGATGCGGATAAAAAACTGATTCTAACCAGTTTTTCAGATGCTGACATTCCCTACACAAAAAAAGGGGCCATAACATTTGACGGGAACGCCTATTTTCTGAGATCCGCAAAAATAGACGACTTCCTGGGAAATACGATTGGAACACTGCTCGTGGCGCTCAACAAGACCCCTTTCATACAGCATCAAAGACGTCTCCTGATTAATAATCTCACCCCTTTCTTCATTTCCATTATTATATCTGCAGGTCTTTTCTTCTTATTGAAAACAAAGGTCTTCAACAAGATCAATCAACTCATAGCCGCCTTACGTAAAGTGGCGGAAGGGGAAGGAGATCTGAGTATACGGGTGAAAGTACCACCAAAGAAAATGGCAAAAAAGAATCTCGACGAAGTGGAACATATGGGTATCGATTTTAATCGGATGATGGACAAACTCGAGGACACTCATCGTCAGTTGATCAAGGCCAGAAAGGAAGCAGAATTGGCCAGCACTCTGAAGGGAGAATTTCTTGCAAATATGAGCCATGAGATCCGGACCCCCATGAATGCAGTCATAGGGTATACCGATATGCTCCTTGAAGGGCAGCTGTCGAAAGAACAGCAGGAATACGCTGACACAATCAAGAGCAGTGGCGACACACTGCTTGCACTGATAAACGATATCCTCGATTTCTCTAAAATCGAGGCAGGGGAACTGGATTTTGATGAAAACGATTTCGAGCCGGAATCCATAGTCTATGAGGTATGCGACATCATTCGGCCTAGAATCGGGGAGAAACCAATTGAGATTGCGTGCAGTATCAGTCCCAGAGTACCCCGGTTTGTCCATGGTGATCCCGGTCGATTCAGACAAGTCCTGACAAATCTCATGGGGAACGCACCCAAATTCACGGAATCCGGTGAAATCGAGCTTTCTGTAGATGTAGCTGAAGAAATAGATGAACGGATAAAGCTTCATTGCAGGATTCGGGATACCGGAATCGGTATTCCCCAGGAGAAACTGATCTCCATATTCGAACCTTTCAAACAGGCGGACGGAACCACCACCAGAAGATTTGGCGGAACCGGATTGGGTTTATCCATCTGCAAAAAAATTTCGAACCTTTTAGGCGGGGATGTCTGGGCCGAAAGCCCATCAAAGAGGGGCACGAAAGAGACGCTGAATCATTCCGAAACAAACACCGGTCTGAAAAGGCCGGAAACTGGAAGCCTTTTTCATTTTACGGCATGGTTCAAGAAGGTCGAAGGCGTAAACCCGGCCTCATCTATTCCCATATCCCTCGCGCGGAAGAAGGTGCTCATTGTCGATGATAATACAACGAACTTGAATATCCTCAGCCATGTCCTGAAGCGGGTAGAAATGGAAGTGGTTTCGCTGCAAAACAGCAGAGAAGTTCTCCCAATCCTGGAATCTGCTTTCATTAAAAAAACCCCTTTTGATGTGGCTATTATTGATATTCAGATGCCGGAGATGGATGGGTATGATGTGGCAAAAATGATCCGAGCTGCCCAATCGCCTATTCAGGACCTGCCCCTCATCGCGCTGTCTTCCGTACTGGAACGTGACGCCCGTGGAAACCTGGCATGGTTTGATCGTTTCCTGACAAAGCCAATCCGAAGGGACCGGCTTTATGCCGAGCTGAAAAGGGTTTTCGATGGGCGGAAAGCCCCCCCCACTGTACCGAAACAAGCAGGACGAGAGACGCCCCGGGAAAACCACAGCATCAGGGAAAAAGAGACCCCAGGAAAGATTCTCCTCGTAGAGGACAACCTGGTGAACCAGAAGCTTGCAAAAATGATGCTCAGCAAAGCGGGTTTTCATGTAGATGTTGCAGAGAATGGCAAAGAGGCCGTACAAAAAATTACCGAATCACCAAAAAAATACCAGATGGTATTCATGGACATTCAGATGCCGGAAATGGATGGTATCGAGGCAACAAAGGAAATTCGAAAAAGGGAAAGCATGCACGAGTCCGGCGGGAAACCGGGAAGGCTGCCGATTGTGGCCATGACAGCCCACGCCATGAAAGGAGACAGGGAAAAATGCATCGAGGCCGGGATGGACGATTACCTGACCAAACCGATCAAGAAAGAAACCGTGCTTGAAATGACATATAAATGGAGCAGAAAAAAGGAGATATAATGGATTTCAAAGAGTTGGGAGAAAATCTCGGATTGGAAGAAGATGAATACATGGAACTTGTGGAATTGCTCGTTGACACAGGGAAAGTGGACGTTCAAAAACTGAAAACAGCTATTGAACAGGGGGATTCCGACGAAGCAGGAAATGCCGCCCATTCCTTGAAAGGAGCTTCCGGCAACCTCGGTATCATGAATATTTTTGAGGTCGCCAAACAGTGCGAAGAAGCCGCTCGAAATCACCTGATGGAAGACCTGACCCCGTTGGTGAAAAAAATCGAAGACATGCTGGAAACGCTTTCCATAGCTGCGGGGATAGTCTCCTGAAAGGGAAAGCAAAACAGGAGGGGTACCCATGAAAAAGCTGGCACTTTTCATGTTTATTGATGCCTTGGGTTGGGAAATAATCAAGAACAGGGATTTTCTGCATGACTTGGCGCCTCACAGATACAGGGTGGGAATGCAGTTTGGGTACTCATCGACAGCCATTCCTACGATTCTGAGCGGTGAAAAACCAACCGTTCACAAGCATCTCAGTTTTTATTACTATGCGCCTGAGAAATCCCCTTTCAAGATTTTCAAGACCCTGATGCTTCGATATCTTCCGGGGGCCATTGTAGACCGATGGAGGGTGAGGCATAATCTTTCCAAATTAGTAGCAAAGCTGTACGGGTTCACCGGCTATTTTGAAATGTATGCCATGCCCTTTGACCGTATTCACTATTTTGATTACATCGAAAAAACAGACATGTTTGTTCCAAACGGGCTGGCGCCCGTAAAAAACCTTGCGGACAGGCTTGTGGAACGGCAGATTCCCTATCATATTTCCAACTGGAGGCTTACAGAACAGCAGAATATAGATGCCCTTATTGACGAAGTCAAAAAAGGGGATATCCGTTTTGCATTCCTGTATACCGCGGCCATGGACGGCCTTCTGCATATGGCAACAAAAGACGGCAAGGAAATTGATGAAAAGATGGCATGGTACAGCCGGCAGATAGACCAGCTCATAAAGGTGGTAAAACAGGAATACGACGATTTCTATTTTGCGGTGATGTCCGACCATGGCATGACAACCCTCACGGGGGTCGTTAACGTGAAAAAGGAAGTGGAAAAGCTGGGTTTAAGCTTTGGAAAGGATTATGCCGCTGTTTATGACTCCACCATGGGAAGATTCTGGTTTCTCAATGATCGCTCAGAAGAAAAAATCATGGGCGTTCTTGAAAAGATTCCCCATTCGCACGTCCTGTCCAGGAAAGAGGAGAAAAAGTACCACGTCGATTTTGAAGACCACATGTACGGAGACAGGTACCTCCTCATGGACCCAGGCTGGCAGATAGAACCTTGCGACATGGGAGTGAAAGCACTCCCAGCCATGCACGGCTTTGCCCCCGAGCACGAGGACTCCTATGCAGCGCTTCTGAGTTCAGAAGCGGTTGATATTCCGCTGAACTGCGTAGATGATTTCCACAAACTCATGGTGCAGAAAATGGAAGGTTTGAAAATCAGGAAATAGTCGTTCCCTTAAAGCTCTCTGCACGAAGAAGTCTTTCCAGATTTTGGATGTCGTTGCCTATGATGACCACCTCCAACCCCTCTTTCTCTGCTTCTTTTGACGCAATGGGGTCAAAGGGCATATTCAATCCGGGATCCCATTCATCGCCAACCAATTTTCGGAAATCGGGCCATGAAATTTCTTCCAGTTTCGTTGCATCCGGGTCTTTTTTCGGGTCGGCGCTGTACACATAGTCTATATTTGACATATTGATGACTTTTGACGCACCAAAACGTCCTGCCAATTGAACAGCTCTCAGGTCCGTAGAACTGCCGGGCTGGAAACCGGCCCCGATAATAATCTGTTTATGCATATCGATCTCTTCATCAGGATCTTGAATAACTTTTTGATGGGCCACCTCTCCAAAAACAGACCGGACCAGTTCCGCATTCAACCGGGTTGCCCCAATCCCAATCCAGTCCAGATCTTCATTGGAAACGTCTGTCACATCTCTGGCCGCATTCTGGTAATTCCTGCAGACCTTGCCCCCCCCGCAGATAATAATGAAACGTTCAGAATGAAGACTTAAAATAATCTCTCGAAATTTCTTCAGAAACGGTCCGTCCACCTCATCCGGGACAATGATCGATCCCCCTAACGATATAACTGCTGTTTTGTAGGTCATAAAAGATCTCCCTGGTCTCTTCATCTAGTTATTTGTTTTTGAACCGCAAAGACGCCAAGGCCGCAAAGTCTTTTTCGAATCGGAACGAACGATTCGAAAAAACAGCCATTATTGTTTCTGTGTGAAACGTAAACATTCTCTAAAATGCCCGAAGGGCTGATTGCTTTATCGAATCGTCCGTTCCGATTCGGTGAAAAATAAAATCTTAGCGTTCTTTGCGTCTTGAGCGAAGCCCCGCTAGCGGGACAAGCCCCAGCAACGGGACAAGCCCCAGCAACGGGACAAGCCCCAGCAACGGGACAAGCGGGCGGTAAATAATCTTGTGCAAGTTTCTTTATCGATCTGATTGGCTTCTTTTCAGCTGGCTGCTCCGCTCGTGTGTAAAAACCCTGGGTTCCCGGTTACAAGTTACCACCTACTGCTTACTCCCTACTCTCCTTACTCCTTATTTCCTACTACCTACCGCCTACTACTTACTCCCTACTCCTTACTTCCTACTGCCTACTCTCATTCAAGCTCAACTCAATCGGCTCCATCCCCGGGGCAAGGATTCCCCGCCGTACAAGCAGGGAGCCTTCCACAAGATAGAACAGGGTGAGTGATTTGATATGGTCAATATGCGCTCGAACTTCTGAAATCTGGCTATCCACCAAATCACGCTGCGCCTGGGAAACCCTGAACATGGTTGATTTCCCCAGCCTGTATTTGTCAATTTCGGCCTGTAGTTTTTTTTCCTGGTATTTTCTGGTAGACGTTGAAGCAACAACCTGATCTCCGCTTCGGTCTACCTCAATGGCTGCTGAAAGGACATCTTGTTCCACAAGTTGGGACATATTCCTCAGAGCTTCCATATTCTGAAGAAGATCCAACTTTGACCGTTTGTAAAGGGCGCTGCGCGCCCTGTTGCCAATAGGAAATTCAAACCTGAGGCCTGCATAGAGATCGATACCCCCATCCCCTTTTCCAATATCCTCCACAGAACCTCCGAAAGAATCGGCGTATCCGGTCCTTCCCAGTCTAACGAAAAGGTCCAACTTGGGGAGCAGCCCGTTTTTTGTTTTGACGATCTCCAGTTCATCATTTTCGACCGCAAGCTTCGCCTGGTTGAGATCGGGGCGCATGAGCAGCGCCAGCTTAATATGCTCCTCCATATCCTTAAAATGGACCGTCGGTTCCACAGGCGACGTCAAGAGATCTATTTCCCTATCCCATAGATCCTTCCCGGGGGGATTGACAATTCTCAACAACCTGAGTCGGGATGTGCTTCTGAAACTCCGCGCATTGATCAGTTCCTGAACACGAATGGCGGCTTCCGCCTCCGCAGAATAGATTTCGGACTCGGCGATCTGCCCTGCGGCAATCCGTTCTCTTGTTTCCTCCACAAGACGATCTGCCAGTTCCAGGGAAGATTTGAAAATTCGAACCTCTTCTTTTGCCAGCGTATAATCCCAGTAAGTATTCTCCGTCTCAGCGAGCAGGGACTGGGCCAAACCCCGCAGTTGGTATTCAGACGCCTTTGTGTCGAGTTTTGCCTGGGTGAGAGAAGCCAGATTCGCTTCAAGTCCCATCCCGCGCAGAAGTGCCTGGGTTACCGTCAGCCCGACAAAATTCCGGTATTCTTCGTCGGGATCTCCCCTGGGATCTTTTCGCTCCAGATCCGTTTCATAAGCCAGATCAATCCATGTCCCCGTGGGAAGAAATTCTGAAATACCAACGCTGGCATCAAAACCGCTCGTGGTACTATAAACCTTATCCCTTTCCTGTCCCACTCCCCCTTCGGCGCTAATGACCGGGTCAAATACGGCCCTTTCCGTTTCCTCATAGGTCTGCATGATAGCCGGAGCAATTTCTTCCACACGGAATTGACGGTTATTTTCAAGGGCCAACATGGTTGCTTTCGTTATGCTGAGTTTAAGCGAACCTTTTGAAACAGCCATAGAAAACTGTTCATCTCTTTCCTTGGCAATCTTTTCCTCATTCTTTTCAGGGGGCGTCTCTTTTGCAACCCTTTCTTCATTTTTATCAGCGGGCGGCTCTTTTTTCGACATGTCAGCATCAACTGCCGGCTGAGGATAAACAGGCCGTCTGGTAGATTTATCAGCATTGCAGGAAAAGATGGTGAACAGTAAGATTAAAGCAAAGCAATATTGGAAAGGATTCATCTTCATATGAGGGGATAGGTAATGACAAATGTTAAATTTATTTTTGCAGGTTGCCTGAGGTTCCTTTCTTTACATAATAGGCGAAATATACTAAAAAGAGCAAGTATTCTTTTATTGTCCATGCTTCATCAAAGGTGTTGGATTCAAAATGGAAGCAGAACTTTCCCATACCACTCTTATTTTATGGGCCATTGGCATCCAGGCTATTCTGCTCGTTTTGATCCTTGTATTCTGGCTGTCTCGACGCACGGTCCAGGAAAAAAATGCCAAAGTTCACCGTGAGTCCTTTTTCATTCGAAACAGAAAGGTCTTTTCCGTAGGCGGGTCAGTGCTGCTTGCAATTACCATTGTAATTACCACTGCTTACTTTTTTCTGTTTCCCGATGAAGAAAAACATTTTCCGTCGAATGTTCGCGGCCTCGAAATGAGAGGGTCTTCTGATTCATCCCAATCTGAAAGTGAGAATCCCCCAGGTTACGGGGAAACGGCAGGCTCAGGAGGATGGATAGCCCCGCCTCTGGGAGAAAGGGGATCTCGTATTCGAGAAGCTGTTCGAAAATCCATGAGGGGAAAGAACCTTTCTGAAACCAAGGGAAGAATCCCTGGAGATCCGGTTCTGCACTCCTATCTGAGCCTTATAAACATCTGGGTTGCAGATCAAGATATTTTCGGGGATAATCTGGGAAAAACATCGGCATTATTTTTCGATGTACTTGTAAACGATTACGGTTTTACAGGAAAAAAATCTGATGTGGAAGAGGCGATTAGCCAGGCCCTTTTCCTTAAAAAAGACAAGGGGATTTCTTACCTGAATTGTGGGCGGAAGGCCAAGGCAATCTGGGGGCAAAACACGGCCCGCATTGACGGAACCAGACAAACCTTGAATTGTTTCACCATACAATCCAGCTGGTCCGGTAGGTATTTTGTCCATTGTTCTCCTCAAGGACAGGCGGCATCCTTTCTTGAGGCCCACAAGGCAGTCTTTCTGTTTTTCGGAGGTGTTTTTGAAACTATTTTTTATAAAAACATAACCAACCAGCATCTGAAAGACGTACTTCAAGCGGAAGGATTGACGCAAAAGGTCTTTGAACAATTCTGTCTCGACTGCGGATTTACGCCCGAATGCCCTGACAACCATCAGATTCCCAGCAAAGAAATATTTTCGAACATTCCCGATGATCTATTTCCTAAGACCATAACTTCAGATTTACAGGCCACAACCCTCAGAGGACTGAACAAAAATCTTCAAAAAGCATGTGACCTTGCCGGAAAAGATCTATTTCCAGACAGCAAACAAACAGTTAATGAACGATTCGAACAGGAAAAGATATGCCTTATACCGTTTCACTGACCTGTAACAAGGCTATCCGGAAATTCGTCCCCATTCTTTTTGCTTTACACGATTGCCCATCAAGGGGAATCTTAAACTATGGAAAGGATTACAAAAAGATTGACTTTTCAAGGAAAATTAGGTAGTTCTAATTCACTCTCGGCCTGCCCCATTCGCCTTTTTATAACAGGCTCTAAGAGGGTGCGATGAAAGGAAGATCCGGATGGAATTGAGTTCGGAGCATGTGGGAGATATCTGTATATTGACTATCCCAGATGAAACTCTGACTGCCGATAACGTGAAAAGCTTCAGGACGGAAATGGACCAGTTTCTGATTCCGAATGCCAGAATCCTTCTGGATTTGGGTCAGCTCCGCTTCGTAGACAGTTCCGGAATCGGCTCTATTATTTCCGTCATGAAGAAAATAAAGTCATCAGGAGGCGAACTGAAACTCTGTTCGGTTTCAAAAACCGTGAATTCAGTGTTTGAACTTGTTAAGATCAACCTGCTGGTTGATGTCTGCGAAACGAGAGAGGATGCTTTAGAATCGTTTGGTTAACATTCCGGGAGTGATACCTATGACCCCTTGTGTCGTGATGCGTTCGTACAATGACATGCCTCTTATCACAGAAACCCTGTCCATGACCTCGAGGCAGAAGAGCCCCTTCACACTCATTTCCCTCGACAATGAATCTACGGATGGAACCCTGCAGGAGATCGAAAAATACACGGATAAGACCTATAATGTTCCCAAAGGGAAATATATCCCCGGAAGGGTATTAAACCAGGGAATGGAGGTTTCTCAAGGGGATTTCGTTGTTTTCCTGAATTCCGATTGCACCCCCCAGAACGAAAAATGGCTTGAAAACCTTCTTAAGGGTTTTGACCACGAAAATGTGGCCGCCGTGTTCGGACGTCAAATTCCGCGACCGGACTGCCAACCACTGTTAGTCAAAGACACGGAGGACACCTATGGAGACGGCTCAAGACAGCAGTACTGGCGGCACTGTTTTTCCATGGCTTCATCAGCAATCAGGCGGTCCGTGTGGGAAAAAATGAACTTTGATGAACAGATCCAGTATTCTGAGGATATTGACTGGACATGGAGGGCCCGGAAAAAGGGGTATGAGATACGATATGTCCCGGATTCCGTTGTCATGCACTCCCATAATTATTCCCTCAAACAGTTTCATAAAAGACATTACGGGGAAGGCCGGGCGGAATCGGTAATATTTGACTGGACTCCCTGGGAAAAGACCTTTTTCAGGTATTCTCTGCTTCCTTATATTCGCCAGGTAATGGGCGATGAAAAATATTCCCTGTCTCACATGTTGCTTCGATCCGCACTGTATTCGCCCGTGATGCGTTTCGCACAATTCTTGGGAAGACGGGCAGGCTTCAAGGACGGAGTAAAGGAGGGGCCAAGATGAATCCCATTTATGCAGATCACGGTTCAGATGGATTCAATGTCCGCATGCACGACGTTTCCACGCGAATCGGAGACGCTGTGGAGCGCGCACTTGGTGATAATTTCGTAGCCCTCCTTCTTGGTGGAGGGTACGGACGAGGCGAAGGCGGGGTGGTCCGCATCTCCGATGTAGAGCAACCATACAACGACTTGGATTACACCCTGATTGTGAAACAGAAGAACCGGGTTCCATGGGACAAACTGAACCATATCAGTGAGGAATTCGAAGAAGAGATTCATATCGATGTGGATTTCAGCAGGCCCCTGACTCTTCAGGACATCAGAAACTGGCCCCACTGGCTCATGTGGTACGATCTTTTGAACGGCCACATTGTAACAAAAGGAGATGGTGACGTTCTCACCGCCAATGCCCCTGCAGCACTCAAATCCCCGTTACGACCAATTGAAGCAACCAGACTGGTGTTGAACAGAGGCGCGGGGCTTCTTTGGGCGCTTCGTGTCGTTAGGGGAACTGAGCCTGAACCGGACAAGGATTTCATACGCAGAAATTATTACAAATGCATTCTTGCCATGGGGGATGGGCTTCTCATAGCACACGGAAGGTTCGCGACCCCGTACCGAGGACGGGATGACCGTATTTTCAAGCTCGAGAAAGACTCCTCCGCAGTAACCCAATTTCAGTTGGGGGCACTTTACGAAGAGGCCCTGCGTTTCAAATTCCAGCCGGATGCCTTGCCGGGTTCGCAATTCACCGAAACGGATCTGATCGATCTTTCAAAGCGATGGGGGGCGGTTTTTCTCCATGTGGAGGAAGTACGCACCGGTCGGAAGTGGTCTTCCCTCACCGAGTATGTAAAATGGGGAGGTCTGCGTGAAATCGAACAGCATTCCTTGAAAAAGATCCCCAGAAATCTGGTAAGGAACAAACAGCAGGGAATATGGTCATGGCGGTATCCAAGGGAAAGGCTGTACAGGCAGCTGCCGGTTCTCCTCGGCCTGACAGACAGTCGCGCACAGAACTGGCCCGCGGAATCGGCCCGTTTTCTTGAGATATGGGACAAGTTTAACTGAGACCTAAAAGCTGCAATTAGCGGTTAGCCGTTAGCTATTAGCCCCACGATATCGATTATTTACGGTCGCAATAGGTTGACATCAAAAAATGAAAGCTTCAATAGAGCTAAAAAACATTCAAATGTTTGAATTCTTTAAGCTAACGGCCAATAGCTAAAAGCTAATTGCAGCTTTTAACTGAGAGGAATCATGGAGAACCTCATACTGGAATATTCCCGGGATCTGGATATGGAGCTTTCCTCCCTGCACCTCATCCAGGAAAACAAGTACTGCGGCATTTATCGTTCGGAGGTTCACGGGCAACCGTTTATTATCAAAAAATACAAGGGAGAAGATTCATCCCTCATCGAAAAAGAGGCAAAGGCTCTCGATTTTTACCATGAAATCGCTCGAGAAGATCCTGATCTGATCGATTCGAGAGCCATAAAACTCAATGCAGACAGAAACATTCTATGCATCGGATTTGTGGAAGGAGAATGTTTTTCCGACCTGTTGTACCAGGCAAAACGCGATGTACAAAAGCAAGAACAGTGCGTGAAAATCATGGCGATCCTGGGGAGACTGATGAACGGCCTTTATGGCATGACCCACACTCCCGGAGAAGAAACTTCGCCGTTTATCTTTGAATATCTCGAATACAGTTCCGGCTGGCTGGAAGACACGGCCTTCCTCGGGAGCTTGCTGTTTAAAGGAATGCGATCCGGCGCAAAAATCCTTGCCGAATCCCTGCGGGAGAGCCATATTGCCCCGTCGTTCATCCACGGCGATTTTGTTTTCAGGAATATGCATGTTCAGGAAAAACGGATAGGGCTGATAGATTTTGCCAACACCATTCAGAGAAGTCATGTTCTGAACGATGTCTACAACCTTAGACTGGCATTACATAATATGATTCTGCCCGGCAACTTCAAGATGGAACTTTGGTCATCCTTTGCCCGGGGACTGAATTCCCTTTCCTTTCCGGAAACCGCCCATCGTTTTTATTACGAATATCACCGCAGGCGGTGGCTCATGCTAAAAATAAAAAGCCGAAATCCCAAGGATAAGATGCAGGCTGTCCGAGGCCTTCTGGGTTTTGCCAGGGCATTCAGACCGGAGTTTATAGCCCTATGACCGCTGCCTCATTCATGGGCATTGCTGTTTTTCTTGTAGGGGTCCCTATCATAACCGGCGTGCTGTACGCCATGCCCCATCTAAGAAGAATCATGATGACGCTCATGATCTTCTCCATCTGTCACATCAAAAAACCGTTTTATATGGAGGTATTTTTTGAACCTTATCGAGGCGTTGACCGAGGGTTCGGGGTAACGATTCCAGACCTTTTTTTCTTCGCTTTTTTTTTCTGGCTGTTGATGGGAGGATCGGGAAAAAAACTGATTATGCTGCCTTCAGGAACGGCTCTGTGGCTGATGATCATATTCGTATCCGCGATCTCCCTGGTCAATTGTCCCGTAGCCTACTACGGTTTATTTACTTTGCACAAATTTGTTCGCGCGCTGATCCTTCTCTGGGTCATGGTCAACCTTGTAAGGGACAGAAAGGATGTGGAAGCGGTCGTTAACGGGTTGATGGCCGGGGTTATTTTTCAGGGAGCAGAGGTCTTTTTTCAAAAATATGTGACCAAATCCGTGGTAAACCGCTCTGTGGGAAGTTTCCCCCATCCGAACAGCCTGGCCATGTATGTGGACCTGATAATTCCCTCACTTCTCGCGCTGATTCTGGCGGATGGTTTTTCAAAAAAAGGGAATCGGCTGGCCATAGCGGCTGTGTTTGCGGGAATATTGTGCGTGGTTTTCACAAAATCCAGGGCTGCCCTGGTTATCATGATCGGCGCTTTAGGATCGGTCACCGCCATATCTATTCTCATGAAACCAACGGCCCGCAAAATCGGGATCGTATTCATCGGGTTTCTCATGGTGGATATGATCGGTGTTGCCGTAGCGCCCAAAGTAATCAAACGGTTTCAAACCGCACCGAAGGCCTCTGAAATGACCAGAGAATATTTCAACGACGCCGCAAAAGTCATGGCCAATGACCATCTTTTCGGAACGGGACTCAATTCCTACTCATGGATGTTAGGCCACACCGAATACTATTGGTATGTTTATCCCGACAAAGTGGATGAGGTAGAAGACCCGGAAGCATTCAGGGAGAGTAAACAAGGGATGAGCCGCCTGGGAACGGCCCATCACATCTACCTGCTAACCGCTGCGGAAACAGGGTGGATCGGGATGTGGCTCTTCATCCTCTTCCTGTTGCGGCTATACGTGAAAAATATTGTCCTTCTTCTAAAAACCCATGATGAATATTTTCAAGCTGTTTTTCTGGGGTTGTTTATAGGTTTCAGCACACTGCACCTTCAGGGGCTTCTGGAGTGGATTTTCCGACAAACCCAAGTTTTTTATCTCTTTTTTGCATTAACAGGACTCATGACGGCAATGGGCAACATTATGAAAAAAGAAGCGTATGGACTAAAAAGGATCTGATCATTGAGTGACACAACGAAAAAAAATCGATCCCGATATATCCTGATAAATACCCTCTCGAGCTATGGGAGAGACATTGTCGATACCATCACCTTTCTGATACTGATTCCCTTTATCATACGGATTTTAGGGAGCGACAATTTTGGTTTATGGTCTCTCATCTGGTCGTTCCTGGCCGTATTTGAACTGGCAGATCTGGGATTCGGGGCATCCGTAGTAAAGTATGTGGCGGACTCAAGAGGCCGGAACGATATGGGCCGTCAAAGGGCCATTGTATGCACCCTTTTCTGGATTTACATGGCCCTGGGAATAATTGTCATGGGGGGGGTAGCCATCAGCCTCCTCTTTTTCAACCAGATCTTTGACATCCCCCAGGATCTGGCTTCATCAGCCCACGCCGTACTCCTGATCATCGGTGCTCGATCAGCCCTGTATATGCCCCTTGGCATGTTCCGGGGAGTCCTGGTGGGTTACCAGAAAATGAAAATAACGAATATCTATAAGATTTTCGGGGGTCTGGCCTATTTTGTAAGCGTACTGATCGTATTGAGCCGGATTCCGGATCTTCGGGTGCTTGCCGTGCTCAACGCCGTGTTAGGCGTCCTTCCCATGTTCGCCATGATGATCCATGTAAAAAGCACCCTCCCCGAAATAAAACTACACCCCCGTTATTTTGATAAATCGCTCATAAAGGAATTAACGTCCTTCTCCCTCTATTTTTCCCTGATCCAGGTTTCCGGATTGATCGCCACCAGGGTAGATGCCGTAGTGGTCAAGTTGTTTCTCCCTCTTCAGATGGTAGCCATTTATTCCATTGGGATCAGGCTCTCCGGCAAAGCGGAACAATTCTGTTCCCATCTGACAAAAGCCCTGACCCCGGTCATTGCCGAATTGCACGGGGCGGATGAGCAACAGAACATCAGAGCCGTCTGGTATAGAGGAAGCAAGCTGACCATCGCCTTTGCCACACCACTTCTCCTGGGTCTGGCCCTGCTTGCCGAACCGCTCATTATTGCCTGGACAGGCCCTGAATTCAAGATGGCTGTTCCTGTCTGCCAATGGCTTGTGGCGGCCGCCATGATAGGAATTATTCACGGCAATACCACAAACATTCTGAGCATGGGGGGGTACCAGAGATTTCTCTCTTTCTCTCTTCTCGGCTGCCAATTGCTGAATCTTGCACTTACGATTATTTTCATCCAGTTCTACGGCATTTCCGGTGTTGCCATGGCTACGTTTATCGCCTATCTCCCCATATACATCGGATTGATCCAGACCCGCGCCGGGAAGATTCACAGCAGGTCGCACTGGGATTTCTACAAAAATACGGTCTTTCCAAGCGTTATTCCAGGCGTGTTCATGGCAGGAGTTCTTCTGGGAATCATGCATCTAAGGCCACTGACGACCCTGATTGAAGTAGCCATCCTTGAAATCCTTGGATCTGCGGTTTTCGGGGGAACATTCTGGGTCATCGGGTTCAACAGAGAGGAACGGGCCTATTTCAAGAAGAAGATTTTTTCGCAAATCCTGAAACAAAAAAAGAGAAACACCAATGCCGGAAACTGAAAATCAAGCCCCCCAGGAAGCTGCAGGCGGACTCCCCTTTGAACCGCTGACTCTGATCATAGGGCTTTTACGTCGTTGGAAGATCATGGTCATTTTTTTCGTAGTCTCTCTGACCCTGGGGGTATTTGCAGGAGTCAAATTCGGGACGCGAATTTTTGAAGCACAGTCCGTAATGCTCTATACGCCCAAAGAGGGCAAAGAACAGGGGCAAGGCCGAACCCCGCCCCTTTCCACCCAGATTCATATGGTGAAGATCAACGCCAACCTTGCGAAGGTGAGGGAAAAACTTCAACTGCCGGCTTCCCTGAAAGCCCTGGGGAAGGCCTGCAACGTGTATGTGGAAAAAAAGACAGCGCTCGTATTCATCAAAGCCAAATGGGACAACCCAAGAACCGTAGCGGATATTGTCAATACCTTAAGGGATGTCTTTATCCAGGACCAGCTCAATCTGGCGAAAAAAGATGCAGGCGCAGAATTGCATGGTCTGGAAAACAGATTCAATACCGTTTCGAAGGGACTTAAAAAGGCGGATGACAATCTCCAGAGTTTTATTTCGAAAAATAAAATTGTTGACCTGGACATGGAAATCAGGTGGAACCTGGAACAGATGACCTCCCTTGAACTTCTCCTTTCCAATGCACGGGTTGACAGTGAAACCCTTGGGCTTCAAAGGATCGATCTCAAGTCCAGGATAGAGGCCCTGAAAGTCAAGGCACAGGAAGAAACAGAAAGCCATGTGCAAACCGACGGTTTGGCAGACCTGAACATACGCATTGAAAGGATTCGAAGGGCAATCCATGACGATAAGACCCAGAGAAGCAGTAACACTCTACTGATCAAATACAAACTTGCCTATGAACGCGCCCAGAAACTGTATGAAAAAGGTCTGATTTCAAAAGCCGAATACGAAGAAATCAGGGCCGATTTTGAAAAAGCAGAAGTAGATGCCCTGGATACCGAACAGATCCACGAGTGGAAAAGACAGTTGAAACAATTGGAGAAGCAGGTTATCCCGGAAAAGGCAAATTTCCAGTCTCCCACGGGTCAGATGGTACAGAACCTGGAGCTCAGGGAACTTTCCATGGATCTTGAAGGCGTTTCTCTGCGCCAGAAGGTCATCCACCTTGAACGTGAAAAAAAACGGGTGAATGCCAGACTTGATGTGCTGACAGACCTGCAGCGAAAATACGCAGAGTTGCACAGAGAAGTCGTTTCCCGCGAGGGTGAAAAGCAATCCCTTGAGAAAAAACTGGCAAGGGTCCGAATGGACTATGAGTCCGATGTCCCTGAATTCAATGTGATTTCTGAAGCCTCACCCCCGCTTTTCAGCGTGAAATCCAACCGGAAAATGATCATGATTGCCATCATTTTCCTGGGAAATATGATTGGATTCACGCTTATTCTAGGCCTTGAATTAATGGATACAACCATTAAATCCGGCGCTGAACTGACGCAAAAGTTTTCACTGCCCGTCCTCGGCGTAATCCCGAAAATTAAAGATGACAACCTCCTGTTTCCCGATGGCACCAGTTTTCCCCTTGTAGAGGAATTCAGGATTATTGTCCGCCGCCTTCGACATATTGTGCCTAAACGGGGTGCGAGGATCATGATTGTCAGCATCAATCCGGGAGAGGGACGAACCATGGTCACGGCAAACCTTGCTGCGGCGTTGGGCAGGCAGGATGAAAGGGTGCTGATCCTGGATGCACAGGTCCGTCCCGATGAAAGCGAGCGTACTTTGAGCTATCTCATTGCAGAAAAAGACAAGCCAATTCTCGGAATCGGTGAATACCTCTCTTTTCAGGCGGAGGATGCGGAGGAAATTATCTGGCCCACCACACTTCCGGGTGTTGAATGTATTCCCCATGTAGGAGAAGCGGTTATTCCCGATGTCCTTGCTTCCAACCGGATGAAGGACATGCTTGAAGAGATGTCGAAAGATTTTTCTATAGTCCTCATCGACTCACCCTCTGCAGATCCTTACGTGGATGCAGAACTGATAGCCGAGATGTCCGACGCGATTTTATTTGTTGTAAGAAGCCGAGCCTGCCCGAGTTCGGCCTTGAAACATGGAATTGAACGCTTTAAGGAATCGGACATCCCTGTCATTGGATTTATTTTGAACGATGTGGACAGGCTTTATATAAACAGGATTTAAGAGTCTCAACGGGGGTCTGATTCATGAACATTGTTCAATTACCACGTCGTTTTGTTCGAAGCCATTGGGGCGGCACTGAGACCGTCATTCTCGAAACATGTAAACGGCTGCTCGGATTGGGACACCATACGGAAATTATCTGCCCCAATGCCCTTGCAAAGACCGATAAAGAAAATATTGGCGGCGTGAATGTTCGAAGAGTATCCTATTTCTACCCATACCTGGGCCTTTCAAAAGAAGCTAAAGCCCTGCTGGATAGAAAAGGAGGAAACCTCTTCTCTTTCTCTCTGATGAAAGTACTGCAGACCTATCCTGAACTGGATATCATCCACCTTCACACCGCCAAACGGCCCGGCGGCATCGGGAGATATATCGCGAAAAGGCGGGGGATTCCCTATGTGGTATCCCTACATGGGGGGATGTTCGATGTCCCGGCCGAGGAAGCCGAAACATGGACGGCGCCCACCGAAGGCACTTTTGAGTGGGGAAAGATTTTGGGGTGGTGGGTTGGATCACGGAGCGTTATGGATGACGCAGCAGCCATCATCTGCGTCGGGCAGGAAGAACAGCGAAAAACCCAGGAACGATTTCCCAACAAGAACGTTCTTCACCTGGCAAACGGGGTTGATCCGGAACACTTTCAACAAGGAAACGGTCCCGAATTCAGAAAGAAATACCACATCCCACAGGAAGCGTATGTGATCGTAACGGTAGGAAGAATCGACCCCCAGAAAAACCAGCTTTTCCAGATTAACACCCTCCCCGAACTGATCAAAATCAACCCACGGGTCCACCTGCTGATCATCGGGTCTGTTACCAACGAAAGCTACCATTCCCGATTGATGGAAGCCATTCAGGGATCAGGGCTGGAAAATCATGTCACAGTAATAAAAGGGCTTGATGCCGGCGGACAGGACCTGGTGGATGCCTATCATGCGTCAGACCTGTTCCTTCTCCCATCCGTTCACGAACCCTTTGGTATCGTGATCCTGGAGGCATGGGCTGCCGGTCTGCCTGTAATGGCAAGCCGGATAGGAGGCATTCCCTCTTTTGTTGAGGACGGTAAAGACGGGTTGCTTTTTAAAAAGAACAACACAGGGGAATTTCTTACGGCCTTTGAGACACTGACCAAATCCCCTGAAAAAGCCCTCCAACTTTCCAATTCAGGAAACATCAAGGCGTGTGGGATGTACAGTTGGGACCAAATAACACGAGATCTTATCCGGATCTATGAGGAGGCGATCCGTGAGAATCCTTTTCGTAAATGAGAAATGCGGATATTTTGGAGGGGTAGAGCAGAATATTGCAGATTCGGTGGCAGGACTGAATTCCAGGGGAATCACTTCCCTCCTGGCCTACGGGGAAAAAACCCAACGCGGTCTTGACAGCTATGAAGATCTCTTTGCACGCACCTATCCCTGCAGGGATTTAGGCAGTTTTTTGGAAAACGACCATCCCCATTCGTTCCGGGAAATATTCAGGAATGCATCCCCTGATGTGGTCTACTTCCATAAAGTCCCTGATGTAACTTTCTGCCTCCAGCTCCTGGACCGTGTTCGTTCGGTCAGGATGGTCCATGATCATGATCTATGCTGTCCCCGACGTCACAAATATTACCTCACCAACAACAGGGTTTGTCACCACAAGTTGGACTGGCGCTGCTGGCTGGACGGGGCTTTCATTTCCAGAAATAACCAGACTCGAACCGGCTTTGGTTATGTAAATATAGGGCTCAAATTAAAAGAAATGCGCCAAAACTACCTGTTAGATACCCTGCTGGTTGGAAGCCGGTTCATGCGAGAAGAACTTCTTCAAAACGGGTTTTCAAAAGAAAAGGTTCACATTCTCCCTCCGGTTGTTCGCATGGAGACACACGAACCGGTTCCACCGTCGGAAACCCCGGCTATTTTGTATGTGGGCCAGCTCATTCGAGGAAAAGGGGTTGATCTACTGTTACAGGCGCTGAAGAAAATCCGAGGTCATTTCACCGCAGATATCATTGGAACAGGAAATGCAGAGAATAAATTAAAGGAACAGGCAAAAGAACTGGGGCTGGAACAAAAGGTAACATTTCACGGATGGATCAACAATGAAGACCTGGGTCGCTTTTATTCCCGGGCTAGGGTTGTAGCGGTTCCTTCCCGGTGGCCTGAACCGTTTGGAATGATAGGGCTTGAAGCGATGCATCACGGCAAACCAATAGTTGCATTTGACGTGGGAGGCATCCCGGACTGGCTTGAGCACGGAAAAACAGGTTTTCTAGCTCCCGAACAGGATATAGATACTTTTGCACAGGCCCTTGAGAGGATTCTGACTGAGAAAGGTCTGGCGGAAAACCTTGGAGAAAACGGGCTTCGCAGAGTGAAAGAACATTTTTCTTTTGAAATGTATCTTGATAAGCTGATATCTTATCTGTCAGAGTAAATAAGGAACGTGGACGTAACAACTTTCGCAAGTAGGCGCATAGATTTGGATCAGGTTTGTTCGATATGGAATCACAAAAGCTGACGTAATAGCGAGCTATTTCAATGTTTTTGTGATTTCATATCGGGCGAAAATGGTCTGAAGCTATGATGTATAGTTGGGGAAGTTATTGCGTCCACGTTCCTAAACAACAGGGTTTCCATGATTGGGAAAAAATTCAACGACCCATTCACGTATCATGTGATGGAGAGCATCAACCCAGAGATACGTGCCTCTTTTACCCCCCGTCAGTTAGAGGCTGTAGAGGAGGCTATTTCTACCGGCGGCCGGGAAAAAGACCTCTCTATCAACCTCAGGGGAACCATCCCTCTTATTTTCGCACGTTACCATGTGATCATGTTGATGGTTAGAGATCGTCGCTGTGGAGTCACACGGAAAGAAAAAAAGATCAAGAAAAAGATGACGGCAGCAAGGGCACTGTTGCTTTCTTTTTTCCTATGTTGGCCCATTCTTCTGGTACTATTCCTGATAATCTATTTCTTAAAGAGACATGTAGGCATCGATTTTATGCCTGGCAAACATCTATTCGAAATGTTAGGTCTGTAGTGGCTTCTGTTGAAGGGGCAAAAGGAGGAACCTGATGAAAGTTGGCATTACAACCTTTGGGGGCGACGGCGGAAAATCAGGAATCAGCCAGTATATTATTAATCTCTTGCGGGAATTTTCTACTCTTGACAATGAAATGGAATTCGAAGCCATTGTTTATGAAGATGAAAAGGACCTGTTCGTTCCTGATCCGGATTGCATGAACACCCTCTCTTTCGGAGATTCCCTCAGAAGCCCTCTGGCCAATATCGCATGGCACCAGGTAAGCCTTCCTAAACTGGTTCGAAAGAGAGGATACGACGTCCTGTTTCTGCCAGCCGGCAACCGAAGGGTTCCCTATTCCGTTCCTTGTCCCACGGTTGGGACGGTTCATGACTTTTCCAGTATTCACGTGGAGGGAAAATATGATTCTTCAAGGATGTTCTACATCAAAAAAGTCCTTCCATTTCTGGTACGCAGACTGACCCGTGTACTAACCGTCAGCGAAAGCAGCAAGAAAGATATCGTAGAATTTGCCCGCGTTCCGGAACCGCTTGTTACCGTCACCCACATTGCAGCCGATTATAATGTCTACTTCCCCAGAGACAAATCCGAGACCATCAAGGAGATCTGCCCAAAGTACGGAATTCAAGCCCCCTATATCCTGTATATTTCCAGAATAGAACACCCGGGGAAAAACCATGCCCGATTGATTAAAGCATTCGATCTTTTGAAAAAATCCACCGGTATCCCCCATCAGCTTGTTCTTGCAGGAAGCGACTGGGACAGGGCGGAGGAAGTCCATCGGGTTGCCAACGAATCACCTTATTCTAAAGAAGTCATTTTCACGGGCTTTGCTCCCGGGGAAGATATCCCTTCGCTGTATTGCGGAGCAGATCTTTTTGTGTTCCCATCCCTGTACGAAGGGTTTGGCATGCCGGTTCTCGAAGCCATGGCCTGCGGAATTCCCGTAGCCTGTTCAGATATTTCATCTATTCCCGAAGTAATCGGCGACACGGGAGTGCTTTTTGACCCTTACCAGGTGGAATCGATCGCAGGCGCCATGGCCGAATTGCTGAAGAATCCTGATCGGATGGAGGACTGCCGGGCCCGCGGGCTTGAAAGAGCGAAGAAATTTACGTGGTCGGCTACTGCAGCCCTTACTTTGAAGATCATCCGGGAAGCTGCGGAAACAGGAATCTGATAGGAATTTGTTATGCAGGACAAACATATTATCGTCGGTATAGCAGGGCCTTCCTGTTCAGGAAAGAGCGTCCTCGCCCGCCGTCTCATCGAGCATCTGGACGCGAAATCGCCCGTCGTTCTTTCCCTTGACAGTTATTACCACGATCTTTCCCATCTTGCACCACACGATCGGGAAAAGCATAATTTTGATGTTCCGGAAGCCCTCGACAGCGAACTTCTCCGTAACCATTTGCACGAAATGACACAGGGCCTTCTTATTGAAATTCCAGCATACGATTTTGTTACACACACACGCTTAGAGGAATCCATCCCGGTTGAGCCAGGCGATCTGATTATTATAGAAGGATTGTTTGTCCTGTATTGGGAAAAAATACGATCCCTTCTGGACCTGGGTGTCTTTGTGATGGTAGATGACCAACTCGGCCTGGCACGGCGTCTTGAAAGGGACATGAGGGAAAGAGGAAGAACCCGGGAATCTGTTCTGGGACAATACGCAACAACCGTTCGTCCCATGAATGAACAATATATACTTCCCACAAGAGGTTTTGCCGACAAAGTGGTTAACGGTGAAAATCCGGTGGATCAGTCTGCAAAAGCAATCGCAGCCCATCTGTCCGAACTTTCCCAACGCAATCCGGAACCTGACAGGTCTCGCACCCCGGTGAAACAACGGCAAAAAAGTTTCACTGGGCAGGCAGAAACGCACAGAGGTTAAAGAAATGGAACTTTCAGATAAATCCCCATTGCGAGATGGCCGCCAAAGGGTTGTTCTCACGGAAGAACTGTATAAACGCTATGGATCAGCTTCTACGGGGGCGGGGGGGATCGCCCTTAAATTGCGCTATTGGAGAAAAAAATATGCATGGATTATCGTGGTGGGGGGCGCCAAAGTACTGAAACGAATCATCGATATTTCAGGATCTTCCCTCCTGCTTTTATGTCTATGGCCCCTGCTCCTCGTTCTGGTATTGTGCATCAAACTGACTGACGGAGGGCCCGTCCTGTTCTGGCAGACCAGGATAGGGCTCTGGGGAAGGGAGTTCCCGTTCCCCAAATTCAGATCGATGGTTGTCAATGCAGAACAGCTCAAAGACGACCTGCTGGAACAAAGCGACCACGATGACAGCATCACCTTCAAAATGAAAAAAGACCCCAGGGTAACATGGATTGGACGTTTTATTCGCAAATTGAGCTTGGATGAATTGCCCCAGTTGTGGTGTGTATTGAAAGGGGATATGTCTCTGGTGGGGCCCAGGCCTCCTGTCCCGAGAGAAGTGGCGGAATACACTCTGGCAGACCGCCGGAGGCTTGATGCCATTCCCGGCCTTACCTGTATCTGGCAGGTAAGTGGGCGGGGAGATATTCCTTTCGATCAACAGGTGGAACTGGATGTGCAGTATATTGAAAGCCGGAGCTTCTGGATGGATATCAAACTCCTATTCAGCACAATTCCCGCCGTTCTGCTGGGAAAAGGAGCATATTAGTTACTCGTTAATTAGAAAAATGAACGGAACCCTTGATGCAAACAGAAAAAAACACCAATAAAGACCGGGAACGGGTGAGGGACGAACTCTATAGCCGCTTTTCAAAGCGAGGTCAGTGGCGTTTACGGGTAAAGCGGTTTATTGGGGGCCTTACATGGATTCTTGTGGTACAGTGCCTGTCCGGTGCGAAACGGACCCTGGATTTCTCCGTAGCGCTTCTCCTGCTCTTGGGTCTTTCACCCCTGTTTCTTGCGGCAACTCTCCTTTCCAGAGGCAGATTTGAACGGTCGCCAAGGGTGGGACGATGGTGTGCAACATTTGACCGGCTTTCTTTAGCTGCCAGGTCCGGTTTCGGAGGCAGCCTGGTAAGATTCATGCACATGCGTGGATGGCCCGTACTAATCAATATTGTAAGGGGAGACATGTCTTTTATCGGCCCCCGAGCCGTAGTACCGGGGGATCTGGGCCCGAGAGAAAGGGAGGTACGAAGACGTTATCAGGTCAGACCGGGCCTCCTATCCCTTTGGTGGATCAAGAAAAGGGGCAATGTCGACTACGCCACCGAGTTTGAAGTGGACGCGGATTATGTGGAATCTCAGAGCATCTGGGGAGACGTTGGAATCGCCCTGAGGTCCATACCGGCGGTCCTTTACGGGAACGGTGTAGCAACAGCCCCGGATGAAATAACCATCCTCGGCATCCCGGTGGACAACCTTACCATGAGCGATACCATCGAAGAGATCATGACCTGCCTGGAAAGCACGTCATCTCGTCAGGTCTGTTTCCTGAATGCAGATTGTGCCAATATAGCCTACCGTGACGAGAACTATATGAACGTATTAAAAAACTCCGATATCTGTCTCGCCGATGGGATAGGCCTTAAAATTGCGGGAAAGCTCCTCAAAAAAGAAATTAAACAAAATGTCAACGGCACCGATCTTTTTCCATTTCTATGCGAAGCATTGTCCGGTTCGGGCAAGAAAATATTTCTTCTTGGTGCACGCCCGGGAATTGTGGCCGGTGTAGCCGACTGGATCGGGGAAAACCATCCAGATGTCATAGTAGCTGGTTGTCATGACGGATATTTTTCTCCTGAAGAAGAGCCAGCGGTCATAAACCAGATCAAGAAATCCGATGCCGATCTCTTGTTGGTGGCATTCGGCGCCCCAAGACAGGACACGTGGATATCCGAACATATCCATGAAACAGGGGTTAAAGTTGGTATTGGTGTGGGGGGGCTTTTTGACTTCTTTTCAGGCCGAATTGAACGAGCACCTTTGTGGATGCGGGAGATCGGAATGGAATGGCTTTACAGATTTATCCAGGAACCGGGAAGATTGTGGAAGAGGTATTTTATCGGTAACGGGGTTTTCCTTTATCGGGTCATGGTTGAAAAAATTACCGGGAAAATAGGAAGCTCATAATCTAATCGAAATTGGAACCAAGGAGATAGTGCCATGATGGCCGTTATCATTGCGCCTGGAATCAGCGCAGGCATGGAACCTTTAAATGAAAATTATCCGACCTCCATGCTGCCCCTCGTAGACCGTCCTTTCATACAACATGTGGTTGAATACCTTGTAGAACAGGGGATTCTCAGGCTGGAGTTTGTTTTCAGTCATCTTCCCGAAAAACTTGAAAGGTTCCTCGGAAATGGTTCCAGATGGGGATGCTCTTTTGGTTTCCACCTGGCACGTGATCCGTCGCATCCTTACGACGTTTTAAAAACGATCGCGTATGGAAAAGAAGGCGATGCTGTCCTCGTAGGCCATGCGGACATCCTTCCCCAGATGCGCATAAGGGAAACCAGGCCGGAAAAAGTTTCAGAAAAACCAGTTCTCTTCGTACATTCGACCAGCTCCCCGGAAAAGGGGGAGCAGCCGGATTGGACAGGGTGGGGATGGCTTTCCGGAGAGCTTCTGAAACAGATCCCGGAGAATCTTGATAAAAAGGGATTTGAATCCCACCTTCGCACCCTTGCAGGGGATGGTCCCAATATAGAGGCGGGAGAAATTCTGAATATGCAGTCGTACCGTCAGGTCCTCTCCTCCCATAAAAAAATCTTGAGAAAGGATTTTTCGGGCATTTTCATCAAGGGAAAAGAAGCGGATGAGGGGATCTGGCTTTCGAGAAATGTAAGTCTTCATCCAACTGCCAGTATCGAAACTCCGGTTTTTATCGGGGAGAACTGCCGCATTGGAAAAGGAACACATCTTGGACCGGATGCCGTCATTGGAAACAACTGCGTATTAGACGCAGACTGTACGGTCACGGGTTCGATTGTTTTTCCGGGAAGTTATGTGGGTGAAGGCCTTGAACTCAATGAAGTTATCATAGACAGGAGCAGACTGATCAGCATAAAATTAGGCGCTGCCGTGTCCATTCCGGATAATTTCATTTTGGGCGGCATGACAAGAACCAAAATGCGACAACTTTTTTCCAGGCTTATCTCCAGAGCAGCAGCCTGTGCCCTGCTGATCCTTCTCTTTCCAATCATCCTTTTCACCATGCTCGTACTCAAACTGGTGAGACGGGGCCCCGTCCTATACAGAAAAGAGGCCATACAACTGCCGGCGACAGAGGATAAAACCAGCTGGCGTACATTCCATTTACTGAGTTTTGAGGAAATATCCGATGAACGTGCCGCCTCTTCCAGCGCTGGAAGCCGTGGTTTGAAACACCTCTTTTTAGAGTTTTTGCCCGCCATCATCAATATCATGAAAGGGGAACTCTGTTTTGTTGGGGTACCTCCCCGATCGAAAGAAGAAATAGAGGCTCTGGATCCCAACTGGCAGGCCATTTACCTGAAAGCCAAACCGGGCATCGTAACCGAGGCGTTTGTGAATTATGGAGCTTCGCCCACTGAAGATGAGCTGTACACATCGGAGGCCTTTTATTCCGTAACCACCGGAATAGGCCACGATTTCAAACTTTTTTTCGGTTACTTTGACCGTTTAATCAGAGGGGCATAGAAAAATATAACTTTACTTAAGGAGAAAACCATGATGAGAGGAAAACTAACAATCATTTTATTGATCGTTTTTTTTGCAGGTCCACTGGCAGCTCAAGAACGCACAAAAACCCTTCAACAGATTAAAAAATCAGGTCAAATCAGAATCGGCTATCGTGTCTCTAACCCACCCATGTCATTTTCGGACAAAAATGGCAACCCGGCTGGTTATTCCATCGATCTCTGCAAATGTATCGCAGATGAAGTTGAAAAAAAAATCGGCGCGCACGTGAAGGTTGAATATGTTCCCGTAACAACTGAAGGGAGATTTAAAGCCCTGGTCGATAACAAAATTGACATACTATGCGGCGCAACGACTAAAACGCTTTCCCGCAGTGAAGTCGTTGACTTTACGGAACTGACATTTGTTACCGGCGCTTCACTGATGACCTTAAGAAATAGTAAGGGTCGTAATTCTGCCGGTTTTGATGGAAAGAAAATTGGCGTGGCGAAAGACACAACAACCGCCGTCGTATTGAAAGGACTCATTCAAGAAACATCAACGGATGCTAAAGTTGTCTTATTCAAATCAGCAAAAGAAGGTGTTGATGCGCTGCGGAAAAAGGAAATCGATGCCTTTTCTTCCGACCAGGTCGTGCTTATTGGTATTGCTTCAAAAGCGAAGAACCAAATGGAATTTGTGATTGACCCCAACGTGTTCTCCTTTGAACCTTTTGCACTTGCCATAAGGCGAAATGATTCCGACTTTCGTCTCGCTGCAAATCGCGTGATATCTGATCTTTGCCGATCAAAAAAGATACTTTCAATTTACGACAAATGGATTGGCGAGGTTACCGGACAAAGGCTGCCCATATTCGATATAATGGTCCAGCTTAATGCAACACCGGAATGAGAAAGCCATTGCTGAAAACGGCCAGACTACCATACGATGACCCTTACGGGAGTAAGGGGAATGGTTTGTCGTCAGTGCGGTTCCGATATTGCCAGGGGGAGTGCCATTAAAAATGAAAGAGGATGGGGTCTGGCAGCAAGCCTCGGATGTGTGCTGGCGATTCTATGTCTTTGGTTTACCCCGGTTTCAGGAGCGACCCTTAAAGAGGCGAAACGGTTAAACGCCCAGGTGGCGGCATTCTATAAGCAAGGCCGTTATACAGAAGCGATCGCTTCTGCTGAGAAGGCCTTGAAAATCGTGAAGGAGGTTTTGGGCGAAAAGCATCTGGGAACGGCCGCAAGTTACAACAACCTTGGGGTGATTTATATATCCATGGGCAATTACCGTAAGGCTCTGCCTATGTGCAACAAAGCCCTGCTGATAAAAAAAGAGGTTTTGGGCGAAAAACACCCTTCGACGGCTACAAGCTACAGCAACCTGGGAAAGCTTTATGAATCCATGAACGATTACGGTAAAGCAGAGCCCCTTCTCCAGAAAGCTTTGGCAATCCACAAAGAGACTTTGGGCGAAAAACACCCTTCGACTGCCACAAGCTACAGCAACCTGGGGACGCTTTATAAATCCATGAGCGACTACGGCAAGGCCGAACCCCTTCTCCAGAAAGCCCTGGTGATCAAAAAGAAAACTCTGGACGAAAAGCACCCCTCAACAGCTACAAGTTACAGCAACCTGGGACTACTCTACGAGTCCATGGGTGATTACAGTAAGGCCGAGTCCCTTCTCCGGAAGTCCCTTGCGATCAAGAAAGAGGCCCTGGGTGAAACGCACCCTTCGACAGTTACAAACTACAACAACCTGGGGGAAATCTATTTAGCCATGGGTAAGGTAGATGCGGCCCTGAATATCTTCAAAAAGACCGACTCGCCCACCGGTGTGGGCCGTTGTTATCTTGCCCGAGACGACTACAAGGAGGCACTTTCCCAGTTTGAAAAATCTCTGTCAAATATACGGAAACCCACTCGAAAAGGATTGATAATCGCAGACCATATCGGCCTTGGCCTTTCTTACGAAGGACTGGGGGAGTACACCAAGGCCGGGAAGCAGTTTGAGAAAGCCATCAAGATCATAGAGGACCAGTCACTCACCCTGCCTTTTGCATTCAAAAAGAATTTTCTGGAGGGAAAGTCGGGTGGATTTTCGCGTCTAAATGCCTATGAGGGCCTGTTGCGGGTAATCAACAAAGAGAAGAAGGAGGGGTATGAAAAAGAAGCCCTTTTGGTTGCAGAACAGGTAAAGTCAATCACCCGCCTGGAATTGCCCACCACCAGGAACACCATAGATAGAAACAAGGATGAAGGAAAATCCCTGGCCTTTGCCGATCCTGAGAGCAATTCGGTCCCCAAGAAATCTGCAGAAAAGGCGGTAAAAAGCGTTGAAGGACTCCTTCCCAAAAAACATACGGAAGAAGTAAAGTATCCCCATGAAAGCAGTACGACACGGAAGAAATATCGAATACAGGTTATTTCTGTTCCAGCGAGTTCTTCAGAGACCATCATCGGTTTTGCCAAAGAGATCCAGATGAAGCTCCAACTGGACGTTTTTCTTATCCGTAAAGATGGGAGAACAAAAGTTCATCTTGGTAGTTATGATACGCGGAAAGAAGCAATAGGCAAGCTAACAGAAATCAGAAAGATTGTCCGCGATGCCTATGTTGTAGAGTCTCATGATAAACACATAATAAAACATCTTCCCAGGCAGCAAAGATAGTTAATTTGTATCCTATTCGATAATCCGACTTGAAATGGGAACATCAAGAAGTTTTTTTGCATGCCTTTTGGGATGAAGGAAATTCGCGATGAAAATATTGCTTACAGGGGGAACAGGGCAGTTAGGCAGAGACTGCAAAAAAGTTCTCGGTAATCGTTTCCAGGTATTTTCCCTGGGATCAAAAGACCTCGATATAACGGATGAAGCGGCGGTGGGCCAAATGATGGCCCATGTCAATCCGGATATCGTTTTAAATTGCGCAGCCTTTACAAAGGTGGATGACTGTGAAACAAAAAAGAAGCTGGCATGGAAAGTGAACGTGGAAGGACCGAAGTACCTTGCGAAAATCTCCCGGAATTATGATGCAAAAATAATACACATTTCTACCGATTATGTATTTGACGGCCTCAGAATGGTCCCTGACCCTTACGTGGAAACAGATGAAACAAGCCCCCTTTCCCAGTATGGACTGACTAAACTGGAAGGGGAAAAGGCTATTCGCCGCGCCACGGAAAATCATGTAATCTTGCGAACAGCATGGGTATATGGAATAAACGGAAAGAATTTTTTAAAAACCATGCTGAGAATCGCCATAAAAGATCCCGGGAAAGAAATAAAGGTGGTCAATGATCAGTTTGGTTCTCCTACGTGGTCATTTCGACTGGCAAAGCAAATCGAGAAGGTCATTGACGGAAACGGCCAGGGCACTTACCATGCAACATCGGAAGGGTATTGCACCTGGTACAAACTGGCAACTCACTTCCTTGAAGAAATGAAAATCCCCCATTCTCTTCTTCCGTGTACAACCGAAGAATTTCCCACACCCGCGAGAAGGCCGCTAAACTCCATTCTGGAGAATGCGCGTATCAAGGAATCAGGGTTACAGTTGATGCAGGCATGGAAAGAAGACCTGGATCAATTTGTATCTCTTTTCAAAGAACGTCTGCTTGATGAACTGAAAGAAGAAACTGAAAAATAGACATTCTCCGCCAATAGCGGACCAGAGGGCTTTTTGCCAAAATGTGGTCTTTAAAACCATGGTTTGATACCTATATTATTCTATAAGTGTACGGTTCAATGGCGAATTAATTGAGGATAAGAAAATAATGGCCATAAAAGAAAATAAAAACAAAATATTTCCTGTAGTCAGGCTCAGCTACAAAAAGGGAGATCTGATTATCAAGGAAGGGGATTACGGGATTTCGATTTATAGAATCGTTGAGGGAAAGGTCGCTGTAACCAAAGAAGCGGAAGGAAAAGAGGTCTTCCTGGTGGACCTGGAACCCGGAGAAATTTTTGGAGAAATGACGTTTTTGGGAAGAACGGAAGAGCCCCGGAATGCTTCGGTCCGGGCGCGAGAAGATTCCGTTTTGGAGGTCTGGCACCCTTCCAGACTTCTGAATGAATATGCGAAAATGCCCCCCATTATTAAATTCATGACAGACCAGACGCTTTCGAGGCTTCTTCGAATGAACAAGCTCATTGTCGAGCTCACTACACGAGAACAAAAAATAAGAAAAGAGATGAGGAAGAAAGACCCGCTGACTTCTCAAAGACGATACTTTCGAAAAAAAGTGGACCTTGTATGCCATTATAGACCGGCCAGATCATCAGAAAAAGTACGACTGCCCGGACACATTATGGATATGGGCCTCGGTGGCATAGGCCTTGAGGCCTCGGTCAAGAACGCCGAGATGTACTCTCATGTAAAAGGCGACCTGTTTATAGTGGATATTGTCTTGCCTGACAGGAAAATCCTGGAAATGAGATGCAACATCCAAGAAATAACTAAAAATGTTCGCTCTGGAAACATGCTTGTGGGCATGTCAATCAACGCCATATCACCCGGCGCCAGGAAATTACTCGGTTTTTTTCTGATGCCTTGATAGGAGGACTTCATTGATGGAAAAAGATGACCTGTTGCATGCCTATCTGGCAAGCGAAGAAAACTATGCCCCCGGCGAAGTGATTATCCAGGAGGGAACCAAGGGGGATTGGGTATATCTGCTTATGGAAGGAAATGCAAGAGTAACCAAGCAAACGAGTTCAGGTTCGGTACTGGTAGAGAAACTGAAAAAAGGTGCTATTTTTGGTGAAGTCGCTCTACTTGGAAATATGCGAGATTTGCGATGTGCATCGGTTATCGCAGGAGATGTTCCAGTCAAAGTCGGAATACTGGACGGACAACAGATGCTGCGGGATTACGAAAGCCTCTCTCCTGAATTAAGACTGCTGTTTAAGGCACTTGCCAAAAGACTCCGAACAGCGAATGACAAAGCGGCTGCTCTGGTCGTGGCTGTGAACCGGGCGGAAAACATGGATTATTAGAAAGGCCACGAAGTCTCCAAGACCGCTGCAATGGCACCAACGATCTTCTACCAGCAGATGCACGACATCTTCCGCCTCTTCCTGACATTACTCCAGACCTCGTTAAGTGGTCGCGTAGATTAGTAGTTAAGTGGTTATTATTATTTGAAGTTATCCCTTTCACTTCAAAATTGGACACCCGTTGGATTTGAATAGGCAATGTGTTGATTTCACGTGCTTATTTCCAACTCAACAACTCGACCACTTAACTATTTGACGAGGTCTGTACTCTATCAGGTAAAACGGTTTGTGCCTAAGACACTCCCATTTCCGCAAATGATAATTGGCGCCAAAAGTTGTTTTTTATTGAAAAAGATCTGTTTTTGTGGCCTACTATGGGACTAAATGGAATTATCGTCTATATTTCTTTGCATCTCCGACACCCGAGGCAAAACTGTGCTTGATTTTTCAAGCATTTCTGGTAGATTGACAAAGATAAATAATGATAAAGAATCCGATCCTGAATTGTAATCTCAAAATGGCTACTGATGACACCACACATGGAAGCAGCATATAAGACCTGGTTTAAGCGAACAATGTGGTGCTCCCGTTACTCCATTATTCTGATAACAATTCTCTCTCTATATGCATGCAATTTTTTTCATTCAAATGCTGATAATGCAATTATTGTTGTTGGTTCCACACATCTTGATTCAGATACCCTGAAAAAAGATGTGAGATTTATCTGCTCTGAATCACCACTTCCTTTCCAGGGAGAACCCAGAATAAAAGAAAAATTGATAGAGCGGGTCATTGATCACTATCTTGTCCTGGAATTTGGAAAAAAGAACGGGATCGTCATCTCACAAAAGGAATTTGAGGAAAATCTGGGGGAAATCAAAAAACAATACAACGATGAAACGTTCAGGGAGGCAATGCTGCAAGCGTATGTAAGTGAAGAGCAATGGGAACTGCGTTTCAAGGAAAGCCTTTTGATCCGCAAAATAAATATCGAATTCATGAAAAAAGTTCTCCCCCCAACTTATGAAGAAGCAAAACAGTTTTTCGAGAAAAATCAGGACAGATTCACGAACGATGGGAAGCTTGAGGACGTTTACCCCGAAGTAACAACCATACTCACCCGTAAAAAACGGTATCGGTTTTATACAAATTGGTTAAAAGAACTCCGATCGCAGTTTCAGATCAGGGTAAATCAGGAATTACTAAAACAGGTGGAGTTTTCATAAGATGAAAGGATGTAAGGCCTATCGCTCGTTCATTTTGTCTCTCGTGCTGGCTCTGACGGCATCTGCCGTTCTGAAGGCGCCGGCATCGGCAGAGGTTCGCAACAGGGTGGTGGCCATTGTCAACAACGAGCTTGTTACGCTCTACGAGTTGAATATAAAGATCAAAGAACTAACAGGGATAGAACCGAAACAAATAAGGGCACAATCCGAAAAGGATTTCATTCAGACGCGTCGCGACGTGCTCGATCTCCTGATCAATGAAAAAATTGCCCAGGAGAAGGCAAAAGAGCTTGAAATCAGTGTCTCAGATGAAGAAGTGGATCAAGCGATAGAAAAAGTCAAGCAGGACAACCAGCTCACGGAAGAAGATCTCATCGACAAGATGAAAGAACGAGGGATGACTCTTGAAGCTTACAAGAAAACTATCAAAAACGAATTAGAGAGGATACGCCTGGTCAACTACGAGGTCAAATCAAAAATCATTCTCAGAGAAGAAGAAATCAGAGAATATTATGATACACATAAGGACGAATTCACAAGCAGGGGAAAACTGAGACTCTCAATGATTCTTCTTAAGCAAGAAGATCCTGCCAGTCGTGCCGAAACGGAAGCCATCAGGAAAAAAGGCGACCTTATCATGCAGAAGATAAAAGACGGCGAAGATTTCGGCCAATTGGCAAAAAAATACTCCCAGGGCCCGGGCGCAAGCGAAGGGGGAGATCTCGGCCTTTTTAATGAATCCGACCTCAACGAAGAAATGCTGGAGACCGTGAAAGATCTGCCCGCCGGGGGTGTAAGCCCACAAATCATTACGCCCACCGGTATTCGAATCATGAAAATAACAGAGAAAGACCCAAGCGGCGTAAAATCTTTTGAACAGGCTGCAAGTGCCATACGTACAATCCTCTACCGAAAAGAACTGGACAGCAAATATGCAGCGTGGATAAAAGAACTGAGAAAAAAAGCATATACAAAAATCATTTTTTAAGTCACTATTCTTGATACTATGAATTCATACAGAGATCAGCTACTGACTGTGGAAGATGCTAATTCCGTCGACCGCGTCCCTGACATGGGACCCGGGGCCCTTTTGAAGAAGAAGAGGGAGGAAATGAGCCTCAGTTATGATCAGATCGCGCAGACAACCAAGATAAGGCCTCATATTCTTCAGGCACTTGAAGAGGAAGATTGGAATTCTCTCCCCTCTTCCCCTTTTGTAAGGGGATTTATCCGCTCATATGCCCGTTCTTTGGGCCTGAATGAAGATGTAGTGGCAGATGCCTATCGGGAAATCAGCGAAGAGATGGTGGTTCCAACGGAAGTCGAGAGAAAACCAGCCCGCAGGAAAAAGGGAAAGGCCTTGTATATTTTTTCAGTACTCATTCTCCTGGCCGGCCTTTTCTTCCTGTTTACTAATGGGGAACAGATATGGGAGGGGATTTCAAACACAGCCGGAAAAGAAGCGGAGCGGATTTCCCCCGATATACAACCCCGGAAAGTCGAAGACCTTCATGAAGGTGAAAACCCGGCCTCCACTGATAGTCAGGTAGCTGCACCGATCAAGCCTACGGCCTCCTCTAAAGGCAGCTCCCCACAAAGCAGCTCTGAGCTTGAGATAAAGGAAGGCAAAACTGAACAGCCGGAAGAATCCCCTACAGCCCCAGCTGAAACAGTACCGCTTTCAGAGGCAGCGCCCCTGCCTGATGAAGCAGTAGTTATGAATGAAGAAACGACCCGGCCCGCAACCGAAACCTCTTCTCTCACTCCTACCCTTTCAACCGTGCCTTCAGAAAAAGGCCTGGTGCTGAAAGCGAACGTAAAGGAAAGAACCTGGATTAGAGTTTTTGTAGATAAGATGAAACCAAAAGACTATGTTTTTAGCCCTGGGAGCAAACCCGAATGGACAGCTGAAAAAGGATTTGAGCTGCTTATAGGCAATGCCGGAGGTATCGAGCTTGGATTTGAAGGGGCACCCATGAAAACGCCTGGGAAAAAAGGGCAGGTAATCAGATTGAGCATACCAGAAGGATATGAGAGGAGTAAAAATAATTAAAGTGGAAAACGTTTACACGATTTTTGAGGAAAGGGGTTTTGTTGAACAGGTCACGGACAAAGAGCAGGTCGTACGGTTGCTTGAAACGCCCACTACCTGCTATATCGGATTTGATCCAACAGCCAGCAGCCTGCACGTGGGAAGCCTGGTTCCAATAATGTCCCTGGCACATATGCAAAAAGCAGGACACAAGCCGATTGCCTTGATCGGAGGCGGAACGGGACTTGTAGGAGACCCGAGCGGAAAAACTGAAATGCGGCAGATCCTTTCCCGCGAACGGATTGACGAAAACGCCATGGGACTCAAAAAACAATTATCCCGATTTATCAACTTTGAGGAAAACAAAGCCCTCATGTTAAACAATGCCGACTGGCTCACCAGTCTGGGGTATATCGATTTTCTCAGAGACATTGGTCGGCATTTCAGTGTAAACAGGATGTTAACGGCAGAGAGTTATCGCGCACGACTGGAAAAAGGCCTTAATTTCATTGAGTTCAATTATATGCTTCTCCAAGCTTACGATTTCTGGCACCTTTTCAAAAACCATGACTGCCGACTCCAAATGGGAGGAAACGATCAGTGGGGCAATATCATTGCCGGTGCCGATCTCACACGGCGTATGGACGGAGGGATGGTTCATGGCCTGACCTTTCCACTCCTGACAACCTCCTCTGGAATCAAAATGGGGAAAACCCACAAAGGCGCAGTGTGGCTCGATGCAGAACTGACAACCCCCTATGAATATTACCAATACTGGATCAACCAGGACGATCGTGATGTGGAACGTTTTCTCGCACTGTTCACTTTCCTTCCAATGAGTCGAATTGACGAATTATGCAAAGCGGCCGATTCAGATATCAGAAAAGCGAAAGAAACCCTTGCCTATGAAGCCACCTGCCTGTGTCATGGAAAAGCCGAGGCGGATCTGGCTCAAAATGCAGCCAGGCAACTCTTTGGTTCGGGTAAATCATCAACCGCCGAATCAATTCCGTCCCACACCATTCCTAAAACAGAGCTGAAGGCGGGAATACCAGCCTTCATTCTTTTTGAAACTTGCGGCCTCTGTAACAGTCGAGGTGCAGCGCGGCGACTCATATCCCAAGGCGGGGGATATGTGAACGGGCATAAAGTAGAAGTTTTCGACCAAATCATTGATACACAGAACCTGGAAAACGACATCCTGATGTTGAGAGCCGGCAAGAAACGACATATGAAGATTGTAGTGGATAAATGACAAAAAAGAAAAGCATACCCAAGAAAAGAAAAGCCAAACGAAGCCATGACGGCGCTGTTTCAATATCGGACAAATCGTACCTTGCGCCCGCATCGGCCCCCAGAGAAAGATCCCTGGTTCCCTACGACCCTCTTCAGCTTTATCTCCTCGAAATAAAAAGATATAATCTTCTTACAAGAGATGAAGAAAAAGAACTTGCCATCAAGGCCAGAGAGGAAAAAGATGAAAAAGCCGCCTTCACGCTCATCACCTCCAACTTGAGGCTGGTTGTAAAAATCGCAATGGATTTCCACCGGTATTGGACAAAAAACCTTCTGGACCTTATCCAGGAAGGGAACTTGGGACTATTGCAGGCAGTCAAGAAATTCGATCCTTATCGTGGGATTAAATTCTCTTATTATGCATCATTCTGGATCAAAGCCTATATCCTCAAGTTCATCATGGATAATTGGAAATTGGTCAAGATTGGGACAACCCAGAGTCAGCGTAAGCTTTTCTTCAATCTCGCAAAGGAGAGAGACCGGCTGATTGCCCAGGGTTTCGCACCCGAACCAAAGCTGCTGGCAGAGAGACTTGATGTGAAGGAGGAAGAAGTCATCGAGATGAGTCAGCGATTGGGAGGATGGGAGGTCTCCCTGAGCGCTCCTGTTGGAGATGACTCAAAAGAGGCCTTTGATTCTTTTCTGCCTGATCCGGGAACCCCAGTCGATGAACAGTTGTCTGAAAATCAAAGCCGGAATCTCTTGAAGGACAGTCTCTTAGAATTTCGAAAAACACTCACGGGAAAAGAAGCGGATATTTTCGACAATCGCATCATGGCGGACAAGCCGTTGACCTTACAGGATCTTGGCGATAGGTACAGTATTTCAAGGGAGAGGATACGGCAAATCCAGGAAAAAATAACGAAGAATATCACCAAATGGCTAAAAGATAACATTCCCGGTTTCGAAGAACAGTACTCCGATTTTCTGAAATAACTGGAGAACCCTTGGAAAAAAAGACCATAGAGCTCAACTATCCATCCGAAATTTTAACTCATAGGGCGGAATATCAAGAGTTGGCAAGTTTCGCCATTCTTTTTATCTTCTTTCTTCTGATCTTTTTGCCGGCTTGTTCATCACTCAAATCACCGGCACCCACTAAAGAAGCAGTGTTGGTTGAAAAAACGGCCATCTCCAACGAATATGCCAGGGATAATTTACAGAAGGCCTATAATGATTTCACCCTTGCCTCGCTGGCCATCGTAAAAGGAAATTATCGGGAAGGACAAACATACCTCAAATCCGCCATTGAAAATGACCCCAAATCCGCTTTTCTGAATATTAAGATGGCTATTCTGCTTAAAAACTTGAAAAAATATGGTGACGCGCTGGGGTATGCCAAAAAAGCAGTCAGTTTAAGTCCAAAAGATCCCGATGCCGTAACCGTTTTGGCCGATCTGTACGTACTTAACGGAAATGATGACCAAGCCGTTGAGCAATACAGAAAAATCCTCCAGGAAGATCCTGAAAACCAGAGGATAAGGCTCCTTCTTGCGACCATACTCGTCAGAAAAGGACTGCTCACAGAAGCTCTTGATTCATTGAACGTCCTTTTAGAACAAAATCCCAAGTTGGTGATAGCCCACTACTATAAGGGAAGGATTTACCTTGAATTAAGTCGATTTAAAGAGGCTGAAAAATCCTTTGATGCCGCCCTTGAACTCAACAGGACTTTGGAGCCCGCCCTTTTTGATAAGGGAACCCTGTACCTGATGACAAATCAATACAAGAAAGCTGCCGGTACCTATAAATCACTGCTGAACTTTTACCCGGACAACCATCAGGCGCGGGAACGTCTAATAGAAACCTACTTTAAAATGGGAAACGACGAAGAGGCCGCTAAGGAAATTAAAGACATTAAAAAGCAATCCAATCCTGGGGCGCCTGAAAGACAGACCCTGGGCCTGATCTATCTGAGACAAGGAAAACTGGATGAATCCATTGAGGAGCTCAAACTGATTGTCTCTGCCTGGCCCAATGATAATAAATCCCGATTCTATCTTGCCACGGCATACGAAGAAAAAGGAGACTTGGATAAAGCCCTGATCGAATTCAGCAAAATCAAACCGAAAACGGACTATTTTGTTGAGGCCAGAATACACATGGCACACATTTTCAATCTCCAGGAGAAATATGATGAAGCCATAAAAACCCTTGAAGACGCCATTGCTTTCTCGGAAAGAAAAGCAGAACTCTATCTGATGCTTGCTTCGGTCTACGAAGGCATGGAAAACTATGACAAGGCTGTCAGCATAATAAAGGAAGGCCTTAAAATTGATAGCCAAAATGTGGGGCTTCTTTTTCGCCAGGCCATCCTGCTAGATAAAATGGGCGACAAGGAAGGCTGCATCAGGAAAATGTATGAAGTACTCGAATTGGAACCGGATAATGCAGATGCCCTCAACTATATTGGCTATACCTATGCTGAACAGGGAACCAAGTTGGATAAGGCCATGCAGATGGTCCAAAAGGCGTTAAAATTAAAACCCGAAAGCGGGTACATCATAGACAGCCTGGGCTGGATCTATTTTCAAAAAGGTGATTACGACAAGGCGCTGAAGCATCTTCAAAAGGCGGTCAAACTGACAGGAGACGACCCCACTATTTCGGAACACCTTGGCGATGTGTATGCAAAAAAAAAGAAATACGGAAAGGCTCTCAAGTCGTACGAAAAAGCCCTCTCCCTCAAACATCCCGATGAGAACAGGTTGAAAAACAAGATCAAGGCGTTAAACCTGCATTTAAAGAAAACAAATTGAAGGATAGCAAATCAGAACGGATTACAAAAACCATCGTACTGGTTACCACCCTTATTTTTTTTCACTCCTGCTCACTCATCCCCGGACCATCACAGCCCAAAATTTTTGACCGCGATGCCATCGAAAATATCAAACAGGCCATGGACCAACAGGAAAAAGCTGTCCAAACCGTGGTTTCTTCAGGAAATGTTTCCTCAGGAGATTGGGATGGAGGGGCTGAACTGGGCGCGCTGATCGTAGGAACCCGGGATCCATTCAGAGTAAAGATAGAAATCACCCATCCCTGGGGACGTCCTCTTCTTCATATTCTCGTGACGGAATCCATGATAAAGATTTTGTCGTTTTCAGAGAAGAAGCTCTATCTGGCGGAAACAAGAAATGGGGAAACACTCGAAATCCTCGGAATCCCAATGGATACCGCAATTATCTGGTCCTTTGTTCGCGCATTTCCTGCGCTACTTCCCCATTCTGGTACAAAGGCAACAACGGGGGAGCAATTTACCCTTACAAACGATAAGAAAGAAAACATTCAGACCATAGACTTATATCCGAAGCATGCGTTCCCCCGCTCTAGCTTTTTTGTAAAAGCGGATACCGAATTGTTTTTTTCAGATTATGATGAAAAAGGAACCATCCTTTATGCCAGGAAGATCATTATAAATAAACCGAGAAAAGAAACCAGGCTGGTGTTTATTTTTGATCGAACGACGGTCAACAAACCTGTTCCGGATGAAATCTTCGATATGAACATACCAGCCCAATTCCAGACAGTTCCCCTCGAAGAAGAACGTATCGCACCAATAGGAAACCCTGCGAATGCAAAATAACCAGAAGGCAGGCGTGCCCATCTCCATTGCCATTATCACCAAGAATGAGGAAGACCGAATCAGCGCGTGCATTGAAAGTCTTTCTTTTGCAGATGAAATAGTAGTCGTCGATTCCGGAAGCATGGACGATACGGTTCACATAGCGCGATCCGCCGGTTGCAGGGTCATCATTGAAAAATGGCGGGGATATGCCGGGCAGAAACAATTCGCGGTAGATCAATGCCGTAACGACTGGGTCTTCGTACTTGATGCTGACGAACAGATTCCTCGGGAAACAGCAGAAAAACTTTCTGAGATGCCATTACATTCAATTCAATCCGTAACAGCTTACAGCTTTCTTCGAAAAAATTATTTTCATCACCGCTGGATCAGGCATTGTGGATGGTGGCCGGACAGAATCGTGCGGCTTGTAAACCGAAATCAGGGAAATTTCAACAACAGGTTGGTTCATGAGCGTTGGATATCCAGTGGAACCATCACGGATCTGGACCTGACTATAGATCATCGTAGTTTTAGAGATTATTCCGATCTGATAAACAAAATGCAAACCTATTCCACCCTGTCAGCCAAGGACATGTTTACCCATGGAAAGCACGCGGGATGGTGGACGCCGCTTACCCATGGCCTCTGGATGTTCCTGAGGACGTATATTTTCGAAATGGGTTTTCTAGAAGGGTTTGACGGCTTCATGATTTCCGCGCTGAACGCGGGGGGATCTTTCATGAAATATGCCAAATTGAAAGAGTTGCACACAACCTCGCACAAGAACCCGAAGATATGAAGAAATCAGATAGCCCCACCTTTCAAAGAAACGGAATCAACAATATTTTACTCGTTCAATTAGGCGATATAGGAGATGTAGTCCTGACCTTTCCCTGCATCAGGGCTCTGCGCGAGAACTTTCCTGAAGCTCAGATTGCGGTTGCCGTCAGAGAAAAGGCCAGGGAATTGATCGATGATTGTACGTGGGCAGACGTCACGATTTTCGTTGACCAGAAAAAAAGAGGAGTGTTAGAACAGTTCCTGTACCAAGTGCGTTTCTTACGGAAATTGCGTAGTTTCCAATTTGATTTGTGCATCGACATGAGAACCGGGGACCGGGGTGCCATTTTGGCGCTTCTTTCCGGCGCCTCTTTGAGAATTGGCTATTACGAAGAAAATGGAAACTGCTGGCGGAATAAGGTTTTCACCCATCTGTCCCACATAGGGTACACTCCTGACCAGTATGTGGGGGATTACCTCTTGAGCCTCCTCGTAGCCTATGGCTTTGGAACCGAAAACATACAACCTGAAATGAAGGTGACATACCATAGGGAAAAGGAAGCAGAAAGTCTTCTCACCACGGAAATGTTGCAGCCGCATGACCCTTTTGTGGCACTGCAACCTTTCTCCCTCTGGGAATATAAAGAATGGGGCACTGAAAAATTCGCCAGGCTGATAGACTGGATCCAGGAAAGGTATCACCTGCCGGTCGTTCTCATAGGCACCGCCTTTGAGAAGGAAAGATCCTTTGAAATCACGGAAAAATGCACCCACCCAGCGGTGAACCTCATGGGAAAAACAAGCATAGGCGCACTCAGCGCAGTCATTAAACAGGCAAAGCTTTTTATAGGAGTAGACAGTGTCGGGGTTCACATGGCAGGGGCGGTAGGAACCCCCTCGGTAACCATATTTGGTCCCTCTTCCCCCGTTTCCTGGGCGCCCAGAGGCCCCAAACATCTGGTTATTCAAAAAGATATGCCTTGCGTTCCCTGCAGGCAAAAGGGGTGTGAGGGCAGTGAAATCAGCCACTGCCTGATCGATTTGCAGGTAGAGGAGGTCGCACAGGCCGTTGAGCAACAGTTGGAAACACATCTTACTCGCGCCCCTGTGAAACAACAGCAAAAAGGTTTCACTGGTCAGGCGGAGACGCAGAGGATGAAGGGCACATTTCCCCAATGACGGATTCATACCCCAATCCTAGTGAAAGCACACCTTTTCTGGAGAACAAGTCTGTATTGCTCCAGATTTCCCTGGTATTCCTGCTTGGTCTTGCCATCCGGATCTTTGCATTCCACAATACCCATATCATTAATTCAGACGGCGTACTGTATATTCATCAGGCAAGGGCTCTATACTATGGAAACCGGGATGCCCTCGTTTCATGCTATGTGTCCTATATTTCCGTCCTTCCTTTTTTCATCGCAGGAGCATATACCCTTGTCCATGACTGGCTGATAGCCGGGAAAATAGTATCGCTGTTTTTTGGTTTTTCCACACTGTTTCCAATTTTCTTCCTTTTGAGACGCTTTCTAAAAGAACCGTATACCATACTTGGAACACTTATTTTCGCGCTCATCCCGGTATTCGTAGACAAGAGTGCAGACGTACTCAAAGACCCCGTTTGCTGGTTTTTTTTAGCCATGGGGTTGCTTCTTTTCGTACAAGAAATGGATAGTAAGAAAAGCCGTTTTTTCCTCATACTGAGCTGCTTCTTTTTTCTTATGGCTGGGTGGGCAAGAATCGAATCCATTTTTTTCATCGCAGTTTCCGCAGGCGCCATTCTCTTTTCAAAACAAAACAATAAATTCAGCCGCCTTGCCTTTTTCTGTCTGCCGCTTGTACTTCTGATGCTCCTGCTCATTCCCGTACTAATCTACCTGAACCTGCCTCTCAAGACAATTCTGCGATCCGGCGAGATGGTAGACAAGCTTCATGCCCCATTCCTCACCTATGCCGGACTCAGAGAACAATTATCGCAACTGATCAATCAACCGGAACCGTTCATCTTTGAGTTTTTTCTTCAGAGGGCAAGGCGTCTGGTCTGGTTCATCGCACTCGGAGTCATTCTCACATCGCTCGTGAAAGCATTATTCTATCCATTTTTCTTCGTATTTTTAGCAGGTTTTTCCGGTCTGAAAAATAGAATAAAACGAGATGGAAGGCTTTCCTACCTTCTCGTCTTGTGCGGCACAGCCCTTGTGGTGTTGTACTTACAGACTCTCGTGTCGTGGATCATTCCGGACCGATTTTTTGCCCTGTTCATTATCCCAGGCTCTGTGTTTCTCGGGTTCGGAATAGAAAAAATCGTGTTTACCCTGCAACACCGATTCAAATTCAGCCTGCGCACCACTCTTGCCATACTTCTCATGGTTGTTCTAGCCTTTGCCCTGCCCAAAACGCTGAAATCCCGTGAGAAAGACAAGATCGTTTTTAAGCAGATCGGTGAACTGGTTGCACAGCGGGAAGGAAATGGAAGAGCAATCAAAATCGCAGCTAATACGGACATTTTAAGATGGGTTTCTTTTTACGCCAACCTGAACTATCCGGGGGCACCATGTCCCCAACCATATAAAAAGTTTTCTCCACTGGTCGCCCGTGGGTACAATAAATCCTTAAAACTTATTAAAGAAAATGGATTTCAATACCTTCTGTGGACCGAAAAGAAATGGCCGGGAGACAGTGCCGTGTTCCTAAATAAAGCGACCGCGGCTGATTTTGTTGGAATAGGATCGTGGCATCACCCCGATACAGGGAAAATGATTCTGTTGCAATTACAATAAAGGAGCTGCTAGAAGCTTCTTTCAGGACCTTCAAACGACAAAGGGTAAATCTGGCTCATGCAACCTGAAAAGACATCTCCTTCAAATAAAGGAATTATGGTTACCAGTTCTTTTCCCCCTCCCATCGTCGAGACATAATGATGGGGTTCACGACGACCACCCCTGAAATCCTCAAAAATGTGAGCGACTGTTTCGTTGCTCTCATCCTTGTGACATTCCCGGATATTCAATCCAACCTCGCGTGGGGTTTTTGTGGCCCGTTTTGAGGCAACAGCGTTGACATAGAGGACTTTACCATCTGCATCCACACAGGTAACCGCCACCTGCATATGATCCAGAATTTTTTCAAGAAGAGCATCTCTTTCCGCGTTTAGGTGTTCCATTCTTTCTCCTTATAGAGATTTCAAAAATAGGGGATGTTCTGCCAAGTTTCTCATTACAAAATTATGCTTTTGTGGGTTACCGGTCAACTGTTTTTGTTAATACCAAAAAAATGCATTCATAGTGGCTTTCATTGCGTGCAATTGACATTTTATGGTTGACCAGAAAATTTTACTGACTATAATTGGGTTAACCTGAAAATTATCTTTTTCTTGAAAGGATACATAAATCATGGAACGTTATCTGATGCCACAGATCATAGACGATTTGCGTAAAAAGATGGTATTTGTCGGGGGGCCAAGGCAGGTGGGAAAAACAACCCTGGCACTATCTATCCTTCAGAGAGATGAAACTTATCCGGCATACCTAAACTGGGATTACTTCGAAGACAAAAAGGATATCCTCCAGGGAAAGATCCCTTCAAATCAACCGCTCATTGTTCTGGATGAAATTCATAAATACAAAGAATGGCGAAATTTGGTCAAAGGTCTTTACGACAAACGTAAATCCACTACTTCTTTCCTGGTAACCGGGTCTGCCAGGCTCGACTATTATAGAAAGGGAGGTGATTCCCTCCAGGGACGGTATCATTATTACCGACTGCATCCTTTTTCCCTGTGCGAGGTCAATACATCACCTACCAGAGAAGATCTTGATTCTCTTCTTGAATTCGGAGGCTTCCCTGAACCTTTTCTGAGCCAGTCTAAAACCGAATGGAAACGATGGCAGAAGGAACGGCTTGTGAGGGTGGTAAAGGAGGATCTCGTAACACTTGAGCAGGTAAAGGAGGTCAGCCAGCTTGAGGTACTTTCAATTCTACTGCAGGAAAAAGTGGGATCGTTATTGTCCATCAATTCGCTACGGGAGGATCTCTCCGCATCCCACGAGGCAGTGGACCGCTGGGTGAAGATCTTTTCAAATCTCTATTACTGTTTCCTGCTGACACCCTATGGCGCCAAAAGAATCCAGGCACTCAAAAAGGACAGGAAGCTTTACCTGTGGGACTGGTCTCTCTGCAGATCGCCCGGCGCCCGCTTTGAAAATCTGGTGGCCTCAAATCTTTTAAAATATTGCCATTTTATGGAAGATACCAAAGGCGACGATATGACGCTTTGTTATTTGAGGGACAAAAATAAGAGAGAGGTAGATTTTGTCGTTTTGAAGAACAGACGGCCAATTTTTGCTGTGGAAACCAAAACCGGTGACAAAAATGTCAGCAAACATATTTCCTATTTTGCTTCAAGAACGGAAATCCCCGTCTTTTTTCAGGTACATCAGGGCGTCAGAGATTATGAGGTACAAGAGAGCAGAACAAGAGTGCTTCCGTTTACAACGTTTGCAGCCGAGATTCTGAGGATTTAAAGGATGTGGGACAGGTTGTCCAACAATATTGGGATGCTATTCCTACCCAGCTTCCACTTGTTGAATTGGACAAATTCGTTGTGATGCCCAACCATGTCCACGGAATCGTGGTGATCACGGATATTGACCATACCGTAGGTTCCAATGTAGGGGCGAAAAATTTTTCGCCCCTACGGTATGCGAACCATCATATGGATACAAAGAGGAGGCATGGATGATATGTGAAAGCCTTATTGCATTTCACGTGCTGACTTCCGGATCTTCACGATAAGTGCTTTTTATCAGATTATTAATGAAGCTTTCCGTATCCGTAACCGCTTCCTGATTCAGGCTGAAGCTCTCCACATCAGACCGATCTTTCACCAGCCTCAGGCCATATTCAAGTTTTTGCGCCAGTTCAAAAGTCAAAGGCCCCGGTTCCTGGTCGGTCTTCATTGCCATACGGATAATTTCGTCAATGAACCCCTCTTCAAACGAAATTTTGATGTCTAATTTTTCTTTAAGGGATTCCTCTTCAGCTTTTACCTGTTCGACCATCGACTTGAAGTCTTCCAGAGCCGTATCGATATCACAGATATTTGCAATGTAGAGTTCTGCAATCAGATCCATTCGTTTTTCATACAGAGCCACACCTGATTTTTCAGAAAAATCAGAAGCCCTTTCGGAAATATAATTCCTGATACCGGCCCGCTCTTTTTCCTTCTGTTCTTCGAATCGGCGGTTTACTTCTTCACTGTCAAAATTTTCAAGCAGATACGCGATCTGGTCTTCCGGATTCAAAACTACTTCTTTGGAAACAAGCAATCTCTTGATCGTGGTAGAAGGGAGCTTTTTTTCAAAAGGGATCATTACTTTCTCAATGGCACTCACCAGACCCCTGGCCCCTGTTTTCTCCTCTGCGGCCTTCTCCGCAATCAATTCCAGGGCTGCATCCTCAAAAACGATGTCAATCCCGTAAGACTTGAAATCAAGTCTCTTGCTGATGATGATCGGGTTATTCGGATTTTCAAGAATTTTGACAAGATCTTCCTTTTTCAGTTCATCGAAAACCACTACTACCGGAAGCCTGCCTACAAATTCCGATTCAAAGCCGAACTCGATCAGGTCCTGGGCACGGACTTCTTTTAGAATCTCCCAAGGGACTTCCGTCGGTCTGACATCCGCTTCGAACCCGATACCTTGGCTCTGGAGTCTTTTTGTTATAATTTCAGTAAGATCCCCAAATGCACCACTCATGATAAACAGGATATTTCTGGTATTTACAACCCGTTTTTCCCTTTTTCCCGTTCGTCGATAATGCTCAATGGCCTGTATCTGGGATATGGGGTCGTGAGGGACTTTCAGATCAATATCGGTATCCTCCATCGGTTTGAGAAGCGCCCGCTGAACACCTGTACGCGAGACATCGTGACCGATCATATTTCGTGAAGAAGATATTTTATCAATTTCATCCACATAAATAATTCCATTTTCCGCAAGTGCAATATTTTCGCCTGCTTCATAGACGAGATCGCGAACCAGATCTTCCACATCACCGCCTACATACCCGGTTTCACTGAACTTAGTGGCATCCCCCTTTACAAAAGGAACACCAAGTTTCTGGGCAATCAATTTAATGATGTATGTTTTTCCTACCCCGGTAGGTCCAATAAGAAGGACATTGTTCTTTATCATTCCCACACCAACGCCTCTTTTTCCCCCAGCGCCGGTTTTTGCATTTTTCCCTCTGTTAAACTTTATTCTATTGAAATGGGTACAGATCTTGGTGGCAAGAACCGCTTTTACCTGATCCTGTTTTACAACAAAACCATCCAGATACGATTCCAGTTCTTCGGGCAACCCATCAAACAGCGGCATACCGTCCTCTTCGATTTCCCCTAATTGTTCTCGTCCACCTTCCCCGTCTTTCTTGGGTACCACAAATGGTGAGATAATCTTGACCCTGTTGCCGTACTTCTTTGAGAGATAATCACTCAGTTCCTTCTCAAGCTCTTGCTGGCTTGGAACTTTTCCGCCATCATTTTTCTCTACTTCCATGTCTTCCGTTTTTTTCATTATAAATGCTCCTTTTCCAAATGAAATCCAATGGATTCCATTCGGAAACGATACAGACTTGATGAAATCGATGACAAAATCATCAACCCTGGGATTTTGAAAAAGATATCCCCCGTTTCAGGAGACAAATTGATGTTCATTCAATATAGGCACAACCCCTTTCGATTTCAACCTTTCTTAAAAGCGAACTATTGTATTGACTCCATCTCTAAAACCCGATAGAAAATTCGAAGAACGTATTTTGCAAATGGTTTCTCTGTGTTCTCTGTGCCTTTGTGGCTTTTTTCAGAACAGGCCGGAATTTCGCAAGACCAACACCATTCAACGGGAAAAAATCTATGGCATGTAGACTTGAAATCAGATTAAAAAAGGACCTGTTTGATTCAGAAGGCACCGGAATCCTTAGAAAAGCCAAAGAATACTTCAACTTCAAGGTGATTGATATCCGGGTAATCAGAGTATTGACCATTGACGCTCACCTGGCAGGCCCCATGATGGAATCGATCAGGACCGAAATTTTCACCAACCCGGTCACGGAAGAATCCTCTTACGCCCCTTCAGCCCGCGATTTTGACTGGCTTATCTGGGTCGGGTTTCGACCCGGTGTTCGGGATACCGCGGGAAGCACTGCGAAAGAAGCCTTGGAAGATCTGCTGGGAGTCTCTCTGAAAAAGGGAGAGGCCATGTATACTTCAAAACTTTATGAAATCCGAGGCGAACTTACCAGAGAAGAAGCGTACCGAATTGCCTCCGACCTGCTGGCAAACGATGTCATTCAACAATGGAAAATATTTTCACGTGACGACTGGGATCAGGAATCAGGGATCGGATTTCCAACACCGAAAGTCATTCTCAATCATGATCCTTTGGCAAGCACAATACCCATTCACTCCAATGAAGAACTCAAGAAAATATCGATCGAAAGAAGCCTTGCCCTGCGGGACAGGGACATCCCCATCATCCGTGAATATTTTCTTCGCGAGGACGTAAAAGCGGACAGAAAAAAATTCGGATTGGATCTTCCCACAGATGTGGAACTGGAATACATTGCCCAGGCCAGGAGTGATCACTGCAACCACAACACATTCCAGGGACTTTTCAGATATCACGACATCATTTCCGGAGAAACCGAGACCATAGACAGCCTCTTCAAAACCTGCATCGAATACCCGACGCTGGAAATAAAAAAGAAAAAAGACTGGGTTGTCTCCGTGTTGTGGGACAATGCGGGAGTGGGGAAATTTGGAGATGACCATTATTATGTAATCACCGGAGAAACCCACAACAGCCCATCCAACATGGAGGCCTACGGAGGGGCAATCACTGGAATCGTGGGCATTTACCGGGATCCCATGGGAACCGGAAAAGGATCCAAGCTTATCCTGGGCATGTATGGTTATTGCGTTGGTCCTCGGGATTACGAAGGGGATTTGTCGCCTCATCTTCATCCCAGACGACTCCTGGACGGCGTCATTGAAGGAGTGAGAGACGGCGGCAACAAGAGCGGCGTTCCCACCCCTTTTGGTATGCTTCTCTTTGACGAAAGCTACATCGGCAAATGCCTTGTCTTTGTCACTGCTTTGGGGATTATGCCCGCTCGCATCGCGGGGGAATCTTCCCATAGGAAAACAACGTCTCCAGGCGATCTCATCATCATGTCAGGCGGCAGGGTGGGCAAGGACGGTATCCATGGCGTTACAGCCTCCTCCGAAACTTTCAGCGAACACACTCCGGCCGGCCATGTACAAATTGGAGACCCTTACACCCAGAAAAAGATGCATGATTTTCTCCTTGAAGTCAGGGATGAGGAACTCATCACCTTTATCACCGACAATGGTGGAGGGGGCCTCTCCTCGTCCATCGGAGAATCCGCCCGTTTCAGCAACGGTTGTATTGTTGATCTGGATAAGGTGCCGTTGAAATATGAAGGACTGGATCAATGGGAAATCTGGGTTTCGGAATCCCAGGAAAGAATGACCATTGCGGTTCGACCGGAACATGTGGAGCGGTTTATGGAGCTCTCACGGAAACACTCTGTAGAGAGTACGGTCATAGGGCACTTTAATGATACAGGCTACCTTCATCTCCGCTACAGGGAAAAGACTTGCGCCTATATACGAATGGATCTGCTGGAATCGGATTTCCCACAATGGGAATTTGACGCGGTCTGGCTACCCCCGGCAGCCAGAGGCCTTACAGAGCCGGTTGTGAGCGAACCGGAAAACCACGGAAAGCTCCTCGAAGCCATGTTCAGCCGGCCCAATATCTGCTCACGCAACTGGATTGCCAGGCAGTATGACCACGAAGTGCAGGGGTCCAGCGTCATAAAACCACTTGTGGGTCGGGAACGCGATATCCCTTCGGATGCCGCCGTAATCAGACCTTTGCTCCATTTGAAACGGGGGTTGGTAGTTTCCCAGGCGCTCAACCCTTCATATTCCGTCATTGATACCTATCACATGACGGCAGCCACCATCGATGAGGCGATTCGCAGAGCCATCAGTGTGGGAGGAGATCCCGAAAACCTGGCGGGTGTAGACAATTTCTGCTGGCCCACCATAGAGTATGATGCCGAGAATAACCCGGACGGCAAGTACAAGGCCGCGCAGCTTGTGAGGGCAAATCTTGCCTTAAAAGATCTTTGCCTTGCCTACGAGATTCCGCTTTTGTCCGGAAAAGACAGTATGTACATCGATGGCAATTTGAAAGGGTCATTCGGGGAAAGGAGAAAGGTGTCCGGGCTTCCCACTCTCCTTTTCACTGTCAGCAGCGTAATAGAAGACGCCACAAAATGCGTGACCATGGACCTGAAATTCCCCGGCGACATGGTCTACATTCTGGGCATGACAAAGAATGAACTGGGAGGCGGAGAATACTACCAGATGATGGAATCCGTTGGTGTTCATGTTCCCGAGGTGGACGCAAAAACTTTCCGGCCCCGATATCTCAGGCTTCACAAGGCCATAAAAGAAGATCTGGTGTCCTCCTGTCATGCCGTATCGAGGGGTGGACTTGCCGTTCACCTGGCACTTACAGCCATGGGGGGTGAACTGGGCATCGAAATTGATCTGGATCGAATACCCTCCACAATGGGACTATCCGTTACACAAATGCTGTATTCCGAAACCTGCGGAAGATTCATTATAACAGTTTCGCCCCAAAACAGGGAACGATTTGAAGCAATGTTCCACGAGATGGATCTTGAGCAGGTGGGCATGGTTACAGATTCCCAGCAGTTCACCATCACGCGTGGAAAAGAACAAACCGTCATTCAGCAAAATATTCAAGACCTGAAGACAGCCTGGAAAAAGCCTTTTGGAGATCTCATATGAAAACAGTAAAAGCGCTCGTGATGACCGGATATGGGCTCAATTGCGATTACGAAACCGATTTCTCGCTGAAAATCGCCGGCGCTGAATCCCACAGAGTTCATATCAACGAGTTGACAGGAGACAACAAGAAGGTCCCGCCCATAAAATTGCGTGATTTCCATATCCTCGTTTTTGGTGGCGGATTCAGCTGGGCCGATGATCATGGAGCCGGAGTTCTCCTGGCATCCAAACTGAAACGCCGGATGGGAGAAGAAATCGAGAATTTCATTAATCAAGGGAACCTTGTCATAGGAATCTGCAACGGATTTCAGACGCTGGTTAACCTGGGACTGCTTCCCGGCTTTGATGGCCAATATGAAGAACGAAGCGTTGCCCTTACCCATAACGATTCTGGAAACTTCGTGGATACCTGGGTAAATCTAAAAGGCAATCCATCATCCCCTTGTGTTTTCACGAAAGGCATTCGGGAAATTGAACTTCCTGTCAGGCACGGCGAAGGAAAATTCTTTGCCTCGGAACCGGTCATCCGGAAACTTGCCGAAAAAAATCAGATCGTATTTCAGTATGCAGACAAAAAGGGCATTGCAGCCCAAGGACAGCAGCCTTTCAACCCCAATGGTTCATTGATGGATATCGCGGGGATATGTGATGCTTCAGGCAGGGTATTGGGCATGATGCCTCACCCTGAGGCATTTAATCACTTTACCAATCACCCCGACTGGAACTGGAAAAAGCAGGACCTGCTACGCAAAGGAACGACGAACATTCCTGAAGAAGGAGACGGCATAAAGATATTCAGGAACGCGGTTGAATATTTTCATGGGTAACCTTCTTTCCGAATCAGAGCCCCATGGTTTGACAACATCTGTTATCATAACAACCTATAACCGCCCGGATACCCTCGAAAAAGCACTGGAAGCCCTGCGCCGACAGACACGGCCTGCGGATGAAATCATCGTGGCCGATGACGGCTCCAGGCCTGAAACCCTGGACATGGTCCGTCACTTCGAAAAGAGTTACCACCAGGCTATTGGCCATGTATGGCAGAAAGACGAAGGGTTTCGAGCCGCAAGGATCAGAAATAAGGCAATAAATAAATCCACAGGAGGGTATATCATCCTTCTTGACGGCGATTGTATTCCTTCAGGCCGTTTTGTGGAAGATCACCTGGCGTTGGCGGAAAAAAAGACCTTTTTCCAAGGGAAAAGGATTCTTGTAGGAAAAGTAGTCTCCCGCAGCTTTACTTATGCCCATACAAAAAGACCCCTGAGGTTAATCAGATATGCCCTGTCAGGAGGACTCTCCAACAGCCATCATCTAATCAGACTGCCCAGTTTCCCCTCTTTTCACACCAGAAAAGAAAGTGGCATCCGTAGTTGCAACATGTCCTTTCTTAGAGAAGACATAGTTGCCGTAAATGGTTTTAATGAAGATTTCACAGGGTGGGGAAGGGAAGATTCAGAGCTGGCAGCTCGGTTTTATCGCTACGGACTACAGAAAAGGGAGCACCCGTTCATGGCCATCTGTTTTCATCTCTGGCATGAACAAAACAGCACGGATCAATTGAAAGCAAATGATGCCATCCTGGAAAAAAGTATCCGTTCGAAAGAATACTTCTGCAGGAACGGCCTTGAAAAACGTTGAACCCTTGAACCAACAAAACCGGAATCCCTATGCCAACAAATTACGAAAAAATCATTGATCAGAATATTGCCTGTCTGTTCTCACAACCCCTGCCGGACCTGGATATTCGACTTGGCGCAGAGAAGAAAGGGGAATCCTATTTTTTTCAAGCCCTTGGAGAGCCCTGTTGTTTGAGCGCTTCAGGGATAACTCTCTCAGGCACTCCTGTCGGAGACCCCAGAGGCCTCATTATTTCCCTGTACGCGCTGCAAGCGGTTCCAGATCCAATGATCCTGGAACCATTCAAGTCCTTCAAGGATTTCCCTAACAGCATGCCCTATCAGGGAGCATTCAGCGCAAATAGCGAACGGATACTTATTCCCCACGTACGGCGGATAGAAGGAAAACAGAAAGAGATAAAGAAGGCGTTTGACGGGGCGGATGGAATAAGCGGTGATTTTTCTTTTACCCTCCACCCCCTTCCAAGAATCACCCTTTGCTACATATTTTACCTGGATGATGAAGAATTTCCGGCCTCTGCAACCTGCCTGTTTTCTTCTAATGCCCTGTCTTTCATCCCGCTGGACGGTCTCGCTGACGTGGGTGAATATACATCGAAGGAAATTATCAGGATCATTCAATAAAGAGAGGCACCGAAATAAATTATGGATAAAATAGTTATCGAGGGAGGCACCCCATTACATGGGGCCGTGGGGGTCAGTGGCGCCAAGAACGCTGCCCTGCCGATTATGGCAGCTTGCCTCCTGACAGGGGGCTGTCACCGCCTGAAAAACATCCCCAACCTGCGGGATATTGACACCATGAAAAAAATCATGGGGAAATTCGGTACGGTTTTCAGGGAAAAAGACGGCTTTCTGGAAGTCATTCCAGACAATCTCACCTGCCATGAAGCCCCTTATGAATTGGTAAAGACCATGAGGGCCTCAATCCTTCTCCTGGCCCCCCTTCTGGCCCGTCTCGGAAAGGCAAAAATTTCCCTGCCCGGCGGATGCGCCATAGGGGCACGGCCAATCAATCTTCATCTCAAGGCCCTGGCGGCCATGGGCGTGGAGATGTTCCTGGACCACGGATATATCAACGCCGAAGTGAGAAGGCTCAAAGGCGCCGACATTTTCTTTGACATCCCTACGGTAACCGGCACTGAAAATATTATGATGGCTGCGGTAAAAGCTGAAGGCAGGACCATTTTGAGAAATGCAGCCAACGAACCGGAGGTAGTGGACCTCGGTAAGATGCTTCGAACGATGGGCGCCGATATTGAAGGCGAAGGAACGGATACCATCACAATAAACGGAGTTGATGAACTACGACCCTCTGTCCACAAGGTTATTCCCGACAGGATTGAGGCCGGAACCTTCATGATAGGAGCTGCCATCACCGGAGGAACGATTCAGGTAAAGGACTGCCTGCCCTCTCACGTCACTGCTCTTACGGAAAAACTCCGCACGGTCGGCGCCAAAATCAGCCAGGAAAACGACGGGATAGTTGTTGCCGGACCGAAAGTAATCGAAAGCGTGGACATAAAGACCATGCCCTACCCCGGGTTCCCAACAGACCTTCAGGCCCAGTTCATGGCACTCATGACCGTGGCCAAGGGCTGGAGCATGATTCGGGAAACCATCTTCGAAAACAGATTTATTCACGTGAGCGAACTCAGAAGGATGGGCGCGGACATAGAAATAAACGGAAGCCAGGCACTCATAAAAGGCAGGGAACAACTTTTTTCCGCCCCGGTCATGGCCACAGACCTGAGAGCCAGTGCATCTCTCGTTCTGGCAGGTCTGGTAGCAGAAGGCAAAACGGAAGTACACCGTATCTACCACCTTGACAGGGGATACGAATCCATGGAAGAAAAGTTCAGAGGTCTTGGAGCTACCATGTGGAGAGAAAAAACGTGAGACCTAAAAACGGCCATTAGCTTTTAGCTATTGGCCGTTAGCTTAAAGGATTCAAACATTTGAATGTTTTCTTGCTATATTGAAGCTTTCATTTTTTGGTGCCAACCGAATGTAACTGTAAACAACCGATATCGTGGGGCTAATAGCTAACGGCTAACCGCTAATTGCAGTTTTTAGGTGAGATGTTTTGACCTGTGCGGTTAGCTTTTAGCCATTAGCCGTGAGCTTTTAGGTGAAACTGGTAAACGACCTATTTACCCTGGTTAACTTCTTTCTTAAGTTCCCTTACATCCACCATACCCACTTTTTTTGACACGAACTGCCAATAGCTAATAGCTAATGGCCAGCTGCCAGGTTGAGATGTTTCATCGCCCCCTGATACTGCTCCTCATTTCCTATGCCGTGGGCGTACTTTTGGCCCAGGCCTTTCCGATCTTTCTCTATCCCTTCAAATACCTCCTTTTTTTCCTGTTCGCCGTATGTTCGCCAGCCGTTTTTCTTTGTTCGTACCGCATCAAGATCTATCTTCTTGTTTTCGCATGTTTCTTAGGCGCTATGCTTCTGACCGCCCGGGAAAATCACCCGACCAGACTGGAAGCCCTTGCACAGGATTACACCAAAACGACCCTTGAAGGCATTGTGCTGAAACCCGTTAAAATTTCCCGAAAAGGGGTGAGCAGGGTCGAAATTCTGGCAAAAGATGGTAACGACGCCGGCATTGTTACCATTATAAACGAGCGGCTGAACCTGACCATTTACAGGAATGCACCACAGTTTGAAACCGGAGACAAAATCCGTTTCACCGCTCGTTTAAGGCCTTTCGGAAATTTCAACAATCCGGGAAATTTTGACTACCAAAGATCTATGAAATTGCGGGGCATAGCATGCGCCGCATCCGTTTCAGATGGAAGCCGTATCACACAGTTAGGCAAAGGTCCCCTTCCCTTTCCAAGAAATCTTATTGAAGCTATGCAAAAACCCGTACGCAATCTGTTTGACACCAGGCTGAAGGAAAGAGATGCGGGTCTTTTCAAAGCCCTCATTTTAGGCGAACGTCAGGGGATTGAACCGGGCACAAGGGAAATGTTCAACCGAACGGGATTGGGCCATATGCTTGCCGTATCAGGGCTTCATATAGGGCTTATAGGATGGCTGTCCTATTATCTATTTTCATGGTTTCTATCCCGTTCATATCGAATGGCAGTCGCATTTGATATTCGCAAAGTGGCTGCGATACTCACCTGTTTTCCAATCATAGGATACACCCTCCTTGCGGGGATGCAGGTATCAAGCCAGCGTGCCATGATCATGGCCCTGGCCTTTCTTGGGTCCCTGGTTTCAGACAGGGAAAGAGATATCTGGTCCACCTTGGCCCTGGCAGGCCTTCTTATCCTGCTTCTTGATCCAAATGCCCTCCTGAGCATCTCTTTTCAGCTCTCCTTTATAGCGGTCACAGGCATTTTATGGTGGATGCCTCCTTTGTTGAAGAGACTTAGCCGGCAAACTCCCGAACAGGGGAAAAAAACAGGCATTTTAAAAAAATCATCCGGCTATTTCCTTGGTATTTTTGCGGTCAGTCTTGCCGCAACGTTCTTTCTTCTTCCTGTAACCTGCTACTATTTTCACCGAATCTCCCTGGTTTCTCTTCCAGCCAATCTGACCGCTGTTCCGATTCTGGGCTTCTGGGTTATTCCGATCGGTCTTTTCGCTGCAATGATCCTTCCCTTTTCACAACAGACGGCAGCCTTCTTTATTGAGGCAGGCGCCTGGGGACTGGATCTGATGATGGTTATCATTCGATTCTGGGCAGATCTTCCCATGGCCAGCATCTGGATGCTTACCCCGAACCTCTTTGAAATCCTTCTTTTCTATGCCCTCTTGTTCTGCCTGTACTTTTTGAGCCGCGTGCCGTGGAGCAAGACGGTATTGACCCTGGTGATCGCCCTGATACTGGGAGATGTACTTTATTGGGCACACAAGGTGAAGTTTAATCCCAACCTTGAAGTGACTTTTTTGGATGTGGGAAAGGGAAATGCTGCACTCATATCATTCCCGGGCGGGAAAAAAATGCTGATAGATGGTGGAGGCTTTAGCGGTTCGGATTTTGACGTGGGAAAAATGGTCGTGGCGCCGTTTCTATGGCACAATAAAATAGGGAAAGTAGACTATCTGGTCATGAGTCATCCCGAGGCTGACCACATGAACGGGCTTCGTTTCATTGCAGAGGAATTTCACCCGGAAGAATTCTGGCACAATGAAGACCGGCCCGATACCCAGTCATTCAAAAAACTGATAAACATCATACATACCAAAAAGATCAGAGAGATGTACCCCTCAGACCTGAAAAAAGGAATAAAAATTAATGGGGCCTTCGTCGAAATCCTTCACCCGACGTCAGGCATAACAAAGGACCCTGCCGCGGGAAATAAAAACAGTTTAAATAACAATTCCCTGGTGCTGAAAATCTCCTATGAAGGGAAGTCCTTCCTTTTTCCCGGGGACCTCGAAAAAGAAGGGGAACAGGAGATGCTCTCCAATTCAAAGAAAGAAATACGGAGCCATGTCCTCTTAGCCCCACACCACGGGAGCAAAACATCAAGTTCAAAAGCATTTCTGGAAAAGGTCAAGCCGAGCCTTTGTATAGTTTCCGCCGGAAAAAGCCCTTCCCGCAAATTACCTCATCCGGTGGTACGCAAAAGACTGCTTGAAATAGGATGCAAAGTCCTCAGCATTCCCAAAACCGGGGCAGTAACAATCCGTGTTGAGAAAGATCGATTTCAAGTGGAAACTTTCTTAAATGGAAGATTGGAAATGGGAGATTGAACTTCAAACTTCTTCCTTCTCCCAGCCATTAAGAGGACATTCTTCACACCGGGGGTTTTTCCTGCAAAAATCCTTGCCAACCTGCACAATCAATGCATGGAATTCGTTAAAAACTTCCACATCTTTTGTAAGGTTATCCGTAAAGATTTTCTGCAAATCAGCGTAGTCGGCTTCTTCAAAAACCAGACCATGCCGATTCATTATTCGAAAGGTATAGGTATCCACCACAAACACCGGCCTGTGCGCAGCATAAAGAAGCATACTGTCTGCAGTCTCCGGGCCTACGCCTTTCACAGAAAGAAAGCCTTTCCTGAGCGCTCTGGTCTCATCGTGTAAGCATCTGTCAAGTTTTCCACCATAGGCTTCCTGCACAAATGCAATCAGATTCTTCAACCGTCCAGCCTTTACATTGTAATATCCCGCAGGCCTTATCTCCTCAGCCAACTCGTCTACCATCAGAGACGAGAGGGCCTCAAAGGAAAGAAGTTCTTTTCGTTTCAGATTGGCTATCGCCTTTTCCACATTCTTCCAATTTGTGTTCTGCGTGAGGATAGCCCCTACCATCACCTCCAATTCGGTCTCCGCAGGCCACCAATTCTGTGGCCCAAACCGCTCGAGCATAAGGTGAAACATGCCCACGAGCTTTCTGCCGGTTTCAGTAAGGTTTTCAGGGTCCATGATGAAAATGTCTCCTGCAAAACTTCAAGATGTAGTAGGCAGTAAACAGAAGGCAGAAGGCAGTCCCGCACCAATGGGAGATCCTCAAAAGCCTTGTATGCACTTCATTTTGGTTAAGGGTTCCCCGCTTTCGCTTCAGACGGGATTTTCGACAAGGTTCGGGTCTTGGCTTTCCATCTTGTGTGAGTGGCGTCCTTACCACGACCGGATCTGCATGAACCAAAAGTCAATAGTCCAAGCGATCTGAAAAATCGCGGCGGGACGCCGCTCACACAGAAAGCTGTTATGAAATCCGGAAGTTTCTTTTTTGATCTGCCTGTCATTTTTTCCAACAAAAGGTGACGCTCAAAACTACAAAAAAGGAATGAATCACCACTCCCGAACCGACGACAGGGATCCTTATCCCGGTATATTTTTTAACTTTCCGGTCCATCTTTCTCTTATACCTTGACAGCGAGGGAAAGATACCCTAAATTTCTCGATCATGTCAATGGAGCAGGTCCCAACGTTTCAGGAGACTTTTTTTATAATGGCCTTTTTCAACAAAACCTTCTTTATACAGTGATCAGAAATTATGCATCCCGACAAAAAACTCACATGGACACGCAACGTGGGAATCATTGCCCATATCGATGCCGGAAAAACCACGGTAACCGAACGGATCCTTTTTTATTCCGGTCGCGTTCACAAAATGGGTGAAGTCCATGATGGAGAAGCCACCATGGACTGGATGGTGGAAGAAAAAGAAAGAGGCATAACCATCACATCGGCTGTGACTTCCTGCGATTGGAACGGACACGCGATAAACATTATTGACACACCCGGCCATGTGGATTTCACCATCGAAGTGGAGCGTAGTCTCAGGGTCCTGGATGGCGCCATAGGCGTTTTCTGCGCCGTGGGGGGAGTCGAACCTCAATCAGAAACCGTATGGCGCCAGGCAGACAGATACGGGGTGCCTAAAATCGCTTTCATCAACAAGCTGGACCGCATAGGTGCTGATTTCCACAGGGTCACACAAATGTTGAAAGACCGTCTTGAGGCTGTACCGCTTATTCTTCAACTGCCCTGGGGCTTGGAAGACGAATTCAGAGGGATTATCGATCTCGTCAGCATGAAAGCCATTGTATGGGATGATGAAGAATTAGGCGCCTCATTCACCGAGCTGGAAATCCCGGATGAACTTTTGGAGGAGGCTGAACATTACAGGGAAGTACTGATCGAAACATTGGCGGACAGGGATGACCTTCTGATGGAACAATATTTGTCCGAAGAAGAGATTCTTACGAAAGAAATCAAGAGGGTTATTCGTTTAGCGACCGTAAACATGGAGCTTGTCCCCGTATTCTGCGGGTCTGCCCTGCGCAACAAGGGCATACAACCTCTTTTGGACAGCATTGTCGACTATCTTCCCTCTCCGCTGGACGTCCCCCCCATAACCGGGATCAATCCCGAATCGGAAGAAAAAGAATCCAGACCCCCTAGGCAAAAAGGTCCCTTTTCAGCCCTTGCATTCAAGGTAATGACGGACCAGGGAAGAAGGATGACCTATATTCGGGTTTACTCCGGAACCCTCAAGGCAGGAGAACAATTCTTTAATCCCGGCAGAAAAATCAAAGAGAAGGCAGCAAGACTCCTGAAAATGCATTCCAATAAACGGGAGCGGATCAATCAGGCCTCCGCCGGAGATATTATTGCTGTGATGGGATTGAAACGAACCTCCACAGGCGACACCCTCTGCGATGAAACAACCCCAATCCTATTGGAACCGATTCAGATCAATCAGCCGGTCATAAGCGTGGCGGTAGAACCAAAAAGTATACAGGGAAACGACAAGCTCATCGAATCACTCAACAAGCTTTCCGACGAAGATCCAACCTTCAGGTTCAGAATCGATGAAGAAACAGGGCAAACTCTCATTTCCGGCATGGGAGAATTGCATCTCGAAATCATTATGGAAAGATTGAAACGGGAATTTCTTGTGGAAATAAACCAGGGAAAGCCCCAGGTCGTTTACAGGGAAACCATCACCATGACCGTAGAACATGAAGAGATTTTCAAACGGGAACTGGCAGGGCAGCAGCATTTCGCAGGAGTAAAAATCGAATTATCTCCCATGCAGAGGGGTTCCGGCAACCGATTTGTGAATGGGTGTTCAGAACCAGCACTCGTCCAGGAGTTCCTGGGCGCCATCGAAGAAGGAATATCGGAAGCCCATGCGGGGGGCATGGTAATGGGATATCCGGTAATTGATATCCAGACGACCCTTTTAGGGGTCAAGATAAAGGAAAATCAGACGGACACCATGGCCATCCGGGCAGCTGCCAACATGGCTTTCAGGAACACATTCCAGAAGGCATCCCCGACGCTTCTGGAACCAATCATGGCTACGGAAATTCTCGTACCCGAAGATTTTACAGGGGAAGTTATTGGAGACCTGAACGCGAGGCAGGGAAAAATAGAGCAGATCAGCACCAATGGTTCTACTCAGATCATTAACGCCAGCGTCCCTCTCTCGAAAATGTTCGGGTATTCCACGGCCTTAAGGTCTGTTTCTCAGGGCAGGGGAACATACACCATGCAGTTCAGCCACTACGACAAAACCTGACACCAGACCTTTCAAGCTGACTTCAAAACCGTCACAATTTGGAGCCAAGGCGTAAGCTATTATAATTTATTATTGTTGTTTTGGGTTTCAGGTGTCAGTGTTCAGGGTCACTGAAGCAATTCTGTCTATTAATATCTCCCTGACACCTAAAAGACGCAAACTGCCGTTAGTACCTAGTTTTCTGTCACAAAAAACAAGAAAATCTTTGCGCCTTTGCGTCTTTGCGCGAGACATTTTCGTTGCTTAGGTTGATATCAAGCTCCCGATCAATTCTCCACATTCATTTGAACTTTTCCCTCTCCGTAATCAACAATGACCCCTTCCGGAATGATGGCAACAAGCAAGGGACCGCCCTCTCCTATTTTTTCTCCCTCTTTGTAACTATGCATATTGATAAAAACCCGTCTTTCACCTGGTTTATTATCGTATATATGGACATTAATCTGCAGGTCTTCATATTTCTGTCGGGTTTCGTACGGCAGGTCATCCACAAGAGGAATCTTTTCCCCAGCCGATACAACAGCAGCATTTCCTTTTATGGGCGCAGACGGCTCAGGAATATTGTCCTGCTCCCCAGCCTCTTCTTGTACTTGATTTTCGGAAACCGGCTCTGATTTTTCAACCTGCGTAGCCTCGGGCTCGACAATGCTGACACCCCTGGGTCTTGACAGGGAAGCAGTTTGCTCCTTTGCGGGCACAGGAGCATCTACTTCAGGATTTGGGGCCGGCAGCTCCGGCTTCGCAGTAGAACGGACAGGCGTCTCGGTACGGGCTGTTTCATCGCGGGATCCATCCGGCTTTGAAAAAAGTGCCGCTAAAGGATGAGCCCCCCCCCCAAGACCCATTTTATCGGATTCCGCCATTTCTTCACGCGCACGGGTTGCTCTGCCCAGTATTGCGGCAAGAGGATTTCCACCAGAGGTATCCTCGGAATCGCTTTGCACGGTTTCCATAGTTCGCGGGTCATCTCCATGAGCTCTCGATCTGCCCCGTGTAGACCCACGCAGAGCACGTCTTTGAGAAACAATTCCAGAACTGTTCTGTTTTTGAACGGCATCTTTTTTTTCAGGGTTTTTTGAAAAATTTCGTATTTTTTTTGGCTTTCCAGAGGCTTGTGTCTTTTTCCCGGCATCAACAACCACTTTGTCAGAAGGCTTTATCTTTTCAGGCCTGGAATCCTTTTGAAACAACAAATACGCCCCCGACAACCCGGCAATCATGACAACGCTGATCAGTACAACCCATACCAGGACCTTTTTTCGAGGCGGATGGTTCTCTTGGTATATCTGGCTTAGATCAGGCGGCTTCTGTAGACGCCGTTCTCGATCCGAGCGTTTTAGAGCATCAAGTATGATTGACATGGTGATTTCTTCCCCTTATTCTGTAACAATATGAGTCTACTCAAAATTGACTTTTACCCGTTTAACGGGTTCGAGGTCAATCCAATTATGAAAGAGGGTCGGAAAAATTCTCTACAGAGCTCCACCCGAACAAACCTCTGAACAAAAGCCAAGTAAATGTTGACCCTTTTTCTTCAATAAAATAATATTATACCTAAAAGCTGCAATTAGCTTTTAGCTATTGGCCGTTAGCTTAAAGGATTCAAACATTTGAATGCTTTCTTGCTATATTGAAGCTTTCATTTTTTGATGCCAAGCTAATGTAACCGTAAACAACCGATATCGTGGAGCTAATAGCTAACGGCTAACCGCTAATTGCAGCTTTTAGGTTATACAATATCCATTGCTTATTAAATATAACATATCTGCTTTGTTTTCGGGCATCATTGTTCCCCTCACGTCCCACAGTTTCTGGAACCGTCTTCTATGGCACATTCTGAATATTTTCCAAAAAAGCCCCCGCAAAAACATAGACCCCACGATATAAACAGGCTGCTTTTTGATAAACGGGACCACCAGCTCATAGATATCGTAAACGATGTACTTGGCAAAGATAAGACCCGTCACTATACAAGAAAGCTTGTTTATCCCTACCTCCACCCACGCGGCATTAAAGAAATGGCCGAAAGCAAGGGGTTGCGCATTGCATTTTCGCTGATCCATCTCCTGAAGTCTCTTGAAGGAGGGGAGGTGGGCGAACGGTTGAACGCGCTCAGGTCTCTCAGGGACGAAATCCTGAACACGGCTGCGGGTTCACTTCAGAAAAATTGTGCCCGTGTATTAGTTCAGATCATGAAAGAACTGGTAAGAGCCCATGGGAATTACACCCTTCAACTTCAGCTGGCCCACGATTTCCGGACTGCCATAGCTGGAAACCCGCGGGTTATCCGCAGACAATTAAAAAAATACCACCTCCTGGAGATGCCGGAAGAATGGAATCAGATCTCTTTCGACGACCACGTTCATGATGCAAACACAAAGGGCCGTAAATCCTCCAGTCACCTGATCATGGATGCATGGATAAAGGGCATCAGGCGTCTCAGGGTCATATATTATAATTACGTGGAACCCAAGTTCGCGATGGAACTGCTGGAAGCAGCCCGCATCATGGAAATCGATCTGAGAATCGGGATTGAATTTCACACTCGATTCCGGGACAGCTCTGCACAGATCATCTGGACACCACGCGGCTTTTCCGATTCTCAGGATTTTCTCTGTTTTTTAGCGGAAGAAAAAGTTGCCACGTTCATGGCGAAAGGAAAAAAGGTTTCCCAACACCAAAAATGCTATATTCTCTCCGTATTAGACCAGTTCAACCGGGAAAAATCGCCAATCATTGGCGAACAGTATCGGTTTGACGTGCCGGAACTGAACAAAAATGAGTTTCTCTCTTTCGTGGGCGCAGGGCAGGCATCCCTGCTTCACCTTGCAGATTATATTCACACCAAGATACTTCCCGCAATGCAGTCCCGTGTGGCTTCCCTGAGGGGTTCCTATACAAATGCGGATCTGAACGAACGAAAGGACATGGACAGAGAGGTGGCCGAACTCAACCGTCTCGATGCCGAAAAAATCTATAATCACTATCTGAAAAAAGACGGGGAGAATGAGATTGCTGCCATTTTCAAACAAGAGGAGGATGCTGAAACGCCGGAGCTGCTGGTACTCACCCCCAGGGAGCTCATAGGACACCTTTCCCAGCTTCGATCTGCTTATCGAATTACCCTCAATCTGACCAACCTTCAGGTGGAAGACGTCATTGAACTGCTCTATGAATGTGAAGGCGCTATCACACGGTTAGAGATATTCAACCTCAAGGATTATGCCGAAGGCAAAACAGAGCACATCAAAGATATCAATGAGCTCCAACAGGCCATAAACCAGGGAAATGTCATCCATCTCAAGCGCATCATCAGAAAAGTTATCGCCAAAATCGAGGCCTCTAAAGAAGTAAACAGGGAAGACAGGGTTCGTGCCCTTGAGGACATCCTTCATGACATCGCCACGCTCAGGGATATCTACAAAAGAACACCCTTGAAGGCCAGAATTGGAAGCGATTCCACAGGAAGATCTCCCAGAATGCATGGAATGGGTCTGGCTATCAAAGATACGCTTCCCCTTCGAACCAAAAGGGAAATAAAAGAGGCACGAGGAAAATCCCGCGACATTATCCCTGTTAGATTGCCCGCACTCAAGAGGGTCACCTTTTCTCCGCGGACAGGATACAGTCGGGTGTGGAACAATCTCACCCGCTTTTTCCGCAGAATTCCTTATCTGGACAATCTCCTCGGGCGACAAAGGCTGACAGACTGGCTGTTCCTCGAATCGGCTACCCGCCTTGATAACCGTGGCAACATCGTCACCCTCGGCGGCGTTCAAAAATTTCCCGATAATGGCCTTTCCCTCCATAAAATATCAAAAGAAAGGACGCAACCCGGACTATCCTGGAAGTATCTAAACACCGGGCTTAAAAACGGACTCAAGGTATTCATTGGTTTCATTCCCGCCTTTACCACATTTTTTCTGACAAAAGACTGGTGGGTACTTTCGTATCTTGGAGCCTTCATTTGGTTTGGAATTACCGGGTTCAGGAACATTCTTCAATCGGTGTTAGGAGGTGGAGGAGCAAGAAGATCTCCGCTCCTTCACTGGAACGACTACATAAGTTGGGAACGGCTGACCGATTCCCTTCTTTATACTGGTTTTTCAGTACCCCTTCTCGATTATGTGGCAAAAACCCTTATCCTTCAAAACGGCTTCAATATAACCACTGCCACAAATCCGATCGCCCTTTACGCGTTCATGGGCCTCACAAACGGCATCTATATCTCCAGTCACAATCTGTTCCGAGGTCTGCAGAAAGGAGCGGTTTTCGCGAATTTCTTCAGGAGCATTCTGTCCATACCTGTTGCCGTTGGGTTTAATGCAGCCATCGGTGGAATGTTAGGAACGGCAGGAGTGATGGGCGTTGACGATATTCTCCAAAAATGGGCTGCCATTATCTCAAAAGGGGCATCAGATCTGGTTGCCGGCATCATAGAAGGGACTGCCGATCGCTACCAGAACATAAGGATGCGCATACGGGATTACCGAACAAAAATAGCCCAGATATTTGATGTCTATGCCAGGCTTGAACTGATTTTCCCTAAAATTAATATGATGGACCTGCTCAATTCCCCGGAACGGCTTGACTCGGCCACACGAGGGGAAGCGGCTGATCTGGACAATATCATGATCATTAATGCCCTTGATCTTCTCTATTTCTGGATGTACCAGCCACGGGCACGAAGTGCCCTGAAGCTGCTCATGGGTGCCCTTACTGAAGAAGAAAGAGAGATTCTCATAGCTTCCCAGATAGTCCTTTCGAGGGAAGAGAAAATCAGTCGTCTGTTTGTGGACGGCCTCGTGGGAAAAAGCTTTTCACGGGCTTTATCTTTTTATCTAGTTCGCTGGCAAGAATATGTCACAGGCATCGGAAACCTCAAAACCCGGTCAGGTAAGGTGGAGGAAAGCCAGCTCGATATTTCGAGTTCCCTGGAAGCTTGAAACTGGCGGAGTAAAACAACTCCGCCAGTACTAGGCCATCACCTTCTGGAACCATGCTTAGGAACGTGGACGCAATAACTTCCCCAACTATGCATCATAACTTCAGACCATTTTCGCCCGATATGAAATCAAAAGAACATTGAAATAGCCTGCTATTACTTCAGCTCTTGTGATTCCATATCGAACAAACCTGACCCAAATCTATGCGCCTACTTAGGAAAGTTATTGCGTCCACGATCCTTAGTTACAGCAACTTCCGGATCCATAACCTTTTCCGAAGCTGTCCCCTCTCTGAGAATTGCCCCTGCCGTATCCCTTGCCATACCCTCTGTAGGAACCGGCTTCAGGCACTATCTTTTTGGCCTCAAGCTCATAACTCAGTCGCTTGTCGCTCATCTCAGTTTTGAGTGCGGATATCTCTTTTTGCACTTCCCTTATCTTCTTTTCATCAAGGGTAGTGCTGTTAAGAAGAGTGTCCATGTCCGATTTTTTTGCCCATATTTTGTTTCTCAATTCTGCTGTGTCTCCAAGGAAGCTATAGCGGAGTTTCTCCAAATTGGTGTTCTGTTCATTGCTCAAATTCCCAGCTCCTCCGTTGTACCCGGGGCAGTTTGCCTGTCCTCTTCCCTGACCATACCCGTTGCATCCTCCTCCCCATCCCTGTCCGCGAGCAAAGACAGGATAGGCAACGACTGCACTCAATAAAAGAATTCCAGCAATAATCAAAAGTTTTTTCATGGTACTCCTCCTTCAATAAAAATGTTTCGGGTTTGTATTTTCGTTGAATTTCATGAGCAATGTCCGTGCCAAAAAATATTTTGCCCGTAACACTATGAAAATAAAGGCCATTTGTTTTTAACCGGACTGCATGGGAATTTTCATTGCATTCGCGTACAAAAAACTGGATACTTTCTACTCGGGATTATAGTAGTTCTGGATACAAAATACCCAGAAAGCCCCCCTGAACCGTTTCCAGTTTCCGTAGACTTAATATAAAAACAGGATTTATTCTGAAAATTAAGCGGAAACATAGTTTCACAGGGTATTTATCAATAAAACATTTACGTCCAGCACCTTTCTTGCTTCAACTACTTAATTATTATTTCAGCCAATGAGGGTAGGTGTAAGACATAAAATGTCCAATGTATTTCCGGACAGTTCCTGAAGAGTTTACTATGAGAACAATGAAATCCAGAAAATTATGGGTGGGAGTTCCTCCGTGGGCCATCATAGGCGCCGTTGTGGTTCTTGCTCCCATATTTGCCTTCATCACTTTCCAGTCCATCAATCAACAGAGAAGGAGCACAACGACCCTCCTTGTAGAAAAAGGCGCCGCTCTCATCAGGTCGTTTGAGGCCGGCGCCAGAACCGGAATGATGGGAATGAGATGGGGGGGAAACCAGGTTCAGAAATTACTATCTGAAACGGCACAACAGCCCGATATCGAATATATTCTGATAATCGATACAAAAGGGATGATCCTTGCGGACAGCGACGCGGAAAAGATCGGTACAGTATACAGAACAGATCTCAACCTGCAACAGACCGCACTCTCCTCCAAAATCAGGTGGAGGCAAATCGCAGGAGAAAATGATGCGCAGATCTTCGAAGTATTCAGACATTTTTCCCCCATCCAAACCAGAGGACCGAGGCAGGGCAGGCATATGCAGAGAAACGACTGGTGCAGATCTCATATGCTTCCCCGAAGTTCATTGGGTGACAATGGCCCCAATGCAGAGCAGATCATTTTTGTGGGTCTGAACATGGGTGCTGTGGAAGAAGCAAGCAATGAGGGTATCCGCCGCAGCGTGGTCATGGCAGCAACTCTTCTTTTGATATGTATGGCAGGAATCATAGCCCTTTTCCTGGCGCAGGCCTATCGTTCCACAAAGGCTTCTCTCTCGAGGGTAAAGGCCTTTTCCGACAACCTGGTGGAAAATATGCCCATCGGGCTTCTGACCATTGACAGAGATGATAGGATTGCCTCCTTCAATCAGAATGCACAAAAAGTTCTTGAATTATCAGCCGGCAAAATCACGGGACACTATGCAGGGGACATTCTTTCTAAACCATTATCGGATTTTCTCCTACGCCTGAAAAGCCAGGACGGGCTCATCGAAAGTGAATTTGAATGTCCGGTTCACAGCGGAAAAACAGTCCCCCTTGAAGTTATTGGAACCATTTTGAAGAACGAAACCGGAGATCAACTGGGCTGGATCATCCTGTTCAGGGACCTTACGGAGATTCAGCATCTGAAAAAGGAGGTGGCAAGGAGTCGGCATCTGGCCTCCATCGGAACACTGGCGGCAGGTGTAGCCCATGAAATACGGAACCCTTTAAGCTCGATCAAGGGGTTTGCCACCTATTTCAAAGAAAGATATCGGGATGTTCCTGAAGACCTGAGTACCGCTGAAATTATGATTCAAGAGGTAGAACGCCTGAACCGGGTAATCGGACAGCTCCTGGAATTTGCCAGGCCCATGACCGTTCAGAAAGAATCCATATCTCTGGAGCGTCTGGTAAAACATTCCCTCAAGCTGATTGAAGGAGATGCCCATGCAAAAGGAGTGGGAATAGCGTTTCAAAGTGCTACCGTTCCCCATGAGGCCTGGATCGATACAGACAGGATCACGCAGGTTCTTTTAAACCTTTATCTCAATGCCATCGAAGCCATGGAGCAGGGAGGCGTGCTGACGATAGGACTTGACCTTGATGAAAACAGTGACCGATTCCGTATCACCGTCTCAGATACCGGAAAAGGGATACCCAAGAAAGATCTGCCCAACCTTTTTGATCCCTACTTCACCACAAGATCTTCCGGAACTGGCTTAGGGCTTGCAATCGTACACAAGATTGTCGAATCCCACGGGGGAGAAATAAGAGTTGAAACAACCCCCGGAACGGGCACAACCATCACCGTTTTGCTGCCTTCTAAAGATCGTTAAATGAGTTGTATAATCGAATGGATGAGTAGAGCCTGAGGCCAAAACTCCTCTCCCTGGTGGGAGGGGCTGGGGGAGGGGGAGTAAACCAAATGGAGAAAAAAAGAAACATTCTCGTAGTCGATGACGACCATGCGCACAGAACAATGCTAAAAACACTTCTGGGTGGATGGGGCTACAGGATAGAGGAAGCAAATGACGGTGAAACCGCCATAGAAGAAGTTAAAAAACAACCTTTCGATCTCATCCTTATGGACATCAGGATGGTCAAAGTATCAGGGCTTGAAGCTCTTTCTGAAATCAAATCCTATAACCCCGCCACCCCCGTCATTATCATGACCGCCTTTTCCTCGGTAGAAACTGCCGTGGAGGCCCTGAAAAACGGCGCCTACGACTATCTGACAAAACCGCTTGACTTCGATGAGCTTCGCCTGATTATTGACCGCGCAATGGATCACCGTATGCTCAAAGAGGAAAACCGAGTTCTGAAGGAGACATTAGGCAGGAAATTCGATACCGGAAATATTATCGGCAGGAGCAACGTGATGGTCAGTCTCCTGGAATCTGTAGCCCAGGTTGCCCCTTCAGAAGCAAGCGTGCTGATCTCGGGGGAATCAGGGACAGGAAAAGAACTGATCGCGGGCGCCATTCATTTTAACAGCTCTAGAAAAGAAGGGCCATTCATCAAAGTAAATTGTGCAGCCATCACGGAAAGTCTGTTGGAATCGGAGCTGTTCGGACATGAAAAAGGCTCCTTTACAGGGGCGCACAGGCAGAAGGATGGGAAATTCCAGCAGGCAAATGGTGGCAGCATCTTCCTGGACGAGGTCAGCGAAATGCCCCTTTCCATGCAGGTCAAGCTGCTTCGCGTCCTCCAGGAGCGAGAACTTGTCCGGGTCGGTGGTGAAGAAACCCTTGCGGTTGACGTCAGAGTCGTCTCAGCCACCAACAAACCGCTCATGAAAGAGATCGAAGAGGGCCGATTCAGGGAGGACCTTTACTATAGGCTGAATGTCATTGCCCTGAATGTCCCCGCCCTCCGTGATAGACGAGAAGACATTCCTCTTTTAGCGAACCGCTTCTTAACCCTGTTCACGGAAAAAAACAGAAAGCATCTTAAAGGGTTTTCACCGCAAGCCATGGACTGCATGCTGCAGTATCGCTGGCCGGGGAATGTTCGTGAGCTGATGAATGCCGTTGAAAGGTCCGTGGTCATGTCAAGGCACGAATATGTAGACCTGGAGGAACTCCCCCTGGAAGTAAAGAAAAGCATTCACCTTAACGACCAGAGCGATCAAGTTCCCGTCCCTTTTATCTCAACCACCGATGTTCCCCTGGTAGAAATTGAAAAACAGACCATTTTAAGAACGCTGGAAGCCACCGGAGGAAACAAGAGCGAGGCAGCCAGGCGATTGGGGATCACCAGAAAGACTCTCCACAAAAAGCTTAAGAATTATGGCATAATGCCTTAAGGAGGTGGGTGGTTCAGGGAAAAGACAAGACGCCCTTTCCCTGAAGGGGGGGGCATGACGTTCTATCAATAGGGATGGAATTCGCGAATGCGGAAAGATTTTTCTTCCTTGGAAGGGGATTTCCGGTATTCGTTAATCGTGAATTTCCCCGTGAACTGATTTACAAAGGGATGACCGGCCTTGGCCCAACCCACAACACCTTCCTTATACAACCATACGTTCTTATAACCGTATTTGTAGAGGAAACCTGCCGTGTATGTAGCCCGGGCATTTGTGCGACACCATACATAAATCTCAGCATTGGGGTCGGTGATCTTTTTGGGGATGGTATACATATGCCCGGAGTGGATGTGGTCAGTACCTTCGATATGAAACGCATAGAATTCCGGATGGGTTCTCACGTCCAACAGATAGGCCTTTCTCTTTCCAGACATGACCTCCTGATAAACTTTGTAAAACTGGTCAACCCCTATGATCTTGTCCTTAGGAATCAGATCATAAAAACTTTGTTTCACCTTTTTCTGAGCAGCCTTCATCGGGTTATCCCCGGCTAAAGCCAATCCAGCCGCTCCTGTGAGAAACATGACTGCCAGTACAACAACAAATAATTTCTTCATATCAACTGCCTCCTGTTACAAAATTTAGTGAAATATTTTTTAGAACCCGTTCCGCCCCCCTTTCCGGGTCTAAGTTGAAATACTATCGGTCAATATAAACAGGAGCTATCAACTCGTCAAGCCTCTTTTTATCAGTTAGCACTGACACTCACGCTAACGACATACTGATATTTTATTATTCGTTCCAAGTTACATATAATATGCAAGATTATAGGTAATGAAGAGCAGGTTTTCTCCATAAAAGAGTAACGCCTCCTACCTGACTATTTCTTAAATCATTCAAAAAAAGATAGCATGTCGGTTTTGTTCATTAGGAACAGAAACGATCAGACGCCCTTTTCCGACTTGACTAATCACTTTCCATCCATTAATTCAACTTCGAGAGCTGTAGATTTCCAAATCGTAAATGATTCGCCCTATGGTGAGGTTCGTGAGCTCATGGATTCTCTTTTTGTGCATTTTGACGTCTCGGGAGTCAATACCTGGATCTTCCTGCCACCAGTAGTTGCTTTCGTTGTCTCTTTTTTCACCTCCATGGGCGGCGTTTCAGGCGCCTTTCTTCTTCTACCTTTTCAGGTCAGTTTTCTCCAGTTCACCTCTCCCTCGGTCAGCTCCACCAATTTCGTATTCAATATCGTGGCCATCCCGAGCGGCGTATACCGCTACTTGAAGGAAGGTCGCATGGCCTGGCCCCTGACCTGGGTGATCATTGTCGGCACCCTTCCAGGAGTTTTCATAGGCTACTATCTGAGGGTAATATACTTTCCGGATCCGAGAGTCTTCAAACTTTTTGTGGGGTGCGTGCTCCTCTATATCGGCCTTCGCCTCCTGTATGAAATGACCCCACGGTCCCAGAAAGGAAAATTGGAGTTAAAAGCCCTGGAGGAAAAATTCAACCACCACATGAAAGACGTCCGGGAATCTCAGAAAGGGAGAATCTCATCCGGACTTCCGCAGGAAGCCGTGATTAAGACCATCTCTTTTTCCCTCTCACGGGTAGAATACGAGTTCTGGGGGCAACGGTTTTCGTTCAACACCGTCGGCATGTTTTTCCTGGCGTTTGTGGTCGGCATCATCGGGGGCACCTACGGAATCGGCGGGGGCGCCATGATCGCACCCGTGTGCGTTGCCGTTTTCAGCCTGCCGGTCTATACGGTGGCGGGCGCCGCCCTTATGGGCACTTTTCTCACCTCCATTGCCGGAGTATTTTTCTACAGTGTGATTCCTGCAGCAGGAGAGTTGTCCACAAAACCGGACTGGTTGCTGGGGCTTCTTTTCGGAGCGGGTGGATTCGCAGGAATGTATTGCGGGGCAAGGCTACAGAAATACGTCCCTCAGAAATTCATCAAACTGCTGTTAGGGATAGTCATTACCTTCCTCGCTGCCCGATATATCATTCAATTCTTCTAATAACAGGGCAGAAAGGCATCCGGATATTGTGTTCCATTTTTCAGCCTTGTAAAAGAATTTCCAACCTTATCGTACGCAGCACTCAGAGCTCTTCAGTCCTTCGGCAATGAGGGTTTTGTAATCCCCAAGGGCATCGTGGGTCCAGCAATCATCCCCCCCTGCGGCCTCTCTAAAGGTCAATCCCATGATATAAGCCAGTTCCTTTACTGTGGCGCCTGCCTCAAGAGCCCCCATGAAATGCTTCAAAAGACACGGTTTTGAGCGGGCTTTGATGGCCAGAGCGAAACAGATGAACTGATAGGTCTTTTCATCTATAGTTCGCATCTCTTTGTAGGTTTCATCCATTTTATCCAGATGTTCAGCGAACTCCGGAAACCATTCGGCCAAAAGACGAGCATCTGACATTTTCTTTTCCTCCTATAAAATGGTTTTGTTGTGGGTTACCATATTCTGTAATCGTTCACGGTTCACGGTTAAAAAACCAGTAAAACGGCAACTAACAACCGGAAACCAAGGTTTTTACGCCCCGAAAAACGGATTCAGGACAAAATAGAGACCAAGGCATCCAATAAGCACTCCCGCCCCTCTTCGAAACCAGTTGCCGGCACCCTGCCAGTGGCTGTTTTCAAGTACCCGCTTCACCACCGCCGTTGAGCTTCCAGCTACCACGATCGGGAGACAGTGGCCAATGGCAAAGAGTAGGATAAACAGAATTCCCGTGGCAACTTTTTCCTGAATGGTGACAATAGCCAGGATAGGGGCGATAAACCCGAAAGTGCATGAACCGGAAAGAACTCCGTATGCCAACCCCAGTACCAGAGCGCCAAACATTCCACGAAGGTTCAGTTTGTAAAGGAGGTTTCCGGACATGGAAAATTTCTCCACACCAAGCATTCCGAGTGCCACCCAGACAAGTACCAGCCCCACCAGGATCTGCCAATAGTTGCCCACATCCCCCAGCATACGTCCCAATAATGCGCAGATAATGCCGATTAATGCGATGGTGATAAAGAGGCCCACGGTAAAGGCCACGGAATACCAGGCGGCCTCCCTCGGTTTCAAGACCTCTTGCTGTGCCCCCACATAGGCTACAATCAAGGGAATGGATGCCAGGTGGCAGGGGCTGAACAGCACACTGATCATACCCCACAAGAAACAACCCACGGCCGCGATGGCTGTTCCACCAACCATCCATTCGTTCACGGTAAGAAAAAAAGTTTCCAGCACAGACCACTCCCTTACTCAGTTTGCCGATAAACAGGATGCACTCATGTGAAATAAATTCGTCCAAATTCCGAGAACAGCTCACTGCTTACTGCTTACTGCTTACTGCTTACTGCTTACTGCCTACTGCCTACTGCCTACTGCCAAGGGTCAACTGACGCCCATTTTCTTCAACTGCTTCACGATGTCAGCCTCCCCCATAAACCCGATATGGCGATAAACCTCCTTACCGTCTTTATCGAAAAAAATCTGAGTGGGGATGGCGCGAACACCAAACCGTTTTGCCTGTTTATTGTCTTTCCAGACATCTACAAATACAATGGCAGCCTTGCCCTTGTACTTTTTTTCCAGTTTTTCTATGATGGGGGCCATCATCTTACAGGGAATGCATTTATCCGCCCCAAGATCCAACATGGTGACCATTCCCTTTACCGGGATAGCGCCATCCTCCTGAACTTCCAAGGTCTCTGCTATCGCAGTTACGGCCGTATTTCCATCTGTAAGATAAGACCATGTCGCGCCGACAATGCTCATAAGCGCTAAAACAAAAAAGGCTTTCCTTCCCATTCTCTTTCTCACGTTTCCTCCACTCATTTGAGCCTCACACATCATTTACCGGTTATCCATCCCTTTACATCATCCTTTGAAGGCACCTTCCCCACACTTTTAACCTCTCCATCCACCACCACGGCTGGGGTCATAAAAACACCAAGTTTGGCAATTTCCATAATATCTTTGATTTTCTCCACAGCAGCATCTACCCCGGACTCCTGAAGCGCTTCTTTTACCAGTTTTTCCGTCTGTTCACATTTGGGGCATCCAGGCCCCAGCACCTTGATCTCCATAATTCCGTCCTTTTCTCATAGAAGTTCACGGTTATCGGTTTACAGTTCACAGTTTTTCAACCGTAAACGGCTACTCTTTCTTTTTGTTTTTTGTCTCTTCAAGCCATTGGATCAAACTAGCCCGCGGGGGGACCTTCCCCACCGATTTGACTTTGCCATTGATTATCAAAGCCGGCGTTCCCATCACACCATATTGGCCGATCTCTTTAATATCCCGAACATGCTCAATTCCAGCTTTGAGCTGCAATTGGGAAATAACAGCCATCAATTCCTGTTCCAGCCCGTCACACTGCGGACACCCCGGCCCCAGGATCTTTATCTCAAGACCGGATGGGATCTCCTCATCACAAGGTCTTCCCATAAATTTCTTGAATTCTCGCAGGAAAGCCTTTTTATAATTTTCCCGGGCCTTGCCTGGGATATAATTTTTCTTTGAAAGCTTTGATAAAAGCCCCTCGCCCGCTTCATCATCAGACCTTTCAGCATATTCCGGAGCCATTTCTTCCAGAATATTTTTCAAACCCATGATCCCCACAGCATGATTTTCCACCTTGATTTGAGTGACATTTTTTTTCGTCATGATCTTTCTCTTTTGCCTAAAAGTTGCAATTAGCTTTTAGGTATCATATGAGCCATCCGTAGAGCATCCCTGCAATGGTGGACAATATCACAATAATCGTGCAGAAAACCGCCGTCTTTTTTGCGCCCATGACTCCTCCAATCACCAGCATGTTGGGAAGAGATAGAGCTGGGCCTGCAAGCATCAGGGAGAGCGCCGGACCTTTTCCCATGCCCGCACCGATGAGGCCTTGGAGAATAGGTACTTCTGTGAGCGTCGCAAAATACATGAGGGCGCCGGAAACCGCTGCGAAGAGATTGGCCCACAGGGAGTTTCCCCCAACGAGTCCCTCGATATACTGGTCGGGAATCAGGGCGGCATGCCCGGGTCTTCCCAGCATGAATCCTGCCACGAGAACGCCGGCGCCAAGGAGAGGGAAGATTTGTTTCATGAATCCCCAGGTAGACTGGACCCAAGTCACTCGCTCCTCCTTGATGAACCAGGCCTTGAGCATGAAACCCAGAATGATCAGCAGCCCGACGGTGACATACCATTTGGCAGCAAAAATAGCCGGCCATACCCCGCTTGACCCTTCGGCCGGTCTGGCAAAGGCAGCAAAAATAAGGATGAGCACCATGGTGAGCATGAAAACGGCATCTTGGGTAAGGGTTCGTCCCTGTCCCTCATCTTCCGGGAGAAATATCTCCCCTTTTGCCCTTTCTGCGTCGTCCTTTCGAAAGATGAAGGCCATAAGCAGACCTGTGATGATCGCAAACACAATGGCGCCAATGGCCCTGGCCAAACCCAATTCCCAACCCAGAATCCTGGCCGTAAGCACAATAGCCAGTACATTAATGGCCGGACCTGAATAGAGAAACGCTGTTGCCGGTCCGATGCCGGCCCCCCGTGTATAGATCCCCGCGAAAAGCGGTAACACCGTGCAGGAACAAACCGCAAGAACCGTTCCTGAAACGGAGGCCACTGAATAGGACAAAATCTTCTTGGCAGTAGCCCCGAAATATTTGAGAACCGAAGCCTGGGACACAAAGACGGCAATGGCCCCCGCGATGAAAAATGCGGGGATGAGGCAGGTCAAGACATGTTGCCGGGCGTATTCCTGGAGCATTAGAAAAGCCTCCAGGCCTGACCGGCGAATAACAGGATCCGCCCAGGGGACATAATAGGCTGCTACAAATGTCAGCACAATAATCAGCAATTTCCAGAGTTCTTTCATGGTTCACAACTCCTTCACCAGCACGCTCTATTCACGCGGCCGAGCCGCCGAACACGTAATTTATAAATAGCTATATATAAATATATAAAACACAAAAAAAATCACTTCTTGCAGATATCTTCCCTACGTATTAAAGGAAGTTTTTTGACGATCCTGGAAACCGACTCGTCATCTTCAAGCCAGTGCCTAAGACTTCCGAGAAGAACACCGGCGTAAGGACTTTCATTTCCATCCGCTAAAAAATAGTCTACCCATAAACCATCTTTCCTGAAATCAACCAAACCGGCTCTTTCCAGTATTTTCAGATGTTTGGATACGGTTGGCTGAGAAATACCTAACCCTGCCTGAAGCTCACACACACACATGGAGCGGTGTTGGAGCATTTTTACGATTCTAACCCGGTTGGGGTCGGAAAGGGCTTTCGTTACTTCTATAAATTTTTTCATAGGAGCTCCTGTATGCATTGCTAGGAATATACTATCCCCCCGACAAAATGTCAATACAGTTTCTATCTTTTCGTTCAGACCAACTCTCCAACTCCGCCCAGGTCCCCCCATTCATACTGAACCAGAGTCACCAGGGTCAAAGCCGCCGTTTCCGCCCTCAGGACCCGTTTTCCAATAGAAACAGGAATAAAACTCGCTTCCTTTGACATCCGGATCTCTTCTGGAGAAAAGCCGCCTTCGGGGCCAATCATACCGATGGCCTTTTCTCTCTTTGAAGAATTTTGAAGAAGTTCTTTAAGGCCTGTCCCTTTTTCCTCTTCCCACAGGATCACCCTGGAGCAGTCCCCGGACAACCCGGCAAGCAACACCGGAAGAGAAACCGGAGGGGAAATCAGGGTTGGCACAGGCCTTCCACACTGTTTTGCTGCACTCACGGCAACACCCTGCCAATGCCCCACTTTCTTTTCAACTTTCTCAGCTGAAATCTTCGCAACGGTCCTTGAACTGACAAAAGGAAGAATCCGGTCCACGCCCAACTCTGAAGTCTTCTGGATCAGATAATCCATCGGGGCAGATCTTAAGAGGGACTGGCAGAGGGTAATTTCAACAGGCGAAGGAGGCGGAACGGCCAACGTCTTTTCGATATGGACCAGCACTTCGCGCGGGCCAATAGAACGGATCTCAGCCAGAAAATGCTCCCCTTTGCCACCCATGAGCACAAACCGGTCACCCCGCCCCATCCGGATAACTCGCGCCATATGCCGTGCTTCGGACCCCGAGATCACGCAGGAACCGTTTTCAATTCTCAAATCTTCAACAAAAAAACGCCTCACTCTATCACCTTCTCACCCAGGTCTCGCGCAGAGAACGACTGGTTTCAGATATTTTCAATCGCAAATCAACAATCCGAACGAGGTTTCACTTGAGCGCCGCGTTCCCATGCCGGGACACGGAAACGAGCATTGTCAGGAAGCTCTAAAATACCGTCATTCCGGCCCGCCTGCCTCGCCTGTTAAAGGCCTAAAGGGTATGGGCACAGGGGACGGCAATGGCGGGCAGGCGCAATCCGCAATCGGATGTTTCATCCAATTATCATACAGGCCCACTCCTCGAGGTAAAGGGTTTCGAAGCAGGAGAGCTTGTTCTCTTCGAGCAGATCGTTCACGGTGTCTACCTGATCCGCAAGAATGCCCGATACGATAAGACTTCCACCGGGCTCTAACAACCGTGAGAGACGGGGAAGAAGTTTCACGATTTCGCTGAGAATCAGGTTTGCGCAGATCAATGGGAATGTCGACCCCACTGTTTCAATGGGCTCTATAGAAAGTTCAATGGCATCAAATCCCCCGTTCAGAGAGATATTCTGCACAGCCCAGTCAATGGCATCCGAATCAATATCAATGGCAAGCACCCGCTCCGCTCCGAGCTTCGCTCCATATATGGCCAGAATTCCACTACCGGTACCCACATCAAGCATGGTCCATGGAACTGCTTTCTGCGGTAAGCATTTCTCTATCGCCCTCAGGCAGAGTTTTGTCGTGGCGTGTTGTCCGGTGCCAAATGCAGGGCCGGGATCAATGCGAATAACGTAGGAGGGAACCTGTTCCGGAATCGGTTCCCAGGCGGGCAAAATAAGCAATTGGCGAGAAACTTCTACGGGATGGAAAAACTCACGCCACCGAACACCCCAGTCTTGGTCGTCAATCCGGTTAAACAGGAGACGGGAAAAAACTGTTCCCGGGAACATTTCTCTCAGTTCGGCAAGGTAATCGTATATGCGGATTTTCAGATCTTCAAAGTCTTCACGAAAGGGAAGATAGGCCTTCAGGGTATGATCATTGAAATCTTCCGATACAACACCGTTACATCCAAGATCGAAGAGAAAAGAGGTCAGTGCGTCATGGACGGCCGGATCCGTATCGATACATACCTCCAACCATTCTGAATCGTTATGGTTCAATGGGAACACCCTCTATATTTTGATTCAAAAAAAAGCCCCTGCCCGGAAGGCAGGGGCCGGGAAAAAGCTTTTTACGCCTTTTGAAACACGAAATTCAACTGACCATTGGAAAGCGTATTCGCCTTCGTGGTCATGTCCATTCCCACCTGGATTTCGTCTTCCGGCACATCACTGGAAATTCTTCCAAATATCTTGTACTCTCCATAATCCAAAACAGCAATGGCATAGGGCAGGTCATCCCCAAAGCCAATAGGAGCGAATTCCAGTTTGCTGTAGGTCACCAATTTCCCTTTTCCAGATACTTCAACCCACTCCATATCACTGGTAAGACATTGATGGCAGTCTGCCCTTGGAGGAAAGAAAAACAGGCCGCATTCATTGCAGCGAGTACCCATGACTTTCCCATCTTCGAGATAGCTGATAAAATCGTTCACCTTTGTAATGGAGGTAAAGCTTACTGTTCCAAATTTCTTAAATCGGTCATCCACTTCTCTCTTTTTCTTACCCATGCTTCTACCTCCCGAAAATGCTGACGTTTCCGTATAGACCCACACCACCGATGTTATGGACCAGACCGATTTCAGGGTCTTTCACCTGCATATCGCCTGCCTCGCCCCGCAACTGCAGGACAATGGTCCTGACCTGAGAACCGCCGGTCGCTCCAATCGGATGTCCCTTTGAAAGCAATCCACCGTCCACATTGACCGGGATGCTTCCTTCCTTATAGGTCTCCTTTGATTTGATCAGGTCCTTGCCTTCACCCGGCTTGGCAAATCCCAGATTCTCATAGGCCATCATTTCCGCGATGGTAAAACAATCGTGCACTTCAGCTACGTTCACATCTTTTGCAGTGATGCCCGCCATCTTATAGGCCTGCTCCCCGGCTTCTTTGGCAACCTTCAGCCCGGAGAAAAGATCCCTCCCCGCAAGGTTAACACTGGCCGTTGCCGCTCCCAATCCCAAAATCCAGACCGGCTTTTTACTCAAGGATTTCGCCCTTTCTTCACTGGCCACCAGAACAACGGAACACCCGTCGGCATTTGCACAGCAATCCCCTACCCTCAAAGGGCTCGCAACAGGCCCCGACATGGGACTTTCAGGGTCGGAAAACATCTCAAAAGTAACAGGCCTCCTATATACGGCCTTTTCGTTAATCTGCCCATAGGTGGCAGCCTTTACCCGAATACGAGCCAGATCTTCCGGAGTTGTTCCATATTCCTCCATGTGTCTTCTGGCATACATGGCATAATAAGCGGGCATCATCGTTCCAAAAGGGCTTTCCCATTGGATGTCCCCTCCCCTTCCCATTCTTTCCTGGGATTCGGCGGAAGAGATCTCGGACATCTTCTGAAACCCGATCACAGCAACCACATCGTGGAGACCCGATTTCACGAGCGAATAGGCATATCGCAACCCCATACTGCTTGAAGAGCAGAGTGTTTCCAGATAACATGTTGGCTGGGGTGTAAGGCCGAGATACTCAGCCAGAACTCCGGCAGGGGATCTCTGTTTATCGTATTCGGGGGCCGAACAGATAATGGAGGCGTCTATATCCTTTGCCGATATGTCCGCGTCTCCTAATGCATCTTTAAAGCCGTCAAAAGCCAGTTCTCTGATTGAACCGGGATACCCTCGTACAAAAGGAGTTTGCCCCACTCCTATAACTCCAACTTTCCCCATAACAACCTCCAGATTTTTTCTTGATTAATAAACAGTGCCGTCAGACGGAATCAGGAACCTCCAGCATTTCCATGGCCGGAATATTTGACCGTTTCCAGGAAATTCATGCACACCTTATCCAAACCCACAAAACCAGACGATTTTAAACTCATTTTTATAAAATATCTCTCTTTCAGGGTCAAGTTTAAACGAAATAATTCAGCACTTCGCCCAACTCATGAACGGGAAGTCTTAAGAAAAAAAGCCAACAGAAATCCCATTCCAACAAGTCCACCTGCCAGAGAGATTCCCAAACCAAGGGATCCAGCATCCCCCATCATCCCTATTCCCACGGGAATGGCGCCTCCACCTATCACGAAAGCTGCCGGCACAGTGAGAGACACCGCTACATTGCGAGCGTTCGGAGGCCCTATCGAAGAGAGCGCCGCAAATCCTGGAGGGAAAAAGCATACTGCAACAGCAGGCTGCAGGAATATAATCAGAACCAGCCAGGAACTGGGGAGCGAACCAAGAAGAATCGTCAGGATACCCGTAATCAGAAATACGACGCCCATGGCCTTTTTCGGGCCCACCCGATCACTTGCCCACCCCGCCAGGAAAGCCATGAATAGTCCGGAAATCCGGGAAAGTGCCACCACCGTATTTGCCCAGTTTCGTTCGATTCCATGTTCGGCTACCAGATAAAGGGGCAACATGGTATAGATTCCCAGTGTACCGGTAATTCCTAGGCTGAAAAGGAGAATCATGATCCAGAAAGAGCGTTCCCTGAACAGCGCCTTGAAAGACGAAAAACTTGGCGCCATTCCGTACCCTTCTGCTCCTTTGCCAAATCGCGCAAAAGCCATTCCCGTGAGAAGGCAGCAGATTCCAAGGGATAAAAGGACTCCCCTCCATGAAAACCATCTCATGAGCCCTTCTGCAAGGAGAGGGGCTAAAACGAAACTGAGATTCGGCGCCAATTCATGGACTGCAAGGGCTTTCCCCCAGTGTCTGGGCTGTACAATAGATGTCACAGATGCAATCCCCGAGGGGAGATAAAGCCCCGCACCCAGACCAAGCAGGAACATCCCAACCCGCATTCCCCACAAATTTTCGCACGTGGAAAGTACCCACAACATAAATCCAACGGCAATAGCTGAAGTAACAATAGTTTTCTTGTGACCTATGCGACAGGAAATAAAACCCGAACCAATAAGGGACAAAAAGAATCCAAGAGATATCATAAGAAATAACATCCCAGCATTGGCATGGGTCAGACCGAGGTCATTTTCAATAGTCGGCATCAATGGAGAAAAAACAATCCTTCCAAGGAAATTAAAAAATAGTATGCTGGTCAGAAAAAGAATGGGTCCCAGTTGGTCCATAAATGAAGGAATCGTTTCCTTTTCTGTTTTCTCTATATGGGTTTTTTCTGATGCTTTATCCATAACCTTGATTTATACCCGATGAAAACTTTAACTCCTTCAGCTGCGGGTTGAAATAAAACGCCTGTTCTGTTAGGTATCAGAATAGGAAGCAGGAATACCCACCAGGTGGACGGGGGCATTCCAACGATCAGGAATAAACACTAAATGCAGGTTTTTTTCAACCATGAATCCTTATGTGAAGGCAGTTAGGGCACCTTTTCTGGCAGGTTCCGTGATTCCAGTGGTTATCGGCTCCATATTCGCTTTTGAGCAGGGATGTTTTTCTTTCGCTTATTTTTTCCTTTGCATTTCAGGAATTATCGGGCTTCACCTCGGGGCAAACCTTCTGAATGACTATTTCGATGCAAAAGGAAGCGACCCGATCAACATGCGGGTTACCCCCTTCAGTGGTGGAAGCCGCGTTATCCAGGACGGGGAAGTCCCCGCAGTTACAGTCTTGATAATGGCGCTGGTTTTTTTCGGCATAGGGCTGGGAACCGGAGCATGGTTGGCACTTGTCGGCAGGCCCCTCGCCATCCCTATAGGGCTTCTTGGCCTTGGCGCCGGATGGGCTTATTCGGCGCCTCCGTTGAAACTCATGGACCGGGGTTGGGGAGAAATAATCATTTTTTTTGCCTTTGGCCCATTGATCACCCTTGGGACCTTTTATGTCATGTCCGGCAGCCTGAACTGGATTGCATTCATGCTGGGCGGCCCCCAGGGATTTTTCATTTCCGGGGTGATCTGGATTAACCAGTTTCCCGATTTTGAGGCGGACAAAAAGGCAGGCAAGAGAAATCTCGTCGTCCGATCAGGCCCCGCAACGGCAAGGATTTTCTATCTATTGATCATGATATCCGGTTTCTTTTCCGTCATTTTCATCATAGGGATCTTTCAATTCACCTATTTGATTATGCTCTCTTTTGCCGCCCTCCCACTGGCCGTGAAAGCCATGGGCATACTCTGGAAAGAATACCTGTCCTACGATAGATTAATACCGGCTCAGGCCTTGACGATCCAGACCTTGATCGTCCATGGATTGTTTCTTTCTCTCGGAGTGTTCTTAAGCCATTTCAATTTTTGAGCAGGTGTTGGTGTGGAAAACAAGAAAACAGGGACATGGGATTCCGGGTCCAGGATACGGATGAAAGGGAAAAAGGCTCCTGAGAGATCTCATTTCACCATCATGATTTCGAAAGGCTCCAGGAAAGTCAAGAGCTTTCGTATCTCCTCAAGAATGTGGTTCGGATGCATTTTTTTAATCGGGCTCTGGATTCTAAGCTCATTTCTATGCCTTGCCCTGTACGTGGACACAAAACGTACCGGAAAATTCCAGGAGGCGCTCGTAGAAAAGCTGCAGGAACAGCTTCGAAGAACAGAAGATGAATTTATCAGCACAAAAGAGAGCCTGAAACTGATGGAAGAATCATTGGATTTTTCAAAATCAAGTGCCCTCGATCAGGAAAAAAACAGAGACTTAGAACATGCAAAGTATCAGGAGAAACAAGTAAAGGGTCTTCAGGCTACGGTAAACAAATCCAACCTCTCCAAAAACCGGATCCCCGAAAGAAAGGCTGGACAGGAAGAAGAGGTTGGAATCCAAAAGTTTGCCATTAATAGAAACGGAAAAGAATTATCGGTACACTTCAGAATTACAAACGAAGATCCTTCGCATCAACAAATCGCGGGGTATGTTTTCGCCATTGCAACAGACAATGAAGAAAACCAGCAGGGATTCTGGAGTTATCCGGAAACACCTCTTAAGAACGGTGTTCCCATCCATTACAAACGTGGAAAACCTTTCAGGATAAAAAACTACAGAACTATCCGGTGCAGCTACCTCCTCGCTTCACCAAACACATCTATTCGTTCCGTTAACATCCTGGTTTATAACGAGATGGGAAAATGCATTTTAAACAGAGGGATAAATACAGAATCTAAAAGCAGCAATTAGTTTTTAAGCTATTAGCCGTTAGTTTAATGATGTAACTGATTTATATCAGTTTTTTCTGCATTGCAGCTTTCACTTTTTGATGCTGAGTTGTTTCTCCGTAAACGACTTATATTATAGGGCTATGTAACCGCTAACTGCTAATTGCTTATTTCAAGTAGAACATTAGGCACTCGGCATTTCATCCACAAACTCGAGGGTTAGAATATCATCCCATGGCTCCGCTTTTTTTATTTTTACTCGTATTTTCTGCCCTGGGGAAAAGATCATGCCACTTTGACGCTTCAGATCGCACAAGAGCAGAAAATCGTTCAGAATAACTCGGTACTTGCTTTTCATTTCATTCAGGATCAGTGCTTCAAACACTTCCCCCCGGTGCATGGAAAGAAATTTAAGGGTCCAGTACCGAATGCGGCTCCTTTTAATAAATCCCACTTTCTTAATAACAGGCTCAACAGAAATTCTGAGCTCCTCGAGATCTCCATCATTATAAAGGAGGTCCTTCCCCAGTAGAAAACAGTGCAATTGCCTCTGGATAACCAGATCAAGGTACCGCCTGATCGGTGATGTGGCCTGCGTATAACCATCTACCCCCAATCCGGAATGTTTACCCGGCACCGTAGAAATATGGAGGGGACTAAGCTTGCGACGCTGTGTAAAAACATAGTAGATATAACCGGATTCATCAAAGGAAAATCGCTCACCTGGGTCACCCTGATTTCTGAAGAGAACCGGAATATCGTTTTCGTAACAAAATCCGGCCGTCAGACTATTATAAATAATCATGAGCTCAGCCACAATCATTCTTGAGGGAGTGTCCTGCTCTTCCAGTGCAAAGGTAGCAAGGGTTTCACCGTTGAAAGTAAATTCGGGTTCCGGAAGGGACAGGTTCAGGGCATCCTGGTCCATCCTCTTCTGCCTCAACCGCAGACATAACCTGTGCAATTCCAACATCAGCGGGTCGTTTTCAAGGTTTTGGTTCACATCACCGTAAACCAACTGCTGCCGCACTCGTATAATGCTCGGAGTAAATCGATAATCGATCAATTCTCCGGCCCTGTCAAATTTAACCAGAAGGGATATGGAAAGTCGATCGGAATCCTTTTTAAGACTCAGAAGATCCTGGGAAAGTTCCGGGGGAATCATCGGTATCTGTCTGCGTGGAAGATAATGAGAAGACGCCCTCGAAGCTGCCGCCAAGTCCAGAGCACTCTCGGGAGCGATCACTGCCGCTACATCCGAAATATGGATGCCGACCAAGAGGTTATCCCCTTCTATGACAATGCTCAAGGCATCGTCATAATCAAGTGTGTCAGGCCCATCAATGGTAAAACAGGGAAGGTGCCTCAAATCTTCACGACCGTCGGCGGCAGGCTGCTTCCCGGCAAGATTCTCTGCTTCTGCCAGTTCCTTTTCTGTAAAGGATAGATCAATGTCAGCCTTCAATAAGTCCAGATTTTCATCTTCTCGCCATATGCCCAGTTTCACCAGTAGAGACATGGACTGCCTGATATCCGTAATGCCGGCAGCGGAGAGGAGTTCTTTGCCGTACTTAAAATCCGGGGCATCATTCCCGTTAAGGGCCAGCTGAACCAACAGGTCAATAATTTCTTCCTTGAATGGAGGAGCTTCCGCAGTTTTGCCCCGGCAAACTTCCGAAAGCCACAGGCTCCCATGTCTGAGCCTCTCGGCCTTGATCTCCTCTTCTTCCTTCTGTCGCCTGATCTGGTCAACCCGATCTTCGGAATTAGGCATAAATTGCCCGTTTTTCATTTTAAAATACAAGCGGTTGTCAAAAATAGCCCTCAGGATCGCGGAGGCGTGATTGTCTCCTGCCTCATCCCCAAAAACAAGTTCCGCCAGATATTTATGGTCGTATGTTTCTTCATCATCTCGAACTAGTTCCCAGACTTCCTCCACATCAATTTCATGCTTCAACTTATCCCTGGCATTTTCAATATCACAAAGCCCTGCGATAAGAACTTCCCTGGGCTTTGAAAGATTTACACCAGTTTCAGAAACCGCAATGGCCCGCTTGGGGGAAAGATTAATTTCCCTGTTTGAAGCCGTCAACAGATGCAAACGGCTCCCCCTTTCCTCGAGGCATATGGTGCAGATAAAACGACCTTGATCTATATATTCTACGATTTTCCCCTCGTACATATAAAACGCTACCAATCCTTTCTGTGAATCCGAACTCAGAGGCCCTAATTGCAGGGCATTGGGTGCGGGGGTACTTGTTATCTATCCGTTGATGGCTATTATTCAGTCGTGCTTTAAAACCCTTTTCCTTTTTGTTCGCAGTGTAGTAACAGGTGAGGACGATCCTGTCAATGCTACCGTTTTAATACCAGGAATCAAAATGCAATTTGACTACGATCTCAATCAAAGGGTACCAATTCTAAAATCCCTCCTCCTGGGGCTTCAATGGGCAGCCATCCTCATTTCCTCCATTATCATCCTCGGGAAGGTCATCGGAGCCCTCCATTATAGCGATGCCATGGGACAGATCCTGTACCTCCAAAAAATCCTTTTTCTATGCGCCGTAACTCTCTTCTGCCAAGTCTTCTGGGGACATAAACTACCGGTGGCCCCCGGCCCTGCCGCAGTGCTATTTGTGGGCATCCTGGCCAGCCAAGGGTTTGGAATACAAACCATATACTCCTCATTGGTAATCGGAGGGGGATTGATTGCCGTCCTTTCAATCAGTGGGCTTTTTAAGTATCTCCAGAAATTCTTCACGTCCAATGTGATCGCCGTGGTCCTGCTGCTCATCACCTTTACCATCGCCCCCACCATCCGAAATCTGATGATCGACAGCCAAAATGGGATCGATCCCGTCTACAATATGGGTTTTTCCCTGTCCCTGGTTTTTGTGATGCTTCTGCTTTATGGAATGTTGAGCGGAATTTGGCGGGCCACCCTCATGATCTGGGGCATGATTTTCGGCAGCCTCTGTTATTTCCTGATATTTCACGGCAGCCTGGCCTATGGACCGCCATCAGACATCCCATTGTTCAATGATTTCTTCGAACAAATGAACTTCCACTTCTCGTTCCAACCGGGGGTTCTCATCTCTTTTCTCTTTTGCTATATAGCCCTTTCCATCAATGATTTAGGGTCGATTCAGGCAGTCAACGAAATGCTGAAGCCGGGAGATGAAGGCGGCCGCATTACCCGGGGCATAGCCATTACCGGCGTGGCTAATATAGCCGCCGGATTTTTCGGTGTAATCGGGCCTGTTAATTACACTATCAGCCCAGGGGTAATCGTATCCACGAGATGCGCATCCCAATTCGTCCTGCTGCCTGCCGCCGCCGTGATGTTCCTATTGGCCTTTTTCCCGACTGCAACCGGATTCATCGGAAGCGTACCTTCCCCCGTGATCGGCGCGGTTCTGGCCTATGTGATGGTATCCCAAATCGCCTCGGGCCTGATGGTTGCCTTCAAAGGCACGGGCGGGAAAAGCTTTGCATTTGAAGATGGTATGGTTATCGGATTATCCATCCTTCTGGGAACTATAGTGGCATTTCTACCGTCACAGGTGGTCAATGGTCTCCCTCCTTTTTTAAGGCCTATTCTTGGCAATGGCTTCGTGGTAGGCGTGGTCAGCGCTCTCATCATGGAACACCTCGTGGTGGGACGAAAGCCAAAAAGAGAACCATAACGGGGAGATTTATCAACATGCCATGCAATTGCAAACATTCAGGAATTTTGTTAAAGTACAAATATTTTTGAACATGACTTCAAGAAAACGGTGATGAATGGAAAAGCAAGATTACAAAAAACGTGTGTCAGCACTGAGAAAAAATTTTGAATTAGAGGCTGATGGGAAACACGACACCCTATGGATCATTCAATCTGAAAATAGGCGGTACTGTTCCGGGTTCACCGCAGAAGATCCCCAATGCAACGAATCGTGCGGCTCGCTCCTCATCAGCGGGGAACACACACTGCTGGTCACGGATTCCCGGTATACCCTGCAGGCTGAAAAAGAAGCAGCATATTTTTCGGTAAAGACTTTGAAAACCGGGCTCATGGATGATTTCCCTGAACTTATGAAAGAGACGGGAACAAAAACTCTGGGTTTTGAAGGAGACTATCTCCCCTGGAAGAAACACGGCGAGTTAAAAGAAAAACTTACAGCCCTCTCACCGCCGGTGGCCCTTGAACCCATGGATTCGGTAATTGAAGAGATGCGGGAAATCAAAGAAGAAGCAGAAATCAGAGCGTTGAAAGATGCTGCCCATATGATCAGCCGCATTTTAGATGAACTATTCTCTCAGCTGAAACCGGGCATGACGGAGTTGGAAGCGGCCTGGCAAATTGAAAGACTTGCCAGGGATGCCGGAGCAGATGGCCTTTCATTCCCCCCCATAGTAGCGTCCGGACCCAACGGAGCCCTTCCCCATGCAGAGCCCTCAAACAGAAAACTCCGGCAAGGAGAACCTATTATAATAGATGCCGGTGTGAAACTGCACGGATACTGCTCCGACATCACAAGGACAGTTTTTCTTGGAAGCCCTGATAAGGAATTTGCAGATATTTACAGGACAGTCCGGAAAGCCCAACTCGCGGCATTAAAATCCGCCAGACCTCATATGCAAAGCACGGATCTTGACTCCATAGCAAGAAATCTCATTAAAGAGGCCGGCTATGGCGACTATTTTGGACACAGTCTCGGTCACGGGGTAGGACTTGCCACTCACGAAGGACCGAGAGTAGGGCCACGAAATCCGGTCACCTTCAAACCCGGAAACGTAGTTACCATTGAACCGGGCATTTACATTCCTGGAAAAGGGGGAGTTCGTCTGGAAGAAATGGTCTGGATTACAGAGACAGGATCAGAGGTTCTGACTGACAATAATCACTTCTACAATTTCAGGACATAAAACATTGGACTTCAACAACCTCATCGACCAATTTGTCAATCACATGAGAGTAGAACGGGGGCTGGCTGAGAATACGGTCTCGGCCTACAGCGGGGATCTTGTGGAACTGGCAAAATTTTTTGAGAATAAGGATCTGAACCCTTTCGATATTTCAAGGAAATCCATTGCCGATTATGTGAGTTTTTTACGAAAAAAACATTCCCCAAGATCTGTGGCAAGAAAGATTTCCGCCACAAAAATGTTTTTTCGTTTTCTCGCTTCGGAAGGACTTATAAAAATAGACCCCGCACGACTCCTCGAAACGCCTCACCTTCCAAGGTCGTTGCCGGACGTCTTGAATATAGAGCAAATAAAGCAACTGCTTGCCCAACCGGATAGTACAAAAGCGAAAGGACAGAGAGATAATGCCATGATTGAGTTGCTCTATGCATCGGGGTTGAGGGTCTCTGAACTGATAAATCTCAAAATCCAGGATGTAAACCTGGAAGCTGGTTTTTTGCGAACCATGGGAAAGGGCTCCAAAGAAAGGCTTGTCCCCTTCGGAGAAAAAGCAAGAAAAGCGGTTATTGCGTATATCCAAGGTGGCCGGGCTATGCTAAACAAGGGGGGGAACTCCCCATACCTCTTCCTCAATTTCAGGAAAAAACCGATGACCAGACAGGGTTTCTGGAAGATTATCAAAAAATACGGGAAAGACGCGGGCATCAAGAAAAAGATCACCCCACACAGTCTGAGGCATTCTTTTGCAAGCCATCTTCTGGAGAGAGGAGCTGACTTGCGGGCCGTTCAGGTCATGCTGGGCCATGAAGATATCTCCACCACCCAGATCTATACCCACGTCACAAGAGAAAGGCTGAAAGAGCTTCATGAAAAATGTCATCCCAGACCGTAGAGTGATAATGAACGATGGGTGATCTTATCAGGCTTAAAGACAGAATAAAGGAAGCAACGGGAAGAGGTAGTTCCGGCCCATGGGAATTCCGTAAACCCATGTGGAGAACTGTTCATTTCACGCAGATTCTCCGTATTTCAGTAAAAGAGCTGCCCTCACACTCCAAATTATTTCCTCAGACACCTCCCCATTTCGTATTGAAAGGCGGCCTAGCCTATACCATACTCTCCATGTATACCAATAGAGACAACGAAAAAGAAATGAGGGAAATCTATTATCTCATAGGCCTTATGGACTGCATGATCAATCAGGTAAATGCCGTTTTGAGGACAGACCTGCTCCGATCCATGTACAAGAAGGTATTTGCGATGAAGGAAAAGATGAATCTTCACTGGCACGGGAACCTTGACCAAGTACTACTTCCCATTGATCCGCAGTTCTTCAATGGTCTTGAATACCGCTCTCTCTTAAAGAACGCCGGGACCATGAAGGAACTTTACCAGACAATCAGACAGGGAACAGAAAACATGTTTGATGTCCTGTCTGAGAACTACGTTTTCTTCTGCCCTGGAGGAGGGGGGGATGTATGGAACAAACAGGACGGAATAGAAAAGCCCTAAATCCCTCCAGTCGTCGTTTTTTTATTTGACAAAAGAAAATTGCGATTTATAGTGTTTGGATGCCGCGGGGTGGAGCAGTCTGGTAGCTCGTCGGGCTCATAACCCGAAGGTCGTTGGTTCGAATCCAGCCCCCGCTACCAAAAAAGAAATTCAAGGGGTTACGTTAATAGCGTAGCCCCTTTTTTATTGGTCAAAAAAACTATACCCCACACCCATAAGGAAAATGGGCTTTTCGTAGGTTCAACCAATGCACCCGGAAAAGGATACCTTGCTCACCATCTCCCTGCCTGACCTTTTTCAGTATTTATTTCAAAAAAACACTTGAATTAATCATCTCAAAAATACTATCATCTCTTTGTCAATTATTACTAGCCTAAAACAGAAGCAACCATCAGGTAAATGTCAAAATGGATATCGTCTGCAAAACCCCCATATCTTTATATAAGGATAGTGGGGGTTTTTTATTTGGAGGATAAGTTTTAATACGAAAAGACCATTCACTGAGTCTACGTTCATATCAGGATTACGATGAGGACAAATCAATTTTTGATATGGGGTATATGTAACCATCAAAAAATATCAGGGGATTTTTTTCATGCCCGCAATTACAAGCACATTCAAATCAGGAGAACCTTCGCTGCCGGATATTCTAAGGGACATCAAAGATGGAAAAGTTCAGTTTCCTGACTTTCAGCGCGGATGGGTGCGGTCATGGTATTGTAAACTGGTGGCGGTGGTGTACAGTTTCAGCTAAGGCCCATCCAAGGTGTACAAATACCACACGGAACCAAGCCTGAATATCTGATTCTGGATGGTCAACAACAACTTGACCACGCAAGAAAAGGAGTTTTCTCAGTGCTATTTTTCCCTAAAAGCACTTTTTGACCAAACTGCCTATTCCGTTTGGAGACGCGGCTTTCAGAAAATGTTTCGTTACGATGACGATAAACTTGACCTATTCGAAAGCTTCGAGGCGAAAGTAGTAAACCGATTCCAGAGCTACCGTGTACCTACTATTGAGTTGTTGCGCGACACCCCAAAGGAAGCTGTTTGCCAGGTTTTTGAAAAGGTGATCATGGACGGTGTAACCCTCACCGTTTTTGAGCTTGTTACAGCCATGTTTGCGGCCAACAACTACAATCTTCGGTTGGACGGGGATAAGCGCAAGGAACGCATACAAGAGCTAATCCGAGACAGAGCATCAAACCTATTGGACCTCATTGAAGCTGCCATGGGCAAGAGGATTTCAGGAAGAGATTCCGAAGAAGTAATCCATGAATATGGTGATTCGCTTACTTGAAATATGGAAAATATAGATAACATTTGTGAGAGCAGCATCAATGTAGTATGAGATGACTGGGTATTCGTGAAATCTGCGTTCAAAATCAGAAAGCGCATGCAAAAAAGGTCCATAATCCGGCCCTGGAGGAAAGCGATGTTCCTGAAAGAAGCCTGCACACCAAGAAAAAGCGTTTTCAACAAGGAACGACGAGATATCGTTCTGGACTTGTCCGACCTGCTGGAAGGCAAAATTGATCCGAAACGATTTTTTGACGAGAATTTCGTGACGTCCGGCATGAAGACACTTCTTGAGAAAACCTTCGCCCGCCTTGAGGGCGCCAGTGATCAGGCAAGCACCTTTCTCCTCACCCAGGCCATGGGCGGGGGAAAGACCCATGTAATGATCGCCCTTGGTTTGCTGGCCGCAAATGCTGATTTACGAAAAGATGTCCTCGGGGATAATGGCCCTGGTTCCAAAGTGGGCGCTGTAAGAGTCCTGGGCTTTACTGGACGGCAGTCTGATGCACCATTGGGCATCTGGGGTGAAATCGCCGGTCAGATCGGGAAAAAGGAATTTTTCAAAGATTATTACTCACCTTTGCAGGCGCCTGGAGAAACCGCGTGGATCAACCTCCTCAAAGGCGAGCCCACCATTATTCTTTTAGATGAGCTGCCGCCCTATATGGAAGACGCCAAATCCAAAGAGATCGGCAATAGCGACCTTTCGGTAGTCACCACCACGGCGCTTTCCAACCTTCTGGTAGCCGTCAACAAGGAGGCGTTATCGAATGTCTGCATCGTAATTTCCGATCTGACCGCGTCCTATGAAGGCGGTACGGAACAAATCAACAAGGCATTGAACAACCTCCAGGGGGAAACCAACCGTTCGGCCCTGCGGATCGAGCCGGTCAATCCACTGGGAGATGAGCTGTATCACATCCTGCGCACAAGGCTGTTTGAAGGGCTGCCCGACAAAGAAACCGTCAAAGGCATTGCCAATGAATATGCCAAGGCCGTTCGGGATGCAAAGGAAATGGATGTCACCAGCGCTTCACCCGACTCCTACGCCGCGCAACTTATGGAATCCTATCCGTTTCATTTTTCCATCAGAGACCTTTACGGAAGGTTCAAGGAAAACCCCGGCTTTCAGCAGACGAGGGGCCTGATCCGCATGATGCGAATCATTGTCTCCAGGATGTACGAGGCAGGCCGGGCCTCGGAGGTCAAACTGATCCATCCCTACGACATCGACCTTAATAATGATGAGGTTCTGTCTGAAATAAAGGGAATCAATCCGACCCTGGGCGAAGCGATCACCCACGATATCGCCAAAGAGGGCCATAGCGTAGCCGAAGAACTGGATGCAAAACTGGGTTCCGGATCGGATGCCCAGGATGTATCCAAACTGATCCTGGTTGCCTCTCTTGCCAACATCCCAGGGGCCACCCACGGTCTCAGGGAAAGCGACATCATGGGGTATCTTTGCATGCCGGGGCGCGACATCTCCAAGGTAAAAAAGGATATCGTTGACTATCTCCCCACCCAGGCCTGGTATATTCACGTCAGCCGGGACGGTCGCCTCTTCTTTAAAAACACACAGAATTTGGCGGCCAAGCTCCATTCTCTGGCGGAATCTTACAACCGGCAGTCCTGCATCAAGGAATTGCGAAACTATCTGACGTCTCTTTTTACGCCAACCCTGAAGGACTGCTACCAGAAGATTGAAATTCTCCCAGGCCTGGATGAGGTTAATGTGGAGGCGGAAAAGGTAACCCTGATCATTACCGAGCCCACATCCACGCCATCGAACAAATCCAGACTCGCGCCGGAATGGGCTAAATTCGCGGGAGATATTGAATACCAAAACCGGGTCATCTTCCTCACCGGAAGCCACGACACCCTCGCTCGTGTGGTGGAGCAGGCGGCCCAATATCGGGCTATCCAATCCATCCTTACGGATTTTGATGTGGAGAGGCTCCCTGATAACGACCCCCAGCGGCAACGCGCCCTTGTCAGCCAGGATAAAATCATTCTCAGCCTGAGGAGTTCCCTCCAGGAGACATTTACGACCCTTTCTTATCCCTCGAAGGACGGGTTCAGGTCCACGGACTGCCGCATTCAGTTTCAAGACAACCAGTTTGATGGAGAAACCCTCATCCGGGACACCCTTGAAAAGCTCCAGAAATTCACCAACGACATTGCAAGCGATACCTTTCGCAAAAAATGTGAGGCCCGATTGTTCGGGGGGCAGCAGACCGCCCCATGGTCGGAGATCAAACGACGGGCTGCAACCCTTAGCACTTGGCAATTCCACCGCCCGGATGCCCTGGACACCCTGAGAAAAACTGCCATCAGCCAGGACATCTGGCGCGACGAGGGCGGGTATATCAACAAAGGCCCCTTCCCCCCGCCTAAAACCGAAGTGAAAATCCAGCGGATCAGCCGTAACGACCAAACCGGGGAAACGACGCTGAAAATTACCCCGGTTCACGGAGATACGGCTTATTATGAAATCGGCGACACGGACCCGACCCCGGCTTCCATACGGGTCGAGGCCTTTAACGGGTTCAAAACCAAAGATCTGAAGCTGAAATATATCTGTGTGGACTCCAAGGGGATTCACCAGCAGGGGATCGCGGAGAGCTGGCAAAACACCATCAGCCTGAAATATGGGGTTTACCAGCAGGGCGACGACTGGATGGTGGAACTAAAAGCCTATCCCAAAGGCGAAATCCGTTATACAACCAATGGGTCGGACCCAAAAACGCTTGGGGTTTCCTACGACGGTCCTTTTCCAGCCCCAAAGGATTGCCAGTTCGTCCTGGCCATTGCCCGCAAGGATGGAATTGTTTCTTCCCAGGAAAAGATTGACCTGGAACAGTACCGACAAAAAATCGTCAAACTGGACCCGGCCACACCCGAAAAATGGAAAAGGTCCCATAACAATCTGACCACGCGTGCCGCCTTTGATTTCATGGGAAGGCTCAAGAAATATGACGGCATGGCTTATGGCGTCACCATCGAGGTTCAGGCAAATGATGAAAATCAGGATATCAGCTACAGCGCCGCTGACAATTTTTTCCTGGATGGGGAACATTTTGAAAAACTCGTAAAACAACTCCAGGGCATCATGTCCGGAAGTCAGATATTTTTGAGTGTGGAACGAATCGAGTTTGAAAAAGGGCAGCATCTCCTGGACTGGGTGGCCGATGCAAAAACAAAGCTCTTGCTCGGAGAGGTGGTTCAATGAGTCCCAAGCAGAAAAAAACCCCCAAATACAAAAAGATTCTGGGCTTTGGCTTCATTCCGGAACGAAGTGAACATTGCTTTGTGGTAACCATTCCCGCGTCCCGCGCCAAAGGGGCCGACGTACTTATTTCAGAGCATTTCGAGTGGGCTGAACCTGAAAAAGATGAAAAGATCAACGTCTCCCTGAACGATGAAAACGCCCAGGTGAAAGTGATCCTTCGGCAGGACGCGTGGGACGAGATCGCACACGAAACCAAAGCGGAATTTAACAGGCGACTGAGGTCGTTAGGGATCAAGACAGGGAAATGGTTGAAGTCAGGGCAGGTTCCGGTTGAACGGTCGCTCGGGAAAGAGTTGGCCTTGCTGGCTTGGGCCATTGAAGAAAGTGATCCCATGTTGATCAGCACAGCCGTTCGGAACTGGCTGGGGCTCGCCCCCGAGGAGCGCTGGTGGCTCTACACCATGACCAATGCATCCACGGGACACGCCGTCAATGGAAGAGGAAAGGGCTGGCGCAAGGCCGTGCGCTTTGCATTGACGGAAAACCCTGCATCGGATACGACACTCAAGAAAAGACGGGATGAGTTCAATCTGTTGTTTCCGGGAAAGGGCCTATCCTATTCCTTGTTTGACGTTGAATCCGGGAAATAGGATAATGCGACTGAGATCAAGTGTGTTTTAACAATTTAATCCATGATCGACAGGGGTAAGAATCATGAAAAATGCCGTGAGCAAAAATGACATTATACATGGAGTCAGAAAACTGGATGTGGTTGAACGTCTCGGTATCGTAACCGATATCTGGGATGAAATTAAAGAATCGCGGGAACTGGAAACGATTTCGGAGGACGAAAAAAGGATTCTTCTAAATCGACTGGCCAATTACAGGACAAATCCGGACTCTGCAACGGATTGGACGCAATTGAAGGCGGAGGTCCACCACGGATATGCTGAAGAAAGTTAAATTTGCGGCGGAAGCATCGCGGGAGTTCCGGGAATCCATTGAATGGTATGAGTCAAGAGTAAGGGGACTCGGGCTTGGATTTACGGATGAGATAGACAGTACGATTGAAAGAATAAGGCTCAATCCGGACATGTATCTAAAAGTTGTTGAAGACATCAAAAGAATACAGGTCAACAAATTCCCTTATTCACTCTTTTACACAACGGAAGACGATACACTCATCATTCTTCGTGTATTTCACAATAAAAGAAACCCCATCAAATGGTAAGGCATAACCCGGCACTGCACAAGGGCTGCAAAATGCTTCTTTTTTCCGTACGGATAACTCGGGATTTTGAAAGGCATTGGATAAGCGCAAAGGAGTTTATATGGATGATCGCGTTTTCATAGAAGAGCAGTTCCCGGTCTCGAAAGTCTCCAAGGAGAGCTACAAAGAGCGGAAGGCCGGGGCCAGCCAAACCCTGACCAGTCTTGGGAAATGGTGGGGCCGAAAACCCCTCGTGGTGGTTCGAGCGGCTATTATCGGGATGCTGATGCCGGTGTCCAATGACCCCAAAAAAGACCGGGATATTTTCCTCAAAATTATGACCATGGATGATGAGGGATTATGGAGCAGGCGATCAAAATCCATTCCTGCCAGGGTGTTGGAAAGCCATTTAAGCGAACACGAGTGGGGAAAGCTCATGACCGACCCATCCGGGAAATCCAAGCGTTTCTGGTCAACCGGGCTGACCCCGGAGGAAAGAGACGCGGTTGTCCGAAAGATCTTCGACCGCATGTCCTACGATGAAAAGCTCACCTATTGCGACCGGCCAGAGCAAATCGCTGGACCGGATGAAGTGGCCTGGCAGGATATCAACGAACATCTCGGCACAAATGCGGATAGTATACAGAAACTTGTGGCTGAACTGGGGAAACGTCGTTTCGGCCATGTGCCCAAGGTGGGAGATGCCTTCTGCAGGGGTGGGTCCATTCCCTTTGAGGCAGCGAGGCTCGGCTGCGAGGCTTATGGGTCCGACCTCAACCCGGTGGCGGCGCTCCTTACCTGGGCCGCCATTCACCTCATCGGTGGGGGCGAAGCGATTCAGAAACAGGTCCGTGAAGCCCAGGAGACCGCTTTTGAGGCCGCCGACAGACAGATAACAGAATGTCGCATCGAGCATAATGACCAGGGTTGGCGGGCGGATGCCTATCTCTACTGTGTGGAAGCCCGATGTCCGGCCACCGGTCTGATGCTCCCCCTTGCGCCATCCTGGATTATCAGTGAGAAATACAGGGTCTGTGCGGTGTTGAAGCGAAACGATGCCCGGCAAGGGTATGACATCCGGATTGTTACGGGAGCCAATAAAGAAACCTTTGCCGAAGCAAAAAAGGGGACGGTCCAGAACGGTCGAATGATCTGCCCGGAAACCGGCGAGACCTTTTCCATAACATCCATCCGGGGGGATCGAAGGGTGGGCGGTGAAACAGTTTATGGGTTGCGGCTTTGGGAAAATGAAGATCTGGTTCCTCGATCGGATGATGTATTCCAGGAACGGCTTTACTGTGTTCGATGGGTGGAAACCTATTGGGAAGAAAACCACCAGAGCAAACTGGTGGAAAAGATTCGCCGTCATTACTGCTCCGTGAATGAGGATGATCTGCGCAGGGAAGAGAGGGCACTGGAACTGCTCAGGGAACGATTTTCGGATTGGCAGGAAAAGGGATTCATTCCGAGTCGGGCGATTGAACGGGGTGGCGACAAAACAGAAGAGCCTATCAGAACAAGAGGCTGGACCCATTGGCATCATCTGTTTAATCCGAGGCAATTGTTGATGCATGGGCATTTTTTCTCACGTTTTTTTGCAGGTGGGCAATCATTTCGAGAAATCATTGTTGCAGCATGTTTATCTATTGGCGCTGCTGTTGACAGACAAGCAAAATTATGCGGATTAGATCCACACAAGTCCAAAGGCCCAGGGTCTATCCGTAATGTCTTTTATGATCAGGCTCTAAATCCTCAATATTCATACGGTGTCAGACCACTTGCCCGTTTGAAAGAATTTTATCAATCGGAATTTTCTTCTTCTCAGCGGGCAAAGGATTCTGTCCTTCAAACCAAGGATGCACGTCAACTGCTCGCAATTAATACCATTTGGATTACCGATCCTCCCTACGCTGATGCCATTATTTATCATGAACTGACAGCCTTTTTTCTTGCCTGGTATGAAAAGCAGCTGCCCAAAGCCTTTCCAGATTGGTACACCGACACCAAAATGGCCTTGGCTATCCGAGGTTCTGGTGAGGATTTCAAGCACGCGATGGTCGATTCCTACGCCAATCTCACCCGCCACATGCCCGACAATGGATTCCAACTCGTCATGTTCACACACCAAGACCCCTCTGTGTGGGCTGATCTGGCCATGATCCTCTGGGCTGCGGGGCTCAAGGTTACCGCTGCGTGGACCATTGGAACAGAAACTTCCTCCAGCCTGAAACAAGGCAATTACGTTCAAGGCACAGTCCTTCTCATCCTCCGCAAACGAACCACCAATGAAACAGCCTTCCTCGATGAACTCTACCCGGAAATCGAAGACGAAGCCCGTCGTCAACTTGACCAGATGCTGGCCTTAGATGACAAGGAAGACCCCAATTTTGCGGATACCGATTACCAGTTGGCGGCTTATGCGGCGGCCCTTCGGGTACTGACCAGTTACAGCGATATCGAAGGGCATGACATCCGGCATGAACTGTTCCGGCACAAACAGGCCGGGGAGGAGTCGGCATTTGAGCAGGTCATCAACCGGGCGGTGGAGATCGCCTCCGATCACCTCGTGCCCAAGGGGCTTGAAACCCGGTACTGGAAGGCTCTGCTTTCCCCGGAACGGCTGTACCTGAAAGGTCTTGAACTGGAGAAAAACAGGGAGGCGAGGGCCGGGGCCTATCAGGAACTGGCCAAGGGGTTTGGGGTAAAGGATTATACGGGGCTCTACCATAAAGCCAAAGCCAATGCGGTCCGCTTCAAGACCGGTTCCGAATTCAAGAAGACCGCTTTGGGCAACGGGGAATTTGGCGGCACCCCCCTGCGGAACATCCTGTTTGCCATCCACGAGACCGTTCACACCGATGACGCCCGGCAGGGGTTGAACTGGCTGCGGGACGAAGCGCCCGCCTACTGGGAGCAGCGCAAACAGATGGCGGCCGTACTCAATTACCTTGCTGCTTTGTCCCACATTGCCCATATAGCCCCACTGGGAAAAAGATGCCGACGCGGCCCAGCGTTTGGCGGGCGCCGTGGCAAACGATCATGCAGGGGTGCTTTGAAACAGGAAAAAAATGTCTCGCGCAGAGACGCAGAGGCGCAGAGGTTTTTTTGGGTTATGTGGGTGTTGTTTCCGGCGGCGGTCGAGGCTGGAGGTTTCGTGAAAAGACCGCCATCGGCATTCTATCTATTCGTGTGATTCGTCTAATTCGTGGTTAAAAGATGATCCGACGGTTTTCCTCCAGACGGCAGAACCTCGATGCCGCTTTCATCAATGATCGATTGACCGGCGCCGTATCCTACGATCGGATTGCCGGATATTTTCGCTCATCCCTCCTTGAGATCGCCGGTGAACACCTGGAAAACCTGGATGGAAACATCCGGGTGGTCTGCAACTCCGATATTGACGCACGGGATGTCCTCACCGCGAAAGCGGCCCAGCAGGCGTTGCGCAAATCATGGTGCGCCGGTGAACCGGAAAAACTTCCGACCAATACCCAAGGCAGATTTCAACGGCTCTATGATCTATTGGCTTCCGGGAAAATGGCGGTCAAGGTCCTTTCGGATCGGGCCTTTGGGCTTATCCACGGCAAGGCGGGGATTATCCGATACGAGGATGGCCAAAGAACATGCTTTATGGGGAGTACCAACGAAAGCCTTTCCGCATGGAAGCTCAATTATGAATTGGTATGGGAGGATGATTCCGAAGAAGCCGTCCAATGGGTGGCGGAAGAATTCGACGCGCTCTGGTTCCATCCGGCGGCGGTCCTCCTCAGTGATTTTGTTGTGGCCGATATCGCGCGATTGTCCAGGCGGCGGGAAGTTTCAGTGGTTGATTGGAAGGATGATCCGGAAAGCGATCCGGCCTCCGGTGCGGTGGAAACGCCGGTCTATCGAAAAGAGTACGGCCTGTGGGCGCATCAGAAGTATTTCATCAAACTGGCCTATGATGCCCATTTGGAGGGAGGCGCCCGCTTAATCCTGGCCGACCAGGTGGGACTGGGGAAAACCATCCAACTGGCCTTGAGCGCCATGCTGATGACCCTTCACGGCGAAAAACCCTGTCTGATCATTGTCCCCAAACAGCTCGCCTTGCAGTGGCAGGGGGAACTCATCGATCTTCTGGCCATGCCGTCAGCGGTCTGGACCGGGAAGGACTGGGTCGATGAACAGGGCATCGTCCATCCATCACACGGTCCTGAATCCATCCGAAAATGTCCCCGGAAGGTGGGGATTATCTCTCAAGGGCTTATCACGTCTGGGTCCGAAGTTGTGACTCACCTCAAGAGCATGCGATTTGAATGCGTCATCGTGGATGAGGCCCACCGGGCAAGGCGGCGCAAGGTCAGCAGTCAGAGCGTCTATGAGAAGGCCGACCCCAACAACCTGATGCGATTTTTGTGGGAGATCGGCCCGCGCACCAAAAGTCTTCTATTGGCCACCGCAACCCCGGTTCAACTGCACCCCATCGAGGCCTGGGATCTCCTGCGCATACTGGCCACTGGAAATGACAAAGTGCTGGGAACCGAATGGAGCGAATGGCGCAAACCGGAGAAAGCCATTCCCCTTGTCATGGGAGAAGCGGAGATCCCAGGCACATTAGGGGAGGCCTGGCGGTGGATCAGAAACCCCATGCCGCCTGCATCCGAAGGCATTGCTTTCCGAAACCTGCGGAAGAAGCTGGGGCTTAAAACCGATGACCCTGTTGCCGACGGGGATAGCTTGGAGTATCTGCGCCCTTCCGAAAAAACAAGGCTCAGGAGTGTAATTCCCGGCTTCGGCAGGGAGCACAATCCGTTTATCCGTCACATTGTCAGAAGGACCCGGCAATTCCTTGAAGAGACCATCGACCCGGCCACCGGGGAACCCTATCTCAAACCGGTCAAGGTGGAACTGTTCGGAGAAGGCCCGGAGGATGCCGTCCCATTGCCGCCATATCTCAATGATGCTTACCAGGCGGCCGAAACATTTTGCAGCCTGTTGAGCCAGAGGGCCAAAGGTGCTGGATTTCTGAAAACCCTTCTTTTAAGAAGGATCGGGAGTACCATATACGCGGGGAGGCAAACTACGGAGAAGATGTTGACCGAGTGGGGGGATGAAAACCGGATTGTTAATGCCGCTCTTTTTGAAGAAGATGACGACACTCAGGTTTCTTACGGGGCACAAAGCGCCGGCATGAAGGACCTGACTCCAAAGGAAAGACAGGAACTGAGCTGCTGCCTCAAAGCTCTCGAAGCCAATCAGGACCGTGACCCCAAATATCAGGGAGTGCTGGACTATCTGGTGGAAAAACACTGGCTGGATCTGGGCTGCATCGTTTTCTCCCAGTATTTCGATTCCATCTGGTGGCTGGCCCAACAGCTTTCCACCGACCTTCCAGGCGAGGCCATCGGGGTTTATGCGGGCGGTGGAAACTCGGGGATCATGCGTAATGGAGAATTCAAAAAGACATCGCGAGATGAAATAAAGGGGAAGGTGGGCAGAAGCGAACTCCGCCTGCTGCTGGGAACGGATGCGGCCAGTGAAGGGTTGAATCTTCAGCGGTTGGGGACCCTCATCAATCTCGACCTTCCCTGGAACCCGACGCGACTGGAACAGAGAAAGGGCCGTATTCAAAGAATCGGCCAGGTGCGCGACGAAGTGTACGTTTACAACATGCGCTACAAAGGGTCTGTGGAAGACCGCGTCCATGATCTTTTGTCCAGCCGCCTGGAAGATATCTTCGGCCTGTTTGGGCAGATCCCGGATATCCTGGAGGATGTGTGGATTGATGTGGCCAATGGGGAAATCGACCAAGCCAAAAAACTGATACAGTCCGTCCACCCCAAACACCCTTTTGATGAAAGATACAACCGGGTGGCTGATATTGACTGGGATACCTGCGCCATTGTATTAAATGAAGAGGACAAAAATGGCGTTCTGCTTGAGAGATGGTAAAGAGCTGTGAGCAATCGGAAGCCAGGTAAATCTATTCGATCACACCCCCCTGGAGTTATTGTGATCGGTGACTATTCCATCGGGTCAACCCCTATATTTAATTACCGTAGCCGCCTGCAGAAGTTAGTAAAAAAAAGAAGGAAGAATGGCACGAGAGCTAAAATCATGCTTGAGCAAATACTCACCAAAGTAAATAATGGGGTACTCAAAGGAAAGTTTCAAAGGGAGTGGGTTTTTGGTGGGAAGTGGTTTATCGATTTCTTTTTTCATGAAAACCGGTTGGGGATAGAGACTGACGGAAGTTATCCTCAAACACCTTCACAGCGCATCGAGAATATTAAAAAAGAAAAAGCATGTGATGATAGCGGTATCACTCTGGTAAGACTCACCAACCGGGAAATCTTTGGTGAGAGAAAAGCCCTACTGAATAAGTTGCGCGAGGGATGGGGGGAGGCAAACCAACGTTCCAGAAACCGGCAGCAGAGAGGTACCCCTGATCTATGAACACAACTCTGATATGGAGTGTCCCATCTACAGTCCCTGAAAATACTGTTACTCAATGCCTAAAATGACCCATATCGGAAGGCATGGGCGGACTCCATGACAATCCTCCCTCCCCGGGACTTCTCGCCGGGGATGGAGTTCTGAACTCACACCTTGGAATTTACCCCCGAATGAGCGCAGGAAAGGTATTGTATAAGTTTCCCTGCAAAATCCTGAACCAGCACAGAACAGAGCGGAATAGACCCTGCATAGAAGGCACTTTGAGGCTCAAATTTCAACGACAAATATAAACCCATGTCCAACTACCTTTTGGCTATTATCCTCGATTCTTGTGCTGTAGAGACAGCCCCGTACTAAATCCGTGGATAAAGTAGGCCCTATCCGGCTTTCTCCCCAGTACGTGCCAATAACAGCCCCGGCAATGGCTCCTGTGGTGTCTTTGTCCACGCCTAAAATGCTGGTCAGCCAGCAACCGAAAAAATGATATTAACAATTCTTGATGAAGCCGGAAGGTCACCGTTTTTCTAGCATTTGTAGCCACGACGCTCAAGTGCTGCGATGATGTCTTCCAGGTACTGGAATTTCAGTATCAGGAATTCATCCCCCCACATTGACTCATCAACGTGGCCGTACTCGTGTGAAACTTCTTTGGATTGTCGATTTGCGATTGTCGATTGTCGATTGAAAAAACCCGGCGCTTCCTTGCCTTCAGGGAGTCTTTCGTTCAATTGTTCGATTGTTTGATTGTTCATCATCGGAGTCTTCGCTTACCTCGACTGTTGCTTTTTAAGATGCTTTTCCTCGTTCCCATGCTCCAGCGTGGGAATGCATAGTTTCTTTCTCGATCAGACTGGTTTTTTTTAACCAGCTACCCCGCTCGTGAGCAAAATCGCTTTCCCATCGGGACCTTGATTAACGCTGCGTAATGGGGTGAATATTTTTCTGAAAAGATGAATTATATGATTGATATTACATATAATATCTGCTATAGTTTTTCATGAGATGGCGAAACCAATGGGGGGTTGGGCTCGGTCACAACACCCCGCCGAACACCAACAAAACTAAGAAAGGATTGGTGCAAACCGAAAAGAAAAATATGGAACGTATGGCCGAAGTTGTTCCCCATGCCAATGAGCAGGTGCTGCAGCATTTTCTTTCCAATTCGCCTTGGGATGCGAATGCTGTAATGACTCAGGTGGCTATGCGGAGTAATGATGCCCTTCAAGATGGAGAAGATCGTTGCCTGCTGATCGATGAAACTTCTTTTCTCAAGAAGGGCACTAAAAAAAGATGAGTTTGAAATGAAGAATACTGACAATAAAAGAGAAGTCTTCTCTCAGGTAGAGAAAAACATTGCGATATCCATACTGGAAGGTATGCCCGTTTCAAAGTGTACGAAACTATTTGAAATGAGCAAAGTGCAATGTCAAACCATATTGAATATTTTTTGTAGAAAATCAAATCCTTTTATTTATGAGAAGTTACAAAAACATCCTTTCATCATCCCGAATATCGGTAAACTGCGGTCGCAGTCAAAAACCTTTATCAGTGATTCGAAAAAGCTTGAAAATGTTACGATTGATAGTTCTATATGGGCGCTACCTGATGTCCCAATGATGACTTTGAATGCTATATGGAAAAGGAAAAGCTATACGATTAAAGACCTTTTGCAATATAGTCAACGTGATCTATTGCGATTTCATTATATAGGGAAAATTGGCTTTTACAAATTACTCTCATCCCTGAAGCAATATGGATTTTCTATCAAGGAATAATCAACATGGGTGAAAAGTTAAACAGGACAGAAAAATGATAGATTCAGATTGGTTGAACGGCAAGATCTATGAAAAAATCAATCAACATCCATTATTGAACTGAAATTAGAATTAAGTTGTGCTGATTCTCACCCGTGCTGGAATTTCCGTCCCATCTCATACAGTTCTCTGGTACTCCGGGTAAACAAACCACCCAGGCAACCAAGAAATTCGTTCATGTTGAAATCCATGTCCAACTGCTTCCTTATGGTGGCATGAAACATCTCTACCGCTTCCGTATGTAAACCGACCAACCTCATGCCCCTCAATATCTTGCCGTCCAGTAAAAAGAAATAAATGCCCTTCTTCACATCGCCATTTTCTAAACTGAGGTAGTTTTCGATAATAGATTTTTCAACGACCCTGGCATTGAAAGTGGAATCAATCGCTCCATGGGGATCAGGAAAATCAAAGACCCATACGGCAATCGGGATCGGAGTTTGACTCTCCAGGTAGCTGTAGGTCCTAAATCCTTCGTTAAAAACATCCAGTTCACTTGGCTTCAATTTTGGATACTGGATGAGGACCACAGGACCAACCTCCCAGAGTTCCATGATCGCACCTTCCCGATGAGGAACCACTCCCGGAAACTGTTGTCCTATTGTGAACTTTGTAAACCCGATGTCTTCCATGCTTCTATTTTATCTTCTTTCACCCAGAAGTTCTGCAAACAAGAGTCTAAATTATTGGCTTATATCTGAGAAAGACTTGGAGTGGTCTATTTTTCAACTCCTACCGGAATCAGAGGCATCCAACGATAATTGAATTTTCGTGGAACGGCAATAGGCAGAAAACACCATTTAGGTCAATTGGGAATATCCTTCCCTCGGTTTCGCCGAAATTCATCGATGAGACCATAGTCATTGGAATACTTCTGTTGAAGCTATTTAGATGCTCAATGATGCGCATTTTACTCTGAGTTAAGGCTGGAGTAGACGATCATGATGAGGCATTTTTAATTCTTTCCTTTATTGGTGCTGCGGTCACATTCAACTTGAAAGAATTTCCTGAAAAAATTACCTGATGGTCCATAATGTATTCCCGAATATCCGGGAACATTTTCTCCTTACGTTCAATCAGCATTTCAAGATTGTCCAGTAATACAGCCACATCCTCCCCACCAAAATCCGGTGGAAGCTTTTCCATAATCTTCTCTTGAAATTCGGTTCGTTCCTCCCCCTCAAAAAGAGACATGTTCCATGCCATGACAGTCAAAAATATGACCATTTCAATTCTATGGGGTTCTTGATATCGGTTTCGTAACGGTTCATCAATCCTTAAAATGGCCTCAGAAATCTTTATGCCACCTGGTTGTGTTGGTTTTGGTTCCTGTTTAGAGGCCCTTCTTTTATTTTTCTTTCGCTTCTTCTTTTTGGACATGATCGTCCCTTTCTTGAGAGGTTGATGTTGTTATATCAAACTTCCATGCCATGCACAGGAAGACTTGTTAGCGCTTCTAATCCTACAGCGATACAAAAAAACTCTGCGATAATACCATCCGCCTGTTTGGTGGGAGCGCCTGGGCAAATGAAAGCACTCTTAAACATAATTGAATTGGGGCCTGAACGTCAATTGCCAAAAGAGAAAAAGGCGGAATCTCAAAAAGAGACCCTGCCTTTTCTAGGGAGAATGAATTTGAAAGGAAATTTGCTTGGCCTGCAATATGCCAAGAGGGTAATCATTTATTGGCTTCCTGAAATGCCGTTATTCCCCCTTAAGGAAAAGATGCACGGGCATCCGAGAAGCCATCAAGCTAAGTGCCATCCCAACTTTCTTTTTTAAATTTTAACCTTTGTGGGGTTTTATCCCTCACGTGGCTTATTTCGAGGTGTTAAAGCCGACCGGTGGCACTTAGGGAAACAATACCATATTTTTTGAAAATAATCTCAGATAATAATATAATTTAAGATTTTGAACAGTTTTTGGGAAAGTCGAAAAAATAGTGTGATTGGGGCGAAGAGTCAATTGCTTGACTGTAAATCCGCCCAAAGTGGGATCGAGCATTGGCTGTCAGTATCCGCCGTTAAATTTCCTCTGACGCGCCAGAAAGCGACTTCAGTTTGGTCATCGCCAGCAGATTCGCTTTTCTTCTCGCCTTTGTAATCGAGAAAAAATACACCACGGACGTTCTCGAAGCAGAATTCCCTCATTAACAAACTCCCGGAAACGGGTCCATCCTCGAAATCAGAGAGGTCGATGAGGTTCGAGTCAGAATCGTCCATGAACCTTCCTCTCACGCTAAGCTCGAATGTCTTGTTCTTATTCCATCTAAGTAAACTTTTTCGATATGTTTGGCTTGTTCGTTTCTAACCTTATCGGTAATTGTCTTCGGTTCTATCGATTCCGTGTCGGTGCGACTTGGAGCGAGCCGACATGATATCGCACTGGGTGACGAGGCAGTTCATAAGGGGTCTGAAGTCAGCACTGATTTCCATGTCACCGGTGACGTTCCGTATGACCAAGGGATTTTTATATCCCTCGTAATCACCAGAGCACCCGGAAAAAACATTGCCCTAAGTGGGGATTGCGGTTACTTCGACGGTCCTATCTCCTTCGGCGACCGTTTGCTTGGTGTCGCCCAGAATTTGACCATTCCACTCGTTGCAAAGAAAGGTTACCGTAAGATTCCGCAGTCCGATGAAATAAATATTCCGTACCCCGCAAAAAAAACCAGCTCCATTGCTGGAGTCGACACGCTTACCTACCCTGTAAAAGATGATTATCGTGGGTTTCTCAAGGTTGGATGCGAATAGCATAGCCATTGTAGAGGCAAACACTCTACTTATACTCCCGATTTTAAATGGTATTTAAAGTTTATTCGAGAGAAATAACAGGTGTTTTGTAATCTTATTGACTTCAAAATCAACAAATAATATAGTCCTTTTGTATTATTGAGCTACAAAAATGAAGAAGTGGGGTCACATCTTGATTAGTGTACTAAGTTGACATTTTTTCGTACCGCTGGCAGGGTTATCAAATCTTTGCTAATGCTCTAATCAAGATGTGACCCCATTCCCTTCGAATCCAGCCCTCGCTACCACAACAAATTCAAGGAGTTACGTTATAAACGTAGCCCCTTTTTTATTGGCCCAAAATTCTGTTTCCAACCCTATTTCCAACCTTCAAGGGCATTTTCAGATAATAACGCCCTACTGGCAATGGAATTGAAAAGAAGATTTTCAGGGAATTTGTGCCGTCGATAAAAAAAATACCGCAGAAACACATTTTTCCAACCCTATTTCCAACCCCATAAAGAAACCTCCCCAACGACAACTATACTTACCCATCAGCGACAATTACACTTACCCATTTAGATGACGTTTAAAAAGGTATAATCGCCGACATCATTCCAAGAGAAACGAGGAGGATGTTGAGCGTGGTTACCAT